>Ga0154383_132_pt1 | contig 377387 bp, 321 predicted proteins | sample RifGroB1_FD_105627 | JGI IMG/M metagenome (GOLD analysis project Ga0154383, IMG submission 105627) | Spirochaetes bacterium GWB1_60_80
CATAAATCACCCCATGGTAGAGTCTACTCACAGGGCTAGATTTTACTTATGAGTCAACCACTTTTTTTCGGCTAGATTAATTATGAGTCAATGCGACAGCTTGATTTTTGGCAAATCAGTGGTATACTAAGCCTGACTGCTGGATGAAGCGCGCCGGAATTACGCGGCTGCGGACAGGCCAGCGAACGTGCTCCGAACTGCCGGAACTATTGGCCGGCTGCAATCCACTCCAGGGGAGCACCCTATGTCCTTCAACCTGCCAGTACGCCATGAATTGCGTACCCTGCTGATCGCCTTCACCGACCTGGAAGGCTACAGCCAGATCACCCACAAGCTGCGCGATCCCATCCAAGCCTTCCAGCTACCGGACAACGTCGCCCGAATCATCGCCGCCGCCATCCAGGCCGCTGGCGGCTACTACGTCAAGACCATGGGCGACGGCGCACTGATGGTGTTCGACGCGACCGACTGCGACGCTGGCCTGGATGCCCTGCTGGCAGCCAAGTCAGCCGTCGAGGCTTACCTGCAGCAACAGGGTTTCAGCAATCGGCTGCGCGTAACCGCCCATGTCGGCACAGCCGTGATTGGCCCGGCCGAGCCCTACGGCCAGCTTGATGTCTACGGCGAAGAAGTCAACCGCGCTGCCCTAGTCGGCGCCGGTTCCTACCGCAGCGAACTAGTGCTGAGTCCGGAAACTTTCCGCAAGCTGTCGCCAGCCATGAGGAAGAAGTTTAAGCGGCATATTCGCGAGACTGTCTATCGCTTCTCTTCATGACGGGGCAGGCGATCCGCGGCGTTGCGAACCGCCACGCTGTCCGCGGCGGGCACGAGCCCGCCTGTGGGATCGTGGCGGGCACGAGCCCGCCTGTGGGATTGTGGCGGTTCGCGGCGTTGTCGAAAGCGATTCCAATTTTGTCAGCCAAGTGCTATGCTGGTGGCATGCAAGACCAAACCAGCCAAGCCACCCCGACGGCCGGACAGCTCCTGGAGCGCGTATTCGGCTACCGGGAATTCCGGCCGCACCAAGCGGCCATCATCGACAGCGTGCTGGCCGGACAGGACTGCCTGGCGGTCTTGCCGACCGGCGGCGGCAAGTCGCTCTGCTACCAGTTGCCGGCCCTGATGCTGGCCGGTCCGGTCCTGGTGGTGTCACCTTTGATCGCCCTGATGCAGGACCAGGTGGCCGGCCTGGACGCCGCCGGCATTCCGGCTGTCTTCCTCAATAGCGCCCTGACGCCGGAACAGCGCTACCGAGCCGAGGCTATGGTCAATAACGGCGAGGCCAGGTTAGTCTACGTTGCGCCGGAAGCGCTGAGCGGCGACCGGGTAACCCAACTCCTGGAACGTCGACCGCCAGCCCTGGTCGTCGTCGACGAGGCGCACTGCGTCTCGGAATGGGGGCACGACTTCCGCCCCGACTACCGGCAACTGAGCAACCTACGGCGTCTTTACCCGCGAGCCGGTTGGCTGGCCCTCACCGCCACCGCCACCAGCCAGGTGCGGGAGGACATCATTCAGTCGCTGGGCCTACGCCAGCCGACTATTCATCTCGGCGGCTTTGACCGTCCCAACCTGCGCATCGCCGTCCGGCCGAAGGACAAGCTAAAGCAGCAGGTGCTGGCCTATGCCCGGCAGCGCCCTGAGCAATCCGGCATCATTTATTGCGCCTCGCGCAAACGCACCGAAGACCTGGCCGACAGCTTGCGGGCAGCCGGTATCAAGGCCTTGGCCTATCACGCCGGACTAGAAGCCGGGATTCGCAGCCGCAGCCAGACCGCCTTCATCCGCGACCAAGTCCAGATAATTGTGGCCACGGTGGCCTTCGGCATGGGCATCAATAAGCCGGATGTGCGCTTTGTGCTTCACGCCGACATGCCCAAGAGCGTCGAGAATTATTATCAGGAGATCGGACGGGCCGGGCGTGACGGCGAAAATGCCGACTGCATCCTATTCTACAGCCCGGGTGACTATATGACCAATCTGCGCTTCTTCGAGGAGCTTCCCGAGGAGCAACGCCGGCTGGCGGTTCGTCGCTTGGATGCTATGCGCGCCTATGCCGAAAGCGCAGAATGTCGGCCAGCGCAGATCTTGGCCTATTTCGACGAGGCCGACGACGGAAAGGGTTGCGGTCACTGCGACAATTGCCAGCGCGACCCCCAAGAACAGCTCGACTGCGGCACCGCCGCCCTCAAACTTCTTTCCTGCGTCAAGCGCTGTGGCGAAGCCTTCGGCGCTGGCCACGTCATCGACGTCCTGCTGGGCGCCGACACCGAGAAAGTCCGCCGCTTCGGACACCAAGCGCTGAGCACTTTCGGAATAGGGACCGAATTGAAGCATGTCGCCTGGGGTATATTGGCTCGCCGCTTGATTTCAACCGGCCACCTGCTGCGGGAGGCCGAGCATGCCACCTTATCGCTGGGGGCACCAGCCTATGCTTTGTTCCAGACCAAAGCGCCATACCTAGTGCCGGCTGGACTCCTAAGCGGCGGCACTAACACCAGCAGCGCCGGAAAAAATCGCGATCGAACCAGTTTCTTTAAGAAACCGGAGGCTACCGCCCTGGAACAAGACAGACTAGACCCCGACAGCCCGGCTGGTGAGCGCTTCGACCGCTTACGCGAATTGCGAAAGCGTCTGGCAGCCGAATTGTCAGTACCGCCCTATGTCATCTTTCATGACCGGACGCTCCGTGAAATGGCAAGCCGCCGACCAGGCAGTCTGGAAGAACTGTCGTCAGTGCACGGCGTCGGCGCCACCAAACTCGAGAAATTCGGTGCTGCCTTCATGGCTTGCCTGGGCGAGAAAGAGTAAACGGAGAATAGTTTATTCGTCGCGGTCGGCCGCCGCTTGTTCGCGCGCCTTCTTAGTTTCTACCATTTTCTTGAAAATGGTCAATTTGAGCACTGCCAAACCCACCAAGCCCAAGCCGATCAAAACCCACCAATACCATGCCAGCATACAAGCCTCCCTGTGGCAACGCGCCGTGCCTTCATTGTATTAAACAACTAGTACATTGACAATATAAACTGAAAACACAGGCTTGTCAAAGCGAATCGTCAAAAAACGCCGGCCAGGAATCGAGGCGGGCCGAAGATTGCAGTTGGATTGTCGACAAAAAGGTCTGGATAGTGCCATACAGATTAGCCATCCGATCTGGTGCCAAGTTAAGAATGCCATGGGAGTAGCCATCAAAAAGCTGGATTTGGCAATACGGGAAAAGCCTCGTAAACAAGGCTTCAGCACGTTGCCAATCAACGACGGCATCGTTGGTTCCCTGCAAAAGCAGAACTGGCAAATCGAACTGTATTTCTGTTTCTAGGTTCAGCGCCAGATTCCAATTGTAAAAAGCTTCGGTCCACATTGGATCAAAAACATGGAAATGATAGGGATCATGAAACAGCAGGAAATTCTTGAATTCCTCGTAGCAGGCATACCCTTCATCGTACAAATCAGGATTGAGTACAAATTCAGGAATAGTGATAGCTTGATGCTGCAGCAGATTGCTCAGCTGGATGCGCAGTTCCTGCTGCTTGAGAAACAACAGGGGAGCCGCGAAAATCGCCGCATCAGGATAGACGGCCTGGTCAGCCGGCGGCGACTGCTTAATCAGTTGGAGAAGCTCGATGATGGTTGACCCGCCGGTGCTGTAGCCCATAAAGATATTGCCAGCCGCTTGGGCAATAGGGTCGGCCTTGCAGAGCATATTCCAAACCTGGAACGCAGCCTGGCCGTAATCGGAAAAATCCCCGATATAGAACGGTCGGCCTTCCGACAGGCCATGCCCCGGTAGGTCCATCAAATAGACATTCCAGCCATCCAAATTTAGCCGGTCAGTCAACTCGCCATGATGCCCGCCATGACCACGATATCCGTGCACCAGGAAAATATTACCCTTGGCGGATACAGATCGCGTATAATGGGCGCTGACAAAAATCCGGCCAACGTCGGTTTGGACGTAGCAGGCACTGGCATAGCCATCCTTAAAACCAAAATACTGGAAATAGCTGCGCAGAGAATCGGCTAATTCGGAGCTGGTAGCGTCCACTGAGATCCAACCATTGCCGAGCTGATCACGGATAATAGCCGATTGGTCGACAAAACTATCATCGTAGCGATGTTTTGGGGTCGAATTACAGGCCGACAATAGGCTACCGAAGCACATCAGCGCTCCCAAAACCAGCCAGCCCCTGTGGTTCTTGCCGAAATCGGCTGCTTTTTTTGAATCACTCATCAACGTGTTTTACTCCTGCCAACGAATTCGTATATGAACAGCCTGCTCAAGCACCATGGCATCGAGCACCGGTAAACTAAAGACAAGGCCGCGCCGGTCAGCTTGAATCGCACCGCCGGTGGCGTCGATGATCCGGCCGGGCGTCTGAATGGTCAGATTGAAGCGGCCGCCGTCGATGGCTACAATAGCGGCCCGACCCAGCAGTGCTGCCAACATGCTGCGGTAGTCGCTACGGGATATCGGCAGATCAAACAAGGCCGGCGGCGACAACGATTCCAGAAGTTGCATATCAACACCCGGAAACATTTTTACCAAATCCTGAGCGTTACTCCGATCAATGGTAACCCGCAATTCACGCCATCCTGGACCGCTCACCACCCTGAACAGCTCAGCAGCTGCAATATCAGGGTCGTTGTCCAGGAAGAACTCGAAGTCTTCAATGCTAAATACGCCAACATAGGATCGAGGCGAAGGCGAACGCGATTCCTGGACCGAAAAGCCCCGCGTCAGCATCATAAGCGTCACAGCCTGAACATCAAAGAACGACCCGCCGTCCTCGGCCGCACCGGCCAGGCTGCGCAGTCGCTGCTCCACCACCTCGGGCAACTCAAACTGGGCTGATAGAACCGCCGAGCCATCACTCTTGAGCAACAGCCCGGTATCGGCCGAACACCCGGCCAAACCTGCCACTGAAGCTACCAGTAGAGCGACACCTAGTGCCAATTTTAACGATTTCATCATCCTACTTTATTTCTCCTGCCAGACATTAGCACAGACTTGGCCAGAATTCCAACATCGCCGGACTTTCAGGAGCGTTTCTGTTCAAAGTGGCTAAACTCCATGCTGAAACTGGCGCGGCCCTGACTGGCGGAGCGGAGGCTGGTTGAAAAACCGAACATTACCGCCAGTGGCGACTCGGCATGCACCACCTCGATAGCCCCGCGCGCCTCGGAACCGTGAATCATGCCGCCGCGCTGCGACAGTAGACTCATCACTTCGCCGATATAATCATGCGGCGTCATAATATCCACCTTCATGATCGGTTCCAGCTGGTGCGGACCGGCCTTGCGACAAGCCTCATCGAAACACATCGAGGCGCAAGCTTCAAAGGCGAACGGCGTACCGGTCAGCTCGTTATACTCCAGACCGACCAGCTTAACGCCGATGTCTACGCAAGGATAGCCGAGCACAATGCCGCCGGCGAAGGCGTTGGAAATAGCCCGCTCGACCGCCTCGTAAATTTCTTCGGGAACGCTATTGTCACGCATCGCCTTGCTGTACTGGTTACCCGTGCCGCGGGCCAGCGGCTCCACCTTGAGTGTCACGCCGGCCGCCACTTCCTTGCCGGCCAGGCTGCGGGAATAGGCTTCGGCGTGCTCAACGGCCAGGGATATGGACTCGCGGTAGGACACCTGCGGGTTGCCGACTTGGGCGCCGACCTTGAAATCGCGCAGTACCCGGGTGACCAGCACATCGAGATGCAGCTCGCCCATGCCGCGGATTATCAGCTGGCCGGTTTCGCTATCCTCGCCAGTCTGAAAGGTGGGGTCTTCCATCGAAAGAATGTTGAGCGTGTCACGCAACTTGTCGCGATCCGACAGGGTTCGCGGCTCGATAGCCACCGAGATAACCGGCTCGGGAAAATGCATATGCTCCAGCAGCAGGGCTTTGCCCTCGCTACCCAGGGTATCGCCGGTCTGGGCCAATTTCATGCCGACGAACACGGCGATGTCGCCGGCGCGCAATTCGTCGATCGGCTCGCTCTTATTTGAATACATGCGCAGTATCTTGGTGACGCGCTCGCGCTTTTTCTTGCCGGTATTATATATCGTGCCGGCTGTTTTGAAAACGCCGGAATACATGCGCACGTAGCACAGCAGCCCCATCTCCCGGTCGTACTGCACCTTGAACACCAGGCCAAGCGGCGGGCCGTCAACATCGCAGGGGACGTCAACACTGCTTTCCTTCTTGATGTCGAGAGCCGGAGCCGGCGGCACCTCATCAGGCGCCGGCAGATAATCGACCACCGCATCCAGCACTGGCTGGACGCCGATATTGCGCCGGGAGGCGCCACATAGCACCGGCACCAGCTTCCGGGCGATAGTCTGATCACGCAAGGCCCGTTGCAGTAAACCAAGCGGAATTTCCTGCCCCCCGAGATACAGTTCGGTAATCTCGTCCGAGGCCGAAGCGACGGCATCCAACAACTTGTCGCGCCACTGCTGGGCTAGGGTTAGGTTTTCCGGCGCAATCGGCGTGTACTCCAGCTCGATGCCGCCATCGCCGCCCCAGCGTATCTCGCGCATATTAACTAGGTCGATCACGCCCCCGAAGTTGCCTTCGCTGCCGAGGGGCAATTGGATTGGCACCGGCACGGCCGCCAGCTTTGTCCGGATATCCTCGATAGCGCCAAAAAAGTCGGCACCCAGCCGGTCCATCTTGTTGATGTAGGCGATACGTGGCACGTGATAGTGGTCGGCCTGGTGCCAGACAGTCTCGCTCTGCGGCTCGACACCGCCGACCGCGCAGAACACTGCTACCGCGCCGTCCAGGACACGCAGCGAGCGCTCGACCTCGGCGGTAAAATCAACGTGCCCGGGTGTGTCAATCAAATTGATCTGGTGGTCGCGCCAAAAGGTGGTGATGGCCGCACTCTGGATGGTAATACCGCGCTCTTGCTCCTGTTCCATCCAGTCCATGACGGTATTGCCATCGTCCACTTCGCCTATCTTGTATGTCTTTCCCGAATAAAACAGGATACGTTCACTGGTTGTCGTTTTGCCGGCATCGATATGCGCCATGATACCGATATTGCGCATAGTAGTAAGGTTCATAATCTGCTCCGATGCGCTACTGTACACAAAAAATGACGTTGGAACAAGCTGCGGAAGTCTGGCGCGACCGGTCAGGCTTACCTCCCGGTTTCATTTCAGGCCCAGCCATGATATAGTCAGCAGGATCGGTGCTACCAAGGAGGCAACCATGAGCGTATATGTGACCATCGAGGATCGCGAAGGCGAGAGCCTGTCCGAGGTGTTCGAACTATCGGAATTGCCCAAGCACCTGCCGCAGCAGGGCAACTGCCTACCTTTTGTGCGCGAAACGGCCGACACCATGTTCAACTGGCTGCAAGCCCCGCACTTGTTGGCCGAGCTGGACAAGCTTGGGGCCACCAACCTGCCGATTGCGGCCAGCAAAGAACTGGACCGCCTAGTTAAGCTCTGCCGTAAATATACCGGCCAGAACGAGATCTTGATCCGCTTTTACGGCGAAACCGGCCGGGTCGAATAAGCCCGTTCCATCATACCTATGCGGTCTGTACCACGGCCTTTAAAAACCGTTCACCTCAAGTTGCTGCTGCATTTCAGCGTTGAGATTTTTGCTTTCAATCTGCCGGTCAGCCTGCTGGGTACCGGCGCCCTCCTGTTACCGGCCAGCTTGGCGGCGGGGCTTCAAGGACAAGCCTTCTTGAGCCCGGAAAACCTAGGCCTGTACAGCGGCGTGTTTTTGGCCATCCTGCCCAGCGCCGGCTTCGCTCTGGCCAGTCTACTGCAACACCGCTTCCGCGCCCGCCAATACCCCCTATACCTGAATCACGGCTTACGCATCGGCCTATGCTACCTGGTGGCTTGGCTAACGCATTGTCTGGTGGTTACCGGGCTCACCTTATTGACCACCATTGCCGCGACCATCGCCGCAGCCGTGACAGGATCATAAAATGCTGCTGACCATTGATTCCTTAACGTTCGCCTACCGGACGGAATTAGTACTGCGCGATATCTACTGTTCCGTGGAAGCAGGCGAAGCCGTCGCCATACTTGGTCGCAATGGCACCGGCAAGTCCACCTTGTTCAAGCTCTTGGCCGGTGTCCTCACAAACTCCACCGGGGTAGTAAAGATTAACGGACTTTTTACCGAACCGCATCGCCGCCTTGACCATATCGCCTGGTTGCCGCAAGAAAGTTTTCTGCCACCACTGCTGACCACCAGTCAACTGCTGCGCCTGCTGCCCCAGCCAGACGACGGGCTGATCAACCTAAGCACCCGCCCGGAAAGCCGCCCCTTGCTCGGACAGCGCATCGGCAACCTGTCCGTTGGCGAACGCCGGTTCGTCGAATTGGCTATCATTCTAAATATGAAGAAACCGCTCTTAATCCTCGATGAACCATTCACCGGCTTGCAGCCAGTCACTATTCAGTTCATCGCCGGGGTAATCCGCGAGCTGACGGCCCGCGGCCATGGCCTGATGGTTTCCGACCACCAGTACAGCCCGGTGTTGGAGGTCTGCCACCGCCGCATGGTTTTGGCCGGCGGTGCCACGCACGACGCCTCGCCCGGGAAACCCGGTGAACATCTGCTGGCTGGACTGTACCTGCCGGCACAATAGTTAATTGCCCGGGCTAGCCAAGGCATCAATCAAGACCCGAAAAGCTAGCTCCAATTCCCGGAGCAAAACTTCCAGGCGGCCGGATCGCTCGCGATACGCATCATAGCGGACGACGCTGTCACCCGGCACAACCGCACCGCCAACCACTTCCAACAGCAGCCCTTCCAGTTCCTGGGTGCGTTGATAGATGACCACGGCGGCCAGGTTACCGGCCACGCCTTTTACCGCATGGACGAGCGTCAGTGCCGACTCAAGTTGATGGTTGGCCAGCCGCGTACGGATTTCGGCGGTAAACGAGCCGTTGTGCGCCAAAAAACTGCGTAAGGCCTTGTAGTACATATCCGACCGATTCAGGAAGCGGTCAAGGCCATCCGCCAAATCAACGCCTGGTAGCTCACTCGGATATAAGGCCACTGGCTTGTCGCTGGCGTCAATGTGCAGGGGTAGCGTCGCAATGGATCCGTGTTGAGGCATTGCGCTTTTCCCAGCAAACGGTCGCGCGGCTTGGTCAGATACCAGCCACTCTTCAAGCACTGCACGCAACTCCACTTGCTTCAATGGTTTTGACAGGAAACCATCCATCCCGGCTTCTCGGCATTTCTCGGCCTCGGCATTTATAACGCCAGCCGTGAGTGCGATGATCGGAACATGCCGGCCAGTCCCACTCTCCAGTTCGCGTACCCGCGCCGTTACTTGTAGCCCATTCAGCTCCGGCATCTGGATATCCAACAGGATTAAATCTAGCGCCACAGCGACTGCTTGCTCCAACGCCTCGCGACCATTCCTGGCCACCTGAATGGTGGCGTCCGGCAAAAACTGCCTTACCAGACTTGTAATCAGTTCAAGGTTGATTTCGACATCATCCGCCACCAAAACCCGTGGTTGCAAGCCAGGCCAGGCCGTGAGCCCCATTCCGTCTTGGAATAGCCGCGATGGCATATCCGGTTCCTTGACATGCTGCAAGTATTGGTACAATTCACTGGCTTTCACCGGCTTGACCAGGTTGAAACGCACGCCCAATTGCCGGCAATGTTCTGCCAAAGCCCGATCATCCGCCGAACTATGCAACAGGATAATCGAATACCGGCTAGCCGACAGCCGCCTAATGGCGCGAATGGTATCCAAGCCATTCATGTTTGGCATGTGGTAATCGACGATGATAGCATCAAAAGTCGCATCGCTTTCCAGCAAGGCCAAGGCAGCCTGTCCACTATCCACGCCGGCGTATTCGATGCCCCAGTGCTCGAAATTCTTCTGAAGAATCAGGCGGTTATTATCATTATCGTCGATTACCAGGATGCGGCGCAGGGTCACCAATGGCTCAGGTAAAGCCTTATCGCCATACCAGCAAGCGGCCTCCAGCTCAAATGAAAAAACCGACCCTTCTCCAGGCACGCTGTCCAGCCAGATTTCCGATCCCATCTTGGTCGCCAAACGGTTAGATATGGCCAAACCCAGTCCGGTCCCGCCAAAGCGCCGGGTGGTAGAACTATCGGCCTGCGTAAAAGCATCAAACAAGGCGGCTTGCTTGTCCTGTTCAATTCCAATGCCGGTGTCGCGGACTGAAAAACTAAAGCGTCCGCTCTGCTCGTTGACAGCCTGAAACCGTACCTTGATTTCCACCTCACCCCGGTCGGTAAACTTGATTGCATTACCAGCCAGATTCACCAGTACCTGCTTAAGCCGGACAGGATCAACCACCGCGGTTCGCGGTAGGTCGGGTTGAATGTCAAGCAGCAACTCGATCTGTTTCTTGGCGGCATGATATTTAAGGATATCAGTCACATGCTCCAGCAATTCAATCAGGTCAGTCGGAATTGGGTCAATGTCCATTTTACCGGCCTCGATCTTCGAGAAATCGAGAATGTCATTGATGATATCCAGCAGTACATGGGCTGAAGTATTGGCGTTCTCCAGGTATTTGGCTTGGGTCCGATCTAGCGGAGTTTGCATCAGCAGTTCGGTAAAACCAATGACCCCATTCAGCGGGGTTCGTATCTCGTGGCTCATGTTGGCCAGGAACTCGCTTTTTGCGGCATTGGCGTTTTCGGCGGCTTGTCGAGCTTCTTGCAGTTTCAATTCAAATTGCTTGCTGGCGGTAATGTCGTGCAGACTCCACAAGCGACCCTGCACTTCATTATGGCTTATCAGCGGACAGCTGAAGACATCGAAGGTCCGCCCATCCTTCAGGTTCAGCAGATTGCGATGCACACGGTTGCTTAGCGAAAAATCGGTAACCAGGGCGTTCATCTCTTCCGCGTTCACCACCTTATCCAGAAGCAAGGTCAATAATTCCGATACCGGCCGATTCGACACGTCCGCGTCCGCCAGGTTCCATATCCGGTTAAAGCTGGAGTTGGCATAACTGGCCCGGTTAAATCCGTTAACCACTAGGATGCCGTCAGCCGAAGCTTCGATGATGGTAACCAGTTCATTGGCCTTTTTATCAAGCGAGCGGCGGGCTAGCTTTTCGATATTCTCAGCCATCGCGGCGATTTCGGCATTGGATGAATGATAAGCCAACTGTTTTGGAACCCGTCCTTCCGTGATATCGGCGACGCGCCGGCCAAGGTCTATCAACGGCTTGGCATAACGCCGGTAATGGGCGCGGCTCTGCAAGAAGCCGAGAACAAATGATAACACCACTACGATAAAGAAGAAGAGGACTGCATCCCTGAACATCGGTTCAATGAGTTCGTTGCGGTCGATAGCCGTAATGAAAAACCAGCTGGCGGTGTCGAGTGCCGAGTAATAGGCCCAAATTGGCTGATCATCGAAAAGGTAACGCAGCTCCCCGTCTCGCCCAATCATTTGCTGCCTGATCTCTGGCAAGTACGTGCCAACCAGGCTGATGTCCGGATGGATGATCACCTTGCCATCAACGTCGAGAATGTAGCTCCGCTGGGTGCGGTAGGCATTCTGCTCACCCAACAGGCTCATCAAGCCTTCCAAAGACACGTCGATCACCACTACGCCAACCAGCTCATCGCGGTCGTTTAGCAATATCTGGGATTGGGAAATCAACCACTGGCCAGTATTGATATCCTGATAAGGCAAGCCAAGCGAAGGTGCTGGACGCTTGACAATTGCCGCAATATACCAAGGGCGAATCCGCAGATCATATTCGGCCGGTGCTTCATAATCCGGAATCAGCAACTGATTATCCTTGTACCCCGAGTAGACATAGGCGATTTGGGTATTGGTACTCCGAAAATCCCTATACAGGTTTAGAATGCGCTGCCGGGCCGAATCATCCTTGTCAAGGTAATTTCGGACATCATCGTTTTGGGCTAAAACCTGCAGCATCTTGATGTTTTCGGAAAATTGAGCATTAGCGAAAATGCTGATCCGGCGGTTGGTTTCCTCGATTTCGGACCTGGCATCGCCCATCCGCATACTGGTATAGTTAAACAGGATGATGACGCCAAATACCAAAAACAGCAGTAATGAGCTGATCAGGCCAAAGAGAAAAATTTCACCCTGGATTGGCAGTCTGGACCGATAGTAGCGCATGGCAGCTCCTACTTCCCTTATAGACAACTATACTGGGTGCCGACACATTTGTCCAATACCACCATTTTACAATCAGTTATTAGCTTTCCAGGAAGTAGTACTATCTGCCGATGCTTGTCAGAGTTCCAGGGAGATTATTTCCGGGTAGCCGGCGATACGTTGAATTACCGCGTCGGCACTCGCCCGACGGATAGCCTGGTTTCCGTCAGCCGCCTCGTCAGCCCCCAAGATGGCGGACAACCACGCTCCCGTGCTACCGTTGACCAGTTCGGCAAAACGGCGCTGGTTGATAGCGCCACCCCAACCGATCAGCCGGGCGGCTCGGGTAATATGGCGCAACATGGCAAAATCCATGTGCGCGGAATCCTTAATATAGAAAAAAGTACTGGCGGGGCTAACAGTCTGCCAGCTCACAACCTGAGGTCGATTCTTGCCATCAATCCACTGGTCACTGCCAAAATGCAGTTGCGGCAAAGTAGCCCCCAAACCAACATCCGCTTCCAGCGGCTCCAACCAAGCATCGAAGCCCACGAAGGCCGCTAACCGGGTATCGGTCATGGCCACCCGGGCAGCTGCCCCGCCGCCGGTAGAGTGCCCGACGAGCGCGATTCGGTCAGTATCAAGCCGGCCAACCAAGAAATCAGGCAGGCGATCAAGCCGAACGCTAGCCAAAACCGCCTCGATATCGGCGGCATAAGTAGCCACCAGGCAGCGGGCACGTTCAGCAAACAGGGCTGGATCGTCCTCGGCTGGCGGCAAGGCTGCCGGCTCGAGTGGCACGACGCTGCCATCGGGGAAACTGACCGACAGACTGCCGAAGGTATGGTCAATCGACAGCACAACCATGCCACGGCTAGCCAGCTCCTCCGCCAGGTCGGTATGCACCAGTCGAGCGCCGGTCCAGCCATGCGATATGACCACCACTGGCCAAGCCGCCTGGTTAGCGGATAACGGTAACTGCCAATGACTGTTGGTGCCGGTTCGAGCCAGGTGGCTCATCATAAAAGCCGGCAAGCGGGCATAGGCGGCGAAAGCGGCAATCAAGGGCCGCTCCTGCAACCACGGTTCGGTTGGCTGGTCAACGCTTGAGGTTATCGGGTCAACCGGATACCACACCTGCACCATCAGACGCCGATTTTGGTCAACGGCATCATTGTACACGCCTTGGCGGCTGATATCCTGCAGTTCAAAAGCGCTGCTGCCAACCGTGTAAGGACCAGACGGCTGTGGCAAGTCAATTATCGGGAACAGCCAGAAAGCCAGTATTGACAGCCCATTGGCCAGCAAGGCCACTGACCCAGCCAGGCGCCGCACCAGGACCAGGCCACTTTTTTCTGTCTCGCTAGGTCGGTTAGTCAGTCGACGCAGTCGGATTTCCAGGAAACCAAGGGCCAGAGCCAACACCACTACTGCCAAGTTAAGCGGCGCACGCCGCCAGGTGATGCTATCGGAAAACCAGTTCAGGCCGATGTACAACACTAGTGATAGGCCGGCAAGTACCTTTACCCAGCGCAACTGACCGGAGCGCCAAGGCAACCGACGCTTGAAAATGAAAAATCCACTCCACACCAAAACCAATCCGGTTAAAACGAACTCCGTAACGGCGATAATACTGTTCATCAAATACTCCTGACGGTTATGGGCTATTTCGTATCAGATCGACCCGATACTCCCAATACTAACGTAGATGCGGCCGGAGCAGATAGATGCCGCGGCCGGAGCAGATAGATGCCGCGGCCTTGCATAAATCCACCGTTCAATTACAATAGATAGGGTAACGACAGCATGGCCAATCGATGGTGTCATCGACTATAATGGTAAGTACCCACAGTCGAAATGTATGGAAGGCTCAGGTTGATGATCTGCAATAGACTTACCCTCAAGGTGCTTGGCTCCGCCATTCTGAGCTGCTACAAGCGATAACATGGCGCATAAAAAGCAACGGCCAGCAGTCCAAATTATAACCGCCAAGCCAAGCCAGCGACCGATTAGCCCTAAGCAGGCCGCCAATCGCTGGTGTCGACATGTTTTCCGATGCTTCTTTTTAAGCTTTTTTCTGGCTTTCAGCAGCCTCGCCGGATTTGGCCAGGCCAGCGCTACCCTGATCGTACAGGCAGCGCCATCACAAATGGCCACTGCCGACCTTGTCGCCAGTTCCCTGGACTCAGTTAAAAACAATGCCGGCAGAAAGGTCACCATCTTCGGCCTGCTCGCCTTACTGACCATATTGGTTCTCGGCATTCTAGTCGCCATTTCCCAACGACGCCAAGGACGACAGCACCGCCAGTTTCGCAGTACCGTACAGACTATCCGCGACATGCGCGGCCGGCACAACGGCCAAGCCCTTGATCCGACAGCCCTATGGCCAGAATCCGGAGAACTGCCAGAGAACCTGGCAACGCGTTTCGAGTTACCTAAGACTACGGAAGCCATGCTCCGGCAATGCTTGAGCTATGCCCATCGGATCGACGAGGTCAGCGGTCGCGAGAAGGCCGCCACCATGGTTGCCAATCTGGTTTTCCGCTTGTCGCAGCAACTCGGCTACTCCCCCGAAAACTCTCTCCTGCATTCCGCTGTCGGCCTGGTCTACGATATCGGTTTCCTGGCCATCGACCCCCGCATTCTTAGGGAGAAACACATCAGTGAGGATGAATTCGAGGCCATCAAGGCCCACACCTTGGTAGATGTCAAAAGCCTGGATTTCATTGAGGAATCATACCGCAAGCTGTTCTTCGATGGTATTACCAAACACCACGAGAATCTTGACGGCAGCGGCTATCCCCGTGGCCTGAAGGGCATGAGCATCCCTTTCATCGCCAAGACCTTACGGGTAACCGAAAGCTTCCTGGCATTGATTTCGCGCCGCACCTACCGCGACACAGTTGACCAGGCTAGCGCCATTCAGACGCTACAGAAATCCGCGCATCAATACGATCGGGTAATCGTGAGTGCCCTTGATACCCTGATAACCTAAGTAAAAAGTCGAACTTTTTATATCGATTACCTTCGCCATTAGTAATTACCTTGACGAAGCGGCCAAGGCGCGCTACGATGTCGCTGTTCCACAAAAGTGTCTATATTGTCAAAGTCGTCTCAAATACCGATCGCCCAAACCCAGGTCAGGCAAATGGGTTAACCCACCGCAAAGGAGTGGCCTCAAAATATGGCAATCAAATCTTTCCGGGGTGGAGCCCACCCACCGGAACACAAAGAACTCAGCGAGCATACCGCAATCAAGATTGTGCAAGGCGTCAAACAGGTCGTCATCCCGATTAACCAGCATTTCGGCGCGCCCATCCAGCCGCTGGTTCAGGTTGGCGACAAGGTCAAGCGCGGCCAGAAAATCGCCGATGGCGATGGCCGCATGACCGTCCCACTGCATGCTTCCATTACCGGCACCGTTAAAAAGATCGAGCCGCGCATGCAAGCCAATAACCTTGAAGGCCCGTGCATCATCCTTGAAGCGACCGAGACCGACGAAACCGATTTTCTACCCATCCTTGACCCCTTCACGTGCACTGTAAAGGAAGCTCTAGCGCGGGTACGTGAGGCCGGTATCATTGGCATCGGTGGCGCCGGCTTTCCAACACACGTTAAACTGGCTCCACCGCCGGATAAACCCATCGAATTCGTCATCGCAAATGCCGCGGAGTGCGAGCCCTATCTAACCATCGACCAACGCGTCATGGAAGAAAGCCCAGGCAGCTTTATCGACGGTATGGCCATCGCCATGCGCATCGTCGGCGCAAAAAAAGGCCTTATCGGGCTGGAAGCCAACAAAAAGCATCTGGTTCCAATCCTGGAACAAGCCATCGACCAGAAAAACCACGGCTATGATATAAAGATCCAACTCCTGGCCACCAAATACCCGCAGGGTGGCGAAAAAATGCTGATCACCGCCACCATCGGCCGGGAAGTGCCTTCCGGCGGCTTGCCGATGGACGTCGGCTGCGTCGTCAGCAACGTCGGCACCTTGCGGGCTATGTCCGACGCTTTCCGCGAAGGCAAGCCGCTCATCGACACCGGCCTAACCCTCACCGGCGGCGCTTGTAAAACGCCGCAGAACCTGGTCGTGCCGGTGGGCATGCTGGCCCAGGACCTGTTCCCGGAAATCGCCAGCTACGACGAAACCAAACTGCGCCGTATTGTCATGGGCGGCCCGATGATGGGTCCGGCTGTACCGTCGCTCAATATCCCGCTCCAGAAAAACACCTCTGGCCTGCTCCTGATGGATGCCCACGAGGCGAAAGTATTTACCGAGCAGTCCTGCATCCGTTGCGGCCGTTGCATGGGCGCCTGCGCTTGCCGCCTGTCACCCGCCCTGCTGGCCAAGGCCCTGCGCGAGGACGATCTGACGGAAGCCGAAGCTATCGGCGTACTCGACTGCATCGAGTGCGGCAGCTGCAGCTATGTCTGCCCGGCCCACATCCAGCTCGTGCAGCGCTTCCGCGTCGGCAAGCAGCTGGTACGCGCCAAGAAACAGAAGGAGGCCAAGCGTGCCTGACAACAAACTTCTCCTGTCCTCGACGCCACACGCCTACAGCGCCGGCTCGACGCGCAAGATCATGCTGGCTGTCATCATCGCCTTGTTGCCGGCCACTGGGTACGGCGTCTATCTGTTTGGTCTGCCCGCCCTGCTCGTAATTTTGACGTCGGTGGTAGCGGCCGTAGTAGCTGAGGCAGGCTTCCGCCTGGTAACCAAGCAGGATATCCGTATCGGCGACCTCTCGGCCGTGGTCACTGGCCTGCTGCTGGCCTTGATCTGTCCGCCGTCCATCCCTCTCTGGATGGTAGCCCTCGGTTCAGCCGCTGCCATCATCTTTGCCAAAGAATTCCTAGGCGGACTCGGCGCCAACCCCTTTAACCCGGCCTTGATTGGCCGCGGCATCCTGCTGATGAGCTTCCCAGCGGCCATGACCACCTGGCACCTACCGGTCCAGACCATCGGCGACGTAGTCACCGGTGCCACTCCACTCAACATCGTCAAGATGGGCGGCAGCCTGGCCGACGTCGCCAATGACTTGGCCGCCAATGGTCTGGCCGCCGGTAACAGCTATAGCGACATGCTGTGGACCCTGTTCCTCGGCAACCGCGCCGGCTGCATTGGTGAAAGTTCCATCCTGCTCATCCTGGTCGGCCTGGCCTTCCTACTGCTGACCCGCGTGGTTAATGTCATCGTACCCCTGGCCATGATGGGCTCCACCTTCCTGTTCTCTTGGTTGTTTGGCCTGGACCCGGTCTTCGGCATCTTGTCCGGCGGCGTGGTCTTTGGCGCGGTCTTCATGGCCACCGATTATTCGTCCAGCCCGCTGCCGCCATTCGGTAAACTTATTTTCGGCACTGGCGCCGGCTTCCTGACGGCCATCATACGAAAGTTCGGCGGCTTCCCCGAGGGCGTCACCTATAGTATCCTGATCATGAACGCCATCGCGCCTTATCTCGACAAATTGCGCGTCAAAAAGTACGGCTTCATCAAACCGGCCAAGCCAGTCAAGGAGGCCGCCAAATGAAGAACAATATCCTCAAGCTCGGCATCGTCCTGGCCCTCTACGCCAGCCTGGCCTGTACCGCCCTGGCCGTGGTAGAGCAATTTACCGGGCCAATCATCGAAGGGCACCAGTCCCGCCAACTGCAAGAATCACAGCAAGACCTCTTCCCCGAGGCCGATGCCTTCACCGAAATTCCGCTCGAGTCGTTTTCCACCGACGTCCAAAAGGTTAACTTCACCGGTGCTTGGCAAGCGCGCAGTGGCAACCGCCTGCTTGGCGTCATCCTCAAGGTAGCCGGATCCAGCTACGGTGGCAAGGAAGCCATCGTCCTGGTCGGCATCGGTTCCAACCTCAAAATCGCCGGTACCCGCATCCTGACCTTGTCCGACACTCCCGGCCTGGGCGCAAATGCCGTGAAGGCCAACTACTACGTGAACAAACCGGAACAGATCACTTTCCCCGGCCAATTCACCGGCATGGCCGTGTCGAGTTCCTTCGACCTGACCACCCTGGCCAGCGATAACGAGAACACCGTCATTGCCATCACGGCCAGTACCATTACCAGCCGGGCGATCACTACTATGGTCAAGGCCGCCGCCCAAGCCGGCACCACCTGGCTGGGTTCCAACTCCACTGGAGGCAACTAATGAAAAACCTGCTGAAAATTTTCAGCCGCGGCTTGATCATCGAGAATCCATTGCTGATGCTGATGATCGGCCTCTGCTCCGCGGTGGCCGTGACGACCAGCGTCGAGAACGCCATCGGTATGGGCGCCGCCATGACCTTCGTCATTGTCCTGGCCGAGCTGGTCATCTCGCTGTTCCGCAAGCTTATCCCGAGCGACGCGCGCATCCCGATCTTCATCATCGTTATCGCGGCTTTTACCACCATGATCGATTTGGCCATGAAGGCCTACTTCCCGGCTTTGTCCCGCTCATTGGGCGTTTTCATCCCGCTCATCGTGGTCAACTGCATCATCATGGGTCGCGTTGAAGCCTATGCCAGCAAGCAGCCACCGATCAATGCCGTCTTTGACGCGCTGGGTATGGGCGTCGGCTACACCTGGGTGCTGGTCGGCATCGCCACCTTCCGTGAGCTGCTGGGCAATGGCACACTGCTCGACTTCCAGATCATGCCGGAAAGCTTCCAGCCCATCCTGTTCTTCACCCTCTCGCCCGGCGGCTTCATGGTATTCGCGCTGTTCATCGCCTTGAACCTCTGGCTCAAGAAGATCACCGGCCGCAAGGCTGGCAACACCATCGTGTCGGAGACCCTATGAACCTCTTTTCCATCTTTCTGAGCGCCGCGCTAATCGACAATATCGTCCTGATGCAATTCCTAGCGCTTTGCCCCTTCATCGGCATGTCCAGCGATGCCGGCAAAAGCATCGGCATGGGCATGGCTGTCATGTTCGTCACGGTAATGGCCACCATCGTCACCTACCCGATCTTTCACTTCATCCTGGTACCGATGGAGCTCGAGTTCCTGCAGATCCTGGTTTTCATCCTGGTCATCGCCGCCTTAGTGCAGCTGGTCGAATTTTTTCTCAAAAAGAACGTTCCCGGCCTGTATGCTTCGATGGGTATCTTCCTGCCCCTGATCACCACCAACTGCGCCATCCTAGCGGTTACCTTCAACAATATCTCCAAGGGATTCAACCTGATCGAGTCGGTGGTCTATGCCGTCGGCGTGGCCTCGGGCTTCCTATTGGCGCTGCTGTTGCTGGCCGGACTGCGCAGCCGGATGAAAGCGGCACCCATCCCGGCCTTCCTGAAGGGCACGCCAGCCTTGTTCGTCACCACCAGCTTGCTGGCCGTAGCCTTCATGGGCTTTTCCGGCCTGAGCTTCATCAAGTAAGGAGCCTCTATGATAATCCTGATTACCTTTGGTTTCTCGGCGCTCCTAGCTTTGCTGCTTGGATTGGCGCTGGGATTCTTCAAGGAAAAGTTTAACGTTGAAAAGGACCCGCTAATGGCGGCCTGCGAGACAACCTTGCCCGGCATCAACTGCGGGGCCTGCGGTTATCCCGGCTGCGGCGGTTACGCCACCGCTCTTGCTTCCGGCGAAGCGCCAGTAACCAAATGTGCTCCCGGCGGCAAGGCAACGGCTGAGGCTCTCGCCAATCTGCTGGGTGTTTCGGCCAGCGCGGTCGATATAGTCGCCGTCTTGGCATGCCAGGGTCACAAGGACGCTGCCCAAGTAAAAGGCGACTATGTGGGCGTCAAGACCTGTCGCGCCGCCAAGCTCTCTGCCGGCGGTACAAAATTGTGCGCCTGGGGTTGCATGGGCTATGGCGATTGTGTAGCCGTGTGCCAGTTCGATGCCATAAAAATACAGGCCGACGGCCTGCCGCACGTTGATTATGCTAAATGCACGGGCTGCCGCTTCTGTATTCTGGAATGCCCCAGTCAGCTACTGCAGGCCATCCCGCGCGACCAGGTCGGCTCGATGGTCATTTGCAGCAACCGCTCGGTAGTCAAAGCCAATGTCATGAAACAGTGTAAGGTCGGCTGCATCAAATGCGGCATCTGCGTCAAATCCTGCCCGGAAGAATGCATTACCATGGTCAATGGTATCCCGGTTACCGATTTCGAAAAATGCACTTCCTGCGGCATTTGCGTGGAAAAGTGTCCGACCAAATGTTACAAACTGCTCCAAGGCATCACTGGCGCAACCGGAGAGTTAAGTCCTCGGCCACTGCTTAAGGAAGAGCCGGCCATCAAGATAGGCTGTTGCAATTAATAAAAAACGGGGCGTAACGCCCCGTTTTTTATTGTTCATTCCAGGTGTGACCTTCATCCAGTAACCAACTTGGTTTCAGGCTACATAGGTCTCCAGTATCTGGGCCCGGCCGGGAACTGACAGGCGTTTGAGCGCATTCTTCTCTATTTGCCGGATGCGTTCCTTAGTTAGCTTGAACCGATCGCCAATTTCCTTGAGGCTCATGGCACGGCGGCCGTTCAACCCAAAGCGATACTGCACAACCTCACGTTCCTTCTCGGTCAAGGTGAGCAAGATGGTGTTGATGTCATCCTTGAGGCTTTGCTCGATCACGTAGTCATCCGGTGTCTTGTATTTATCGTTTTCGATAAAGTCACCCAAAACGCTCGAGTCGCGCTCGTTGAAAACCGGAGTTTCTAACGAAACCAGATCACGCGATATGTTGACCAGGTCAGCGACGTGGGCGCTGTCCATATCCAGCATCCGGGCAATCTCGCGAATCTCGTTTTCCTCGTTGCTGCCGTTATTGACGATTTTACGAGCCTTCTCAATCTGGACCAATTCATTGGCGCGGTTCAAGGGCAAGCGGATCATACGACTTTTTTCGCAAATAGCCTTCAGAATAGCCTGCCGGATCCACCACACAGCGTAACTGATAAAATGATAGCCTTTATCCACATCATAGCGGTCGATAGCGTTGATTAAGCCAATATTGCCCTCACTGATCAAGTCAGCCAGAGGCAAGCCCTGATTCTGATAGCGCTTGGCAACATTGACCACAAACCGCAGATTGCTTTTGACGAGCATATCCTTGGCAATCTGCTCGCCGGTGGCTGCCTGGCGAGCCCAGCGATCTTCCTGCTCTCGGGTAAGTAAAGGGATGCGGTTTATTTCCTTGAGATATATCGAGAGGACATTAGAGTCGCCGGAGTAATTAACCTTGGTCTTAAGCGTTTGATTAGATTTCATCAATGCCTCCTGCCCTTTATAAAGCAACAAGCATGCCAAAATCATGGCAAGAGAAGACAATTGTCAGAAAATTTACTAATTAGTTGTATAACAAGAAAATAAAAGCAAGAATAGAGATATCAGATTATTTTTTTGCGTAGGATTAAGCGCGAATACAGCAATTACCACTGGCGTTGTATAAAAATGAAACAATTGGTTGCCGGCCAGTGATTTTTCGTTTCGTTTTTACCCAACCTGTCCCGGCATCCGGCCAATTGGGAAAACTGGCAGCATTCAAGAATCATTATCAAATACGATCTTCCCAGGGCATCGGCAGTCGCCTGATTTTTACGGAACCTAATTTCGGTAAGCCATTAATAAATGAAATGACCTGTTGTCCAGAACCCGAAACCCGGTTACGAAGAACGGGAAACACCACCCTTATATTCTTAAAAAACTCCAGTTTCTGGCCACAGCTCCAACCCGCAGCGTCGGGTTGGCGTTGTAAGCCCAACCAAGCTTTGGCGATGATACCCAACACTGCTTCCATCTCCGTAGCGTCAAAAAATTTCTGCCCTGGCACGGTAGCCAAGTACCGTCGCACTTGAATGGTGAAAAACGCCCGGTAATCATCATGCTCTTCGCACAGACATTTTGGCTGCCCATAGCCATTGGTAATAGCCAGAAAGGATCGACGGATGTAGCCTCGCGGTGTCAGCTGACTGGCGCTATCCAAAGCTTTCACCGCTAAGGGTTGTCTGGCCAGCCGTCTCAAGGCTATCGCCAGCCAATACAAGTATGCGCCTAACTTAGCCCGCTGCGCAGCGCTGCAACCGGCCACTGCGGCTCGGAAATGGGGCAAGGCACTTACCGGATCATGACCAGCTAGCAAGCGTCGCGCCCGGCGAAAGGCGATGACCTCAACAGGCGTTTTATTTCGAACCATAGACGTAAAATACCCAATTTCAGCCTAACAAGCAAACCCATTGCGGCTGGCCGCCAAGGTCAGGCTATGCTATACTCGATAGTGCCTTGCCTGGACATTGTATACTAGAAAGTAGTGGTAATAAACCGCAACCAACACGCCTTGCCTCCGGAGGAAGCCTTGATTAACCAATACGAATTCCGGCCAATCACCACCGCCGACAAACCGCGTATCCTTGAAATCTGCGCCAAAATTTGGGATGGCGGCGATTATCTGCCGGCGGCTTTTGACGCCTGGGTGGCTGACAAGAATGGCCAGTTCACAGCCTGCCTTCATGACGGTCAACTGATCGGTTGCGGAAAATTGGGTTTCGTCTCCCCAGGTCATGCTTGGCTGGAAGGCTTGCGCAAGGACATCGACCTGCCGCTAAAAGGGGTCGGACGAGCCCTCTGCCTGTATAACTTGCGCCGATTGCAGACTCAGGCCGGGATAAAATCAATCCGCTTTGCAACATATATTATGGATCACGAGTCTATCAACCTGAACGAAAAAATCGGCTTCTGCCGGATAGCTAGCGCTACCGTCCGCAGCAAGATCGTGGACGCCATGCATCGTGACTATAATGCCACTTCGGCCTCGCCGTTGACGCCTGCCGAAACCGGAGGCTATATCACCCGACCGACAGCCGACTTGACTGAGCTTGCGAAAAACTTGCGGGCTGCTGGGTGGCTGCAGCAGTTTCTTTACGCATCATGGAAAGCTTATCCAGCCGAAGAGCCGGGCTTACTGGATAAGTTCGCCACCGCTGGGGCTTGTTACGATTGCCTCGACAAACAAGGCCATAACGCCGGCGGGATTATATTCTGGATTGACCATACTAAGCGGCTGCTGACCATTATCGGCTTGGCAGCCCGCGACAGCCAAGCCGCGGCCACCTTGCTACTGCGGGCGGAGAAGGCCTGCCGGCAAGCCGGCTACGCTGAAATCGAAGCCATGCTGCCGGCCAATCCTGCAGTTTTCCGCCAATTTGCCGATTGCCATTACCAAGGCTGGGAGCAGGACGACGATTTTCTGCTTTACGAATTCCCGCTTGATCGGCTGACCAATCTGGCCTGACCACTCGCGCGCCCGTCAGCCGCTGGGTAGACGCGCTCGATAGTCGCCTAGTCTTCTGCGGCGGCCCCACCAGGGGATGGTGCCAGAATAAATGCCAACACACCGTTTGGCCGTGATCAGTTCGTCGACATCGACCCCAAAAGGCAAGACTTGCCAAGGTGTCAAAATCCCTGCACTCAGCCCGGCGCAGAAAGCGACGTACAGCGGCAAGACAAATATCTGCCCAATCAACAGGCTGCTCAGGCTGATTGTATCGAAACCGCTGCCGCGAGCGGTGGCCTTCGGGTTGAACGGCAACTTCCAAGTACCCAGAAACACCGGCAGCCAGAGCATGGCGATGGTCAACGCCGCGGGAATCATACCGACAAGGAAAAAGCCAGGCCGGCAACCGTAGCGGCTGTGGACCTGGTCGGTAATAAAACCCATCAACGGGTCGGACTCCGAGTCCCACACCTTACCCAAGCCGGGTATCAGAACAGCCAAGATCGGTGACAGGTCAACCGCCGCCGTATGAATCGCCAACGCCATAAGCCAAGACCGCTTTCTGCCCAAGCAGAGTCCACGGCCTGCTACTTGCTAGCTGGCCTGGTCGCTTGTTCGGAATATCCAGCACTCCAGCTTTTTACAGCATAATAAGTTATCGGCTCACTTTTCCCTTTAATAACCTGGTTCTCAATGGCCTTGGCCACCACCTTAGCCTGTACCTCAGCATAGAAACTGGCCGAAATCAGGATGGCGTTAGGCGGGGCCAGGCCACACAAGCGGCTGGCCAGATTGACCGTATCGCCGATAACGGCGTATTCTTGGCGGTTCTGGCTGCCGATGTTGCCGGCTACCACTTCGCCATAGTTGATGCCAATGCCGATGGCCATCGGGTAATCCCAATTGCGACTCAACCGGTGAGTCTGGCGGACCATGTCGAAGGCGGCCTGCAGTGCCGACTCCGGTTCCTGGAACAAGGCCATAACGGCATCACCCATGAACTTGTCGATATCGCCATGATGTTGCTCGACAATACGCGCCTGGACATCAAGCACTTGGTTGAGCCGTTCAATGACCAGGCTGGCGTCTGCCTGGTCAGCGAAACGGGTAAAGCCGCGCACATCCGAAAACAGGACCGCCAGCCGGTTCTTCTGCCCGGCCTGACCGGTAGTCTGTTGCCGGATCATGGCATCGGTAGACCGCGATACATACTTGCTAAGCTGCAGCCGTTCCTGCACGCTGGTAAACATTTCGTTAATGCGGTTACCCAGCATCCCCAGCTCATCCTTGCTCCCGATCTGTACCTTGGCATCCAGCTGACCGGCGCCAAAATTGCTAACCATCCGGCCGATGTACAGCAATGGATTGAGTACCAAACGACGGATGGTCCAAATCAAGGCCAATGAGAACAAGACGACTGCAGCCGTCAGAAACGAAACCAACAACACGCTGGCCTTAGCGATCTGACGATAAATGCCGGCGATGGATACCTTGAAGTGGGCGATGCCGCGGATCGGGCCGGAAACCGCGACCGGACCATGGCAAAACTGGCAACTCTGTTCATTGCGGAGGGGAAAGAAATATTCCATCTCCCGTTGCTCCGTCAACTCGCGGATAACGGGTCGGCCGGTGACGATGACCGACTGAAAGGCCGGATTATCCTGCATGCCCACGTCAACCCGCGGCGTCTGTTCGAAAATGACCCGCTCCTGGAAACTGTTCACGAATTCCAAGGTACGATAATCCTGGAAAGCACGACTGCTATCCGCGCGGTATAAATTGATTGCCTTGAACTCGCCGATCTGTTGCAGGCTTTGCATGGTGCCAACCGCCAACGGCGCCTCACCGCCCAACATCAAGTTCTTGATGACCATGTTGAGGATGTCGGTATTAACGCTTAGCGTACTCTTGGCCGCCTCCAGCAAGTCATTCTTCTGGCGCAACACCGTCAGGGGTATGACGGTTCCCATGACCACCAACATCAGCAGCACTATTACGACTATCACCTTAAATTGGAGGGAAAGGCCTTTCATTGATCGGCTCCTGCGGCGTCAAGCCTTTGTAAAAGCACAAAATCGGAGGCCGAAGAGCTATGGCACCTAATGCACATGGCTGGCCGACCTTCCATCTTGACTCCACCTTGATTGTCGTACGCTGCCCAAAACCAGTCACCGGCATCAGGGTTGTATCCAGGCACTTTAGCCATCACCGTGTACCCAGAAACAACGCGGTCCGGGTCGTAGTTTTCCTTAATAATGATCGAGCCAGCCGGTGCGATATTGGCGCTAATAGGCAGGGCATCGGCCAGTATAGGATTGATATAGATGCGGTGAAAACGACCATGAGGCGATTGCCCCGGCTGAATGCCCTTATAATCCGGCCAGGACGGGTAGGCCTTAAAATCTTCTTCTACGGTGATGCGCTGCCAAAGGCTAGCCCCGCTGATCTGGTCGCCCGTCAAGCCTGGCAAGGCCGCCACTGCCCTCGGGGTGCAGCTGACGATACTGCACAGACCGCATAAAACGACTCCCCAAAACCGATTGGCCAGTTTCAGTCTGCGACGTACAATAGCTTTCATGGCTTCACTATGAACCATGTCGACCCCCTTGTCAAACTTTTCCAGCAAGAAGAAATAATAGCGACGCAACTGGACAAGGACAAGGACCAGCATTATGATGCCGCCATGATTCAGTCCATCCTTATCTTCGCCCTCACCTATGTGCTCATTTCAGGCCGCCGGCTCAACCTCATCAAGATCGGCCGGCCGGCCGGCGTCATGCTGGGTGCGGTATTGATGGTGCTAGCCGGAGTGGTGCGGCCGGAACAGACGTACCGCCTGGTCAACTGGGACACCATCGTACTGTTATTAGGCATGATGATCATTACCGAACACCTGGCTGAGTCCGGCTTCTTCGATAAGACCGCCCAATGGCTGAACCGCCGTAACCACGCACCCAAGGCGCTGCTAGCCATCTTGGTGTTTGGCGCCGGCATTCTGTCGGCCTTCCTGGTCAACGATATCGTCTGCATCTTTTTTACGCCCTTGCTGGTGATCCTGCTGCGCGCCCGCAAACTGCCGGCCCTACCCTTCCTGCTGGCCCTGGCCTCGGCAGCCAACATCGGCGGCGTTATGACCCTGACCGGCAATCCGCAAAACATGATCATCGGCAACCTATCCGGCTTGTCGTACCGTGAGTACTTTTTGTTGATGCTGCCGGTAGCGCTACTTTGCCTGGCCGTGAACTATCTACTGCTGCTGCTCATCTACCGGCGCGAGCTGTCGACGGCTGCCGCGCTACCAGCGCCTCCACCACCAGTCGTCACCCTGGAGCGCCAACCGCGGCTGCGCCGTTCCCTCCTGGTCACCGGCCTAGTCATTGTCGGCTTCTTCGCCTTCCATAACCTGCCCTGGACGGCCTTCGCCGGCGCGGCACTGCTCATGGTAATGTGCAACCGTGATGAGGCCAATCTTCTGCGGCGGATCGACTGGAACCTGCTGCTGTTTTTCGCTTGCCTGTTCGTGGTGACTGGCGCGTTGCGGGTATCCGGCGCCACGGCCTTGATTACCGACCACGCCGGCCGTTTCCTTGGCAACAGCCCGGCAGCACTCTGGCTGTTCGGCCTGGTCAACCTGGTTGCCTCCAACATCTTCGGCAACGTACCCTACGTCTTGATCATAGCCGAGTCCATCCAGAAAATGGCCAATCCAAAACTGATGTGGTATTGCCTGGCCTTTTCCAGCACCGTGGCCGGCAACCTGACCTTGCTGGGCTCGGTGGCCAACGTCATCGTCGCCGAAAAGGCGCGCGACGTCCATGAAATGGGCTTTTTCGATTTCCTGAAATTCGGCTTGCCGACCACTTTAGTGACCACGGCTATCGGCCTGGGCATCCTGAGCCTTTACCAAACGATCGGCTGGCTGTAAAAACGCCTAGAAGCGCCACCCCAACTGACCCACACTATGACCGGCCGCACCTGGCGCTTCCGCATCGAGGCCGTCTCCCCCAACACCCGGTGGGACGACACCGCCATCCGCCATGACCGGCACAGCGCCCGCCAGTGTCCGGCAAACCCGCAAGACCGCCATCCCGGCTAACCACCCGCATCCCCATCCCCCCGCCACCACAACCCACCCCTCTCTACGAACCACGGCGCAAAACCGTCAAACCCCGCAACTGGCTTAACCACGGAGACCGCACCCGCGCGGGTGGCACGACCAAACATGGCCAAGCGATAAGCTGGCCATGTTTGATAGTGCCAGGCCCCGCGTCTATAATCTCCATGATCAAGCCCGCGCCGTTGTCAAAGTTTTACCCCGCTTTTCGCACCACCCTTGCCCTTTTCCCGTTTCGACGCAATAATGGCCCCACCGAATGCCAATTCCCGGAGACACTGCCCGTCTTCCATAAGTAAGGATACCATCGTGAACTGGTTACAAACCACCATCCTCGTCTCTCCCGACCAACTGCTGCGTTTCGCGCTGGCCCTTTGTCTGGCGCTCGCCTTGGGCCTGGGCGTGGCGCTGGTCTACCGCTATACCCACCGCGGCCTCAACTACGAGAGTAGTTTTGTATCGACCCTGGCCTTGCTGGCACCTATCGTCTGCCTAGTTATGTTTTTCATCCAGGGTGACCTGGTGCTATCACTTGGCCTAGTCGGCTCACTGTCCATTATCCGCTTCCGCACGCCCATCAAAGACACCCGCGACATGGTCTACCTGTTCTGGTCCATTGTAGTCGGGTTGGGTTGCGGTACGATGTTCTGGCTCTACTCCATCCTGGCCAGCCTGTTCATCGCCGTGGCGCTGGTCATCTTCAATTTGGTCAAATATGGCCGCCAGGTCCACGCCGAGTACATCTTGATCATCGCCGGAGGCTTACCGGCCGATTACGCCAGCATCGAGCAACTTATCAACCAGGCCGACGCCTTGGTTCAGCTGCGCAGCCACGAAATGGAAGGCCAAACCTGGGAACGCACTTACGAATTCCGTTTTAGCCGCCAACAGGAACAGGCCATTCATCACCTGGCTACCGTTTTGCAACAATTGCCGGGCATCCACAAGGTTTCGCTGTTGACGCCTCAGCTGACCTTACCGATGTAAACCAGGATGACTAGGCTGACCACGCGTTTCGAGCGCAAATATCTGCTGGATCAAGCCCAATACCATCAGGTGCGTAACGAATTGCGATTGCAGATGACCAGCGATGGCTACACCCGCCAGGGCGGCGGCAACTACCTGGTGCGCAGCCTTTATTACGATACGCGCGACTACTCGGCCTTCCACGAACGCAACGACGGCAACTTTGGCCGCATCAAGTTGCGCGTCCGTTCTTACAGTGAACAAGCGGAACCAGATCAACCTATCTCAGTGGAAATCAAGACCAAGAAAGGCAATGCCATGGAAAAGTTTGCCTGCTTGGTCGGCCTGAACGACTACCACAATTTCCAGACCTGCCGGCGCTGGGCTTGCCCCGACAACGAGGTGACCAACGAGTTCGAGCGCCTCTATCGGGTGCGCATGATGGTTCCGGTACTGTTGATACAATACCGGCGTGAAGGTTACCGCACCCGCGACGGCTCGCCGCTGCGCGTAACGCTGGACCAGAACATCAGCAGCGCCCGGGCGTCGCGCCTGTTCCCGGAAAACTTACTGCTCAAGCCGCATCGCCCTAAAAATGTCGTCCTGGAGATCAAGAGCACGGCCGCCTGCGAGCCGGAGTGGCTGCAACACCTGGTCCGCCGGCACGGCCTCAAAATGACGGCCAACAGCAAGTACGTCCAGGGCATCGAGATCATCCGGCCCAATATGGTGACACCCGGACCGGTGGCATGAGGTATTTGAAATGAAGTACATGAAGCGCTTGCGCTGGCTAGGCATCGGCGCCGGCCTGCTCCTGGCCAGCCTATTGGCCTGCTATATCGTCCTCAGCGCCAACACCGCCACCATCAGCTTCGCGGACCCCGGCCTACAGGCCGCCGTGCTGGCGGCCACCGGCGGCGAGACTGGCCAAGTCCTGCGGCACAAGCTGGGACAGATAACCTGGCTGGACGCCAGCTACCACGATATCCGCGACTTGAACGGCATCGAGCGCCTGGCCAACCTGCGCGGTATCGACCTTTCAGGCAATCCGCTGCAATCACTCGCTGTCTTGGCCAACCTGGGCGGCCTTGAGGAACTGACGCTGCAAGACTGCGGCCTAACCGACCTGGCCGCGCTCGGCGCCGGCCAACTGGCCAGACTGCGCCGCCTGTTCCGTCTGGACCTGGCCAATAACCCGGACCTGGCCGGCCTGGCCGCCCTGACCAGTCTGCCGCAGCTGCGGTCGCTCAGCCTACGGGGCTCAAGCATCGACCAGCTCGACGCGGTCGGCCAGCTGGTCCACCTGACGACCCTCGATTTGCGCGACTGCGACCTAGCCACGCTTGATCTGGAACCGCTTGGTCATTTAAGCGCCCTCGAGGAACTTGACCTGCGCGATACCGGCCTAGCTGACCTTACCTTCCTGACCAGGCTATCAAACCTGCGCACCGTCAACCTGCGCGGCAATCGCGCCATCACCGATTTCCAGCCCTTGGCCAGCCTAAGTGGGCTGCGCCGCCTGGACGCCAGCCACACCTTTATCGGCGCTCAGTTGGCGACCTTGGCCGGACTGCGCCACCTGGAGGATATCGACCTGCGCGCCACCGGGACCGTTGATCTGACAGTCCTGGCCAGTCTGATGTCACGTGGCGCTTTACAGGACAATCCGGCTGCCGGTCGCCGCGCCAGTTTGGACATCCGCGACAATCCCGTCAACCTTGACCCACGCTTGGGACCAATTGGTTACGACGTCCTGGCGCCATACTGGAATGCCATTGGCAATCGCCAGCCGAAGCACCTGCCCCGCGTACCCAACAAGGAAATCATCATCAGCGAGGCGATGAGCGCCAACGATGGCGGCCTGACCGACGCCGACGGAAAGCATGCCGACTGGATCGAACTCTTTAACCCCGGCCCAACGACTGTCCGGTTGGACGGTTTTTTTTTATCTGACGACCCGACCCAGCCCCTGCGCTGGCAGTTCCCGCCCGAAACCGAGCTGGCCGCAGACAGCCGCTTGATCGTCTTCGCTTCCGGCAAGCAACCCGGCCCAGCCGGCCAGCTCCACGCCGCCTTCCAGCTGGACGCTGCCGGCGAAAGCCTGGTACTAACCCACCGTAATCGGCACAGCCTGGTAGACCGACTGGACCTGCCAGCCTTACCTCGCAACGTCAGCTATGGCGTCAAACCCGACGGACAGGCCACTAGTTTCCTGACCACCAGTTTCCTGGTGCCCACTCCCGGCGCCGACAACGCGACCGCTATCGAGTACGCCAATGTGGCCTTCTCACACCGCTCCGGTTTCTACGATGCGGCCTTCGACCTAGAACTGGTCGCCAGTCAACCGGGCTGCGAAATTTACTATACTCTGGACGGTTCTGTACCCGATCCAGCCAACCTAGGCGGCCGCGATGCCTACCGCCTGCGTGACGCGGACAGCCTGGCCTTCAGCTGGCGACAGGTGCGTAGCTACCACTACAACGGTCCGATACACATTACACCCCGCCACTTGGATACGCGCGACATTGCTGGAATTCCCACCGCCGTACCACTCGCTACCGAAGAAAACCTGGGCTGGGAGCCGCCGCAACCGGATATCCCGGCCGGCATGGTGGTTCGCGCACTAGCCTGGGCCGGTCAAGCGCGCGGCCTGGTGAATAGTGCCTCGTATTTTATCATCACTGACCACTCGGAGAATTTCACATTGCCGGTTGTTTCAATTGTTACCGATCCTAGTGCCCTTTTCGATTACGATGTTGGACTCTATGTACCCGGGAAATCTTACTACGATAACCTGGATTGGGAAGAGATATGGCGCACGCAACCGGCTAATTACCATCTTAGGGACTTGGAAATTCCTGTCTGGCTCGATTTTTTTGAAGCCGACGGCCACCAGGTGCTGGGTTTGAATGCCGGCCTGCGCATGCATGGCGATTGGTCGCGAGCCCTGGTCATGAAATCATTACGTCTCTACGCACGCGACACCTACGACAGCCAGGATCGTTTCAACTATGCGTTTTTCCCCAGTTCCCTGGCGGCAGACAACCTGTCACCGATCAATGACTACAAACGCTTACTGTTGCGTTCCAATCAAAGCGGCCAGCGGACCTTTCTAGCCGATAGTTTCAGCAATACTTGGGTTGCCGATCATGTAGCTGTGGATCTGCTACACAATCGACCGGCTGCCCATTTCATCAATGGTGAGTACTGGGGGTTACAGCATCTTAACGAGCGCTTCGATGAACACTGGCTGGCCAGTAAGTACGGGCTGCCACCAGAAGAATTCAGCTATTTATACGCCACCTTCGGCCTCGTCGCCCATCTGCGCCAGGGGCAACCCGAAGCGGAGGAACGCTACGCCGAATTGATGGCTTTCGTCAGAAACCAAGACCTGACTGATGCCGCTTCTTTCGACTACCTCGAAAAACAAATAGATTTGGACAGTTTAATCGACTACAACATGGTGCGAATTTTTTCCGGTGACATGGACGGCGTCAACAAGCATGTCATCGTCTGGCGGCGTAATGGTCCCTTGCGCCCGGAGGCGGGGCCAGGTCTTGACGGCCGCTGGCGCTGGCACACCTGGGACTTCGATAATGCCCTGATTTTCCCTTTCAACGACACTATGACTTATTTTGCCAATGATCGTACTCTCGACGCTTATTCTGAACGGCCAATTACGTATGAACTGGATGCGGAATACCACTATACCGCACCCTGGGTGCGCGACTCGGATTCTACGATCCTGCTGGCCGGTTTACTTCGCAACGAAGCCTTTCGGATTCGCTTTGTCAATCGTTTTGCCGACTTTATGAATAGTTGGTATCGTGAGGATATTTTAACAGAAGGACTGGAAAACGCCATGGCGCAGATCCGGTTTGAACTGGGCAGGCATACCCGCCGCTGGGGCATACCCGTGTCATTAGATAGCAAATTCAACAGAAATCTGGATTTCGCCCGGCTACGTAGTGGTGTTCAGCGCGAACACCTGCGCGCCTACTTTGGCTATCGCGGCCTGGACATTGGATCGATAGCACCCTTGGAGCTTGCTTTGCCGCTCGAAGGCGGCCTGGTGCGCGTGAACAGTTTATTGCTCAATGAAGCAGTCCTCGGCGTCTCGCCTGGAACCGTCTGGCGTGGATTATACTTCGGTAACCTGCCGGTGGAACTAGAAGCCATCCCAGCCCACGGCTGGTACTTCGCAGGCTGGGAAGGATTACCATCAGGACAGGATGCCAGCCAGGCCCTGCTTTCGGTTCTGCCCGCTGATTCGCCGAAACTTGAACCGGTCTTCGTGAGATTAGCTGGCCATTGAACTTGCCAGACTACCAGCCGGCTGGCAACTGCCCGGCTGGACAGCCGTTACGGCTGACGCTATCATGACACTATGCTCAAACGCTTTGCCGCCTATTACAAACCGCACCGTTTCCTGTTCCTGCTTGACATGTTCGTCGCCGTGTTGGCCTCGGGTCTGTCAATCACGGTACCGCGCATCACCCACCGGCTGTTGGGTATCCACATTCCGGCGCGCGACGCCAAAGCCATCGGCCTGACCCTTGGCTTGATCCTGTTCGTCTACGTCGCCGGCGCCAGCCTGACCTTTATCCGCATCAAGTGGGGGCACATCATGGGCGTGCGCATGGAAACCGACATGCGCGCCGATTTCTTCAGCCACTTACAGAAGTTGAGCTTCCGCTATTACGACAACATTAAGACCGGCCACCTGATGTCGCGCATCACCGGCGACCTGGAAAACATCGCCGAGGTCGCTCACCACGCACCGGAGGACTTGCTCATCTCGCTGTGCATGGTCATCGGCTCCTACATTTTCATGTTCCTGCTCAATCCGACCCTGGCGGCGCTATCGCTGGTCTTGCTGCCGCTCATCCTGCTGTGGGGCATACTCCAGGGCAAGGAACTGAAATCGCGCTTCCGCACCGTCCGGGCGCGTATCGCCGACATCAACGCCGTGGTCGAGAACACGGTGCAAGGCATCCGCGAGGTACAATCCTATGCCAACGAAAACCTGGAGATTACGCGGTTCCAGACGACCAACCGCAATTTCCGCTCCGCCAAGGAAGCCGCCTACGACCGGATGGCTCGCTTCCACTCGGTGATCGGCTGTCTGCGCGAGCTGTACTACTTCGTCATCATCGCCGGCGGCGCCTGGCTCATCTACCGCGGCGCTATGGCGCCGGTGGACCTGGTCGCTTTCCTGCTCTACGTGTCAATAATCCTGCCACCAATCGACCGCCTGATCGGCTTCGTGGAACAGTACTCACAAGGCGCCGCAGCCTTCGAGCGCTTCCTGGAAATCATGGACGAGGAGCCGGACATTCAGGACTGTGCCGACGCCGTAACCCCGGCCAGCATTTCCGGACGCATCGAACTCCAAGGCATAAGCTTCCGCTACGAGGCGGATAAAGACATCGTGCTGGACGGCATCGCCCTGACCATCGAACCAGGCCAGACCGTCGCCCTGGTCGGCGAATCCGGCGCCGGCAAGTCCAGCCTGGTATCGTTGCTGCCCCGTTTCTATGAGCCGCAAACCGGCGCTGTGCTGATCGATGGCTACCCGGTGCACCGCCTGAGCAGCCATTGGTTGCGCGAGAACATCGGCCTGGTGCAACAAAGCCCCTTCCTGTTCGATACCAGCCTGCGCGAAAACATCGCCTACGGCAAGCCCGAAGCCACCGAGGAACAGATCCGGGCCGCCGCCAAGTTAGCCCACATCCTCGACTTCATCGACAGCTTGCCCGAAGGCTTCGATACCCTGGTGGGCGAGCGCGGCGTCAAGCTGTCCGGCGGCCAGAAACAGCGCGTGGCCATCGCCCGCGTTTTCCTGAAGGATCCGCCCATCCTGATCTTCGACGAAGCCACCTCGGCGCTCGACTCCGAAACCGACGCCCTCATCCAAGCCTCGATGAAGGCACTGTGCGCCGGCCGCACCTCCATCATCATCGCCCACCGCCTGTCCACAGTCCGCGAGGCCGACCGCCTCTACGCCATGAAAAACGGCCGCATCGTCGAGCAGGGCAGCCATGCCGAACTGCTGGCCTTGAACGGCTATTACCGGGAACTGTACGAGCGCAACCTGTTGTAAACCAGCCAAACTTTTTGTCCGAAAAAAACAGCGATTGACGGAATGGCCGCCAGCCCGTAAGCTGACGGTATGAGGCAAATTCAAACCATCAATCGCGCTTGGCACTACCGTGCCGATTATGCCGACCACTATACCAGCGCCACGTTCCGTCCCGAAAGCTGGGAAACCGTCTGCCTACCGCACGCCAACCGAGAACTGCCCTATAACGGCTTTGACGAAAAATGCTACCAATTTATCTCCAGCTACTGGCGAGAAATCGAGCTGCCGGCCAACCAGCCACGCCATTTCCTGGATTTCGAGGGTGTGATGTGCGCTGCCGATGTCTGGGTCAACGGCCAAGCCGCCGGCAGCCATCGCGGTGGCTATACCCCCTTCTGTATCGAGCTGAGCCGCTTCGCCGCCCCCGGCAGTACGGCCCGGGTACTGGTCCGGGTCGACTCGACCGAGCGCCGCGACATTCCCCCCTTCGGTCACGTCGTCGACTACCTGTGCTACGGCGGCATTTACCGCGAGGTCAGCTTGCGCAGCCAAGCCACCTGTTTCGTGGACGACGTCTTTGCCCGACCGCGTGATGTATTAGCCGACGCCAAAGGCCTGCGCCTGGAAATCAGCTTTGCCGGGGTCGACCAGGCCAACCAGGCCGGCGGGGAGCGGCGCGTCCACTGCCAGCTGCTTGATACCTGCAACGGACAGACCATGGCCGAAAGCAGTCAGGCCGTTCCCGCCGGCAACGCCGAGTTGGCGGTCGAGCTGACCGGCATCAAGGGCCTGCAGCTGTGGGACATCGACCAACCGAAGCTGTATCGGGTCGTCGTCAGCCTGTTACAAACCGACCAACCGCTTGACCGCTGGGAAGGGCGCGTCGGTTTCCGCCAGGCCGAATTCCGCCCCGACGGTTTCTGGCTGAACGGCCGCCGCCTGCCCATCGTCGGCTTGAATCGCCACCAGGCCTGGCCCTATGTCGGCTACGCCATGCCCAAACGCGCCCAACGCCGCGACGCCGAGATTCTCAAAAACGAATACCACGTCAACCTGGTACGCACCAGCCATTACCCGCAGTCGCGCCATTTCCTGGACGCCTGCGACGAATTGGGGTTGCTGGTGTTCGAGGAAACGCCCGGTTGGCAGCACATCGGCGACCGCGCCTGGCAAGACCAGGTCTGTACCGATATCGAAGCCATGATCCGGCGCGACCGGAATCGGCCCTCGATTATTTTGTGGGGCGTGCGCATCAACGAGTCGACCGACAACCATGACTTCTATACCCGCAGCAATCAGATCGCCCGGCGTCTCGACCCAGACCGCCAAACCGGCGGCGTCCGCTGCATCGAAGGCAGCGAACTGCTGGAAGACGTTTATACCTTCAACGATTTCACCCACTCCGGTGGCCAAGCCGTCTTGCGCAAGCCGCGTCAGGTGACCAGGCTGAAGCGCGACGTACCTTACCTGGTCAGCGAGCATAACGGCCACATGTACCCGACCAAGCGCTTCGACAACGAGGAACGTCTCACCGAGCACGCCCTGCGCCATGCCCGAGTCCTGAACACCGCTCTCGGCATGGCGGGCTGCTCCGGCGCCATCGGCTGGTGCACCTTCGACTACAACACCCACAAGGACTTCGGCTCGGGCGACCGCATCTGTTACCACGGTGTAGCCGACCTGTTCCGGCAGCCCAAATACGCCGCCTGGCTCTACGCTAGCCAGGTCGAGCCAGCCAGGCGGGTGGTGCTGGAGGCCGGCTGCCTGTTCGCCAAAGGCGAACGCTGCGCCGCCCGCCTTCTGCCCATCGAGATCTATACCAACTGCGACAGCGTCGTGCTGTACCGCGCCGGCAAGCGTATTGGCGAATACTGGCCGGAGCGCGACCGGTTCCGGCACCTGGCTCACCCGCCGGTCATCATCCGCGACCTGATCGGCGACCAATTGGCCGGCAGCCAGTTCAAGCCACGCGACCAGGCCTTTCTGCGCCGGCTGGTCGGGACCATCTTCACCAGCGGCTTTGAGGCCGTCGGAAAGCTCGACCAGCTGCGCCTCGGCCTGTTGTTGGCCCGCTACCGGATGAACCGAACCGTGGCCAGCGACTTGATGGCCAAATACGCCATCGGCTGGGGTAGCCAAGACGAGAGCTTCGAGCTAGCCGGTTGCCTCGCCGGGCAGGAAGTGGTACGGCGCAGCTATGGCGGCGACGCCCGGGCAGTCCGTCTATCCGTCAACGCCGACGATGCAGCCCTCCAGGCCGGCGACTGGGATACCACCCGCGTGGTTATCCGGGCGGAAGACCAGTACGGCAACCTGCATCCCTTCACCGCCGACGCCGTTGCTTTGTCCGTCGAGGGACCCGGCGCGGTTATCGGCCCGACCCTGCTGCCGCTGACCGGCGGGTACGCCAGCTGCTGGCTGCGCAGCCACGGGCCGGCTGGCATCGTCAGCCTGAAAATTTCCAGCCAGCGCTTCGGTGAACAAAGTATCTCGCTGACCGTTCGCTAGCCGATAAATACCGCCGCCGGGACACAGGCAAGACGCCTTGTCCCGGCGACGGCGGACCTGCGACCATTAGCAGGTTGTTGAAAAAGCCGGTTGCTTTCTCAACAACCTTAACAATTCCTCGCATAGCTTGCGCTATGCTGCGTAATTGTAGCGGCTTTTGAAGTGTTGAAAAGCCGCATCCGCGTTTTTCAACACCCTGTTAGCTCATGTAGTCGTACTCCCAACCGGCCTGCGGCAGGAAATTTTCCTTGATGTTCCTGGCGCTCACCCAACGCAGCAGGTTCAGCTCGGAGCCAGCCTTGTCATTGGTACCGGAAGCTCTAGCGCCGCCGAAGGGCTGCCGCCCGACTACCGCACCAGTCGGCTTGTCATTGATGTACAGGTTGCCGGCCGCATTCGACAAAGCACTAATCGCCTTGACGATATCAACCCGCTCCCGGGCAAAGACGGCGCCGGTTAAGGCGTAGGGCGACGTTTCGTCGACCAGGCGATAGGCCGCATCGATATCCTTGTCATCATAGACATACACCGTCAGCACCGGTCCGAAGATTTCTTCGACCATCGGTCGAGCCTTCGGTTGGCTAGCCAGGATAATGGTCGGTTCGATAAACCAGCCCAGGCTGTCATCGCAAGTACCGCCGGCAATGATACTGCACTCCGAATCTAGCCGCGCGGCTTCGATATAGCCAGTAATATTGGCAAAGGCAGCCTTATCGATTACGGCATTCACGAAATTGCCGTAGTCACGTGGCGAACCCATTTTCAGGCGGCCGGTTTCGGCCACCAGCCGGTCCAGAATTTCCTTAGCAGCCGATTTCGGAACGTAGAGCCGCGAAGCAGCCGAACATTTTTGACCCTGATACTCGAAAGCACCCCGGATAACCAGGGGAATGGCCGAATCGAAGTCAGCATCAGGATGGATGAAAATGAAGTCCTTGCCACCGGTCTCACCGACGATACGCGGATAAGTCCGGTAGTTTTCCAGCCGTTCGCCGATGCCCCGCCACAAAGAATTGAAGACAGCCGTCGAACCGGTGAAATGCAGGCCGGCAAAATCGTGCTGACTAAGCAGGGTATCGCTGATTTCACCGGCGCGGCCCGGCAGGAAATTGATGACGCCGTCCGGCAAGCCAGCCAAACGATATAGCTCGGCCAGATACCAGTTGGACAATACTGAACTGGAAGCTGGCTTCCACATCACAACGTTTCCCATTAAGGCTGGCGCCGTCGGTAAATTGGCAGCGATGGCCGTGAAGTTGAACGGCGTTACCGCGTAGACAAAGCCTTCCAACGGCCGGTATTCCAGCCGGTTCCACTCCTTGGAGGTTGAGGCCGACTGCCGGGCGTAAATCGCCGCCGCGAAGGCCGGATTGTTGGTAAAAAAGTCGGCCGTTTCACAAGCCGAGTCGATTTCCGCCTGGAGACTATTCTTGGATTGCCCCAGCATCGTGGCGGCGTTGAGCCTGTAGCGGTAACCATCACTGATCAAGGCACCGGCCTTGAGGAACACGGCCGCCCGCTCCTCCCACGGTAACTGCGCCCACTCACGCGCCACCTGTCGGCTGCTTTCCAGCGCCACCTGCAATTCAGCCGGACCGGCCTCGTGATAGACGCCCAACAACAGCGACTTATCGTGTGGAGCTCGGATTTCCCTAGTCCGCCCGGTAAAAATGCGCCGGCCACCGGCGATAACCGGGATTTCGACCAGCTGAGCGCTCATCCGATCCAGTTCAGCTTCCAGGCGTATGCGCCCGGCTGAACCAGCTGAATATTCCTGGACGGCTGCATTCTGCCGGCCCGGAACGGAAACGATTCCGTTGTTCATGGTCATGTTCCTTTCCAAATACGGGAAGTCGCAGCCTTTCGCCTGCGGCTCATCGGTTTCCGGCCATGGCTGCCCACCAGCTGTAGGTCCAGTGAAACTCGGAGATGACACTGAGAAGATACGCATCCCTACGGACACGTGACGACAACAAAAGCATGCTTCACTTTCTTCGCCATCTGATATATCAGTTTAATATAAATAGCCTTTGATGTCGATTACAAATTACTATGTGGTATGAAAATCATACCCAAATAACAAACGAGTAGGAGGCGGGCTTACGCCCCCCTTCCTCTCACACCACCGTACCTACGGTTCCGTATACGGCGGTTCATGAACTGTATTGAAACTTTACCATTGCTTGGTAAAGGGAAAAAAGCCCAAGCTTCTCGAAGATTTTCACTGGTATTGCCTGATTCATGTGACTTGCCCCGGCATTCCACCACGCTCCACGACCATTCCACGCCGAGCGCCGGGCTCGATCTTCTTCAAGGCCAAGTTTAAGCAGGTACTTATAGCGTGTTCGCGGGCGCTTCCATTGCCGCCACAGTATGCACCGAAGTTTTCGACGTATCCATTGGTCGAGCTCTTCAAATATCCCTTTGAATGCGGATAGCTTGAAGTAATTCACCCAGCCCCGTAAGGAGCGGGTTAACACGGCTATGGTTTTACGTATGTTCCAGCCTCGGGCTTTCCGGCAGAGAGCTTTGACTTTGGTTTTCAGTCGCTCAATGGATTGTTTGGCGGGTTTCAGTTTTGCTTTAGCTCGCCCGGCGATGGTGTATCCCAAGAACTTACGGTGTTCGGGTCTATCTACCGCGCTTTTCTCTTCATTCACCTTCAACTTCAATTTCGTGGTGATGAATTGAGTGATCGATCGTTTCACTCGCTCCGCTGCCTTTTGGCTTCCCACATATATGTTACAGTCGTCGGCATAACGGCAGAATGACAACCCGCGCCGTTCCAGCTCTTTGTCCAGATCGCCCAGCATGATGTTTGATAAAAGCGGCGACAGCGGCCCGCCCTGCGGCGTGCCTTCCCTTGTTGGTATTACCAGTCCGTCTTCCATGACACCCGCATTCAGGAAACCACGCACCAGCTTCAGCACGCGCTTGTCCTTAACCTTCCGGGCGACCCGGGCCATCAACATATCGTGATTTACCCGGTCGAAGAATTTCTCAAGGTCTATGTCCACCACCCATGCTTTACCTATTCTGACATACTCACAGGCTTTCAGTACCGCTTGATGTGCGCTCCTACCTTCCCTGAATCCATAACTTGAATCCGAGAATCCGGCGTCAAAAATCGGGTTGAGTACTTGCAGAACGGCTTGCTGAATCATGCGGTCGAGCACAATGAGGATGCCGAGTTTGCGTTTCCCTTTGCCGTCTGGCTTGGGAATTTCCACCCGCAGTACAGGTTGTGGTTGATAGGTGCCTGCCAGCAGGTGCCGCTCAATTTCCTTCCAGTTTCCACGGATATATCCGGCCAGCTCTCTGACATTCATGTCGTCGACGCCGGCGCTACCTCGGTTACTTACCACGCGTTTGTAGGCTTTTACCAGATTCTTCTTCTCCAACACCCGCATGAGCAATTGCTCATGATCCATCAACGATTCAGTATCTTGATGTATCGAGTCCTTTGTTGCCGGGCTTGTCGATGCTGCACCTGTCCACGCTACTCCCGGATTCCGTCCGGTTTGGTTTGCGAGTGCTTCGGGGGTTTCACCGTCTCTTTCCAACATCCTGCACGTTCAGCTTGCTGAACGACACCTCGAAACGCAGGGATACATCCACAGCTCATGTTCAGTCCTTCAGCCCCGTTGATTGAGCCTACTATGACTTCTGCTGACTTCTGGTAATCCATCTCTCCGCCTCACAGCGGAAATAGCCTTTGGGCAGATTGCCAGACCTCCCCGGGTAATGCGCCCTACTTTCACGCTTATGCCTGCCACATCTACACACAGAGATTCCGGGTAAGATTTGGATTTTGAAGATATTAGCCTTCTCTTCCTCTTTGTGTGCCTCTTATGGGATTTCTGTTCGTCAAGCCAGCGCTTTGCCTTCACCTTCCTTCAGATTCCACCTCGCGGTGGCGCGGACCTTCGCGAGCACCCTTGGTGTTCAGCTAACGGTTCCCCTTACCGGGCCCGTACGGGACTTTCACCCGCTAGTAGGTGCGCCCTGCCGGGCGCACAACGAAAAAGCCCGCTGGCGCGGGCTTTACTTTTATGGAAGCGACCAGCGGGAGTCGAACCCGTGTCTCTGGCTTGGGAAGCCAGGGTAATACCGTTATACGATGGTCGCGAAAGGTGGCCGCTTACTTGGCCACAGAGGAAATAATAGTATCAAATGCTGAAAATGTCCAGTTCTCGCTCTACTCGGGTCAATCTTCACTATGCCCACTAGCCGTTCCCGCCAGCCAGTAATTCAATGCTGCCTGTTCCGCTTCAACGCGCCGATAGACCCGGATCCGGTGGTCGAGGAAATCGGAAAACACCATCCGCTGACCGTTCGGAGAGATATCCAGTCCCGTCGGCTGGTTGCCGCCCTCCCAAACCGCCACCGTCTCGAAATTTCGGGTGTCGATCATGTGCACTTGACCCATCACGAGTCCCTTGTGCAGGTAGTCAAGCGTCGGGTGATTCGGTCCGCGACAAGAAACAAATAGGTAACGCCGGTCTGGCGACAGCACTATGGTGTTGGGCTTGTCATACACCCGGATGGTACGAACCAGGCTATCGGTGGTCATGTTATAAACTTCCACCGTGTTGCGCGCCATATCCGAGACGAACATCAGTTGGCGCTCCTCATCCTTGACAATATGACGCTTGGCCCCCAAGGCACCCAGCCGGGCCTCGACTGCCAAGGTGGCCAAATTGATCTTCAGCACTTGGCAGACCGAACGTCCGGCAAGCTCGTACTGGGCAAGGTACATGTAAGCGCCATCAGACGAGAAGGTTAGGCCCCGCGGCACTGCGCCATAACGGACGCGCTGTTCCTCCTGATAGGTGCTGGGATTAATAATACTAACATCCTCGCTCAGCCAATGAGTAAAGAAAACCCGGTCCAGAACTGGATTATAGGCTAGTACCTTGCTTAGATTCCCCGTAGTATTGATAGTACGTTTATAGTCCAAAGTCTGCAGGTCATAGATATGGATGGAGGCGGTAAACATCTGACTAATCCAGATTTCGTTGCGGTGCGCCAGTATCAGGGCTTCGACGAAACCCTGCTGTCGGGGATAGCGGCCCGGCAGAGGCAATAAGTGGCGCTCGCCGCTTACCACGTTTATCACTTCAGCGCCATTGCCGGCCAACAGCGGTACAATAACCCGGACATTGTCGATGAAGGTGACGCTTTTAGGTTGGGTACCGGTGGGAAAGGCGTTCTCAAAGACAAATGGAGCGTCAGGCTTGTCGAGTATCACGAAGCGCAGGGTACCGGCCAATGCTGCCACCTGGCTATCAGCGTAGCCATCATGGCTGGCACGCAGGATAATCTGGGTATCGGTATGGCTGAAGCTGACAAAGGCGCTACTATTATCCCGCTCCACCACCCGGTAAGCAAGTTCGGTTTCGCCGGCAAACAGGCGGGTGCCTTGAAACGGCTGGAGGTAGACGCGGTATTCATGGGCCTGTATCAGGGCAGCCAGACATGCCAGTATGATCAACAGCATTTTCTTCATATATATACTCCAAAGGGGTGGTATGGACTGACAGGCCTTGCGATGCGAACGGCGACATTCTCAGGCAGTCAAACCGCTTTGTCAAGCCAGTCGCCGATTCGATGGTTTTCGCTTGCGGGAATAACATTAAACAATTACTATACAAACTGTCATCCAGCGAGTCCTTCCAAGGAGTCATCGTGTTCCAGAAGCAACCCATAATGCGCAAGGTGTTATACGCGTTACTGCCGATTGTGCTATTCTCAGTCTGGCTATACGGTCCCCGCGTCGCTTTAGTGCTAGCTATCAGCCTAGTAACCGGGATATTGACCGAACTGGCATTCGAGAAGAAAAAAGGCGGCAAGGTCAGCGAAGCAGTGCTAGTGTCAGCCTGCCTTTTTGCACTGAGCATGCCTCCGGCTGTACCACTGTGGATCGTGGTCATTGGCATGGCCTTCGCCATCTTCATGGCCAAGGAAGTCTTTGGCGGTTTTGGACGCAACATATTCAACCCGGCCATTGCCGGCCGCCTGTTTGTGTACATTTCCTTCGCTAGCCTACTGGCCGCTTCTTTTTATGCTCCCGGCAACTTCGGCGCTGCGGCAGGCAGCCTGTTTGGTAAGGTTGACGCCTTGACTGCCGCCACCCCGCTGGCCATCATGCGCGATGGTGGCAGCATACCACTGCTTCAACTGTTGATTGGAAACCGTAGCGGCTCGATTGGTGAATCGAGTACCATTCTTATCGTCCTGGCCGCCATCTACCTGATTGCCACCAAAACCGCCCAGTGGCGCCTGATACTGTCCACCCTTCTGGGAGGCTTTGGCTTGAGCGCAGCCTTGTTCTACGGCGGTGTCGCCAGCGCCCTCCCACCGGCTGGACTGCTAGCTGGCAGTTTCCTGTTCATCACCGTTTTCATGGCCACCGACCCGGTTAGCGCGCCCAAAAAACCACTCGCCCAATGGCTGTATGGCCTCCTGATAGGCTTCGTGGTCGCCATCATCCGCACCTTTTCTGCCTCCTTCCCAGAAGGCACCAGCTTTGCTGTATTATTCAGCAACACCTTCGCCAGCCTGTTCGACAAAATAGTAAACGACTATGCCAAAGCCAAAAAAGAACGGCTGGCGCGCACCGAAAATCTCCAAGCTGCCACCAGAGGCCAAAAATGAAGAAGGATAATCCGGTCTACGTAGTGATATTTACCTTTATCATCTGTATCCTTTTTGTCAGTGGCTTGGCTTTAGCCAACGACCTCACCAAGGACCGTGTGGCGGCCAATCGGCGTTTCGCCGGGCAATCCGCCATTCTCACCGCTCTGGGACTTACCTATACCGACCAAGCGGAGGCGGAGAAGCTGTTTGAAGCTACAGTAAGCTCAATAGTCGACGAAGCCGGTAATGATCTGCAGCCCCCAGCTTGGCGCGGCACCCAGGAAAACAGAGCAGTAATCATCAGTCAATTCAGCGGCGCCGGTCTGTGGGGCAGCATCACCATTATTGTGGTGGCTGACCCCGACACCGCCACAATCCGCGGTCTGCGGGTCATCGACCAAAACGAAACGCCCGGCCTGGGCGGCCGCATCACAGAAGAGTGGTTCCAGGAACAGTTCCGCGACCAGCCCACCACCAATGGCCGCATCGCTGTCAGCAGCGGCGCCGAAGGCAGCAGCACCGCCCAACCGAGCTCTGTGGACGGCATTACTGGCGCAACCCGAACCAGTGATGCGATGGCCGACATCACCAACGGCGCTTTAGATCGCATCCGTGCCATTGCCGACGGTAGCGCCCTGACAGCCAGCCAGAACGGAAGCAAGCAATGAAAAATTCGCCAGCCCTTGCCAACCTGAAGGAGAATATCTGGACGAATAACCCGATCTTCGTACAGATTCTCGGAATTTGTTCCACTCTGGCGGTGACCAATAGCATGCGCAATACGTTTATCATGACCTTTGGCGTCATGATGACGACGGCGCTGTCCAGTTTCACGCTTTCGGCCATCAAGCAACTGATACCACGCAAGGTACGCATGATCGTACAGGTGTTGGTCATCTCGTTCTACGTCATCATTATCGACATCATCTTGCGCGCTTGGTTGCCGGAGGTGTCACGACAATTGGGACCTTACGTCGGCCTGATTATTACCAACTGTATCATCATGGGACGCGCCGAAGCTTATGCCCAGGCCAACAAACCGTTGGCATCATTCTGGGACGGCCTGACCAGCGGTCTGGGCTACATGCTGGTGCTCATGACCCTGGCGGTGGTTCGCGAACTGCTTGGTTTTGGAAGCCTGTTCGACTTCCGGATCCTGCCGGCCGGCTTTGTGTCCTGGACCATCATGATTATGGCACCGAGTGCCTTTTTTCTGGTGGCCATCCTGATGTGGCTGGCCAAGACCATCCAGAGCAAGCCAGCCCGCAAGGAGAAAACATGAGCTCTGCCATCAACCCGGTCATCCTGTTCTTTGCCTCAATCTTTACCAGCAACATCCTGCTGTCCAATTTTCTCGGAACCTGCTCATTCATTTCCATTAGCAAAGACTGGAAAAGTTCATTCGGGCTGGGTATGGCCGTCACGTTTGTATTGACCATCACTGCGGCCATCAGCTGGCTTGTACTGACCTACGTCGTCATTCCTCTCGACATAGAATACCTGAGCTTCATCATCTTCATTATCGTGGTGGCCGCCGTGGTGCAGATACTGGAAATGATAATCGACCGCGCCAGCCCGGCCCTATACATGAGCCTGGGTATCTTCCTGCCGCTCATAACAGTGAACTGTGCCATCCTGGGCGCTATCCTCTTCATGCAGATCCGTCAATACAACTTTATCCAGACGGTTTTCTTCGCCACAGGCTCCGGCATCGGCTGGTGGCTAGCCATCCTGCTATTGGCAGCGATCCGCGAACGCATCGAGAAAAATCCAGTGCCAGCCGGTCTCAAAGGCGCTGGCATCACCATGATCACCATCGGGTTCATGGCCATGGCCTTCATCGGCTTTTCCGGCATGATAGCCGTACAATAAAGGGGCGACGAACATGATTGATTTCCTGTACGGACCCCTGATCACGGCCGGACTGGCGGCCGGTTTGGCCTTGGTCATTGTGGTTCTGGATGCCATCGTCAACAATTATGGCGACGTCAAGATTGATATCAACGAGGGCCAGCGCAGTTACACCGTGCGTGGCGGCGCCAACCTGCTAGGCACGATGGCCGCTGAAGGCGTATTCGTCCCCTCGGCCTGTGGCGGACGCGGTTCCTGCGGCGCTTGCAAGGTCAGGGTACTCAGCGACGTCGGACCCCATCTTCCCACCGAGCTGCCCTACTTGAGCGCTGAAGAAGTCACACAGAACGTCCGTCTGGCTTGTCAAATCAAGCTTAAAAAAGACATCGCCATCGAGCTCGCCGAAGAGCTCTTCAGCGTAAAAAAGTTTCAGTCCACCGTCAGTAGCATCAAAACTATTACTCATGACATTAAGGAAGCGGTCTTCCGCCTGGACAATCCCGGTGAAATCGAATTCATGGCCGGACAATATGTCCAGCTAGTCGTACCACCTTACGGCACTTTCAAGGAAAGCGTTCAGCGCGCCTATTCGATGTCCTCCAAGCCCGGGGACCGGCAAGCGGTGGAATTGCTCATCCGCCTAGTACCGGGCGGCATAGCCACCACCTGGGTGCACCAGTTCCTCAAGGAAGGCGACCGTGTGGAGCTGGTCGGCCCGTTTGGCGAATTCCATGTCCGCGACACGACGGCCGCCATGGTGTGCGTAGCCGGCGGTTCCGGCATGGCGCCATTCAAAAGCATGTTTTACGATATTTTACAAAACAGCAGCTACCCGGAAAAGGAAATCTGGTACTTCTTTGGCGCCCGCTCGGGCCGCGATATGTTCTACCTAGATGAATTGCGCCAATTAGAAACACTGTTACCACGATTTCATTTCGTACCCGCGCTTTCCGAGCCGTCATCGGACGACAAATGGACTGGCGAAACCGGTTTGATCACAGACGTTTTGGAGCGCTTTCTTAAGGAACGGATCGGTACCGCCAAAGGACTGGAAGGCTATCTTTGTGGCAGCCCCGGCATGATAAACGCCTGCACCACAGTTATGACCCGCAACGGTATCAACCTGGAAAAAATCTACTACGACAAGTTTGCTTGAGGAGGCTGGCATGAAATACACCCAGATCGAACGCGCTGTGCAAGAACGAATGCGTCCAGGTCACATTACCGCACTGGGCTTGCTGGGCGACGACCAGCGGCCAGTAGCCGATATCATGCAAGCCGATAGCGAAGCCTTCAGCCGCCTCGGGATGGACTTCGACCAGGTGGCCGACCTCCTAGAACACCTACGCTCAGCCGGGCAAGACGGCCTGGGCGAACCGATTACTGTGGACAATCGTTACCTGGTCAGCACTGGCGACGCCCGCGGCGTCCTGCCCTGTCCCTGGAACGACGGTGTACATCATAAGAACGCCATTACCGTCCAAGACCAACGCAGCGGCCGAACGATTATCTATAGCGACCTTTCCATTCACTTGCTGCGGGTCCACCACTTCTGCCAGGGTAAAGGCAGCCCTTTCCGGTTGGACCCGGATACCCTAGCCGCGATCCTTTAACACAACATTGTCAGAAGGGCTGGAAGTTGTTGATGTCGAAATAGTAACGTTCTAGCTGCTCTTGCATCAGCAGTAAGTCATCATAATGCTGTTGTTCCCAATCGCCAAGCTTGGCCAGAAGCTTCTTCAATTCGGGTGCTTGCGCCCGGCCGGCCCACTCCCGATACAGGTGCATGGCATCCGCTTCCAGATGGAGCGCGGCCGCCACCGCCGCAGTCAGGTGTCGCGAGGAGGCTACCTGCTTCATAAAGGCATCGCCGACAATCGCCGATTTCCAGCCGCCTTGCAAATCAGCTGCTGCATTCCGCTCATGGTTCAGGTTGATGGTCTTAGTTCGGTAATAGTCCAGTAGATAATTAAAATGTTGTTTTTCGGCCGCGGCACGTTCTTCAAAAAAATCCTTGACTTCACCTTCGGCATTTTTGGCTGCGTTCTCGTAGATCGTAACAGAATCGAGTTCCCCTCTCATGCCAGCCTTGATTCCTGCCAAAACCTCGGTATCCAACATATATACTCCTTCCCGGTTTGTACGAAGCGACCAGCGCGACGATGACAACCTGTCTCCCCCACAAGTTTTGTCGCAGCCAGTAACATTGTCAAGGCGTATCGGTTTCCACAAAGTGGGCTGCCCCTAGCCAATTAATCCCCACTTGCCAAATGCCGATAAATTGGACATACTGCTTTTATCGGGCAACCCGCGTAGCGACGCTGTCCGATACCGCCGATTTGAACCAGATTGCGGGCGGTTTGCCATCATGACGATGGCAATAATCCAGCTAAAAGGGAGCCTCCGTGACCAGACCCGTACCAGTCTCAACTCAGCCTGTCATAAACATCACGTACGCCCACGACACTCCCTTTCAGGCCTGTTCAATGAAAGAAGGAGTCTATGGCGTTTGATTACCGCATCAAGGACCTGAAACTGGCCGATCTCGGTCGTCGCCAACTCGATCTGGCCGAACCGGAGATGCCTGGCCTGATGGCTGCCCGTGTCAAGCACGGCAAAACCAAGCCACTGACCGGAGCACGTATCACCGGCAGCCTACACATGACCGTCCAGACGGCCGTCTTAATCGAGACGCTGGTGGAACTGGGCGCCGCCGTGCGCTGGTCTAGCTGTAACATCTTCAGCACCCAGGACGAGGCCGCAGCAGCCGTGGTAGCCGGCCCTAAGGGCTCGGCCGCCAAGCCAGCCGGCGTGCCGGTTTACGCCTGGAAGGGTGAAAACCTGGTGGAGTACTGGGACCTTCTGGATCAAGCCCTACGTTTCCCGAAAGGCAAGGGCCCTAATCTGATTGTCGACGATGGCGGCGACGCCACCTTGATGATCCACTTGGGCTATCAGGCCGAAGACGACCCCACCGTGCTCGATACGCCATCCGGCTCCGAAGATGAAGCCGAGCTCAAGAAGCTCCTCAAACTGATACTCAAGGAAGACCCCAAACGTTGGCACCGCATCCTGCCCGAGCTGTTTGGTGTCTCGGAAGAAACCACCACCGGCGTCCGCCGCCTGGCTCAGATGGCCGACAACAAGGAACTGCTGATCCCGGCCATCGACGTCAATGATTCGGTTACCAAGAGTAAATTCGATAACCTGTACGGCTGCCGTGAGTCACTGATTGACGGTATCAAGCGGGCCACCGATATCATGCTAGCCGGCAAGGTGGCCGTGGTCTGCGGCTATGGCGACGTCGGCAAAGGATGCGCCCAGAGCCTGCGCGGCCAAGGCGCCCGCGTCCTCGTCACCGAGATCGACCCCATCTGCGCTTTGCAGGCCGCCATGGAAGGCTATGAAGTCACGACAGTCAAGAAGGCCCTGCCCCAGGCCGATATCTGGGTCACCGCTACCGGCTGCGTGGATGTCATCACCGCCGAGCACATGGCTAAGATGAAAAACCAGGCCATTGTCTGCAATATCGGCCATTTTGACCACGAAATCGACGTGGCCGGTCTCAAGGCCACGGCCAGCATAAAATGCAAGCCAGTCAAGCCGCAAGTCGACGAATGGGTCTACAAGGACGGCCACTCTATCATCCTGTTGGCTGATGGCCGCCTCGTCAACCTAGGCTGCGCCACTGGTCACCCCTCCTTTGTCATGTCCAACAGCTTCACCAACCAGGTATTGGCCCAGATCGAACTCTGGCAGCAGCGCGCCAAGCGCGTACCAGGCGTCCGGGTTCTGCCGCGTGAACTGGACGAGGAAGTCGCCCGGCTGCACCTCGAGAAAATCGGCGTCGAACTCACCAAACTGTCGCCCAAACAAGCCAGCTATCTCAACATCAAGGCCAAGGGTCCCTTCAAACCGAAACATTATCGCTATTGAGGGAGCCTCGCTTACACCGAGGAAGACCCCGCTTCAAGGAGAAATGCATCATGAGAGACAAGAAATACCTGTTTACCTCCGAATCGGTCGGCGAAGGCCACCCCGACAAACTCTGCGACCAGTTGTCCGATGCCGTACTTGACGCTTGCCTGGCCGAGGACCCAGACAGCCATGTCGCCTGCGAATGCTTCACCACCACCGGCATGGTGCTGGTGGGCGGCGAGATAACCACCAATACCTACGTCGACATCCAGAGCCTGGCTCGCGAAGTAGTCAAGGAAATCGGCTACACCAACCCCGACTACGGCATCGATTACGAATCAATGGCCATCCTCAACACCATCCACTCCCAGTCGCCAGACATCAACCAAGGCGTGGCGGGCCATGGCCTCAAGGAATTTGAAGGCCTGCAAGGCGCCGGCGACCAGGGCATGATGTTCGGCTTTGCCTGTACCGAGACACCAGAACTGATGCCCGCGCCCATCATGTACGCCCATCAGCTGCTGCACAACGCCACCCGTTTACGCAAAAGCCGCCAGATTCCCTGGCTGCGTCCGGATGCCAAAAGCCAGGTGACCATCGAATACAATGGCCACAAGCCGGTCCGCATCGACACAGTTGTCGTTTCGCATCAGCACGACCCGGATATCGATTATGAAACCATTAAGGAAACGGTCATCGAGCAGATCATCAAACCGGTCTTGGCCCCTACTGGCCTTTTGGATGCCAAGACACGCTACTTTATCAACCCAACTGGTCGCTTCGTAGTGGGCGGTCCCAAGGGCGATTCGGGCCTAACTGGTCGCAAAATCATCGTCGACACTTATGGTGGCATGGGACGACACGGCGGCGGCGCCTTCTCCGGCAAGGATCCATCCAAGGTAGACCGTTCGGGCGCTTATATGGCCCGTTACGTGGCCAAGAACATCGTTGCCGCCGGTTTTGCCAGTCGCTGCGAGGTCGAGTTGGCCTACGCCATTGGCGTGCCTTATCCGGTATCAGTCATGATCGACACTTTCGAAACCGGCAAAATAGCCGAGCATGAAATAATCGCTGCCGTGAACAAGGTCTTCGACCTGACGCCAGCCGGCATCGTTCGCACCTTGAATCTCAAGCGGCCAATCTTCCGTAAAACCGCTTCGTACGGCCATTTCGGCCGTGAAGGCTTCAGTTGGGAAAATACCGACAAGGTGGAAGCACTCAAAAGAGAAATCCGCTAACCGAGACGTCCTCACTCAAGCCCGGTCGTTAACAAGCGACCGGGCTTTTCTTTTAACACCATGAACTTAGTTGTGTTGCACACAAGTGCACAGCATTCATTGTGGATAACTTGTGCAAAAAACAGTCAATTTTATATCTTATTTAAGCGCTTAGCCAAGAAATTCTAAAAAATCTGCTATTTCAGGTCAAACTTGCTGATTTTTCATGGTTTTTACTACTATCTTGTTAGGCTGTTTCAAAAAGCCAAAATCTATAAAATGTTGATAACTTGTGGATATCTTTCCAAAATACAAAATTTCCAAAACCACAGAGCCCGTTTTTAGTCATCATCGCCTAAACTATTGACAGCTTCACGCGCAAATACTATTATCACAGCGTGTTTGTTCAATGGGCGATTAACTCAGCGGGAGAGTGCTACCTTCACACGGTAGAAGTCACTGGTTCAATCCCAGTATCGCCCACAAAATATACTCGTTCTATTTGACTGTCTGCGCTTGCTGTTCCTCGGTAGAAGTCACTGGTCCAGCGCCAATGGTCGCGCCATTGGCGAATAAGGCAGAATAACAATACGAACCCGAAAATTGATCGAAAATCTAGTACTAGTAAACTGACAGTTCGTATCAGTCATTTTTTCTGATTTCGTTTGAGCCTGCTACCTCAAAGGAAGTATTATAGTTCTGCTCTTGCGCCGATTCACTTTCGTGACTCACCCGCTCTGATGTGGTGGAATATAGCGACCCGGGACACAGTTAAACAATCGAAAACCGCAAATTACAACTCACACCGCCTTCGTCACTTATCCCAATCGTACCGTTTAGCTGCCGGGAGAGGCTATTCATCATGGTAAAGCCGAGCTGCTCTTTCCGCTGCGAGCTCTGGGCCAAACCAATGCCGGAATCTCGCACTTGCAGGAAAACCACTGTATCCGATTCCATGCCCAGCGTAATCAGGATTTTTCCTTCGGTCCCTGGTGGATATGCATGCTTAACGGCGTTGGTAAAGATTTCATAGAACAACAACCCGAAGGGAATCGCCTTAACGATGGAAAGATAAACGGCCGAAGCCCGCGTTATCACCTCAATCCGGCTCATTTCCTCCCGGTACATATTCTTGATCTCGTCCCGAAGATTGCAAATATACGGCGTGATATTCATATTATGAAAATCACGTGCCTGGTAAAATTCCTCATGCAGCAAAGCCAAGGAGTAGATGCGCTCCTGGCTGACCTTAAAATAGAAGCGACTTTCCGGATCGCGAATCCGGTCGGCCTGCAAATTGAGAATACTGATAATCAGCTGAAGGTTATTCTTAACTCGATGGTTAATTTCTTGCAGTAAGGCTTCCTTTTCTCGCACAGTGTTTTCCAGGTTCATCAAAGCCTGCTGCAATTCATTAGTCATGATATCAAACATCCTGGCGAGTTTTCCAATCTCGTCCTTACGCTTCAAGAGTCCGGTCGAAAGAAAATCAGCCGGCTTCCTCAATCCAGCAGTTACCAGGTTCCCCGCGGCCTCACTCAGCTTAATAATCGGCCAGGCAATATAGCCAGCCAGTATCCAACCCAATACCAGCGTCATCAGCGAAATAGTCGCCAGCAACAACAAAGACTGGATATTTGAATTTTCGATTGAAGCGCTAAAATCAGCCTCATATAAAAATATCAAGGAATACCAAGCCAAGCCTGGTTCACGGAAAAGTCGTTTTGTTACCGTATAGCGACCGGCCCCTGTATTTATCGAAAGGTGGTCAAATCCGGTTTTCAATATATCAGTGTGGTCGACGACTAAAGGAATAGCCGAATCCTGTGCATTGCGCCGCTCCCCATTGTCCGGGTTTATCAACGACAAGCCAAGAGAAGTAGCCAATAAGTCGCCATTTTCTTCTATCAATAATATAAAGCCATTATTTCCTGTAAAAATGCTTTCCAGGAATTTACTCAGATCATCCAGGGTAAAGGTAGCCGACAATACACCTAATAATTGCCCAGCTTCATCATAGAGCGGCATGGTGTTCGAAATAGCTAAAGCCTGATTTGAGTAATATGGATAAACTGCGGACCAGCCAGGTTGGCCTGACTGAGCCGACGACTGATACCATGGCCGGGTACGCGGATCATAATCAGGCCGTTGGAGCAGCAATTCCTGTAATGATCCTTGCGCATCGACTTGCCAGAGTTCTAAAGCACCGCCAGTATGAACGCCAGCCATTCCCTTGGTAATCGAGGCATCCTGTTGTCGCTGGGCTTCTATATAATCCCCATTACAGTTGCCAAAAGCCAGAATGTTCATTGCCTGATTGGCCATAAGCTGGTCACTGAATAAAGGAAACAATGCATCCAGATTGGCAAGCAAAGCAGGCTGATTGCTCATCAGTATCTGATTATTCCCATTCTGCTGCCTGGAATTAGACAAATAGCCATCGATAGCCGTTTTGATATGCCCGGATATGCCAACCGACAGATGATTCATCAATTCAGCTACGATCTGCCGACTATTACTGTAGGAAATGAGCCATGACACTAAAGAACTTACTATGATAAGGACGAGAAAAGGCACCAGGGTTACAGTCTTGAGTTGCCCCCGCTTAAAAAGCCACTTAAAAAATGAAAGATAGCCTTTTCTAGTACCATGCATTGCGGGACTCCGGGGTTTTGTGCAGTCTACGGTCAGTGACTCCAAAGGCCGTAATCAACCAGTGAAACCTAGAGTACTAGCCCTTCGGCCGCTCCACGATCTCCATGGAAATGATAAGCCAATACATGGCAGACTGCAAGCTGAATGATGCGCGATGACAACCTATTACAATTAGGCCTGGTAGTGTTGAATCCGCTACTTGTTGTCAGCAAGTTTGACAGTTGCCAGAATATAAAATAGACTATCGACGCCGGATAGTTCTACTAAGCGGACTGGAAACAAATGTGCTGCCTGGAAATCAGAAAATAGAAATGATTGCGCTTCCTAAAAATAAACGGAGAAAACTATGCTTTATATTCTTGGCTTTGCTATGTTGGTCACACTTGTTCTGTTCATTCTAATACGGACGCTTCTATTCCGACCGTATCCGACCGGCAACTTCCATACGTCCATACCAACAGTAACGAGTGAACGGCTCCAAAACACCTTTCCGCAATTGTTGCGTTGTAGAACCATTAGTCACGACAATACCAGCCTGATTGATTTCCAAGAATTCGAAGCCTTTAAACAATTGCTGGCTACCCTTTATCCCAAGGTATTTACTACCTGCCAGCATGAAGAAATTGGTCCAACTGGATTACTGTTTCTTTGGCCTGGCAAAGAGCCAGGCCCATCTACTATATTGATGGCCCATTATGATGTCGTCCCGGTAGAAGAAGAATTCTGGACTAAGCCAGCCTTCGCCGGTTTATTTGAAGATAATACTTTCTGGGGCCGTGGCAGCCTCGACACTAAAGGAACACTGTGCGCCATTTTGGAAGCCGCTGAATGTTTGGCAGCAAGCGGATTCCAGCCAAAGCATGACCTCTACTTTTCTTTCTCTGGCGACGAGGAGGTCAGTGGTCCATCAACACCAGCCATAGTCCAGATTCTGAAAGCACGCGGTGTAAAGCCAGAATTGGTCCTGGATGAAGGTGGTGCCATTGTGGAAAATATTTTCCCAGGCATCAAGCAGTCTGTTGCCGTAGTTGGAAGCGGTGAAAAAGGTTATCTGGATTTGATCATTGATTTGAGTGGACCAGGTGGTCATTCTTCGACGCCACCCCAGCATAGCTTGGTTGGTCGCTTGGCAAAAGCAATCGTCAATATAGAAAACAAGCCGTTCCAGACCTGCTTCACCAAACCCGTCATGGCCATGCTCAACAACCTTGGCCGATATGCCGGCCTCGGCCTACGCCTCGTTTTTGCGAATCTTTGGCTCTTCAAACCGTTACTGGCCAGTATCTTCCATAAAAACGGCTGCGAACTTGATGCCATGATCAGGACCACCATCGCGGTAACCACCTTGAGCGGAAGCCAAGCCTTTAATGTGATGCCGCCAAAAGCCAGCGCTGGCATCAACCTTCGGCTTCTGGATGTCAACACCGTCAAGGAAGCGGTAGAACATATCAAGAAGTCTGCGGCCACGCCAGGTCTAACTTGTACAATTGTAGAAAGCCACGAGGCATCTCCTCCGGCCAACCTCAGTAGTCCAGCCTGGCATTGCGTCCGTCGGATCATCACTGCAACATGGCCGGAAGTAATCATCTCACCATATCTGATGCTGGCGGCTACTGATTCGCGTCATTATTGCGAGATATGCGATTGCGTTTTGCGGTTCTCGGCCATGCGTCTGAGTAAAGCCGAACGCGACATGATTCATGGCCACGACGAACGGATCAAACTGGAAAATCTACTCGGGACTGTCGGCTTTTTCTTACGTCTGATGATGAGTCGCTAGCGATGCAGGCAACACTCAGAGCCAACGCAGTCGGCCAACTACATAGCCACTCCAGATATATGCTGGCAGCCCATGTCTGGCTTTTAATGAATCACGGAAAAAGATTAAATAACGCTGTAATACTATTTTAGACTCCGGCACAACCGGACAGTTTCCATACAGGACAGCTTCAAAATTTTCCGCCAAAACCTTAAGTGACTCTACCTCCAGCAAAGAATTAGCGCTGGCTCGTAAAGCAAATTCACGTACGGTTTCTCCACCACCGATGGCCAAACCCGACAGAGCCATTAAATGCAACAAACGACCAAATCTGGCCAAAAAGGCAATGCTTTCCGGTAGCTGTAGCAAGCTGTGTTCATAGCGTCTGATTTGGCGAAATGTAATCATTATCCGCAGTGGAACAAACAAAACTAAAAAACCGCCAATCAAGGTAAATACTACAATCCGTAGGCTAGAAACAAGCAAAGCTTTCCCTAATACTGGTCTCATAGCCGGCCTAGACGCCAGCAGCGTCTCTAAATCCGGCATCTCCCTCGCTGAACGACGATCAGAATAATCCGGTAAAGGATACAGTGGCGTAGGCTCCAGCAATACCCAACCATGCGGCTCAAGGTAAGCCTCTACCCAGGCATGCGCATCGCTTTGTCGTACCAGATACAACGTTTCGTCCAGTTCTTCCGGACTGCGCGCCAGATAGCCTTCGACATATCGTGTTGGAATACCAACGACGCGCAACAAGATAGCCAACGTGGTCGCAAAATAAGTGCAGTAGCCTTTTTGAGTATCGAATAAAAAATAATCGACGAATTCACGACCCGGTGGCGTCATTTCTGTATCGAGTGCGTAGCCAAACGACGAGCGGAGGTATTCAAGCACCGCTTGGGCGGCTGCCGTTGGACTGGTGGCAAGACGCGTCAGTTCGGTAGCTAATTGGCTTACCCGATCTGGCAAGCCAGATGGCACTTGCAGATACCTTTGACGCTCAGATTCTAACAAAGGACCGACAATCCGCTGTACTAGCACCAGGCCGGCGGCTTGGCCAGACGGAATCAAGATTTGTACTTGATAATGCTCGGCGGACAATAAACTAACCGGAAAACTGATATTGCCTTCTAGGTCACGCTCATAGGTATGCAGCCGTTCGCTGGTGATGCCTACCGCTTCAAATGAAGAAAAAATCGACCGTTGACCGGCTTGACTGACCGTAAGTTCAAGGGTTACAACCTTGCCGTCCAGCATACCCTCGTCAATTACCTGATTCGTGGCCTTTATCTCTATCGGTCCGTCCTGATTCAGCCAACGATTCCCGGAATAAACCGATCGTGTAGCGCCCCGCAAATACAGCGGGAACGGCGCTTCCAACTCCATAACCAGACGACCATTCAATTCTACCGGTCCACCCAATTGCTCAGACTGCATTTGGAATCCAGTCTGACTCAAGCTGAAGACGCCTGTCTCAATAGTACCAAGGCGACCCGCTTGATTTACCCCATTCGATTCACTGCTTACATAGCCGCCAAAAAGAGCTGACAAGCGAGCAAGCCAAGGATTCAATTCCGGAAAAGTTGGCAACAGTAAGGCGAGCGCCGAAATGACAAAAGCAAAGAGCACCGAATTCTTTTTCCAGCAGCGGCTAACTGCTTCATTCCCCGTTCCTGACTTGCCGCCAGCGGCCTGTTTATGCAGACCGATCCAGTACCATAAAACCAGGAATAGCAGTATCAGCATGGGCCAGGCAATCGTAAAGCCACTGTACCAGTATACCAACAAGATAGACGCATACGGAATTATCAGTACCAGTACCGATAGCCGTTTTAGCAAAACTAGATATGAAAAACAACATATCAGCACCGTCGAAGCCAGCCAGAGAATAAAAAGATATTCATCATGAAGCTCGTCAATCGCCCGAAAATAGTCAACTAAGTTAGCCAATAAAGTTTGGACAGTATTCAGACCAAGCGCCAGCCAGGCACCCTTGAAAACTGCCAGAAAGACACCGACCAGAATAGTCAATACAGCCACCACAAGCAGTAATAGCGGATACAAGCTGAATAGACGCAAGATAAAATACACGACCACAATAATAAGCAGGTTGAATAATGGATTGATACCAGCCGAAAGTCCCCGGCCAACAGTAAACGACACCGGAAAAACCGTGGCCCAAAAGACAAGTAAGCTGACTGGCTGCGTAGTGAGTCGACCCCTGAAATTAGGTAATTTCATGCAAATCTCCGCACATCGCCAAACGATGAACCGCTATATGCTGGCTTCTCAAACTGGCAATCACCGATTCCTTCTGCTTGAGGTTTTTTACAACTTCCGGAATTAGGCAACGAACTTTCCAACCAGCCAGATATAGGCGCAGCAGTAAAACACCCAATTCCTCGTCTATTTCCGGTGTAATTAAAAATAAACAAGGTGAACGAGTCCGTGCCTCCGACAATTCATTAACCAGCCTGTTCAAACCCTCGTCGTCGGCTTGCGGCTTAAAACCAGCCAACAAATCCATAAAGTCAAAAAAAACCTCCCCCGCAACGCCGTTCCCGGTCCTCAGGCTATTCAATTCTTGAAGCATCAGGCTAGTATGCACTTTGTGATTAAGGAAAAAGTGAACCAGTGAAACGGCAATATCAACTGCCAGATCAGCCATTTTACCACTTACATCCATTTTCCAGGCTTTGGCGTTACTGTTGATAGTCAGAAAAATTTCAGCATCACTGGATCGGCCGAACTTGCGTTGCTGCCATTGGCCAGTGCGCGCGCTGGACTTCCAATGCATGAAGCGCACCGGATCGCCTACCCTATACGGCCTGATTTCATCAACTTCGTATTGATTCTTGGCAAAAAGGTCATGTACCAACAAGTCGCCCGCCTGACGGTTACCATCGACCAAAAAGTAATCAAGTTGCAATACGCGCGGGTAAACGGTGATATTGATTGGTGACTTGATGACTCTCGACACACGGAAAACTCCATAGATATCGATGACTGAAAGCAATGATTCTTCCATTTTGAATTTGCCGCGCCGCAGGTGAGGGATGACGGTCTGCCAGGTTTTTACCATATGAGCTTCCAGGATGAAACTATGCGCCAAATCTAACTCAGTTGCTTCCTTCAAAATTTTCCCGGCGTTAAACTCAACCCGTGGCCAGGAGAAATTGGATGGATTGGTAACTTCGCAATCCAGAACCAACTGGTCGCCAGCGTATAAAACAAGCGGCTGGCTACTCGTACCCGCCTTGATTCTCAGCAAACCGAACAGCGAGTGGCCTAAAGGCACCAGAAAATAGAGTACCAATGACCAAGCCATGAATGACAAAACCTTCCCGCCAAACAGCAAGGCTGCCGCCAGAAAAATTCCAGCCAGGATCATGAAAATGATCCTGGAACGCTCAAGCGAGACTGATATTCTTGGGTACATGGACCTGCTTCAGCAACTGCGTGATAATTCTGTAAACATCTTTCTTTTCCATTCTGGCCTCAGCCGACAGGATGAGACGATGTCCGAGTATCCATGGTGCCAATTCTTTGATGTCATCTGGGATGACGTAATCTCGTTGCCGAATATAAGCCAAGGCGCGTCCTGCTTTGACCAGATCCATCGAAGCCCGCGGGCTGGCTCCCAAGACGAAATCCGGATTCGCACGCGTGGCAGTCGTAATATTTACGGCATATTGCAGGATTTCAGGCGCGACAACTAGCGCAGCAACATTTTGAAAAAGCTCCAATAATTCGTCTTCCGTCACAAGCGCTTGTAGCTGTGCGGCTGTGCGTTGCCGAGCAGCTGCAATATCAAGTTCCTTCAAGTAACCAGGATAGCCGATTTTCAAGCACATCAAGAACCGATCCAACTGTGCTTCCGGCAAAGGAAACGTTCCTTGATACTCCACCGGATTCTGGGTGGCTATCACCATGAAAGGAATTGGCAAAAGGTAGGTTTGGTCGTCAAAACTTACTTCCCGTTCCTCCATGGCTTGCAAGAGGCTGGATTGGGTCTTGGGCGAACTGCGATTGATTTCATCAGCCAAAACAATTTGATTAAAAACTGGGCCTTTGCGAAAAAAGAAACGGCTCGTAGCCGGATCGAGTATCGTAGTTCCGGTAATATCACCCGGCAGGAGATCCGGTGTAAATTGAATGCGGCCGAATTTCAGGCCTAAAGAGGCGGCAAAAGCCTTGGCTACGGAAGTTTTCCCGACTCCGGGTACATCCTCAATCAGGACATGCCCACCAGCCAGGAAGCCGGCCAACAAGTATTCAAGAACCATCGGCTTGTCCAATAAGACTTGTCCGAGCTGCTCGAGGAGTTGATTTATTCTATCGCGGTTCTTCATCTCCATATTTCGCCCTTCTCCGTTCTCTAATAACTTGACCACACTAGATTCGATCACTAAATTCCAGTCATGAAGTACCTTCTGTTTATTATGGCGTTGATTTTCAGCAGCCTGCCTTTTTCATCGTGCCTGGCCGATAACTCCGTAACTGAATCGGCCTCTGATAGCAACGCTCCAGCCGCTGCCATTATGGCAGGCGAGTTGCCGCCACAACTCACCTACGACCAACTAGTTACCCTCCTGGCGCAAAATCGGAAAGCAATCCTGCTGCTCGATGTCCGCACAGCCGAAGAATTCGCTCAGGGAAATATCCCAGGCTCGATTTTGGCTCCTTACGATCAACTAGCCGCCACTTTCCAGGAAAACGATATGAACCGTCCGATTATTCTGTATTGCCGGAGCGGTAATCGATCGGCAACTGCCAAACGCACCCTGGAAAGCATGGGCTATACCAATATCGCGGATTTCGGTGCCTTGAGCAATTGGCGTAGTGAGTTGTCCAGACCGTAAACCACAGCACCTCCGGTACTGCAGTTTTAGCTAAAACTCCGCACCACGTTGACCGCTTTATCCCAGCGCTGAACCAGGCGATTCCTGGTTTCCCTCGCCATCTCAGGGGTGAATTCCCGCTTGCGCCGCCAATTCTGCTCCACATCGTCCAGACTCTTCCAATACCCGACCCGTAAGCCGGCCAAGTAGGCCGCGCCCAGCGCCGTCACCTCGCCAACCTCGGGTAGAATTACGGGTTTGTCGATGATATCCGACTGGAATTGCATCAGGAAACTGTTGGCACTGGCGCCACCATCGGCCTTGATGAAGGGTATCCGGGCACCTGAGTCATGCTCCATGGCCACCAGCAGGTCCCGTGACTGATAGGCAACCGCTTCTAAAGCGGCACGAACAAAATGAGCGCGCGAAGTGCCGCGGGTAATGCCGAGCACTCCACCGCGGGCGTCTGGATCCCAATAGGGCGCACCCATACCGACAAAAGCCGGCACCAAGACGACACCACCAGTATCGGGTACCGAGCGGGCCAGGCGCTCGCTTTCAGCTGAATCCGCCAGGATCAGCATCTCATCGCGCAGCCACTGCACCACCGCGCCGGCGATGAATACGGAACCTTCCAGCGCGTAGGTGAAGCCATTACCCAGATCCCAGGCTATAGTCGTCAACAGGTTATGGTGTGATTCGACCGGAACACTACCGGTGTTCATTAGAGCAAAGCAGCCGGTTCCGTAGGTATTCTTGCTGGCACCAGGCTGGAAACAGGCATGGCCAAACAAAGCAGCCTGTTGGTCACCAGCGCAACCCGTTACTGGAATTTCAACATCAAACAAATCCTTTTTCGTATAGCCAAAGTCACCGGAACTCGGTAGAACAGTCGGAAGGATTGAAGCCGGGATATTCATCATGCGCAGAATAGCGTCGTCCCAGCGGCCTTCGTGGATATTGAATAATAGCGTCCGGCTGGCATTGGTGGCATCGGTAACATGCCGGCCAGTCAATTTATACATCAACCAAGAGTCAACGGTGCCAAACAGTAAATCGCCGCGCTCAGCCTTGCCACGCAAGCCGGAGATGTTTTCGAACAACCAAGCCAACTTGGTGCCGGAAAAATATGGGTCAAGCACCAAACCGGTCCGCTTCCGAATCTCCGCCTCATAGCCCATCGCCTTGAGGTCCTGGCAAATCAATGCCGAACGCCGGCACTGCCATACGATGGCGTTGTGGACGGGTTGCCCGGTCGCCTTGCTCCAGACAATAGTAGTCTCGCGCTGGTTGGTTATGCCAATGCCCGCGATCTGCTCTGGCCTTATCTGAGCCGCGGCGATTGCCCCTTTAGCCGCCTCAAATTGGGTATGCCAAATTTCAAGTGGATCGTGCTCCACCCAACCTGGCTGGGGATAGATCTGATTGAAGGTCAGCTGATGCTTGCCGATCGGCATGCCGGCTTCGTTGAAGATAATCGCCCGCGATGAAGTAGTGCCCTGATCAAGAGCCAGAATATATTTTTCGCTATTTGACATACACTACCCCTGTTTTAGTTACCGGGCGATCCTGCTGGTTTCAAGCCTAGCTGCGGCCTTTCACCTGAACCACCTTCTTCTGCACAGTATAAAGTGCTTCACCTGATTCGTAAACAAAAAGCGTCCAGAATAAAAATTTCAACGCACCACTGAAAAAGAAAGTAGCTCTAAAAAAACCGACTACCGCCAGAGGCTTTGGTAGTCGGCCCTTACATCACCTCACTACGGCATTTACTTCCGATTTTTAAGCAAATCCGCAAAAGGATTATAGCTAGTACCGTCATCATCCTTTTCCGGACGCCCACCGCCCCGACCGCCTGAGGCCGGGTCCGATCTGCGACCGACCAGAGCCGATGCTCGGTTTCCATAACCTGATGCCGGTCCGGAATAGGCCGTTGAAGCAGTAGTTACGCCCGAAGCCGTTTGCCCCGTCTGGGCAGTACCCGGTTTCTTCACTTCTACGACCTTGCGTGCGGCATTATCACCTTGGCCAGACGCTGTCCGGCCACCTGGACGTCCATTCTCGCTTTTCAACGATAACCCGATGCGCCGACGTACCGGGTCCAGACTGATGATGCGAAATTCCTTGACATCGCCAACCTTGACCACATCCATTGCTTCGCTGATAAAGTGATCCGACAACTCGGACACGTGAATCAAAGCGCTTTCCTTGATGCCGATATCGACGAAAGCACCAAAGTCCACCACATTCTTGATTTTGCCCCTGACTTTCATACCTTCGCGTAAATCCTCAAAACTGATGACGCCTTGCTGCAGCAGCGGTTTGGGTAAGTCCTCACGCGGGTCGCGGTTCGGCTTCTTCAATTCCAGGACAATATCCTCGATGGTCGTATCGCCCACGCTATACTTGTCCTTGAGTAGTTTGCGCTGCTCGTGGAGTAATTCACCGCCCGTCTGAATCACCGGCAGAATCTCTGACGCCAAGGGGTAATGCTCTGGATGTACCCACGTGCGATCCAACGGATTCGGGCTCTCCATGATCTTGAGGAAGCCGGCGCACTGCTCATAGGTCTTTTCACCCAATCCAGAAATCTTGCGCAGCGCATCACGACTGAGTATCGTCCCATGTTCATCCCGATACTTGACTATCTTCTTGGCCAACGAGTTGTTGATGCCAGAAACATACTTGAGCAAGGAATGGCTGGCGGTATTCAAATTAACGCCAACCCGGTTGACCACCGACTCGACAACTTCGTCGACGCTTTCGCCAAGGCGTTTCTGGTTCACATCATGTTGGTAGAGGCCAACCCCAATCGATTTCGGGTCGATCTTGACAAGCTCAGCCAAGGGATCCTGCAAACGACGGCCAATGGAAATGGCACCACGTATCGTTAAATCCAATTCAGGAAATTCCTCGCGGGCGATATCCGAGGCCGAATAGACTGAAGCGCCATCTTCATCAACCAGGGTAAACTTGACGTCCAGCTGGTGATCGGCAATCGTAGCGGCCACCAATTTGGCTACATCCTGACAGGCGGTGCCATTACCGATGGCCACCAGTTCAAGACGATAATCCTTGATGGCCTTGGCGACGGCTTTCTTGCCTTCCTCGGGTTTCATCTCTTGGTTGATGACGAAGTAACCCAGGAATTTCCCCGTTTCATCGATGGCGGCGCACTTGCTTCCAGTTCGAATGCCCGGATCGATGCCAAGCACCCTGGTTCCCTTGATCGGCGCCGACATCAAGAGGTTCTTGAGGTTTTCGCCGAAGACAGAAATACCATGATCGTCAGCTGATTCGGTAGCATCGGAACGAATCTCGCGCAAGACGGCCGGCGCCAATAATCGCTCCACCGAATCGGCCACCGCCTCCCGATGAAAATCGTTATGCAGCGTATAGCGATCCTGCAGCCGGGCTATGGCTCCAGCCTCATCGATTTCCAGATTAACGTTCAGCTCGCCCTCACGCTCGCCGCGATTGATGGCCAGCACCCGATGCGGCTTGAGCGTCGCCAAGGGTTCAGCATAATCCCAATACATCTGGTAGGTGCTAGATTCCTGCTTCTTTTCGTCCCCGACGCCGACTACTTTCAAGGTACCGCTCTGAAGGAAGTACTTTTTGACAGCGGCCCGGTTTTCCGGATCCTGCGATATCCGTTCGGCGATGATATCCATCGCGCCGCTGATGGCTTCCTCCGGACTCGCTACCGTCAGTTCCGGTTGCTCGGCATTCGTCTTGACATATTCAGGAGCCTTGACACGCACCGCTTCGCCGTTGACCGTCAATACTAGCTCAGCCAATCCTTCCAGGCCACGCTCCATGGCCATCATGCCCCGCGTCTTTTTCTTGCGCTTGTACGGCGCATAAATATCCTCAATCTCGGTCAAGGTTGAGCACTTGTTGATATTAGCGAACAATTCCTCAGTTAGTTTGCCTTGTCCGAAAATAGCCTGGATTACCTCAATACGTCTGGTTTCCAGATTTTGCAAGGCGCTGTGTCGATGCACGACATCGCGAACCTGAACTTCATCAAGGTTACCGGTCCGCTCCTTTCGATAGCGGCTGATAAAAGGCACAGTACAGTCTTCAGCCGTCAATTCCACTACCGCGGCTACCTGGCTTACCCGGATGGACAACTCTCCAGCTATGGTATTGAGGAGTGCAGTCTGGCTGACCGCCAGTGCGCCAATCACTTCTTCAGTTATTTGCATGGCTTATCCTTATATTCTTTTTGCGCAATTCCAGCATCAGTCCTTCGGGACTAAATCCACCTAGATAGGCGATCTTCCCATCAAAGCAGATTACCGGATCCAGTTCTGCCATAGAGAGCAAGCGCTCCACGTCGGCATTTCTGGCAATATTTTGAGGAGTTGCCTCGTAAAACTGGACTAAATGAGTCTGGGCCAGTTCACTGGCCGCCAAAAGTCGGGTAAAATCAGCCACCAATTGACTGGTTTTTGTTTTTATACCAGGAGAACAGGCATTACATTCATGGCCATCGCAACCAGCGCAAATTTCCTTGTCTGCCTTACCGAAAATTTCAACCTGTATCATGTGCTCCTCATTCATAGTGTCTGGTACGATACGGATTACTAGTATAAAAATCAAGCCTTGACCATCCAAAACCTATGCGGTTCATTTTTTTCGCTGCCGATTTTCACTTTGCAAAGTAGAAAATAAAGAGGACAGAATATTCTTGAATCCTTCATCCTGCACCGACTCAATCAGCTCTTTAACGGAACCAGCCCTGGCAGCCTCCACCTGGCTGCTTTCTATTTCCGCCACTGGTACCTCTGGCTGCTGTTGTCTGGCCGGATTCCGGTCAGTTGAGCTGGCCATGGGGACAGAATCATCACCTACTATCTTGAATGCGATCCCGCGGATATTCAGGACCGGAAATCGCTTCTGGATAGATCGGAGCAGATTATTTTGATTGAACTGCATACGCTGCAGCCATCCAGGATGGTCAGCCTCAATGATTACTATGCCATTACGGATATCAATTGGACTGGAATGTGAACTGCAGGAATCACCGGCTATCTCGGTCCAAGCTGTATAGAATTTTGACCATTCACGCGATTCTTCCTGATCATGAGGCTTGATGATACGAGTTATCAGTTCTGAGGCTTTACGTACGTAAAAAGTGCCCATCATCCGTCCAATAGACTATAGTATCATGATTGAGGTAGTCCTTGAAAGGTTCGCCTGGTAGAAACGTAAAGAATGCCTGGCGGGCAGGCGGTAAATACTGCATGAACCGTTTCCGCTTCTCGGGATCCAATTCCAGCAACACATCATCAAGCAGCAAGATAGGCTTATTACCCGTTTCTCGGACATAGTATTCGGCTTGGGCAATACGCAGCACCAATGACATCAAGCGGCGCTGGCCAGTTGAAGCCCGCAGACTAAAATCACCCTCCTCGTCCATGAAGTAAAAACGATCCCGGTGCGGACCGCTCAAATTGGTTCCCAGCATGATTTCCCGTTCCCGCCCACTAGCCAAATTTACCGAGACCTCTCCAAAGTCATATGATTTCCAGGATGGTCGATAAGCTATCTGCACTACTCGATCATAGGCGGAAATTTTATTATAGCAAAGTGTAAACGTTTCGTTGAATCCAGCCATCAAATCGTTCCGAAACCGTTGCAATTCCAATCCATAGGTAATCAATTGAACATCGATCGCGTCGAGCACATCAAACATATGCTCTTTCAATGCGGCATTCTTCATCTTCAGGCATTTTTTATAATTGCGCAAACTGTCGATATAACTATTTTTTACCAGACCAATCGTCTGATCAAAAAAAAATCGCCGTCTCTCAGGTTCGCCACTGACAAAATCCATGTCCTCATGGCAAAAAACAATGGCTGGATATTTTTCCACCAGGTATTTACGATCACTGATAGCTTTGCCGTTTTCGCGTATGGTTTTCGTCCGGGCATCCCAGCTCACGACCATGGTATCAAGCAGCGAACCACTTGACTGATCATTCCCATCCAGCGGTCCAATGGTAGCCTTAATAAACCAATCCCTACTACCAATCCTGGAACTATCGGCATCTGTTCCACGTCGGAATGAGGAGCCATAGCAAATCGTATACAGGGCATCCAGAATATTGCTTTTTCCTTGGCCATTTTCACCAACAAAAAAAACAAAAGAGGCGCCAGTATCAATGGCGCCTGCTTTTAAATTTCTATAATTTCCAGTCTCTAGTGACAGGAAAGCCATCGCTTTATTGTTCGGCAGACATCGGCATTAAAATATGGAAATAAGCATCGCTTCCTTCTGGTGCCAACGTAACTGCCTTAGAATTTTCGGTAAACAATATTCTAACCGAATCCGTATCCATAACTTTTAACGGCTCTTCCATATATTTTAGATTGAGGGCTATTAATGTTTTCGGACCATTATAAGAGCACATTAGCTCTTCCCTAGCGGTACCAACATCAGATTCCTCAGACGAAATAACTATAGTATCTTCAGACAATTCAAAAAATGTCCGGCGCGATTTTTGTTCAACAAAAATCGCCACACGTTTCAGGGCATCCATTACATCACTTTTTTTGATAGAAACCGAATAGGTTTGTGATTCAGGAATTACTTTTTGATAATTTGGAAATTGCCCTTCTATCAAGACTGAACTGAGTTGATACATGCCAAATTTAATGAAAATATTCCGCTCTGTTACCGCAATTCCGATCATCCCCTCATCAGCGGCGCGACGATTCACGATATTCAATATTTTGGGCGGAATAATAACACTCTTGAAATCGGGAATATTTGCAATCTCCTTTTTTATATATGACAGACGCCGTCCATCAGTTGCCACCATGATAACCCGATTTTCCTTTTTTTCAAAATGTACGCCATTCATAAAATATCGGGTTTCATCATCAGAAACCGCAAAAATAGTTTGAGTAATCATGGCCTTAAAATCAGTGGCCGGAATCAAAAAAAAGCTTTCTTGGTCCATATTTGGTAAAATCGGAAACTGTTCACTCGAAATGGTTTTTACAGTAAAAGTAGCCTTTTTAAAACTTGGCTTGATTTTCATCTTGCCATCTTGATGTTCGATTTCCAAGATACCGTCTGGAATACTAGCCAAAATTCCTGAAAGTTTATCGCAAAAGACCGTGACACTACCCTCTTCCAGCACATCGACCGGCATACGGGTTTCAAAGCCGATTTTTATGTCCGTAGCCCGTATAATGAGAGTATTACCAACAACTTCAATAAAAACATTCGATACAACCGAAATGGAGGATCGTGAAGCTATTACTTCCTGAGCAATCATTATTTCTTTCTGAAAAGCACTTTTTTCACAGGAAAATTTCATTGGCTACCTCACTAGTTAAACCAGGATACTGATAGAAGAATATCATGAAAATCGTGGTAGTAGCAATAATAATTTATAGAGGAATCGAAATGAGATTCAGGCTCTTTTTACTATAATTCATTTAATATAAATTTTAGTAATAGTAATAGTAGGCATAAGCTTATGTGCGTAAGTACAATAATTATATAATGGATAAACAGTTATAAACTATATAACTACCAGCTAGGATTTCGATGTTTTCCACAATATCCACAAGTAGTGATAAAAAGGGGCATTTAGGAAACTTATACATGGTTTATACAGGGCTTATCAACCGTTTATAATATCAAGCTTTGCTGCCATCTTTTATAACCTGGATTATTTTTTGGATGGTTATGTCTAAGGTAGGATCGATTTTAAGGCGTTCCTCCGTCTTTTGACAAGAGTGCATTACGGTGGTATGGTCGCGACCGCCGAATTCCAGGCCAATTTCGGTAGTTGAATATTCAGTAATGTCTCTGGCTATGAACATGGCAACCTGACGGGGAAATACTATGTTCTTGTTGCGTTTCTTGCCCTTCAAATCGTTGCTACTGACCCGAAAATGGTCCGAAATAGCTCGAATAATATGATCTATTGTTACGTTACTGTGTTTGATCTGATTGATGCTATCTTTAAGCACTTGTTCAGTGGTTTTAAGATCGATCTTTTTATTGGACAGCTCAGTAAAGGCTACCAGGGTAGTCAAGGCCGATTCGATGTCTCGAATATTGGTAGAAATATTCCGGGCAATGAAATCAATCACATCGTCAGAAATGGTTGTATTAAGGCCTTCCGCTTTGCGTTTGATAATCGCGAAGCGCATTTCGTAGCTTGGTGGTTGTAAATCGACTTTGATCCCTCGTTCAAAACGGCTGCGCAGGCGATCATTCAGGTTTTTCAGTTCCGATGCTGGGCGGTCGCAAGTAAAAACCATTTGCTTACCGGCATCATATAAGGCATTAAAGGTATAGAAGACTTCCTCTTGTAATGATTCTTTTTTATCAAAAAAGTGAATATCGTCAATTAGAAGCATATCGACGCTGCGATAGCGGTTTTTGAAAGCTGAAAGCTTTTGAGCATTCAAGGCTTCAATAAAGTCATTGGTAAAGGTTTCGGCGGAAACACAGATGATTTTCAGTTTTTGGTTTAGTCCAAAGGCCCGGTTTCCTATAGCTTGCATCAAATGGGTTTTACCGAGACCAACTCCTCCATATACCAAAAAAGGATTGTAGGCTTTACCGGGGTTTTTAGCGATGGCCAGTGCGGCATTCGCTGCAAAGGAGTTATTTTCCCCGATGACATAGTTCTCAAAGGTGTGATTGAGATTCATTTGGGGGTGTTTGACAGGTTGAGTGGGCTCTTTGGCAATGAGGTTCTTGTCGGATTGGCTATTTGTTTTTCTTGGCTCGTCTTGAGAGCTATCCAAGGTTTTCGGAGAATGATATTTAGCCGCGTTTTCATCAGTCGCTGGTTTTACTACGACAAAATCAATTGACAGCTGTTTACCGGATATTTCGTAGAGCTTTTTTTCAATCCGGGCCTGATAGTTTTTGGCCAGCTGATCCCGAAAAAAGGCCGAGGGTACGCGGATGTTAATGGTATTTTGGGTCGCTGAATCGTAGTCGATGGAAAACCACATTGAAAATTCCTGTTCGGATAACTCCTCAGCCAGTTGTTTCATGGCTTCGATCCAGAATGGGGAATAATCCCAGGCGTCCATATAAATGCTCCCTCCTTCTTGAATTACGGATGATTTATCCACAATTTATACTATAGCCAGATATATGTACAGAGGTTGCAGAAAACAGCGGCTAGCAGGTTGTTGAAAAAGCCGGTTGCTTTCTCAACAACCTTAACAATTCCTCGCATAGCTTGCGCTATGCTGCGTAATTGTACCGGCTTTTGAAGTGTTGAAAAGCCGCATCCGCGTTTTTCAACACCCTGCTAGATATTTTTCTCAAGACAGCTACTTAATGCTAGTTAAGAACAACTAGTAAGTATATATCTATCAATAAATTAAGAAATGTAAATTCTTATGCTTTTATTTGGAAATAGAGATAGACAAGTATTTTTATTTTATGATAATGAAATAGCAAGTTATCCACAACTTATCAACAAATTGTAGAATGCCTTACAATCTGCAGTGAGTCATACGATTTAGAGCGTAAGGGTGGTGTCCAGGTTCAAGGCAATCCTTTACTTTTAATGGTTGGCAGGGTATAATGCCTCTGCATTTGTGTCTACTTTTCCATACCATCGGTGACGTGAGTGCACTATCCTTTACTCGTCGGAAGCTATTCATGGAATCCAATTACACAGCTACGAATATTCAGGTCTTAAAAGGTTTGGAGGCGGTACGTAAACGCCCAGGCATGTACATCGGTTCTACTGGACTCGAGGGGCTTCATCATCTGGTGTATGAGGTCGTGGACAATTCCATTGACGAGGCCTTCGCCGGCTACTGCAATCGGATTGATGTTGTTCTGGAAAAAAATGATGTTGTCCGCGTCCTGGATAATGGGCGAGGCATTCCGGTGGGGATCCATCCGATTGAAAAGGTCAGCGCGCTAGAATTGGTAATGACCAAGCTGCATGCTGGTGGTAAATTCGACAAGGATACTTATAAAGTATCAGGCGGCTTGCACGGAGTCGGCGTATCTGTCGTGAACGCCTTGTCAACCTGGTGCGAAGTCCGGGTTCATCATGAGGGCAAGCTTCACTTTCAGCGTTACTTGACGGGCATTCCAGAAGAGTCTGTTAAAGAGATAGGTATCACGGACAAACGAGGGACCGAAGTATCTTTCTGCGCAGATGCGACTATTTTCGAATCAACCATTTTTAGCTTCGATGTCCTTTCCAATCGTTTGCGTGAATTGGCCTTTCTGAACAAAGGTTTGACTATTTCCCTGACTGACGAACGTCTCTCCATTCCGAAGACCCATGAATTCCACTTTGAAGGTGGTTTACGAGAATTCATCGAATATATCAATAAAAACAAGTTAGTGTTGCATAAAGAGCCAATCTATTTTATTGGCGTACGCGATGATATCGAGATCGAGGTTGGGCTGCAGTACAATGATACCTTCAGCGAATCGATGTTTGCATTTGTAAATGGCATCAATACCAGGGAAGGTGGTACTCACCTGTTTGGATTCCGCAATTCAATGACTAGAATCCTCAATGAGTACTTCAAGAAATCAAAGTACGCCAAGAAGCTGGATGATACCTTGTCTGGCGACGATGCCCGGGAAGGTCTATCAGCGGTGCTGTCCATAAAGGTACCCAATCCCCAATTCGAAGGCCAGACTAAGACCAAGTTGGGCAATCCAGAGATCAAGGCGATTGTTGATAATTTTTGCACCGAGCAGTTTACGCTATTTTTTGAAACGCATCCGGAAGTGATCGATAAGATACTGGAAAAATCGATCTTGGCGGCGAGAGCTCGGATAGCCGCTCGTCAGGCTAGGGAATTGACCCGGCGAAAATCTGCTCTGGAAAGCTCAGGCTTGCCAGGCAAGTTGGCAGATTGCTCGGAAAAAGATCCATCTAAATGTGAGATCTATATAGTTGAAGGTGATTCGGCCGGCGGCTCTGCCAAGGGCGGGCGGGATCGTACGTTCCAGGCTATCTTGCCGCTTTGGGGCAAGATGATGAATGTCGAGAAAACTCGTATCGACAAAGTAATCGGCAATGACAAGCTACAGCCCATCATTCAGTCGCTGGGTTGCGGCATCGGCACTGATTTTGATATCTCAAAGTTGCGCTATCATAAGGTCATCATCATGGCTGATGCTGATGTCGACGGTTCACATATCCGCACCTTACTGTTGACTTTTTTCTACCGTTATATGACCGATCTGCTCTCACGGGGACACGTTTTTCTGGCTATGCCACCCTTGTACAAGGTGGTCATCGATAAGAAAATCCATTACGCCTATGATGATGCCGAAAAGGAAAAGCTGATGCGGGAAAGTGGCCGGGATCCAGAAAAGATTCAGGTACAGCGTTATAAGGGCTTGGGTGAAATGAATCCTGAACAATTGTGGGAAACAACCATGGACCCAGCGCGGCGCATGGTTACGCAAATTCAAATGGATGATGCGGTTGAGGCCGAAACTGTTTTTACCACGTTGATGGGCGAGCATGTCGAGCCGCGACGTCAATTTATAGAAGAGAACGCCTTGTCGGTCTCGAATTTGGACGTATAAGATGTCAGATACAATTTCCAGAGTTATTCAGATGCCTATCGAGGAAGAGGTTAAAACCGCTTACCTCAATTACGCCATGAGTGTCATCGTCAGCCGGGCTCTTCCTGACGCCCGTGATGGCCTCAAACCAGTTCATCGTCGTTTGTTGTACGCCATGGATGAACTGGGCCTCAAGCCAGGTGCGACTACCAAAAAGTGCGCCCGCATTACCGGTGATGCCATGGGTAAATACCATCCCCATGGCGACTTGTCCTTGTACGATGCCTTGGTGCGCATGGCACAGGATTTCAGCTTGCGTTATCCGTTAGTGCAAGGCCAGGGTAACTTCGGTTCTGTCGATGGCGACCCGCCGGCTGCCAGCCGCTATACCGAGGCCAAGTTGGCCAAGGTCGGCGACGAGATGCTCAGTGACCTGGAAAAAGATACGGTCACCTTTGTACCGAACTACGATGACAGCTTGACCGAACCTTCGGTGATGCCGGCGGCCTTGCCGAACCTGCTGGTAAACGGATCTTCCGGCATCGCTGTCGGTATGGCTACCAATATGCCTTCGCATAACCTTCTTGAGGTGGCCGCCGCTATTAATGCATATATTGACGACCCGGATATCACGATTGATGGCCTGATGAAGCATATCACTGGTCCCGATTTCCCGACCGGCGGTATCATTTTCGGTAAGAAGGGGATTCGAGAAGCCTATGTCACCGGCCGAGGTAAACTGCACGTTCGGGGTCGCTTTAACATAGAAACCTTGAAAGGCGGCAAAGAACAGATCATCTTTACCGAGATTCCGTATGCCGTGAACAAGGCTAATCTGATTATAAAGATTGCCGAGCTTATCAAGGACAAGGTGATTGAAGGCGTCGCCGATGTTCGCGATGAGTCAGACCGCCAGGGTATGCGAATCGTAATCGAGTTGAAGAAAACGGCTATTACCAAGCTGATTCTCAATAAGCTGTTTGCCCACACGCCTTTGCAGAGCACCTTCGGCGTCATAAACCTGGCACTGGTGGGCGGGCGGCCGCGAACCCTGACGCTTAAAGATTTAATCCAGTGTTTCGTCGATCATCGGGTGGACGTAATCACCCGTCGTTCCAATTTTGAATTGCGCAAGGCTCGCGACCGGGAGCATATCTTGGTCGGGTTGGTGATTGCCATTCAGAACATCGATGAAGTTATCCGTATCATCAAGGCGTCGAGCAACGTTGATACCGCCAAAAAAGGCTTGATGGATCGTTTCTCGCTGTCTGAAATCCAGGCTCAGGCGATCATTGACATGCGCTTGGGACGTTTGACCAGCCTGGAAATCGAGAAACTAGAAGCGGAATTGGCAGAGGTCCGAGCTCGGATTGCTTATCTGCTGGATTTGCTCGAACATCCGGAAAAGATCCTGGGCGTGATTAAGGAAGAAACCGATATCCTGGCCAAGAAATATGGCGATCCCCGCCGCACTGAGATTGTTCATGACGAAGTTGAAGTCATTAATATTGAAGACCTGATCAAGAAAGAAGAGATGGTCATTCTCATCTCCAACAAGGGATTCATCAAGCGCGTTCCGGCAACTTCTTACCGGAGCCAAGGTCGCGGTGGTAAAGGCTCAAATTCGGCATCATTGTTGGATGACGATTTCGTGGATGAGCTGTTCATCGCCAATACCCATGATTACATCATGTTCATCACATCCTACGGTAAGGCTTACTGGCTCAAGGTACATGAAATACCGGAGGCCAGCCGTCATGCCCGCGGTGCCCATATCAAGAGTCTGTTGGCAACTGGTCCCGAGGAAGAAATTACCACGGTTATCGACCTCAAGGAATTTAGCGAGAACGAATTCCTTTTCCTGGGTACCTTGCGTGGGGTTGTTAAAAAGGTTGCCACGGCGCAGTTCGTCAACGCCAAGACGCGCGGTATTATCGCCATTTCCTTGGATGAAGGTGACAAACTGGTTTCAGCCGTCCTGACAACCGGCAGCAATGAGGTTTTCCTGATTACCCGGCGCGGTGTGGCCTTGCGCATCAACGAAACGACTGTTCGTTCGATGGGACGTAACACGCGTGGTATCCGCGGTATCAGCTTGAAGAATGATGATGAACTGAATGCCATGCTGCGGGTGAGTGCCGATCAGCAGATTTTATTGATAACGGCCCAGGGTTACGGCAAGCGGATTGAGTTTGATAACTATAATGCGCACGGTCGAGGAACTGGTGGTCAACGGATTTATAATCCGAGCGAGGAAACCGGCGAAATCATCTCAGCCATTACCTTATTTGAGCAGGATGATGTTGTCGTGATTACCAGCCAGGGTAAAACGCTCAAACTGAGTGCAGCGGATATCCGTCAGTGTGGTAAAACCGCCCGGGGTGTGCGTATCGTCAATATTAATCTTCCAGATACTGTGGTTGGAATGGACCGGATTGCCAAAGAAGAATTGGATGTGGAAGCTGTCATGGAAGAACCTGGTTTGGTTGAGACTGGTACTGACGAGGTAGGCGACAGTTTGAATGACGGCCTGTCCGGGGATGATAGTTCTGAACAAGACTGAGTGAAAAACCGATAAGAGCAGGCGCCCTGTTTGGGGCGCCTGTTTTGTTTCACGTGAAACAATCCGCCAGGCTAGACTAATGTGTGGTGGTCAGTAGCGTACTGTTTCACGTGAAACAATTGGCCCTAGTTACTAATAGCTTTTGTCTTGACTGGCTGCGTGGCTAGGAGTCTGTCGGGCTTTGGAACGCGAAGAATGAGTGTCAGGAAAAATTGAGAAACAAATCTGAAGAATCCAGAATTTCGGGAGATTATTCGCGCTTTTTTGGCCGATCTTAGCGCCCCACGGCGTAAAATCGGCTCGTCAATCGGGTCATACAGGAAGTATGACTCTCAATCCTCACCAATTTTCCACTCGAGGCTCGCTTTCGCTGGGCCAAAATCCAAAGTCCGACAGACTCCTAACGACAGGAGAACTTGGCGAGTGCCAATCCGCCTTCAGAGGTTTCCCGGTAAATGCGTGGCAGGTCGTTACCAGTGCGGTTCATGGTATCTACAATCAGGTCAAATGAGATGCGATGCCGTCCATCTGACAGGATGGCATAGGTGTTAGCGTCAAGTGCCCGTGATGCCGCAAAAGCGTTGCGCTCAATGCAGGGTATCTGAACAAGACCGGCAATCGGGTCGCAGGTCAGGCCAAGGTGATGTTCCAAGCCCATTTCGGCGGCATATTCGATCTGGTTCGGTGTGCCGCCAAACAATTGGGTGGCGGCCGCGGCTGCCATGGCGCAAGCTGTGCCAATTTCGCCTTGGCAACCGACTTGTGCACCCGAGATTGAAGCGTTGAATTTTACCAGATTACCAATCAGGCCAGCAGTGGCTAAGGCGTGAAGTATTTTATTGTCACTGAAACCGTAATGTACTGACATGGCATACAGGACTGCCGGTACGACACCGCAAGAACCGCAAGTCGGGGCCGTGACGATTTGACCGCCATCGGCATTTTCCTCAGCGACGGCTAGCGCATAAGCATACAAGCGAGAGCGTCGCTTTAAGGACCCTTTAACAGGTTGTTGAAAAAGCCGGTTGCTTTCTCAACAACCTTAACAATTCCTCGCATAGCTTGCGCTATGCTGCGTAATTGTACCGGCTTTTGAAGTGTTGAAAAGCCGCATTCGCGTTTTTCAACACCCTGTTAAAGCTATTAGCTTTGACGAAGTAGGCAGACGCTTTCCGTGGCAGATTAAGACCGCCGGGCAAGACGCCTTCATTCTCGATGCCTCTCTCGACAGCCGCCTTCATCACTAACCAGACAGCTTGCAAATGCTCCCAGATGGCCAGGCCTTCGCGGCTGGCCACGTACTCCCAAAAGTTTTCACCAGTGTCGTTGACCTGAGTCAAAACGGCTTACATCGTTGTCATATCATACACGGCAGCAGTGGCGTTTAGTTGGCTGGCGTCTGGCATTTGGTCGCCTTCCGCCGAGGCCCAGACAATCTTGCCTCCACCGGTACTATAGGCCAGTTCCTTGGCCAAGCCGAGTCCCGTACCGTCGAAGGCTTCTAACAGAACGGCGTTTGGGTGGTAAGGCTTAATTGTTTGTGGGTACCAGGCTATTTCAGTGGGCTGGGGAGCGAACGCCTTGATGATGGCCTGATCTGTCAGATGGCCTTTGCCGGTGGCTGCCAGGCTGCCGTACAGTGTTGCCTTGTAGTGGGCAGCTGGGTTCTTGACGGCAAAGTGCTTTGCTGCTTTGCGTGGTCCTATGGTATGGCTGGATGAAGGACCGTAGCCGATGGCGAAAATGTCTTTGATTGATTCCCTGGTAACGCTCTTGATGCCTGGGGGTATACTAAGCGGCGCTGGAAACCAGTGTCAATCGGCCTGAAGGATAATGAATATTTCTAGCTCAAGCGCAGGCTACCAGGTAGTCGGGTAACCAGCGCTTGGGTTAGTCGGGATTAGTGAGTATGCTTGGTTGGTTTAGTTTGCACTTCCAGATGCACAATTCGCAAACGGCTGGCTTGACATATCCATTCGGTAAACACGGCTGTTTTCATGGTCAGCGATTCTTTTTGACCATACAAGCGGATGCTGACATCGTCGTTGACGGCTTCACGTTCACCGATGATCACCATTAGAGGAATCATCAGCTGATGGGCATCCTGGATCCGGCGACCGAGTGACTCTAGCCTGCTGTCCACCGAGCTGCGTACGCCGTGCTCGCTGAGTTGCTCGCGTAGTTTTGTAGCGGCAGACAAGCCCAGTTCCGTGATTGGTAACAACCGGATTTGCTCGGGAGCAAGCCAGAACGGTAGCTGGCCTTGATAATGCTCCAGCAAGAGAGCCAAGGTGCGTTCATAGCAACCTATCGACGAACGATGGATGATCAGGGGTGGTACTGGTTTACCGGCTTGATTGATATAGGTCATGCCGAAACGGCCAGCCAAAGCAAAATCGAGTTGCAGGGTGAAAAGGGTTTCTTCGCGCCCCCAGGCATCTTTATACTGGATGTCGAGTTTCGGACCATAGAAAGCCGCCTCGCCAGGGGCAATTCGATATGATTCACCGGTTTTATCGAGCAGTTCCTGAAGCAGGCTTTCCGATTGCTCCCAGGCGGCTGGGTCATCGATATACTTGCCGCCGACTTCTTCTCCACGGGTTGAAAGTCGGTACCAGCAGCCAGACAGGCCAATACTGGTGGTGATGTATTTTACCAAAGCCAACGCAGCTAGAAATTCATCAGCCACTTGGTCGGGTCGACAAATGATATGTCCCTCGCTCAAGGTGAATTGTCGGGTGCGGATCAAGCCGTGCAAGGCGCCGGAGGCTTCATTGCGAAACAGGTAGGATGTTTCGGCATAACGGATAGGTAGATCCCGGTAGCTGCGGCCTTTACGTAGATACAGCTGGAATTGGAACGGGCAGGTCATGGGCCGCAATGCCAGAAAGCTTTCTCCTGGTTTTCCCTCATTATCGGGAATGAGGAACATGTTGTCGCGGTAAAGATCCCAATGACCCGATATTCGATAGAGCTGGTCGCTGGCCAGGAACGGTGTATTGGTATATTCGTAGCCGCGCCTGATTTCCTCGTCTTCGACGAAGCGCTTGAGTATACGCAGGATGGTGCTGCCGCGTGGCGTCAGCAGGGGCAAGCCTTTGCCGACGACCGGTGACAGATGGAAGAGATCGAGTTCGTGCCCGATTTGTGCATGATCTTTCATGCAGGTTCCTTTCGACCAAATGAAGGCTACGGCAGGCTGGGCGTAAAAAAAAGCCCCGCGCTGCCGCGGGGCTCCTGTCGGTCATGTAGTTTTATGACACGGCGAAACAAGCTCCACGGCGTGGGAAGGTTCGAGTCGTCGTGGTAGTGTTGTTGCAGTGTTGATTCATGATAATGACGATAGCCTTCTGTCGCCTTTTCGTCAAGGGCTGGACTGAATCGTCGATTATGATCTCCTTTCATGGCGAACAGCGCTGCGGCGTCCGCGCAAACGGAATGGTTTCGCGGATATGATGCAGTCCGCAGATCCAGCGTAGCATCCGTTCAATGCCCATGCCAAAGCCGGAATGCGGTACTGAGCCGAAACGCCGCAAGTCGAGGTACCAGTTGAAGGTTGCTTCATCCAAACCGTGCTCTGCAAGGCGCTGGCGTAAAAAATCGTAATCTGCGGCGCGTTGCCCGCCGGTAATAATCTCGCCGAAGCCGTCAGGCATGAGGCAGTCGCTGGATAAGGCCACCTCTGGACGTTTGGGATCAGCTTCTATATAAAATGCCCGGCATTGCACGGGATACTTGTAAATGAAAAAGGGTCGGTCAAAATCAACCGACAGGGCTTCCTCATCTTCCACCGATAAATCGCTGCCCCAGGATAGGTCACGGCCTTTGACCGCCAACCGCTTGATTACATCATCATAGAGAACAACCTCGAAGCAGCCGCTAGGGAAGCGTAGATCAGACGGGTTACGTTCCAGCAAGAGCAGGTCTGCTTCCCGTTCGGCAGCCACTATTTCGAGGATGCCACGAATGAATTGTTCTTGGAACTGCATGTTCTCCTCGGCCTCTACCCAGGCCATTTCCGGTTCGACGCCCCAGAACTCCGTTAGATGGCGGCGGGTGATTGATTTTTCGGCTCGGAAACAGGGGCCAAGGCTATAGACTTTTTCTAGGGCCGCAATTCCAGCTTCGGAATACAGTTGGGCACTCTGTGACAGAAAGGCTGGGTTGCCAAAATAATCTAGCTTGAATAGTTCAGTTGTGCCTTCGCAACTGGTGGGTGTGATCAAGGGAGCGTCAAAGCGGTGGAAGCCGGCGCGCTGTAGGAAGCTGACGCAGGCGAATTCCAAGCTGCTGCGGATGCGTAAAATAGCGGCTTGCTTGGCCGAGCGGATCCAAAGATGGCGCTGGTCCATCAGGAAGTCCGGTCCATGGTCTTTGCGTCCGATGGGGAAGCCTGGTTCTGAGGGCAGTATGATGATACTGGTGGCCAGTAATTCGGCTATCGGTTTACCTGTTGGGAGACTGACCAGGCCAGTCACGGATAGGGCACTTTCCAGTGGCGCGCTTTTGCAGGCGCAAAACTGGTCATCACCGAGTTGGTCGCGGCTACATACCACTTGGCTGGTACCGTGGCCATCGCGCAGGGTGAGGAAGATGACCTTGCCACGGTCTTGGCGGGAACACAGCCAGCCACGCAGGCTGGCTTGGTCAGAAATTCGTTCTTGGAGTCGGTCAGTTCGGGTAAACATGGTAAGCTCCTTAGAAAAAAATAAGGCCGGCTGAACTGCCGGCCTGTGATGCACGTTTGACGTGGTATCAAGCCGGAGGCGATATATTATTATTGGCGTTACAAGGAGTCTGTCGGGCTTTGGATTTTGGCCCAGCGAAAGCGAGCCACGAGCGGAAAATTGGTAAGGATTGAAGGTCATACTTCCTGTATGGCCCGATTGACGAACCGATTTTACGCCATGGGGCGCTGAGATCGGCCAAAAAGCGTGAAAAATCTCCCGAGATTCTGGATTCTTCAGATTTGTTTCTCAATTTATTCCTGACAATCATTCTTCGTGTTCCAAAGCCCGACGACTCCTAGGTTGCTTAGACTTCATGGTTGCTCCTGTCGACCGAGTTTAGTCCGGCCAAAAAAAAACGACACCCGAAGGTGCCGTTGCTGGTAGTTACATTGCTGCAGCTACACGACAGATCAGCACCCGTTGTTCGGGGAGCCGTTATTATTGAGAATTGCATACTTGTCATGAACTGTTCTCTGCATGCCAAAAGGATAGCAGTGGCGGCACGTTCTGTCAATCCGTTAATAAGTTGCTAGATTTACATTGATTCTAGTCAATCTTCCGCTTGATGGATTGTTTTTTGGTACGATAATAAGATATGCAGAAGAGGGAAAGTAGCACAATGCGCCAAATTACCGGATTAAGTCGATGGTTCTTGCCAGTATTGGTGGCATTCATACCGTTCGGGGTGTTGGCCCAAAGTCTACACATCACACCTGGTCTGCAATCTGCCTCCTCGGCTGTTGGTTGGCAACTGTCCAATGTGACCATCGCTACGCCAGCCAGCGAACAGACCGCCTTCGTACTCGTCCCCGTGTCGAGCGCTTCGGCCGATACGCGAGATCTACAGTTGTCAATTACCGATGGCGAATTGTCGGATACTACCGGGCGCTGGGACGTCAGCCGTGAGGGCGTCGTCGATGTGGTGGCAGCTGCGTCGGCCCGGATCGGAAATAGCGCCTTGTCCTTTGTGGCACCCCGTGGCAAGCTGACCTTGTCGCCAGTTCGGAGCGAGCTTTTCATGCCTGGCACGGTAATCGGCGACTTTTCGATTGACTTTTGGCTCAAGCCCGTGCGGGCTGATAACGGCGAAATAGTTTTCTTGTATCGCTCCACGTTGCAGTATGGCCGACAGCGCTTTGCCCAGCAGATGACGGCCAGCATCAACCGCAATCGGATGAATTTTGCCATGTTCAATTTTTTCATCGATCCGGCTGGCCGGGAAACCTCAATCAGTTTACAAGGGCGTAGCTTACTGGTTCCGGGTCGCTGGTCGCATCACTTGGTTAGGTTTAGTGTTGACTGTGGCTTATTTGAGTATCTGATGGATGGTCGACTGGAGGCCGTTAGCTACGTGACCAGTACGGGACGCGAAGGCGGTACGGTCTTTGCTCCCGTGGCGGGGGCTTCCACTCGTTTCGACCTAGCACCGAATTATACTGGCTTGCTTGATGAATTTTGTCTAAGCAACGTTTATATCGATGAACCCGATATCGGTCGCTACTCGCGGGCTGGCGGCTTAGTCGTATCGCCGGTCTTTGACCTTGGTGGTCCTAACACCCGCTTGCAGCGAATCGACATGGCGGCGTCTATCGCCAACGAGGCGGCTGTGCATTGCAGTTATCGCTTGGCGGATTCCAGCCTGGGCTGGACGGAAATGGAACCGGAATGGCAGGCCTTTTTGCCTGGTCAATCACTGGCCATGGCCGGGGCGGCAGAATTTCCGACAGGGCGCTATCTGCAATTGCGCCTTGACTTGTATCCTGATGCCGCGCGCGAAACCACCCCAACCATCAGTGCGCTGGATGTTCATTTTAGGTTGGATGATCTTCCGCCAGCGCCAGCCTTCGTGCGCGCTGTTGCCGGCGATGGTCGAATTACCGTTCAGTGGTCGGCAGTATCAGAGGCTGATGTCCGCGCTTATGTTGTCTATTACGGTATCAGTCCCGGTTATTACTATGGGACTGGCGCAATCGAGGGCTCCAGCCCTATAATGGTGGCAGATGTACATGCCACTTCACTGGTGTTGACCGGGTTGAGGAATGGCACATTGTATTTTATTGTTGTCGCTGCTATGGACAGTGCCAATCCGCCTCAGGTTGGTGAATTTTCGCAGGAAGTCAGCGCGCGGCCATCAAGGACCACTCAATGAGTACAAGCAACAAGAAACCGGATGATGTTATCAGGGCGGAGAAGGCCCTGAAACTGCGAGATTTTGAGACGGCTGAAAAACTAGCACGCAAATTGGTACTGGAGAGCCCTTTATCTCGAGATTATCGGATGCTGCTTGGTATGGTTTATTTACGAACCAATCGGCAGGTGGATGCTTTGGCGGCTTTTTCCAGCATTGTGGAAATAAACCCTAAGGATGTCCGAGCCCTGGAAGGCATGGCTATCGCCTATCTTAGGCAAGGCAAGGCGCTGGATGCCCTGTCTGCCCTGGAGCATGCCATCGATTATGACTCTACCGATGCCGAACTGCTTTACAATTTGGGTAATGTTCATAATGCTTTGGGAAATCTACGAGCGGCGGAGATGTCGTTTGCCAAAGCGGTAGAAATTGATCCGACGCACGTTATGGCCTACAACAATCTGGGCACCACCTACTTGAATATGAACGATCCAGCCAAGTCGGTGCAGGTGTTCTGGAAAGGATTGGCGGTAGATCCCAATTATCCTTCTTTCCATTTCAACCTTGGCCTGGCTTATGAAAAAATGTCCAAGATTGCGGATGCCTTGAAGGAATACGAGTCGGCCGTTAAAGGGCGACCAGGCTGGATTGAAGCCATGCAACGGTATGGCCAGTGCCTGACCAAGGCCCATGAATACAAGCGGGCTATCGATACTTTTTCCCAGATCATCACCATTGATCCCTTGAACGCTGCGGCGCGCGATGGCATAGGCCTGTCGTGGGCGGAGGCTGGTAAACCAGACGAGGCGGTGCGGTGGTTTCGGAAGGCGCTGGAGGCCGATCCCAAGTACTTGAAGGCGGCCATCAATATTCAGGACGTGCTTGAAAAGACCGGCCGCTTTGCCGAGGCCGTTGGCGAGTTGCAGTCCTTGGTTGACTTGATGCCTGAAAATGTCGGCCTGCGCATCCAACTGGCCCGCTTGCTGGGAAATCTGGGTCATAATGATAGCGCGCTTGACGCAGTTGTCGATGCCTTGCACCGTCAGCCGGAAAATATTATTGCCTTGAAACTTTATGGCAGCCTGTTGCAAAAGACTGGTCAGACTGACAAGGCGCGAGAAATCTACCGCAAAATCGTCAAGCTTGATCCGCAGGAAGCAGCCTTCCGGGTTGATTTGGCCAAGCTGACCAGGGAAGGCGGCGATGTCGATACCGCCATCAAAGAACTGGAGAGTTTTCTGGTTTCTCGACCCAAACATGTTGCTGCCAGGCTGGAGTTGGCCAGGGCATGGCGGGACAAGCAGGAATACCAGCATGCCTTGCAGATTCTCAAGGAGCTGACAGCTGACAAGCCTGATCTGGCGGAAGCTTGGCTTGAGCTTTCTGATATTTACCAGTTACTGGGCGATAAGGAAAACGCGGTCAGCGCCGCCGACAAGGTCGTCAACCTGCGGGGTGGGCGGGGTAAAACCGAGGATATGGACAGTCTGTCCGAGTCGCTGGGCGTATACGAGAAGACTGTACGGGAATATTCCAGTGATATGAAGAAGGCTTGGGATCGGAATATTGACGTGTTACGTCGCGCTATGCAGGTGGAAACTGAAGCCGCCGAGGATGCCGGACCGATGGGTAACGCCGACGAGGCAGATCTGCTGAATTTACTGCGCAACGAGTCCATTCCTGTTGAGGAAGCCGATGAGCTTATTTTCCTGAACGAAAGAGAAGAGCCGCTCGACGAAATCGACGCGGCGTTTATTGATGAACCAGCCTTGGAAGACGAGGATGAAGAGCCGAAACTGGATGAATTACTGGTGGGCGAAGAGTTGAATGACAATGCCCGTAGCCATGGGGGTTCTGGCGATGGACGTGATGATTCTAGAGGAGCGGACGAAGCGGCTGGACAGCCGAATTATCCATCAGGCGCTCCCCCGACGGATTACACTCCGCAGCCTTTGCAGCCTCCGCAGCCACAGCAACCGTTTATACCCCAACCCGCATCGCCGCAGCAAGTAGCCCTGCCACCACAAACGCCGCCGCCTTATTATCCACCACCGCCCTATAATCCACCGCCAGCGTTTCCTTCAACCCCAACATCACCCGCCCAGACGGAGGCGACAAATCAGTCTCTAGCGTCGAGCCCAGAAATAAAACCCGATCCTTTCCCCCAGGATCCGCTTGAACTATCGCAGCCGCAGGAAGACCTGGATAGTTTGCTGGCTGACTTACCCGATCTACCGGAAGACCGACCTGAAGAATTGCCGGAAGAATTGCCTGATGCCGCCAACGTTGACGAAGAACCTGGAACGGACGAAGCCTTGAAGCCGTTGTCCGAGGACAATACGGAAGAGCCGCTTGACCTGGCCATTCCTGATGATGAAGGGTTGCTCGATATGGAGTTGCCGGTCGACGATATTATCGATGATAATTTGTCCGAGGCGCTGGTGGATGAGGACGAGATTCAGGAATATGTGGATGACTTGCCGCTGGACGACTTGGTGTCTGATACTGAAATGCCTTTGGCCGCTGACGAGTCGATGGGAGACGAGGTGGAGATTACCGAAGAGCCCGACGATATCTGGGATAATGCGGACGAAACCATGGCGGAAGAGCCAGTCGCTGGCTCTCCTGATGACTCGCTGGCTGAGCAGCCGTGGGGTGGGGCTGAACCGGCCATTGCTTCAGCGAATCTTCCCGGGAGTAGTTCTCCCGGGCTGGCCACTAAGCCAGTGGACCCAGCCCAGCCTGAATCGGAATTAGCCGAAAAAGCCGCCATCATGAAAGATTTAATGAGCGAGAAAACCCTGCAGCTGTTTGAATACCTAAAAAATCTGGCTCAATCTTTGCCAGCTGACAAAATTAAAGCGATGGAAGCCCAGGGCATTTCCGAAAGACTCGATTCTATTATCAAAACAATTTCCGGTCGGAATAATCCGCCGCCGTCGGTTGAAACCGAGATTTGTGGGGTCAAGGTTTCGGCGCGGCTGGCTAAATTAATCGCCTTGATGAAACGGGAGAAGCAGCATGTCGGCTAACTATATGGTAAAAGTCAAGAATTACCTCAGTTCGATGCCGAGCTTGCCAACAACGGTAACCAAGGTATTGGAAATTTGTAACAATCCGCGGACCAGCCCTATCGATCTGGACAAGGTTATTTCGTTGGACCCGGTACTGATGGGTAAGGTTCTCAAACTGATTAATTCTGCCTATTACAGCATGCAGAATCAGGTTACCAGCCTGGTCCGGGCAATCATCATGCTGGGTGTAAACACGGTCAAGAACCTGGCCTTGAGTACGGCGATATTGGACAAGATGGTCGATAAAAACGGTTTTCGGGCTTTGAACATGGAGGGCTTCTGGCGGCATTCACTGTGCGTCGGCGTAGTATCCAAGTTAATAGCCAGGAAGCGGATGGTTGATTCTACCCGCTTGGACGAATATTTCGCGGCTGGCCTGCTCCATGACATCGGTAAAATTCCCTTAAATAATATCCTGTCCGAGGAATATCTGCAGGCGATGGGGCTGGCTGATCGGGAACGGATTCCGCTGTATATGGCCGAGAAGCGGGTGTTGAACCTCGATCATGCCGAGACCGGTGCCATGATCGCCGAGGTTTGGAAACTGGACAAACCCTTGTCGGACGCCATTAGTTTACATCATGCCTGCGATAGCTACAATGGTTCGAATAAAGAGTTGGTTTTCACTGTCGCTGTGGCCGACTATTACGCCAACCGCGAGCGCATCGGTTTTTCTGGATCTGTCCATCCTGACAAAGTGCCTCCCGAAATGTTCGACTTCCTCGGTATCGAAAAAGCCTGGTTGGAGGAAATTGACGACTTGGTCAACAAGGAAATCGAGAAGGCTTCCATTTTCCTCAAACTCAAAACAGGAGCTTGATATGTTCAGCGTGACAATTTGGGGCGACCGTGGTTCCATGCCGGTGCCCGGTCCCGATACGGTGGTGTTTGGTGGTAATACCGCCTGTCTTGAGGTGCGTTGCGGCGAACGGATTATCATAATCGACGCTGGTTCTGGTATCCGCGGCCTGGGCGACTATTTAGTTCGAACCGAATTGAAAAAGGGACCGATTCATGCCGACATTTTTCTGACCCATACCCATTGGGATCACATCATGGGTTTCCCGATGTTTACACCGATTTACATTCCGGGCACCAGTCTGGAAATCCACGGACCCGTTAATTTTGAGGATGAAACGCTCGAGCAGATTATTGGAGCTCAGTTGTCGTACCGGTATTGGCCCGTCCGTCAGGATGAGTTGGCCGCAAAAATCAAGTATGAGACTTTGCGCGAAACGATGCTGGATCTGGGCGATGGCATTAAGCTGCGAACCAAGTATCTCAATCATCCGGTGTTATGTCTGGGCTACCGTATTGAATACGAAGGCAAGTCTTTTGTCACGATTTTTGACCACGAACCCTACGTCAATCTGTTTCCGACTAACCCGACTCATCCCGATTACGACGCGGCTATTGCCTTGGAAGGCGATACTGCGGCCAGGGAAGAGAACGCCAAGATCGAGAATTTTTACAGTGACGCCAATGTACTGATTCATGATACCCAATATTCCGCCAAAGAATACCGCGCTGGTAAAAGTGGCTGGGGACATTCGTCGTATGAATATGCCATTAATGCCGCCAATCGCAGCCGGGTTAAGAAATTGCTCCTCTTTCACCATGATCCTAATCGTACCGACACCGAGTTGCAGGAACTGGAGTTGTTCTATCAGGCCAAGCTTGCCAGGTTAACCGCCATGGAAATCCACATGGCAAGGGAAGGCCTGAAGGTGATAATTTGACGACGGAGAAAGCGGCCGCCGCCCCACCGAGCCTGTTGTATCGTTTACGGAAGGTACTACGCGAAGGCTTACGAGCCGGGTTGAAATCGTGTTTGTTCCTGCTCAAGATTGCGGTGCCGGTGAGCCTGGCGGTGTCTCTGCTTAATTATACCGGTGTCCTGGCCTTACTGGCCGGTTTGATAAATCCTTTGATGACCTTGCTTGGCCTGCGCGGCGAGGCGGCTCTGGTTATCGTCACGTCAATTCTGTTGAACAACTATAGCGCCATCGCCGTCGTGCAGACACTGGAGTTTAGTGGTCGCGAAGTGACGATTCTGGCCGTGATGTGCCTCATAGCGCATAATATGCTGGTGGAGACGGCTGTGATGAAAACCATCGGCTCGTCGGTTTGGAAGATGGCCATCCTGCGTATCGGTACGGCCATCGCGGCGGCCTTTCTCTTGAACCTGCTTTTACCGGATGCCATCGACGTCAACTACAGTGCGGTGACGGTGGGTGGACGAGTCGCCTTTGGGCCATATTTGTACAGTTGGCTGGTAGCAACCGCTGGCTTGGTGCTGAAGATTGTGGTGTTTGTTTTTGCCATCATGATATTGCAACGCCTGCTGGAGGAATTCCGGATTACTTATTTTCTGTCCCGGCTATTTGCGCCGTTGATGCGCTTGTTTGGCTTGTCAAGGGAAAGCAGTTTTTTGTGGATCGTTATTAACACCATCGGTTATGCCTATGGCGCGGCCGTAATCATGGATCAGGTCAAGGGTGGCGCGATGCGTCCGCAGGAGGCCGATCTGTTCAATCACCATGCCGCTATTTCACATAGCCTGCTGGAAGACAGCTTGTTATGGTGGGCGATTGGCGTGCCACTTTTCTGGTTGGTGATACCACGAGTGGTTCTAGCTGTGGTTGTGGTGTGGTTGGAACGGTTGCGCCGGCATCTCTTTAAGAGTTCATTCCGAGTTGGCACGGTTTAAAAAAGCTGGTCAGGCTTGGTCGGACCGTTGGCAAGATGTGCCAAGCGGCTGTTTCAGCCACCCTGAAATGTTAACCAGCCAACCACGACACGGGCGGCCGAAACTAGACCAGTCACTTCCAGGATTAGGGCTACTGCCAGCAGAATCAGCCATAGACTACGGCCAGGAGTAAACAAGCGACGCTTGCGAAAGAGAGGAATACTGACCGAGACGGCTAGTAAACCGAGCCAGATCAGTGTTGTTGCCAGCTTGACGCCTGTCGGGTTGGCGGCCAAGGCAGTCTGCAGCGCATAACCCAGGCGCAAGGCGCTACTGTTCAGCGCCGTCAGGCGGCCGAGTACCATCAGCGCCCCCAGACCAATCAGCAGCAGTCCGGAGGCGATCTTGATGGGCCGTCGGTAGTCGCGCATCCAGCGTAGTATCCCGCCCAGGCGCGGGAAAAACAAACCGGCCAGGACAAAGGGTAAACCCAATCCAAGCGAGTAGGTAAGCAACAGGAGCAGGGCTTGGGCAGCGCTGCCGGCCTGCGCCGCGAGCAGCAGAATAGAGGCCAGCATTGGCCCGATGCAAGGGGTCCAGCCGGCGCCAAAGGCCATGCCGACCACGAAGGCGTCAGCGGCGTTGACCGGTTTACTCTGGGCATGACTGCGTAGTTCGATATTCAGGAAACCGATGAAATTGAACAAGATGTTGAAACCAAATACCATGATTATGCTACCGGCCGCGATGCTGATGATGCGACTGGCTTGCCCAGTCAGGAACATGCTGCCACCGGCGAATATCAGGCCGAGCAGGCTGAAGACCAGCGAGAATCCAGCCACGAAAAACAGCGTCCGCATAAGTACGGTACGCCGCTCCTGGCCGCTGCCTAGTTCCTCCAAGGTTCGGCCACTGATGAACGACAAGTATCCGGGTATGATGGGCAGTATGCACGGCGACAGGAAAGACAATAAACCGGCCACGAAAGCAGCTGGAAAGCTGACGGCTCCGAAAGCTGTCATGGTAGGATGTCGATCAGCTCGCGCATCATTTGTAGGAAGGCTGGCGTATCGTACATCTGGGAACCGATGAAGCCACCTAGAGCGCGGCCTTGTTTATCGAGGATATAGGTGGTAGGAATGCCGCGACTGGCAAAAACCGAGCCGACATCATTGGGTGTATCCAGATACATGGGAAAGGTATAGGGGAATTCGGCCAGAAACTGGTGGACGGTAGTCGCGCTTTCGCCAACGCTGATGGCGAAGACGGTGAATGGCTCGGCGGATAGTTCATCCTGCAGGTTTTGGATGGACGGCATTTCGGCACGGCAAGGTGGGCACCAGGTGGCCCAAAAATTGAGCAAAACTAGCTTGCCTGCTACGCTGTCGATGGTGGTCGGTATGCCATCCAGGTTGGTTACGCTGAAGGCGGGCAGGGGGCGCGGCGGATTAAAAACCGAGAAGCCGGCGGCTTCCAAGAGTTGCACCCAGCGAGGTGCTGGATTGGCATTGACGGCGACGGTTTGGCTCGGGGTTGTGCCTTGGCTGGCCTGGTCGACAGTTTGATCTATAGCATCGTACTTTGGCGCGCAGCCGAGCACCAAGCTCAGAAGACTTCCTGCCAAGAGCAGTCGAGCCAACGTGATCTTGACGATTCGTGACATGGAACCTCCCTAAAAACATCGACACAAATATATGGTTTTTTGCATATTAAGGCAAGCAGCTGTAATTAAAAACCCTAACCATATTGCAGGCTTCAGCGTTGCTTATCGCTCCAGCAGTTGTATTTATTGGTACATACCACTTATAGTCTTGGTATGGCGATTTTGAAATTGACACTTGAGCAAGCTCGCCGGTTTTTAGCGCGCAAGCAGGGCTTGCTAGGCAAACCACGCTTTTCGGGAAAGACTGGCGTCCTGGAGTATGTCAAGCAAGCTGGCTGTATCCAGTTCGATCCTGTTGATGTGTGCGGCAAGAATGCTGAGATAGTACTGCAGTCCAGGGTTGCTGGATTCGACAAGGCGCACTTGTCCAGTTTACTGTACAAAGAACGGCGCTTAGTGGATTACTTCGATAAGAATTTGGCCATCTGGGCGGTAGAAGATTGGCCGTTTTTTGAACGCATCAGGCAACGCTATCGCCTCGCCCTGCGTGGCCACGAGAGCGTCGAGCCGGTGCTGGAATCAGTCAGGCACTTGCTCTGCGAACGAGGGCCGCTCTGCTCAAAAGATATCGAGTTACATGATAAGGTAGACTGGTATTGGAGCACGACTCGCCTGGCGAGGGCCACCCTGGAGACACTTTATTTTCGAGGCGAGGCGGTAGTGCATCACAAGAAGAACACGGTTAAGTACTATGCTTTGGCAGGCGATTGCTTGCCGAAGGCTGTACTTGAGGCAGCTGATCCTCATGTCGAGGAGCTGGATTTCCTGGCTTGGCGGGTTCGACGGCGGATTGGCGCGGTTGGATTGCTTTGGAATCGCGCCTCCGATGCCTGGTTGTTTATCGATGGGCTGAAGGCGAGTCAGCGTGAAGCGGTTTTTACTAAATTGCTGGCTGATGCGGCCATCATGCCGCTCATGGTTGATGGGTTGAAGGCTGCGTTGTACTGCCTAACCGAAGATGTTCCCTTGCTGGAGGCTAGTCTTGTCGAGCGAGGCTGGCAGCCGCGGGTGGAATTGTTGGCGCCGCTGGATGGCTTCCTGTGGGACCGGAAGCTTCTGAAAGCCTTGTTTGATTTTGACTATACCTGGGAAATCTACACCCCGGCTGAAAGGCGACGCTACAGCCAATACACTCTGCCAGTTTTCCAGAGCGCTGGGTTTATTGGTCGGGCCGAAATCATGGCAGACCGCAAGCAAGGACGTCTGCGCGTGATGCATTATTGGCCGGAAAACGGCTTGTCGCCCAAGGATGAGGAACGAGCGGTCTTAATCGATTGCTTTGACCGCTTTCGGCGTTTTCACGGACTGGCAGAGTTGGACTTGCCGGCTGGTTTCTAAAATCAATGACCAGGCTTGCTGACCCGACCGGTCGGTGAGACGGTCCAGCCTTCCTGTTCCAACAGTCCGCGCTGGATTTCCAGGCCGCCTCCCGGTGGCAACGCGATGCACCCATCAGCCTTCACGACACGCCACCAGGGCAATCCTTGCTCTGTCGAACAGCTGTGAAGCAAGCGGGCGACTTGCCTGGCACCATTGGGCAACCCGATAGCGGCCGCGATGCGTCCGTAACTATTGATTGACCCGGTGGCTATGGCTTTGATGGCTGCAATCAGACGCTGGCTGGTTTCTGTCATAGCCTGATTTTTACTCAAGGTTCTATTAATTGCAAGTCTTTTTATTGAGTTAGACAATTATTTGAGTTTTGTCATTTTTACTATTGAAACGATAAACTTTTCCTTGTACTATTAGGCAGTAACCTAACAGGCTGTTGAAAAAGCCGAGCGCGGCTCTTTCAACATAGCAGACCTGCTGGAGATGGCCCGGGCTACTGGTTCTGTCCGGGGAAGGAGACTGCATGAAAATCAAGCATATCAGCGTCGTTCTCGAGAATGCTAAAGGCAAGCCGTTCGAGATGACTGAGCTTCTTTGTCGCCATGACATTGATATCCGCAGTTTTTTTGTCAGTGTGGAGGCCGATTTAAGCGGTATTCATATCATTGTCGACAAGTCGGCACTGGCGCTGACCACTTTGCGCAAACAGGGCTATTGCGTCCGCGAGGTCGATGTCATCCGGCAAGGCTTGGTCGATACCTGGTCGAATGACAAGGTAGCCAGCCACCAGACTGTTTCCAGTTGGGAACTGGTAGAACATTTGTGAAACTGGCGTTTAGTTAAGGTAATGAGTCATAAGCAATGACTAGCTGGGTAAGAGCCTTAGCGCCTGAATAAAGAAAAGACCGCCCCATATTTGGGAGCGGTCTTTTTTCATAGCGCGCCGGGTGAAATGTGGCTAGCCGACTACTTGTCACCTTTGCCAGCGTTACTGACGGGAAGCTTTTTTGGAGTAGTCATGCTTTCCAACGCGGCTGCGACCAAGTCATTGCGGGATGCGGCGATGGCGCTCGGATGGATGGCGGTCAGCGGTCCATGATCGCCCCCGGCACCCGTGACGACTGAAACGTGTGTAGCCGGGTACCCGGTCAGAGTGGCGGCAAAGGGTTGGAACAGTTTCTCGAAGTTGTCCAGAATCCAGGCGCGGCGAGCCTCTTTACCGGCTTCTTTCATGGTGCTCAACGTGACCGCCAACTGGTCAAGTTCGGCTCGGGCGCTGGTTTGCTTTTCGACCATGATGGTCTTGGCCAGCAAGATGAGTCGTTCACGTTCGGCTTGCGCTGGCGTGATGACCTCCGCCTTGTAGCGATTGCGAACCATTTCGATATTCTGGGTTTCCGCGGCCACCTCGCCTTTGATGCCCGAGACGCGGGCGCGGGCATTGGCGGCTTCTTGCTCGACGCCGACTTTCTGCTCTTGCCGTTCCTGGGCCAGCTTGACGCGGACATCGGCCCTGAGTCGTTCCAGCTCGTTCTTCAAATTCTTTACTTCGGTCTCGGCGCGCCTGGCTTCGGCCTGCTCGGCGCTGGCCGCCTTGGCTTCGGCTTGGGCTTGCCGAGCCTTGGTCTCGGCATTGGCGGACTGGACGCGCTTCAGCAGCGCCATGTACAGATCTGGTTCCTCGACGCCGGGCAGTCTGTGGTCATCCACGTCGGCGATGTTCATGGTGGTGATTTCAAGGCCGATGTTTTCCAGGTCGTGCTTGCAGACGTTGATCATCTTAGCGACCAGAGTGTCCTTATCCTTCATGACCTGTTCGGGGGTCATGCTGGCGATCGAGTCGCGCAAATGGCCTTCAATAATGTCGTTGGCCACCCGGCGCAGGTCGTCGCGGTCGGCGGCCAGGCTCAAGATGCGCCGGACAGCGTGGTTGCGGCCGGTTTCATTGGCAGCGATGGCGAAGGAAACGGTGGCCTTGACGTTGAGCGGAACGATGCCGGCGGCGATGGCCGAGTCTACCACTACCTCAATGGTGATAGGCGTCAGGTCGAACTTGCTAAATTTTTGCAGCAAGGGGATGATGAAGGCCCGCCCGCCGGATAGCGTGCGGAAACCTTTCGTGCCGCCGGAACCGGAAACGACGCCCAGTTCGTTGCCGCCGACGATTTTCATATTGGTAAGCAGCTGAATTATTACGGTTAAGGCAACTAGGCCGCCGAGGGCAATTACGAAGTAAAAGGTCGGATTCATCGGGCGGTCTCCTTGTTCTCGGTCGGCATGGCCAGCTCGCGCACGTCGATGCCGAAGGTATCGGCAAAAGTGTGCAGGAAATCGGCAAAGGCGCGCGGTCCACGGTTGACGGCGCCGGAGAAGCCCTCCTGGTCGTTCATGACGACCAGGTTGTCGACACTGCCGTGGGCGGTGGCTTCGGCGTAGGCTTGGTAGAGTTGGGGCAGTTTCTGCTGCAGGAAAAGGACGCTGGCCGCGTCGTTGCCGAACTTGGCCAACAGGCCAGCCTTGGTTTTCAGTATTTCGTTGCGGGCGCCTTCCAGGATGGTGATAGATTCCTTTTCGCCCTCGGCAATGATGCGGGCCGATTCTTCATTAGCTTGGGCTTCAAGGGTAACGCCTGAAGCGTTCTTCAACTTCTGGAGCTCGATCAGCTGTTGTTGAACCGAGGATTCGCCGGCGTTGCGAGCCTCGGCGATGGATTGTTCGGCCTGCAGCTTGGCTTCCTCGATAAGGCCGGCCGATTCGCGACGGTACAGCTCCAACTCCTGGCGAGCGGCGATGATCTGTTCGTCGGCTTGGGCCTTGGCCACTTCCATGCGGCGCTTGGCATCGCTCTCGGCCTGCTCGGCGATGGCATAAAGCCTGGATTCCTCAATCTCGACCTGTTGCCGTTTTTCGGCCAGGGTTTTCTGGGCCAGGTTGGCGATGTAGTTCGAGGTATCCCAGATTTTCTGCAAGGAAACCGATACGACCTTCATGCCGAAAGAACGCAAATCCGAATTGATGTCGGTCAGCAATTCAGCCCGGAACTGAGCGCGCTCGCCCATGTCGGTGGTGGTGTCGTTGTTGTTGTCGCCGACGTCTTCCATGCCAATGGCTTGTAGCGGCGTGGCTTTGTTGAGCGCGCCGCGGAAGTTGCCAATCAAGGTTTGCTGGACCTGGGCGTGGATTTGTTCCTTGCCCTTTCCCATCAGGCGCTCGACGGCGCTGTATAGCATGGCTTCGTCGCTGTCGTCGATGCAGACGCAGGCCGTGGCATCAGCGCCGACCGTGATGCCGTTGGCGCTATTGACGCCTTCGACGCGTACGGCGATCGGGAATACGCCCAGGTCGAGGCTGCCCATCGACTGGAAGTACGGAATGACCATGGTGCGGCCGCGCTCCACCGAAAAGCCGAAGGCCCGGCCGGCGTGCTTGGTCTTGCGGCCGGTAACCACCAGAATCTTGTCTGGCGATGCGACGCGGATTGTCGCCTTCAAGAGGCCAACGAGCACCAAGTAGGCCGCAATCCCCAATCCGCCGAAGATGAAGACAGAAAAGACACCGAGGAAATCATTCATTCAAGAACCTCCTTGCAGATCAGTAATATCGCAACATATCAAAATTGTGGCATTTTGGGCAGGTACAGAGCACTGTGGTCGGTGTCGCTTATTCCGGTTCAACAAAGTAGACTTCATCATCAAATTCGACGATTCGGACGCTGGTTCCCTTTGGCAAAAGGCTGGCCGCGTTCTTGGCTCGGATATACAGTTCTATCTCCCGATCATAGCTTCGCACTAGGGCTTTTCCGATCTGTCCAGGCATGACTGGGACGCTTACGATGGCCATATCCATGAGATATTCTTCCGGTTTTATGGATGAATCCAGATCCTTGCGCAAGGCCTTGCGCACCAAGCGCGAGATGATGGCGATGAACAGGCCGGCGCCTCCGCTCCACAGCATGGTGGACAGCGCGCCTTGACCGGTCAAGAGGCTGAATAGACCGGTAGGACCGGCGCCGAGCGCAAAATAGACCGAAGTACGCAGCAGAGCCACGCTCTTGGCGACCAGGCGGGTGCCGCGTTCTGCTGGTGGTTGCCAGAGGCGGACTGAGGTGGCTGGTAGCTGTTGCTCGTAGACGAGCAGACTGTGCCCGCTATCATGGCCGTCAGGATGCAGCCCGCCATCATGACCAGCTTCGTCGTCCTCGGGGCTGTCGTTCCCAGCCTCGGCGTCATCACTGGAGTTATCGGCCGCCGTGACCTCGGCGATGGTAGCGTCGCCCTCAGCCTCGTCATGGCCAGAATGGCCATCACCGGCGTCGTCCCCGTCGGCGGCGTCCTGGTCATGGGCGGCATGTTCGAACACACCGAACATATCGACAACCGTGATGCCGATGCCATAAACCGACAGGGCGGAAAACAAGATCCATAGTGTTTGCATGTACATCCTACTGAACGGATTAGCCTTTAAGCCAGTCATTATCGATTCAAACATCAAAAAAGGCAAGCAAAATCCGTCCAGCGCCAAAAATGAAAAAAAATCCGTCCAGCGCGCCAAAAATGAAAGATTCCAGCGCCGCTCAAATATATAGAAAATATTATATCAAGCTTGCTTTTTGATTTTTGGCTGCGTATTATTGTTTAAGCCGGGTGCGGATGATACATCGAGCTACCCGATCTTTGGACTGTCGCAAAGGAGAGAAAGATGTTATCCAAGAAAATCGTTGATCGCATCAACCTTCAGATCAATCGTGAAATGTACTCGGCTAATCTGTACATGGCTATGTCGGCCCGGCAATCCGAGACCGGCTACCTGGGCATCGCCAATTGGCTGATGGTTCAGTATCACGAAGAAATGTTCCATGCCATGAAATTTTTCAACTACCTGATCGACCAGAGCGCCTCGCCGGTAGTAGCCAAGATCGACGCTCCCGAAATCACCACCGCCGAGGTGAAGAAAACCTTCGAGCATGTTTTGGAACACGAGAAATTCGTGACTGGCTCCATCCGCGAGTTGCTGGAGTTGGCGATAGCCGAGAAGGACTATGCCACCGAAAACCTGGTGCGCTGGTACATCAATGAGCAGGTTGAGGAAGAAAAGAATGCCACCGAGATCCTGCAGAATTTGGAGTTGCTGGGCGATAACAAGCAGGCTTTGTTCATGATTAACATTGAGTTAGGTAAACGGGTGGTGACCATTCCCGTAGACTTCACCAATTTACCTCCGGCTGTCACGCCGTAAACGGGTTTGACTTCACAATAAATTCGAGTGAAAAGGCTGTCGCTGATCAGCCAAGGGCTTGAACAGCGACGCGCTTGACAAGCTACTCCTGGAAGCTTATTTTGTGTATTGCTTGGTAATACTTGGTAATACTGACAGGTTCAAGGGGTGGTTCATGAAAAAGCCGGAAGTCGTGACCTTCAAGGTCGATGAGGCCTTGATGGATTTGATCAAGCACATACCAAACCGTTCAGAATTCATTCGACACGCCCTGCTGCACGCTCTCGACAGCGTCTGCCCACTCTGCCAGGGTACCGGTATCTTGTCCGCTAGCCAAAAAAAACATTGGGACAAGTTCCAAAAAAACCACTCCATTAAGCGTTGTGATGAATGCAACGAACTGTACATCAACTGCGTCAGCACGCCATCCTGCCAGGGTGGAGGGGAGCATAGCCATGGGCTTGATTGAGGCGCAGGGGCTGCATTTTTCATACGGCGACCTGATGGTACTCGAAGATATCACCTTCAGTATCGAGCAGGGGCAAATGGTGACGATCATCGGGCCGAATGGCGGCGGCAAGACGACACTACTGCTTCTGGCACTGGGCTTGCTCCAGCCCAGCCGCGGGCAGCTGCTTATTAAAGGCAAGAAACCGGTGGCCATGCAGCGCATCATGGGCTATGTGCCGCAATTCAGCTTGTTCGATCCGCATTTTCCGATCACCGTGTACGATGTCGTGTTGATGGGGCGCCTGAGCCGACCCTTTGGTTTCTATAGCAAGGCTGACCATGGGGCCGTCGACCAGGCCCTGGCGACGGTTGGCTTGTGCGAACTGGCTAGGCGTCCGTTTTCAGAGCTGTCTGGTGGGCAGCGCCAACGGGTGCTGATAGCCCGAGCCTTGGTCGGACAGCCGGAAATTTTGCTGCTCGACGAGCCGACGGCCAATGTCGACGCCAGCATCGGCGAGCACCTGAACGAACTGCTGCGGCGCTTAAACCAGCAGCTGACCATCTTGCTGGTGACTCATGACACGGCTTTCGTGGCCAATTTCACGTCGCGCATTTTTTGCATCAACCGCAGCTTGGCCGAGCATCCCGCTCGCGGCATGGACACTGGAACGGCGGCGGACAGTCTGTACGGCACGGCGGTGCGTGCTGTCCGGCATGACGTGCATCTGGAGACGCACAGCCATGTCGACCAGCAGGGGAGTTGCCGCCATGAGTGATTTTATTGCCATTTTGTTCAGCAACACCATGCCCTTCATTCGCTATGCCTTCCTGGCCGGCCTGTTAGCTAGCGCCGCCTTTGGCATTGTCGGCTCCCTGGTGGTGGTCAAGCGAATCTCGTATATCGCGGGTGCCATTAGCCATGCTGCCTTGGGCGGTATCGGCGGTGCCTTATACCTGCAGTACCATTTCGGCTGGGCTTGGGTGACGCCGATCGGCGGGGCCATCGTTAGCGCGTTGCTGGCTGGAGGCATTATCTCGTTCGTCAATTTGCGTTTCAAACAGCGCGAAGATACCATCATTGGCATAATCTGGGCCGTGGGCATGGCGACTGGCCTGTTGTTCCTGGCCAAGACGCCCGGCTACGTTGATCCGATGAGCTACCTATTCGGCAATATCTTGATTATTGGAAAAGCTGATCTGGTGTTGATCGTCTTACTCGATCTGGTGGTCCTGGTTGTCACCGTATTGTTTTATAATCATTTTGTGGCGGTATCGTTTGACGAGCCGTTTGCCAAGGTGCGTGGTTTGAAAACCGGTTTTTACCAGGGTCTGCTGATCATCCTGACGGCCGTCACGGTGGTGCTGATGACTACGCTGGTCGGTATCGTGATGGTGATTGCCCTGCTGACCATACCAGCGGCGGTGGCTGGCCTGATGACGAGGCAACTCAAGTTCATGATGCCGGTGGCGGCGTTGACTTGTATGGTCTTTACCTCAGGCGGGCTGGCCCTGAGCTATGCCTGGGACGTACCATCCGGCGCTGTCATCATTCTGTTGGCCTCGGCCAGCTACCTTTCCTTGCTGGCCGGCAAGCAGGTGATCGGCCGGCTCAGGCAGGGTCGCCGGACATAAGCGCCTCGAGGGCCGCCCAGACCAGGGCGTGCACCTCGGTGGCGGCGGTTTCCAGCGGAATGAGGCGGAGCTCGCCGCCGGAGCGTAGCTTGACTTCCACGTTCGGTAGATTCTTGTCGCCCACTACTATCCGCACCGGGATGCCAATTAGGTCCATGTCCTTGAATTTGACGCCAGGACGCTCTTCCCGGTCGTCGAGCAGGACCTCGATGCCAGCGGCGGCCAGTTGCCCGTACAAACGGTCGGCGGCCTGACGCATGACTCCCTCGTATTTGATGGGGACGATGGCCACCTGGAAGGGAGCGACGCTCATCGGCCAGACGATGCCGTCGGCGTCATGGTGTTCCTCGATGATCGAGGCCAGGGTGCGGTCGACGCCGATGCCATAACAACCCATGATGGGGACTTGCTGCTTGCCATTCTCGTCGAGGTAACTCATGCCCATGCTCTTGGTATACTTGTTGCCGAGTTTGAAGATATGCCCCAGTTCGTTGCCCTTCTTGCCGTAATAGGCGGCGCCACAGTTGACGCAACGGTCGCCAGCCTTGACGGTGCGGACGTCGGCCACCAGCCAGGGACTGAAGTCGCGACCCGGCTCGACGTGGGTGAAGTGCAGGTCGGCCTGCAGGGCGCCGGTGACCGCGTCGTGCAGGGCCATGACCGACGGGTCGGCCAGCACTGGCAGGCCTGTCAGGCCGACCGGCCCGGCGAAACCGACTGGGGCGCCGGTCAGGCGTTCGACATCAAGGTCGGCGGCCAGGGCCACTTCGCTGGCCTTGAGGACGGCGGCCAGCTTTACTTCGTTGACGTCCAGGTCGCCGCGTACACAGACGGCGAAGAAGGCTTCCGGATACCAGGTTGGGGCGTTGGCCGGCGTGACGCGCTTCAGGCTGCCGACATTTGACGCGGCGCTTAGATCCAGCTCGCAGTTGACGGCGCGGTAGATCAGCGTCTTGATGAAGGCCTGCGGTACGGTATTGAGGAAGGCCGTCAACTGGTCGATGGTTCGGACCTCCGGCGTGGCGATGGCCGTGAGCGGCTGGCTGGTCGGTAAAGTTGTTGGATTGTTGGTTTGTAGATCGGGCGCGCAAGCCGCCTTCTCGTCGTTGGCGGCGTAACCGCAGTCCGGGCAAAGGATGAGGTTGTTGTCGCCAACCGCTGATTCAACCATGAATTCTTCCGAACCGCTGCCGCCCATGGCTCCCGAGTCGGCCCGCACCGGGATGACGGAAAGACCGTTGCGGCGGAAGATACGCCGGTAGGCCTGGCCGAAAGCCTGGTAGCTGGCGTCGAGGCTGGCCTCGTTGGTGTGGTAGGAGTAGGCATCCTTCATGGTAAATTCGCGGGACCGCATCAGGCCATAGCGGGGGCGGATCTCGTCGCGGTATTTGCTGTTGATCTGGTAGACAGCCAGCGGATATTGCTTGTAGGAGGCCAGTTCGGAGCGCAGCACGGCGGTGAAGGCTTCTTCGGCCGTCGGGCTGACCACCAGTTCCTGGGCGACGCGGTTGGTGACGCGCAGCATGCCTTCGCCCATGGTTTCCCAGCGGCCGGATTCGCGCCAGATGTCGCCGGGCACCACCACCGACGGCTTGAATTCCAGGCAGCCGATGGCGTTCATTTCCTCGCGGATGATGTTCTCAACCTTGCGGAAGGCGCGCAGTCCCAGCGGCAGGTAGGTGAACAGGCCGTTAGACAGTTTGCGGATCATGCCGGCGCGCAGCAACAGGCGGTGGCTGACAATGACAGCTTCGGCGGGAACTTCCCTGAGCGTGGGCAGATACATCCGGGACATTTTCATGCTGGGTAAACCTCGTGGCGGAAGTTTAGATAGAACCGGATGAAGTTTCAAGCGCCGCGGCGGCCTCTAATACCGGGAAGCAGGCAGCCTCGGAGTCTGTTTCATGGTACAATGACTGTATGTTCACCAATTCGACTACTGATTTCAACCGCGCGCTCTCCCTCAAACAGCGCAAGGCGCGCCAGGAGAGCGGCCTGTTCTTGGCGGAAGGCCGCAAGGTCGTGGCTGAGGGGCTGGAGGCTGGCTGCCCTTGCCGCGCCGTCTACGTCCGGGAAGGCTTCTTCGGCCAGCATGAAGAAACCGACGCCCTGCTGTCGGCCGCTAATACCCTTGTCCTGGGCGAGCGTGAATTCAATCGCCTGGCCGATACCGAGCAGCCTCAGGGCTTGATCGGCGTATTCGAGTGGTCCGGCTTGCTCTGCTCCAGCCTGACGGCGCGTTTTGTACCGGTGCTATTTGACGTGGCCGATCCGCGCAACCTGGGCAATATCGTGCGCAGCGCCGATTGGTTTGGCTTCTCGGAAATAGTGGTTGGCGAAACTTGCGTCGACCCGTTCAACGGCAAGGCGGTGCGCTCCAGCATGGGGTCGATCTTCCGGACGCGCTTTGTCCTGAGCGACGATCTGGTGGCCAGTCTGACGGCTTTGAAGGAACGCTACCGTATTGTGGTGGCTGACCTGGACGGTGAAGATTACCGCGCTTTTAAGACGGGAGCTACTGCGGCCATCGTTTTTTCCAACGAGGCGCGCGGCCCGTCGCCGGAAATTTTGGCTTTGGCCGATGCCATTGCCACCATACCGGGCGCGGGTCGTGCCGAGTCGCTCAGTGTGGCCACCGCCGCCGCAGTGATGTTCGCCGCCTTGTTCTGAGCCTCGGTCGCTTTGTTATGAAGCAGCGTAGCTGAACGGCTGCTTAGCCGCCGAGGCGTCGGAGCAGCGATTGCGCCACTTTTAGGCCGTCGGCGGCCGAGCTGACGATGCCACCGGACCAGCCGCTACCCTCGCCGGCCAGATACAGGTTTTCGTAGCCGCAGTGCAGGCTGTCCGGGTGGCGGACGGCTTGGATCGGCGCGCTGGTCTTGCTTTCCAGACCCAGAATAATGCCGTCTTCGTAACCGCGCAGGGTGCGGCAGAATTCCGCCAGGCCGGCGCGCAAGGCTGGCACCAAGCCGGTTGGCAGCAATTCGGCTAGGTCGGTTGGCCACAGCCCCAGCGGGTAACTCGACTCAGGCATTGGCTGACCGGAGCTACCGCTCAGGAAATCGGCGATGGTCATGGCCGGCGCCCGGAAGTCGCCGGCAGCCGCCTTGTAACGCTGCTCGAGCGCCTCCAGCCAGTCGAGGGCCGCCGCGGCCGATACCGGCCGGCCGAGCAGCGTTTCCAGGTTGAGCCCGGCCACCACCGCCGCGTTGGCCCAGCGGCCGTCGCGGGCGTAGTCGCTTTTACCGTTGACCACCGCGCAGTCGGCGCTGGCCATGGCCGGGACGACCGTGCCGCCCGGGCACATGCAAAAGGAATAGACGCCGCTGCCTTCGGCCTGGCAGGCCAGGCGGTATTCGGCCGCCTTGACGCCAGGTAGGCGCGGGCAACCCCACTGGGCTTGGTTGATGATTTCCTGGCGGTGCTCGGCCCGGAAGCCGAGCGCGAAATTCTTGGCGCGGAAGGGTACGCCGCGAGCGAGCAGCATGCGGCTGGTGTCGAAGGCTGAATGGCCATTCGCGAACAGGAAGGCGTCGGCCTCCAGCCGGCCCTGCGTTGTATCGACTGATTGAAGGCGGTCGCCCTGTGGCTGGAGGTCGGTGGCGGCCGTAGAGTAGCGGATGGTGGCGCCAAGCTCGAGCAGCTGGGCGCGTAGCCGGCCGGTCATGTCGAACAAGCGGTCGCTGCCGAGATGGGGGTGGGTCAGGTAGGCGATTTCGGCCGGCGCGCCAGCCTTGATGAAATCGGCGAAGATGTAGTCGCGTTCGGCGCTGATCCCCTTGGTGCGGGAGCTGAGCTTGCCGTCGGAAAAGGTGCCCGCGCCGCCTTCACCGTAGGCGTAGTTGTTGACGGCATCAAAGCTGCCGCCCTGTTCGAAGGCCGCAATGGCCGCCCGGCGCCGCTCCACCTGGTCGCCCCGTTCCAGGAGAGTAACCCGCACACCGCAGCGTAGCAGATAAAGGGCAGCGAACAGGCCGGCCGGGCCGGTGCCGACCACCACGACATGGAATCGGCCGGAGCTACTGGGGTGTTCTATTGTGACGGGAAGCGGGCTTGACCCGGTCGGTAGGCCTGGCGAGCTGATGCCCAGGCGGTAGCGCCAGACGATGCGCCGTTTGTGACGGGCATCGAGGCTCTTGTGCAGTATTCGGTAACTGAAATCCGTTAACCCCGACTTGTTGGCTAGCAGGCGGCGCAGTTCTGCCTCGTCGGTCCCGACCGGAAGCGTCAGTTCGTATTCCTTGTAACCCATGCCGGCATGCTACGGCATTTGTAGGCCATATGCAAGTGATTGGCCAGCCCGCGCAAGTGAGGGTCCGGCTTGACAGGCCAGCGGCTATCCACGATAGTACGCTCTAGTAATACAAGGTAATACCGAAACTGATTCCTTGAACGCAGGAGAACCTCAGTATGCTGTCAACTTCCAATACTGGTGTCAGAACGTCGTTCCTATCGCATTGCCGTCCAACTATTACCATACTAACCTGGCTGTTACTTGCACTGGTCATGGCGGCTTGTCCTCGGTCGCCCGCTTCGGCCGATCAGGTTGGAGCACCGTCTGGTCGGCCGATCCAGGTATTTGTCAGCGTCCTGCCGCAGCGCTACTTCGCGGAACGACTGGCCGGCGAGCGGGCGATAGTGGAGGTTCTGGTGGAGCCGGGACGTGATCCGCACAGCTTCGACCCCAGTCCACGCCAGATTGCCCGGCTGTCGGCGGCAGCGGTTTTCTTCACCATCGGCATGCCCTTCGAGGCTACCCTGGTCAGTAAGGTGGGACAGGCTAATCCGGAGTTGCGGGTCGTCGACACTATTGCCGGTATCGAACTGCTGCCTTTGGCGGGTCATTATCACGAAGGCGATGAGGCTCATGAGGACGATGACGAGGCGGGAGAGCTTGATCCGCATGTTTGGCTGGGCCCCCAACAGGTGCGCTGTCAACTGATTGCCATGCGCGACGGATTGATCGCGGCCGACCCGGCCGGGGAAGCAGTTTACCGGCAGAATCACGAGCGCCTGGACGCCGAGGTTGCCGCGATGGATCGTCGCTTTGCCGTGTTGCTGGCGCCGTTGGGCGGCAAAAGTATCCTGACTTTCCACCCGACCTTCGGATATTTTACCGCCACGTATGGCATCAATCAGTTATCGATCGAATTGGATGGCAAGGAACCTTCACCGCGCCGCCTGGAGGATCTGATCGGTTTGGCTAGACAGGAAGGCGTCAAGGTTATTTTCGCCCAGCCTGAATTTCCGCCCCGTAGTGCCGAGATCATTGCACAAGCCATCGGGGGCAGCGTGGTTAGCTTGAATGCGTTGGAGGCGGATTGGCCTGGGTTTATGGAGCGCTTGGCTACGGCCGTGGCGGCGGGAGCTTACTGAAGGGTTGGTTTTTATGACTCCGGGTTGCTGCCGAGGATTTCTTCGGCATAATCGGGGTAGAGTTTCTTGATGCATTCCTTGCACAGGCTATGGGTAAAATTGGCAGTACTGTGATCGGAAATGTATTCCTCGACCGAATGCCAGTAACCATCATCGTCGCGGATTTTCTTGCAGCCGGCACAGATCGGGATCAGGCCTTCCAATGTCTTGATGGCATTGAGGGCTTCCTGTAACTCGCGGTTCTTCTGTTCCAGGGCTGTCCTAGCCTGTTTGAGCTCGAGATGGGCCTTGACTCTGGCCTGGAGTTCGTAGGGATTGAACGGCTTCTTGATATAGTCGACGGCGCCTAGCTTGAAGCCTTCGATTAGACTTTGCATTTCGTCGATTGAGGTCAGGAAAATAACCGGGATGTCTTTGGTGCTCGGATGCTGCTTGATGCGGCTCAATACGGAGAATCCGTCGATGTCTGGCATCATGATGTCGAGCAGAATCAGGTCGGGTTGGCTGTTTTGGATCAATTCGAGAGCGCTGCTGCCGCTGTTGGCGGTGAGCAATTCGCAACCCGATTCGCCCAGGATATTGAGGACAATCTCGATATTCAAGGCGATGTCATCAACCACCAGAATTTTTTGTCCCATGATTTTATAGTACGCTGCATCACGGTCAAGCGCAAGCGCATATTGGCTAATTTTGTCATGAATGTAAGATCCTGAGCCGATGCGCTTGGTCAAATGACACTTTCAGGCCTTACTCCCCGAAGGGAGAGGGATTGGAATCGCCGGACAATGTTAGGGTGGCAGTGGCTAGGTATAGATCTTGAAGGCTGACTTGGCCGATCAGGCGCTGGCCATCGCTGACTGCCAACCAACTGGCCTCGGTCTCGGAAAAGCGGCGTAACATGGTGGCCAGATTATCGTCGGGACTCAAGAACACGGCCCTTTCCAACGGTATGCGGTCCAGCGGCAGGTTCAGTCGTGCAAGGATGGTGGGTGGCAGTTGGCCTTGCTCAAGGCTGGCTGTTTCACCGTCAAACAGGAAGCGCAGCAGTCCTTCGGCCGATAAGTAGCCGCGGGCTTGGCCGTCCTCGGCCAGGACGAGTAGTGACAAGCCGCCAGGTTGTTCCAACAAGCGCTCGAAGGCTGTCCTGATGTTACTGCCAGCCGGTAAGTGCGGTAGGTCGTTCTGCATCAGTGAGCTGGCGGTGGCCGGGCTAGGCGCTTGTCGTTTCATGAGCGGCTCTTCACCGGCTTGTCGGCATCTAGACGATTGATTGCCTTGGCCAAAGCGCCGAGCAGGACTTCCGGCTGAATGACGCCAGACATGCGGCCTTCGTCGTCCAAGACTGGAACGCAAGTCTCGGGATTGCGGAGCGCCGCCAGCATGATGGCTGGTAGATCGGCCGAATCGTTCACCGCGATGGTTTCGGCACTGGCCATGGCGGTGATTGGATGGATGTAATCGGACCGGATCCAGGCGGCCAATTGTTCGTTGCTAGCCTCCGGATGTTTCCGTACCGCTTCGATGTCGGCCAAGCGGCCCAAAATACGGCGCAAGCCAATGGCGCCGGCCATTTTACCGGCTTGGTTTTGAAGGAAGACGGTTGGGCGGCTGCCGGCACGGCCGGAATCCAGCCAGGCGTTGAACAGCCACAAGGCCTCGCGCAATTGGTGATCCATGCCGAAGCGCAGGAAGGTTGTGGTTTTGAGGGCGGCGGCGGTAGTGGGGCCGCTCGGTGTTCGCTTGGTGGCAGGCTGACCGTCCTTGGCCAGAACCAGAGCCTGGGCTCGGGCCAGGGCCAGTTCGGTGGACAGGAACAGGCGATTGTCGGCCTGGAAGATATTCTGTTCGCCCAGCTTGGCGCGGATACCCGAATCGGTCAGGCTCTTGCCCACGTCCTTGTTGACGCCACAGGCCACCAGGTGGATGCCCTGGGCGCTCAGCAGGTCGTGAAGATGATCCAGCATAGTCATGGTACTGGAGCCGAAGGCACGCAAGCGTTTCATACGCAGCACCACGACTCTGGTTTCCGGCGTCAGGCATTGCAACAGCTCGTAGTCCAGGTCGTCGACCGAGGCAAAATAGAAATAGCCTTCCAGGTTGATCAGGCTGATCGGCGACCGCCCGGCCTGCTTGAAGGGGACTTCCTCGAAGGCCCCGTCCGGGCGTTGCGTCAATTGGGTGATGTACGGCTTGCCGGTGACCTGCAGCAGGCCAGCCACCGATAGGAATACGCCGATGAAGATGGCGTATTCCAGCGACAGGAGCAGGGTGGCCGCCAGCGTGCCCAGCAGCACCCAGCGCGAATGCTGGCTGGTTCGCCAGATCATGCCCAGGCGGGAACGGTCCACCATGAACCAGGCCGTAGCCATCAGTAAGCCGGCGAAGGCTGGACGCGGCACGTAATTGGTCAGCGGGCCAAGCCAGAGCAGGAAGAGGGCGGCGATGACTCCGGACAAGAGCGGCGCCAGGCGGGTGCGGCCATGGGCTTGGAAGCAGACGGCGCTGCGGTTGAAGGAGCCGGCGCTCGGGAAGCACTGGAAGAAGCTACCGACGGTATTGGCCACGCCCTGGGCGATGAATTCGCGGTTAAAGTCGAGCCGTTGTCCGGAGCGGGTGGCGATGGAGCGAGCGATGGTGGCCGACTGGATCAGGCCGAGGATGGCCACCGAAAACGAGCCGACGATGATGCCGCGCCACAGCCCCCAGCTGGGTTGACGCAGCAGGGCCGGGATCCGCCACATGGCCAGGCTGCCGGCGATGCGGTCGCCGTCGCCGATGATGGCCACCCGGAAGGCTCCGGCCGCCTCGCCGGCCAGGCCAAGCGCGGCCACGGCCAGGCTGGCGACGATCAGGATCAGCAGCGGCGCGGGTAGGCGGGGCCAGAAACGTTTGCACAACAGCACTAGCGCCAGCGTGACCAGGGCGATGAGCAGACCAACCAGGTTGACGTGCCCGATGGCGCTGATGGTTTCCCATAACGACACGAAAGTGTGGGCGTCGGCGCTGCGTGGCAGGTTAATGGCCAAGAAATCACGCAACTGATTGATAGCAATCAGGCAGGCCGCGCCGGTGGTGAAACCCAGGACCACCGAATTCGAGATGTACTTGACGACAGCGCCGAGCCGTAAAAAGCCGAACAGGATCTGTAGCAAGCCGCTCAGGAAGGCCAGCAGCAGCGCCACTTCCAGCGGATTGACGGTGTAATGCGCGGCCAATTGGGCGGTGATGCCGTAGATCATCATGCAGGTGACGTTGGAGGGGCCGGTAACCAGGTGGCGCGAGGAGCCGAGCAGGGCGGCCAGGATACAGGGCACGATGGAGGTGTACAGGCCAGTCACCGGCGGCAGGCCGGCGATGGTGGCGAAGGCCATGGCTTGCGGGATGCCCAGTACGGCGACAGTCAAACCGGCCGACAGGTCGGCTTTGGCGTCGTGCTGCAAGTAGTGCTTGGCTTTGGCCAGCAGGGTCTTGGGATGAAAACGGCGTTTGTCAGCAGTGTCTGGCTTGGGAACGGGAGCTGCAGCTGTCGCGATAGGCGCCATGCTTACACTGTAGCGGCCAGGCCGGCCGGGGTCAAGCTTCGCACCTGAGCGTCAAGGCGCGGACCCGTCACCGTTGGCCGGGCTGGCAGCGCCGCTTGGGTCGCGCACTGTCCCCTGCGCAGCCGCCTGAACCGCCGCTAGTGCCGCTAGTGCCGCGGCCTGGACGGCGCTGGCCACCGCCACCGGCAGTCCAGCCGATTTGGCCAGATATTCCGGCGCGGCCTCGGCCACGGCGGCCAGCGAGCCGAAGCGCTCCATGATGGCCCTGGCCTTGGCCGGACCGATGCCCTTGATGCCTTCCAGCACGCCGAAACGCGTCGCCGCCTTGCCGCGCAGGCGCTGGTTCATGCCGGTGGCGAAACGATGCGTCTCGTCGCGCACCGCTACCGCCAGGCGCAGGGCCGGCGAGTCGTGGGCCAGGATGATCGGCCGGCTAGCGCCATACGGCCATAACTCTTCGTTTTCCTTGGCTAGGCCGACGATCGGCAGCTCCAGCCCCAGGGCGGCGATGATGTCGTGCACGGCGTTGACCTGGCCGCGGCCGCCGTCGATCAGCAGCAGGTCGGGGATCGGCTGGTCCTCGTTCACTAGGCGGGTGAAGTGGCGGGCGGTGGCTTCGCGCATGGCGCCGAAATCGTCGATGCCGCCCTCCAGGCTGCGGATCTTGAAGATGCGATAGTTTTTCTTGTCCGGGATACCCTGGCGGAAGGTGACCAGCGAGGCCACCGAGTGCTTGCCCGACAGCTGGGCGATGTCGAAACCCTGGATCAGGTCCGGCAAGCTCTCCAGTCCGAGCGCCGCCCGCATGGCCTCCAGCGCCTCCAGGTCGCCGGATTCGCGGCGGCGGCGGGCGATGTCTTCGCGGGCGTTGTGGGTGGCCATGGCCATGGCGGCGCTGTGCCGGCGCTCGGCCGGCAGGCTGAGGGCGGTGTCGCTACCCAACTCGCGCCGGAAGTACTCGCTGGCCAGTTCCAAACCGCTGTCGTCGCGCACGAAAACTACCGGCGGCGGCCGGCGCTCCGCCGTGTAGTAGGCCGGAATGAAGCTGAGCACCGCCTCGGCTACCGTGCCGTAGCAACGCTCGCGGAACAGGTCGCGGCCGACCAGCTTGCCTGAGCGCGCCTGGAAGACGACGAAGGTTATCAGGCTGCCGTCGGCTTGCCAGGCGACATAGTCGCGGTCGCCGTCCGAGAAATCTTCCATGGCGCTGTCGGCCCGGAAATGCTGGATGGCCTGGATGGCGTCGCGCAACTCGGCTGCCCGTTCGAAAAGGCGTTCTTCGGCCGCGGCCAGCATCTCGGCCTGCAGGTCGGCCAGCAACTGGTCGGTGGCGCCGGACAGCAGGGCGGCCACCCGGTCGACGATGGCCGCGTAGTCGGCCTGGCTGATCTTGCCGACGCAGGGCGCCTTGCAGCGGCCGATATGGTAATACATGCAGGGCGCCTTGTGCGCCTTGATGTTCTGGCAGCGCCGCAGCGGAAACAGCTTGCGGATCAGGTCGATATATTTGTCCAGCACCTCGGTGCCCGGGTAAGGCCCGAAGTAACGGCTACCGTCGTTGATGATGCGCCGCGTCCGGAAGAGGCGCGGGAATTCCTCGTTGGTGATGCGGATCGACGGGTAGGTCTTGCCGTCCTTCAGCATGATATTGTAACGCGGCGCGTGCCGCTTGATGAGATTGTTCTCGAGCAGCAGCGCCTCGTATTCGGTGTCGGTGTGGATCCACTCCAGCGTGCGGGCGCGCGCCACCAGATGCCGCGTCTTAACGTCGCGCTTGCCGGCGAAATAGGAGTTCAGCCGGTTCTTGAGCGACTTGGCCTTGCCGACGTAAATGATGACCGCCGCCTCGTCCTTCCAGAGGTAGACCCCGGAATGGTCAGGCGCGCCGCGGGCCGTATCGCGGAGCTGCTGCAGGCTGTCGGCTGGTTGATCGGCTGGACTGTCGCTCATCGTAGTTAAAAGATACACCGAAACCGCGCGAATGTGGAGGGGCGAAGCTTGGTAAGTCGTTTGGGCGTGTCCCCCCGTCCGCGCGCGGCCGGGGCCGGGCTGTCCGCTCCAAGTCCTCGATCCGGGCTAAGGCCCGGACCTGCGGGCTTTCCGCTACCATCCCTCACGCGGGGGGGGGGAGCTGGATAGTGCCAGCTGAAGCATTCAGGGCTGGCGGGTTAGAACGTAGGCTTCACTGCTAAATTCAGTTGGTCTGGCTTCACCAGGGGCAGCGAACTCGAAGCGGAATATGCTGCCTTCTAGACTATAGATTCCGTATACCAGACTGCCATCTTGGATAGTCAGGTCGATGCTGCCACTCGAAGCATTGTAGTTTTCCAGTTCGAAGGGGAAAATGGCGCCTTCGAAGATGCTATTACCTATGTCCGCACGCTTCAAAAACAGACAATTTCGTAAAACAACCAATTCTATATCGAATGTGCCTAGATTACCAGTGTAGGTTCCGTCGAGCAAAGCGGTTTGGGATAGCGGCTGGCTGTAGTTGCTAGGGGTATACAGTTCCCGTGTATAAACGTAGGTATATGTAGACCTATCTGAAATCGATCCATCTGGATTATAAATGGATGATTGGAGAGTAAAATCATAACCATTTGGAGCATAAGTAAATATATCAGAATAACTTAGCAGGGTGTTGAAAAACGCGAATGCGGCTTTTCAACACTTCAAAAGCCGGTACAATTACGCAGCATAGCGCAAGCTATGCGAGGAATTGTTAAGGTTGTTGAGAAAGCAACCGGCTTTTTCAACAACCTGTTAGTGACGTCCTGGCTTCATCGATGTACGTTTTATTCTCTATCAATTCCCCAGCACTGTTGAAAACCTGAGATGAATAGGAAGTCGTCCCAGATAGTGATGTGGTCGTATAACTAGTTAGATTACCATCTGCATCATAAATTTCATCTGAGTAAGTAGATTGACCAAGATAGGCGAAATTACCGGTAGGGGATAAGCCTGAGGTATATGAAAAACTAATTTTTGTGCCTTGTTCATTATAGTGGTACCAATATGAAGTGTTGATATTTGGTGGCACCGTACTTGTTACTCGGTTCAAGGTTATTTTCGTCGTACCCTCTGTATTGCTCAAAAAAGTAGTGACTCTGGTAATACCATTCTTAACACGAGTGTAGCCTGATCTAATTCCTGTTCCAGTTGAAGGATAGGTATAGCTCATTGTGTATGTGATTGTGGGTTCTTCATTTCTTTGTTCAGTAACCGTACAGGCGGTGCTTCGGTAACGGGGGTTTGCTGTAAAACTGGCGCTGACGCTAAGATTCGCGGTTATAGTAATCGTCGTCGTTGCTTCTGTGGCGCTTATGCCAGTCCAGTTACCGAAGCTATAATCTGCGTCCGGGGTTGCTGCCGTTCAAGGGACAGACCCCGATAACGGTATTGCGGCGCGGGGTCCGACTTCAGGGGAGTGTGAACAAGCGGTCGAGGTACTCAAGGAACTGCCTCCAGGGTAGCACTCGGGCAAAGTCCAGCGGGAAGGGTTCGGGGGCGGTGCACACCACCAGGCACGGCACGTCAGGATTATCTTCCCGGAAGGAGCGCAGGCCGGAGAGGTCAGCGCTGCTGACCTCTCCGGCTTTTGAACTCGATGGCCAGCGCCAAGAGACCGTTCAATTCCACTAACAGGTCAACCTCGGCGCCGTTGTTGGTACGCCAATAATAGAGGGCGGCGTCGGCCTGGGCGTAGTCGATGCGCCGTCTGGTTTCCTGCACGAAGAATTGCTCAAAGAGCCGTCCACGAAAGACCGGATCGAGCTGGCCGGCCAGATGATGGGTCAGACTACAGGTAACGCCGTTGTCGAAGAGGTAGAACTTGGGATGGCTGACCAGGCGTTTGAGCGGGCTTTTGGTCCAGGCCGGCAGACGTAAGGCGATGAGGGTGTCTTCCAGCACTTCGAAATAGGATTGTACGGTGCGCGCCGGCAAGGCGGCTTCGCGCGATAAGGCGCTGGTATTGAGGATATCCCCACAGTAAGCACCTACCAAGTCCAGGAAACGGGTAAAGCCACCCAGGTTGCGCACCAAACCTTCGAGTTGGATTTCTTCGCGCAGGTAGATTTCCACGTAGCCTTTGAGCGTATCGCGGCGCTCGGCTGGCGCCAGGCCGAGCAGAGGTGGCAGGGTACCCCATTGCAAGGCGGTATCCAGGTCGAACACTGCGCCCAGTTCCCGAACCGTGAAGGGATGCAGGCGGCGTAGCAAGGCCCGACCGCCCAGCAGGTTAGCGCCGCCCCGCTTCAGCTTGCGAGCGCTGGAGCCGGATAATATGAAACGGGCGGAGCTACTTTCCAACAAAGCATGAACCTCGTCGAGCAGGGCTGGTGCCGGGCGACGCGGTTCTGATAGCACAGCTCCTCTATCATTATTGAGCATCTCTTTGTCATTAGGTTGACTTAGCCATACCATGGACTATTTTCATGGTATGATAGTAGTCACTATACATGAAGCCAAAACCAATTTTTCAAAATTTGGTGATCGCGTTCATGGCGGTGAAGAGGTCCTGGTCGCTAAAGCAGGAAGCCCTGGGCCCGCTTGGTTCCGCTGGAAACTCAGCCAGAACGGGTTCCCGGTCGCTATCGAGACGGCCCTGGAAAGAGCTTTTATGACCCCTTCCCGACAATGAGTTAAAGGCTTGGGAGGCATGAAAGGCATACTCGATACCGGCGCTTTGTTGTGGTGGTGGAGCGATCCAACTAGTCTCTCCAAACGCGTACTTGCGCTCATAAAAAATCTGGAGAACCAGTTTTTTGTCAGTGCAACATCGGGCTAGGAAGTCGCCACCAAATACCGAATTGGCCAGTATCCCAATGGAAGCCAGGTTGTTGCGGAATGGGAAAAGCGCTTGCAGGAAGATGGATTCAAGGAGCTACCGATTGGCTTCAGTCAGGCCTTGAAAACTGGTACCCTGCCCGGCTATCACCGGAATCCCTTTGATCGCATGATTGCGGCTCAAGCCATGATTACTGGCATGCCTGTTGTCACCAGCGATCCTGAAATCGGGGGTCTAGGAGCTGAAGTTCTTTGGTAATAATTTTCTTCTAGGCTTGTCCACGATCTTTTGCACCGAAAAGCAAAGAGCTAGGATCGGTGCTTACCGGAAGGACAATATCAGTTGGTGATGGAGTATACAGTTTTCCGAGGAAAAAGGACTGTTGATTGCACAGCTCCACGATTATTACTGAGCACTATTTCTAGTGTGGGGTTAGATCACCAACCAGCGACGGACGTAAGGTCGAACTTCATGGGAGTTGCATCGACAGCCGCGCGCGGTGCTCTCCTGGTTACTTGATATCCGTTGTTTCCGGACGCAAGGACTCAGGTTGGAATGTTTTTTCTGGGCCGTGATACGGTGCACCACGACGCACTTGATGTGACTTGCCCTCGAACAGAACAGCTTGTACCGGACAATAGTTGTAGCAGCGCATACAGAATGTGCATTTGTTGTCAAGTTGGTAGCTGCTAGCCACTGGACGGATATTATTGGCCGGACAGAGTCGCCAGCACCGGCCGCAGGCTGTACAGCGCGCGTTGTCTATTGCAAGATAATCGCGGCGTTTGCCGAAGGCTTTCTGGTATGGTAACCTTTGTAGCAGTCCCAGGCCCCGGGAGAACCAGCCAGCGCCTTGCCGCCATGGCTTACCGATGATAACCATCGACGCCAGCCAGGTTAGTCTTTTTTTTGCCCGTTTTAGGTACGGCAAGATGTGTTTTGGATCATTGCTGAAGGGAAAAGGGCTGCCTGGTATGCACAGGTTGTTTGGCATGTTGACGTGTAGAGCCCAGTCCACCTCCCAGCCTTTTGCTGCTAGTTCTGGTGCCGCTACCATGGCGCCGTCTCCGGAAAAAGCGAGTTGGCTGCAAAAAAGTAGCGCTCGGCGTTGCGAATTCTGGTTTGGTGGCAAGTCGTTTGCCATGAAATCCTTCATCGGCTGGGGTAGGTCCGAGCCGTACACTGGCCAGGCTAGTGCGACCAAATCGGCAGTCGCCACCAGGCGGGCGGTGGTTGTGGCTGTTACTTGCTCGATGCTGACGGCCTGGCTCGGACAGCCTTTCTCGGTAAGCAGACGGCAGAAAGTTGTCGCGCACCACCAGGTGTTGCCGGTACCGGAGAAATAAAACAGCACGCAGCGCATACTATCCTCCTGTTGGTTTTAGTATAGGCCAAAGCTGGTTGCTTGCAAGTTGTCTTTGGCTGACAGCGCTAAAGTACTCAGTGTGTCTGACCCCACCTCCATCGACATCCCAACACCTAGTAACTCTACTCAGCCAGCCTATCCACCCCGCGCTGCAAGCCGCCATACCACCCCATCCTGCGGCGCAAAATAATCAAACCCCGCACCAGCTTACCACCGGATGCCGCGACTCGCGCGGCCACAGATGGCCAAGCGATAAGCTGGCCATCTGTGAAAGTGCCAGGACCCGCGAATGCAACGTCCATGAACAAGCCCTTCGCCGTATTTATTTCTATTCAGCTATTTGGATGTTAGGCTCGCTCTGCTGCCAGATCAATCAACGCCTGGGCCACGTGGTAGATGTGACGGTTGATGCGGTTGTAGTGGTTTAAAAGGTCCATGTGGATTTCTGTGGTTTCTATGGAAACTTGTTGGCCGGCGTTGAGGCGCTCGAAGTGGTGGTGGCGGAAGGCTTGCTGCTTTTCCCAGCAGGCGGCGGCCTTGGCCAAGAGGTCGCGGGCGCCGGCCGGGTCGTCGCTATTTAAGGCTTGCATGACCGTGCGGAAATTGTCGCGGATGATGAGCTTCAGTTCGCCAATCTCGACCAGGCCAATTGTTGAGAGGTGCAGGTTCTTGTTGACCAGTTTTTTAGCCCGATCCAGGATATTGCGCTCGATGACGTCGGCCAGGTTTTCCAGCTCGGTGGTGATGGACAGGTAACTGACCTGCAGGCGGCTCTGCTCCTGGCTGATGTCGCGTTGGGCGATTTTGGTCAGGTAGAGGATGATCTCGCGGCGCAGGGTGTCGATCATGCGGTCGCTGGCCTTGATGGCGGCGGCGGAGCTCAGGTCGCGGCGTTCGAACAGCTCGAAGCTGCGGTCCAGCATGCCCAGGATGATCGGCTCCATGCGCAGCATTTCTTGCTTGACCTGATAGAGCGCCACCGACGGTTCGGCCAACATCGATTCGTTGAGGTACATGGCGCCGAAGACTTCCTTCGGCGGGGAGGGCGGCACTAGCTTGTTGAAGGCGCGCACGATCAACGGCAGCAGCGGCAGGACGACCAGGTGGTTCAGGACCGGCATCAGCGTGTGGGCCATGGCGATCTGGCGCGCCAGGTTGTCGCCGCCGGTCAGCAGCCGGGTGATGGCCTTGGCCAGGAAGAGGTACAGCCGGTCCTGGCCGACCGGAATATGCAACAGCAGGAAGGTGATGGCCACGCCGATAGTCTGGAAGACGACGTGGATGTAGGCGCTGCGCTTGGCCTCGCGGTTCAGGCTCAGGCTGCCCAGGATGGCGGTGGCGCAGGTGCCGATCGAGGCCCCCAGGTTGATGGGCACGGCCTGCGCCAGGTTGATGGTACCGGCCATGGCCATGGCGATGACCAGGCCGGTGGTGGCGCCGGAGGATTGGATGATCATGGTAAACAAGAGGCCGGCCAGGATGCCCAGCCAGGGTTGCTCGATGTGGGCCATGAGATCCAGGAAGGCGACTGAGGCGCGCAGCGGCTCCACTGCCCGGGTCATCATGTTCATGCCCATGAAGAGCAGGCCAAAACCGAGCACGCTGTCGGCGATATTCTGGAAGCGCTTATTGCGTGTCAGCAAGTGGCCAAAGAAACCGACGGCCACGAACAGCGTCGCGAACTGAGTGATTTTAGGAAAGGCGAAGAGCTGGCCGAGGAAGGTGGAGCCGAGCTCGGCGCCGAGGGTTACCGCCAGGCTCTGCTGGAAGGTCATCAGGCCAGCCCCGACCAGTACGGCCTCCAGCACGGTGGTGGCCGACGAGGACTGGTTGACGATGGTGATGCCGACGCCAGTCAGATAGCCGCGTAGCCGGGTCTTGGTCAGGCTGAGCATGATGCCGCGCAGCCGGGCGCCGGCCAAGGCGGTGAGATTGTTGTTCATCATGGTCATTCCAAACAGGAAGACGGCCAGGCCGCCGACTAGATCCAGGTAGCTGTAGATGGTCATGGTGATCCTTGCTCTGTAGTCTAGCCTTTTTCTGCCAACCTGGCAAATGGGTCGCAGTGGTCGACGCGGTTGAGGGCTTGGTTGGCCGTCTGGTCACCTAATCGTTTGAGCAAGATAAATTTTACTTCCCGGCTAAATGGCGCTATATTTGAGGCTGTATTTAATCCTGTAGCCAACTGCGGACAGGTTGATCGGTTGCCCCGTATGGGGGACCATAGAATTAGCGACCTCGTGGGCTAGAGTCCGGAGGTTCAGGGGCTCTGCGCCAAAATGCGCGGCGGCTCGGGAGGCAAACCATGTGCCATGATAATTTTGGTGACGCGATGCGCGAGATGGCGCGGGAGGTCAAGGAAGGCTTCAAGGCTTTCGCTCGTACTATGGAGGAAGAGGGAAATCATGACGGTTGGCGCTGCGGTCCGGATTTTAACGGGTCATTCCGTTTCCGGCACGAGTTTGGCGGCCAACCGCGCTATTGTAGCTTCAAGCGTGAGGACGGAGCGCTGGTTTTCCAATTCCTGTTGCCCGGCTTCGATGAGGCCAACATTGAATTGAGCTTCCGGGGCGACCACATGTTACTCAAGGCCACCTTGCCGGAAAGCCTGCGCCATGACCGACCGCCGGAATTGGCCTCATTCCTGCGCGACATCGAGAAGCGCGAATATCGCGTCCCGGCCGCCAGCTATGACCAGGCCGCCACCAAGGCCGTGTTCAAGAATTGCGTCCTGACGGTGACGGTGCCTTCCAAGGAAGCCGCTGATGGTCCGGCCGTCAAGGTCGAGATTGTAACCGACGTTAATTGATTTTATGCCCCGGGGCCGGCCCGACCGTTTCCCGGGGCTTTTCCATTTTTATTGGATGATGGTCAAGGGACCGATCGGGTCTTCGGCCGGCCGGCCGGCGTTATAGTCTTTTATTTTACTGATGATCAGATCACGCAGTGCAAGGTCCAGCGCCGCGGCTTCGTCCCGGAAACGGTCGACGACTGAGGCTGGGATGGGGCCGCCATCGCCTTTCAGGATGCCAGTGCCCATGCGCGAGACGCCTTTTTCAATGAAGGTATCCGACACGATATGCGAGCTGGTATAGTCGCTGGTCCAGGTAAAGGCCCGTTCTTTCAGGTTGCGCGAGTAGCAGAACTGGAAGCCGGTCAGCTGCCCCCCCGGACTATCGTACCAGACGATCAGATCGAAAAATGAATTGACAAACCAGCGGCGGTGGCCTTCATCCTGGCGTTGCCGAACGGCCAGGTTTTCCGTTAACGGGTCACTTTTCATGGTAAATCCTCCGATTCAGGTTGTTTTCTGGATTGGCCAGTTGGCTAGCCAGCCGGCAGTTGGCTAGCCAGCCGGCAGCTGGCTGATAGGCGGGCAGCCAAAAACTATTTGCTAAACCGATTATAGCATGGCCGATTCTTTTTTTCTTGCCAGCCGACACGATACAGTTTATGATCTGCCCCGGTGCCGATCCATCACGATTGGCGGCAGGTTTATTAATAATACGAGACGGCGCCGGATACATTGCAAAGCGGCGGCCTATCAGGCTGGGAGCGAGAGTGCCAAAGCAAATTTCCGGCCGGAACGGCCGTGATTCCACTATACCCCTGCTGGTGTGCTTGGCCATCCTGGCTGTGCTGGCCATGGTCGTGCCGGCTCCCCTGCGACTTGACGTCATTCTGGCTGAGCTTCTGGCTTGGGTGCAGCCGGTGGAAGCGGATAATCTGGCTTCGGCCGGCAAGATATTCCTGGTGGTTTTCATCATTCTCTACGGTCTGTTCCTGGTGCCGATCCTGGTTTTTTTGTTCCTCATGATTTATGACAAGATTAAGCTCGAGAATAGCGGTAAAGCCTCCACTATCGTCAAGAAATCAGCCAACCAAGTACTGTTCCTCAGCCTCATGGTGCTATTCTTTTCTGGTTTGGTCGCCTTTGCTATCGTCATGAATCGGCCGTCCGCCAGCCAGGAAGCTGCGACTGGCCTGGTTGGCCCGGCCGTCAAGGAACGGGAAGCCGGTGACCTAGTTGCCAATCTTCCAGCCGACACCTTGGTGTCGTCCGGTGCTGGCTCGCCGGCGGCGTTGCGGCGCGAGGCGGCCTTCCCGATCGGCCGTTTGCTGCCCTGGCTGGCTGGACTGGTTTGCCTGCTGCTGGTGCTGGGCATAGTCGCCCCCTATCTGATATTACTGCATCGTCGGGCTCGTGTTGCCGCCGATGCCAAGACAGACAACAGCCTCCTAGACGAGGCTCAAGCGGATTTGTCCGAGCATATCGAGCAGGCTCGGCAGCGGCTGCACAAGGGCGACGATGCCCGCGATGCCATTATCGACTGCTATGCCGACATGTGCCTGATTTTCTCGGGCGGCATAGCCGAGACTCCAGATGGCAGCCAGGCTCTGTACCTGACGGCCCGCGAGTTTCGGGCTAGACTGGCGGTGCGTGGCATTACCCTGGCTGAGGTGGGCAGCCTGACTAGTTTATTCGAGAAGGCCCGCTATTCGGATCAACCCTGTACGGACAATGACCGGGCCGACGCCGCTCGGGCGCTCCAGGCTATCAGCCGACACTTGCAAGGTCTTTCCGGGACAACTGACTCGCCAGACAGGGAAGGTAGCCATGGAGTTATATGAAGGTAACCTGCTGAACGACCTATTCAGCTTGCTGAGCGGCTTGTTTTTCCTGGTGCGGATCGGCCTGGCGTTGGCCTTGGCGGGCTTGTCGTTCAGCCTGGCCTGGAAGGTGATCGGCCGCCGCCAGCCCCAGCCGGAAGTGCCGGTACTGTTGGCAGCGCGCCGCCAGGGCCTGGCCTGGACTAGCAAGCTGGCTGCCGGTCTGGGCGAAAGCGGCATTTACCGCCACCTGATGGCTGAGCGCCTGCGTCTGGTAGCCCGGGATATCCTGGCCGTCGAGCAACAATTGTCGGACGAGGCGGCCATCGACGGTTTGCGTGGTCGGCAGGATTACAGTAACCCAGCCCGCGATTTCATGTTCAGCCACCATCTGGTCAGCCGGCGCGGGCGAGCCACAAAGAAAAAAATTGAAGAGGGCTGTCCGCCCGGTGCCTGGCAGGCTCTGCGCGAATTAGACGACCGCATACAATCATGATATCGGGAAAGGAAACCGTTTTGGAAAATAATACTGCAGTCGCCGGCGGCAACGCTGCTCAAGCCGCCCTGTGCGGGCGCATATTGGACGAACTGGAAAAGGCTGTCATCGGCAAGCGGGCCTTCCTGGAAAAGCTGCTGGGGGCGGCCATTGCCGGCGGTCATGTGCTCATCGAGGACAATCCCGGCTTGGCCAAGACGCTGGCCTCCAAGAGTCTGGCGCGGGTAGCCGGCGGCGTTTTCAAGCGCATCCAGTTCACACCCGACTTGCTGCCGGCCGACATTACCGGCGCGTATATTCTGGACAAGCAGAGCAACGGGCTGCGCTTGATTGAGGGGCCGATTTTTGCCAACTTCGTGTTGGCCGACGAAATCAACCGGGCGCCGCCCAAAACCCAATCGGCGCTGCTTGAGGCTATGGAAGAGAAACAGGCCACCCTGGAGGGTTCCACCTTGGCCCTACCCTCGCCATTCATGGTTATCGCTACCCAGAATCCGATCGAGTACGAAGGTACCTTTCCCCTGCCCGAGGCTCAGCTCGACCGTTTTTTGGTACGGCTGACCATTGGCTATCCGACGGCTGACGAGGAGCTTCAGGTGCTGTTGCGCCGGGCCGAGCGCGGCACCGAGGCTCCCGCCCTGATGCAGCAGTGCGATATAGCTGGCCTGGTCGAATTGAACGCCGCCTCGGAAAAGGTGCATGTTGACGCCGACATTGCTCGTTACGCGGTGGCCCTGGCCCGGGCTACCCGCGAGGCCGGCCGGGTGGCGGTTGGCGCCAGCCCGCGCGCCTCGCTCGGCCTGCTTAAACTGGCCCGGGCGCGCGCCGTCATGGAAGGCCGCGGCTTCGTCATCCCGGACGACATCAAGTGGTGCGCCTTCGAAGCGCTGGTACACCGCATTGTGCTGCGGCCAGAAGCCTGGGCGGCCAACACCCATAGCGCCGATGTGGTCAGCGAGGTGATTGGCGCGGTGCCGGTGCCGCGGGAAACAGCCGGGTGAACCGGTTGCAAGCCCTGGCCGGCTGGCTGGTCTGCCTGGCCAGTGTGGGTGGCCTGCTGACTCAAGACGGACGCTGGTTCGCCCTGGCCCTGCCGTTGGCGCTCTGGCTGCTGCTTGGCCGGCATTTTGCGCCGCGGCCAGTCCAGCTCTCTATCGAGCGCCGCTTCGACCCGGCCTCGCCCGTACCGGGGCAGGTGCTGCGCGTCACGGTCAGCCTGGTCAACCTAGGAGAGCGCTTGGAGCTAGTCAAGCTGGCGGATGAGCTGCCGGCCTTCGTGACGCTGGCCGGGGGGTCGACCGTCTGGCGCGGTTCGCTGGCGACGGCGCAGGTGGTGGAATTCTGTTACTCGATCCTGTTCAAGCGCGGCGTTCATTGGTTCGGCAACCCGACCGTCAGCCAGCGGGTGCCTTTCTGGCTAGGCAGCCGCGTCGAGGCCATCCTGGGACGGCAGCTGCTGTTTGCGCCTTTGTCTCCGGTGGCGGCGCCGGTCGTGCTGGGCGACAGTTCGGCGCTGCGGCCTTTCCCCGGCGTTTCCGGGGTGCGCCGCGCCGGCGAGGGCGCCGAATTCTACGGCACGCGCGACTATTACCCCGGCGACCCGCTGCGCAGCCTCAACTGGCGGGCTGGCGCCTTGTGGGGGCAGTCGATCGTCAATATTTTCGAGGGGGAGCGGGCCATCGATGTCGGCGTCATCCTGGATTGCCGGGCCGAGGCTTACGAAAGCGGCGACCAGTTCGAATCGGCCTGCGTCGGCGCTTTGTCGCTGTCGCGGGCTTTCCTGGACGGCGGCAACCGGGTAGCCTTCATGCGTTATGGCGCCGATCTCAAGTGGCTGGCGCCTGGCGCCGGTAAGGTGCAAGGCTACAAGATCAGCCAGTCCTGCGCCGAGGCGGCCCTGGGCGACCACTTGGCCTTCGAGTACCTGAACAACCTGCCTATCCAGTTGTTTCCGCCGCGTTCGCTGGTGTTGATGGTCAGCCCGCTGCTGCCGGACGACGTCCGCAGCCTGCGCTCCATGAAGGCCCTGGGCTATGAGGTGGTGGTGCTGAAGCCCGAGTTGGCGCGCGATATCCAGCCCGGCGACGCTGAGAGCTTGGCCTTTGCCAAGACCCTGCTGCGGCTGGAGAATCAGGTGCTGGTGCGCAAATTGACGACGGCCGGCGTGGTCATTATGCCATGGGCGATCGGCCAAAACCTGGCCCAGGTCCGGCCGCTGGGCGGGAGGCGCCGCCATGGCTGATCAGTTCTTTTTGGTGGCCGCACCGCTACTGCCCGTGCTCTTCGGTGTAATCCACGGCCTGTCTATCTGGTCGACCTTGGATGGATCGGGTCGGCGCCGCCTTGTTCGGCACGCCGCCGGCTTCAGCGCCGCCATGCTAGCGCTGACGCTGCTCCTGGTTTTTTTACATGGCATCATCCAGCTGCCGGGCTTGTTGCTGCTTTTCTTGAGCGCGATACTGCTGGTATTGGTAGCGCGCTTCCTGTTCCGTTAAAGGATGGTACGATGAACCTTTCCGAGATCCTGCCCGTGATGCAGTCGGTGGCCCGCGAGGCTGGTCAGCTTCAGCTGCGCTTCTTCCGCCAAACCATGGCGATAACCGAGAAAGGCTCGGCCCGCGATATCGTCACCGAGGCCGACCTGGCGGTCGAGAAACTGGTAGTGGAGCGCCTGCGCAGCCTGTTCCCGGACTTTAACGTGGTCGGCGAAGAGAACAGCTATGCCGCGACCGCCTCGCCCTGGCGCTGGCTGATCGACCCGATCGACGGTACTACCAATTACAGCAAGGGCCTGGCCCATTTCGCCTTGTCGCTGGCGCTGGCCCGCGATGGGGAAGTGCAGCTCGGGGTGGTCTACAACCCGGCCGCCGGCGAGATGTTCTGGGCGACGCGGGGCGGCGGCGCCTTCCTGAATGGCGACCGCATCAGTGTCTCGACGGTGGACAGCCTACAGAAAGCGCTGCTAGCTACCGGCTTCTATTATGACCGTGACGAAAAAGTTACCCGTACCCTGCGTCAGGTGAGGGCCTTGTTCGACCAGGACATCATGGGCATCCGCCGTTATGGCTCGGCTGCCCTGGACCTGTGCTTCCTGGCCTGCGGCCGCTTTGACGGCTATTGGGAGCATACCCTCAACGCCTGGGATTTCGCGGCGGGCTGGTTGATCGCCGTCGAAGCCGGCGCGGTGGTGGAGGCGGCTGATGGTAAAACCTTGTGCCTGGCCAAGTCCGGCATCATGGCCGCCGCGCCTGGCATCCATGATGCGTTAACGACCTGCCTGGCCAGCGTTCCTTTGGCTGGTTCTGGCCAGAGCGCCAAGGATAACGATCAGATTGGAGGCTTTAACCATGTCTGACAGTTATAAAATTACCACCAAGCCGTATTACCTGCCGATACGCGACGAGGTCGAAGTCTTCCAGAAGGCCTGGGTGGAGAAGGTGCCGGTCCTCCTAAAGGGGCCAACCGGTTGCGGCAAGACGCGCTTCGTGGAGTACATGGCCTGGTTCCTGGCCGAGAAGGTCGGCAGGAGCCGGCCGCAACCCAACGGTATCGGCGCCCTGTATACCGTATCGTGCCATGAGGACCTTACCGCCCGCGACCTGATCGGCCGCTATATCATGAAGGGCGGCGAGGCTGTCTGGGTGGACGGACCAGCTACGGTGGCGGTGCGCTGCGGCGGCCTCTTGTACCTCGACGAGGTGGTCGAGGCCCGCAAGGACGTGGCCGTGGTCATCCATCCGCTGACCGACCACCGGCGCGTCCTGCCCATCGACACTCTCGGCGAAGTGGTGCCGGCGCCCGATTCCTTCATGGTGGTGGCCTCCTACAATCCCGGCTACCAGAGCGTGCGCAAGAATCTCAAACCATCCACCAAGCAGCGTTTCATCGCGCTCGATTTCGACTACCCGCCGGCCGACAAGGAACGGGCCATCGTGGCGGCCGAGGGCGGTATCGACGAGGCGACCGCCGAAAAGCTGGTCTTGCTGGCCAACGACGTGCGTAATATCAGTACTATTGACCTGGAGGAAGGCGTCAGTACGCGGGCCTTGATCCACGCAGCCCGCTTAATCAAACGTGGCATGGCCGCCCGGCGCGCCGCCTCGCTGGCCATCGCCCAGGCTATTAGCGACGAATCTGAGGAAATCGCCGCTGTTGAGCTGATCATCGGCAACATCTTCCAGGCTTGAGTCAGTCAGACATGGCACACCACCCGGCGGCCAGTGCCCAGCGCCTGGCCGAGCTGCAGCGCAATCTGGCATCCTTCTATCCGACGCTGTTGAACGGCTTCCTCGATCTGGTGCATAGCTTGGGTGGTGCGGCCGCGCTGTCGGTGCGCGAGCTGGAGATCGTGTCCGCCTTGACCCTCGGGACTTCCCGCATGCTGCTCGACCGTTCGCTGGTCTGGCTGGCCTGGCAACGCGGCGAGCTAGCCGGCTTCAGCCAGGTGCTTATCAGCCTGCATGCCGCCGCGCCGGCCGTGGCTAGCCGCTTCGCCGCCTTCTACCATGGGCTGGACGAGCCGCTGGCTGGCCTGCACGCTGCCCTGCTGGCGTACGCCGCCAGTCCGGCGCCGGCCGCTGACCGGCCGGGCCGCCTGCTGGCTTGGGTGTTCGAGTGTCCGCTCCCGGCCGACCGCGTCCGCCTGCTGGAGGGTTTTGCCTTGGTGGCGGTACAAGCCGCCGCCGTCTTGCCGGCCGTGTTGGGCACCTTGGATCGCCATTTCAAGACCCGATCGGTGAGCGACCGGCTGGATTGGCTGGGGCGTGGTTTCAGCCTGCAGAAGTCTGGTCGCGGTGAGGAGGCGAGCGCTTTTTGGTCGCTCCAATCACGTGAAAGCCGCTCCTTTCTGGGCCTGAATGGTGCCTTGTTACGCGAAGAACGGGAAATCTTGCGCATTTTCTGCGCCAGTCGGGCCAGTCGCGAACTTAATGTCCTGTCGTATGAAATTTCAGCCTACCAAGTAGCGCGCGCCTACACCGACGGCCAGTCGCTGTTTTTGCCACCGGAAATCAGCCTGTTTACCGACAATGAACTCAACCGCCGGGCCTACGCCGCCCTGACCGCCCGCCTGATCGGCCTGGTCAACAGTGGCAGTTTTAGCCTGGATTTTACGGAGAGCCCCTTCCGCTACCGGCTGGGGGAGCGCTATGGCGGTATCTTACCACCCTTCCGGCCCAGCCTGGTACGCGAATACGGCCGCCGCATCAAGGCCTTTCGGGAGCGGCGCGGTAATGTCCTGGAATTGGTTTTCCATACCGGTCGCTCGCTGGTGGTGCTGGAAACGGACCTGGAGCGCTACTTTTACGCCTTTCCGACGCCCTGGTTCATCCGCAAGCTATTCAGCGTGGTGGAAATTTGCCGGGTGGAGGCCGACTTGGCCAGACGCTACGCGGGATTACGCCAGGATTTTAGTGTGATGAACCAGGCTCTGGCCAGCCGTCTGCCACCCTGGCCGGAAGCCAGCGGGCAGCGGTCAAGCGATCCGGAGGACGGCCGCCGCCGCCTGTTCCTGGCCCTGTTGCGGCAACTGTACCTGTTGCGTCTTTCCAATGGCGACGACCGGACGGCGGCCTATTTTACCGGCCAGCGCGACAAACGGCTGGCCGACCAGCTGGTCAGCCTGTTGACGCCGCTACGCCAGATGGAAGCCACGGTGCAGACCTCGGCCGAAGTCGCGTTTGAGCTCTATAACCTGTTTTTCGATAATTTCCCGCTCAGTGGCTACGCTAGCGGTAGCGAAGCGCTCTTGCTGTGGCAGAATCCGCTCGATCCGGTGCTGGAGCCGGCTATCGTGGCCGACCAAAGCCCGGACTTGTTTCCGAATCATCCGGCGCGCTTCCAGGGTCTGGCGGCGGACGACGATGAGGCGCAAAGCGTCGACCTGACCCGGCTGAGCGAGAAGGAAAAACCGGAGGCCGAGTTGCGTAAGGCCATCCACAGCAAGGCAGTGCGGCTGTACGCCTACCCGGAGTTTGATTGTAATGCCCAGCATTATTTGCCCCGGCATTGCGCCTTGCAGGAACGCCAGATCGAGGCTGGCGACGGGTCTTGGTACGAGTCCGTGGTTAAGCAGCATCGGCAAGTGCTGCGGAAAATCATTCGGAAATTCCTGGCCATGCAGCCGGAGGCGGTGGAATTGACGCGGCGCTGGCTGGACGGCGATGAAATTCATTTGGGCGACGCTATCGACTACGCGGTCGATTTATTGCGGGGCGCGGCCGGTGACGACCGCATCTATCAGCGCAAGACGGTAAACCAGCGCAGCGTCGCCGTCCAGATCCTCTTGGACGCCAGTTCCTCGACTCGTGAATCCATCAATGGCAGTACGGTTATTGAGCTGGAAAAGCGGGCCATGGCTTTGTTGGGGGCGGCTCTAGCCCGGATCGGCGACTGTTTTTCAATCGCGGCCTACAATTCCAACGGGCCGGCGGCGGTGTCGTTTTATGTAGCCAAGGATTTCAACGAAGGCTGGACGCCGGCGGTGCGTTCCCGGCTGAGCGCCATCGAGCCCTGGTCGGCCAACCGCGATGGCTGCGCCATCCGCCATGCCTGCCGGCGTCTGGCCAACCTGGAACAAAAAACGAAGTTGTTGCTGTTGCTGAGCGATGGCATGCCGGCCGACAAGGATTACGGCCAGTCCGACGGTTCGGCGGTGGTCGATTACGCGCTCGAGGATACGCGGCGAGCCATCCTGGAAGCCCGCCGCGCCGGCATCGTGCCGTTCTGCATCACCATCGACGAGAAGGCCAAGGACTATATCGGCCATCTGTATGGCGATTACAGCTACTCGGTGCTGAGCGATATTGAGCTGTTGCCGCAGCGCCTGGCCCGGCTCTATCTGCGTCTGACGCGCTAGCCAGCTGGGCTAGGGTGGCGGGCTTCAGCCCTGGTCAACCTCGACCATCCAGCCGCTGGGGCCGGCCACGTCGCCATATTGGATGCCGGTGAGGGTATCGTACAGCTTCCGGGTTACCGGGCCGACGGTTTTCCCGTCGCCGAAGAGGTGCTCCCGGCCGTTGTGGGTGATGCCGCCGATCGGGGTGATCACCGCCGCGGTGCCGCAAGCGCCGGCTTCGGCGAACTCGTCCAGGTGGTAGATGGACACGTCGCTTTCCTCGACCGGCAGGCTCAGGTATTTCTGGGCTACCTCCATCAGCGAGTATTTGGTGATGGAGGGCAGGATGGAGTCAGATTTCGGGGTAACGAATTTCCCGTCCCGGGTGATGCCGAAGAAATTGGCGGCGCCGACTTCTTCGATCTTGCTGTGGCTGAGCGGATCGAGGTAAATGCAGTCGGCATAGCCGGCCTTGACGGCCTGTTCGTGGGCCAGCAGGCTGGCCGCGTAATTGCCGCCGACCTTGGCCTGGCCGGTGCCGTGCGGAGCCGCCCGATCGCGGGCCGAGGTTATGAAGCGGACCGGCGCCAAGCCGCTCTTGAAATAGGCGCCCACCGGGCAGCCAAAGACACCGAAATGGTATTCGGGAGCCGGGCGGACGCCCATGTTCTGGCCAACGCCAATCAGGTACGGCCGCAGGTAAAAGGACGCGCCTAGGCCATACGGCGGAACCCACTTCAGGTTGGCGCGCACCACCGCCTGCACGGCGCGCAGGAACAATTCTTCGGGAACCGGCGGCATCATGACATCAAGTGCGCTGTTGCGCAGCCGTTTGGCATTTTGATCCGGACGGAAGATAAGGATGCGGCCATCCTTGGTGGTATAGGCCTTGAGGCCTTCAAAGGCCTGCTGGCCATAATGGATGGCCGTGGAGCCTTCGTGGATATGGATATGATTGTCTTCGGTCAAGGCGCCGTCGCTCCACGTGCCGTCACGATAGTGGGCCATAAAGCGCAGGTCGGTTTTTAAATAGGCAAACCCCAGGTTCTTCCAGTCCAGGTCGACTTTTTGAATGATTCCCATGCGATCCTCCCGTGTTGTGGAATGGCCAGGCAGCCGGCTGGTCAGCCCTGGCGGGGTATTCTCAGGACATCGTTGCGACGTAAGGCGCGAAACAGTTCATCCGCTGGATAATAACGGTTACGTCCCAGCATACTTTCGTCGTCATGATAGCGCAGGTTGTTGTTTGACCAGTCGGACGGGATGGGGTCCTGGATAATCAGATAGCGGTGATCCAGGCTGTAGCCTTTGATGGCTAGGTAATGGCCACCGTTGTCGGTGTAGTATTGGCCAAAGAGATTGTTCACCGGATCGCTGATCTCGGGTAGGCCGGCCATGTCATAAACTAGTCCGACCAGGTAGCCCGCTGCCAGAATGTCGATGATGTCCTCGGCCGAATGAACCGGGATGATGTCCGCGGCCACGGCGTGGCTACGTAGTACATCGCGCAATTCTTCCATGGTAACTCCGCCGCCGCCTTGCCAGCCGACGATGCGCCGGATTTGGGGGACTGGAATGTTGACGCCTTTAGACCAGGCCAGAGCCATCGATACTATGGTCGGCCCGCAATTGCTGGTCGTTTCGGTCCGAAATTGGGTGTAGTACCAGTTCAGGTCCGTCCGTTCCAAGTGGAAAGATGGAATCGGCGAAATGAACAGGTTGTATTGCAGGGTGCGATCTTCGAGGATGCTGCGGACATTGTAAAAGCCGGTGGCCGTGCTGCGGTAAATTTGCCATTCTGGATTTTGGGCCAACAATTCGAAGGCGTTGGTGGTCTGGCCGGCTGGGCCGTGAATTTGCTGGATCTGGCCGGGGATCAGGAAGGCGGCTTGTGGTTGGCCAAGAGTCAGGTATTTTTTGTTGTCTGGCAGGCTGAAGGGTTTGGCTTGAATTCGGAGGGATTGGATACGGTAGCCCGACTCGGACAGCTTGGCTTCGACGTCAATGCTTACGAAAGGCGAGCCGCGGGCGAGGTGCTCCGGGAAGGCATGGTAGAGTTCGCTGCCAGCCACGACGCTCTGACCGTTGAGCGTCCATTGGACGGTGCCATTGGCCAGGGCCGGTTGCAGATTGGCGGCGTTGCCCGGGTCATCGTTCGGGGTGAGAAAGAAGCGGTAGAAGACGTGTTGTCCGTCGGTCTGTTCTTCCCAGGCAATCTGCAGCACCGGTGGGGGGAGCTGTGGCGCGCAGGAAAGGGCTATGAAAAAAAAGAGGCATAAGCCTAGGATGGCGCGGCGACCAATAGTCATGCTGAATTAATACTGATTTTCAGCCTACTTGTCCAGTCATGGCGTCTGGCCGGGTCAGTCCAGGCGATAATGGCAACCGATCGACCGTTCGTTGTGGATGGCGGCGGCCAGGACGATCTGGGCGCAGACCACGCCATTGCGTAGTTCTATCAGGTCGCGGTTGAGGACAGCTTCCTGGTAAAACTTGGTGATGCGGTGGGCATGGTAGTTGAGGTCGGCGCTGGCGCGTTCCAGGCCCTTGCGGGTACGAATGATGCCAGCATGATTCCACATCGTCATTTTGACGTTATTCCAGTCCTGGTAGACCAGCATGGGTTCGAATACTTCGGGATGTAAGGGCAGCTTCCAGTCCGGTATGGCCGCAAAGCGGCCCGTTGCCACAGCCTGATGCCCGCCGATGATGTGTCGGGCGGCACGGATACCCCACAGCAGGCCTTCCAGCAACGAAGTTGAGGCTAGCCGGTTGGCCCCGTGCAAGCCGGTGCATGACACCTCGCCGATGGCGTAGAGGCGCTGGAGCGAGCTGCGACCGTCGCCGTCGACCTTAACGCCGCCGATAAAATAATGGGCGGCCGGAGTAATCGGAATGGGCTCATGGCTGATGTCCAGGCCACCAGCCAGGCAAGTCTCGTAAATGCGGCTGAAGCGTTGTTTAAGCGGTTTCTCTCCTTTATAGTAGGAGGCCAGATCCAGGCGCATGTATTTAGAGCCTTCTCGGGCCATCTCGTTATAAATGGCGCGGGCTACCACGTCGCGCGGGGCCAGGTCACCCAACGGAGAGTATCTCGGCATGAACGGTTCGCCGGCCTGGTTGATGAGCTGGGCGCCTTCACCGCGCAGTGACTCGGAAATCAGGAAGCGTCGAATGTCCTTGTGGTAGAGGGCGGTGGGGTGGAATTGGACGAATTCAGCGTTGATGACATCAGCCCCAGCTCGATAAGCCATACTGATGCCGTCGCCGGTGGCCTCGGCCGGATTGGTCGTATACTGGTAGATATTGCCAAGTCCACCGCAGGCCAGTACCACTGCATTGGCCAGCCAGGTACAGACGCCTGGCCGTTCATCGTCCAGCACGTAAGCGCCGAGTACTTCACGCTCCTTGTACAGTTCTTGGCAATCGGTGGAATGGTGATTGTTAGTAATCAGGTCGATGGCGGTGCAGCGGGTGTGCATCTCGACGCCGATCTTGCGAGCATAGGCTATCAGGGCGCTTTCGATGGCGTCGCCGGAATGGTCGTCATGATGCAGGATACGCCGGGCGGAATGGGCGGCCTCTTCGGTGTAATCCAGGTCACCGGCTTTATTGCGGCTGAATTCGACGCCGATTTTGTCCACCAGGAAGCTGTGCACCAACGGCGGTCCTTCGCGGGACAACAGTTCTACCGCCGCCTGGCTATTGTAGTCGCACCCGGCCCGATAAATGTCGCTGGCCAGGAGCTCGGCCGTGTCACCGTCGCGGCCGGCAATGATGCCGCCCTGAGCGTAGTTGGTGTTGGTTTCCTCGAGCTTGGCGGCCTTGGTGATGACCACGACCTCCAGGCCGGCCTCGCGGGCGACGATGGCGGCGCTTAGACCGGCTACGCCCGAGCCGATTATCAGAATGTCGACGCTACGCCTCATGAGCGTCCTCCTTGGACTAGGGCTGGACCTTCGACGATGGCGATCATGGCCTTCAGGGCGGCGGCGGCGTCGGATCGGATAGCCTCGTCGACCTGTACCAGGTGTAGTAGCGGCTTAGCAGCCGTGGACTCGTGGGACTCGATTGACTGCAGGCAGGCCAGGACATTGTCCAGGGTGATGCGCGCCATGTTGAAGCAGTACGATTCGCGCAGCGGCAGCACCAGGCGGTCGCCGAATTCGGCGGCGATGCGGTGCACGAAGCTGGCTTCTGTCCCAACAATCCAGCTGGAGCCAGGCTGGCCGGTAGCGACGGCCTTGTAGATGGCCTCGGTCGAGCCGCTGGAATCGGCGGCTTGAACGACTGCTTCGTCGGACTCGGGATGGACGATGATATGGCTGCCGGGATGGCGCTGGCGAGCGGCCGCGATATCCTCCGGTTTGAAGCGCTTGTGGACATGGCAGAAGCCGTCCCAGAGATAGAGTCGAGCCTTGGCCGGGTCGGCATCTAGCACCAATCCATGCCGGCTGCCGTCGCGGGCGACCCGGAAAATTTCCGCAGCCGGCAGTTTCAGTTGGCGGGCGGTGTTGATGCCCAGATTGTAATCCGGGCCGAAGAAAACCGGCTGGCCGGCCGCGAAATAATGAGTGAGCAGTTTGGCGGCGTTGGAAGAGGTACAGATGGCGCCGCCGCGCCGGCCGGTCAACGCCTTCATGTCAGCGTACGAGTTCATATAGGTCAGGGGAATTACAGTCTGGCCGCATAGTTTGTCCAGGGATTGCAGGATGGTCTCAGCCGCTTCGGCTTCGATCATGTCGGCCATCGGGCAGCCGGCGACTGGGTCAGGAATGAGCACCTTTTGGCCGGGGCGGGCCAGAATGGCGGCGCTTTCGGCCATGAAGCGGACGCCGCAGAAAACGATATAGTCGGCCTGGGCGGCGGCGCCTTCCTTGGCTAGCCTGTAGGAATCGCCTATAAAATCGGCCAGGGCGACGATTTCGGCCCTCTGGTAATGGTGGGCCGGCATGACCAGGCGGCTACCCAGGCGCTGCTTGATAGCCCTGATCTGCTGGCTGAGGTCTTGGTTTCCGGGTGCGTTGCCGTTGGCGGTCATGCCAAATTCCTTTCTTGCTTGAGCGAGAAGTCGAATACCGTGACGCTGTGGGTAAGTTCCCCGAAGGAGATATAGCTGATGCCGGAATCGGCCAAGGCGCAGAGCCGTTCCACCGTCATGTTGCCGGAGGCTTCGGTTTCGGCCCGTCCGGCCACCAGCTGGACGGCGGCGCGCATCATAGCGTCGTCCATATTGTCCAGCATGATGCGGTCGGCGCCGGCGGTCAAGGCCTGTTCCACTTCGGTCAGGTTGCGGGTTTCCACTTCGATGCGGAAGCGCCGACCCCAGCGTTTTCGGGCCTTGGCTACAGCCAGGGCGATGCCGCCGGCAGCGTCGATATGGTTATCCTTGAGCATGATCATGTCGAACAGGCCAAGGCGATGATTTTGGCCGCCGCCGCAACGGACGGCGTATTTTTGCAGGAAGCGCCAGCCGGGTAGGGTCTTGCGGGTATCGAGGATGACGGGCAAGGCGTTGACCGGCTGCCCCTTGGCGGCCAGCCGGGTAGCGGCGGCGTTGAGGGCAGCCACGAATCCGGCGGTCTTGGTGGCGATCCCCGACAGGTGGGACAGGAAGTTGAGGGCGGTGCGTTCGCCGGTTAAAATGGCGGCGGTTGGACCGCTGACTCTGGCCACCACCTGGCCGGGTTCCAAGCGCTCCCCGTCGTGATAGTCGCTACTTACCACCAGGCGGCGGTCTACCTTGGCAAAGACCGCCCGGAAGACGTCCAGTCCGCACAGAACGCCTGAGTCCTTGGCCAAAAGGCAGAAGACGCTGCGGTCGCCTGGGCCGAAAAGGGCCTGGCTACTGACATCGCCAGCGCGGTAGAGGTCTTCGGCTAGCGCCATTTGTATGAGTCGACGGGAATCGGGTGTTTGCATGACGCTTAGTTCTCCAGAATGGTGATTTCCACCCGGCGGTTACGCGCCCGGCCGGCCTCGGTGTTATTGTCGGCTACCGGACGCTCGGCGCCGTAGCCGATGATGCTGATGTCTTCCGCCGCGCGGACGCCCAAGCCAATCAGGATATCGGCTACGGCCGTGGCTCGGGCCACGGACAGTTCCACCTGGCTTTCAGCGGAGCCGACCCGGGCGGTGTGCCCGGCGACGAGCAGTTCGTAGCCCGGTATCCCGCGCAGGATAGCGGCGATCTGCCGCAGTTTGTCCATCTCACCGGGCAGCAAGGCCGTGGAATCGGCCACGAAACGGATGTCTTCCAGGCTGATGGTAACACCGCGCTGGTCACTTTGTATACTGACGCCTGGCAGGTCGCCGACCGCGTCCCGGACCTGATCCACCACCACCTCCCGGTTCATCAGCTCGGCCTCGACGACCTGGGCGCTGGCCAGGCCGCGGTATTCGACAATGGCGCCGGTCGACAGCTCGAAAATGAATTTGAACTGCTCTTCGTAGGCCAGAAGACCGCCTCGTTCGGGATCCCAATAATGAATCTGGTTGGAAAAGCCGCTAATCTGTACCGGATAGGCTACGTTCCAGGCCGGCGGAGGCCCCGGTTGATAGAACACCGTGTAGCTAGCCCGAAAAACCTGGACGGTCTGACCCTGCCAGGTTGACGGACCGACGTATTCGTAGCGGACCTCGATGGGGATGACATAGGGATCGGGTATGCCGAAGTCGCTGCGAAAGTCGTGACGCTCCTCGGCCGGCGCCGTCCAGGTGTCGCCGGGCTGGAGCTGGCGCGGCGGGAAAGTTGGCACGTGGCGGACGACTGGCATGAAGTACTGTGGTCCGATTTCGTAACGGCCACTGGGTAGCTGCCAGTACTCCGACTGGTATTCCTGGTCGATGCGATAGCCGGAACTGGAGGTGGAGCCGGTCTGGAAGGTGCCGCGTAACAAGCCGGCCCCGTCGGCGCGGACCTCAGCTACCTCGAAAGCGATACGGTTGACGATCTCGGTGGAGTGGTTGAAGCGACGGTTGAAATAGACGTCTTCGGATACTTGGGACAGTATACGGTACTTGTCGCCTTTTACGAAGCTATGCTGGAATTCCTCAGCGGCGGCGAGACGCGGAAACAGCGCCGCGATGGTCAACAAGCCGATCAGGCAGGCGTTATTTGGTGTGGCTATGGTCATGGCTTTCCCTCATGTATGAAATATCGGCAAGTTTATGGAAGTAACACAAGTGCTGCGGATAGATCCGTGATTTGGCCTATGGCCTATATTGTTGTATATTGTATATATGAAAATACTGATGTATTTTGTGTTGATCGGGTTGACGGCTTGTTCGATTCAAAGCCAAGATTCGGGGCTGACTAACGACCTGGCTAACGGCTCCGCGAGGCAAAGTAGCGGATGGACTGTCGGGCTTGATCCGGCGGAAATAGTCGATATTGAGGATCGTAGCGGTTTGGAGCGCTTGGTAATCGGTGGTGGCTGCTTCTGGTGCCTGGAGGCGGTTTTCGAATTGGTGCCAGGCGTCAAAGCAGTAGAATCCGGGTATGCCGGCGGGACGTGGCTAAATCCGACGTATCAGGACGTTACCGGCGGCTGGACTGGCCATGCCGAAGTGGTGAGCCTGTTCTTTGACCCCGCTGAAACCTCGCTGGCCTGGCTGTTTGATCTGTTTTTCAAGATTCATGACCCGACTACTCCGAATCGGCAGGGTGGCGACGTTGGTTCACAGTATCGGTCGATCATACTGTATAGAGGAGCTGAACAACGCGAAGCGGCCCGGTTAGCTATCGCTCGGGCGGCCACCGTTTTCGAGAAACCGGTTGTTACCGAGCTGACTCCCTTGGGAGATTTCTGGCTGGCCGAGGACTACCACCAGAATTTTTTCCGCTTGAACCCTGAATACGGTTATTGCCGCCTCGTAATCGTACCTAAGGTCGGCACCGCATTGGATTTTATGGCTACCGAGTGATAGCTCGGCCAGTAAACAGGTTGCTTTGCCCGATACAGGTACATGATGACTTCAATACCGTAGGGCAGCTTGCATACTCTGTGGCAATGGTCTAAATTCTAGATATGCCGTATCAGGCCCCGCCGCTCAAAGAGCGTTTGATAATCCATCCGGGGAACCACCAGGTAACCAAGGACAAGCTGGTGATGCAAACCCTGCTTGGCTCGTGCGTCGCTACCTGCCTCTATGATGACCACGCCCACATCGCCGGCATGAATCACTTCATGCTGGCTAACAAACGTTATTCTAAGGACGGGCCAATTGCCATTACCGAGGTCGGCCGCTATGGCATCAACGCCATGGAGGTGCTGATCAACGACTTGCTTAAACTGGGCGCCGCCAAAAATCGCCTGAAGGCCAAGGTGTTTGGCGGCGGCAAGATAATATCGACGGTTGCCCGGGACAATTTCCTGTGCGTCGGCGAGGTTAACCAGCGTTTTGTGCTCGAATTCTTGGACATGGAACGCATCCCGGTAACCGCCAAAGACATGGGTGGCGAGTTGGGTCGGGTGATCCATTTCCATACCGATACTTTCAGCGTCTTTCGCCGTTATATCGCCAAGACCCAGACGGTGCAGGTGGAAAAGACCGAACACTACTATTGGAGCATGGAGATCCAAAGCCACGAGGAAAAGACGGGCACGGTTATCCTGTTTGACAAACCGGCCCGCTCATAACTGGTCAGCGTTTTCGCAGGCAGGACGCGGCGGTATTCAGTTCCAGGAAATTTGTCGAGTCCGTCTTGCCGGCAGCGCCGCCGATTATCACCACCAGGTCTTCCTCATCGATCATGCCGCGCTCCACCAAGCTCTTGAGCGATTGGGATACCAGGCTGGAGGCGTTGTCGAAAGTCGGCGACAGCTCGGAGTAGACGCCAAAAGACAGGGCCAGGCTGCGGACGGTGCTAATCTGGGGGCTGAAGGCGTAAGTCGGCACGTGGGAACGGTAACTGGCCACCACCCGGGCGATACTGCCGGTTTCGGTATCGGCGATAATGGCTTTAACGGGCAAACGGATGGCGCTCATGGCCGCGCCGCGGGCCAAGTACAGGCGGACGTGGTTGTAGGTGGCCTCGCTCTCGATGTGTTCGGCGCGGGGTTTCTGGCTTTCGGCCTGGCGGGCGATCCGGGCCATGGTCTGGACAGCTTCCAGCGGGTACTTGCCATTGGCCGTCTCGCCGGAGAGCATCAAGGCGTCGGTGCCGTCGAAGACCGCGTTGGCCACGTCCGAGACCTCAGCTCGGGTGGGGCGGGGATGCTCGATCATGGTGTGCAGCATCTGGGTGGCGGTGATGACCGGCTTACCGCGCTTGATGCAGGAGGCGATGATGAATTTCTGTACGCCGGGCAAGCGCTCAAAGGGAATCTCGACGCCGAGGTCGCCGCGGGCCACCATAGCGCCGTCGGCATAATCCAGGATTTCCAGGATATTGGTGACGCCTTGGCTGTTCTCGATCTTGGCGATGATTCTGGCCTTGCTGCCGTGGCTTTCCAGGATTTTCCGTACTTCGATGATGTCTTCCTTGTTACGCACGAAGGAGTGGGCCACGAAGTCGATAGCATGGGCGGCTACGAATTTCAGGTAATCGCGGTCCTTGTTGGAAAGGGCTGGAATATGGAGCGGTACATTGGGGACGTTGACGTTTTTACGATCCTTGATGATGCCGTCGTTCTGTACCTCGCAGAGTAACATGCCCGGCGCGGTTGACTTGACGGCTAATTCGATAGAGCCGTCGTCGATCAGGATGCGAGCGCCTACCGGAACCTCGCTTACGAAGGCGTCGTAGGAAACATCAAAGCCTTTGCGTAATTCGTCTACCCGCGGAATGGTAACCGTCTCGCCGGTTTTGAGCTCAAGCGGCTTTTCCAAGCCGCGGACACGCACTTCCGGACCTTTGGTATCGACCAGGATGGCGATATTCGGCGAGACCGACCGGACTGTTTTAACTACAGTGGCCGAGGCTTCCGGCGTTTGGTGGGCGGTGTTGATGCGCACGACATTCATGCCGGCTTCGTAGAGGGAGCGGATGAAGGCTTCGTCGCAGCGGGAATCGGATATCGTAGCGACGATTTTGGTTAGTTTGTTGGCTTGCATGATACCAGTATGGTCGATCACGACCGGCTTGTGAAGTGGCTATAGGCAGGAGCAGCTCGACAAGCGGGTCGCGCCGCCAAAGTCTAGACGCTTCTCAGAGTGATGATCTTCGGTTAGAATACCCCAACTTTTACAAGGAGCCGGTATGTGTGGAATAGTGTCGTTGATATACAAGGATGAGGCTGAGAATATGGGGCAGGAGGCGACCGACCTGCTGAAGCGTCTCGAGTATCGGGGTTATGACTCGACCGGCGCCTCGTTCATCGACCGGGACCGCAAGATTCTGGTTCTGAAGCGTGTTGGCGCTCCCAGCAAGGTGACCGGCCAGTTGGGTATCCCGAAATGCAAGGGTCAGCGCTTTATCGGGCAGGTACGCTGGGCAACCTACGGCGCCGTCACCGATACCAACAGCCAACCGCATCACGTGCGCTGCAAGGTGGAGTTGGTCGGCGCCCATAATGGCAATATTTCCAATACCGACAGCCTCAAGGCCGTTCTGACTACGCGCGGCCACAAAGTCGTTTCCGACAACGATGGCGAAATTATCGTGCACCTGATCGAGGATCATTACGCCGCTAACCGCCAGGATGGCCAAAGCGCCTTGCTGGCAGCCCGGCAGGCTTGGGCGGCAGCCCAGCGAGATGGAACGCTGCCGCAGGACGCGTCGCCTCCGGCCGACGTGGTACTACTCATGATTGATGCCATCCGCAAGGCCGAGGCCGAAGCCGAGGGATCGTATGCGGCGGCGGTGGCCGACCCCCAGGTGCCCGGCGTCTTCGCGGTCAAGGCCGGCTCCTCGCTCTACGCCGGAATCGGCCACGATCAGACCGGCGAGTTTGTGGTGGTATCGAGCGACTTGACTTCGGTGCTCACCAAGACGCGGTCGCTGATCCCCCTGGCGGAAGGTCAGGGCATCTGGTATACCGAAAATAGCTACCTGATTTTCAGCTTGCATGGCGGCTTGACCTTCTCCCGGCCGATGCCGCGCCGTTCGAAACTGGATGTGCGCGATATCGGGCTTGATTCCAAGTATGGCTATTACATGGAACAGGAAATATTCTCGGCGCCTGCCAACGCCGCCGAGATCATCCGCTACTATTTTTCCAATCCGGAGCTGGATAACCTGGCCCTGGCGCTGGAAGCCGGCAAAACGCAGGTTGAGGCCATCCTGGACGAGGTGGCACTCTGTTCCGACTTGGCCGATGACGCCGAATTCAGCGCTGCCTTTGGACGCTTGCTCGCCAAGCCCGAATTCAGCGACCTCTACAAATCCATCCACGCCAGCGGTAAAAATGCCATGCTGCTGGAAGGTATAGCCAGCCGCAAGTTCTGTTCGGCCGATGCCCAGCTGCTGCTGCAGGCCGACCGGCTGTTGCCCGGCCATACCGCCGAGTTGGCCCTCTTGGACCTGGCGGCCTGGTGGCGCAAGAATCACGGGATCCGGCAGGCCTTCGGCGACTGGATGGCAATTCTGAAGGCGGCCAAGGCGGCTGGTGGCCGGGTGTACTTCATCGCCTCCGGTACCTCCTACCACGCCGCCTTGACGGCTGCGGCCTTCTTCGCCGATCTGGGCGGTTTGCCGATCTATCCGTGCAATCCCGGCCTGCTGCGCACGGCCTACCTGGAGTGCCTGGCGCCGACTGACCTAGTCGTGGCTATCTCGCAGTCGGGTGAGACCAAAGATCTGGTCGACATCTTGCAGGAGATCGCCGAGCGCTATCCGAACATCAAGCGGCTGTCGCTGGTAAACAACGAGAACAGCCGCATTCCCCAAGAGTTGTCCACGCTATATTTACCCCTCTTGTGTGGACCGGAAACGGCTGTGGCGGCTACCAAGTCGTTCATCAATCAGCTAGTGATCCTCTACATCATGGCAGCTTCCTTCCGTTTACCGGAAGTCGAGATCCGTTCGCGGGTGATACTCATCCAGGACGCTATGCAGCGCAGTCTGGTGGCCTGCGCGTCGGCGATTGACGTAGTGGCCAGGCGGTTGTATATGAAGCCGTCGCTACATGTTCTGGGTACCGGCCAGATTGGCCTGGCCAAGGAGGCGGCGCTCAAGATCCGCGAGGTGGTGCTCAACCATTCCGAAGGCTATGATACTGCCGAGTTCAAGCATGGGCCGAATACCATCCTGGGCCGCAACACCCTGTTCTCGTTCGGCGAGATTGAGCGCAGCCTGATCTGGCTGGTCGAGCAGTTGAAATCCGGCGCGGTGCGGCTGGACGACCCAAAGTTGGTACAGTCCAGCCTCTCCAATCCGGCCCTGACTGACGGGCTGTTCACGGACTATCCCCTGATTTTTGTCTGCCCGCCCGACCAGCGTGCCATGAAGATCACGATCAGCCAGATCCATACCCACAAGATCCGAGGCGCGGAGATTATCCTGTTTGCCGAGCCGAACGCCGAATTGCGTTTGGCGGCTACCGGTCGGCCGGCCGGTAACGACGACTACCACGCCACCTGCATCGACTTGCCAGCCAGTGGCGACAGCCATCGCTTCGTCTTCTCGGCGGCGGTAGCCATGCAGTATCTGGCCCTGCGCATGAGCGTGCACAAAAAGGACTACCTGGACAGTCACGGTATCGCCGAACATGGCGTTCATCCGGACGTACCCAAAAACGTCAGCAAGTCCATTACGGTCGATTAAACGACTAGTTTACCTGACAAAAAAGCGCCGATCGGGCTTACCGGTCGGCGCTTTTTTGTCAGCTAGCAATTTCGGACCGGAGGCAGCCCAGCCTAGTCAGCACGTCATTTTTTGCGGGCGATGAAGCTTTCGATGACCTTGCGGGAACCAGCCTGCATCCAGGCGTACTCCAGGATGGCGTCCAGGTAACCGTCCGGCTCGCCGGTATCCAGGCGCAGGCCGTCCAGCCGTTTCCAGGCCACCTTGTTTTGCCGCATCATCTTCTCCAGCGCGTATAGGTGGTAGTATTCGCCGCCCTGGTGGCGTTGCCAGCCCTCGGCTAGATACTGGAAGAATTCGGGCGTATACAGATAGCGGCCGATCGAGATTTCGTGACTGGGTTCACTGCCCGCTTTAGGCTTTTCGACAAAACCCTTCATGTGCAGACCATCCGGCGCCGGGTCGATGACGCCGTAGCGCGAGACGTCACCCGGTTCATGAACGCTGGACAGCACACAGCAGCCGGTGGCCTCGTAGACGGCGATCAGCTGGCGGGCCAGCGGGACCGACCCGAAGTGGATGTCGTCCGGGAAGGCGACCACGCAGGGCTCATTGCCTAGCAGCGGCGCGGCCTGCAACAAAGCGTGACCGGTACCGCGCATTTCAGTTTGGCGCACGAAAGCGAAGTGGGCTGGCGGCGGTGCCACTAGAGCCAGCTTGTCCGGCTTACCTTCACGCGTAAAAATGGCCTGCAGTTCGGCTTCCTGGTCGAAATAATCTTCCAAGCTCTTTTTACGGCGCGAGCTGATGATGATGATCTCGGTGATGCCCGAGGCAATAAACTCTTCCACGATGAAGGCGATGGCCGGCTTGTTGAGCAGCGGCAGCATCTCCTTGGGGATGGTTTTGGTGACGGGTAAAAAACGGGTGCCGTACCCGGCGGCGACTATGATACCTTTCATGTGCCAATAGTATCCGCTATACCAGCCGTCCGCAAGGGGCGGCTGGTATAGCGGTACGTTGCCAAAAGCCGGTCAATCGCCTACTATAGCGCTATGAGCGTACAAGACAGTTCGATCGTGGAAGAGAACATCGGCGAGTTGAGCCGTACCCTGGCAATGACCGGCGATGAGCGTTTGATCAGCGACTTTCTGTACAGCCTGCTTACGCCGGCCGAGGCGGACGAGATTGCCAAACGCTGGGCCTTGGTAAAGCGCCTGGCCGAAGGCGAACCCCAGCGCGCTATCGCGGCGGAGTTCGGCATGTCGCTGTGCAAGATCACGCGCGGCTCTCGGGAACTCAAGAAGGCCAACTCGGCTTTCAAGCGCATGCTCGAGCTGGCCGGCTACCAGGTACCGTGATGCGGCGGCCGGCCAGCCTGGTCAGTCTGCCACTTTCGCGGAAACGATGACCACGTCGGTCTTGGGAACATCATCATGCGGCGGCCGCGCGCCGGTCGGAACCTTGGCGATGGCGTCGACCGTAGCCAGACCGTCGGTGACCTGGCCGAAGGCGCAGTAGCCCCAGCCGCGCATATCTTTAGCTGTGAAGTCTAGGCGCTTGTTGTCGACCAGGTTCACGAAAAATTGGCAAGTGGCACTGTCCGGATCGGAGGTGCGGGCCATGGCGATGGTGCCGCGGGCATTGTTGACGCCGTTGTCGGCCTCGTTCTTGATGGGTGGGCGGGCTGTTTTTTGTTCCATGCCGGATTTCATGCCGCCGCCCTGGATCATGAAGCCGGGGATGATGCGGTGAAAGATGGTGCCGTCGTAAAAACCGTCTTTGACGTATTGCACGAAATTGGCTACCGTCAAGGGACTCTTGTCGGCGAAAAGCTCGAGGCTGAAGCTTCCGGCGCTGGTTTCGAAGCGGACTACCGGGTTTGCCATGCTGGACTCCTGTTATCGATCGGATTGGCCGGACCAAGGGCCGCTAACGGCGCGGCTGGCAGGTTTTATGATCCGGTTGTGGGCCGATTATAGCCTGAAATTCGTTGGTCTGTCTTGGGAGTCGGCCGGAATACGGCGGAGTTGGCCTGTATGGCCATAATGGCGACCAGCTGGTTGGTCGCCTTGCTATTCGGGCAGGGGCACTATGCTGTCCAGTTGGGCAGGAATCTCCGGCCGACCCCGGGCGTTGAGGGCGGTGCCGATGATGCGCGCCGCCATGATAGGCTTGCCGTCCGCCTGGCGGATTATCTCCTGCAGGAAAGCGAATTTCAGGCGTGACAGGCGTTCCATGCGAACCGTGACCCTGAAGCTGTCGCCGCTGGTTAACGAGGCCCGGTAATCGAGTTCGGCCCGGATGACGACCAGGTTTAAGCCTTCCCGGCTCAGGCTGGCAAAGTCAATGGCCAGGCTTTTCAGGTATTCATGGCGGGCGTGTTCGAGATAATTCTGGTAGACACTGTTGTTGACGATGCCCTGCATGTCCAGTTCATAATCGCGCACCTGCATCTCAAGGCTGAATAAACCGGCTTCCATGGTATCGTCTCCTTGCTGGCGACCAGTCGGCCGCGGAGAGCCAGTCTAGCATTTCCCGGCCGGCTCTGTCCCCTGCTGGCGGATTGTAGTATACTGGCTTCAGGAGAACCCATGTTCACACCTAAGCAAATTGTCTTCGCGCCGACCGGGGCCTGTAATTTAAACTGCTCGCATTGTCGGGTCGACCGGTCGCGGGGCGGTAACGGTAGCGCGCTGACGGTGGAGACGGCCGTGGCTTTTCTGGATCAATGTCTGGCCCATGAGATCGACCGGGTCGGCTTCTCGGGTGGTGAGCCTTTCCTGGCCATCGATTTCCTCGAGGCCGTCAGCAAGGCCTCGGTGGAGCGCGGCTTCTATTTTGACCGCCTGATGACCAACGCTACCTGGTTCGATGATGTCGATACCATGCGCGGCGCCTTGCAGCGCTTGTATGCCGCCGGTTTCGACGGTACCATCGCCGTCAGCTTCGATAGCTACCACGCGGCGCCGGTGGAAAAGGTGCTGCAGTTCATCAAGGCCGTGACCGGCATCTGGCAACGTGGCGACTGCGTGGAACTGGTCAGCGTCCTCAATCGCGATGGCACGGCCGCAGTGGTGTATATCGATGAACTGGCCGTCGGGCTTTCTGCCCTGGTAAAGCGCGAGGGCGGCCTGCCCATGGCCATCCAGGACCAGGCATACCTGGAAACTGTCCGACAAGGGCTGGATGATGGCAGCGGTTTGTATATCCCGATCCTGCTGATGCCATATTCAGCGGCGGCCGACGACCCGGTGGCCTGGCAAGCTAGCCGCTGGTTCAAAGACGATTACTGCGATGGCCCCGGCAACCTGTTTTTTGTGCATCCGGACGGCGCGGTAGCGGCCTGTTGCGGTTTCGGCAACGAGAATCCGCAGCTGATCATCGGTACGATCCAGGACAGCTACGAGCGCCTGATGGCCAGCGCCACGGCCAACAGCCATATCCGCGACTGTTATGAGAAGGGCTTGGGCCGCAAGCGCCAGGAAATGGAAGCCGCCGGCGTCAAACTGCCAGGCAAGACTGATGACATCTGTTTCTTCTGCGATTGGCTGTGCCGGCGGGGTACCGCCGAGTGAGCCGGCCGGCCGGCCGCCGGCAGTCGGCCCTTGGCATGATGACCTGTTGCCTGGTTGTCGGGTTCAGTCTGCTGGCCTGCCTGAGCGGCGCTCCGCCCGAGCCGGCCGACACCGTAACTGGCGCGACTGTCGACGCGGCCAGCGCGGCGACCGGTCAACAAGGGCGCTTAGCTGCCAACCCGCGCCAGCTGCAGCCGGCGGAAGTCAGCGATTATCAGGGCCAAAGCCTGTCGCCCCGGGCCGCCCTGCCTGACAACTCGATAGCCGGTCCCCAGTATCCCGACGCCGTGCATTACCGCTTACGCATCAGCGGCTTGGTGGACCGGCCTCTGGCGCTGCGCTATGAAGAAGTGTTGGCCTTCCCGGTTGTTAACAAGGTTATAACCCTGAATTGCGTTGAGGGCTGGTCGGCCGATTTGCTGTGGACCGGTGTTTTGCTGGAGAACCTCTTACAGGCGGCTGGCTGGCAGGAAACGGCCGATACCCTGATATTCGTCTGCCTTGACGGCTACGAGACGACCATGGAACTGGCATGGGCTTTGGAGCGCGATATTATCCTGGCTTGGGCTACCAATGGCTTAGCGTTGGAACCATGGAACGGCGCGCCTTTTCAGGTGGCGGCCGAGGAGAAATGGGGCTATAAATGGGCCAAGTGGGTTACGGAAATAAGGGTAGTGCGCGAGCCTGATTATCGCGGCTATTGGGAGCGGCGCGGTTTTTCGGTAGATGGCACGGTTGGCTGGGGTTATAGCCAACCGGCCGACGATAATCAACCGGCCATCCGCAATTGAGCGGTGTCAAGGCGCGATGATACCCAAGCGGTCCAGCCGCTGTAGTACCGGCGGGTGCGAATAATTGAAGAAGACAAAGGCCGGGTGCGGGTAAAGGTAGGACAAGTTGTCGACGCTTAGGCGTTTTAGGGCCGAGCCCATGGCTTCGGGGCTGGTCGTCCGGGCGGCGAAGGCATCGGCCTGGAACTCGTGGCGGCGGCTGGTAATCACCGATAGCAGACCGGTCAGCGTCGAGATGGGGCTGAAGAGCAGGCCAAAGGCCAGCACATTGAGGTGCAAGGCGTAGTGTTCGGCGCCTAGGGCGGCTGACAGCAGCCGGTTACCGACGAATAAGGAAAACAGCCACAGGGTCAGCGTCACCTGGATACCTGTACCGATGAAGGCGCGCAGGATATGCCCGTGCCGGTAATGGCCGATTTCGTGGGCCAGGACAGCCACCAGTTCCGGGATGCTGTGTTTCTCGATCAGCGTGTCATACAGCACGATCTTCTTCTTGGGACCAAGCCCGGAGAAATAGGCGTTGGACTTGCTGGAGCGTTTCGAGGCATCAATCACGAATATTCCGGCCAGGCTGAAATTTTGACCACTGGCGTATGCTTCAATCGCCGACTTCAGTTCGCCCGCCGGCAACGGTCGCAGCTTGTTGAACAGCGGCACAATCAGGCTGGTGTAGAACATATTGACCAGCAGCATGACCAGCAAGGCTAGGCCGGCACAGACCAGCCAGAAGCCACTGCCCAGCCAGCCAACCAGCGCTATTAGACCGCTGACGGCGCCGCCTCCCAGTATGGCGGTCAATAGCCAGCCCTTGAGCTTGTCGCCGATGAAGGTGGTCAGCGTGGTGCGGTTGAAGCCGTAACGAGCCTCGAGCCGGAAGGTGCCGTAGAGTTGGAAGGGTAACGATAGCAGATCCGTGGCAAGGTACAGGCTGCCGAAGAAGGCCAAGGCCTGTAGGATGGGGCTGTCCAAACGGGCGCTCAGGAAATCCGCCCAGCGGCCAAAAGCGCCCGTGGCAAATAGGCTGACGTTCAAGGCTGTCGCGAATAGCGCCATCGCCAGCCCGAACCGCGTCTTGTCAGCCTGGTAGGTCAGGGACTTGGCATATCGTTCGGCGTCGTAGAGGCCGGCCAGGCGCGGGTCGATGTCCTGGCGCGGCTTGGCGATATTAAGGGCGGCCAGGACTTGCCCGAAGATAGCGCTTAAGGCGGTCAAGGCAATGATGATTAGCAGGAGGGTCTGGGCAGTCATGGCTGGTACCTCAGGGAGCACGGAATAGCGGGTGGGCAGCCGCTTATGGCTACCCGCCCACGGGTTGATTCATGGCGATGTCAGACGCCGTCCGATGTTTCAGACGGTGAACTTGCCGCCAGTAATGATTGGCACAATGCGGCCGTCATGGGTCTTGCCGGAAACTTCGACCTCGGGCGAACCGATCATGAAATCGGTGTGCACCGAGGAGGTGTTAGCGCCGGCGGCCTTGAGTTGGTGCTCGTTCATGAGGCTGCCGCCGCGCATGCAACCCGGGTAGGCCGAGCCGAGGGCGATATGGCAGGAGGCGTTTTCGTCGAACAGGATGTTGAAAAAGGTTTTTTTGGACAGGAAAATGGGCGAGCTGGTATCGACCAGCGCTACTTCGCCCAGGAAACGGGCTCCTTCGTCCATGGTGAAGTAGACATCGAGGACGTCTTTGCCTTCGCTGGCGCCGTAGGCGACGACTTTGCCGTCCCTGAACTCCAGCCAGCCGCCCGAAACCGTCTTGCCGACCGTCGGCACGAAGACCGGGCAAGTGAAGGCCACGCGGCCGTTGGCGGTGCGGTAATCGGGGCTGGTGAAGACTTCCTCGGTGGGGATGTTCGGGCTGAAGCGGACGCCGCTCTTGGTGACGCTGGGACCGCCTTGCCAGAGCGAAACCGCCATCAAGCCGATGCGCAGGTCGGTACCCGGTCCTTTGAAGTGCACCTCGTCGAGGCGTAGGGTGTTCAGTTTTTCGGCGCGGGCGGCCAAGCGGTCGCCATGATCCACCCAGAATTGGGCGGGGTCGGCCTGATCCAACCTGAGAATCGGGATGAGCACCTGCCAGAGCGCTTCGACCGCGGCCGGGCCGGCCGGTAGGTTCATGATGCGGGCGGCCAGTTTTTCGGTCGGGTAAAAGGCGACCAGCCAGGCGATTTCGTTGTTGCTGATCCGGCTGCTGTACGGCTTCATGGCCAGGGCGATGGCCCGGGCGGTGCGGGCGTTGCGCTCTTGGTCCAGTTCTACCAGGAAGTCCGGGTCTTCCGGCGACTTGATGGCGATGAGCGCCCAGTTTTCGTCGATCATGGTGCCGGTGGTGTCCAAGCGGGCCTTGGGTACGTAATCCAGGTACTCAGCGCGCGAGTGCTGCAGCCTGGCCTTGTACATGAAGGGGTTTTCGATTTCGTTGTTGTCGAAACGGACGTAGCGGGCGCCTTTTTTATAGGCCTGGCCGGCGATGACGGCAGCGAATTCCTGATGCACCGGCTCGGCGCGAACCAGGAGATTTTGGCCAACTTGCAGGTTAACGGCCGCCAGCAGGACATCGGCGTAGTTTTCGAGGAATTTATGGTTCATGACAGGATCCTTTCAGGGGGCGGGTTCGCCGGAATCGGCAGCCCATGATAGGACGCCCGGCCCGAAGCGTCAAGCTGATTCGCACCAGGGGTACTAGGTGGACGGTATTCGGCTAGGGCACAAGTCAGTCGGGGTCAGCCGGCCGCCTTTTTCCTGACCAGCAACGTGGCGACCATGGTCAGGGCGATGATGCCCATGCCAATGGTGGCCGCGATGATGATTGGCCGCGTTTCGGCCGGGTCGGTGGCGGCGCGTTTGAGAATGATGCCCAGATAGGCCCACAGAAAAACCAGGGCCGAGCCGGCAGCCTGGCTGCGTACCAGTAGCAGAACCGCGATTGCCGTAGCGGCCAGCAGGGCGACGATGGTCCAGACCAGCGGACTGATCCCGAAGCCGTCCCAGCCGATGGTTACCAGCCAAGCGGTGAAATTGGCAATGGTCGCCACGCAGATCCAGCCGAGGTAGACCAGAATGGCATTTCGTAAAAGGAAGCGGCGTAGTTTCTCGGGTCCGCCCTGGGCTGGCGGCAGGGCGGACATAGCCCGGTGATTGCGCTCCATCAGCGCGATCAGGCTGGTCAGGATACCGAACATCAATATCAGCGATATACCGATCTTCTGCCAGTGCCAGGCGAAGATCCAGGCGGTATTGAAGGCGGCGTTAAGCGAGAAAATGACGGCCTCTGGCGTCGCCCAGCCAGCCTTGGGCGGCCGGCGGAAGGCTGAGCCTAAAAAGGCCGCGCAATAGCCGAGCAGTAACAGGTAAATGACACCCCAGACGGCAAATGTTATCCCCGCCGGTACGAAGAGATTCGGAATGTTGTCTGACAGCACGCCAGTCGAGATGCCGTTCAGCGGCAGGATATTGGCCAAGGCGTTAACCGTGACCATTGCTATGAACAGGAGGGCGGCCAGTACGGCCAACCAGCGCAGTTTCAGGGTGTCTTTCAATGCATTTTCCTTTCCGTAGATTCATGTTGGCCGGCTTGGCCAGAGTTTTCTATATAATAGTAATTTAATATAAGGGATGAATAGGTTCCGGGCAAGCTAAATGCCGCGCCAAGCTTTTGCGAGAGCTTAATCACTACCATTTTGGTTTTCTTATGATCGGTAATTCATTATCTTGAATATATGAAAACTAATATTTTACTTGTGCTGGTGGCGCTGGCGATTTCAGGCTGCAGCGGCCGCGCGTCGCCCTTGGATCAGGAGGAGCTTGCCATGAAGGAGCCTGTTGTCAATGCGGGAACCGTTTGCTATATCGAGCCGACCGAGGAATTACGGGCTCGTCTCAGCCCGGAAGAGTGGGCCGTGCTGGTGGAGAACGCCACCGAGCCGCCGTTTCAGAACCGCTATTGGAACAACCATGCCGCCGGTATTTATGTCGACGCCGCAGACGGCACGCCGCTTTTTGCCAGTGTCCATAAATTCGATTCCGGTTCGGGTTGGCCGAGCTTCTGGCAGCCGATCGATGAGGATCGCTTGGTGTTGATCGAGGATACATCCTTTGGCATGACCCGGGTGGAGGTGCGTGCCAGGCGATCCGGCGGCCATCTGGGCCACGTCTTTGACGACGGGCCGGAACCTACTGGGCGCCGGTACTGCATCAATTCGGCTGCCCTCCGCTTTATTGCCCGGGAGGATCTGGCCAGTGCCGGTTATGGCGAGTTGTTGGCCATGTTTGATTGACCGATAGCGCGCCGGGTTACTTGGCCGCTCGCGGTCAGTCTTCCGGCCGGCCGCGCAGGCTTTTTTTGTCAGCTTGCATTTTTTTGCTGCTTAAGCGCCGTTCTCGGGCGGCCTTACCCGGTTTGGTGGCCAGCCGCTTCTTGGGCAGGCGTCCGGCCTTGACTATCAGTTCGACGATACGTAACAGCGCCGTCCGACGGTTGGCGCCTTGACTGCGTTCTTCGTCCACCGCCACGAACAGGTTGCCATCGGCGTCGATACGTTTGACCAGCTGCCCAATGGCGCGGGCCCGTTCAGCCTCGGAGAGCCCGGCAATGGCCGCCATCGGCAGGCGGATGCGCACCTTGGTCTCGACCTTGTTGACGTTTTGGCCGCCTGGCCCCCCGGAGCGGGCGAATTCAAAGCTGGCGTTGGCTTCTACCGAGGCCGTTACATAATCGATATTCATCCGCGCACTCCAGATATAAAAGCTGTCGACCAGGCGCGTCGGCAGCTTCCATTATGCAATCAGCGGCCTTGGCTGCGCAAGGGTTGCGTCGAGATCAATTTTCAATGGCCTTGAGTTCTTCGAACGATAGTTTTTCCTTGCTGCCGATGATCTTAAGTACCTGCTTCTCGTTGTAGCCAAGGAAGAGCAGCAAGCCGACCAATAAGCCGACGGCGGCGATGATGGCCGTCAGGCGGACGCCCAGGACGGTGGTCGGCCGATCTCCCGCCACGGCGTTGACGGTTTGGGCAGCGCCTAGGCCGATGGTCGATACCAGCGGGAAGAGGAAGAGGGTTAGCGATTGGCCCAGTTTGCTCATGAAGGTGCGCGCCCCGAAGAAGATGGCGGCTTTAAAGTTCCCATTCTGGATGCCCTCGGCGTCGGCGATGTCGGCCACGATGGCATTGGGCAGGATGCCGAAGACCGCCATCGGGAAGGCGATGATTATCATCACCAGGTATCCTTGCAGTAGCGGGTTGAGCGGCAGGAAGCCCCAGAGTGAGACCAGCACTGTGGCCAGGATATAGACCAGGAAGGCGATGATCATCATGCGCTTCTTGCCCAGTTTCTTGGCGATGATGCCGATGGGGATGTAGAACAGGAAACTGCACAGGAACATGACCAGTAGCATGGTCGAGGCCACCGCTTCCGGCAGCTTGAGCAGCATGATGACATAGAAACTGATGCCGGTGGACACGAAGGTCACAGCCAGCCAGTACGATAGGTCGGAGATGGCGAAGACGCGGAAGTTGCGGTTCTTGAAGGCCGAGACCAGGGCCTGGAAGGAGTCTTCCAGAGAGACGTGGGCCTCGCAGTATTTACGTTCCTGGATGAAGATCACCGGCAAAAGCATCAGTACCAGCGCGACCAGGCCGAAGATGACTAAGGTGATCTGCAGGGCTTGCATGCCGATCTCAGGGGTGATAACACCGCCAGCCGCCAAAGTGGTGGCCAGACCATCCTTGATTCCGTACACCTGACTGCCAACCATGAAGCCGAGCGCCCAGGTTATCGAGATCATGGTGCTGAGCTGGAGGCGTTCGTCCGGTGCATGGCCCAGTTCGCTCAGCAGCGCGAAGAACGGCGTCACGTAGATGGTCATGAACAGGTAAAAAAGGATGATAGTGACGAACAGCCAGACGCTGTTAAGAGGACTGGCGCCGGCCACCGGCGGGAAGAAGACCAGGAAGGACAACAGCGAAAAAGGGATGGCGCCAATTAGTAGGAACTTGCGACGACGGCCAAAGGGTGACCGACTGCGGTCGGACAGGCCGGCGATCAGCGGGTCGGTCACGGCATCGAAAATGCGGCTGACACCGCCGGCAACGCCGATCAGGCCGGCAGCGGCAATAAAAACCGGGAACATCCGGCCGGAACTTCCGGCTTGGGTGGGTGGGCTGTAAAAGTAGACTAACAGGTTAGCGACGCCATAGGAGGCCAGCGACCAGCCGAACTGGCCGAGGGCATACATGATTTTTTTCCACAAGGGCAAGGCCAGGGGGCGGGTGGCTTCCATTCATAACTCCTGTGTTGGGGTAAACAAGCTGATTCCAGTGTTGGCGTGCATTGTAGACCGTAATGGCCAGCTTGTCCATTTATTATTTTCTGTCTGGAAGAATTGCTTGGCGACAAGGCGTAAATAATCCGAAGCGGCTGATATTAATTGCCTTTTTCCTATATATTAATTAACTTACAAAAATAAAGGAGCATTCAACCATGAAAACAAAACAAGGTATTCTGCTGGTATTGAGTTTGTTTCTTGTTGCCGTCAGTCTTTTTGGACAGGATACGCTGACGGTAGTACCCGGCACGGTGACGGTGGACGGGGTTCGCGGCACCGGTGAATATACGTATTCGACCAGCCAGAACAACATGGAACTGTGGTTGCGCCGCCTAGACGACAATCGCCTGGCTTTTTTCTACCAGGTCAAGACGACGGGGTGGATAGCCTTAGGTTTTGGGTCGGTGCGGATGGATAGCGCCCACATCTTGATCGGCTATCAAGCTGCCGTGACTGTCGCCGATGAGCAGACCGGCGCTGGCAATACCCACAGTCGCGCCACAACTACGGTCTTACAAACGTCGCTAATGCGCGAGGTGGACGGCTATACGATTTGGGAAGGAATTATCGACGGCAGCCGGTTTTTAGCTGGACCGAACCTGCAAATGATTATGGCCTATGGGCGGGCTGACAACTTGACCACCCGGCATCAGGCCCGGGGCAGCCTGACGGTGACCTTGCGCTGAACGAGACTGACAAGACAAACAGCCGGCAACTGGTTCCCGATGGGGTCAGCTGCCGGCTTTATCTTAACGGGCGATGATGCTACCCAGTCCGGAAATTTCAACCGAGGGTGTGGCTGATTTTCCATAATAATAGAGATTACCGATACCGCTCATGGTACCAACTATGGCGAGGCTGGCACTGACATGACAATGCCCGGTGCCGCTCATAGCCAGCTGGACGGTTTCGGCGGGCAAGTCATTGGCATGGATGGTGCCGGTACCTTCGGTTAGGATGACAAGATTCCTGGCCTGGCCTTGCAGCGTGCAGTCACCCGTGCCGGAGAGCGAAATCGTCACCTTGTTGTTGGGTACCTGTAGCATGCTGATGGAGACGGTACCAGTGCCGGATGAGCTGAGCGAGAAATCGCGGTCTGCCAGGTTCAGCGCCGGAATGGTGACCTGGCCGGTGCCGCTGGACTGGATGTCGGTGATAGCCGGGCCATAGACGGTAATTTTACTGGCGACGGCGGGTACCATCGAGGTAAACGGCTTCATGCCGATTTCCAGTACACTGCCATCCAGACTGACTATAATGAGGTCCTGGAGGTTACTGTCGATGCTGATAACGACTTGTCGGGTATCGGACACCACGAATTCCAGGTCGGTGACGCCGCTGATGTCGAGGGAATCGAAGGCGCCGACCTGGATGGTTTGATCGCTGAGGCTGCCGTTGCCAAAAGCCGGCAGCAGACAGGCTGATAAGCTGGCCACGATAGCGACAGCCAGCAGAGTTTTGATGAATCTGGTCATGGTTTCTTCCTCAACAAGTCGGCTTGCGCACAACCCCGACTTGAAGCGAGTGATGTTCGGCGCTCACGGCACCGGTCAGGTCGCTCCCGAAGGCGGGCAGCCTGATACTGTCGCTTAAGGTATCGCAGGCTGTGTCAAAAAACAAACAAGTAGTCGCAGTTTTAATGACCAGTCTGGTTCCAGACGAATTTTCGCAGGAACAGCGACCAATGCAGCGCCGGAACGCTTAGCTTGCTGGCCGCTACCAGTAAGCCTTCGTCCAGGCTGACCAGGAGGGCATGATGCCGGCCCGCCGCCTGCAGGATGGCGCTGTCGTGGCGGTGTTTGCTGGCTGTCGCTGTCAGGTCGCCGTCGGTAGGGGCCTGGACCAGGCGGCAGAGGCCATCGGCCAGGGCCAGCAGGCGCGCCGCCCTGGTTGGGTCGGGACAGGCTGCCAATTCCGCTCGCTGCACGGGCGTCAGGTAGAGTTGCAGGTCACGCCGGTTGCTCAGCTCGCCGGCGCTCTCATCGTCGGCCAGCAAGGCGTCCAGGCAGTTACTGTCCAGCATGATCTTCATTATGTATTCTCGGACGCGCGGCTGCGGCTATCAGTCGCGTGGCGGCTGGCGGGAGGCCGGACCGCGACGTGGCCCCCCGGTTTGGCCAGGCTTGGGGCGGGTGTGGTGGCCACCGACTGGGCGCGGGCTGCCGCGTCCACTTGGTTTGTCTGGCTTAGCGGGCGATGGCAGTTGGTCGCGGTCGGCTGGTTCCGGTCGCCCCCGCCAGCCAGGGGCTTGATCCATGCCCTGCAGGCGGTGGCCTGGCGCCAGCTCGTACAGGAAAATGGCGGCGGTTTGCGAAACATTGAGGCTTTCGACTGGGCCGGCGCCGCGGATGCGAACCAGTATGTCGCAGGCTGCCCGGGCGTCCATCGACAGGCCTTTTTCCTCGTTGCCGAGAACCAGAAGCAAGGCCTTGCCGGGAGCTTCCGGGCTGGCTGTTTCCTGGCTGTAGCGCCAGGCAAAATTACGGATGTCGGTGGAGCCGCGGTGGTCGGCGCCGACCGAGGTCAACTGGCCTTTGCACAGCTCGATGACGGTGCGGGCTGAGGCGGCGCTGTAGACGGTGATGTGTTCCAGTCCGCCGCGGGCCACCCGGTAGGCGCTGGTGGACAGATGGGCCGCTCCCGCCTGGTCGCACAGCACCAGGCCATCGTAGCCGAAAAAGGCGGCGCTGCGGGCAATGGAGCCCAGGTTGTGGTCGTCGCCGACCTTGTCTAGCAGGATGATGCGGGCGCCAGCCGCTGCCCACTGGGCGACGATGGCGGCAGTCACGGCCGGCGCTTCGGCGTCCTCGATCATGGCTACCACGCCCTGGTGGTGTTTGGAGCCGGAAAGGCGTTCCAACTCGGCCGGCTCGGCGATGCGGTAAAGGCGCTGGTGGTTGGCCAAGAAGGCGCAGAGCGGCCCGAAGGCTGGCGCTTGTTCCTCGGTGAAAAAGAGGCGCTTGACGGCGTCGGGGCGCTTGTCGCCCAGAGACCGCACGGCCTGGCGGCCGCAGACGGCGGTTTCGCGTTTTCGGTTGGTATTCACGCTATGAGCATAGCCGCCGGGGCGGGTTTGAGCAAGCCATCCGGCGCCGAGCGTTAACAGCTAGCCGCGCCTCCTGGCGCTTTTCGTTTGGCAGGGACCCTTTTTTGTGCTAGTCTGGCAGCAGGAGGCCCGCCGTGGCGCTGTTCGGGTTTTTCGGGTTGGCTTTTACCTGGCTTTTTAGCCTGATCAAGTTCCTGGTTGTATTGAACACCAGCGGCTTTTTTTGATCGGCTGAACCTCATGGACGTGAATTCTGTCGCTGCGCCGGGCGCAGTAATCAGCCTGAGCGAGCTCTGCGCCAACTATGGCCGGCAGATAGTGCTGAAAAATCTGAGCCTGACTGTGTCCTCTGGCGACTTGGTTGGCCTGGTCGGTCCCAACGGCAGTGGCAAGACCACCTTGCTCAAGGTGTTGCTTGGTCTATTGCCGGTCGTTGGCGGCGCGGGGACGGTGCTGGGGCAGGACTTGTCCGGGCGACCAGGCGGCCACGCCGTGCGCCGCTTGCGCCGGCGCATTGCCTGGTTGCCACAGGCTTCGGCCACACCGAGCTTGCCGGTAAGCGTGGCCGAACTGGTGCTGCTCGGCCGCTGGGGGCGATCGTTCGGTTGGTTGCGCCGCCCGGACGCTACGGATCGGCGGCTCGTCGCCGAGGCCCTGGAGACGGTCGGCTTGGCTGACCTGGCTGGGCGGCAGTTTGCCAGCCTGTCCGGCGGCCAGCTCCAACGCGCCTTGCTGGCCCGCTGCCTGGTCCGCCAGCCGGAGCTGTTGCTGATGGACGAGCCCGCCACCTGGTTGGACCGCGAGGCCAAGGCGGAGCTGCTACGGGAAGTGATTAGCGCGCACAGCCGCCTGGGCATCACTATGTTGATCGTTAGCCATGAGGCTTTACCCGGGCGGGCCTTCGATCGCATCGTGCGCTTGGCGGCGCCGGTTAACCCGGTCCGGGCTGCCGGACCTGATCGGCTGGCGGGACCCGCAGCTGGCGGAGACCACGATGGCTGAGCTGCTCAAGGCCTTGGCCCTGCCCCTGATGCGGCATGCTTTACTTGGCATGTTGGTGGCCGGTGCCAGTTTTTCGCTGCTGGGCGTGGTCGTGGTGTCGCTTAATCTGACGGCCATCCGCTTTACCCTGATGCACATAGGTCTACTGGGCGCGGCGGCCGGCCTGGCCATGGGCTTCTCGTCGTCGGCCGGCGCCTTTGTGGCCGTGCTGCTGGCTTCTTTATTGATGGGATTAAGTGGCCGCAAACTGGCTATCTCCTCGGGTTCGGTGCTGGCCTTGTTTATGACGGCCGCGCTGGCTGGCGCCTTCATTCTGCTGGCGGTGGCAGGCGTGCCGGCCATGGAAGTTTTTGGCGTATTTGCCGGCAATATTCTGATGCTGACCCGCCTTGATCTGTGGCTGGTAATAGGCCTGGGCGGATTGATTGTAGCGGTTTTTGTCCTGGCTTACCACGAGATTCAGCTGGTGTTGCTGGATGGCGAACTAGCCCGCGCCCAGGGCGTGCCGGTGGAACTGGTTAGCTGTGCCTTGTACCTGCTGTTGGGCGCCGGCGTGGCTGGAGCGCTGCGCCTGGTGGGCGCTCTGTTGGTTGACGCGGTGATTCTGTTGCCGGCGGTGGCGGCGCTGCGCTTTGCGCGCGGTTTTGGCAGCGCCCTGGCGCTGACGGCGCTGTTTGGCGTGTTGACCTGTTTGCTGGGCTTTGTCGCCGCCGTGATGCTGGACTGGCCGATCGGCGCCAGCGCGGCGGCGGCGGCCTGCATCATTTTGGGTTTGAGCGTACTGGTTTCGAAATTGTCACGAAGGAGTTAGGGATGAAAAGTCGATTGGCCTGTTTGATGGCAGCCTTACTGGCGGCCGGTTTTTGTTTCGCGTCAGGGGACAAGGCGGCAGCGCCACCGCCGCCAGCCGATACGGCCACGACGGTTACGGTCGTCTCTGGCGCCACCCCGCCGACCACTTCCCGGCAAGTGGTAGCTTCTACTGCCTGGGTGGGGGCTATGCTTGAGGCCGCCGGCCTGCGACCGATCCGTATCCTGGCGCCGCTTGAGCTGCGCCATCCGGCCGAATACGATTTTCGGCCGAGCGACATCCAGTATGTTCTGGCGGCCGACGAGGTGGTCTGGGCCGGCTACGAGGGCTTCGTGCGCCAACTGATTCAGGCGGCGCCGATACCGGCGGAGCGGCTGGTCGCCGTTTATACCGATAATACGCCACCGCGTCTCCGCCAGGAAGTAGCGGCCTTGGCGGAGCGCTTTGGGACCCAGGTCTGGTTCCAGGGTTGGGCGACCCGGCTCGACGTCCTGGCCGGTCGCCTGCAGGCCGGGGCGCGGCGGGTGAACGCCAACGGCATTCGTCTGGCGGTGCATGTCCATTACAAGGCCCTGGCCGAGTGGCTGGGCTACACGGTGGTGGCCGAAATTGGCATGGGCGAGCTGACGCCGCAACGGCTGCAAGCCATCCTGGACGCCAAGCCCGACCTGGTCATCGACAATTGGCACATGCCGAACGGCGCGCCGCTGCAAGGCCTGGTGCCGCGCTACGTCGGCCTGATCAATTTCCCCGGCCCGCTGGCTCCGACCGGACTATTAGAAGTGCTGGAGTACAATGGCCGGCAACTGGGCTTGCTGGAGTAAGTACGCAGTCAGGCTCTGGCCGACTCCGGGCTGGCGGCTGACCGCTCAGCTAATCAGCTTGGGGTGCCCCAGGCGGGCGCTGGCGCCGGGCGACTCGAAGTAGCGGCAGACCACGTCGCGCAGGTAGGTGAAGCGCGTGAAGCGCAGCTCGGTTGAGCCGTCGAGGGCTGGAAAGCCGCCGTTCTCCGAGTTGGCCAAGTGGGTCAGTCCGGCAACGCTGTACCATTCATCGTCGGCCAGCGGCTGGTACACGGGGGTGGGGCTGGCCTCAACGGCCACGGCGATGTCGGCCGGACCGGTAGCCGTCTCGGTCCAGCGCAGGCCGGCCACTTCCAGCGGGCCAAAGGGCAGCCCTTGCGGACGGAAGCCGATACCCATGACCACCCTGTCGTTATAAGCCGCCTCGAGGCGCTCCGTTAATAGTTGGCGGATTTGTCGACCGCTCAGCTTGAAGCTGGCCGGCGTTAGCATGCTTTTGGAGACGCGGTACAGGTCGGCCACCCGGACTGTTCCGGCCGGCAGGCCTTCAATGGCCGCCGGTCCGAACATCAGGCCGATTTGGGTGCCCAGCGCCAAGCGGTTGATACTGGCCAGCAAGCCGACCAGCTCTGGCTTGGACAAGGGCGCGGCCAGCTGGAACAGCTCGCGCTCCAGGACGCCGTTGGCGGCTTGCTGGTGGCTGTCCAGGATGCGTCGCTGCTCGGGGTCGGCCGCCGCGAAGGCGCCGCTGTCGTGCAGCCGGGCTTGGTGCGCCACTACCTTGCCGTCGGTAATGGTCAGTTCCAGCTCGCCGACGAACTGGCCCATACCGCCGGCCTGGACGATGATGGTTCCGCCGACGGTTTCGGCCACCGCCAGCTGGCTGTGTGAGTGGCCGCCGACGATGACGTCGAAGCAGCCGGGCAGCTCGCGCGCCAGGCGCTGGTCGTCGCGCAGTCCGTAATGCGACAACAGGATGACCAGCTCGGCGCCGGCGGCGCGAAGGGCGGCCGCCTCGTCCCGCAGGGTGGCAACGCAGTCACGGCTTTCTAGGCCGTGCAGCCGGCCGACCGCGTCGTCCATCGGCTCGATGACGCCGAGCAGACCGAGGCGGATACCCTTGTCGACGATGACCGAAGCATGGGCTGCCAGGCTGGCGCTGGCGGTGGAGCCGACGGTGCTGAGCACCCAGGGAAAGCGGCTGCGGGCGGCCATGGCGTTGATCTGCTCGAGGGAGAAGCGGAACATTTCATTGTTGCCCGGGACGAAGGCGTCGCAGCCGGCGTCGGACAGCAAGTCGGCGTGGACGGCGCCTTGGCTAAGCTTGCAAACGCTGGCGCTGATGTCGCAGTGGTCGCCACAATCGACGAACAGGACCCGTTCGGCGCCGAGTTCGGCGCGGCGGCGTTTGATGAATCCGGCGCACTGCAGCCATTCATCGTAGTGGGCGTGCAGGTCGTTGGTATGGAGGATGGTCAGTTGCTGCGTCATGGTACTCTCCTGCCAAGGATACGGTGGCGCCGCTTGCTGGAGCACGCCGCCGGCCGCCGCATCAGACATCGTTGGGTTAGCTGTCGGATTGTCCGTCCGCTCAGTCGAAGAGACTTTCCAGCTCGGTAATCAGGCCGCCGACATGATCGACCGCCTCCTGGATGAATTTGCCGCCCGTGGTGTCGAGCCCGGCCTTACGCAGCAGTTCTTCGGGAGTCAGGCTGCCGCCGGCCTGGAGCACGGCCAGCCATTGGTCGGCAGCGGCCTGGCCTTCCTTCATGACGCGGCGCGAGATAGCGGTGGCGGCGCTCAAGCCGGCCGAATAAGTGTAAGGATACAAGCCCATGAAGTAATGCGGCTGGCGCATCCAGGTCAGGCCGGCGTCGTCGTCGATCTTGACCGTGTCGCCCCAGAAGCCGCGCAGTACCTGCAGGGTGGTTTCGCATAGCGCTTTGGCGGTCAGGGGCTGGTTCTTTTCGGCCATGGCGTACACCCGGCGCTGGTATTCGGCCTCCAGGAGATGAGTGACGAAGTTGTGGTAATAGGTTTCAAGTAACTGCAATATTACCCAGCGCTTGAAGCGCGGTTCGGTTTTCCGCTTCATGAAGTAGCCGGCCAGGAACATTTCGTTGATGGTGGACGGCGCCTCCACGAAGTAGGTGGACGGGCGGGTGTCGAAGACTCGCTGCTGGGCGTTGGCCAGGGTGAAGTGGCCGGCGTGGCCCAGCTCGTGGGCCAGGGTGAAGGCCGAGCGCATGGTTGGCTGATAGGTGATGAGCACGAAGGAATGGGCGCCGTAGGGTGAGGCGCAGAAGGCGCCAGTGGACTTGCCGACATTGTCGACGAAGTCTATCCACCGTTCGGCGAAGGCCCGCTTGATGATGGCTTGGTAATCGGGGCCGAGGACGCTGAGCGCTTCTTGCAGAATGCCTTGGATTTCCGGGATGGTGGCCGGCGGCGCGAAGTCCGGGTCGAGCGGTGCCTTAAGATCGCAGAAGCGCAGTTCGTCGAGGCCCAGCTGTTTGCGCTTGAGTTTGGCCAAGCGTTGCATGTGCGGCGCCAGCTGGCGGTAGATCAAGTCGATCTGCTGGTTGTACATCTCCACCGTCACCTTCTGCGGCTTGAGCAGCATGTGGGTGACCGACGGGTAGCCGCGGGCTCGGCTGAGCGCCACTTGTTTGCGGACTTCGGCGGCGTAGACGGCGGCGTAGGTGTTCTTGTAGCGCTGCAGTGTCTGCACGAAAGAGGCATAGGCGTTGCGCCGGATGGTGGTGAAGCGGGAAAATTCGTAGTTCGACTCGAAGAGCGCAAAGGAATTGGGCAGGCTTTGGTCGGCTTCGCCCGTAAATTCAGCGAAGGCCATGTCGGCGGCCTTGCTCATGCCGTAGATCCGGTAGGGTGCTCCCATTAGTTCGCCGAGCTCGGCTAGCACTTTTTCGGTTTCCGGGCTCAGGCGGTAGGGCTTATCTTCGTAAAGGTCGTCCAGATAACGCTTGAAGGGCAACAGCGCGGCGCAGGCAAATAGCCCGGCGTAGGTGGCTTGATCCAGCGCTAGCAGCTCGGAGGCGATGAAGGTGAAAGCCACGTCGACTGTAGTGGCGATGCCGGAGAATTGCATGCTGCGGGCCTGGTTCTCCGGGTTGGTGCCGTCTTCCGATTGCTTGAGGCTGACGTAGGTGGCCAGTTGGATGTATTTAATGTAGGTTTTCTCGAACATCAGCAGGCAGTCAGCCAGGGTTTGACCGCCTTCGGCGATCCGACCCTGGTAGGCCTCGATGGCTGTCAGCTCGCCCTTGATGTTCTCGGCGGCGCTGCTCCAGGCCTGATTGTCGGAGAAAAGGATGCTAAGGTCCCAGGTGAGTCGTTTTTCTACCTGGTCGCGGGTTAGACGGATGGTGGCGGTGCTACTCATGGCTTGTCTCCTAGCTGGATCCGGTCGTTTTTGGGTTCCTCATGATAGCACGCTTTACGGAATCTGACAGCTGGTACCTCTGGCTTGGTGAGATTGATCGGCAAGCTGGCTTTTTTCGGGCCTGCGGTGTATTCTGGAATCCGCGGTGGGGGACGGGAACCGGCTGATCAAAATTGACTGCGGAGGACGACCTTCCATGAACAAGATCTACGCCATCGGCGAAACGGTTTTCGATATTATGATTAAAGACGGCGCTGTCCGCGAAGGGCGGGTTGGCGGCTCGGCCCTGAACTGTGCCGTGTCGCTGGGCCGGCTGGGCTTGCCGGTGGCTTTGGTATCGGAGTTAGCTGAAGACCGGTTGGCTGGCCTGATTCTGGATTTCTTGTCCGGCGCCGGCGTCGATACCAGTTTGGTGCAGCGCTACCAGGGTAGCCAGTCGGCCGTGGCCCTGGCCTTCCTGGCCGATGGCCAGGAAGCAGAGTATGCCTTTTACAAGCAGTATCCGGTCGAGCGGCGCCTGCGGGCCATTCCGGCTCTAAGCGCCGGCGATTATCTGCTGTTTGGCTCGTCGTTCAGCTATGCCGCCGCCCTGCGACCGCAACTGTGCGCCATCCTGGCCGCAGCTAAATTGGCCGGGACGTTAGTGCTGTACGACCCCAATATCCGCCGCCATCACCTGCCGGACCTGACCGAGATTCTGCCCCTGGTGCGCGAGAACATCGCCAGTGCCCATCTGGTGCGAGCTTCGGCGGAAGATTGCCGCTATCTGTTCGGCAGCGATGACCCGGATCAGGCTCGCGCCGCGGTGGCCGCGGCCGGTTGCGGCTGCTTCATTTATACCGCGGCCGGGGCGGAAGTGCTGGTGTATACGCCAACACTGCGCAAATCTTACCCAGTGCCATCGGTGGCGGTGGTCAGTACGGTCGGCGCCGGCGACAGCTTCAACGCCGGCACCCTGTACACATTGTGGCGCCATGGCCTGACCTCATCACGCCTGGCTACTTGCCCGGAAAGCTTTTGGGACGAGGTGGCGGCCAATGGCATCCGTTTCGCGGCCCACGTCTGCCAGTCGTTTGATAATTATATAGCGGAAAACTTTGCGCGGGAGCTTGTTGGGCGCTGATAGTCCTGCTTCGCGCCAATTCCGTTAAAAAGCGGCCAAAAGGCTTGTTTTACGGCCACTTTCCGTGCATAATGCCCAGCTGATTCGCAAATAATTCTATTCCTCAAATGCCCTGGCGACACGGGAGGTCTACCGTCATGCCCCCAAGAACTAAAATCAAGTCCAGCTTAAAACTGTACTGGCAACTCTTGTCCGCCCATATCAAGCCGCAACGGGGCGCCTTCGTCTTCCTGCTTGGTCTGCTGCTGGGCAGCGTCGGCCTGCGTATTTTCGCGCCGCAGATCATGCGCTCCTTCATCGATTCGGCCTTGGCCGGCAAGCCCCTGTCCGCCTTGCTGGCGGCGGCCGGCGCCTTCATCGGGGTGGCTTTGGTTCAGCAAGGCGTCGCCATCGCCACTAATTATCTTGGCGAAAAAGTGGCCTGGCGGGCCACCAATGCCCTGCGCGGCGAATTGGCGGCCCACGCCCTGCGGCTGGACATGAGTTTCCATAACAACACCTCGCCCGGCCAGCTCATCGAGCGTATCGACGGCGATGTGGCCGAGCTGTCCAACTTTTTTTCGTTTTTCGCGCTGATGCTGGCCAGCAATATCCTGCTGCTTCTCGGCATCCTGGCGGCCTTGTTTGCCGAGGATTGGCGAGCCGGTTTGGGCTTTGCCGCTTTCGTAATGCTGTCTATGTATTTGCTGCTCAAGTTCAAGAGCATCGCCCGACCCTTTGTCAAGGCGCGGCGCGAAGGCTTCACCGCCATGTTCGGTTTTATTGAGGAACAGCTGTCGGGCACCGAAGACCTGCGCTCGGCCGGCGCGGTCGACTATTCCATCAAGCATCTCATCAAGCACAGTACCGGCATCTTCAGTCACACCCGCAAGTCGACCATCCGGATGTTTTTTTTGAATCTGACTATCGACGTCCTGCTTTCTGGCGGCCTAGTACTGGCCATGGTACTCGGCTTCAAGCTGCACAGCCTGGGCTTGATCAGCGCCGGTACCGTCTACCTGTTCGTGCATTACCTGGGCCTACTCGACGAGCCGATGTGGGCTATGACCCGCCAGATGGAATCTTTCCAGACCATCAGCGCTTGCGTCGAGCGCCTCAACGAGTTTCAAGCCCTGCGACCAAAGGTCGGCAGCGGCCTGGATATGTCGGCGGCCGCTAGTCCTTTGGTGGCCCCGCCGCTGTTGTCGTACGCGCCGCCGGACGAAGCCGGTTTCCACCCAGTGGCCTTGCGCTTCGAGGATGTGACTTTCTCCTACAACGAGGAGGATACCGTCCTGCACGCTGTCGGCTTCGACCTGCCACCGCGGCGGATTCTGGGCGTGCTGGGACGCACCGGCAGCGGCAAGAGCACATTGGTACGGCTGGTAGCGCGCCTGTACGACCCGCAGGCCGGCCGCATCCTGTACGATGGCCGCTGCGTCGGCCAGATCGATCCGGGCGAACTGCGCCACCGGGTAGCCATGGTCACCCAGGACGTGCAGCTGTTCCGGGCCAGCATCCGCGACAACCTGACCTTTTTTGACCGCAGCTACCGCGACGAGGCCTTGCTGGCGGCTATGGAAAAATTGGGCCTGTCCGGCTGGCTGGCTAAGCAGGCGCGGGGGCTGGATACTCAGCTGGACTCGGGCGGCAAGAGCTTGTCGGCCGGCGAGGCCCAGCTACTGGCCTTCACCCGGGTGTTTCTGCGCGATCCGGGACTGGTCATCTTGGACGAGGCTTCATCGCGGCTTGACCCGGCTACCGAGCAACTCCTGGAGCAGGCCATCGACCGGCTGCTGGCCGGCCGCAGCGCCATCGTCATCGCCCACCGTCTGGCCACCGTCCGCCGGGCCGACGACATCCTGATTCTGGAAAAAGGCCGCGTGGTCGAGTACGGTCCGCGTGCCGGCCTGGAGCAGAACCCGGACAGCCGCTTCAGCCAGTTGCTGGTGGCCGGCCTCGAGGAGGTACTGGCATGAGCGCAGATCATCAGGCGATTGAAGGCAACGCCGGACCGCAGGCTTCGGTGGCGGCGGTCGGACACGCCATTGGCGGCATCATCCGTTTCCTGCCCGTTCACTACGTCCTCGACCTGCTGTTGGTGGCCTTGATGTACGGCTGCGGCAGCCTGGCGCCGGCTTTCATTCTGCGGCTGTTCTTTAATTATCTGTCGGGGGAGGCGGCCGCCGGCCTGAACCTTTGGACGGTGGTAGCTCTGGCCGGCGCGGCCCTGGTCGGTCGGACACTGGCCCGCTTCGGCTTCGTGCTGGTGGATACGCCGCTCTTGGCGCGCAGCTCCACCTTGCTGCGCAAGAACATGTTGACCAGCGTGCTACGTCGCCCCGGCGCTTCGCCCTTGCCCGAGTCGCCCGGCGAAGCGGTCAGTCGCTTCCGCAACGACGTGTCCGAGCTGCCGAATTTCGTCATCATGCTCAACGACATGCTGGTCAGCGCCTTCACCATTGGCACGGCTGTTATCCTAATGGCCCGGACTAACTGGCTGATCACCGTATTGTCGCTGCTACCCATTGTGGTAGTCGGCGTCATCGCCTCGCTGGCCAAGAATCGCATCGAATATTACCGGGTGGAAAGCCGACGCGCCACCGGACGCATCACCGGCTTCATCGGCGAATTTTTCGGCGCCGTCCAAGCTATCAAGGTGGCTGGCAGCGAACGGCATGTGCTGAGCCATTTCGACACCCTCAACGAGTCGCGCAGCCGGCTATCATTACGCGAACGATTGTTCAACGAGATCCTGGGCTCGCTCTACCGCAACACCTCGACCATCAGCACCGGCGTCATCCTGTTGCTGGCGGCCCGTGGCATGAGCGATGCCACCTTCTCGGTCGGCGACTTCTCGTTTTTCGTCAGCTTGTTGGGCAAGATGGGCGGCATGACGACCATGGTAGGCATGCTGACAGCTGGCTGGAAGCAGCTCGGCGTCTCCATCAACCGCATGCAGCGCCTGATGGGCACGGCTGACCCACGTGCCTTGGCCGCCAAGTGTGACTTGAAGCTGGACGGGGTGTTGCCGGAGGTGCGCTATGCCGCCAAGACCGAGGCCGACCGTTTGGAGCACATGAGCGTCAGCAGGCTGACTTTCCGCTATCCGCATTCCGACAACGGCATCGCCGATATCGGTTTTGAATTGATGCGCGGAAGCCTGACGGTCATCACCGGGCGGGTCGGTTCCGGCAAGACCACCGCCCTGCGTTGCCTCTTGGGCCTGCTGACGCCGGATTCCGGCGAGGTGCGCTGGAACGGCCAGCCGGTTACCCAGCCGGGCGATTTCTTCATCCCGCCGCGTTGCGCCTACACGGCCCAGGTGCCGCGCCTGTTCAGCGACAGCCTGCGCGACAATCTGCTGCTCGGTCTGCAGGCTGACGATGAAGCACTGCTGGCCGCCGCCCGGCTGGCCGTGCTGGACGACGATCTGCGCCAGATGGAAGACGGGCTGGACACCAAGGTAGGTACGCGCGGCGTCAAGCTGTCCGGCGGCCAGGTGCAGCGTGCCGCCGCCGCCCGCATGTTCGTACGCCGGCCGGAGTTGCTGGTCTTCGACGACTTGTCCAGCGCCTTGGACGTCAATACCGAGCTGCAGTTGTGGGAGCGCATTTTTGGCCCAGCCAACAGCCTGTCGGAGGCCACTTGCCTGGCGGTATCGCACCGTCGGCCGGCCCTGCGTCGGGCGGACCATATCGTCGTGCTCAAGGACGGACGGGTCGAGGCGCAAGGCACGCTTGACGCGTTGCTGGAGACTTCGGCCGAGATGCGGGCCATCTGGCGCGAAGAGGGTTGAGCCAGCGCTTGGCCTAGCGCTTGGTCGCCGGCCAGACAGGCGCTTGCCTTCCTGGCCGCCCTGCGGCTATCCTGCCGGCATGCAACGAAAAACCACCACCATGGGAAGCCTGCACTGCAGCGGCCTGCTCGCCGCCCTCGATCAGGCCATGCCACCGACCAGTGACAGCCCGCCGCCACCGGATCAAACGGCCGGCGAGGCGACAAGTGCGGTCGCTGGCGCGGCGGACTTTGTTGGCACCGAGTTACCGGTCGCCGCCATTCTGCGCAGCCAGTTTCAGGTCATGGAACTGAAGCGGCTGTACCGACAGGGCTGGCTGAAGCGCGGCATCGACCGTGATCAGACCGAGTCGGTGGCCGACCATGTCTTTGGCACTGCCTTGCTTTGTTTGCTCCTGGCCGGCCGGCCGCCCTTCGAGTCGCTCGACGCCGGTAAGGCCCTCCGGCTAGCCCTGATCCACGAATTGGGCGAAGTCTACACCGGCGACATCACCCCGGTGGACGGCGTCAGTCTGGCGGAGAAGCACCAGCGTGAACGCCACTCGCTGGAACGAGTCTTGGGCGAATTGCCACAGGCCGACGAGCTGCGGGCGCTGTGGCTGGATTTCGAGACCAGCGGCAGTCCCGAGGCCCGTTTCGTGCGCCAGCTCGACCGGCTGGAGATGGGCTTGCAGGCTGTGGCCTACAAACTGAATGGTTCGGAGCGTATGGCGGAATTCTTCGATAGTGCCGACCGGGCGGTCAGCGACCCAGCTTTACGGCAGCTGCTGGCTCTGGCGCTGCGCGTCGCGGAATAGCCGGCTAGGAGCCTGTCGGGCTTTGGAACGCGAAGAATGATAGTCAGGTAAAATTGGGAAACAACTCTGAAGAATCCAGTATTTCGGGAGATTTCTCACGCTTTTTGGCCGATCTCAGCCCCCCACGGCCTAAAATCGGCTCGTCAATCGGGCCATACAGGAAGTATGACCCTCAATCCTCACCTATTTTCCACTCGGGGCTCGCTTTCGTTGGGCCAAAATCCAAAGCCCGACAGACTCCTAGTAATCCTTGACAAGCGCCGCCGCCTGCATAAGCTTTGGCTAGCAGGCTGTTGAAAATGGAGGCGCGCGATGGCTGATACTGGCAGAGTGCTTGAGTCGAAGATTACCCGCGTTACGGTATATGGCGATCGGGCCATGGTTGGCCGCCAGGCCCAACTGGAATTGCCGGCCGGCGAGGCGGTATTGGTCTTCAACGGGCTGCCCGATGTGCTGGACGCCGACAGCGTGCAAGTATCAGGCAGCGGCGCCATTCTACGCGACATCAAAGTGACGACGCAGCAGACCGCCGAATTACCGGTGGAGGAACTACGTCAGCTAGAGACCCAAAAGCTGGCCATCGAGGACCACTTGGCCGAGTTGGCTGACCGCCGGGCGCAGGCCAGCGCCGAAAAGGATTTCGTCACCCGCATCACTCAGAAACTGACCGGAGCCGAAGGTGGCAAACCCGGCGTCCAGGAATTCAACCCGGAAGCTTGGATGACCATGGTCGAGTATTACCGGCGCAAGCTGGAGGAACTCGATGGCCAGCTGCGCGGTTTGAACCGCGAAGAACGACCGCTGAAGCTGGAGCTGCAAGCCGTCATCCGCCGCCTGCAGGTTCGCGCCGGCGGCGCCGTCCGCCGTCAGAAAACGGTCACCCTGGTCGTCGAGGCCAAGCAGGCCGGCCAGGTGGATCTGGAAATTCGCTACCTGGTCAGCCGGGCCGCCTGGCGCGCCCAGTACGATCTGCGCATCGACCCGGAGCCGCGCCGTCTGGCCTTGCATTACAACGCCCTGGTTACCCAGTCGACCGGCGAGGACTGGAACCATGCCCGCCTGCTTCTGTCCACCGCCCGGCCGCAGATTTCCGGTAACCTTCCGGTTCTGAACCCGCAGGAATTGCGAATTTGGTCGCCACCGCCGCCGCCGATGGTGACGCGGTCGGCGGCCTCCGGCATTGGCGACATGCGCAAGAAGTCGGCCAAACGGGCCGATTACGACGAAGAGGCGGAAGGGGACAGCTTCACCGCTGGCATGGTTGCCGAGGCGATGCCAGCGCCGGCCCCGGCCATGGAGCGCGAAGAAGCCGTCATCGACAGCTCGGGCTCAACCGGCTCTAGCGTCGTCTTCCAGATCGGCACGTGGTGCGACATTCCCGGCGACGGCGAGCCACACCAGGTGATGATCCACCTCGGCGACTATCCGGCCGAGTTCATTTACCAGACCGTACCGCGGCTGGCTCCCTACGTCTACCTGAAGGCGCAGGTCCGCAACGAGACGGAGTTTCCCTTCCTGCCCGGCAAGACCCGCATTTTCCTGGGCAGCAATTACGTAGCCGAAGGCGGCTTGAACCTAGTGGCACCCGGCGAAAATTTCCTGGTGGATCTGGGAGTGGACGAGACGATTACGGTGCAGCATCAATTGGTCAAGAAATTCGACGCCAGCGCCGGCTTGCTGGCCAAGCGCGTCAAGCTGGAATACCGCTACCGCATTGACGTCGAGAATAAGAAGAAGAGCAATGAAACGATAACCCTGTTTGACCAGATACCGCTGTCCCGCCACCAGGACATCGCCATCAAGGTGATTGAGCCGCTGCTCAAAGGCGCCGAATGGAAGGGCGTGGTCGGTGAGCTGCCGACCGGCCTGGGTCCCTTTGTCGAGGAAAGCGGCCGCCTAATCTGGAACCTGGCAATGGCAGCCGGCGCCAAGCAGAGTCTGACGGTGGCCTGGCAGGTGGAATACCCGCAGGGTAACCAGCTTACCGGTTTATGAGGCCGGCCCGTCGTGGCCGCTCCCGGGCGACCGTATCCAGCCTAGGGTATTCAGGTGGCGGATCTTGCAAGGAGAATGTATGGCCTTAAAAATCCGGCTTGGCTTCTCGGCCAGGATCATCTTGGTAGCGCTGTTTGGGTTGATTATACTGGCCGTCATCCAGACTGGTTCGTCAGCCATCAGTATCCAGCGCCAGATGGTGCGGATGGCCCAAGCTGAGCAGGCCGTCTCCTTGAAAGTGCTCAAGGAATTGGTTTCCAACCAAGGACAACCACTGGAGCTGAGGCTCGAAAGGCTATACGCCGGCGCTTACCCGCTCAACGACGACCCTGCCATCGTCGACCGCACCGAACAACTCACCGGCAGCGTCGCCACGGTGTTCATGAGTACCCGCCGGGACGGCCAAGCCGAATTTGTACGCATCACTACAACCATCCCGGCGGCGAGCGGTGGACGAGCCATCGGCACCTTGCTGGCGCGCGGCCCGGTCTACAATGCCATCATGGCGGGCGATTCCTATTTCGGCGAGGCCGATATCCTCGGGCTGTCTTATTTTACGGCCTATGAGCCTATTATCGATGCCCGCGGCCAGACTATCGGGATTTACTTTGTCGGTCTCCTGCAGAGTAGCTTCCTGGATTTTGTCAACCAGACTGTCGTTAGGTTAGTGTGGATCTCGCTAGGTATCTGCGTGGTCGTAATCATCATCATCAGCCTGGTTATCGCTTCCACCCTGCGCCGCCAGCTGGGCGCTGACCCGGCCGAGATCATGGCGATGGCGGCCAGTCTGGCTGATGGTTATCTGGACTTGCCGTTCAACCAGCGACACCTAGCCAGAGGCGCTTATGCGTCGATGCAGGAAATGGCGGCTCGGCTGGCTAAGGTGCTGAAACGGGTGTTGGAGGCCGCTGCTAAGGTCGACGAGGGTAGCCGGCAGATCAACCAGACTGCCGCGCTGCTGTCCACTTCAACGGCCGAACAAAGCGCCACCATTGAGGAAATTTCCAGCTCGATGGAAGAAATAGCTGCCAGTACGACCAGCAATGCCGACTCCGCCAAAAGCACCGAGTCGCTGGCCCAGAAGTCAGCCCGCGATGCCCAGGAAAGCAACGCTGCCGTCCAGAACACCTTGGCTGCAATGAGCAAAATCACCGGGAGCATCGGTATTATCGAGGAAATCTCGCGTCAGACCAACTTGTTGGCCCTCAACGCGGCCATCGAGGCGGCTAGAGCGGGCGAGGCTGGTAAGGGCTTTGCGGTAGTGGCGGCGGAGGTGCGAAAGCTGGCGGAGCGCTCCCAGAAGGCTGCCGGCGAAATCGTATTGCTGTCCAGGGATTCAATGGCGGTGGCCGAGCAGACCAGCCGCCTGTTGGCGACCATCCTACCCGATATCCAGAAGACGGCCGACTTGATGCTGGAAATCAGTTCGGCTAGCCATGAGCAGAATGGCGGCATCAACCAGGTAAATTCGGCCATCCTGACCTTTGACCAGGTGGTTCAACGTAACGCCACGGCCGCCAACGAGCTTTCCGAGGCGGCCGGCATCATGGCAGACAGCGCCGGGGATCTGCGTACGGCCTTGGAATTCTTCAAGTCGTCGTCGCTCTAACCGGTAATTTTGGAAGTGTTGAGGCACAGCGTATGGCGCCGGCAGCCGGGCGGAACGGTCTGGGCTTCGCTGTCGAGTCGTGCTATACTGGCGCGCATGAACGCATCCACGATAGCTTTTTCGTCGGCAGATTCCGGCAATGCCGGCACGGTGCAGGGACCAAGCTGGGATTTGTCGGCCGAATACGCCTCCTTTGACGCTCCGCAATTCAAGGCTGATTTCAGTAAACTGGAGACAGCGCTGAGTGCTCTGGAGCAGTCTGGTACCGCTATCGGCGCACGGATTCCCGAGGCCGCTAGCTTGGTCGCCGGCAACGAGACGGCCTTGCTGCAAAGCTGCCGGCAGTTTGCCCTAGCTATGGAAGCCGCCGATATACTACTGTCCAATCTGGGTGTCTTTATCAACTGTGTGGCCAGTACTGACGGTGCCAATGCCGAGGCTAAACGCCTCCGTGGCGTCTTCGACAGCTTGTCTGCCCGGTTGACGGCGGCGGCGGCCGGGTTTTTCCTGGTCATGAAACTGGTTCCCCAGGATTTTTTTGAAGCCTTTTGCGCCTGCCCGGAGGTGGCTACCTATCGTTTCACGCTTTCCCAGGCCCGCAAGCTCAAGGCCCGGGCGCTGGCCCTGCCGGTGGAGCAAGCCTTGTCCACCATGCGCCCCGACGGCTTCGTGGCCTGGGGTAATCTCTATAACAATCTGACTGGCACCCTACGCTGCGCCATCAAGTTGCCGGATGGCAGCACCAAAGAAATGGGTCTGGCTGGAGCGGCCACCCTGCTCAAGCAACCGGACCGTTCCGTGCGCGAAGCGGCCTGGCGGGCCATCAATCAGCAGATGGCATCGAATGGCGAAGCCTTCGCGGCTATACTTAACTCGCTGGCTGGCTGGCGCTTGGCCGAGAACAAGCTGCGCTCGCACACCGAAGCAGTCCACTACCTGGATACGGCGCTCTTCCAGAGCCGCATCAGCCGGCAGACGCTGGATATCCTGATGGCGGTGCTCAAGGAGGCCAGCCAGCTCGGGCGCAAGGCACTGCGCCTACAGGCGCAGGCCTACGGCGTGGAGCGGCTGGGCCCTTGGGATATTTTGGCGCCAGCGCCGGCCCGAACTGGCGGCGATTCAGCCATTTCCTTCGAGGACGGTCTTGAATTGGTACGCCGGGCCTACGCATCGGTCGATCCGGCCATGGGCGCCTTTGTCGAGGGCATGAGGCGGCAGAAGCGCATCGAAGGCCGGGTGATGGACGGCAAGCGGCCGGGCGCCTTCTGCACTAAATATCTGAAGAGCCGAAATCCTTATGTCTACATGACTTATAAGGGGGCCTTGTCCGAGCTGTCTACTCTGGCGCACGAACTGGGCCATGCCTACCATGGCGAGGTGCTGCGGGCCGTACCGCTGGCCGAGGCCGATTACCCGATGACCCTGGCCGAGACGGCCAGCACCTTCGCCGAGACGGTGCTGGGTGACCTGTTGACCCGGGAGGCGACCAATAAGGCTGCCTTGTTCGAGCTGGCCTGGGCCGACGCCCAGGACGCCGCCACCTTCCTGGTCAACATTCCGGCGCGCTATGAATTCGAGCGGCGCTTCTATGAGGCCCGCCACAGCGGTCCGCTGGGGGTAGAGGCCCTGCGCCGGCTGATGAGCGAGGCCTGGGGCGAGTGGTATGGCGACTCCCTGTCCGGTTACGACGACTATTTCTGGGCCTCCAAGCTGCACTTTTCAAAGTCGGGGGTCAGCTTCTACAACTTCCCTTACTCTTTTGGCTTCCTATTTAGCCTGGGCGTCTTTGCCCGCAAGGATCAGCTGGGTGCCCGTTTCCACGAGTCCTATGTAGCGCTGCTGCGCGATACCGGACGCCTAGAGGCCGAGGAATTGGCCCAGCGCCATCTGGGCGTCGATATCCGCCAGCCCCAATTCTGGCAGGACAGTATCGCCATCGTCGAGGGCAAGCTGGACCGCTTTGAACAGCTGCTGAACGAGCGCTGATGCAGGCCTACTTCAAACCGGCGCGCCAGGCTATTCTGGCGGCCCTGGAAGCCTGCCTGGCAGAACAAGGCCAGGTGTACGCCGCAGTAGCGCCGCAACTGGGCGCCGATGCGGCTGCCCGCTTGTTGGCGTTCGCCGCCCGGGGCAAATTGCTGCGCGGTTGCCTGGTCTACCTCGGTTACGAACTGGCTGGCGGCGACCGAACCGCGCCGGCGGCCGACCAACAGTTGGCCGGCGCCGGCGCCGCGATGGAGCTCTTCCAGTCCGGCTTGCTAATACACGACGACATCATGGATCGCGACCGAATGCGGCGCGGCGCTCCGACCCTTCACGTCGGCTACGAAACCAGCCTGGCAGCGGATGGAGCCACCGACCCCGGCCACCATGGCGCCGCCCTGGGCATTTGCGCCGGTGACCTAGCCTTTTTCGCTGCTTTCCAGCTGTTGGCCGGCTTGCCCTGCGATCCGGTCATCGCGCTGCGGGTTTCCGCCTTGGCCGCCCGGGAACTGGCCCTGGTCGGGGTGGCTCAGATGCAGGACGTAGCCAACGGCGCCCAGCCAGCCGGCGGTGCCGAGCCGACCGCGTCGGACATCCTGCGGCTGTACCGCTACAAAACAGGCCGCTATACCTTCAGCTTACCCCTGGCTCTTGGCGCTACCCTGGCCAATGCTCCGGCGGCCGATGTGGCGGCCCTGGAAGCGGCTGGCGAGCGGCTGGGTATCGTCTTCCAGCTCAAGGACGACGAACTGGGACTCTTTGCCGAGCAGGCGGAGCTCGGCAAGCCGGTCGGGTCGGATATTAGAGAAGACAAGAAAACTTTCTTGCGCCTGCGCTTGTTGGAGCGAGCCGACGCAGCCGGTCAGTCTGGACTGCGCGCCATCTTCGGGCGGGGACAACCATCGGCTGCCGACCTGGCCAGCGTTCGACAAGTCGTGGGGGAGCTGGGCGTGCGCTCCGAGCTGCAAACTATGATGCAGTCAGAAACGGCGTTGGCTCTGGCAGGCTGCGGCAGCCTCATGAGTCGGGCGTCGTCAGCTGCGGCCGCCGCCTTCCGGGCCTTGGCCGCCTACAGCCTTAACCGGTCATTCTGAGGGCGGAGCGTTCGTTGTTGCGGCCGTGTCCGACAGCGGCGTGGCCAGTAGTGGCCAGATGGCTGGGTCTTCCTGGCCGATGCGCCAGAAACCGATCATGGTGGCGCCAACGCTGCGGAAGTGGCTGATGCGTCGGTGCAAGGATAGGCTGTCGTCGAAATAGACGGTGTAGGTGATGGTGTCGGTAAAAGAGAAGCTGAGAATATCCTCGTCCGTCCGAACCGGCACCACATCCCGCTCGCTCAGCATCTGGCTGATTCTGGAATGTTTATAAGCGCCGGCCGGATTGCTGCTGCCCCAGGCCCGACCGTAAAAGGGCAAACCCATTATCAATTTTTCAGGGCCGATGGCTTGCAAGGCCCAACTGACCACCTGCCTAGTCCAGCGCAGGGAGGCTACCGGGCCGGCCGGGCCGCCGCTCCAGTGTTCGTCGTAGGCCATGACGAACACCCGGTCGACGATGGCGGCCAGCACGGCATAGTCATAGGCATCGTTGGTCGGCCTGGTGCGGCCCGGTACACAGACGCTGAGTACCTTGTCGCCCAGACGCCGCTTGAGTAGGCGCAGGAAATCATAGAAATTAGCGGCATCGCTCAGTGGCAAGGCTTCGAAGTCGATATTGACGCCGTCGTACGGCGCCGCCGCCGCCGCGATGCTGTCGAGCAAGCGATCACGCAACGGGAAAGCCGGGTCGAGCGCGAAATGGACTAGGGTGGGGTTGGACACCTCTGCCACTACCAGGTGCTTGCGGGCGCTTGATGCTGCCAGGCGCGCGATCGGAGGAATACCGTACAGCTCGCCGCGGACGTTGATACGGGCCGAGAAATAGGCGATATCGGTGACTGGCGTGTCGGCCAGCAGCAGTCGTTCTTCGGTTTGCATCAGATAGGCCCAGATTTCACGGAACGTCTGAATTTCTGGCGCTGCCGGGATCGGAAGGCTAGTTGGCGATACCGCTCCGGGCGCAGCGGCCGCCGGGGTACTTGACGCAAGCAAGGACGCCGTAGTGCCGGGTGTCGAGACGTCCATCGTTTCCGCAGCGGCCGCACTAGCCGGATCCGCAGCATAGACCACAAGCGGTGATAGGTGCATCCCGGCGAGGAAGATGGTAATGGCTATATCTTTGAAGTGCATGCCATTGTATCGGTATTTAGCTAGTACGGGCATAGCAAATTGGAGAAAAACGGCCAGTCGCGTTGCAAATTCGCCAGGCGCGGTATATATTTAGCTTTACATTGCCGGATCTGCGCGGCAGGAGTTGTGGTGTCCCGGGAGGGTGTATGAAAAAGCTAATGGTGCTGGTAGCGATATTATTGGCTTTTGCCATCCTGCCAGTCTTTGCCGAGGCGATGGTTACGGCGGTACGCGGTACGGTTGGCGTATTAGCCAATGGTCGGCTGCAGGCGGTCACGGTCGGTATGTCCCTGCTCGACGACGCCACCGTGGTTACCGGCGCTAATTCCGAAGTGGTTATCCAGATCAATAACGGGACCATTACCCTGCGCTCCTTGACCACCGCCAAACTTACCAACATGACGCGGACCACTGAAGCTTCTACCGCCAACGTTGCGTTACGCGGCGGTACGGTGGTTTCCAACGTCCAGCAGATTCAGGGTTTGCGCACCAACTTTACCGTCACCACGCCGGTGGCCACCTCCAGCGTCCGCGGCACCGCGCATACCGTCAGCTTTAGCCAGGAGCGCGGCATGGAAGTAGCGGTCAGCAGCGGTTTGGTGGCCATCACCTCCGCCCTGAACGGAAACCGGCCGGTACCCGCCGGCACCGGCTTCACCCAGGCCAACGCCAGCAGCGCGCCGCTTCTGGCCAGCCAAGCGTCGCTCGCGGCGCCACCGCCGATCGTGGCCGACGCCTTCGCATCCGACGAGGAAGTGGCTATCAGCCAGAACGTGGGCAATGCTAGCGCCGTGATTACCGTCATTGTGGATGCCGTCGCGCCGGTTCCGGATATTGACGATGGGCTGACCGATGTGCCCATTGTCATCCTGCCATGATCGCGGGCCGGCCGGCGCCCCGTCGGACGGTCATTGAATCCGCTCCGTGAGGTACGCCATGCGAAAGATTGTATTGCTGGTTCTGTTTTCCTGTCTGCTTGCCCTGCTCCATGCCCAAAGCCTGGAGGAGCTGATTGCGGTCAACGTTAAACCGGTCTGCACCATGACCGACTTTTCCATTATGCTGCCGGCCTTTCTGGAGAGTTTGGGCGGCGACGATGCCCTGCGTGCCAGATTGGCCGCTTTGGTTGAGCGCTACTCCGGGGATGACTTGCTGACCAAGGGCCGCCTCAGCCTGCTGGCGGCCCGCGCCGTACGCTTGCAGTCTTCCTTTTTTTTCCTGATTCTGCCAATAGAGCGCTATGCCTTCCGGCTGTTAGTAGCCGAAACCGTTTTCAGCAATACCAGCAGTGCCGGCGATATCGTATCCGGCCTGGAGTTGATCGACTTCATCGCCAGGTTCGGGCAATTGTACGGAGTCGTTGACGGAGCCATCGAATGAAAAAAATCGCTGTCTGCAGCCTACTTCTGGTTTTTACCGCCTTGCTATCGGCTCAGGAGAATGGCTTCGATATAGATTTCGAGGACGCTTTTTTCGCCCCGGCGCCGGTGAAGGCCGCCTGGCTGGTCGACTGGGGCGCCGGCCTAGCACCGTATGCGCTGTATCAGAATGCGGCCGCCGATAATAGTCTGATCAGTGCCGTGAGCGGCAATCTTTGGTTGCGGCTCAGTCTGCCGGCTCAATGGCAATTGTACGCCAGGGTGAAGGATACATTGCTGTTGTCTTTCCTGCCCACACCGGCAGCCGGCGAGTTCCTGACCAACTTGTGGGATATCGACGCTCTGTGGTTCAAGGGTTCTGTTCCGGAGGCCGGTTTCAGCTTTGCGATTGGTCGCCAGTTGTACGTGCTTGGTTCCGGGCTCCTGCTGGCTGGTACCGGCGATGGGGTTGATTTCAATCTGCTTACCTCGCTGGTGCAGGTCAAGGTTTTCGGCTTTTACACCGGCCTGGTGCGTCCAGATTTTTCCGGTTTTGCCATGGGCGCCTGGGACCGGGCCAATGGTCCGCAACGGTATGGGGCTGGTTATCGCTTGGCTGTTAACCTGTTTGGACAGGAATTGGCGCTGGCTGGTTTCTACCAGGGCGATGCTGGATTGGACAGCAGCCAACTCTATACCAGCTGGTACGCTGGCTTGCAGGCCGAGGGTCTGTTATTCTCGGGGAATTACCTGGTTGAGGCTTATCTTCAAGACGGCTACAGCCCGGACTCGACCGGCATCGCCGCCTTTGGCGGTACGGCTCGCTACCAGTTGGCTTTTCCTGTTACGACCACGCCGACCGCGACGCTACAGTATTCCTTGGCCTCGGGCGATCCTGATCGCCTGTCCAGCCAGGGAGCCATCGGCAATGCGGCCGATGCCGACACGGCCTTTCAGACTTTTGGTCAACTGAACAGTGGCTTGGCTTTTCGGCCTTATTTCAGCAACATCAACATCCTGCACGCCGGTTTTTCGTTTACGCCATTCGAGTCCCTGGCTGGCGCCTTGCGACGCAGTAGCCTCGGCCTGCGCTATTTTTACTATTTCAAGTATGCCGCCAGCGGCGTGGTCAATTATGGCGAGGCGACGGTCGATTCCGCCGACCTTGGCCATGGCATCGACCTGACTACCAGCTGGTCACCCTTCAACGACGTCGGCTTTTTCCTTAACGCTGGATTGTTCCTGCCGGGCGCCGCTTTCGGCGCTGGCGAGCCGCTGCGCATTATGGTTGTCAGCGGCCTGACCCTGTCCTTCTGAGGGCGCCCCGAGCATGAAAAAATGGTTGGCCAGGCTGGGCAGGTTCACCAAGGGGCTGCGTGGCGCCTTGATCATCACCCTGCTCATGGTCGGCCTGGTGCTGGCCTTTTCCTTCACCTCGGCGCATGACCGCTTGGAGTACGTTTTCTATGATCTGCGCTTCCGCTTCAAGCCAAAGGCCAAGCCCCTGCCCGAGCTGGTGCTGCTCAATGTCGACGACGCCAGCATCGCCGCCGTCGGGGTTTACCCCTGGCCGCGGCATTATTACGCCCAGGCGCTCCGCCAAGCCCAGCAGGCCGGCCTGGCATCCCTGATTTTCGACTTCCAGTTCATTGATGAGTCATTGCCGCTCTTGAATCCGGCCGGCTTTAATTATCTATACGATATCCTGAGCCAGGGGCAGCCGCTGGCGCCGGATGACTTGGGTCTAGTGGCCATCGACAACGACGCCGAACTGGCGGCGGCCGTGGCCGGCTTTAGCGGCACGGTGATGCCCTTTTCTTTTGCCAGGCTCAAGACGGGCCAGGAAGATCAAAGCCTTGTACGCTTGGCGGCCATTGCGCGCTTTACCGAGCTGGCATCGCTGCCACTGCCAGTCGGTCGCGAGGCGGAGTTCCGCGCCCTGGTCGAACTTGACCGTGTCGAGATCAATTATCCGATTACCAGCTTGATACACGCCAGTCAGCATTTCGGCTACGTGGACAGCGACCCGGATTTGGATGGCACCCATCGCCGCGTCAGGCTGGTTCGTGTTTTTGCTGACCGAATCTATCTCCATCTCAGCCTGGTTACCTTCCTGCAGATGTGCGGGGTCGACCTGTCGGCGCTGGAGCTGTACCCTGGGCGCCAACTGGTCATCAAGAATGCCGTCCACCCGGTTACCGGGTATCGTGGCGACATCGTCATCCCCCTCGACGACCAGTGCGCCATCATGCTGGACTGGCTGGGTGATTTCAGCCAGACAGCGCGGCCGGTGTCGGCCTACGCCCTGTTCGAATATCCGCAACACGCCGAAGCCTTTGAATTCCAATTGATGTTGCGCGACATGGTATCCGGCCAAAGTACCCGCATGGAGCTGTCGGCCCGGCTGGAGGAACTGAAAGCGGCTATCCTGGCCGAGCTGGATTTTGAGGTCCGCTTTCCCTTGCGGCAGGAGTACCAGACCGTGTTGGCCGAGTACCGGCGCGTCATCCAGGGCTACCTTGATACGCTCCAGGCCGAGATTGATGACTTGCTGGCCCGGCGGGCTGGTGGCGAGACGGTCGATGAAACCAGCATCGCCGAGATTCGGACCCTGATTACGGCCATCAACATCCGGACCGAAGTCGATTACCTGTTCGACTCGGTGGCCGTCATTGGCTTGACCGCCACCGGCACCCAGGACGAGGGCGTCACGCCGCTGTCCAATTCCTACTGGATGGTCGGTTCGTATCCGACAGCCATCAATACCCTGGCGCGCGGTCGCTTCCTGCACCAGGCGCCCTGGTGGGCCGAGTTCTGCGCTGTATTGGTGTTAGCGTCGCTGTTGACCTGGTTTATCCACAAGCGGGGCGCGACAGCCTCCTACCTCGCCATTGCCTTGGTCTTGGTGGCCGTCAATGTGGCGGTGGTGCTGGCCTTCTTCCAGGCTTACCTGTGGATTGACCAGCTCAGCGCCAATCTAGCCTTATTACTGCCGTCGGCCTTGATCATGATCGGCAAGTTTGCCGGCGAGGAAGAAAACCGCCGCTTTATTCAGGGAGCCTTTTCCAAGTACCTGTCGCAGGAAGTCATCGAGCAGATTATCGCTAACCCGGACGCCCTCAAGCTGGGCGGCGATTCCTGCCAGATTACCACCTTTTTCTCCGATGTAGCCGGCTTTTCGAGTATCTCGGAGCAATTGACCGCCGAGGGCCTGGTGCAGTTGTTGAATGAATACCTGTCCGAGATGACCGACATTATTATGAAGAACCGCGGCACAGTGGACAAATATGAAGGCGATGCCATCATGGCCTTCTGGGGCGCGCCATTGCACTACCCGGATCATCCGTATCAAGCCTGTCTGTCGGCGATTGAGATGCAGCATCGCCTGGCGGAAATGCGGACAGTCTGGCGCCAACAGGGCCGGCATGAGCTCAAGGTGCGCATGGGTATAAACTCCGGGCGGGCGGTAGCCGGCAACATGGGCTCGCATTCGCGCCTCAGTTATACGGTGATGGGCGACTCGGTCAACCTAGCTTCGCGGCTGGAGGGCGCCAACAAGTTCTACGGCACCTACAACATGGTCAGCCAGTTTACCTATGAGGCTATCAAGGACCGCTTCCGTTGCCGCGAGCTGGACCTGATCCGGGTGGTGGGCAAGAGCGAGCCGATCAGGGTCTACGAGTTGCTGGATATGCCGACGGCAATCCCGGACCAGCGGCAGGCCGCCCTGGCCGAGTATGAACGGGGGCTCGAGCTGTACCATGACAGGCGTTGGCAGGAAGCCCGGAACAGCTTTGTCCGGGTCCTGAAAATTGATGGCGACGATGCGCCGGCCAAGGTCTATTACAAGCGCTGCGAGACCTTCCTCAAGAAGCCACCGGAGGGGGATTGGGATGGTGTCTTCAATCTAAGCTCCAAATAAACAAAAGGCCACCCGATGCAGGTGGCCTTTTGTTTGATCTACTAGCTGGCCAATCCCGGCCATCGCGTCCGATTGGCCTGGTAGCCGTCAGGAATCAATCGGTTCAACGCCGAAGTTGGGCGCTGTTGTTGGTGGTGACGCGAACCAGTTCCATGGTGAAACTGTCGTCGCCAGTGCGGGCCTGGAAGCGGACGATGCCGCCGGGTACGGTCGAGGCCAGCCACCAGCGGTAGTTGTAGTCGCTACCCTCGTCGTCCTGGCCGCTCATCTCTACCACATCGGCGTTGAAGGCGCCGGCGCCAACCCGGATCTGTTCCTTGCGGGTGGACTGGGCCAGTAAGCTGTCGGTGATTTCAGTGCCTTCGTAATAGGCGGCGTAGCTGTCGCCAGAGGGAACGATGCGAACCGCTTCGCCTTCATCTATTTTGTACCACAGCTCAAGCACCTTGGCTTCGCGGTTGATGCGGAATTCCCAGGTTATCGCTTCGTCGTCGGTGAAGTACTTGAGGCGCCACCACTGGGTGCCATCGCTTTCTTGGCTTAGGAAGGCGCGCTCGATGGAGAAGCGGTCGCTATCGCCGTCGGTGACTTGCCAAACCACGCCTTGCCCGGGTGTAAAATTGGCTTGCAGAAAGTGGCCGCCGGTATAGAAAGACATGAAGTAGTAGGCATAGAAACTGGCCATGATGGCCGACTGCGCGGCCGAAACGCCGACTTCGCGGGCCTCGGCCCAGGTACCGGCCAGGCTGCCGACTGCGGCTGGCGGATTGCCCAGGCGCAGGCCGCCTTGCAGGCTGAAACCGGACGTGCTGCCCCATTGGTTGTAACCGACGCCGACATACAGGTCAGGAGTCAGGAAATAATTAGCGCCGCTGGAGGCCACGAACACCAAACCGGCGCCGGCCGGCGACAGCAGGTTATAACCTACGCCAGCGCGGGCGAAAAAGTCAATTTGAGCCAGGTACTCCGAGCCGGGGAAATCGAAGCCGCGGAAGCCGGCGTGGAAGGCCACCTGTACGCCGGCACCGGCCTCAAGGCCGGGGGCGACCGAGCCAAGGTTCAAGCCGATGTGGCCGATCGGGGCCAAGCCGATATCGATGAACGCGGTACTGCCCACCACCGGCTTATAGAACAGGATGTCCACCGAAGGCTCTAGCCCAAGAACCAAGGCTCCGCCGTTCCAACCGGCCGTGGCGGCTAGTTGCGGAACCAGGTTGCCTTGTCCGTAGTTGCTGCCCCAGACGATCTCTTCCTGAGCGCAGAGTACTCCCGGCAGGCAGATGCCCAGAATCAGGCATGTCAACAATTTGTACTTCATAGATCCCCTTCCTTTTGACCAGACGATTCTAAGCGCTTGTCTCGGCCTGGCTAATTTTTTGCCTGACGATGCGCGGAAGGCCAGGGCCGTTCATCGGCATCGTCACTGCTTCAGATACTTTATCACAGTCCGGGGTAGTTTTCCGTATCGATGCGCGGAAACTGACGGTCTAGGAGAGAGTATTTGTTGAAATGGCTCGAATGAACTACACTAGTTGGTAGTATGAAAGTAGTCGCCAGCCAGCCTGTCGGGGGCAGCATAACAATGAAAGACACTACGCTGGATGGCGACAGAAAACCAGATACAAGTTATCGGAAAATAAGGCTTCACCTGCAGGCCAGAATATTTATCCTGTTTCTGATCGGCGGTATGGTCACTATTCTGTTGGCGGCCGGAATTTCGCAGTCATTTTTGGCCTCCGCCATTAGGGCTCGGTTGGAAAGAAGTACGGTCGATGTCATGGATTTGTATGAAAGCCATCTGCGGCGCTTGATCGAGCAGGAGAAATCAAATCTAGCCTGGCTGCACAGCCATTACGGCCTGGCAAAGGTTGGAGAACTGCTGTCTCTGCTGGCCGCTGATCCACGCTACGCCCAAAGCGTCGTGCTCGATTCGGAGGGAACAGTCCTTGCGGCCAGCCCTTCCTGGCTCATACCCGACAACTGGCAGGACCAGCCGCTTTTCCAGCAGGCAGTGGCCAGTACCGAGCCGGTGTTTTCAATCAGTTTCCACCTCCAGGAACAGGCTTTGCTGTTGGACGTGCTGTTGCCCATCCGGGATAAAATGAATGTTTTACAATACGTGGCCATTCACCGGCTTGATCCTGGGTGGTTTGAGGACGAGCTCAAGTCGGCCTATCTACCCTTCGCCGGTGACGTCATCGTGTATGATGCCAAAGGTATCATTTGCTTCAAGTTCCTGGCCGGCGTGGCAGTTCTACCCTCGGCCAAGCCGTATTCCCTGAGCGATTTTGGCCTGGTGCCTGACCAATGGTTTCCGGCGGCCGGGAATTTGTTGGTTAATACCCAAGGCAGCCAGCTGCAGCTTGTCCGGGCTATGGCTGACAACAGTGGCTATATCGCCGCCCGCGTTCCGCTTGAAAGCCTATTTCAGCGTTTGCAGGAAATCATTCGCATCACGTTGGTCCTCCTGCCTGCCTGCCTACTCCTGTTCATTATGCTTGGGGTGGCGCTATCCCGCAGTATCCTGCAGCCAGTCTTAGCCATGTCTGGCCAGATGACGCGGGCTATCAAGGGGTATCAAACGGCTATCGACATTCCAGAATCTGAGCTGAAAGTAATCGCCCAGGCTTTCAACCAAGCCTGGCGCGAAAATCTCCGCTCGAGGCAAAACCTGATTGAGGAAAAGCAGGCCGCAGTGGAGGCGCGAACCCGTGCCGAGAGCGCCAGTAGCGCCAAGAGCCGATTTTTGGCCAACATGAGCCATGAGATCAGGACGCCGATGAATGCCATCATTGGCTTGACTCATCTGGCCGGGAATAAAGCTGACGATCCCCGTATTAAGGAATTTCTCGCCAAGATCGGCACTGCGGCTGGCAACCTGCTAGGCACTATCAATGATATTCTGGATTACGCACGACTGGAGTCCGGGAATGAGCAGCAAAGGTATAAAGTTTTCGTGGTCCGGCCGACTTTTGGCAAGGTGATTGCTTTGTTCGAGCCGGAGGCGGAGCTTAAAAAGTTGGTGTTGGATTATCGCATCGACGACGCGGTACCCGATCTGCTACTCGGCGATGTATTCCATATCAAGCAGATCGTTACCAACCTGTTGGGTAATGCGTTGAAGTTTACCGAAAGCGGCCGTGTCAGCCTGGCGGTTAGCCTGGAGACCTTGTCCGACGGCAGTCCGGGCTTGTGCCTCGAGGTAGCGGATAGTGGTATTGGTATTCCGATTGATGCCCAATCCGGCATATTCACGCCGTTCTATCAGGTGGACGACAGTTTAACCAGAAAACATGGCGGTACCGGGTTGGGTCTGGCCATAACCCGTCAGGCGGTTGCTTTATTGGATGGCCGCATTGAATTCAGGAGCCAGCCAGGTGCGGGCAGCGTTTTTGCTGTCCGTCTGCCGATATCGATCCCGGAAGCAGCCGTTGACCGGGGCGGGTGTAGCCAGCAGAGTACGGCAGTCGAGTCGATCCCGGCCAACCTGAGCGCATCCCCTGCCACGACAAATCTGGACGCGTCGAATCCAAAGCCGCTGGCCGGGTATCGCTTACTGCTGGCGGAAGACGATCCTGTCAATCAATTGGTCGTCCAGGCGCTAGGGCGAAGCAGCGGGCTAGATATTGCTGTAGCCGGTGACGGCGCGGAAGCCGTGCGTATGGTGAAGGAAGGCAATTACCATATCGTGCTCATGGATTTGCATATGCCGGAAATGGATGGCTATGAAGCTACTCGCCGCATCCGGGCACTAGGCGACGCCAGCAAGAGCCAGCTGCCGATCATTGCCTTGACGGCAACGGTTGGGGGAACGGAACGGCGACAATGCCTGACTGCCGGCATGAATGATATTATAACCAAACCCTTTCAGCCAGCCGAGCTGGTTGAAAAATTACGGCGCCATCTGGTGGCCGTGGCGGGTAGGGAGATTGCTGACGAGTTAAGCCCCGCTGATCAGGCGCTGGACCCAATTCTGGCCTTGCCGCACTTGTTGGGCGCGGACGGCTTAGAGCGCAGCTCCGGTGATCGGCAGGTATACAACACCATACTGCGTCATTTTCGGGCTGATATCACCCGCTTGGTCAGGATCCTGCAACAAGCGGCGGCTGTTACCGATTTAACGGGAATTAAACGAATTCTGCATTCCATCAAGGGCAGTGCCGGAATGATCGGCGCCTTGCGCTTGCAGGCCCTGTGTAAGCAGGAGGAAACCGGCTTCACCACCGGCTCGGGTAATCAGGCCGGAATCCAGTTTGTCATCCGAGAATTGCAAGCCTTGGTTGCACCCTTGACGACCTATCTGGTGGAGCACCCGGATCCCGTCCAGCCACTTTTGCCGGGCAGCGATTCACGGGCTGATCTTGCCATGGTACTGACCCGGATCCGGCAAATGGTAACCCAGGATTACCTATTGGACGCAGCAGTGTTGGACCGATTTGCCAGTCTGGTGGCGACCACTCCTGGCCTGCCAGGCCAATATGGGCGGCTGTTGGCGGCCTTGGAGTCGTTTGACTATCCGACAGCCAAGGCCTGGCTTGAGTCTATACCGTGAGCCCGAAATCGTCGATACTGACTGGTATGGAAACGACTGATCAACGACCGACCATATTGATAGTGGATGATTCGCGTGACAATGTGCAGGTTCTGGCTAGCCTTTTCCAGGCCGATTATGCCATCAAGGTAGCTCTCAACGGGTTGGAAGCCATTAGAATCGCTGAAACCTTGCCGCAGCCCGACTTGATACTACTCGATGTCATGATGCCCGTACTGGATGGCCATGAGACCTGCCGTCGGCTCAAGCAAGTTGCCGCGACAGCGGATATACCGGTCATCTTCTTGACGGCCATGGACCAGCCCGATGATGAGGAGCTTGGTTTGGCTCTCGGCGCTATCGACTATATCGTAAAGCCGATTAAGCCCGCCATCGTAAAAGCGCGGGTCAAGAATCATTTGGAGTTGAAGAAGCTGCGCGACTTGTTGCGCGATCAATCGATGTTGGACGGGCTGACCGGTTTATCCAATCGCCGCCGCTTTAATCAGGCGCTGACGGCTGAGTGGTCCCGCGCCCAACGGACGGGCTCCAGCCTGTCCCTGGTGATGGTCGATATCGACTATTTTAAGCAGTTCAATGACACCTACGGCCATTTGGCGGGCGATGATTGTCTCAAAGCCGTCGCTGGCGCTTTGCAGGCCGCCGTGAAGCGGTCGCATGATTTGGTTGCCCGTTGGGGCGGTGAGGAATTCTGTTGCCTGTTACCCGAAACCAACGCGGCGGCGGCGGGCGGCGTCGCCGAGCGTATGCGGCAAGACGTCGCTAAGTTACAGATTGAGCATCAATCATCGCTGACCGCCGCCTTCTTGACCATCAGCCTGGGAATCGCAGCCATCAAGCCTGACAAGACGGCAGTCTTGACCGCCTTTCTCGAATCGGCGGATATGGCGCTCTACCAGGCTAAGAAAAATGGCAAGAATCAAGTTTGTATTAGTGTCTGATCAGGCTTTGGGCAGCGAGAAGCGAAAACAAGAGCCTTGTCCGGGCTGGCTTTCGGCGGTCAAGGTGCCCTGCATCAATAGTATCAAGCGTCTCGTGATGGTGAGCCCCAGCCCAGTGCCTTGATGGACACGATGATTGCTGTCGTCCAGCTGTACGAATTCGACGAAAGCCCGCTCGATATCGCTGGCTCTCATGCCGATACCCGTGTCCTTAACTTCCATAAAAACGGCGTCGTCCTCTTCCCAGGCTGACAATTCGATCGAACCTTCGTTGGTAAATTTGGCCGCGTTGGACAATAGGTTAAGGAGAATTTGCCGGACCTTAAGCGAATCGGCCATCACGGCGGGCACCTTGTCCGGCAGACAGCTTCGAAAAACGATGGGTCGGCCGGCCAGCATGGCCTCGATAATCGGAATGACATCGCCCACTATCTCGCCCAAGTCACAGGCCGCCAGCTTGACATCCATGCGCCCGGCCTCGATTTTAGCGATATCGAGGATGTCGTTGATCAAGCTAAGCAAATTCCGACCGGAGGCTTCGATCCTTTCCAGCAGGCTCAATTGATCAGCGTCCAGATTCCTGGCTTCCTGGATAAGCAGCCAGGAAAAATTAATGATGGCATTAAGTGGAGTGCGCAACTCGTGCGAAGTATTGGCCAAGAAGCGGGATTTGGCGATATTGGCCGCTTCAGCCTCTTGTTTGGCCCGCTCGGCGGCCCGGAACAATCGGGCATTGTGAATGGCGATGGAGGCTTCACGCGACAGACCTTCCAGGAATTTTTGTTCAACGGTCTCGAAAATCGCCTCATCGGGATAACGCCAGGCGGCCATGATCCCGATAACCTGGTTGGTCAGGAAAATGGGCACCGCCAGAAGTTTGTCATCTGGTTGGTTGGTCGGGACGCCGGGGATAGCGAGGGAGCGCGGATCCATGTAGGTTTTATTGACTATCTGGCTTTGGCCGTATTTCGCGGCCGCGCCGATTATGCCGATGCCGACCTTGGCCTGCACTCCGGTCAGGATATCCTTCATGCTGCCCTCGATGGCAACCGCGCTGAGCGTTTCCTGATCCTGTTCATCGAGCAGGAACAAAGCCACCGTATTGTTGGTCAGCTTGCGGCGGGCGTGCTCCACGATGCGTTGCAGTACCGCGTCGTAATCCAGGGTAGAGGTGATGTCCCGTCCAATCTCTGCCATCATGGCTAATTCCTCGGCGCGCTGTTTCTCGGTATTGAACAAGCGGGCATTCTGGATGGCGATGGCGACATGGGTGCCGATGGTCAGGAACAGCGTCAAATCATCATCGCTGTACAATCCTTCGGTGTCGTAGCTCTGGATGGCCATGACGCCCTCGACCGTATCGCCGGCGATTAAAGGCACACCCATCCAGGACTTGGCTACTTGCCCGATAGACACAAAACCCTTCTCCCGGAAAAAGGTATTTTTGCTCTCCAGCGATTTAAAGTTCAGGGCTTGGCCGGTGCGTAGCACAAACCCGGTCAGACCGATGTTTTTTCCATGGGCTTCCACCGGTCGGCGAACGCTCTTCTCGATCATGAAGGAACTGTACCATTGGTAGGTAGCTGGATTGTAGATGGCGATGTAAAAATTGGTGGTGTCGAAAACCCGGCCAACTTGCTGGTAGACTTTGTCCAGCAAAAGGTCCAGGCTGCTGCGTCCGGACATGGCCCGGCTGATTTCGACCAGGACGGACATACGAGTCAGTTGGCGATCAATCGATTCGTCACAGGATTCAGGCAATGAATAGCCTTTCATGGTATTCGGAAAGTGTCTGGCTTTATTCTAGGGTTTTGCCGCCGCTGATGCAAGCTTTTCACCACCGGCCTCTTTACATTTTAAACTATTGCTTATAAGCTAAGCATATGACTAACAGAGAGCAAGCAGTCTTGGCTTTAATCAGGCAGAATCCGCAAATTTGCCAGAAGGACTTAGCTAAGCGACTGGGCATTGAACGTAGTTCGGTGGCAGTGCATATCGCTAACCTGACTCGTAAAGGCTTTATTCGCGGCAAAGGCTATATCCTTGATTCGGTGCCCTACGTGGCCGTGGTTGGCGCCGCCAATATGGATATCAGTGGCCGGAGCGGCGGCCTGGTGGATCGGGAGTCCAATATCGGCCGCATCCGCCTATCGGCGGGCGGCGTGGCCCGCAATATCGCCGAGGTTATCGCCCGCCTAGACATTCCGGTTAGCCTGCTGTCGGCCGTCGGCGATGACGCGCACGGTCAGTCCATCCTCGAAGAATGTCGCCGCCAGGCCATCGACATCAGCCGGGTGCATCAGGATTCCAGTCTGCCGACTTCCATCTACATGGCTTTCCTGGCCGCTGACGGCGACATGCAGGTGGCTGTAAATGATATGGCGGTCGCCGGCAGGATTGATGCCCACTACATCCGGCAACATCGCAATTTCATCAAGAACGCTGCGGTGGTGGTGGTGGACGCCAATCTCTCGGAAGCCGCCTTGGAGGCCGTGATGGAAACTGGCCAGCCGCGCATTCTGGCCGACCCGGTCTCGGCGATCAAGGCTGCCCGGCTCAAGCCCTGGCTGTCCGCGCTCTATGCCGTCAAACCGAACCGGGCTGAGGCCGAGGTCTTGACTGGCATCAAGGTCGACTCGCGGGCCGCGGCCGTGGCGGTCATCCGCGACCTGCATCAGCAAGGCCTGCAGCAAGTCTACCTGTCGTTGGGGGCTGATGGAGTACTGGCTTCCGATGGCCAGAAAATTTGGCTGGCCCATATAAAGCGCCCTGCCTCGGCCGGGCTGCTAGGCGGCGTGGAACCAGTCATGGCCAATACCACTGGTTGCGGTGATGTCTTTCTGGCAGTTATAGCGACGGGCTTGTATCGCGCGTTGCCCTTGGCCGAAGCGCTGGAATTGGCTGTCGCGGCGGCCGACTTGAATACTAGGTCGGAAGCGACCATACATGAACAGCTTGGGCTGGACTTGATCCTGGCCGGGCGAAAGGATGTGCAGATTGAAGAACTCATGGATTGAAATCAGCCCGGAGGTGAGCGCTGCCCTGCAGGCCGGCCGCCCGGTTGTCGCCCTGGAATCGACCATTATTTCGCATGGTTTGCCTTGGCCGGAAAACCTGGAAATGGCCCGTCAAACTGAACGCCTGATCCGCGAACAGGGCGTGGTACCGGCTACCATTGCCATTTTGGCTGGCCGTCCGGTGGTCGGCCTGAACGACGGACAGATCGAGCAGCTGGCCAAGCAACGTGATGTGGCCAAAGTTAGCCGGCGCGATATTGGCCTGATTATGGCGACTGGCCGGTTCGGCGCTACAACCGTCGCCAGTACGATGCTGCTAGCCCAGGTGGCCGGTATTCGGGTTTTCGTCACCGGCGGTATCGGCGGTGTCCATCGCCATGCCCAGCAGACGATGGACGTCAGCGCCGACCTGCAGGAACTGGCCCGCACACCGGTGGCCGTGGTCTGTGCCGGCGCCAAGTCCATCCTGGATATAGGATTGACTTTGGAGTACCTGGAAACCCAAGGGGTGCCGGTGGTTGGGTTGGATACGGATGACTTTCCGGCCTTCTATACCCGCAGCTCCGGTTTTCCGGTGGATGCCCGGTTGACGATTCAGCAAGCGGCCACCGCTATGCATGCCCACTGGGAGCTTGGCCTGACGAACGGCCTGGTGGTCGCCAATCCCATTCCAGCCGACCAAGCGCTTGAGGAAAGCTATATTAACGGCATCATTGAGGAAGCCTTACGGGCGGCCGACGATCAGGGTATCAAAGGCAAGGCCATCACCCCCTTCTTGCTGGCACGCATCAAGGAATTGAGCGGTGGGCGCAGTTTGGCGGCCAATCTGGCTTTGGTCTACCATAACGCCATCCAGGGTGCTAGGTTAGCGGCGGCTTACGCGGCTGAGGGCGTCCGCTCAGGCTAGGCCGTTCACGACCGCAATAACCGTGCTGGCCTGGAAACCCCAGCCATTTTCGCGCTGTTCCGGTTGGCTGATGCGCAGATAATCGCCGCGCTGCAGTCGGAAAAAGCCAGCGGCCTTGGCCTGACTGTTATCTTGTTTGGCTGAAAAGGCGAAGCGGCCGGCTGGCCCACACAGTAGGTACCGAACGCGGCCGGCCTTGTTGAGCATCGCTTCGGACACCATGCGGTAGAGGGCGGATTCGTCTGGCGCGGGCTGCGGCGCGTTGTCGCTGCAAGCGGCCGCGACTGAGATTTTGGCCGTAGATTTAGCTGCGGTTATGGCTTTACCCTCTGCCTTTAGGGCTGGGCGGCGGAAGGCAAACCAGCACAGCTTGACGCGGCCTCGGTCCAGGCCAGCTTTCGCCGCCAAGGTCGCCACCAGCGGCGGCATGGTCCAACTGAATTCTTCATGGCAGGTCTGGTTTTCGCCTTGTTGCAAGGCTGGGCAGGAAGCCGCGGTAGTACAGGGGCCTAGCAATTCCAAGCCCCGGTCTACTAGTCGGTCACGCAGGCCGATCAACGCCCGGCTAGTCTGTAACAAGGCTGGCTCCAGCATGATCAGGATACCGCCTGGAGCCAGCCGCTCAACCGCCAGTTCCAGCAGTCTCAGGCGTCGCTCTGGGGCGTCGGGCTGGCCGGCCGCGATCTCATTCAGGCTATGCCCGAAGGCGATCAGGTCAAAGCTGCCGTTCGGCAAGCTATTGGTTTCCAGATCGAGGACTTGGCACTCGATGACTGGGAGAGGCAGGTGGCGCTGGTTGCGGTCCGCCGAATCCTGAGCCGGATTAGTCAGCAGTATCCTGGCCAAGGCCAAGGCAGCCGGGGAGCGGTCGCACAGAGTTAGTCGTTCCAGGACGGAGTGGTCGGTGGCAGGTTTGGTCGTGGAGCGGGTTTCGTTCAGCCTACCCTGGCAGAAGTCCAGTATGGCGGCGCTGAACGGCCCAGGGCCAGCGCCTACATCCAGGACGCGGCGCGGCCGGTAGTCCAGCTGCGCCAAGATGTAGCTGGCCTGGGTATACGAGACTGTCCAGTAGTAGGCCAGGTAGGCGGCCAGGAGTCCTGGATCTTGCATGTAGTCCTGGTTAGATTCGACCAATTGTCGGGTACCGGTCAGGCCGCGTTGCAGGCGAAGCACGGCGGCGGCCAGGCGGTCTGTATCCAGGCTGGCCGCGGCCGTTTTTGCGGCCTGGCTGGCCAGATAGCGCAAATTCCGCTCCAGGCGACTAGTCAGCTCCGGTGGGTTGAAGCTGCGACAGGGGGCATCAGGACCGATGGGCTTGAGGCGTCCACTTTTCATGGATGGCGCTGGGGCAGGGGCGTAAAGCCCGGATCATTACTGTCTGGCGAGTGGTCGTTATCTAGGCCGATCAGGAAAAGCACTTCGCTCAAGGCGCCGGGCAAAAGCTGGTGCAGAGACTGGCGCTGGTTGCTCCGGTCGGGATCGATCATCAGGAGGCGGTAGCCAAAATCGGCCATCACCGGTGGCAGACTGACTTCGGTCGGCAAGTCGGGTAAGCCGGCCGGCATCAGTCGGCAGGGCGAAAAGGCGACTTGGCCGAGTTTATCGCGCACGGTCGCAAAGGGAAACATCCGGCAGATCAGTGGCCGGGCCTGGTAGACTGAACAATGATAGGGTGTGTCCACCGTGTATAGCGGGCAGCCCTGACGGCCGTCAGGATGGGTCTGGGCCGCCAAGGTCTCAGCCGCTAGGCGGTGGGCTAGCGGCCGGTCGCGGACGGCAATCTCCAGAGCCACCATGGCCGCCTCAAGGGGCAGGATGTCTGGCATAAAGCCCTCACAGCAGTCACCGCAACCGAAGGGGCAGCCCAAGCCGGCGGACGACGCGAAGGCCGCCGCGGCCTGGTCGGCCTTGCGATAAACATCGGTTAAGTTCTGGAGTCGCGCCCTGAGCAGGCAATCGGGTAATAGGGTGGTGGTATCCATGATGTGTGGCTGGTGATCCTAGCTGGTGGGTATATTGAAGTAGCTGGCGTCGAAGCGTTCGCTGCCCAGCCAGAGGTCGATTTTGGTGCCGTCGTCAATACGCGAAACGTCGGCGTGCTTGACTTGCCAGCCTATCAGGCTCAAGCGGGCGGTGCCCAATAGGTCGCTGCCCCCCATCGAGCCGTAATAATCGGCCAGCTCCGGGCGGGCAGTGGTATTGAGCGCCCGGGACATGGCTTCCAGCTCGCTATCGGGGCGTTTACAGTCATCGAGGACGCAGAGGTGCATGCCATCCGCCTCCTGGTGCAGACTGATGACCATGCGGTGCGGGTGCCTTTCTAGGATATAATTGGAAACCTCTGCCAGCAGGTGAATCAGGTATTCCTTGTTTTCCATTCCGCTCAACTCCGTTCAATGAACCGCGCCTCGTAGGCGCTGGCCGACAATTTGGCCCTTACACCGACAATATGCCAGACTGGACAGCTTGTGCAATTACCTGCGCTCAGGGCCGGTGGGTGGTTGGGCCGCCCGTCTTGAACGACCGTAACCATTGAATGATGGCCACAAATAAAGTCGCCGTCAGGCCGCCGGCAAAGCCGTTGTTATAAAGATCCAGGCCGCCGTGCCAGGCGGCGCTGCGTTCCACGAGCGTCAGGTGGACGAAGCCGGCGGCCATTCCCACCAGCGGTCCGAATTCACCGGCCAGGGGCGCCAGGGTCGTTCCAAAAAGTAGGGCCAGTACCGGTCCGGGAGCGACCAGGGATTTACCGAACAACAAGGTGGCGCCAATTACGCCGACCGCTACCGGCCAGCAATTGCGGGGATGTTTGCCGAAGGTGGCGAAACCCATGACGGTTAACAGCCCCCCGATGACCGGGCCGTTGCAGGCCGCACCGATAATGGTCAGATAGACGCTTCCAGCCAGCCCAAGCAGTCCGGCATTGACCAAGGCGGCTCCCGGCGAGACGGTGGCCATAAAATCGGAGGGTAGGCGGCCGGACATCTTGAAGATGGCTAACAGGTTTCGCCATAGTTTGCGGCCGTCGAGCACCGTGCCCCAAATCAGGAACAAGATACACAGGATCGGAACCAGTAGTCTGAGGGCCAGGGCCGGCTGGGCGTTCCAAACTAGGTCGGTGGTGAGGTTATGCCCGGTACCGGCCAGGCCGGCGGCGGCGAAAAGGCCGAGAAAGCCACAGGTCAGGCCCATGTTATACAGATTGAAGCCTTCATGCATACGCAACATGGCCATGGCCAAGGCTGGCAAGGCGCAGCCGGCAATGATGCCGCCGAGTAAGCCGAGGCCGATGGCGGGAAGCCCAACCAGATCTGTCTCGAAAACAAGGTAGCTGACCAGCGGACCGAGGGCGGTACCGAATAGTGCCATCAGGATGTAGCTCTTGAAAGGTTTTCCGGCGATGCGGCTGGCCAGAAAAACGCCCAGTACAACCGGCAGGGCGTTGAGGGGCGTCTTGCCGAAGAGGCTGAAGCCGAGGATGGTGCAGGTGGCCGCCACGGTCGGGCCGGATAGGGCGACGCCGCTGAGCCTGGTTAGCAGTAGACAAATCAAGCCCATCAGGCCGGCATTGAGCAGCGCGCCGCCGGTTCCGCCAATGACGGTAAAGTCGTTGATGAGGCGGGCGGCGTGCGTTTGCAGGCGCAACCAGCCTTGGAGGCTGGTTAATGGTCCGTCGATGGCTATGCCCAGGGCGATCATGGCCAGACAGCAGCTACCAAGCAAGAGGTAGATTTTTTTTTCGTATGCCAGCATCGGCCGTCCTTGTATGGCTGGTTAAGTGAAAAACGCAGCTAAGTGCTGTCTTGAACATTATATGCGCATGTTTTTACTTTTGAAAACCCTGATTTTGGTTCTAAACGAGTTTTATTAGTGTCACCTTGCAAAAAGCTGTGACATTTTGGATATTTTTGTCTGCTTGACAGTCCGCCGGCTACATGGTAGCGTGACGCTGAACCAGCCTGAGACACATCCGGAGGATGCCAATGAAGACATGTATTTTGTTTCCCGGTCAGGGCGCCCAGAGCATCGGCATGGGCAAGGATTTCTACGAGGCCAACGCCAAGGTGCGCGAATTGTTCGACCTGGCTTCCCATACCACCAAAATCAACCTCAAGACCCTGATTTTCGAGGGCAACGAGGAAGACCTCAAGCAGACGCGCAACACTCAAGTATCGCTGGCATTAGTGGAATGCGCGGCTGCGCTGTGCCTGGCTGACCAAGGTGTCAAGCCGGCTGGTGCTGCTGGATTCAGCCTCGGCGAGTGGCCGGCGCTGGTGGAGGCCGGTATCCTGTCTTTCGAGACGATGATCAGACTGGTGGGCGAGCGCGGTCGCTTGATGGACGAGGCCGGCAAGCGCTCCGGCGGTTCCACCATGGCCGCTGTCATGAACTTGGAGCCGGCGGCTATCGAAGCCGCGCTTAAGAATGCAGGCATCGACGATGTTTGGGTGGCCAACTACAATAGCCCCGCTCAATCGGTCATCTCCGGAACCGAAAGCGGCATGGACAAGGCCGAGCCGGCGATCAAGGTGGCCGGCGCCAAGCGCGTCATCCGACTTAAGGTGTCTGGCGCCTTCCACTCACCTATAATGAAGTATGCGTTTGACGGCTTCAAGGAACTATTGACCGACGTCAGTTTCGCGGCCCCGAAGCTGACGTTCTTCTCCAATGTTTCCGGCAAGGCTGAGACCGATCCGGCTGTGATCAAGCAGTATGCGGCCGACCAGATTGTCAGCCCGGTGCGCTGGATCGAAGAGCAGCAGGCAATCATCGCTGCCGGCTTTGAACTGTGCTTGGAGGCTGGCCCTGGTACCGTGCTGACTGGCCTCTGGAAGTCGGCCAGTACCGAGATCGTCTGTAAATCCAGCGGTAGCCTGGCGCTGATCCAAGCCCTGTAGACGGGCGTCTGAGTGGCCGTTCTGTTCCGGACCGGTCGATTGATCGACAGTCAGGATTATCAATTTGACAAGGAGACAGCATGTTATTAAAAGGCAAAAAGGCTCTGGTTACCGGCGGTTCGCGCGGTATTGGCCGCGAGATAGTCCTGGCTTACCTGCAGCAGGGCGCCACGGTTTGGTATTTTGATCTGGCGCAGGGCGATTCGCTGCCTGAATACGAGCAGCTGGCCAGGGCCAACGGCGGCAAGGTGGTTTTCAAGGCGGTCAACGTTTCCGACGAATTGGCTATCAACGCCGCCGTCGAAGAGATGGCCAAAACTGAAGGCTCCATTGATATCCTGGTCAACAACGCCGGCATCACCAAAGACGGCCTGCTAATGCGCATGAGCACCCAGGATTGGGACGATGTTATCACCATAAACCTAAAGAGCATGTTCATGCTGTGCCGGGCCGTGATCCGGCCGATGATTCGCCAGAAGGGCGGCTCCATCATCAATATGGCCTCGATCGTCGGCATCATAGGCAATCCTGGCCAGTTTAATTACTGCGCCTCCAAGGCCGGCATGATCGGCGCTACCAAGAGTCTGGCCCGTGAGGTTGGCAGCAAGAATGTCCGCGTCAATGCCATTGCGCCTGGTTTCATCGTTTCCCCGATGACCGATAAGCTGAATGACGAGCAGAAGAAGGCCATGTACGACCAGATCCCGGTAGCCCGTTTCGGCGAGCCGGCCGAGGTGGCCAAGGTTTGTGTCTTCCTGGCGTCCGATCTGGCTTCATACGTCACCGGCGAGGAAATCAAGGTGGCTGGCGGACTAGGCATGTAAGCTGCTGGCTGACTAGCCTGTCTGGTCGTGCCGGCTAGGTTTCTGGCTAATTGAACGGGAGCCTGCCATGGCTCCCGTTTTTTCATGGCTAATGTCCGGCAATCCGTGCCTGGCCAATCTGCCGATTCATATAATCCTTGTCAGATGCCGATTATGGTACTATGCTTGCGGATAATGTTCGGCTCATTTTCGGCCAGGCCCTGCCAGCCAGCGATTATACCAGCAACAGTATCGAATAATGGTCGGCTCTGGAGGATGCAATGTCAATCAAGTTTAAACTTGTCCTGCTGATAATCCTGGTTCTTTTCAGCGTCATCGCCGGTTTAGGTTTATTCTTTGGTATGACATTGCCGTTGCGCGAAGTGGAAGCCGAATTGCAGACCTTGGTCCTGATGAAGGATGCCTTCCTCAAGCTCCAAGTGGAAAGCGCTAGGTTTTCTACCCAATTCGTCGAACAACAAATCCAGTTGAATAATGCCATCCGGCTGCAGACGCGGGCCTCTTTCCAGGCCATCGCCAATTTTAAAGTGCTTCCCAAATTGAATGAGCGTATTCAGACTTCGCTTGGCCTGATTGTCTTACTGGAAAGTAATATCGACGGACAACTGAAATCCATTGACAGCAGCCTGGAGCTTATCATGGCAGAGGCCAGTCATATCTTTGGGAATACCGTCCGCTTCAAGCTGCTCGACATGTTCATTTCCCCGACGGCCATCAACCATCCCGACGTGTTGGAGGCTAGGCATAAAATCGAACAGTTTTACCTGACCCTGACTAATCTGGATATGAATATCAAGTCCTTCATCGAGATCGTCAATACTCAGACCGGCTTGATAACGGAAGAAACGCGCCTACAGACCGCCCGGGCAACATTGACCGCCGCCCTGGTGGCCCTACTCCTGGTAGCCGTTGCCGTTCTGATTGCTATGATTTTGGCCAACCGCATTGCCCGAGATATCGTCAGCCTGGAGCATAGCCTGGAATTGATGAAGGACGGAGATCTTTCGGTGCGCTTCAAGATCAAGGGTAAGGACGATATCGCCATCCTTTCCAATTACCTGAATACCTTTGCCATCACCCTCAGCGAGTCCTTCACGGCCATCCAGGCGACGTCCCGGAAAAACGTGGCCGTCAAGGAAGAGTTGATTAGCACCGTTTCCGAATCGAGCGCCTCGGTCCACGAAATACGGACTAATACCGTCGCCATTGAAGGCAGCATCGCTACCCTGACCAGCAACATAAAAGGGGCTGGCTCGGCTGTTGGCGACGTTATCGGCAATATTCGCGACTTGCAGGGCTTCCTCGACAATCAAGCCGCCATGGTCGAGCAGTCCAGTGCTTCGGTGCATCAGATGATCGCCTCCATCGGTAGCATCGCCGATGTCGGGCGCCGGAAAATGGCGGCTACCGGCTCCATGATCGGTTCAGTCAACAAGGGTGGCCAGGATCTGTCGCGGACGACAGCTATAATTGAAGAAATAAATAAAAACATGGATGAGATAAAGGGCGCGGCGGTCATCATCCAGAATATTTCCAGCCAGACCAATCTCTTGGCCATGAATGCGGCAATTGAGGCTGCTCATGCTGGTGATGCCGGTAAGGGTTTCGCCGTGGTGGCCGATGAGATTCGCAAGCTGGCTGAGGCCTCCGCCCTCAACTCTAAACGAATCAGCGGCGTCCTTAAGGATGTGGTCAAGAAAATTGCCTCAGCTTCGGAGGCTGGCAAGATGACTCAGGGTGCCTTTGTCAGTATCACCACTGAAGCCAACGGCGTCTCGAGTGCGCTGCAGGAAATAGTCGACAGCATGACCGAATTGCGCAGCGGCAGTGAACAGATTCGTGATGCCATGCTCGATTTGCAGAAGGCCAGCGCTGATGTGGACCGTTCGCGCAGCGCCATGATTAGCTCCGCCGGCAGCAGTGAAGACGCTATGAAGGTGGTCGAGCGCATCGCCAGCGAGGTATTCAACGGCATCACCGAAATCAGGGCAGGCATCGACGAGATTGGCCGGGCTATCGACAACCTTTCAACCGTCTCAATTAATGTTGGCAGCATAGTCGGCCAATTGGATACCGAATTGGAACGCTTCAAGACCAGCGATCAAGCAGCCGAGGCGTTGGATGCCTTGTCTCCGCTTTATAAAGCTGAAGCCAGCAAGGTTGCAAAGGACCGCCAGGAAGGCCTTTGATAGTCGATACGGCTGTTAATTATTTCTGCTAATAGCGGCTCATCCAGGTAATACCAAACGGCGATTTTCTCAAAAGCTCCTTGACTGTCCACTAAACCCGGTCTACAATGCTCTCTAAACGTGGCTGGGTTCGTAATTGCCGACTTGTCCGTGTTGGTTGTGTACGTTCCTTAAATCCGCGTTGTCATGCACATTTCTGTCCGGAAATGTTAGTCTATCGAGGAGGAGAACGGATGAAAAAGTATCTGTTGGGTTTGTTTCTGGTATTAGGCCTGGTTGCCGCCCTATTCGGCTGCAAGAAGACCGATGCCGCTGGTACCGGTGCCCAGACCACTGACCTTACCCGTTATATGAACTGGAACATTGGCGCTGATCCCAAAACGCTCGACCCCTGTCTGAACGGTGCTTCCGACGGTGGCGATGTCATTAACCAGACTTTCGAAGGCCTGGTCCGTGAAAAGAGCGGCAAGCTCTATCCCGGTATTGCCCGCGAGTGGAGCTTCTCCCCCGATGGCCTGACCCTTACTTTCCGCCTGCGCGAGTCGAAGTGGTCTGATGGCACCCCGCTTACCGCCAATGACTTCGTGTACTCCTGGAAACGCGGCATGAACCCGGCCACCGCTTCCGAGTATTCCTGGATTTGGGAATACACCAACGTCGTCGGCGCCTTTGATGCCGTCAATGGTGGCTCCCTGGACGCCGTCGGTATTCGCGCCGTTGATGACCTGACCCTCGAAGTCAAGTTGATGACCCCGACCGACTACATCGTCAGCCTCCTGTCTTTCTACCATTTTATGCCCACCAAGCAAGCCGCTGTTGAGCGTGGCGCTGACGGCACCTGGGCTAAGGATCCGGCCGCCGCCGTTTCCAATGGCGCCTTCATGCTGACCAGCTACCGGATTGGCGAGGGCCTCACCCTGGTTAAGAACCCGAACTACTGGAATGCCGCCGCCGTCCGCCTGGCCGGTATCGAAGGCCGGTTCATTGATGCCGAATCCACCGCATACCAGGCTTTCCTGGCTAACGAGTTCGACTTCATCCCGAACGTGCCGCTTTCCGAGGTTCCGCGCCTGATCGCCGAAGATGACCGCTTCTTCGTCTACCCGCTGCTCGGTACTTACTACTATAATTTCAACATGAACCTCCCGATGTTCCAGGATGTCCGCGTCCGCCGCGCCATGGCCTTGGCCATTGACCGCGAAGAGATCTGCGAAACCCTGGGCGCTGGCCAGGTTCCGGCCGCCGGCTTCGTGCCGCCGGGATTCCTCGACCACCAGGGCAAGGATTTCTTTGAGACTGCTGGTATGTATGGCTTTGCCACTGATGGCAGCCGCGTCGCCGAGGCTCAGCGCCTGTTGGCCGAAGCTGGCTACCCGAATGGCCAGGGCTTCCCGGCCTTCTCCCTGATGTACAACACTTCTGAAGCCCACATGAACGTCGCCCAGCTGGTTCAAGAGCAGCTGCGCGTTAATCTTGGCCTTGAGATTACCCTCGAGAATCAGGAGTGGGCCGTTTTCCAGGATACCCGCAAAGCAGGCAACTACCAAGTGGCTCGCGGCGGCTGGTTGACTGACTTTATGGATCCGATGGGCCTGCTCAGCATTTTTACCACCGGCAATGCCTACAACGATCCCAAGTACAACAATCCGGAGTACGATACCCTGTTGTCCCAGGCAGCCCGCACTCGGGGCCAGGAGCACTTTGAGGCTCTGTACAAGGCTCAGACCCTCCTGATGACCGATGTTCCGGTTATCACCGTCTATCACTACGCTGACATGATGTTTGCCAGTCCCAAGCTTAAGGGCTGGGATCGCAGCGTGCTGGGTACCGCTGACTTTACCGGTGCCTGGCTGGAGCCGTGATCGATCAGTAATTCTACTGCTGTATAATAAAACCCCAGGCCTAGCCTGGGGTTTTATTTATTGAAACAAATGTTTTATTATATTGTTTAGCGTTTCAAAATATGGAGGTTTTGGTTGACAGAATGACTATCTGACTTTATTATGGCCCGAGGAGTTTTGCATGAAGAAGTACCTTATTTCGCGGGTTTTCTCAATGCTGGTAACCATAATCCTGATTACCGCACTGACCTTCGCGATGATGCATTCGATTCCAGGTGGCCCCTTTACCAGGGAAAAAGCCATCCCGGATGAAATCCTGAGACAGTTGAACGCTAAATATAATCTCGATGATCCTCTGATTATTCAATACTTGGATTATATGAAGCGCTTGATTAGGTTTGATCTGGGACCTTCATTCTCTAAGGTCGGAGTATCGGTTAACGACATCATCGTTGCCGGCATGCCGGCTTCGGCGCGCATCGGCTTGCTGGCCAGCATCGTCATCATCGTGCTCGGTATTCCCTTAGGCATTATATCGGCCTTGAAGCAGAACAAGCCTATCGATTATTTGGTTATGTTCATGGCTACCTTGGGTATTACCATTCCCAGTTTCGTGGTGGCAACATTGATTATCTACTTCTTTGCCGGCAAGCTGGGGTGGCTGCCGAGTTATGGTTTGGCTACGCCACTCGGCTACGTTGGCCCGGTAATAGCCCTTTCCGGTTTTTCGTTGTCGTTTGTATCGCGCCTGACCCGATCCAGCATGCTAGAAGTGATGCGCCAGGATTATATCCGGACGGCACGCGCTAACGGCATCCGGGAATTGTCGGTTATTGGCTGGCATGCCATGAAGAACGCCCTCATTCCGGTGGTTACCTACCTTGGTCCGATGATCGCGGCCATCCTGACCGGTTCCTTCGTGGTGGAACGTATTTTTGCCATACCGGGCATCGGGCGCTATTTCGTTGATAGCGTCAGCAACCGGGATTATACCACTATCATGGGTGTGACGGTCTTTTATGCGGTCTTCTACATGATAATGGTACTGCTGGTCGATATCGCCTACGTGCTGATCGATCCGCGCATCAAATTCGGAAGCGAGAACTAACCGATATGAGCGACAATAAATTCCAATTCACCGGCAACACTTACTCGGATGTCGAGACTGCCCGACCTAGCCTGACCTACTGGCAGGACGCCTGGCGTCGACTCAAGAAAAACAAGCTGTCCATGGCCGGCTTGATCGTCATCTTTCTGATCTTGCTATTCGGCATTGTCGGCCCGATGTTTTCTCCTTACTCCTACTCCGAGCAGATCAACAAATACAAGAACCTACCGCCGTCACTTTCTTTGTACAAGCTGGGTGATATTTACCTGTATTCTTCAAATGATTACAACCTGTTCCTGGTGGAAGGCAATGGTCGCGTTATCGACAAGATAGAGCTGGACCGTAGCCGCCGGGATATTCCCAACAAGATCTATACCTATGTTTTGAATGGTGAAGACATTAAGCTCAATTTTTCATATAAAATGCTCCCAGCCGCGCAACGCCTTGACTATGATTTTACGCTCGAATACCGCGGCGAGATTGCCACCCAGCCGGACCGGACGCGCCCGAACATCCTGTTCCCTTTCGGGACAGACGACCTGGGCCGTGACTTGCTGACTCGCGTGATGTACGGCGCCCGTATTTCTCTGCTGGTGGCCTTCATCGCCACCGTCGTCAACTTGTTCATCGGCGTCATCTATGGCAGCATCTCCGGCTATGAAGGCGGACGGGTGGACGATATCATGATGCGCATCGTCGACATCATCAATTCGGTACCGCTAACTTTATATGTCATTCTGCTGATGGTCTGGTTCAGGGGTGGCGGCTTGATAAATATCATCATCGCCCTGAGCAGTGTGTTCTGGGTTAATGAGGCCCGCCTGGTGCGTGGCCAGGTGCTGTCGCTTAAAGAGCAAGAATTCGTCCTGGCTGCTCGTATCATTGGCGTGCCCAAGATGAAGATTATCCTCCGGCACCTGATTCCCAATGCCATCGGGCCGATTATCGTGTCCATGGCCATGATGATACCGAGCGCCATTTTTACCGAATCATTCCTCAGCTTCATTGGCTTGGGCGTGTCGGCACCGCAATCCTCTTGGGGCACCCTGGCCAATAATGCCTTATCTGGTTTGACAACCTATCCTTACCAGTTGTTTTTCCCAGCAATGGCGATCGCCTTGACCCTCCTGGCGTTCAACTTCATCGGTGATGGTTTGCGTGACGCCCTCGACCCGCGCTTGAGAAAATGAGCGGGAACACCAAATGGCACAAGCAAACAAAGGGGAGACCATGAACGATACTATTCTCGAGGTCAGGGATCTGAAGACCTCGTTCTTTACCCATCTAGGCGAAGTCCAGGCGGTACGCGGCCTGAGTTTTGTCCTGAACAAGGGCGATATCCTGGGCATCGTCGGCGAGTCGGGCAGCGGCAAGAGCGTCACGGCCTTGTCGGTCATGAAGCTGATTGAGACACCTGGCAAGATTAAAGCCGGCGAAATTCTATTCAAGAACGAAAACTTGACCAATTATAGCCATTCGCAGATGTCTGATATTCGCGGCAAGGAAATTGCCATGATCTTCCAGGATCCGATGACGTCGCTGAATCCGGTGATCAGCATCAAGGAGCAGATGATCGAGGTGATCCGGCGGCACCAGAAGGTGACCCGTAAGCAGGCTTTGGAGCGCGCCATCCAGATGCTCAAACTGGTTGGTATCCCGGAACCGGAAAAGCGCATCCATGCCTATCCGCACCAGTTCTCCGGCGGAATGCGCCAACGCGCCATGATTGCCACGGCCCTGTCCTGCAACCCGCGCTTGTTGATAGCCGATGAGCCGACCACTGCGCTAGACGTTACCATTCAGGCCCAGATTATCGACATCATGAAGGACATCACCCAGAAGCTCGATACCTCCATTATCCTGATAACGCATGACCTGGGTGTCATTGCCGAATTGTGCACCAAAATTATTGTTATGTATGGCGGTATGGCTATGGAAAAAGGCAATATCGACGATATCTTCTACGCCACCGCTCATCCGTATACCAGAGGCTTGTTGAAGTCCTTGCCGCGCATGGATCGGAAGGCGCATGATCGGCTTAATCCGATCAAGGGATCGCCGCCGGATTTGATGAAGCCACCGGCTGGTTGCCCGTTTGCCCCGCGCTGCGAACATGTTATGCAGATTTGCAAGGAAGAGGCACCGGCCCTGTATGATCTCGGTAATGGGCATGAATCGGCCTGTTGGTTAAGGGATGAGCGTGCACCTGCCGTTGAAAATTACAACAAGGGAGGACGCTAAAATGGTTGATTCCAGTAAAGACTTGCTGCAAGTCAAGAATCTGAAGCGCTACTTCAAGATGAACGATTCCTTTAGCAAGAAAAACCGTAAATATCTGACCGCTGTCGATGACGTGACTTTCAGCATCAAACGCGGTGAAACCTTTGGCCTAGTCGGTGAATCGGGCTGCGGCAAGTCGACCATCGGCCGAACCATTATCCGCCTGTACGAGCCGACTGGTGGACAGGTGCTGTTTGACAATACCGATATTACGACGATGAGCCAACACGACCTGTTCCCGTTCCGCAAGCGAATGCAGATGATTTTCCAGGATCCCTATGCGTCACTCAATACGCGTATGACCGTTTCGGAAATCATCGGCGAGGGTATGGAAACCCATAACCTGGGCAGCGGCGCCAAGCGAGTAGAGCGCATCCAATATTTGTTGAATACCGTTGGTATGAAAAAAGAACACGCCAATCGGTATCCACACGAATTCTCCGGCGGGCAGCGCCAGCGCATCGGAATTGCCCGCGCCTTGGCAGTTGAGCCGGAACTGGTCATCTGCGATGAGCCGATCTCGGCCCTCGACGTGTCCATTCAAGCCCAGGTTGTGAACATGCTCGAGGACCTCCAGGACAAGCTGGGTCTCACCTATCTGTTCATTGCCCACGATCTGTCGATGGTTAAGCACATCTCTGATCGCATCGGCGTCATGTACCTTGGCAAGTTGATGGAAGTTTGCGCAAGCAACGAGCTCTACGAGAATCCACTGCATCCCTACACCCAGGCGTTGCTGTCCTCCATCCCGATCCCGGATCCGCGGCTGAACAAAAACAGCAAGCGTATTGTCCTGCAGGGTGATGTGAAGAGCCCGATCAATCCGCCGCCCGGATGCCGCTTTAATTCCCGCTGCCGCCTATGCGTCGACCAGTGCTGGCTCGAAACGCCGGAATTGATTGAGGTGAGGCCGGACCACTATGTGGCCTGCCACCTGGTTAAAAAAGCGTAACGGAGGCTACCGTTTTTTAAAGAACCCCGGGCTTTATGTCCCGGGGTTCTTTTTATTGGTACGCCTGGCAGGGCGCACCTACTAGCGGCTAGTTGGTTAATAGAGCTTGATTTGCCCAGATACGGTCCTGAGTTCCAGACGCAGACTGCCTGACCCCAGTTGCATATTGTTGTGGCCGCGGTTACCAAACAGTTCAATGGCGCCGGTAACTGACACAGCCGTGCACCGGCAATCGGCTGCCTGGTTGAGGACATCCAAGTCGATAGCACCGGAGGTAGTGGCGAATCGGCCTTCACCCTGCAGTTGGAGATTGCTGCCGGAAATCCGGCCGGAGACGGAGGTGAGGTACAAGCGACCCTGGAAACCGCGAACCGCGATTGCGCCGGAAGTGCTGTCGGCTTTGATGGCGCCGTTTACATTTTCGACCGTGATAGCGCCAGAGATGGCCTCGATTACGGCGTCGCCCTGGGAACGCTCCAGCTTAATGGCGCCGGAGGCGCTCTTCAGCACAGTATCGCGTTGCGAGCCACTGATGGAAATGGCGCCTGAACTGGTCTGGATATCCAACGGAACCGCAGTATCAAAACAGTGGACCGCGCCGGAGGCGGATCTGATCTGGAGGGTCGGCCCGGACAGGCCGGTAACGGCGAAGCTGCCGGAGGCCGAACTCAGTTGGCAGGCGGCTGCGGCTGGCAGGCTGATGACTAAGCGGGCCCGTTGTCCGGGCGGCAACGATGTATTGCGCTGCTGTTGCACGCGAAGGCTGATCGAGCCATTGCCTTCTTCGATGAAAACTTCGACTTCCCGGGGAATATCGAATGCTTCAATGCGGCAGGAAACTCCAGAATGGCCGGTTATGGTTACTGGAATGAACAGGCTGTCCAGGATTAATTCGCGGGTATTCATGAATTCTTGGGTGAAGGTCCCGGACAGCCCGCTGCCGAAGACCAACCCGCTAGCAAATACCATCACCACAAATGCTAGAAGCATTTTTTTCATGCTAAATCCTCCAAGGCCTGAAGATAGCGCGTTGGACATCGCAAATCAAGGCTGGGTACTGTCGGCTGGGGTATAGTGGTACAGTATGCCTGGACCCTGCGCCTTGGCCTGGTCGAGGGCGCTGCCGGCTTTTTGGATGCCTATATCAAAACTGATTTTCGGGTCTTCAAAGCTGTAGAGGCCGATGCAGGCCGTGATCCGGAGTAGGCAATCGCTTTTGATTTCGAGCAGCTGAGCGGCGAAGCTGGCGAGAACCGTAGCGGCGACCTCCTGGGCGGCGACTGGGCCGGTTTCAGGCAGGATGACGATGAATTCCTCGCCACCATAGCGACCAATCGTATCCACGCCACGGAGTCTTCCTTGCAAGCATTTGACGACATGCTTGAGCACGGCGTCGCCCGTCGAGAGGCCAAGGCTGCCGTTAATGAATTTCAAGTCGTCGATCTCGATGAGCAGTACTGAAAAAAGGCCGCCATAGCGCTGTTGCCGAGTATGCTCGGCCAAGCCGGCCTTCAGGATAGCATAGCGGTTGAGGACGCCGGTTAGATGATCGTGCGAGGCGCTGCGCTCGACGGCTTTGTATAAGCGGGCATTTTCCAGCGCGATGGCGATGTACAAGGCTAAGGCGCGCAGGCCTTCCTGATCGTAGCGATTGTAAGCATTGGCGCGGCGAGCCTGAACGGTTACTACGCCGATAGCGGTCTTGCCATGCAATAAAGGACAGAGCAGAAAGGCAGCCGTAGGGACTTCGGTGCGTTGCCGCGCCGTGGCAGAGCCGTATTTATGGCCTTCCAAGCTTAAATCGTTGATGAGAATTTCTTGGCCATGGCGGAAACACCAGGCCTCCAGGGATTGCTTGTCCTGGACGGCGATGGTTTCGGCGTCGATACGCAGGTTGCCTTCCATGATACTTGTATAATCCAGTAACTCGCTGTCTTCCAGCCGGATGGCTAGGCCGAAGACCTCGGCCGGCATGATGCGCTGCACAACCTTGTAGACCCGTTCCAGGACTGTCCCCAGTTCCAGTACGGAGGTAATCTCCCGTCCGGCCTCGGCAATGGCCGAAATGCGGTCATATAGCTTGCGGTATATTTCCGCCTCATTGAAGGCCTGGGTGGAGGTTAAATCGCGTAAAGCGGTATCGGCGTTCTGGTTATACAGTTGCTGGCGGATAATAAGGAAGGCTTCCTGATGCAGGAAGGCCTCTTGCCAATTGGCGGCCGCCTTGTGAATTGCGGCTAGGGTTTGGTGGATACGGCCTTCGACGTGGCTGGCTTTCAGGTCCTGGGCAATGCCGAGCGCTTTTCCGAGGAAAGCCAACGCGCTACCCTTGTCGCCATGGGCAAAGCAGACTTGGCCAAAACCGAGTAGAAACTCGGCCGTATTGATGCGGTCGCCGATTTTCTCGGCCAACCGAACTGCTTGGCTGAATTGGCCTTTGGCTTTGCGGATTGAGCCTTTGGTGGCCAAGGCTTTGGCGTAAACCGCGATGGTTTGGGCATGCAGAATAGGCAGGTTCATGCGTTCCGATTGACGGAGGGCTTTAACGGCCAGATCCAAGGCTAGTTCCGGCTTTTGTTGGGCGATGGCTAGTTCGCTGAGTTTTTGGGTGATGACCAGGCGGGCACTGTCCGACGGGTTGAATTCCAGCGCGCGGTGCAAGTAGGTGTCGGCCTCCTGGTGGCGATTCAAGTGGATGAGGGCTTCGCCGATATTGGCCAGGAGCGCCGCGACCAGGCTGACGTCGTTGAGGGCGGTCGCCGCCGCCAGGCCCTTCTCGGCCCATTCCAGGGCGCGATCGAAAAACCCCTGGTACTTGAGGCTGGCCGCCAGGGCATGGGCGGTCTTGGCTTGGTTGAGGGCGTCCTGATTGGCTTCGAATATTTCGTAGGCTTGCCAGTGGTACTTGATGGCGTTGTTGTAGTCGCTGCGGTTGTGCAAAAGCCAGCCGCGCCAGAAACTGAGCCAGGGCGTAAATTCGGGCAGGTAAAACGTGGGATTGGCCACCAGCGTATCGAGCGTCCGTTCCATGACTTCCGGCATGGAGCGCATGGTTTTATGAGCCCAGGGATTGAAGATGGAACTGTCCAACTGACCGCGCGTGGCCGTGTCGCGTAGGCCTTCCGGCAGGCTGGCGATGGCGTCGATGGATTTACTTGACATAAGCGCCGGAACCTCCCAGGGTTAAGTGTGCATCGCGGGCTGCGATGTCCTTCCATAAGTATGGTAATCGATTCATCGAGCCGGCGCAAGGCCAGCCGATTGGTAGAGGCCCTTGGGGCGTGGTATACTCTGGTATGTGAAGAAGACTGTTAGCCACCTACAATTCTGGCCGCTTTTATTGTTTGGCCTGTCCCTGGCGGGTTGCGCCCGTTTCGATATCAATTTGGCTTTCCAGGCGGTAGAAATGCCGACCTTCGCCGATATCCAACCGGGAAGCTATGTGGAGCCCGGCCTGGTACCGACCACGGTCAGCCTGAACTTGCCGGTCGGGGCACTGGGCCTGCGCTATAGCCTGAGTCCGGCCGGCGACACTCCGACCGGTTGGCTAGACTATACCGAGCCAATAGCCTTGTCTGATTCCATCACGACGGTCACCGCCTATGCTTACACCTCGCAGACTAATGTGTCGGGCTACTTGACGGGAACCTTCGTGCTTCAGACAGCGGCGGTGACGGCGGATTTGGCGGCGGGTACCTACGATACGCGGTTGGCGCTGAGCCTGGCCTGCGCGACGCCGGATGCCGAAATATGGTATAGCCTCGACGGCAGCGTGCCAGCGCCGGGTGGCGCTGGCAGCCAGCGTTACAGTAGCCCCATTCTGCAGGATGATCGACTGGCCGTGCAGGCCCGGGCCTGGTTGAGCGGCCGGGAAGCCTCCATCGTCTTCAGCGCGGACTATGATTGGGTGACGGCGCCAGCATCCGCAAGCTTGCCGACAGGCGTATACGCTAGTGAACAGCTGCTGACTTTAGCCTGTGCGACAGCTGGGGCTGCGATCTGGTATACGGTGGACGGCTTAGATCCAGACCGCGATGCCGACCCTCCAGTTGGGGAGCCGTATGATGGTAGCGCGGTGGCGTATTCATGGGGTGAACCAGGCTTGCGCCTGCGCGTCCGGGCTTATGGACCTGGCTGCCAGCCGACGGCGGTCGTCGAATACCGTTACCTGTGGAGCAACGTTTTTTACGTGGACGGCGTTAACGGCGATGATAACTTAAATGCCGGTACTGCCCCCGGCTCACCGAAAAAAACGATCAGGGCGGCCTTAGCTCTGGCGAACGCCGTTGGAGGCACTGACCCGCTGGCCATCCGGGTAGCCGGACCCTTTAGCTATGTTGAGACTGAGCCCCTGCGTATTTTGCGACCGCTGACTTTGTCGGGGTCGTATGATACCGCATTCAGCACTCAGAATACTATCGCCAACCTGACCGAAATCCGCTACAACACGAGTGATCCGGGCACTACGGCAGTACCGGCCTATACCCTGTTGCTTAACCATGTTGACGGCAGCTCAAGCCTGGACAGCTTCCGGGTCTACGCGCCGGACGGAACAACCGACATCGGCGTGGCGGCTATCGTACTCGATCAGACGGCGGTCAGCTTTACTACTGTCCGGTTTAGCGGCTTGGCGGCCAGAGAAATCAGCGCCGGCGTCGCCATCCGTGACAGTTCGCCGCTATTCGTGGATTGCACCATTGAAGGCGGGACGGGCGGCAGCGTCACCACCGGCGAGTACCACGGCGCCTATGGCGCCTGGATAAGCGGCCCGCTGGCCAATCCGGAGTTTCGCGGCGGGACTATCAGCGCGCTGGGTGATTTAGGCGCGGCACTCGGGGAGCCGACCCGCTCTGCCGGCCTGCTGTTCACGGAGGAGGCGCGCGGCCTCGTCGGCGGCGTGGCTTCCAACACCGTGGTACAGGGCGGGCAGGCCGAGGTTTCGGTCGGTATCCTTTTCGGGCGGGGAGCGGCGCCACAGCTCCTGGGCAATCTGACGGTGACCGGTTGCGGCGCCACAACCCCGGCTTTCGCCGCCGGCTTGTTTATCGATGGCGCCAGCCCGGTGGCGCAAGGTGATAATATTGTAATCAGATCCGGCGTAACGCCGAGCCCGGCCTACGGAATTTATTGTATCGCCACTGATCCGCTCTACCCAGCCAATCCGCAGATCGGCGACGCGGGCAGCACTATCACGGTCCGGACTGACGGTAATGGTAGCGGAGCGTTGGCCGCCGGGATTTGGATAAGTGGCCAGTACGCCAGCGGTACCATTCAAGCCTGCAGCATCACGGGCCGGACGGCTGGCGCCGGGCCCACCTACGGCATTTGGATTGGCGACAAGGCTCGGCCGCAAATCAGTCGTTGCGATATTGCCAGCGGCGATGCCGGAGCCTTCCCCGCCTACGGGATACATGCGTCGAATATCGAGCAGGCGGGGCTGCTGATTGAACAGAACCGTCTCCGGGCTGGAGTGAGCTCCGTCGATGCCTGTGGTCTGTACTTGGAGGATGTAATGTTCGCGAAGGTGCGCCGTAACCGGATTTATGGGTCGGATGCGGGGGTGCCGAGCAGCGGCGTGGATTTAGTGGCCAATACAGTCGGCCTTGATGGCGTGCTGCTAGTGGCTAACGTTATCATGGGCACTAATCAGCCGACTAGCAGTGGCCATTTCGGCGTTCGGCACCGAGTTTCTGGTGGAGTCGTTTCCCGACCACGCTTTTACAATAATACTATTGTCGTCGACGGTCTTACCAGCGATGCCTTTTTGAATCTGGCCGATGGGGTAGCGGCTCAAGCCCGACCCTATCTTGTGAACAACATACTGTATGGCGCGACGTCGAGCGTGGCCTTCCGGGAGAGTCTTGCCAGCGGCGGCAATTCAAATCCTGCCGCCTTGTTGACTAACAGCTTGTTTGGCATGGATTCGCATTATAACGACAATACTGTTCCCTACACTACCGCCGTTACCATCAATAGCGGCATATTGACGGGAGATGGTGACTGTGCAGGTAATGTCTGCCTCGATGTTAGCGCTGGGTTTACTGGCGGCGCTTTGTCGATTATTACGATAGCGTTTTTTTTCGTTTACGATTGGCATTTGGCAGGCACGCCGCCAGACCCATTGGTGATGGACGGTACCAATCTGCGTCTGTTGGCCAGTTCTGGCCTTGTGTCTGAGGACTTCTATGATTTTTATGGCAACTCTTGGCCGGCAGCCGGCCTGCCCTGGCCGATTGGCGCTACCGGCCCCTGACTCTCATCAATAGGGTGTTGAAAAACGCAAATGCGGCTTTTCAACACTTCAAAAGCCTGTCAATCCAGCCAGAATCCTATCCGCAGGTAGGGGCGTACCAGGTGGGCCGGCGTGCTGATGTAGAACACGCCCTGCCAGTCGGCACCAGCCTCTACAATCAGGCAGCCTGGTTCCCAGCGGACCGACAGGCCGGCCAGCAACGCCGAGTCCTGGGTCAGGATGATCTCGCTGGCGGCCTCGGTGCGGCGGCTGAGCGCCGAAACGACCAGGCCATAGCCGGCCTTGGCCAGGAAACCAAGCTGGCCGTCTAGCAGCGGATACCAGCCGAAGGTCAGGAGGGTGGCCGCGCCCAGGGCCGTCAGGCTGGTTTGGGTGGGGCCGCTGTTGTCGGCGCCGGGAATATAGACCGGGTCGAAGCGTAGTTCGAAACCGAGGGCGCCGAGCGCGCTGCCGGCGCCGAATAGTGACCGGAAGGAAATTCCCAGGGTCAGGTCGCCGCCGGCCAGACCGCTACTGAACAGTTCGCTAAAGTCTCCGGGCAGAACCAGGGCCGGACGCCAGGCGGCGGCCAGCCAGAGGCGGCGACTGGCAGCCGGTACGTCGGTGGTGGCGTCAGTGGGTGCGTCAAAACCTTCGGTGGCGGCTGTCTGGTTCTCACTATCCGCAGTGGTGTTGTCGGCAGTCTCGCTGGTCTCGATCGTCGTGGCCACCCCGGTCTCCGTAGCCGTTTCGGTTCCCGCTGGAAGCACCGAGTCGCTGGGGTCTGACTGGTTGGCAGTTGTGGCTGCTTGGTCGGTGCTTTCCTCGGCCTGATGCGGGTCGGCGCTGCCGCCAAGGACATCGTGAACCGTCACGATGGTACTCAGGCTGTCGTTCAGGCCGCCCGGGTTGACGGCTATCAGGCTGTAGGACCCGGCTGGCTGTTCGGCCAGGTTGAACAACACGGTGACTTTTTGTTCGCTGACCGCGATGAGGCGGGAATGGCGGAGCTCGGTGCCGTCGGCCGAGCGTAGCATGAAAACAGTGGCTGCTGAGAAGCCAACTCCGGTGATGACTAGATCCGGGTAGGCGCGGTTGTTGGCCAGGACGGTTCGGGACAGGGCGGTGATTCGGGGTTGGACGCGTTCCAGCAGCCTGGCCGCGCCGGCCAGGGTGGCTGGCGGCAGGCCGGGGTTTTGGGTGACAATATCATAGCTTCCGACCCAAGCCTCTTCCAGGTTGAAGTCGGCGCGCAGGCCGCTGCCATCGGTGGAAACACGCACCTGGCCCTCGAAGCGGCTGCGGCCGGAAACCAGCCAGGCGGCTGTGTCCGGCAGGAAGCCGGTGCCGGTAAGCTCCAGCCAGCCGGTACTGGCGCCGGCGTAGAGTTCGCTGCCGGCCAAATCCTGGCTGAGCAGCTCCGCGGTGCGGATGATCGAAAACTCACTCCAGGCACTGGTGCTGAAGACTCGCCGGAAGACATTGATGGCGGTGATCTGCACTTCATAGCGGCCGGGCGCCAGGGGCAGGAGTACCGAGTTCGTTTCGCTACCGACTGTTAGTAAAATATCAATACCGCCGTAGGCGCGGACGGCGATTTCGTAGCTGCGGGCGCCATCCACCGCCGCCCACTCCAGGCGGGCGCCGGTCTCTGCCGCTTCGCTCTGGGCGAATCCGGCCGGCGCTAAAAGAAACAGGCAGATTGGTAGCAGGCAGGAGGCCTTACGGATTCTGGACATAGATTTCCTTTGGCGTGGTCAGGACGGGGGATCCGCCGGTGGTGATGGTAATGCTGAACGGGATGGTTCGTACCGGACCGGAGCGCTCGATGGTGCCCTCTGGGGTGACCAGCAGCGCTCGGATGCGGAAGCTGTAAGCCGCTACGTCGAGTTTGTCCAGTTCACGATACAAGAGCTCCTGGCCGGCCTCCACGATACGGGTGAATACCAAGTTGCCAGTTCGCAAGTCTGTCAGGCTGATTTCATAGGCGTTGGCATCGCGGAGCGCGGTCCAGCTGAAGCGGACGAAGTCGGCGTTGGTAACGTCGAGGGCCTGATTGGCCCGTGGCGCCTGCACCGAAACAGCTCCCAGGGCCGGGATGGCGTCCACCTGGAAACTGCTTTCCAGCGCCGGCAACTCGGCGCCATCGGTGGCTTGTCCGGCCACCGACCAACGGTAGCTGCCTGGACCGGGGTTGGGTATTTGGATGGCGGTCAAGGCGGTTCGCGTTTCGCTGACCAAGGAACCATCGGTCCGCAGTAGGCGTACCAGATAGCTCATGCCGGTTTCCGAGGCGCTCCAGGCCAGGCGAAGGCCGCTGCGGGCGGCAGTCAAGCCCGGCAGCCGACTATCCGGCGGCGGTTCAAGGACGCGGCTGGCCGGTGGCACGCGCAGGCTTTGCACGTTGAACGATGCAATACCGGCCGGGCTGCCGCGGGCCGTAGCGGTGCCGGATTGGGCGAAGGCCTGGACCGTCCACTGGTAGTCGCCAGTTTCAAAAATATCACCGGGTAGCTCGAGGGAACTATCGGCGGTCTGGCTCTCGAATACCAGGCGCTGGTCGCGAGTCTGGCGCAGGCTGAAGCGGCTATAGCTGATGCCCGGGTCGACTTGCCAGGCGAAGCGGATGGCTGTAGTGGCGCTGGTTTGGAGGCGCGCGGCCGGCGCTGGGGTTACCAGGCGTGGCGCCGCCAGCGGTGGCAAGACGCGGATGCTGCGCACCGATTCCGGAACGGTTTCTGGCAGGCGCGGGTCGCGTACTGCCCAGTAATAGGTGCCGGGGCCGGGCAGCTCGATGGTGGCGCGGTTGGCGTCGCCGGCCGTGCTGGAAACCAGCTGGCTGAAATCGGGGCTGCGGCTGACTAGAACCACGGCCTCGGCATAGCCGCGCCAGGCGACTTGAAGGCGGGTGGTCGCGGCGCCTTCGATTTCGTGGCCGTCGAGCGGGGCGGCCGCTTGGGGTTGCTGCACGCCCTGCACCACTAGGTTGCGCGGGGCTGACCAGCTTGAAGCGACGCCATCGGCGGCCACGGTGCGCAGGCTCCAGAAATAGTCGCCTTCCGGCAGATTGCGGTCCGGCCGGTAGACGTTGCCCGATCCTTGCCAGGTGGCCGGTAAGGTTGGCGCGTTGCCGGCGGCACTTGGCCAGATGGCCAGTTCGTAGCTGGCGGCATCTGGCATTACGCTCCAGGCAAAGAGCAGGCTGGCGCTGTCCACGGCCAGGACGCGGAAAGCGGCCGGCGGCGAATTGGGACGCGGCGCTTCGGGGATGGCGACTTGGTTTAAGCTGAAGCTGGCCGGGCTAGACCAGGCCTGGCCGGCCAGGGCCGCGAAATCGTAACGGGCGCGCACCCGCCAGTAGAGGCTGCCGGCCGGGAGGCCACTCAGGACGATGGACGGCGCTGAGGCGCGGCCTTCACTCAGGATAGTGGTAAAGTCGGGTGCGCTGGCCAACTGGTAATCGTAGCCAGTGGCCTGTGGCACGGCCGTCCAGGCCAGGCTGACCGGCGGCGGGGCGGAACGGAAATTGAAGGCGCTGCCGGTGGCGGGCGCCAGCGGGGCGGGCGCCGTATCGCTGAGGACGGTGAGCTGGCTGATGCGCGAATAGTTGCCAGCGGCGTCACGGATCCGCCAGAACCAGGCGCCGCTTTCCAGGCTGATGTCCAGGCTCAGGCCTTCGCTTTCGGCGATGCGTCGCGATTCGAAGTCGCGGCTGCGCGAGGCTTCGACAGTAAAAGGACCAATGGCGCCGCTTGTACTCCAACTGAAGCCGACCGGGATCAGCGCCCCCGCGCCGAGGATGGCGGCGGTGTTGGCCGGGCTGGCCGGAATCAGGTCGGCTGGTCGCACCGCTGCCTGGCCGGCCTGGATGGCGACGGTGTCGGCACTAGTGACGGCCGTGGTGGTGCCGGCGCTGGACGTCAGGCTGGACTGGCCGGCGCTGACGTTGATGGCCACCGATTGGTCGGCGGCGCGCGCCAGGTCGACGGTGCCGCTCTGGACGGCCAGCACGGCGCCGTCGGCGCGGATGTCCAGGCTGGCCGAAGCGGCGCTGCCGGCGGCGTCGTCCGCCCGCCGGGCCACGATCGAGCCTTCTAGAAAGTCGACGGCGCCGCGGGTGCCCGAGAAGTCGAGCACCACAAGGCTGTTTTCGCCGAGTATCAGAATGGTTTCGTCCGCCAGTTGGATGACGGCCTCGGAACCTCGGTCTGTCCGGATGGCGTCCATGGAGTAGACGGCTTCCTCGTTGCCGATGGTCGACCAGACCACACTGTCGCCGAAGCGGCGCTGGGCAAGGCGCGTTCGGGCGACCAGCCAGCCAATCGGCTCACGGCCGCCGGCCGCGCCCTCCTGGGAGATATCGGCGTACAGCGTCCAGATGAAGCCGGCAAACAGGCCGGCTGCAGCTAGGGTTACGATTATATCGCGCCACAGTTTCGGCTTGCGCCGGGCTATCACCATGGTGCTCATGGTACAGCCCGCGCCTTGGCGTCGCCAAGGATGGTGAATTTTTGTTCCTCGTTGTCGGCGACAATATGACCGGCATCGAGCGGCGTGTCGGCGATGCCCAACAGGCGGCGAAGCTCCGTGAGGGTACGCGGCGCGGCCGGATCTTCCGCCCGGCCCAGGATGGCGTGGACATGCAGCGGCTCGGCCTTGCCTTTCACGGCGATCATCGGCATGATCGCGCTGCGGTAGCGGTCGCCTAGTTGGGCCATGGTGTATTCCGACACCAGGATGTCGGTGCCAAAGGCCTTGTTCAGCGATTCGATGCGCGACGCCAGATTGACCGTGTCGCCGATGACGGTATATTCCATGCGTTCGTTGGAACCGATCTGGCCGGCCACCACCGGTCCGGTGTTCATGCCGCAGCCGATGCGGATGATCGGTTTGTCGGCCGTGCCACGGTTGCGGTTAAATTCCATCAGGGAGGCGCGCATGGCCAGGCTGGCGTCGACGGCCGCCGTCGGGTCGTCCCCGGTGGAGACCGGCACGCCCCAGACGGCCATGATGGCGTCGCCGATATACTTGTCGACCACGCCGCCGCCGCGGCTGACGCAGCCGACCATGCGGGTAAGGTACTGGTTGAGAAATTCGACGACTTGCTCAGGTTGCATGGATTCGGAGATGGCGGTGAAGGAGCGGATGTCTGAGAAGAAAATCGTCGCCTGCTTACGCTCGCCGCCGAGCTTGATTTCGCCCTTGGTGGCCATCTCGGCCACGCTCTTGTTGACAAAGCGTCCGAAGGCATCCTTGATTTTTTCGCGCTCGGCCAGGCCGTGGCCCATCTTGACGAAGGAGCTGGAGAGAGCGCCTAGCTCATCGCGGGTGGTGGCCTGGATATCCAGGTCAAAGTGGCCGCGCTCCACCAGGATGGCCGCGTCCATCAGCATCTGCACCGGGTCGGAGATGGTCCGGGAGAAGAAATAAGTCAACAGCGCGGCCAACGACAGGATAGCGCCGAGAATAAGCAGGTTGCGCCGCTGGATGGCGCCGACGGCTTCGAAGGCCTTGCTGGCCGGGGCGTTGGCGATGACGCCAATGTTACCGTAGGCGATACGCCGGAAGGCGGCCAGGTATTCTTGGCCAGCCTGGTCGCGGTAGCGCAACTGGCCGTTGCCAAGCGGGCTGTCGCGCATGGCGATGACGGCCGGGTTGGCCGAGAAATCGGGGGCGGCCTGAACCATGGCCTGATCGGCGTGCAGCAGCAGGCGGCCGGCCGAGTCGAGTACCCAGGTCTCAACGATGCCGCGGTTGCCGAGAACCTCGGCGTAGCGTTCGGCCGAGGCATAGGCGGTCAGGATGCCGTTCAGGCCGGCCGAGCGGAAGGGAATACGTAGCCCGATGGCCGGCGCCCCCAGGCTGGCGGTGGCATTGAAGATTTCCAGGGTTTCCAGCGCCGGAACGGCTGGGTTGCCGGCCAGCGCGGCGGCCTCGATGCCCAGGGCTGACAGGCTGGCGTTGTTGTAGGTTGTGAAGACGTCGTCCAGCGCCACCGCCAAAATATCTGGATTAAGACCGTAGAAACGCTCGACGCTGGGTGAGGCGGCGTCCCCTTCGCTGATTTCCAGTAACAGACGGGCGCGGTCGGTGATGGAACGGATGTCATCTTCGATCTTGATGGCGCTGATCTGGGCGATGGTGTAGTTGTTCTCCTCGACCCGGACAGTGGCGTCGCGCAGGAAGAAGGCCGAGGCCAGCAGATTCATGGTGACTAGCGAAACCGCCAACAAGGCCGAAACCACCATGCCCAATTTAATGCCAATCGGGAAGCGCACTTTGGCCTGGAGTAGGCCTTCCGGGCCGGCCTTGGCCGGTTGGCGGGCGTTGCCTTTCTGGCCGCTTCCGGTTGCCGCCGCTGGCCGGATGGTCGGCAGTTGGTGCACCAGAGCGTAGCGGCGGTGGCGGATCAGCCTGGCCTTGCCGGGTGGGATCAGTTCTTCTGGTTTAACCGAGACCGGCAGGCCGTCCAGGGATTGCAGGAACGAGCCCCCGGCCAGGGCTATCTTGCGGCCGGTGGTGAACACGGCAAAACCGCGCGGTCCGTCGGCCGCCGGATTGAGGGCATACAGGCCAAGCAGGTCGCCATCCACGGCCAGCCGGGTTGTCCAGTCCACCAGATTGTCGACGCAGCCTTCCACCTGGTCGGCCGCGAAACAGACGCCGTACAAGCCGGTCTGGCGTTTCAGGGCTTCGTCCAGGATGTTTTGCGGCACCGGCACCCGCCCGCGACTGGTCCGCACCGCGTGGTAGGGACAGGGTCGGTTGTCGGGGAGGGTTGTCTCCACCTGGCTGTCCATGCCGCGGATCAGGCGCACCCGTTCCGAGATTCGCAACAGACTAGAGCCGGATTCGCCCTGGCTGCCGATGCAGGCGAAGATACGACGGGCTTCCTGGCTCATGCCGGCGTACAAGGCGCACACCGCGGCTTCGTGGAAAGAATGCCAGACCGGGTGGGCGTTATCGGCCGACAGGCTGGCGCCTGAAAGGGTGGACATGGCGTTGATGGCGCGGGCCCGGGCAATTCGATTGAAGGAAGGTGTGTGCATCTTGTAGCAACTATAGCATCAACTGCCCCCTTTTTCCACAGCCGGCTATCCGCGGCGGCGATCCGAAAGCGATTGCTTTTTTTTAGTTTCTGCGTGAAAATGAGGGCGCCCGCGCTGACCGGCACGGCGTCGTCGGCCTGGCATGACAGGTGCTAAGCTGACAGTAAATTGAGGATATGGAGACGATGGTGTCCGATACGATTGGCGCTGGCCGCCTGCTGCGGGCTTCGGCCCTTGAATTGAGCGACGATAGGTTCCTGAAGGCGGCTTTGCTGGCCGAATTCCAGAGCAGCTTCGGCCCAGCTGGCGGGAGTGCGAGGGTTTTCGCCGCTCCGGCCCGCATCAATCTGATTGGCGAGCATATCGACTATAACGGCGGCCAGGTGTTTCCGGTCGCCCTGGACAAGTGCTTGTACTTGGCCATCCGACAGCGCGCGGACGATGTCATCGTCATCCGCAACCTGCAGCTGCCAGGCGAGTATCGCCGCAGCCTGGCCGAAGCCGGCGCGAGCGACGCGGACACCGGCTTCGCGCTCTATATCGATGGCATGCTGGCCGGCTTGCGGGCCGCCGGCGCGACTATCGACCACGGCTTCGAGGCCCTGCTATTCTCGACGGTGCCGATGGGCGCCGGCGTCTCGTCGTCAGCCGCCCTGGAACTGTGTTTTGGCGTGGCGCTGTCTAGCCTGTATAATTTCACGATCGACCGGCTGGAGCTGGTCAAGTTGGCCCAGAAGGCAGAACACGACTTTGTCGGCGTGCAGTGCGGCATTATGGATCAGTTCGCGGTGGCCTTCGGCCGGCGCGGACAGGCCATGTTGCTCGATACGGCTAGCCTGGTCTACCAGTACGTGCCGCTGGAGCTGGGCGACTTTTGTATAGTCCTGATGAACAGCAATTTCCCGCGCGCCTTGGCCGGTTCCAAATACAACGAACGCCGGGCGGAATGCGACAAGGCCCTGGCGCTGTTGCGGCCGGCCTTGGCAGTGAACAAGCTATGCGCCATCAGGCCGGAGCAATTCGACCGCCAGGCCGGGCTGCTGGTTGATCCGGTGCTGTTACGCCGGGCCAGGCATTGCGTGTACGAGAATGAGCGCGTCCGCCGCTCGGTCGAAGCCCTGCGCGCCGGCGACCTGGTGCGCTTCGGCGAGCTGATGAAACAGTCCCACCTTAGTTTGCGCGACGACTACGAGGTGACCAGCCCGGCGCTCGATGCCTTGTTTGACGCGGCCAGCGGCCACGAAGCCTGCCTAGGCGCGCGCATGACCGGTGCCGGCTTCGGCGGCTGCGTCATCGCCCTCGTCAAACGGGCGGATTATAATGAGTTTTCAGCCCGCGTCGGCCAGGCCTATACTGCCCTGACTGGGTTGGTGGCCGATTTTTACATGAGCGCGGCCGGCGACGGCGCCCGCGAGCTGGCTTGAGCCGGCATCCAAGGAGCAAAACGATGTGGATCCAAACATGGTCCGGGCGACTCGAGTATCTGGCCGGCGGCGAACAACGCAGTCTTGAATTCGGCGGGCGGGTTGACCAGGCCTTGCCGGCCGATCTGCCGATTTGCCTGGTGTCGCGCCAGACGCCCCAGGGGACGGTCTGGCAGCTGACCAGCCATTTCGACCAGCCGGTCAGCATCGTCAGCCTAGCCTGCTGTTTCGACTATAGCTTTGTCGGCGGCGATACGGTGTTCATGAACGGCTACCAGTCGTGGACCGATTCGCGCGAGTTCGACGCCACCACCCGCCTCAAGCCACCTTCGCGCTTTCTGAAGCCCCTGATGGCCAAGCACCGCCTGAACCGCTACGGCGATTACGACATGGTCGAATACAGTAACAAGGCCGGCGATTTCCACGGCTTTTCCTATGCCTATGTCCGGACCATCGACAACGATTTCCGGCTGATTGGCTCGCTGGACGAACGCTCTGGCTTTACTATCCTCAAGGCCAGCATGTTCGGCGGCCGCATTGAGGCCATTAAGGACCTGGCCGGCGCCTCCCCGCAAACCACGGCGGTCCTGTTGTCGCTGCTCTTTAGCTCTGGCGGCTACGACCAGGTGTTTGACCATTACTTCGCGGCCCTGGATATCAAGCCGCCGCGGGCCCAGCCGCGCACCGGCTGGACCAGTTGGTACAACTATTACCAAAACATCAGCGAGGCCATCATACTGCGCAACCTGGCCGCTTTCAGTTCGCGCCGCATACCGATCGAGGTTTTCCAGATCGATGACGGCTTCCAGACGGCGGTGGGCGACTGGCTGTCGATCCAGGAAGAATTCCCGCACGGCATGGGCTATATCGCCGAGCGCATCCGGCAGGCCGGCTTTGCACCCGGGCTGTGGCTGGCGCCTTTCGTTTGCGAGACCAAGTCCGCTGTCTTCCGTGATCACCAGGACTGGATCGTGCGCGATGCCCACGGCCAGCTGGTCGACGCCGGTGGCAACTGGTCAGGCTTCTATTGCCTTAACCTGGAGTTGAACCAGGTGCGCGACTATCTGCGGCAGGTTTTCCGGACCGTGTTGACCGACTGGGGCTTTCAGTTGGTAAAGCTTGATTTCCTCTACGCCGCCTGTATCCAGCCGCATTCCGGCAAGACGCGCGGCCAATTGATGTGCGAAGCGATGGATTTTCTACGAGAGGTGGTTGGCGACCGCCAAATTCTAGGTTGCGGCGTGCCATTGTGGCCGGCCTTCGGCAAGGTCGATTACTGCCGCATCGGTACCGATGTGGACCTGCAGTGGGATAATGTCCTGCACCGGGCGGTAGCCCACCGCGAGCGACCGTCCACCGTCAACTCGTTGGAGAACGCCATCGGCCGCCGCCACCTGGACGGTCGGGCCTTCGTCAACGACCCGGACGTCTTCTTGCTGCGCCATGACAACATTAAGCTCAATCGGCTGCAGCGGCAGGCCTTGTTCGTCGTCAACGCCTTGTTTGGTAAGCTATTGTTCACTTCAGACGACCTTGATTTATACGGCAAGGATGAAATGGCCGCCTATCTCGGGCTCTTCCCCTTCACCGCCAAGCGCATCGAGCAGGTTGATTGCGTGCGCCATTTCTACAAGGCGTCGTTTACGATTGATGGCCAGCCCTTCCGCTTGCTGGCCAATTTCTCCGCCGAGAAGCGCTACACTACCGTCGAGCGGTCGATGTTCTGCCTGCGTGGCGGCAAGCCGCTTTGGCTGGCGGCCGGCGACGCGATGGTCCTGGATGCCTTCGAGAGCCTGGTCTGTCGGGTGGACCAGCCCGACCACGCCTGCCAGGTGCTGGGCAGCACGGCCTCGATCTTTCCCGGCAGCGAGGTTTCGGCCGTCCGCTGGCTACCAGCCAGCGCGGCTGACCAGCTGCCGACGGTGGAGCTCGACTGGCGTTCACCTGTGCTGCAGCCTGGCACCTTGTACCTGAAGGTGCCGGCTGGCATTAGACAGGTGCGCTGCGGCGGCCAGCCGTGCTACACCAACCCGATGCGAACCGATGGCATCAGCGGCGAATTGCTGGCTATCGAAATTAAGAAGGACGAGGCGAACAATGGATAGGACCAGCCAGGTTTTCGGTAATCCGATGCCGGCCGCCGTGGTGCGCGAAGCCAAGAAAAAAAAACGCGGCTATGCCGCCAAATATGGCGACGACAGCCAGGCCGTGTATCACGTGCGGGCTTTTGACAATCCGGTACTCGGCCCGGAGTTTGGTTTACAAAACCTGGAACTGCGCGAAGGCGGCCAGCCGATCGACGCCCAGCGCGGCGTGCTGGTCGGTAATATCCGGATGGGCTTCGGCCATTACCGCATCGCCATGGCCATCGCCTCCGCAGTCCGCCAGCGCGGCTACATACCCTACTGGTTTGACATGAATTCCTTCGCGCAGACCACCGGCGGCCGGGTGGTGGCGCGACTGAACGAGCTGTACTCCTTTGGCTCGCGCCTGTCGCAGCGAAACGCGCTGTTCAACAGCCTGTACTGGGAGCCGCTCAATTATGAAGGCTTCAAGAAACTGTCCTTTAACGCGGTTGACCAGCGGGTGGCCGAGCTGCACGCCCCGCTTTGCGCCCAGCTGCCGCGCGATATGCCATTCATCGCCACCCATGTCTGGCCGGCCCAGGCCGCGCTGCACGCCGGCCTGCCCAATGTCATCAACATGATTCCGGACAACTGGCCGATGGGACTGCACCTGGCCGAAGGCGCCTTGCATACCGTGCAGAGCCCGTCGGCGGCGCTCGGCTACCGGCTGCTGCGCGAGATGGCCGGCAAGAACAAGCTCAGCCAGCCGATGCCGGCCAACTCCATCCACTGCGTCGGGCACTACATCGACCATGAGCTGGCGTCGAACATCGAAGCCGATTGCCGGGCCAGGCTGGAGCGCTTCAGGAACAAGCAGCCACGGCGCCTGCTGATTTCGGTCGGCGGCGCCGGCGCCCAATTCGAGATCATCGGCGAGTTGCTGCGCCGCTACCAGTCCCGGCTGGCGGATGGCAGCCTGGCCGTCTACCTGAATGTCGGCGACCATGCCGCGGTCTGGGAGCGCCTGGCCGCCGCCGTGCCTGGCCTGGCCGGCCTGGCCACCAGGCACTTCAACGACTGGCCGGAGACGCGCCTCTTCTGCACAGCCGCCCACGGCCAGCCGGTCGGCGGCCTGCATGTTTTCCTGAACGCCGATAAATACGCGGCTGTCTACGCCACCAACCTGCTGATGCGCAGCTGCGATGTCCTGATTACCAAACCCAGCGAGCTGGCCTTCTACCCCGTGCCCAAGCTGTTCATCAAGCGCGTCGGCGGCCACGAGCGCTGGGGCGCCATCCGCAGCGCCGAACTAGGGGATGGCACTTATGAGATGGAGAGCCTGGAGTCGGCCGCCCAGGTCCTGGACCTGATGATCAACGAGGACGATATTCTTTCCCTGCAGTGCGAGTGCATCCTGAACGCCCACAAGGCTGGCGTCTATAGCGGTGCCTATCGCATCGTCGACTTGTCCTTGCAGGCCGCCGGCCGGGCTTGATTGACAATCTGGCTATCTCCTGTCATAGTCACTTTCGTTAACCATGACGAGATTTTCAGGTTAACGAAAGGGATTTGACTGGAAACTACCGAACAACGCGACAGTTTCATCCTCGAAAGCTTGCGGGCCAGCGACGTTCCGCTATCCGGGCAATACCTGGCGGAGCGGCTGGGGATCAGTCGGGTGGCCTTGTGGAAACGGGTCGAAGTGCTCAAGCAGTGGGGCTATGCCATCGACAGTTCGCGCCGCGGTTATCGCTTGCTGTCGGACGATGGCTTGTCGGCCGAGGATATCGCCGTGCCGGGGCAGCTGTTTCTGTTTGACGAGCTCGATTCTACGATGGACGAAGCCCATCGCCAGGCCGCCAGGGGAGCGCCTTCCGGCAGCTTGGTTTTGGCCCTGCGCCAACAGGCGGGTCGGGCCCTGGACGGCTCTAGCTGGCCCAGCCCGTCCGGCGGCTTCTACGCCTCGCTGGTGGTGCGCTGCGCCTTGCCGGTAGCGGCGGCCGATGGCCTGGTCCTGACGGCTGCCGCCGCCTTGCTGGACGTTTTAACCGACCGGACGCCTAATTCGTCCCTCGACCCAGCCGCCGTCCGGCTCGGTTTCCGTTGGCCCAACCAGCTGTGGAGCGGCCAGCGGCGCATCGCCGGCATTCTGCTGGAGAGCGTCGGCCGCCTGATGGCGCCGGATTACTATATCATTGGCATCGGCATCGATATCGGGGGGCTGGCCGCTGACGGCCGCCGGCTACCGCAACGGGCGGTAATCGGTAGTAGCCTGGCGCGGTCCTTGGCCGTACCGACGGCGGCGCACGCCTGGTCGGCCGAAGGCTGGTGCAGGCTACTCGAAGCGTCCGCCTGTGCTGATTTTCGCCTGTTCGACGGTCGCCGCATCCGCTGCCAAACGCGCGGCCTGGACTGCTATGGCCGGCTGCTGCTGACGGATGGCACTGTCCTCAGTATGGCGGAATGCCTGGCCGTGGACTGGGACGACCCGCCCGTTTTGTGAGTTGCTTTGATGGTTGCTGACGCGGCCGCTGGCCGTCGTTGGTGGCTGGTTAAGCCTTGATTCCCGTTTTCAAACAGAAGGAGTGTGTATGAACCGGAAAGTATTGACCTTGGTGCTCATTTCTCTGCTGGCGGCCTTGTTGGCCGTCGGCGCGGTTTTTTCATTGCCGTTGCCGCCGCCGTTGCCGCCAGTAACGCTGGCCGTTTTCTTTGCCTTGTTGTCTGGCTTGTTGCTGGGGCCCTGGGGCGGCTTGGCCGTTACCGGACTTTATCTGGCGCTTGGCTGCTTGGGCTTGCCGGTGTTTGCCAACGGTAGCGGCGGCTTCGGCCACCTGGCCGGGCCGACAGGCGGCTTCTTGCTAGGCTATGCCCTGGCGGCCTTCGCGGCTGGGCTGATATCCAGTCAACGAACCTGGCATTTCGGACGAGCCTTAGTCGGTGCTCTGGCCGGCGTGGCGGTGTTGTACCTGCTTGGTTTACCCTGGTTTGCGACGGTTTTGTCGGCGCGGCGCGGTAGCACAGTTTCGTTACTGGCCGCTTTTAGCATGATGGCGCCGTACCTGGTTGGCGATGTGGTTAAGGCTTGCCTGGCCGCTGGACTGATCCGCGGACTCCGGCCCGTGCTGCGGAACTATTTCCCCGCCCGCCCATGACCATTGAATGCCAGGCCTTGACGCGCCGCTTTCCGGGTGGCCGCTGTGGCCTTGACGGCCTTGATCTGCGCCTCGACACGGCTGGCTTCACGCTCATCACCGGACACAACGGCAGCGGCAAGTCCTTGCTATTGCGCCACCTGCTTGGCCTGGAGCAACCGGACGCTGGCCGGGTGCTGGTGGATGGGCGTCCGCTGGCCGCCTGCCTGGCCGGCACCCGCCGGCGCGTCGCCTTGGTCTTTCAGGAACCGGAGCACCAGATTCTCGGCCTGACCGTGGCGGAGGATATGGCCTTTGGCCCCAGTTGCGCCGGCCGCAAACCGGCGGACTACGAGCCAGAATTGCGTTCGGCCCTGGCCTGCTGCGGTCTGGCCGGCTTTGAAGAACACCTGACGGCCAATTTGTCCGGCGGCGAGAAGCGCCGCCTGGCGGTCGCGGCTTGCCTGGCCAGCCAACCGGAACTGTTATTGCTGGATGAACCATTCAACGATCTGGATTGGCGCGGCGCCTCCGAGCTATTGGCCATTTTGCAGGCTTTGCGCGCCGATGGCATCGGCATCGTCGTGGTCACCCATGATCTGGAAAAATGCCTGGCCCATGCCGACCGCCTGGTGGTGCTCGATGGCGGTCGAGTAGTGCGCGACGCCCCGCCGGCCGAGCTGTGGGCGGAATTGCCGGCCCTCGGCCTGCGCCGCCTGCCGGGCGGCTTGGATCAACTGCCGGCGATGACCTGGCTGAAGGCGGAGGCTTGCGTTGCCGGCTGAGCCTAATAGCCTGGCGAATCGGCGGAAGTCTTGGCAGCTGACCGGCTTGAAGCGTTTCCTGGTCTATGCGGCGGCTCAGGCGGCGGTGCTGCTGGCGCCTGTACCGGTGCTGGCGGGTGTGTTGGCGCTGACCGTGGGTTTGGGTTGGCTGGAGGGGCTGCGCTGGCTGGGCTGGCTGCGCCGCTTCTGGCCGGCCTTACTGATAGCCCTGGCGCCGGCGGTAGTCGGACTGCCGAGTCTGGGGCCGGCCGCAGGCCAGCTCTGGCTGGTCGCCTGGTGGCCGGCCCTGCTGCGTTCCGGCCGCTACCTGCTGGTTTTCGTGACGGCGGCCTGGCTGTCGCACGGCATGACGCCACTGGATCTGCGCCGGGTGCTGGAAGGCTTGTTGTGGCCGTTGGGTCGCCGCGTTGCCGGCGCCGTAGCCAGGGCCGCCGGGCTGGTGTTGGCCTTCCTGCCCTGGACCGCCCGCGAAATCGGCCAGGCCGCCGCCGCCGCCCGGCTGCGCGGTTCCGATCCGCGGCGGCGGCCGGTGCGCCATCTGGCCGGCTTGCTGGTGCCGGTGGCCTTGCGCAGTCTGGAGCGGGCCCGGCACAGCGCCGAGGCCCTGTTGCTGCGTGATGCCGGCCTGGCGGGGCTCGCGGCCGGCGACAAGACGGCCGTCGGCACAGCGGTCACCGGGCAGGGCAAATAAAAAACCGCCGGGTATCATTCCGGCGGCTATCAACGCGTCAATATTTATTCACAGACTCAGTCAACCAACTCAACTGCGAAGGCGAAGAAGATACGCCCCGAGAAATCCGGGCCGCGGAAGAAGAGGCCTTCCTGCATCAGCCTAAGGTAGGCCGGCGTCTGGCGAATGATGTCCTCGGCGCTCAGGTTGATAACCTGGTAGCCGGCCCAGGTGTTGCCGATGGTGCGGCCGGGCTCGGCTGTCACGACCCGGTCGCCGAGCTTGCCGCCGATGTACAGCCGGTCGGTCATTGTACCCACGATGGCGGTATACGGTCGGGCGCCTTCCAGCGGCCAGCGCTGTCCCAGGTTGGCGTTGCCCACCGGGATGAAGTTGTCGCCGTTGTTCAAGGCGACGTGCCAACCGTAGGCATCGACGACGGTGTCGGGATCAACGGCCGGATTCTGGGGCTGCCACTGGCCGCCGGACAGGTAGAGCCGCAGCAGGGTTTGCGGGTTGTTGCCGTTGTCGATCTGGTAGGCAATCGGACTGATGACGATCCTGACCGGGGCCGGCGCGCTGATGGCGCCAACGCGGCTGACGACGGCGATGGCGTTGTCTTTCATGCTGCGCAACACGAAGCCGATCGGCAGGGCACCGCCCAAGTTGGCGCTGGCGTCCATGCCGTCAACTATCCACTGGAGCAGGCCGTCGAGATCGGTAATGTTGGCCGAGCGGCCGCTGCCGCCCAGGATGTAGGACGTGATCGAGGTGCGTGAGCGGTCGAAGCTGCCGCGCATGCCGCTACTGACCGACAGGGCGGCGCCGAAGGGGTTGCGCTCGGCCGTGGCCTTGGCGGCGTCGAGTTGTTCCTGGATGGCTTGGGAGGATTCGGTCGATTCAATCAGGAAGTAGGCGCGGCGGCCGTAGGAAACCTGCGAGACGTAGTATGGCGCGGTTTGGTTGAGCAGGCCGGCCGACACGATGTTCGAGCCGACGGTGCCGAAGAAAGCGGCCGCAGTGTTCGGGATGTCGATGTTGATGGTGTAGTAGATCTGGGTCATTTCCACCAGGGTGCGCGACAGCCCGTTGCTGTCGCTGAAGCCGGTTTGCGGGCGGAGGCCGACATCGCCGCGGCCGATACCGACACCCAAAGCCAGGTCGAGGTGGTCCTGCGACTTGACCTCAACCATGCGGAACTGCATGCGCGCCGGGATGGCGGCGCTGACGCCCTGGCTGATGATGGACCGGACGGCCTGCTGGGCGTTGGAATAGCGGGTGGGGTCGGCGATGGTGGCAGTCGGGCTGCCTCTGATGCTGGTCAGGTCGATGGTGATGTCGAGCGGCGCGCGGTTGGCCAGGATGGGGCGAAAGCTCTGGTCGGCGACGCTGTTACCGTCGATGACGGCGCCGATGTAGACTACGTCCGCGCTGGGGTCGAAGATGCTGAAGGCCGAGGTTTCGGCCTGGATGGCGGTCCGGCGCACAAAGGGATTGGCGGGGTCGCGGCTGACGCCGCCGGTGGTCACCCGGTTGGACGGATTGCCGCTGGCCGTGGTCAGACGGGCGCCAGAGGCGGCGGTGGCCTGGTTGGACAGCTGGGTGATGCGGTCGTAGAACTCGAAGACTTGCACCTCGGCGCTGGCGTTGTCGTAATTGCCGGCCAGTTTGAAGTACTCATAGGCTTCGCGATAGGATGGCACGGTTCTTTCGGCCTTGAGGAATGTGCCGAGGCGGAAGGCCAGCATCTGCAGACGGCCGGCGGCGTCACGGTAGTTGGGCACCCAGGCCTGGACATACTCCAGCCATTCCACCGCTTTACGCAGATCGGGAATGGTCCCCTTGGTCTCGTAGTCGGAAGCGATGTCGTAGGCCAGGCGGGCGAGGCGCTCGCGCGAATCGCGGAAATTGGGCACATGGTTTTCGGCGGCCACGTAGTGGCGGATCAGGTTTTCCTTTTCCTGGGAGTTGGTGCCGGGGAAGGTGTTGCCGGCTTGGTCGTACCAGGCCTGGGCGGCGACCTGCCTGGCCGCGGCTAGCTCGGCGGTAAAATTGTCGGCGTACTTGCGCACCTGGGTGAGGCCGAGGCGGTTGTCGCCGATGGTCGGCGGCATGCCGATCACCGACCGCTGGATGCGCAGCAGCTGCTGGAAGCTGTCGACCAGGCGGTCGGCTACCGCCGGATCGCGGCTGGCGCCGGCCCGCAGGTTGGGTACGGCGGCCAGGAGGCTTTCCGGGTACGAGGGGTAGATTTCATTGAATACCAGCAGGGCATCCTTGTCGTTCGGCTTGCGGGTCAGCGCCGGGGCCAGTTGCTCGATAGCGCCGACATAGTCGCCGCTGGCCAGGCGGGCGCGGCTGCGGTCGGCCGCCGACATGCAGGCGGCCAGCGCGAGGGTCAGCAACAGCAGGCCGATAGTTAATTTTAATTTACGCATGTAGCCTCCTTGGCTATTTTAAGTCTGTGGTATCAAACAATCACTTCTAAGTCAGGCGCTGGATGATGGCCGCGTGGCGGGGGTAGGCGGCCATCAGCGTTTCCCGGTCCAGCAGCTCGAAGTCTTCGAAGGTGAAGCCAGGGGCAACCAGGCAGCCGACCAGGCTAAAGTCGCCGGATTCGGCGCTAGAGCCGAAGATCCAGCCAGCCGGCACCAGCTGCTGCGGCTCTTGGCCGGCCGCCAAGTCAAGGCCCAACTTCTTGACGCTGAGCTCGCCGTCCGGGCTGATCATCCAGATATCGAGCGGTCCGCCGGCGTGATGGTACCAGACTTCGTCCGCGGTCAGCCGATGAAAGCGGGAGACCTGGCCCCGCGCCAGCAGGAAGTAGATGCTGGTCCATAGGCGGCGGCCGCCCGCCACCTGGTCCGAGGCCAGGACTTGCCGGAAATGGCCGCCCTCGGGATGGGCGGTCAGGCGCAGCTGTTCGATGTAGTGGGCAGCGGTGGGTTTGTCCATCGCGTCAGCCTTTGCGGTAACGGTTGAAGCTGGACATTTCCGGCCGTGGCCGGCGCAGCTTGGCGGTCGGTTTGGAATTTTCGGCAGGGTAGCCCAGCGTGATCAATAAGGGTACGCGGCGGGTGCGCGGGATGCTCAGTAGTTTTTTAATAGCGCGTTCGTTGAACCAACCCAGGATGCAGCTGCCTAGGCCGCGCTCGGTGGCGGCCAGGCAGAATTGGCCGACCGCCAGGCCGATGTCGATGTGGGCGTAGCCATGACCCTTGAGGGCGCCACCCAGGGCAGCCGACAGCTTGGGACGTTCCTCGACGACGGCTATCAGCACTGGGGCCTGGCGGGCAAACTTGTTGATGGCCACCGGCTTACCGAGCGCCGCCTCGCGGGCCGCCGGCAGGATGGCCGGGTCGTCGATGACGATGAAATGCCAGGGTTGCGAGTTGCAGGCCGAGGGCGCCAGGCGGGCGGCCTCCAGGCAGGCGTCGAGGTCGGCGGCATCGAGCTGAGTGGCGGCGTAATGGCGGACGCTGTAGCGGCTGTTGGCCAGGCTGAAGAAATTCATGAGGGCAGCATAGGCCAAAGACGGGGCTTGGTCAATCCGAAGTCAGCGTCGCTCCAGTTTGACCAGGGTTTCGATATGGCTGGTTTGAGGGAACATGTCCACCGGCTGGACCTCGCGCACGGCATAGCCGCCCTGCGTCAATAGGCACAGGTCGCGGGCCAGCGTCGCCGGGTCGCAGCTGACGTACAGTAGCCGCTCCGGTCCCAGCTTCAGCAAGGCGGCCAGCAAGGCCGGGTCGCAGCCGGCGCGCGGCGGGTCGACCACCGCCACGGTCGGCTGCAGGCCGCGGCGCTGCCAGGCGGGCAGCAAGCGTTCAGCCAGCCCGCAGTGGAACTCGGCGTTGGCCAGGCTATTGTCGGCCGCGTTCTTGCGGGCGTCGGCGATGGCGTCGGGCACGATTTCCAAGCCCAGCACCCGGCCGGCCTGGCGGGCCAGCAACAGGCTAATGGTGCCGATGCCGCAGTAGGCATCGACGACCGTGTCCGCGCTGCCTACTGCCGCCATTTCCAGCAAGCGGGCGTAGAGGCGGCCGGTCTGCTCGGGGTTCACCTGGAAAAAGGAGGCGGCCGAGATGGCGAAGCGCAGGCCGGCACAATCGTCGTAAAGGTGGCTGGCGCCCCACAAAAGTTGGCTGCGCGGGCCGCTTACCTGGCTGCCCGGCCGGTCGTTGAAGTTTCGGACTATCGACACCACCTCCGGCAGTCGTTCGCGAATGGCGGCCACTAGGTCAGCCTGCCGGGGAAACGGCCCGTTAGCGCTGACCAGGCTGACCATAACCTGGCCCGAGGCCCGGCTGGAGCGCACCAGCAGATGGCGCAGGCCGCCGTCGCCCGGTGCCATAGACGGGCGCAGGCCTAGTTCGGCGCACAGCTCCGGCAGTAGGCCGATAACCCGATTGTTTGCCGCGCACTGGATCGGGCAGGCGTCGACCGCGACCAGGTCGTGCGAGCCGCGGCGGTAGAATCCGGCCACCAGCCGGCCGGCGCTGGTTCCGACTGGCAGCTGGGCCTTATTGCGGTAGTGCCAGGGCTCGGCCATGCCGATGACCGGGTGGAAGGTATAGTCCTCCGGCTGGAGGCGGCCGATGCGGCGGAGGGCGTTGTCGACCTGATGGGCCTTGAAGGCTAACTGCGCTGGATAGCTGGCGTGCTGCAGCTGGCAACCGCCGCAGCTCCCGAACCAGGGGCAGACTGGCAAGACACGTTCCGGGCAAGGTTGGAGCGACCCGACCAGTTCTCCGAGGGCGAAATTTTTGCGTAGCCCGCTGATGCGGACACTGGCCTTTTCGCCGGGTAGGGCGTCCGGCACGAAGACCGGCCAACCGCCGATTCGGGCCACGGCGGCGCCGTCGTGCGTCAGGTTGTCAAAGCTGGCGGCATATTCCTGCCCGATCTGGAGGGCTGGCTGGTCGTTGGGCACGCCGGGGCTCAGGCGTCTGGGCCGGAGGCAGCCTGGCTGGAAGTCGCCGGTGCCGCGGCGGCCTTGGCTTGTAGCCGGACCAGCCAGCCTCGGGCGACCAGTCCGGCCGACAGGCCGCACAGCGCGCCGGAGGCATTGGCCAAGACATCAAACCACTCCGGGAAGCGGCCGGTGTAGCCTTGAGCCAGTTCGATGAGGCCGCCGTACAGGGTCAGCCCCAGCCAGCCGCCCAGAAGGAGACTGAGCCTTCGCCGGCGCCACCAACCGATGGCCAGTAGGCCGCCGAGGCAGGCGTAGGCTAGGAAGTGGTGAATCTTGTCGCCGCCAGGTAGGCCGGGGGCGGACAGCGGCAGCAGCGAGGCGACGCTGATGGTCAGTAGGGCCAGCCAAAAAAGCCTGCGTCCCAGCCGACCCAGTTTGGTTGGGTCGGTCATCCGGTCACCAGCATGTCGAGCTCCTGGTCGTCGTCGTCCTGCGGCACGGCCTCGACTACTTGCAGGTCGTAGCCATAGCCGCAGGTGATTAGGCTGCCGGTCGCCTCCAGGCGGTCGCGGGCGGCCAGGAGGCCGGACAGGAAACGGTCATAGTAGCCCTTGCCGCGGCCGAGCCGGCCTCCGCGCTCGTCGAAGGCCAATGCGGGAACCAGCGCCAGGCAATCGGTCTGGTTGATGGCGGCCGGAGTCAGGGCGACTAGCTGGGCCGGCGGCACCGGAATGTTCCAGCGGTCGCGCGGCCAGTCCTGCCAGCCCTCCTCCAGTAGGCAGAATTCGATATCGGCGCCGGCGATGCGCGGCACGGCCACATCCTTGCCACCGGACAGCGCTTTGTGGAGCACCGGGGCGGTGTCGATCTCGTCCGGCATCGACAGGAAGGCCAACAAGAGGTCGCATTCCCAAAAGACGGTTTCGTCGAACAGGCTTTCGGCCGCGGCCAAGCTGTGGCGGCGCCGTTCTTCGTGGCTAACGCGCTTGAGGTTATCTTTCATAGTAAGGCGCAGCTGGCTCTTGCGCTGCGCGATGCTATCGCTCATAGTTTGGCTCATGGTCCTCACTCCAGGTAGATCAGGTGCCGCCCGTTCGGTGATCGGCCCGACTCATTGTAGCGCTGATTTTACGGCTGTCAAGCTTGTTTCCGTTCTGTATTTTTAGTACAATTACCAGAGCTCGAAAATAGCTGCGGCCGCGCCGTGGACGAAAATCGGGTAGGAGGCTGCCGATGTTGATGTTGCGTTCAAAAAAACTGCTCGCCATAGATCCGCGTTCCTGGGAGCATCCGGCCGACCGGGCCGCTATGGGTGCGCTCCGTGCTATCCCCGGATTCGACGAACTGCTCAAGAAAATACTGGGCTTGACCAGTGAACGGGCCATTCGCCTGCTGTTTATCGCCAACTCAGTACGCGTCAGCCCCACCCAGTACCCGCGTATCAAGCGCATCATCGACCAAGTGGTCGAGATTTTCGATTGGCCAAAAACGCCGGATGTTTTTGTAACCCAGAGCCCGTTCCTGAATGCCGGTACCTATGGCGCCGACGATCCCTTCATCGTGCTCAATTCTTCCATTATTCGCACCCTGGACGACGATGAGCTGTGCGCCGTCATCGCCCACGAGATGGGCCACATCATGAGCGGGCATGCCCTGTACAAGACCATGCTGTACCTGCTGGTCAACCTGTCGCTCAGCCTCATTCCCGGGGCCGACATCCTGGCCGTGCCGATTATCCTGGCCCTGCGCGAGTGGGACCGCAAGAGCGAGCTGTCGGCCGACCGGGCCGAGTTGTTGGCCGTGCAGCACGAGGACCCGTCGTACCGGGTGCTGATGAAGATGGCCGGCGGCGACGACTTGACGCAGCTCAACCTCAATGACTTTTTCGATCAGGCCGCCGAGTACGAGAACCGCAAAGACCTAATCGACAGCCTGCATAAATTAATGAACATGCTAGACAAGACCCATCCCTTCGCGGTCATCCGTTTGCGCGAACTCAAGACCTGGGCCATCTCCGGGCAGTATCAGGCCATTCTGTCGGGCAATTACCAGCGCCGCGGCGACGCCGGCCAGGATTTCGGCGAGGAAGTCAAAGGCGCCTGGGACGCCTATCAAGACGAATTCGGGCGCTCGCAGGATCCACTGTCCAAGGCCGCTAAAGGGATTGGCGATTTCGTGAATCAGGCCGGTGACAATATTAACAAAGCCTTCAGCAAGATGTTTGGCCAGGATAACGATAGACCTTGAGCCCGGATTCTAGGGCTTGGCGTTGAAGCGCCACATCTGACCGCGGCCGCTGGCTGCGGTTTTTTAATCTGAATCCGGTCTGCCCGAGCCGCGAGTCACCTCAAATTTTTGGGGGCCAACAGTGCCGCCAATTCGGCTAGTATCATGGCCGTGGCGCCCCAGACTTCGTAACCGCCTAGGTGCAGACATGGAACCTCCCAGTAGCGGTCGCCGTGCCAACGGGAGGTGCGACCGCGCTTGGCCGGGTCCAGTACTTCCGCCAATTCGCACTCGAAGACCGCGGCCACCTCGGCTGGCGACGGCCGGTACGGGAAGGCGCTTGGTGGCGAAGGCGGTGCCGATGCCGGACTATCCAACAGTGCCACCACCGGCGTTACCAGGTAGCGGCTGGGCGGGACTGGCAGGGGCGTTAGGCGGCGAAGAATGCGGCTGAGATCCAGTTGAATGCCCAGTTCCTCATGGCACTCGCGCAATGCGGCGGATTCGGCCGTTTCGCCTAGTTCCAGCGCGCCGCCGGGGAGGGCTACCTGTCCGGCGTGGATGCCAGCGCCGGCCGGGCGCACGATCAGGGGGAGGCGCCAGCCAGTGCCTACGGGCCGCAGCAGGATGAGCACGGCGGCAGAGCGCCAGCCAGTCGGATCGGCATCTGCTGGCAGCCGACGGTACTCTGGCAGGAGGGCTCGCCAGGCGGTCTCTCCCGGCAGGGGTTGATCGGGGGCCAAGTGGGCTCGCAAGGCGTTGGCGGTGAAAGTACCGTGGATAGCTGCGGTCATCGCTTCTGAGTATGGCGCACCAGGGCGTGCCTGACAAGCTGGCGTGTAGCTAGTCCCAGGCTCCGGCTTTGCTTGACGATGCCGCGCGGCGGCTTGTATACTGCGACGCAAGGGGTATCGGCATGAGCTACACGGTCAAGGATATACTGCAGATGGAAGTGGCTCCGGCCTTGGGTTGTACCGAGCCGACGGCCGTGGCTTTGGGCGCGGCGACGGCCATGAGCATCCTTCATAACAAAGAGATCGATGCCATCGAGGTGGTGGTCGACGCCAATGTCTATAAAAACGGTTTCGCCGTTTCCATCCCCGGCGCGGAAAAGCATACCGGCATCGACGTGGCCGCAGCTTTGGGCGCCTTCGGCGGCGACGCCACCCGCAAGCTAGAAGTGCTCGATTCGGTCAACCCGGAGAATCTGCGCCAGGCCGTGGCCTTCGTCAAGGCCGGCAAGGTCAAGATCGAGCTCAAGGAAGGCCAGATTGGTATCTATATCCACACCAGGATCAAGGCCGGCGACGAGACGGCTGAATCGTTGATCGAGAATACGCACGACAATATTACCAGCATGATGCGCAATGGCAAGGAATTGCCCTGCGCCAGCTTGCTGCGTTCCGTCAAGGAATCGCGCCTGGCTATCAGCGAGTTGGAAGACTGGCTCAAGACACGGACCCTCGACCAGCTGCTGGCCCTGCTCGGCGATCTCGATACCGAGGATTTGGCTTTCCTCAAGCAAGGCGTCGAGACCAATCTGCGCTTGGCTGAATACGGCCTGCTGCACGGTTCCGGTCTGGCGGTCGGGTCGACCCTCAATCAGTTGATGCGTGAGGGCATGCTCAAGAAAGATATCATTCTCTCGGCTAAGATGCTGACCAGCGCCGCCAGCGACGCCCGCATGAGCGGCGTCAAACTGCCGGCCATGAGCTCGGCCGGGTCCGGCAATCACGGCCTGACCGCCATTCTGCCCATCTGGGCGGTCAAGGATTATCTGGTGTGCACTGAGGACGAAGCCCTGCGGGCCATCGCCCTCAGCCACATCATCACCGGCTACATCAAGGCCTTCACCGGTCGGCTGACGGCCGTCTGCGGCTGCTCGATCGCCGCCGGCGCCGGCGCCACCGCCGGCATCACTTACCTGATGGGCGGCAACGTTAAGCACATCGCCGGGGCCATCAAGAACATCATCGGCGACCTGGCCGGAGTCATCTGCGACGGCGCCAAAGCCGGTTGCGCCATGAAGTTGTCTACCGCCGCCGGTACCGCCGTCCAGGCCGCCTTGTTCAGCCTGCGCGGCATTACTATCCAGTCGACCGATGGCATCGTCGGCTCCTCCGGCGAGCAGACCATGAAGAACGTTGGCCAGTTGTCCACCCAGGGCATGATCGCCGCCGACCATACTATCCTGAACATCATGGTGAACAAAAAGTTTGACGTGGGCGACTGATGGACAAGCGGGAGGCGTTGGCGGCTCTGGCAGCCTGGAACGAACGGGCCGAGGCCGGTTGGCTGGAGAGCTTGGCCACCGGCAAAGGCGGGCCAGCAGGCCAGGCGGCTCAAGAGGCGGCGCAACTTGCGGCGCAAGCCGCGGACGACAGTCTACCCCCGCCGGACGACTGGCAGTTGAACCCGGCCTGGCTGTCGCGCCTGGCTAATTATCGCATGTCGTTCGGGAAGTATTCCGGCCGGCTGTTGCTCGACTTGCCGGAATCCTATGTCGTCTGGTTCGAACGCCAAGGTTTTCCGCCGGGGGAGCTCGGCCGGCTGCTGGGTCTTCTGCACATTATCAAAGAAAACGGCATGGAAGCCCTGCTGCACCCACTGGTGGACGGCCAGAGCTCCTGAAGGCGTCGCCGCCGCTGGCGGGGCTAGGGCAGGCGGAAGCTCAGGTTGATGTTGATGGCCGGGGCGCTAGCGTCGGCCACGCCGGCGGAGAACAGGAAGCTGGTTAGGTTACTGATGATGTCGATCCAGACATGCTGGGCGACCGAAGCGGGCAGGCCGCCAGTATCGTAGGCCCATTGCAGGCCGAGCGTCACGACGCTGCGGAAGGCGAATAGCAGGGCGATGTTACCGAGCGTTGATTCGGCTATCACTTCCTGCGGTACATGGGCGGCCGCGAATAAGGCGGCGTCGAGTGCCCGGGCTGGCCACAGACCAACTGATAATTTCATTTCCTCATAGGCTATGCCGCGAAACAGGGCTTCTTCCCCGATACCGGTAAAACCCATATTGAGCATGGCGATGGCCGTAGTGGCCAGCAGCCCGACGACCAAGGGCACCTCGGTTTGGCCGATGAAGGTCTTCCCGGTGGTCCAGATGGCCTCGTCGCTACCACCCAGGATGTTGTTGGCAATGATCGCGGCGCTGGTCAGTGCCGCCGGCAGCCAGACGGCTGGCAGGCGGAGCACCGCCGGATTGTATGGCGCGGCTAATAGTTCGCCGAGGCTGGCTGGCCGGAATACTTGGCTGTAGGCTTCCGGCCTGGCGGCCAGACGTGCCGTGGCGTAACCCTGGTAATAGGACCACATCATGGTTTTCAAAGACAGGTTTTGAAAAAGATGGGTCAAAGATTGGTCGCCATATAGTCCCGGCCTGGTATGCAGTTCCAGGCTGGTCCAACTCAGTAATCCGCTGATGGCCACGCTGCTTAGGCCAGCTAATGGATCCAGCACGATGTGGGGGATAGCGCCGGCCAGTAGGAAAGAAGCCAGGCTAAGCTCAACCAAATTGGCTGGTACCAGCGAAGTAGTGATGATACCGCCCAGTAAACTCAAGTAGGGGATGCCGCCGACCAAGCGGACCTGAGTTCTAGTCAATCCACCTGCCGCTGGCAGGTCTGGTAGTTCGGGGGTGCTGGCCTCCAAGGCTGGCGCGGCGAGTGGCTGACTGTCTTCGGCGAAAGCCAGGCTGGCCGTCAGGCAGAGCAGTAGGCTGACCGCCACGATGCGACGAGTCAGCTTTTTACTAGACATGGTGGGACTCCTCTACCTGTTTGGCCGCGATTGGCTGTAACGATCGGATAGGGTATTAGGCTTTTCCTGATCCTTGATTCGAGAACTCTGCCAGATATTCGGCAACCGAGCGATTCAATTCCAGCGCAAAGGTTGATTGGTACTTGCGCTGACAAAAGGCTTGCAGCTCGCTGTCGAAGTCGAAGTCGAAGGCTGGCCTGGCGTCGGCGCTGGCGCGCTCGGCGAACATGGCCCGAGCCTCGGCCTTGGTCAGCGGCGCATAGGTGTTTTGCCGCACTACAAAGCGACGGTCGAAGCGGACCGGTTTGGGGTGTCGCGTCTGCTGCTCAGTGGGGTAGCCGAAGACCAGCATGGCGGCCGGAACGACGAAGCGGTCCAGCTGCAGCAACTTCCGAAGTAGGCGCAGTTTTCCAGAATGTCGCCGATGTAACAGGAGCCAATGCCGAGCGCCGAGGCCACCACTACGGCGTTCTGGGCGGCGATCAAGGCGTCGCTGGCTGCCAACAAAAAGTCGCCGCTGGCCGGTTCGCGCGGCGTGGCGTTGGCGAACCGGTAACAGTCCAGCCACTTGCGGCAATCGGCCAGGAAGATTAAGACCAGCGGCGCCTTGGCGATGAAGGGTTGATTGTCGCAGCTGACGGCCAGCTTGTCCTTGAGGGCCTGGTCGGTAATGTCCAGGATGGTGTAGAGCGTCTGGTTGCCGGCGGTCGGCGCCTGGATGGCGGCGTCAATGATCAGATCGCGGTCGGCCGGCATAATAGGCCGATCCAGGTAGGCGCGGACTGATTTCCGGTTGAACAATGCTTGGATAATCGGGTTCATGGTGGCTCCTTGCCGGCCAAGTTATGGAAGTAAAAGCCTGCCGGACGTAGCTGGTAACAAAAGAGGCCGGCACATAGGCCGGCCTCGCATCATTATGTCGTCCTGAATTCTTCGCCTCAGGCTTGGCCGGCGATTCTGGCTTCCACTACCGCCAGCACCTCGGGCAGGTCCATGCCGATATTCTTGAGGTGCTCCGGCGTCGGGCAGCCGTCCTGAGTCCAGCCTCGGCGCTTGAAGACGGCGTCAATCAGGCTGTCGTACTGCTTGAAGCGGAACTGGCGGGTGATTTTGACCTTCTCGGCCGTGCTCTTGCCGGCCGGGTCGACGCCGATCTTTTCCTGCATCTGCTTGTCGTAGCGTTCGGCGCGGGCTTCATATTCGTCCTCCAGTACCGGGCCCATGGCGCGGTAGGGCGGGTAGTCGTCCTGGCGGCGGCCGCCACCCTGGCGGACATTGAAGCAGCGCTGGAAGTTGTAGACCTTTTCGGACATGCGGATCATGCCTTCCCAGCTAAGGGCTTGTCCGGTGATGGCTTCATACAGCTCACGATAATTGTCGACGTGCTCCGGCACCTTGTTGGGCTCGGCGTGCTTGGCGTTGTCGGCCGGCTCGACGTCGTTCCAGGGCAACTTGCACAGACCCTGGAGGCCGAACCAAGTGCGGAACATCGGGAAGTAGTGCAGTGCCTCGGCCTTGTTCTCGAAGGTCGGGATGCGGTTGTTCACCATGTCCATAAAAATCAGCCAGGCTTCGTCGTGCTGCGGGCCCTTGTTGGTCAAGTAGTAGCCGCCTTGCTGGGCCAGCGATTCCTTGGAGATGTATTCCGATTGCTCCAGACCCTTGCCGTGCAGGGCGATGTCCTTCAGGAACTGGGCGTCGGCGCCGTATTCCTTGGCGAAGTAGTCGGCCAGGAACTTGACGCCGCGGCCGGCCAGCACGCCGAAGCGCTTGCCGTCGGCCATGTCGTGCAGGATCTGGGCGGCGCCTTGCCAGTTGCCCCAGGTCAGGTCGATGCCGTCGGTGCGCTCCAGGTTCAGGATGCCGTGTTCCCAGCACTCCATCAGGAAGCCGGTCGTGGTGCCGAAGCTGATGGTGTCGATGCCGTAGGTGTCGCAGTAGAAATTCAGTTCCAGGATGCCGTGCGGGTCGTAGACGTAGAGGTTGGAGCCGACGCCGGCGGCCGTTTCGTACTCGGGACCGTCGACGCAGACCTTGGTGCCCTTGTAGGGGCCGGTCTCCAGTAGGAAGTGGTCCACGGCGTGGGCGCAGGCCATGGTGCAGCCGAACCAGCAGCCGTCGGGCAGGTTCTGGCTGAACAGCTTCTCCCAGACCCAGCTGGCCAGCTCGGGACCCTTGGGGTCCTGGCCGTACTTGTGGTTCTTGGTGGGCAACAGGTCGTAGTCGTTCATGACTTCCATCAAGTGGGCGGTGCCCTGCTTGCGCATCTTGCACTGCTTGTCGTCGTTGACCACGATCTCGCGGTGCAGCTTCAGGCCGACCCGCTGGACGGCGGCCGGGTCGGCGGCGTCGTTCAGGTTCTGCGAGACGCCGCCGAAGCGGCCTACAACAGCGCGGATTTTTTTGTTACGCAGCACCGTGCCGATGCCGCCGCGGCCGGCTTGCTTGACGCGTATGCCCTGGCGGCGCTTGTCGTACAGGCTGAAATTCAGCAAGCCCATCGGCGAGTGGTCGGCGCCGCGGCCGGCCGAGACCACCGCGATGCTCTGGAGGTCTTTTTCATCAACGGCGAAGGCGTGGGTTAGCTGCTCGGCCAAGAGGTGGGTGTCTTGCTCGATGCCGGCCGGCGACTCGTACAGCTGGACGATGCCCTCGTTGCTGTCGATGAAGACGATGGTCTCGACCGCGGCCTTGCCCTGGAGCTCCAGGGCGTCCCAGCCGCCGAACTTAAGGTAGGGGCCGAAAAAGCCGCCGACATTGGAGTCGATCGGCACGCCGGTCATCGGCGACAGTGAGACGACCAGGCTCTTGCCGGAGCCCGGGTAGTTGGTATTGCCACAGACCGGCCCCATGGCGATGACGATCTCGTTTTCCGGGTCGTTCCACTTGGTGGCCGGCTTGGTGCCGTCCCAAAGCAGCTTCAAGCCGAAGCCCTTGCCGCCGATGAAGCGTTGCTTCATGTCCTCGGAGACCGGCTTGTCCTTGATTTCCTGACTGCCGACGTTAACGTACAGCGTGCGCATGGCATAGCCGCGATGGATCGGCTTGTTGCCCAGTTTGACTTCCTTGATCAACTTGAAGTCTTGTTTGCTGAAGGTTTGGCTCATGTGCGGGCTCCCTGTGCCACGGCGGCGAATTCCTGATACTGCTGGCTGGCGGGGCCGTCTTCTTTGCTGCCGATCTCCAGAGCGTCTTTGGGGCAGGTCTTGACGCAGGCGCCGCAGGCCACGCACTTGTAGGGGGTAGATTCGCCGGGGAAGAAGCGCATGGCGTCGATCGGGCAGACGGCTACGCAGGCCAGGCAGCCGACGCACAGGCTCTTGTTGATCAGCACCACGCCCTGGCTGTTCACCGAAATGGCCTGGGTCGGGCATTCGGCGACGCACTTGCGGCATTCCTGGTCGCAGGCGATCAGATGGAATTTACCGGCGCCCAGCGGATTGACCTGGAGGCGTGATTTGGCTGGGTTATCCAGCTTGGCATACAGTCGCGAACAGGTCGCGGTGCAGGTCATGCAGCCGACACACTTGTCGTCATGCAGTTTCAGGTACTTGATCATGGAATTCCTCCTCCAGGGCGGTCGCGGAAACTCGACCCCGGTAGTATAAATCGTAAACTGATATTTCACAAGCGGGCTTTAGGCACGGCACTGGCTGGGTCAGTCTGGTTCAGTTAACCGGCGCCTCGCAAAGTCCGACTGGCGCTTGGTAAAGTCTGGCTGGCGCTCACTCCAAGGCCTGAAAGCCAAGCCCGGCCGCGTCGATTCGGGCTAGGCGATAGCGGGTTGGGTCCTGATAGTAGTCGAAGGCCAGGTAGTAATAGGCGCTGTCCTGGCTCGACGCGCCGAGCGGCAGGTAGACCCCGCCGCAGTCCGCCAGGATGCCCAACTGTCCGGTGGCCGGGTTCCAGCGGGCCAGGCCGATACTGCCATCGGCCCGCGCGAACGGCAGGTAAGCGTCGGCCTGCCAGGTAAAGCCATAGCCGTACCAGCAGAGGGCATCGGCCGGCAGGGCCAAGGTTAGATTAGCCGCTTCAGCCAGGCTTTGGCCGGGTTCCAGCAGGTGGATGGTCAGGTCGCCTTTAGCTTTTTGGCTACCGCTTTCGAAAACCAGTAGCCGTTCACCCAACGGCACCAGCCGCACAAAGCCGGCCTGCCGGGGGAGGTGGCCCAGGTCCTGGCGACGGCCGTCGCCGGACAGCCGGTAGAGCCGCTGCCACCGGTCGGCTTGGTCGGCGCCGGCCAGCAGGACGCTGCCGTCGGCCAGGAAGCACAGGTCGGAGGGGAAGCAATCCAGGTACCATTCGGCCAGGCGGCGCGGGCCAGTAGCCGGTTCCAGTCGGTAGAGGGCGAACTCAAAGCCCTGGCCGTCGGCGAAGGTCTCGGCGCGGGCCAGCAGGCTGTTGCCCTGCAGCCAGGCGGCCCCGGCCGGCAGGGGCCACCGCGCCTGTTCCAGGCCGGTCAGGTCACTGCGGACTAGGCTGCCGTCAGCTTGGTTCCAGTACCAGAGGGCGTCGGCGGCGCGCGTCAGGGCGCGTTGACGCACGCTGGCCGGCAGCTGACCGAGTGGTTGGGACGGCTCGGCGCAGGAACGCAGGCTGCCGGCCAAGGCAAAGAGCGGCGTGGCGGCCGCCCGTTGGCAGCCGGCCAGGCTGGCGGCGGTCAGCAAGCTGGCGACCAGCAGGCTGACCGCCAACAGGCTGTTGGCCCTGGCCGTCGGCCGCCGCCGCGTCGATCTCACTTGCGAATAGCCTCGAATACTTTGGTGAAATGCGGCGACAACAGGATTTCCTCGGCCAGCACGATCTTGCCGCGAGCCTCGGCGATGTAGCTGTCGATGGCCGCGCGGGCCCGGCTGGGGCTCCAGAAGTACAGGGTTTTATAGTAGGCGGAAACCAGGCTGTAGAGCCCGGAAGAGCTGAAGTCGACTCGGTGGTCGTTCGAGTCGATGTCCAGGCCGTAATGCTGATAGACTTCCCAGACCACCTTGGTGCAATACCACCAGTAGCGGTCTTGTTTGGTAACGACATTGAAAATATTAACGTAGTTTTTGAAGAAGCCGTAGGCCTGTTGGCCGGCCGGTAGAGCGCAGTAGTAATCGACGGTAGCCTGGGCCTGGTTCAGGCGGGCGGCGTTGACGGCGAAGTTGGGGTTCAGGACGGCGGCATTCACCTTGGCCATCCAGTCATTGGCCGATTCGTAGCCGGCGCCTTTGGCAATAGCCGATTGCAGGGCCGGGGCGTCCAGGTTGTTCGGGTCGAATTTGGCTTGATCCAGTATTGCGCCATGATAGAAACCGCCGGGTAGGGACTTGGGTGCTACCCAGCCGATAACCGAGCCGGCCAGGTCGTCGCTACCGCCGGAAAGATAGACCGCTCCGTCGACGGCGAAGGGCATGGTTGTCAGGGGTGGGTAATTGCTGTCGCCGCCGAAGCGGGATTGCGCCAGCTGCTCCGCGAAATCAGCGCTCAGACTGGTGCCGTACTTGGCGTCGAAGGCTGCCATCGTAATGGCGGCTTCCGGCTTGCCGAGCGCTGCCAGCACGTCGGCGAAATCGGCGTCCAGTTCCGCTTGGTCGACCGGGCCAGCTGGCGTTTGGACGTCGTTGAGTGGTAGCGCCAGCGGATCGGCGCAACTGGCTAGCCAGGCTATGGCGATGGCCATAACGAGCAGTGATTTTCTCATTCCGGACTCCTTGGTTGGTGGTATTACCAAATTGTCCAATACCGGAAGGAACTTGTCAAGTTTTTTTTATCGATATTATTCTGTTACGGTCGGAACCAACTTAAAGGAGCAGATCCATCAGGAAGGCCTTAGCGAAGTCGGTGATATCCGTCAGCTTCAAATTTTCGGTCAGGCGGCCGAAGTCCGCGCCGGGCAGGGTGCTTTCGGCTACCATCATGGCATCGTCGTAGCCATAGCGGCAGACCCAGAGTTGGGTGTCGGCGGCGTCGTAGGCGGCCAGTTCCACGGCCAGGCCGTCGGCGCCATAGCTGGCCTGATAACTGCCAGTGGCATTGCCGGCGGCGTCGCGCACCGTAACCGTCACCACGTTGCCGGACTTGGCGAAGCTGAAGGTCTCGATCAGGACGTCATCGCCGTCGTAATGAGCGATGTCCAGCTCGGCGCTGTCCAGGGCGGCGGTGAAGGCGAAGGGATCAAAGCCGCGGACGGCGTCGACGGCCAGGCTGATGCCGGGTCCGCCATAGCCGATGACGAAATAGTGGAGCAAGGCGTCGTTGCTGGAAACGTTCAGGCGCGTCGGTACGCGGTTGGCATCGTAGACGATGGCGTAGTCGAGCGGCAGCAACAGAGCGGCGCCGCTGGTGCGGAACAGGTTCGGGAAGCCGCCGGCGTCGTATTCGACGGCTACGTCGAGGGCCATGATGGCGCCGTAATGGCTGGTCTTGCGGGCGATGCGCGTTCCGTCCCATTCCAATTCCACTTTCACTGGTATGTTGTCAATGCGGCTGTCGACTCGCCGCAGGCTGGTGGGGTACCAGTCGGCGTTGAAGCACAGTTCGGTGGCGCCATTGGTGTCGTACAGGTTATAGGTGTAGGCGACGACGCCCAGGGCGACTAGGTCGGCGGGCGCGGGCATGGCCGGCAACGTGTCAGCCGCCGGCGCTGCAGGAGCGGTCAGGCTGAGCAGGCCGCGCGACCGGCTGCGGTCCGCGGCGGCCTGGTATTCAGTTTTCAGCAGGGGTTGTTCGGCGGCTTCCCAGGTCTGGGTGAAGCCGGAAACCAGGTTGCCAGTGCCATCGAAGCGGGCGTACATGGTCACTTGGTTATACTCGGGTTGCGCGATATCAAGCCCGTAGGCATAGCGGGCGGCCCACTGCAGAAGGTTGGCGGCGTCGTACTCGGCCACGGCGCTGACCAGGCCGGCGCTGTAATGGCTGGCTTGATACCAGACCAGCTGGTTGGCGGCGTCGTAGTAGGCGGTCAGCGTCTTGTGGTCGTTACCATCATACTGATAGAGGTAGCTGTACTGCAGGACGCCGGCGGCATTGAAGCGCTGGACTTGGTTAGTCAGGCTGTCCGTGATGAAATGGTCTTCATAGTACTTGAGGCTGTCCCCGTCGAAATACTGGTAGCGGATGCCACCGTCGATGGCTGATTCCTCGACGCGCAAGCTGGCGTCGCTGTTGTCGTGGGGGGTGTTCAGGAAGCCGAAATCGCAGGCCGGCAGCAGCAAGGTCAGCACCAGTACCAGCAGGGCAAAAAAATGGCGGGCGATCTTCATCTTCGGGCTCCTTTACAAACCAAAAAGGCGGTTCTATAATGACTGCCACGGCATGACCGCTGGGACAGTGGCTACTAATCACCGTAGGCAATCGGTATTGTAGCACGGGCAGGAGCAAATCACCATGAAATATCGCTTGATGGCCGTGTTTTCCTGCCTCTTGAGCCTCCAGCTGGCCTATGCCGACCTGAAGGTGGTGATCGTCACTCCGGAGTTGCAGGACGGCATGGCCTCGCTGGAAACCATGCTGGCGGCCGAGGCTGGCAGCGCGGCTTTTGAGCTGGCGGCCATGATCGAGCAGTTGGCCGACAAGCCCCTGCTGATGGCCGGTTTCAGCCAGGCCGCCACTACCCTGGGTTTGCTGCCCGGACAGGCCATGCCGCAAGAGAGCTGGCTGGTATCGGCCGGCAGTAGCGTTGCCTTATGCCTGGACGATTATTCGGTCGACCTGGCCGCGCGCCTGGCGGCCCTGAACCCGGAAGACGACCTGTCGTTGGGACTGAGCGCCCAGCCTATCCTGGCGCAGTTGTCGGTGCCGTTGGGCCGGCTGTGGTCCCGCTTGGCTGGCCTGGATGCCGGCGCCTTTTTGGGTTACAGCGATATCGCCGGGAGCGCTGGCGGGGTGCGGGCCATTTCCGGTGGCCTCAACCTGGGCTGGACCTTGTTCGGTCCGGCCGGTGGTGTAGCGGTCGGACCGGCCGACTGGTTGGGCCTCCGGTTGTCCGCCGTGGCGGCTTTTTTCGATACTACCGTCAATATGGTGGTCGAGCCGGGCACCATGTACCAGACCGCCAATATCGATCCCGATGGCCCTGGCCCTTTGAATTCCTTCCCGGCCACCATCCGGGTTGAGCCTTCGGTCCGGGCCGGCGTCAATAGCGCGGTCCTGGTGACCCGGCTGCAGGCCACCACCGGCTTTAGCGTGTTGCGCCTGTTGACCTGTCTGGTCGGCGGCGGCGCCGTACTGGGCAGCGGCCGGTCAGCCGTCAACATCGAGGCCGACGAGGAAATGTTCGTCGAGGGCTACCTGGCGCCCTTGGTAGCCGAAAACGGGCGCATCCAGATCAGCGGGCAGACCGGCGAACAGACAGCGCTGATTTTTTCTATTTACTTGGTACTGGCGCCGGCGCTACAGTTCGGCAATTTTCGCCTGACCATTCCGGCGCTGTGGCAATTTCCGGCTAATCTGGGCGCCGGCGTCTTCGTGGAAATGCGGCTGTGACCAGGCCAGGCGGGCAGCGCTGTCGGCCGGCGCTGCTGCTGGCGGGCGTACTGTTAGCCGGCCTACTGGCGGCCCGGCCATTGGCCGCCCAGGAAGGCTTAACTGAGCCGGCCTTCACGAGTTTCAGCTCCTGGGAAACGGTCGTGCTGTTGCCGGATAGCCTGACCCAGCCTGACCAGTGGGGTGCTGGCCTGCAAATGGCCTTTGGTATTGAGGATTTCCTGCCAGCCGACGGTCTTGGGCTGGAGCTGCGCTTGGCCTACCGCTGGCGCGCCTTACAAGACGCCAGCCTGGATCGGGAAGCGGCCGCCGCGTTGCTGTTGTCGGCCCGGCTCCGACTCGGTGGTCCCTGGGTGCTTCGCTCCGGCTTGGAGCTAGGCGCTTGTTATTTGCTCGACGACCCTGAGCAGCCGTTGGCTTTTCAGGCTGGCCTGGTCTGGCAGGCTGGCCTGCGCCTGGGCGGTCGCAGCTACCTGGTCTTCGGTCCGGCCTTGCGCTGGACGCCGCAGCGGGCCACTTTGCCCTGGCAATTCAGCCTGACGGCTGGCTTGCGGACCGAGTCGGCCTGGCGCCGCCCGGCGCCGCTGGTGGAATCGCTGGTGCGGGGCGTGCCGGAGCTGTTCTCGCCGGATGGCGACGCCTTCAACGACCAGTTTGCTATTACCGTCAGCTTCCGGCCGGTCGAGCGTTTGGCTGGGTGGCGGATTCATGTCGAGGCACCGGACGGAACGGTCTTCGCCGAGCTGGCGGCGGGGTATGGCGCTGACCAGCGGCTGGCTGGCGGCAGCCTGGCGCTGGCCTGGGACGGGCAGGGTGCGGCGGGCCGCCTAGTGGAGCCGGCCGCCAATTACCGCTTGGTGGCCAGCGCCTTTGACGGGGCGGGTCGCGTGGCCGTGCGGGTTTATCCTTTTACGGTCGATATCCTGGTGCAGCGCCAAGGGGATCGCTACAAGATCCGCATCCCGCATATCGCCTTCGCGCCAAATACCGCCGCGCTCGATGGCGTCGACGCGGACTGGCTGCTGCGGCAGAATGAGGCGGTGCTGCGCCGGTTGATCAGCCTGTTTGACCGCTTTCCCGAGTATCGGGTGGTGGTGGAGGGGCATGCTAATGCCGTGCATGGCGACGACCCACAGCTGTTTGCCGTCGAGCAGGCGCAAGAGCTCTTGCCGCTGTCATTGGCGCGAGCCGAGGCGGTGCGCCAGGCTTTGGTCAACCTGGGCATGGCGCCGGAGCGCTTGAGCGTGGTAGGACTGGGCGGGCTTGAGCCCCTGGTGCCGTTCGCCGACGCCGGCCAAGCCTGGAAGAACCGGCGGGTGGAATTTATCCTGATTCGGCGGTAGGAGTCAGGGCAGCAGTTCCAGGAGGGCGGAGGCCAGGGCCACTACGGTAACGCCGCTGATGCTGAAGGCTAGCCCCCCGTGGACGGTCAGGGGATTGGCGTCTTGGCCCAGGCTTTGGGCGATGGTGGAAACGCCATACAGGCTCAGGACCAGGCCGGCCGCGCCAACCGTCCAGGCCACTACCCGCCAGACCGGTGCGGCTGCGGCGTCGACGGTGCCGAATAAGGCTGTTTCTGGCGGATCATCCGGATCCTCGCTCAGGCCGGCTGGTAGGGCCGCCGGAGTGTCCGGGGTTGAGGCTTGGGCCGGGGCTGGCTGGCTGGGCGGTTGGCTGGCTGGTTCGGCCAAGACCGGCGGCATAACCAGCACTAGGCAGCCTAGCAGCGCGGCGGGCCAAAGTGACGACGAGTTAGTCAACATGCTATGAGTGTACAACCCTTGCGTCGGGTCAGCAAGCCCGGAATGTACAGCAAGCGCGCGCTTGAAGCCGGCCGGCTTTGCCGCTATACTGGCCCCATGGCAACGGAATATTCGCGGGAGGCTTACCGCGCCACCCTAGCTGGCAAGACGGTCGGCATTGCCGGGTGCGGCGGCCTTGGCTCGAACTGCGCCGTCGCCCTGGCCCGCGCTGGAGTCGGCAGCCTAGTGGTGGCCGACTTTGATGTGGTCAGTGAGGCCAATCTGGATCGCCAGTATTTTTTCCACGACCAGATCGGCCTGCCCAAGGTCGATGCCCTGGCCGTGAACATCCTGCGCATCGACCCGTGCGTCCGGGTGCGTGGTCATAGCCTGCGCCTGGGGCCGAACGAAATCCTGCGTCTGTTTGCCAATGTTGATGTGCTGGTGGAAGCCTTTGACCAGGCCGACCAGAAACTCATGCTGCTGGAGACGGTTCTCCGTTACCTGCCCGAGTTGCCGTTGGTTACGGCCAGTGGCTTGGCCGGCTGGGGCGACAGCCAGGCGCTGCGCGTCCGCCGTTCCGGCAAACTGGTAATCATTGGCGACGAGAAGCGCGAGGTTTGCGTAGCCTGGCCGCCGATGGCGCCGCGGGTCGGCGTGGTGGCTTGCCTGCAGGCCAACGAGGTGCTGGAGCGTCTGCTTGGGCCGATGCCGGAAACCGCCGATTCTGATGAGGCCGAGACATGACACTAGCGCTCACCCTGAACAACAATCCGGAAACCATCGAAGCGCCTGACGGCACCCTGACCGTCCGCCGATTACTGGCGGCTAAGGGTTGGACTTTCCCCTTGATTATTGTGCGCGTCAACGGCCGCCTGGTAGAACGAGCCGACTGGGATAGCCAAGCGGTCGCGGCCGGTGATGTGGTCGACGCCATGCACCTGGTGTCTGGTGGTTGAACCGACCGGCCTTGGCGCCACCGTATTTTCTCTCTTCAGTATTGCTTAATCAGCCCACAATTCGTTATATTTTTCGCGATTCAGTTTCGCCGCCGCTATCGGGCGATGGCCGTCGATGGCATCCCGCGGTGCGGTTTCGGCGACACAGGGAGGCTCCATGATAGAAGTCAGAAACGTCGTCAAGACCTACGATTCGGTCCGGGCGGTCGACAAGCTCAGCTTTGCCGCCAAGCCAGGCGAGATTTTCGGATTGATCGGGCCGAATGGTGCCGGTAAATCGACCACTATCCGCATGATCATGAATATCATTGCGCCGGATTCCGGCCAGGTGTTGCTGGACGGCCGACCGCTCTGCGAGGCCGACAAGAACCGCATCGGCTACCTGCCCGAGGAGCGCGGCTTGTACAAAAAGATGAAGGTCGGCGATCTGCTGACCTTCCTAGCCGAGGTCAAAGGCGGCGACCGCCAGGCCAGCGCCCAACGTATCGACCGCTGGCTGGAGCGTTTCGACATCGCCGACTGGAAAGAGCGTAAAGTAGACGAGTTGTCCAAGGGCATGGCTCAGAAGGTCCAGTTCATTGGCACCGTGGCGCACGATCCTGATGTGCTGCTGTTCGACGAGCCCTTTTCCGGCCTTGATCCGATGTCGCAGGACATGTTGCTGGAAGCCTTTCTGGAATTGAAGCGCGCCGGCAAGACCATCCTATTCTCTACCCATATCATGGACCACGCCGAGAAGATCTGCGAGCGCATTCTCATAATCAATAAAAGCCGCGAGGTGCTCAGCGGCAGCCTGGCCGAGGTTAAGCAGCGCTATGGCAGCCCGACGGTGCGCATCGAGTTCGACGGCGATGCCGCCTTCGTCAGCGGCCTGCCTTTCGTAAAAGCCTGCCGTCAGTTCCCGCGCGCCTTGGAGGTGGAACTGGCTGACTACGAAGACACGGACAAGCTGTACTGCGCCTTGGCCGGCCGCGTCAAAGTGCGGCGCTTCGAACAACTCGAGCCCAGCCTGCATTCCATTTTCATCCGCTTGGTGGGCGCTGCCCAGGAGGATCTCAATGCGTAAGCTGTTGGCTATCGTCAAACGCGAATTCCGGGCCGCGACCGGCAACAAGACCTTCGTCATCATGACCATACTGGGACCCTTCCTGATCCTGGCCATCACCATCCTGCCAGGGTTAATATCCAGCGACCCGGCCATGATGACCTCCGGCAAGCCGCTGGCGCTGGTGGTTTCCAATCCGCTAGTGGAGGCGGCCTTGCAGCAGAGTTTCAGCCAGCAGGGCATGACCCTGGCCAGCCTGAGCGATGAGGCTGTTGGCAAGGATGGCGTGGTGGCTGGCGATTATGCCGGCTTGCTGGTAGTGCCGCCGACCTGGCCGGAGCAGGGCGCCAGCTACTACTCGTCGAGCGGTACCGAGGTTGTTATCTTCGGCAGCGCCGAAGCCGTGCTGTCGGCCATCGCCACCCGCCAACGCATTGGCCAGGCTGGCATTCCAGCCGACCAGATTGAGCGCTTGTTGGCCGCACCGGGCTTTCAGGTCATCCAGCTGGGTGCCAACCTGAGCGAAGAGGAAAAGGGCGACGACGATTTCATGGGGCTAATGTTCACGTCGCTCGGTTTCGTGATGCTCATTTACATGACGGTGCTGCTGTACGGCCAAATGATCGGCCGCTCGGTGGTGCTCGAGAAGACTGTCAAGACGGTCGAAATCATGCTCTCCAGCGTGTCAGCCAAGCAGTTGATGCTTGGCAAGATCATTGGCCTGGGGCTGGCCAGCCTTTTGCAGTATAGCGTCTGGATGGGTATGGCTGGCCTGGCCATCCGCCTGCTTGGCCCGGCTTTGGGTATCGCCTTGCCAGCGGCCGTCAGCATGGTCAACATGGGCTGGCTGGTGCTGTTCTTCATCCTGGCTTTTTTTCTGTACTCAGCTGGCTACGCCGCCCTGGGAGCCGCCGCCGAGGACGAGCAGCATCTCGGCCAACTGGCCTGGCCCTTGCTGATTTTTCTCATGATTCCGATGGTCATGATCAGCGCCATCGTCATGAACCCGAACAGTCCGGTGGCGGTCGGTCTGTCTTTCTTCCCGATGACCAGTCCTATCGTGATGCTGGTGCGCTTGCTGGTATCGGAGCCGGCCTGGTGGGAAATCGGCCTCTGCCTTGGCCTACTGGTGCTGGCCATTTACGGGCTGTCCATCGCGGCGGCCAAGATTTTCCGCACCGGCATCCTGATGAGCGGCAAACGCCACAGCTTCCGGGAAATCCTCCGCTGGGTGCGTCTTCACTAGCGTTTAGACGGCGTCTTCGCTGAAGCTCAGACGCCGTCTGCGTCGAGGCGACGGCGCCGTCCGGGGCGGAGAGTCCGGCTGGCTTTTCGGCGAGTACTGTAGTACATTTATTTTAATGAAACACAAACTTCTGCCTATTCTGCTATGGTTGCTGGCGGTATGCTTGTTTGGACAAGCAGTGGTTCCGTTGGCCAACGACAACCGGCTTTCTTCCGGCTACTTGCCCGACGGTACGGCATATTTCATTCGTGCGTCCGAAGATCCGGATGACCGGGTCTGTTTCCGCTTGCTGGTCGCCGTCGGCTCGGCTATGGAAACCGAGCAGCAGCGCGGTTACGCCCATCTTGTCGAGCACATGGCCTTCAACGGTACGCCGTCTTACCCGGGGCGTGGTTTTGACCAATATCTTGCCACCATCGACAATCGTCGCGGGCTGGAAAGTAATGCCTTTACCGGCGCCGACGATACGATTTACCTGTTTGAGTTGCCCATCAATGTATCCAACCGCCTCGAACTTGGAGTCAGGGTGCTCTACGAGTGGGCTTACCAGCTGTCGTTCCAGCCGGAGCAGGTTGAATTGGAGAAAGGCGTCGTCCTGGGCGAGATGCGGGAGTACAATTCCGCGGATGACTACTGGACACAGCTTGAGGACAATGTCATGTACGGTGGACAGCGCTATACCGATGTCGACCCGCTTGGTACCATCGCGTCCATCCGGGCGGCCACGCCGGACAGCCTGCGCGCTTTCTACCGGACCTGGTATCGGCCGGAATTGATGGCTGTCATCGTCAGCGGCGTGGTTGACGCTCCGGCGGTTTTGGCTGAGCTGCAGGAACGTTTCCGCTCGCCCGATGGCCGTAGCCACAGCAGCGTCCGAACCAGCCCTAGTCCTATTACTAGCCCGACAGCCGTCCAAGGCGGCAGCGGCCGGACGACGCTCGGAGCCGTTATTGCCCAGGCCCAGGGCGCTGCCGCCACGTCCGCCGGCACTGCGGTGGCCACTCCAGCCGGCAACCATCCAGTAGCGCCGGCCAGCCGCTTTTCCCAACCGGATTCTTTGGCCAGTGGCATGCTCAGCCTGGCGGCCGTGGATGACGGGCTGGGGCGTACCCTCTTGCGTCTGTCGTGGCGCCGCGAACGGCCGCCAATCATCGATACCAGGCGCTATACTCAATACTTGCGCATTAAGGCCACCGAATATGCGCTTGGCCTGCGCTTGAGCCTGCTCAGCCAGCAGGGTTTGGTGCCATGGCTGTACAGTGACTGGAATTCATATCAGGATTGGGGTGGAACGCATACCTTTATCCTGGAATTCTCCGTCACGCCGGGTGAGGAGCGCGCCGCCCTCGAATCCATCGCCCGCGAACTCCAGTATTTTGCCCGCAACGGCGCATCGCGCATCGAGCAGGAATATGGCGTGTTCGAGGGCATCAATAACATGAACCACTACGACCCGAGCGCATCGGCGTTTACCGACGAGGCCCAGAAAGCCTTTCTGTGGGGCGATGTGATTCCCAATCGCCGCCAGATCGAGAAGCTGGAATCAGACTTGAGCGATTTGTTTGAGCAAGGTCGGGCCACCGCCCTGGGACTTCAAGCCGACGACTTGCCTGACTTTACCCACGGTCTGTTATCCATCCTGGCCCCGCACTCGTCCGAGCCAGCGGCTCTTTCCGGATCCGTGGCCGAGCTGGCCGCCTTTTTCGCTAGCCAAATAATGTCGGCCGCTGGCTGGCCGGCTTCCGGTACCTTGGGTTCAGTCACGACCAGCTCCGGCCCGGCGGCCGCGTCCAGCCGGCTCAGCCTGCCGACCCCGACCGAGGGTCTGGGTCGACCGCGCCCGGCCAGCGCCCGGATTACCAGTGAGAGCAAGACGGTGATGGACGGCCGACGCCTGGTCCTGTCCAATGGCGCCACGGTTTTCATGCGACCCACCGGCGGCGATGGCGATGCCATTTATCTGGCCGCTTGGTCACCGGGCGGAGCCAGCGCCGACCTCGCGCTGGGCCGGGAAGCCAGCTTGGCCGCGTTGGCCTTGCCGGGTATCCTGACCAACTCCGGCCTGGCGTCGGTCCATCCCGCCATCCTAACCACCTTTCTCGCCACCACCCGAACTGATTATAATTTTATCCTCAATGATTATGAGGAATTGATTGAGGTATGGGGTAGCCGTAATAATCTGGCCGAGCTGTTCAGTTTGGTCCACGCCTTGTTTACCGGCTGGCCGACCGACCCAGCCCTGGTCAACCGGGCCATTGCCGCCTACGCCGAGGAATTGCGCCGCCAGGAGCGCCTGGCCGATGTCCAGCTGTTGAACGCCGCCCAGGCCAGTCTGAACCCGACAGCCATACCGGCGCTCACCGCCGCCGCCGTCTCGCGCCTGACCGCGAACCAAGTCAGCGCGGCCTGGCAGCGCCGTTTCGGCAATGCCGCCGATTTCAGCTTTGTCGTGGTTGGCAATTTCGAGCCGGACCGGGTGCGGGCCATGCTCAATACCTGGATCGGCGTACTGCCGGTGGCGGCCAGCCGCGATAGACTCGGTCAGTATGCGCCCAGCCTGCCGGTGGCGCGTTACTCCCAGCCGGCCGTCGGGGACAATAACGATTTTGTGCGCATCCAATGGTTGATACCGCTTCGGGATACCAACGATGCCGCCGCTTTGGAAGGCTTGACGTCGGTTCTGTCGGAGCGGCTTTTCGCGCGCATCCGCGAGGAGCTATCGGCTACCTATTACGTGGCCTGCGATGTCAACTATCCCTATCCCTTCCACGATCGCGCCGAGCTAGTAATCAGTTTCCGGCCGGACGACGCTAGTCGTGATTGGTTGGCGATTGTAATGGAAGAAATTCGCGCCTTGTCTTCCGCTGCCGGTTTTGAGCCCTACCGTCACCGCTTTAGTTTGACCAGCCCGGAGGATTTCAAGTCCGACGAAGACGTCTACAATGTCTTTTTGGCCTTCGTCAAGGGTGGCCCCTACAGCCTGACCCACCAGTACTCGGTGCCGGAAATGATTGAGTTGGCGCAACGCTGGCTGACGCCGGAGCGCGCCACCGTTCTGTGGCTGGAATGACGATGCGGGCGGAAAGATCAGAAGCGGTAGGTATAGGTGCCGCTGATGCGGCGGTCGCTATTGTTGCTGAAGCTGGCCCGGCGTAAGGCCTCCAGCACCGCTTCGTCGATGTCGCTATAGCCGGAGCTGGAGCGCAACGAAATGTCGACCAGCCGGGCACCTTGCGAGGCGGGCAGGATGGAGAATACCACCACCACCGGGCGCAGGTTTTTGTCCATCTTGTATTCGGCGTTGGCTAGGTCGTAGTGGGCGTCCTCAAGGATAGGCCAGAGTTGGATGCGGCTGTTGTAATCCGGCTGTTGGTTATTAATCAGGCGCCAGCCGAGGCTGGTGCGTTCGTAGACGCGGGTAAAGGTTGTCCGGCGTTCGGCGGCCGTGTTATCCAAACCAAGCTTATCGGGGATAGCCTCGTATAGGCTCAGTGGTAGCTCGTACGGCAGAGGCATGAACAAGTTTATCGGAATCATGCCGCTGGCGCTGACTACGCCGGCGCCGCCTTCCACCATCAGGTCGTAGGAATTGCCGGCTTCCTCGCCGCGAGCGATGACGACCGGCTGCGGGGCTGGAGCTGGCGGCGTCGGCGGCTGGGTGGGAGCTGGGGTGTTTGGTGTGACTGGCCGAACCGGCGGAGCCGAGACTGGGGTGGTCGGCTGAACCGGCACCGGTGTTGGCTGGGGCGTTGGCGGTGGGGTGGTCGGCTCGGGTGGCGTGATTTCCGCCGGGGGCGGCGTTTCCGGTTCCGGCGGCGCTTCGACGGCCGGCGGGGGCGGTTCCACGGCTTCCGATACGGCGTTTACTTCGTCCGCGCCTTCCGGATGGCCCAGCCGAATAACCACTGGTCCGCTAATGTTGGTCAATTCGATCGGACGCAGGAAGCCGGCTACCAGGATAGCCAACAAGCTTATCGAGTAGACGGTGAACACCACAACGACGGCGGTTAAAGCACGCTGCCTGTCTTGGTGCCGGAGCTTCGCTTCGCGGGACCAGGCACGGCGCCCCGGGTGAGTCGTGTCGCCAGGAAGAGGCGCGGCGGCCGATAGCGGCGTCATGGCGCCTCGGGTCGTGGCTGGTTGGTAACCAGGCCAACGGCATCGATGCCATTCTGGCGCAGGGCGTCAAGCAGCTGGACTATCACTTGGTAAGGCACATCGCTGTCGGCCGACAGGCTCACCTGTAGGCTGGCCGGGTCCTTGCCGGCCGTTTCCGAAGCGATGACGGCGGCGGCGCCTTGGGCGTTGGTCAGCACCTTGTTGATGTAGACGTCGCCGGCCGCCGTGGCCGAGACGGTCAGTTCGGCCACGGTGATGACGGCGGCGGTGCTGGAGTCAGGCAGGGTAAGGTCGATGCCAGGCGCGGTCTTGAAGGTGCTGGATATCATGAAGAAGATAACCAGCTGGAAGACCACATCGATCAGCGGCGTCAGGTCCACCATGATGTTTGGTTTGAGGCGGCGCTCGATGATCATGATTCGCTTTCCCTTGGCGCGCGCACCGGCTTGATCTCGTCGCGCCGCGCTGGCTCCTTGCGGCCGGCGGCGATCATCAGGATGAGCGTGTTTACCTGGTATTCCATCTTGATGAGGATCAGGTTTACCTTGGTGACCAAGAGGTTATAAAAAATTACGGCCGGAACCGCCACGATGATGCCGCCGACGGTGGTTATCAGGGCTTCGGATATGCCGCTGGCCAGGATGGACGGGTCGGTAACCGCGCCAAAGCGGCCGAGTACGCCGAATGATTTCATGGTGCCGGTGACGGTGCCGAGCAGCCCCAAGAGCGGCGCGATATGGGCGATGGTGCCGAGGATGGAAACGTTCTTCTCCAGCCGCGGCACTTCCTGGTTGGCGGCGTCCTTGAGGACTTCCTTCTGGACGCTCTGCGGGTAGCTGCGATGTTCGATGCCGACCTTCATCAGCGCCGACAGCGGCGACAGGTTGTTGTCGCAGATCGACATGGCCTCGTCGTAGTGACCCTTTTCTATGGAAGCTTTGACGCGCTGAAATAGCTTTTCCTCGTCGACATTGATGCGGTGAAAGTATAGGATACGCTCGATAATGATGATGGCGGCAACAACCGACAGGGCCATGATGATCCACAGAACCAAACCGCCTTTAATGATGAAATCCAGCATCGGAAACTCCTGTCGGCTACTCGGGTGGGCGACCTGCTGGCCAGCCTCTACTCCCGCCGGGAAAAGATGATACACCTTGGAAGGCTACGGGAGTCTTCCAAGGGGCGCTTGTAAAAACAAACGACTGCTTTCATTGTAACGCAAAAATGACTGAATGCCAAAGCTTAGCTGGGCCTTTTGAGTTGCGGTTGTACTAAATTACTAGTACAATCCTAGAGGAGGCACGTATGGATCGAGAAGCTGTTGTGGAGCTCTGGCAAGAGGTGGAAGGTCTGCGCCTGCATGGTTGGCAGGCTGGCCCGACAAAGGCTGGCCCGAAGCCGGCTCCGGTCGTCTTCCTGCTGCATGGCGGCGGCGTCGACTCGGCCGAACTATCGTGGTGCGATACGCTGCCGGCTTTGGCGGCCAGCCACCGGGTCTATGCCTTCGATTGGCCGGGCTATGACCAGAGCCAGGCCGCCCCGGGGGTGTCCAGCCTGGATTTGTACAGCCGACTGTTAGTCGGGCTGATGGACGGTCTGGGCGTGGTACAGGCCAGCCTGGTCGGCATTTCGATGGGCGGCGGCGCGGCCCTGCTGTTCGCCCTGACCCATCCTAAGCGGGTGGAACGGCTGGTGTTGGTGGGCAGTTACGGCCTGCAGCGCAAGGCGCCCTGGCACTTTTTGTCGTACTGCTTCGTCAAATGGCCGGCCCTGACGCGTTGGAGTTACGCCTGGGCGCGGAAGCGGCGCAGTCGCACCGCCTGGAGTCTGCAGACTATCCTCAAGCGGCCCGGTTCCATCACCGAGCGCCTGGTCGACCAGGTCAGCGCCGCCATGCGGCAGCCGGACGTCGGCCTGGCCTTCCAGAGCTGGCAGCGGCATGAGCTGCAGAAAAGCGGCTTACGCACGGTGCTAGTGGATCGGGTGGGCGAATTGCAGATGCCGGTGATGATAGTCCACGGTGGGGCCGACAGTCTGGTGCCTTTGGCGGCGGCCCGCGAGGCCAAGGCCATCAACCCGGCCATCCGCCTGGAAATCATGGACGGCTGCGGCCACTGGACGCAGCGCGATTGGCCGGATGAATTCAATCGGCTGGTACGGGATTTTCTGGGGAGCTGAGCCAAGCCAGGGCAGCGGATCGGCCGGCCAGAGCGCCGGTGGACCAGGCGGCCTGGATATTGAAGCCGCCGGAGTCGCCATCGACATCCAGCACCTCGCCGGCGAAATAGAGACCGGGCAATTGTCTTGAGGCCATGGTCTTGGGGTCGATCTCGTCCAGGCGTACGCCGCCGCGGCTGGCCATGGCTTCATCCAGCCCACCGAGGCTCCCCACCGGGAAAACGCTGCCGGCCAGGGCCAGACTGAGTTTGCGGCGGCTTTCCTTGTCCAGGCTGGAGGCGCGCAGGTCGGCCGGCAGGGCCAGCTGGACGCAGAGGTGGTCGGCCAGGCGGTCGGCGGCGCACAACTCGGCCAGTAAACTGCGCACCAGCCGCTTGGGGTGCCGCCCGGACAGTTCCAGCAATGCGCTCTCGGCGTCCTGAGCCGTACCGAAGTCGCCCAGCGGCACGACGATCTCGTCGCCGGGCCGTATCCAGCGCGAGGCGTCGATGACGGCCGGGCCGGACAGCCCGGTATGGGTGATAAGCAGGTCGGCGCGGTTGCGTGCCACCACCCGGCCGGCGCGGCGGATCTCGATCGGCCAGCGCTTGAAGCTGACGCCGGCGCAGTCCACCCACTTGAACTTGGCGACGTGCACCGGCGCCAGGGCCGGCCCGATCTCGGTGACGTTGTGCCCGAGCGAGCGGGCCAGGCTCCAGCCGTCGCCAGCCGAACCGGTCAGCTGGTAGGTGTGGCCGCCAGAGCAGATGATCAGAAGTTCGCCGGCGAAGTCCTCCCGCGTATCGGTCACCACGAAGCCACCGGCCGCATCCCCATCGCGCCGTGCCTGGCCGACGGCGGCGTTTAGTTCAATCGGTACGGCCAGCCGGCGCAGTTCGGCCAGGAAGACTTCCAGTACGTCCAGCGAGCGGCGCGAGGCCGGGTAGTACTTGCCGTTGCTCTCGTCCAGCACCGCCGGCACGCCGCGTTCAGCCAACCAGGTGATGAAATCTTCCGGCGGGAAGGCGTAGAGAGAGGGGCGCAGGAAACGGCCGGCTGACCCCGGGGAGCGTTGACCGTCGTCATCCGGGTCGCCCGCTGCCTTGTCGCCGCCGCCGAAGCGGCCGAGGAAAGAATCAACCGGGCCGGCGTGCGTAAAGTTGCACTGGCCGGAGCCGGCCACGATCAGCTTGCGGCCGGGGCGCGGGCCTTTTTCAAGGATGCGGACGGTGGCCGCCGGGGCCGTCGTCTTGGCCTGGATGGCGGCCATCAGGCCGGCTGGGCCGGCGCCGATGATCAGGATGTCGCTGTGCAGCATCGGCGCTCAGGACTGGCCGGGCTGGGCCGCAGGCACGTCGGTCGGGACGGCCACTGTCGCCAAGCGGCTGGCGAACTCTGGTCCTAGGGCGCTTTCCAGCCAGGGCTGGACGCCGAGGGCGGCGCGGAAGGCCAAGTAGCGCCGGGCCGCCGCCTGAATGGCCGGCATGGCGGTGTCAGTTGCTGCCGCCGACTGGCGTACGGCGCGGATCAGAATATTTTTGGGTGTATGCTCCATGTCAATGAATTCGCAGATTTGGGTTTTATAGCCCATTACTTCAAGGGCCAAGGCGCGCAGAGTGTCGGTGGCCATGGCGCCGAAGCGGTCGCGCAGCAGGCCGTATTGCAGCATGGGCGCCAACCCGTCCACCTTGATGGCCTGGATCAGTTCCTTGTGGCAGCAAGGGACGGCCAGGATGACTTCGGTCTGCCAGGCCACGGCCCGGGCCAGGGCGGCGTCGGTGGCGGTGTTGCAGGCATGCAGGCAGATGACCATGTCGGGCTGTTCCGCCAGCTGCCAGCCGGCGATGTCGCCCTGGGCAAAGCTGAGCCCATCGAAGCCCAGCTTGCGAGCCTGGGCGGCGCACTGCTTGATGACGTCTGCCTTCAGGTCTAGGCCGCTGATGACCGCTTGCCTTTTCTGATGGGTGGTCAGCCAGTCGTAGAGGGCGAAGCTGAGGGCCGCCTTGCCGCAGCCGAAGTCGACGATGCGCAGCGGCCGGCCGGTGGGCAGCTGCGGCAGCACGTCCTCGATGAACTCCAGGTAGCGGTTAACCTGGCGGAATTTATGATAACTGCTTTTGACGATGGAGCCGTCGGCCCGCATGATGCCGGCGTCGACCATCCAGGGCACGGCCTGGCCTTCCGGCAGCAAGTACTGCTTTTTCCGGTTGTGGTCCGGCGTGGCGTCCGGGCGGCTGGCGGCCTTGCGCACGCAGCTGAAAACGCCTTTTTTGGAGACCAGCCATTGGTAATCGGCGTCGGCGCAGAAGAACATGCCCTGGCGGAAGTCTTCCTTGAGCCAGGCCAGGGTTTTGGCGGCGGCCGCGGCACCGGGCAGGTTCTCGTGGAAGCTTTGCTGCTGCCGCAGGCTTTCGCACTGGTAGAAGTAGCTGCCACCGGTGCACACCCGGCGAATGTTTATTTTCGTGGTGGCGGCGGCATCCTTCCGGTGCTGGCCGCTGATGACGGCGTTGATCAAGAGATCGCCGCCGAAGATCCGCTCGACGAATGATTCAAAAGTTTCCATGCCTGCCTTTCCGCAGGTTTGGTCATTGCCCAACCTGCTACCCTGGTCGCTATAAAAAAAAATTACGCGCGCAGGTATTTTTGTTCGCCCATGCCGTATAATTTGCGGACGTCGATTTTTTCCGCTCCGTCCGGCGTGCGCAGCAGGCCGTCGAAGCTGCCGAAGGGGCCGTGGTAATTGCTGGCTATTACGATGGCGTTGACCTGGAGCGGGTTCAGGAATTCCGGTTTGAAGGACAGGTCGACCAGGCCCTCGGTGTCCTGGATGTGCCAGACGCCGTCGGGGCCTTGCGGCCGGGTCATGGTGACTGGCGGCAGCGGGAAGACCCGGCTGTTGATCCAGAGGACGTTCTCGTTGTACTGCGACTGGTCCTTCACCTGGTTGTTGGTCAGGTTGAAGCCGACGCGCCGGCGCTTGGCGTCCAGGCCGAAACCGGTTACCCAATCATAACGCATCCGGTAGTCGTAGAGGCCCTTGTGGTCGTCCATGATGCCCATGGCGTCGCCGCCGTCGAACTCGAAGCGCTCTTCGCCCAGTTCCAGCCAGCCGCGCATCGGCATCAGCACCTTGGTGGAGTACATGGCCCGGTTCAGGCCGAGGGGCAGGCAGACGGTGGAGGGCGCGGCCTGGCGGGTGTTGTAGCTGAATTGGAAGGACAGCTTGAAGGGCGTCAGGCCATGGTGGCGCGAGCGGCTGGCTTCGACGCTGATCAGGCCGCCGGAGAGATCGGTCTTGTAGCTGATGGCCGAGTGGCGGTTCTGGTAGCCGATGCGCTCGCCGTCCAGGCATTCGCCGATGCCGAAGTTGACTGCCGGCAGCAGGCGTTTGATTTGATAGATCTGGCGTTCCTGGCGGTCCCAGAGGTAGAACATGGCGGCGCTGAAGGTTTTGGCTTCGTAGAGGGCGGTGAAGAAAAACCAGCGCTTGTTGCCGGCCTGGAAGGCCCGCCATTCCTTGCAACGCAGGGCCTTAACCCAGCGCGGCACCGGGTAATGATAAGGCCGCTCCACGTCCAGCATGTTGGCCCGACGGGCCGGGCCGTCGTAGCAGCCGTACTGGAACTTGCCGTCCTGGACGATGGCCTCCGGGGCTGATGAAAACAGTCGGCTATAAGGCGGGCGGGCGGGCGGGGCGGCGCCGTCGGCCATCATTACAGCACACCGTCCTTGTACAGAAGGTACAGGGCGTGGGTGCCCTTGTCTTGGTAGCCTTGCTCGGCCATTTGCGTGAAGAAGCGCTCGGCCAATTCCAGGACGGGCAGCTTGACGGGCATGGCCTTAGCGGCGTTCAGGGCAATGCGGAGGTCTTTGAGGAAGTGCTTGCTGTAGAAGCCGGGTTCGAAATTACCGTCCAGCATGCGGGGCACCATGTTCTGCAGCTGCCAGCTCTGGGCCGAGCCGCCGCCGATGCTGGAAAGGACGCGGCGCGGTTCCAGGCCGGCTTTTTCGGCGTAGATGATGGCCTCGACCGACGCCGCCAACGTGCCGGCGATGGCGATCTGGTTGGCCATCTTGGTGTGCTGGCCGCTGCCAGGCGGACCTTGCAGGATGACGGTTTTGCCCATGACTTCAAAGAAGGGCAGGACGGCGTCGAAGGCCGCCTGGTCGCCGCCGACCATGATGGTCAGGCTGGCGCTGCGGGCGCCCAGGTCGCCGCCGGAGACCGGGGCGTCCAGCGACGGTAGGCCGCGGGCGGCAGCGGCCTCGGCGATGCGTTTGGCCAGGGCCGGGTCGCTGGTGGTATGGTCGACTAGGATGGTACCCGCCGTGGCGCCGGCCAGGATACCCTGCGGGCCGAAGTAGATAGCCTCGACGTCGGCCGGGTAGCCGACCATGGAAAAGACCAAGTTGGCGCCTTTGGCCGCCTCGGCGGGGGTGGCGGCCCAGCTGGCTCCGGCGCTCAACAGGGCGGTGGCCTTTTCCGGGCTGCGGTTGTACACGGTCAGCTGCGCGCCGGCTTTTTGCAGGTGCCCGGCCATACTGGCGCCCATGACGCCGGTACCGATAAAGGCAATCTTGCTGCCTGCTACGTTCATATCAATTGCTCCTCATTTAGTTTCGTATTTGTCATTGGCGGCTGGTGACCGCCTGGCGGACGCGTAGGCCGCGCAGCGGCGCCTCAGCCGAATTTGTACCCGATCTTGCGTAAAAAGGACAGGCGCCAGGCCCTGTCGGCTTCCGTCTCGATGCCCTTGGGCGAGCCGCCGTCGATGACGCCCAGGATGCCGGCGCCTTGTTCGCTGCTGGCCACGATCAGCTGCAGCGGATTGGCGGTGGCGCAAAAGATATGGCAGACTTCCGGGCAGGCTTTGATGCGGTCCAGTAGGTTGATAGGATAGAGGCCGTCGCCGAGCACCAGGAAGAAGCAATGTCCGGCGCCGCTGGCTAGGGCACAGTCGCTGGCGTCCTTGATCAAGCCGTCATCGTTGCCAGCCGTTCGGACCAGGCAGGGGCCGGAGGCCTCGTTGAAGGCCAGGCCGTAAGTGGCTCCTGGCACGCTATTGGCGATAATCTCGGCAATGTCCTCGACGGTCTTGATGAAATGGGACTGCCCGATGATGATATTGGCATCCTTGGTCCAGTGCAGTGGTACCAATTCCAGGTTCATGACTGCTCCCTCTCTTTGGCTAGTCCGGATAACGGCCTGCGCCAGGCACTAGCAGGTTGTTGAAAAAGCCGGTTGCTTTCTCAACAACCTTAACAATTCCTCGCATAGCTTGCGCTATGCTGCGTAATTGTACCGGCTTTTGAAGTGTTGAAAAGCCGCATCCGCGTTTTTCAACACCCTGCTAGTGTACCCGGCGGGAGGCTTTCTGGCAAGCAAGTCTGTAAAACCCATCTGAAATTTTACACAATTATCCTGAAATTTGTGTAATGGTGGCTTGAATTCTGTTCAGGCTTGTGACATATTACACAATATACGTTTAATTTGTGTAAAGATGGAGTCAGCCATGCCAGATGCCACTAAGGATCGGATCATCGATGCCACCACGCTGCTTATCCAGGAAAGTGGTATTGATGCCTTGTCGATGGACGCGGCCGCCGATGCCGCCGGCGTCAGCCGCAAGACAGTCTACAATTATTTCGACAACAAGTTCACTCTGGCCGAAGAAGTCGCCAACCAGTGGATATACCACTTCCTGACCGACTTGGCGAGTATTGTCAACGACCCGACGCTGGACTTCGTTACCAAGATCAACCTGATTCTGTCGCGCGGCTTTGCCAAGATGCACCTGGGTAATAACATGTTGCGCCCACGCCAAAAACTCAAGATCGACCGCCGTATCAATGAGATGAAGCGCGAGTTACGCGAGCGGCTGCGCCTGTTCATCCAGCAGATCGTTCAGGAAGCCCATGGCAGCCACTTGATCCGCCAAGAATTCGAAACCAAGCGCTTGGCCTGGATATTCATCAATATCGTTGAGGGCTTTTTGCTGATCGACGAGTTCGAGGACATACCCTTCAGCAAAATCGACCTGCTCAAGGACTCGCTGCGGGCTGTCATTCGCGGCATCTTGAGTGAACAGGGCTTCATCGCGCTTCAGGATTCACCCATTTTTAGCACAGACGGTTATGGTAGTGGCGAAGCTGACAGCCTAGCCGTCCAGGGAGGTACACCGTGAACCAGACGATTGTTAAATTGATCAGGCTGCTTAAGTGGCTGGTGCCGGTGGTCATTATTGTCGCCGCTTTGGTGTTCAAGAATTTGGTTGACAATCGGGTGGCGGTGGTGGCCGAGCAGCCACCCATTCCGGTGCGCACCCTCCAGCCGATACGGGGTGACCAGGAGCGCACGCTGCAGCTCAACGGCTACGTCGAGTCCGAAAGCATGGTGACGGTATTGCCGCTGGTTTCCGGCATCCTGCAGGAACTGTTCGTTGACGCCGGCGACCACGTCCGCAAGGACCAGATCATCGGCCGCATCGAATCGGCCCGCTACGAGCTGCAATTGCGCCAGGCCGAGGCGGCCTACTTCGCCGCCAAGTCCAGCTACGACCGGGTGCTTCAGCTCTACCAGTCCGGCGTCAGTAGCCAGCAGAATCTCGACCAGGCGCGCGGCCAGTACGACGCCTACGCCAGCCAGTACGAGCTGGCCCGCCTACAGCTGGATTACGCCAGCGTCAAGAGCCCGGTCGACGGCGTGGTGTTGATGCGCCACCTCAGCGTCGGCTCTATCGCCGCGCCGGAGCGGCCGCTGGTCACCATCGGCGACCTGGACGATCTGGTGGTGCGGGCCCGCATCCCGGAAAAATATTACCCGTTGTTTCAGGAGCGGCGCGCCGACTTGCCCATCACCATCACCACCTCAGGCGGCCTGCACTACACTGGTCGCATCCGCACCATCAGTCCTTTCGTGTCGGCCGAGACCAAGAATTTCGAGACCAGCATCAGCATCGACGATAACCGCGGTTTGCTGCGGCCAGGCATGTTCATCTCGATGGTCTTCCAGTTGGAGCGCTGGGCCGACGTCCTTTATCTGCCGTTTGAAGCCCTTTCGGGCGGCAATACCTTATGGCGGGTGAATGAGGGATTGGCCCAGCCGATAGGCTTCGTTCCGTCGTCCAGCGCCGACGATGCCTTCCTGGTTCCCGAAGAATACGCTAGTTATGATTTCATCATCGAAGGCCAGTACTTCGTCTACGACGGCGCGCCGGTCCGCCAAGTGCTCGGAAGGCAGGATCCATGAAGCTGTCGGATTTCGGCGTTAACCATCCGGCCATCGTCGGCATCATCCTCCTGATGCTGCTGGTCTTCGGCGTCATCGCCGGCCTGTCCATGAATTCGGAGATGATACCGCCGGTCGGTTTACCTGGTGCTGTCATCGTTACTGTCTATCCGGGCGCTGGCGCCCGCGAGGTGGAGCGCGATATCTCGCGCATCCTGGAAAACCAGCTGGCCACCCTGGCCGGCGTCTCCAACCTGACATCAAGCAGCGCCGATTCCTATTCCCTGGTTTCGCTGGAGTTTAAGGACAACGTCAATGTCCACGAGAAGCTGCCCCAGATTCGCGAGTTAATCAACGGCGTCCTCGACCAGCTGCCGGAAAATATCGAAGGCGCGCCGGTCATCTATATTATGGAGGCTTCCAGCTTCCTGCCCATTTTCTCGGTGCGTATTGACAGCAGCATGGACCTGATCAACCTGACCGACTACATCGAGAATAACGTCAGTCCGGCTATCGCCCGCATCGCTGGCGTTTCCAAGATTAACGTGGTGGGTGGCATTGGCCGCGAGGTGCGCATCAGGCTCAATACCGAAGAGATGGCGGCCCGACAGATTTCAGCGCTGTCAATTTATGAGGCCCTGCGATATAACAACCTGAACGTGCCTTCGGGCAACGCTCTGTACCGTAGCCGTGAAATGTCCTTCACCACCCAAGGCGCCTTTTCCGACTTGCAGGAACTGGAGAACATGACCATCGGCTTCAGCGACGGCTCCTACATCTATCTGAAGGATGTAGCCACCATCCAGGTGCAGAGCGAGGAGCCGGACATCATGATCCGTTCCGGCGGCCAGAATTACCTGATGCTGGACGTGCTGAAGCGCGACGACGGCGACACCATCGCCATTGCCGCCGCCGCCATCCTGGCCCTGGAGCAGATCAAGGCCGAGACGCACGGCGTAGTCGGCTATTCGATAGTCAGCAACCAGGCCGAGACCACCCAACAATCCTTGGCCACGGTTTTCGAGGCCGGTCTGTCGGGGCTGATTCTGACGGTCATCATCATCCTGATTTTCTTGCACGACCTGCGCGCCACCATTATCATTTCCATTTCCATTCCGCTGTCCATTCTGTTTACCATCATGGGCCTGTATATCACCGGCCGCTCGCTTAACTTGCTGTCGCTGTCCGGCATGGTGGTGGCCATCGGCATGATCGTCGACAACTCCATCGTCATCCTGGAGAATACCTATAACCACTTCCGGGTATCCGGCGACAAGCGGGCGGCGGCCCTGAAAGGCGCTCACGAGGTCGGCGGCGCTATTCTGGCCTCGACCACCACCTCGATCTGCGTCTTCGCGCCGCTCTTGTTTTTGACCGGTATCATCGGCATTGTCATGAATGACCTGTCGCTGTCCATCGTCTTTGCGCTGGGCGCCTCGGCCTTGGTGGCTGTGTTCATCGTGCCGTGGTTGTCTTCGCTGATTCTCAAGAAAGACGAACTGGCGCGCAAGCCAGCCCTGCTGCGCAAGCTGGAGGCCGGCATCGACACGGCGTTCGACGCCATCGTCAAGGCTTACCAGAGGCTGCTCAAGCGTGCCATGGCTAACAAATTGTTCACGGTGGTTCTGGCCTTGGCCTTGTTGGTCAGCAGCGTTATGCTCTTGTCCATCCTGAAGATCAGCTTCATCCCGCCGACCGACACCGGTGAGTTCGAGATACACATCGAGACGCCGGCTGGCTATACCCTGGACCGCACCCGCCAGAAGGTGGACGAGCTGGACACGCTAGTGCGCCAGCTGGTGCCGGAAATCGAGACGGCCGTTTTCTACGTCGGTACCGGCAGCTCGCTGGCCATCACCGGTTCCAGTAACCAAGCCTTTGCGCGCATCCGGCTGGTGCCGTCGGAAGCCAGACAACGGCAGGTGCACCAGATCATCCCGCTGGTTCAGGCCGGCGTTACCGACAGCCTGGCCGACTGCGACATTACGGTGCTGAACGGTGGCTTCGACGCCCTGCTGGCGCTCGGGACTGGCGGCCAAGGTTTCCAGATGGAAATCTACGGCAGTAATCTGGATGATGTTACGGCCACGGCCGAGATGGCCGAGACCCTGCTGGCGGCCGATCCCGACGTTTTCAAGACCGAGATTTCGGTGCGTACCGACCGCGAGCAGCTCTACGCCAACTTGAGCCAATCGTATATGGGCACTTTAGGTGTGACGCCTTATGAGGCCGGTGTCACCAGCCGCATCTTGTTTGGCGGCATGTCGGCCGGCATCCTGCGCGAAGGCGAGTCTGACTACCCGATCCGCATCAGCTCCGACATCGCCGACCGTAAGCTGGACGAGGACGTTCTTAACCGCATCACTATCCGCACCCGGGATGGCCGGCTGATTACTTTCGCCGCCTTCTCCGAGATCGAGGCCCGCCAGACGCTGTCGCAGATCTCGCGCCGCAACCGCAACTTCTCGGTGGAGGTGCGCGGCTACCTGAATACCGAGGACCAGTCGGGGGTTACCGCCCGCATGAACGCCGGCATGGCCGCCTTGCAACTGCCCTTCGGCGTCCGCTACTCCACCGCCGGCACCAGCGCCCTGATCGGCGACTCGCTGGCCAGCCTGGGCCTGATGCTGGCCATCAGCCTGTTCCTGGTCTACTCGGTGATGGTTATCCAGTTCGAGCGCTTCATGCAGCCGTTGCTTATCATGGCGGCAATCCCGTTCTGCCTGATCGGCGTGGTGCTTGGGTTATACATTTTTAACTCGGCGTTATCGATCATCGCCATGCTGGCGCTGATAACCCTCGGCGGTACGGTGGTGAACAACGCCATCGTGCTGGTGGACTATACCAACATGCTCCGGCGCGACCTGGGCATGAGCCTGGATACCGCCATCCTGGAGGCTGCCAGCAACCGCTTCCGCCCCATCATGATGACCTCGCTGACTACCATCTTGGGTGTTCTGCCGATGGCGTTGGCTGTCGGCAACGGTTCGGAGGTCTACGCCCCGCTGGGCCAGGCCATTTTCGGCGGCATGATCACCTCGACGGTGATAACCTTGATCATCATTCCGATGCTCTATGAGATTCTCGAAAAGCGCAAGGCGCAACTGACCCAGACCTTCAATAAGTATTTCCGGGAGGATACCAATGCGGAGTAATAATTATTTTATAAACATGACGACTGCCGTCGCAGCAGCACGGCCCGCGGCGCGCTGTTTGCCTAGCCTGGCTGCGGCCGCCTTGGTACTGGTCCTGGCGCTATTCCTGAGTGCCTGTTCGTCGGTATTCACCTCGTCCATCGCCGGAACCATTGTCGATATGGAAGCGGCCGACGACGGCACCGTCACTGGCGTAAGCAATGCCAACGTCTACCTGTACATCGACCAGGCCGACTGCCTGGCTGACCTGGCCGCCTGGGTGGAGGGCGACGACAGCTCGCTGCCGGACGCCCCGACCAAGGCCGAGTACCTGTACTTCCAAAGCACGGCTACCGACGTCGACGGCGGTTACCAGTTCAACGGCTTTGTCTGGCAGACGCTGTTCCCGCAGTTTGGCAAAACAGCCGACCGCCACGAGGTGTTCTTGTTGATCTACCATCCGGACTACGGGCTGTGGCCGAACCCGGTGCCGCTGTTCATCGTTTCCGACGTGACCACTCAGCTGGCCAGGATCGAGATTCTCGATCTGTGGCACGACGCCAAGCTGACCGGCCGGGTGACCGACTGGTCTAACTACGTAATCAATAGTGGCACCCCTGACCCGGAGGTGGCCGAGGATCAGCTGGGGTTGACCGGTGTCAGCGTCAGTTTCTACGTGGCCGAGGAATGGGACTACGATGCCGACGGCAATATTATTGAAGCCAAATACCCGTCCCGGCCGACCGGGACGGCCACCACCGGCGACGATGGCTACTGGACGGCCGACCTGCGCTTCCCGATGCAGCCGAACCGGGCTGAAGATCTCGGCCAGGCGCCGGTGCGCATCACCTACGGCAATACCAATTACCGGGCCAACGATTACGCCGACGGAACCGACCTGGACAACCGCAACGGCATCGGCGGCACGGCGGTCGGCCGGGTGCGGGTCGATCAGGACTTTGACGACGATGGCCGCACGGCCACTGTTGGTGACTGGGATGACGCCTTCCAGCTGATTACTATCCTCCGTGAAAGTGACGACGAGCCACTTAACGAGATAACGCCGGTGATGATGCAGCGCTGGCGCTTCAGCACTACGGTGCGTGGCCGGGTGTGGCAATATGATGTTCCAGATACTCCACCAAAGGTGTATCTCAACGGCGTCAAGGTAACTTTGGCCACCGCCAATCAGGCTGGCGACCCGGCAGTGGATTATACCGCCGAGCAGACCGTCGGCGAGGACAGCGCCGATGGCTATTTCAATTTCGGCACGGTCAGCTGGGACCTCAGCCAAATCTTGAACGGGGACCCAGCCCTCCTGGATGCCGCCCGCAAGGCTGGCCGCATCAACTATACTGTGGATTTACCGGACGACGCCGAATTCGCTGCAACCTGGCCGCTAGACGCCGAATTGACGCCCGGGCAGGCCGTGAACCTGGAACTGGAATTTACGCCATGATAAAAACCAATCACCAACTGACGCTGTTGTTGGGTTTGCTGTTGGCGCTGTCCTTCACTGGCATCGCTCCGCTGGCGGCCCAGACCACGATCGGCGAGTTTCAACCGGTTTTCGAGGCGACCCTGACGGCCTTCGGCGCCTTGATCGACTTCTCGCAGCCGGTGGCCCTGACGCCGCTGCCGGCTGCCGGCTCGGTCGCCGGTCCGGGCGCAGATTCGGCCGCCGACTCTGGCGCCCTGGTCGCTACTTTACAGCCGCCCTACGGCTTGAGCGAGCTCCTGACTCTGGCCATTGAGAACAGTCCGGCCATCCTGGCGGTACGCAGCCAAGTACAGGCCGCCACGGCCGACCTGCGTGCCGCCGAGGGCCGCCGTTGGCCGAGTTTCGACGTCGAGACCTCCGGTTCCTTGATCGGCAATCCTCTGGGACCCATCAGCATCCGCGCCGGCCAGCTCGGCATCATCGGCGGCGTGGCCGTGCCCACCCAAGATATGCTGATTTATAGCGGTATGGAAAACACCTACTATAAATTCGGTATCACCGGCTCGCTGCCGGTCTTCACCTGGGGTAAGCTAACCCTCGGCATCGACGTGGCGCGACGGGGCGTGGCCATCGCCGCGCTGCAGTATCGCAAGGCTATTCACGAAGCCAGGCTGCAGGTACGCGGCAATTTTGATAGCTTGGCCTATATCATGGAGGCTATCGCCGTTACCGAGTTGAACCGTCGGGTAGGCGCCAGGCTAAACGAGATTGCCGAGCGCAGCGCGGTCGTCGGCTTCCTGACTGCCACCGATGTCTACACCATCCGCATCCAGCTCAAGGAAATCGACATCGCCCTGGCCCGATTGGAGGAACAACGCGACCGCCTGCTATCCGACTTGGCCCGGTTGACCGGCCTGGCTGGCTTGAGCGCCGGCGACTTGAACCTGGAGGTCCAGGGGGCCGGTCAGTCGCGCTGGGATGAAGCCCGCACCGGCCAGCTGATGCTGGCTGGCAGCTTTGACCTACTCAGCCTGCGCCTGTTGGTGGAAGTGCGCGACGGCATGCGGCAGTTGGCCGCCCGCCAGGCGCAAGGGCTACCGGACATTGGCCTACAGGTCGAGTTATCCTACGCCGGTCCACGCTTTCCCTTCCTGGAGATCGACTGGTTCCGCCAGGACGACTACCAGCTGACCATCAGCCTGGGCACCTCCGGCGGCGTTTTCGGCAATCCGGTCCGGGCCGGCGAGGCTGCCCGGGCGGTGGCCGAATACGACGAGACGGTCCAGCGCAGCCGAGAGGCCGAGCGTAGCGTCCGCAGCTTCTTGCGCGAAACTTTTTTAGCCATCGACCTGCAGCGTATCCGTTTGGAGTTTTTTCAGCTACAGCAGCAGGCCTGGCTGGCCGAACTCCGGCTCAAGCAGCTGGCCATCCAGGCCGGCGCCGGCGACGAGACCGAGTACCTGCGCCAGTTGATGGAGTGCCTGGGCAAGCTGGCCGAGGGCTACGGCAGCCTGGCCGAGTATCGGGGCAGCCTGCTGAAGCTGGAAGGCGCGGTTGGTTTAGCCGCCGAATAGCCGGTTGTCTGTGAGCCTACGAAACGTAGGACACGAAGCTGTTAAAATCGTTGGCGATGCCGTGCTGGTCCAGGATGGCCGAAATCTCGCCCCGGTGGTGGGTACCGTGGTTGAGCACCTGGAATATGGTGTGCCAGAGGGTGCGTTCCAGTTCCTGGCCGTTGGTGCTGCGGTAGCGGACGCGCCGCTCGAATTCGGACTCCGGCAGCTCGGCCACGAAGCGGCTTAGCAAGGCGCCGGTTTCACGCAGCAGGGCAATGGTTTTGGCACGGTCGCCTTTGATGGTGGCGCGCAAGGCCTGGAGGTCGGCGCTGATAATGGCTTGGCCGGCCAGGCAGGCATAGCTACCGAAGCTGGCGTAACGTTGCAACCAGAGGGCGATAGCCCAAGCCATGTGCTCGGTGATGCCGTCGATGCTCTTGAAGTAGACGCCGACGTCCTGGCTAGCCAGGTCAGCTGGTGCGGCGGCGATGATATTGAGCATGGCTGTGGCCGCCTGGTCGTTATATTCGGCTAGGCGTTGCAGTACGAGCTTCATGGGGTAGCCTCCTTAGTGGCCTGCTTGTCGCGCAGGAACTTGACCAGAATCAGGGCCAGCAGGGCCAGGTAGCCGATGCTGACCATATAGGTATGGAAGGAAGAGCGCCAGGTACCGGGCAGGGCTAGCTGCCCGATCAGGGACAGAACTACGTAAAATAACCCGAAGCGGACGATGAGGGTCTGGACGCCACGCCGTTCCAACAGTCCCATCAAGGGTACCAGGCTTAGGCAGGCCCATTGGGCAAACAAGCCAAATTGGTCGGCGCCGGGATTGGTCCAGGGCGAATTGTTGACCACGAACCATTCGACCATCAGTCCGACCAGGCCAAAAACGGCCGCATAAGCCAGGACTAGCCGCGGCCGAGTCTGCAACCAGCGTAGCATCAGGTGGCACAGCAGGTAGACCAGACCCAGGTACAGCGTATCAAAGGCCAGCGCGGACAGGAAGGCCATCAGGTCGCCCTGTACCAGGACAGCCAGCTGCCATTTGCCGATTGCGGCCGTCAAGAGGCCGGAAATAATGAATACGGGGGCTTCCAGGAAGTTTTTCATAGTGTTCCTTCCATTGTATGGTATTACGGCCGGAAAGTCACGCTAGCGTCGAGTCGGGCGCCATGTTTGACCTAGCGGGTCGGCCTAGTCGCTAGCCGATCCATCAGGTGCTGATTTCGATCCGGTCGCGGCCATTGGCCTTGGCCCGGTAAAGGGCTTCGTCGGCGCGACGCAGGATGTCGTCGGGGCCGTCGCCGCTCTGGCTGACGGTGACGCCGGCGCTGGCGCTGATGCGTAACCGTTGCGTGCCGTTGCTCACCTCGGTTGCCGAGCAAGCCCGGCGGATGCGGTCGGCCAGGTGGCTGGCTTCCTCGAGTCCGGTTTCCGGCAGCAGCACGCAGAATTCCTCGCCGCCATACCGGGTTACCACATCCGAAGCGCGCACCGCGCCAATCCAGGCCAGGGCGGCGTGCTTGAGGGCCTCGTCACCAAACTGGTGCCCGAAGTTGTCGTTGACGTCCTTGAAGTGATCCAGGTCTAGCATCACCAGGCCCAGGCAGCGTTTATAGCGCCGGCAGCGGTCCAGCTCTTCATCCAGCCGGCGGTTGAAGTAGCGCCGGTTGTAGGCGGCCGTAAGAACGTCCTTCATGGCCAATTCGGCTAGTAGCCGTTCGCGCTGCACGGCCTCGGTGACGTCCTGGATCAGGATGTAGGCGTAGACCACCTTGCCGGCAGCCTTGATCGGTCCCATCGTGCACTGTTGCTCCATCAAGGCGTCGAAAACGGGATCCGCCCCGACCATCGGCAAGCGAATCAGGTGGCCGTGGACGCGTTGCGAAAAGTAAGCGAAGTTGCCGAAGGAAAAGACGCTGCGCAGGTTACGCTGGAAGGCTGGCTTGCCCAGCTCCGGGAAAAGCTCAACCAGGTTGCGCTCCAGCACCTCCTGGCGACGCAGGCCGGAAGCGTGCTCCAGCCAGGGGTTCCAGTGCACCACCCGGCAGTTGGCGTCGATTACGATGACGCCAAAGCCAATGGTATCGATGATTTGGGTAAGGTCGGGTTCGCTCATGACAGGCTTTGGATCATTTCGTCCACGGCGCGCTTCAACCAGATCGTCGAGTCCTCGCCCGTAACGAGGAAAAGCAGGCCGACCACGTCCTGACGCTCGAAGTGGAACAGCGTCTTGAAGACTAGTGCCAACGAGCTGTTGGCCTGGAGGTGGCGATGGATTAGGTCGCGGTCGATCGGTCCGGTGATGTAGCGCGGCGGCTCGTAGGAGACGATGTCACGCAAAATCTCGGCCACCTTGCCGACGCAGGCGCCGATGATGATGTTGCCGATCTCGATGACTATTTCCTTTTCCAGGGAGTCGAGCGGCTGCGCGTCCCGCTCGGGCGTGGCTTCGATCTGAAACAGTTCCACCAGCTTGCGGCTTTCCTTCTCGGGTAGGACTAGGAAGCTGGTGCCGCTGAAGCGACCGAAAAAGAATTGCTCGACCATGCTGTAGGCGGCCGGATCGTCGATCTCGCCTTGCACGAAGTCGGCGATGTTGGCGGAGTCGATCTGGGTAATCTTGGGGACGTGCAGTACCACATGCAGGTCGATGACTTCGGACAAGGCGGCGGCGGCTTGTCCGAAGCCGATGTTCATAGTTTCCTGCAGGGCGTCCAATTCAAGGCTGCTAAAAGTGATGGAATCGCTCACGCCGGCCGTCCATCGGACCGAAAGCGGGCCAGCGCGTTCAGGATCTCGACCTTGGCCGGCGGCTTGCGCACCACCGCCGCGCAGCCCAGGGCGGTTACCGATTCGATGGTCCTGGTCTGGATGTCCGCGGTAACAATGACCACCGACAGCCCGGGATGGCTGGCCTTGATGGCTCGCAGAGCCTCGATTCCGCCCATGCCGGCCATGGTCAGGTCCAAAAAAACGATGACCGGATTGAGGCCGCCAGCCAAAAGCTCGAGGGCCGCCTCGCCGCTCGACGCCTCGACTATAGCTAATTCCGTATCCTTGAGAATGGACTTCAGGCTCATACGGGCGACGATAGAATCATCGACAATTAGGATTTTTGCGCTCATGAGCCGAAGTATACGCCATCAACCCCTGGCGGCGCAATCTCGCCAGTAGGAAAAAGTGGCGCTAGTTTTGGTATGTTGAAAAGCCGCGTTTGGCTTTTTCAACAGCCGGCTAACTAGGCGCTTGACGACCACGGCGCTTGACACGGCTTGGGCCGACCGGGCACTGTGGCAGGGGCCTTGGCAAGGAATACGGCTCGCAGTAGGTGAAATCATGGACAAGAAACAGTACGCTACCGGGTTGATGAATGGATTGGGTGCTTTCCTGCTCTGGGGTTTGCTGCCGCTCTACTGGCGCTTGGTGGGTGCCATCGCGCCATACCAGATTTTTGCGCACCGGGTGGTCTGGTCGCTGCTTTTCGTGCTGATCCTGTTGCTAGCCAGAGGCGAGCTGCGCGAATTCGGCCGCTTGGTTCGACAGCCCAAGCTGTGGCTGCGCCTGCTAGGTCCGGCCGTCTTCATATCCATCAACTGGCTGACCTATATCTGGGGCGTCAACTCCGGCTACGTCATCGAGTCCAGCCTCGGCTACTACATGAATCCCCTAGTGCTGACCTTGTTTGGCACGGTTTTCCTCAAGGAAAAGTTGACCAGGCTGCAAGCCGCCGGCATCGCCCTGTCGGCGGTGGGCGTAGCCATCAAGACGCTCAGCTACGGCCGCTTTCCCTGGGTGGCCATAGTGCTGGCAGTGACCTTTGCCGTCTACGGGCTGCTCAAGAAGCTGTCGCCGCTGAAATCGCTCAAGGGTCTGGGTTTCGAGACACTAATCATCAGCCTGCCGGCACTGGGCTATTTATTGTTCGCCGAGCTGGGTGGCAGTGGCATTGCCGGCAACCTGCCCTGGTATTACTGGCCGCTGATCATGGCCAGCGGCGTCGCCACTGCCGTGCCGCTGCTTTTGTTCGCCGAGGCGACTAGCCGACTGCCGCTGACGGTCATCGGCTTCCTGCAGTATCTGGCGCCGACCATTGCCTTGTTCCTTGGCATTTTCGTTTTTCAGGAGGACTTTGAGGCCGCCTCGCTCTTGGCTTTCGGCTTCGTCTGGACCGGCATCATCCTGTTCTCGGCGGCCCAGTACCGGCTTTTCCGGAAAGCCGCCGCCTGATGCAGACGCCAAAAGGCCACTAGCGCTGGCCTTTTGGCGACAATTAAACTATGCTTGATTACGCGGCCGGCTGGCTGCCACCCCGTCTCCGGGGTGGCGGTAGTAGCGGTGGTGCGGGAGGTGCTGTTGTGAAAAAAATACTCGTTTTACTGGTATTCGGCATCATGGTAGCCGGGACCTTGCTAGCCCAAGCCCGGACTGAAAACTTCCGTCAGGAAGGAATGAACTACATCGCCACCGCCAGTGGCCGGGGAGGCACCGAGGCCGAGGCTCAGAACGCCGCCCGCAGTAGCGCCATCCACGTCCTGGTGGTCTCCTTGAACAAGGACCGCCTGTTTGAGCAGCTGCTGTACCAGAATCCGCCTATCAACCTGGCTTTTGTCACCCTGGCTAGCCGCCTGTCGGGCGACCAATGGCTGGTTGAAGTCAGCCTGACTATCGACGACGAATCAATTCGCATCATGTACAACACCAGCTATCAGACCTCGGTTTTGACCGTGCTGGACGAGGTGGAAAGTCTGTTTTCCGAGGCTGAGGCCCTGGCTGACCAGGCCAAGACCGCCGAAGTGGAAACCGACCTGGGCACGGCCATCACCCTGTACTGGCAGGCGGCCGAAGCCGGCGCCTCGGCCTTGCGCCTGCTGGAGCCTATCGAGGACGCCAGCCTGATGTCCAGCTCCGGGCTGCGCCGCGCCTCCGACCTGCGCGTTTTGCTGGCCGCCAGCCAAACCGCCGCCCTGGCCGGGTACAACCGCATCATGAGCGCCGAGAGCAACCTGGCGCGTGATGAAGCCGTTTCTACCGCCATCGGTTTGTTGGACGATATCGAGACGCATTCGCGCCAGTTGGAGGGCTGGCTGTCCGACCGGGCCGACCAATTGAACCGGGTCGAGAATCAGACACCCTCCAGCCTGACCGCCCTGCGCAACGAGCTGGATCTCAAGCTGGCCATGCTCCAGGACGACCTGCTCAGCCTGCAGCGTATTGGCAGCGCCATACCGCGCGCCTTGACGCTGGAGACGGCCCGCGCCGATATCGCCCGCCGCACCGTGGAGCGCCAACTACGCTTCCTGCGTACCTCCCGCTTGGCGGTGCAACGAGAACTGACCGATCCGGCCGTCGCCCGGGCCGAGCGGTCCCAGTTCATCAAAGGATTGCTCTTGCGCCAACCCAGCCGGGTAGCCGCGCTTCGCCTCTACAGCCCCATCGGCATAAATCCCGGAGCCACGACCTTCGGCCTTACCAATACCCATACCTTTGACGTCGACCTGACCAGCGAGCTACGCATCGGCCAACCGCGCGGCGCCTGGATGCGCAACAGCCTGTCCCTGGACGAAGGCCTCCTGACAATCGACCTGGCCGATTACATCAAGAGCACCAGCCTGACGCAAAGCTTTAGTCTCGGCTACGCCGGCGCCATGCTCTGGTCGGTCGGCATCGATTGGGACTGGCTGCGCTTCGTCAATGGCGACCCGGTCACCAAGCGGGTTGCGCCGCGCTTCAGCCTGGGCGGCCTGGATATGGACAGTGGTCGGGTACTGTGGCTGGCCAGCCTGTCCTGGGAGTTGCCCTACGCCGACACCGGCGACTTTGCCCTCATCAATTACCTTAATTTCGGCCTGGATGGCAGCCTGCGCTTCGGCAACTTTGCCGAGTTTGGCCTCAACTTGGCCTTGCGCAGCCGTCAGGATGAATTCGACAACTATTACGACAGCTTCCGCTATGCGCTGAGCCTTGGTTTCCGCCTGCCGCCGCCCTTCCTGTGGGGCCTGGAGTTTACTGGCCACCTGGCCCGGCCTACTGTATCTGGCGTTGCCGACCCGCTGTCCAGCCATTTCTTCCGGATTTTCCTGGAATACACCTTATAGCCATTGCAAGGAGCGTTTAGCATGACCCGAGGTGCAAGAAGTTTTCTATACTGGATGCCGCGCCTGCTGGGAATTGGCTTGACGGTCTTTGTCGGCTTGTTTGCCCTCGACGTTTTTGACCTGCCAGGCCGCTGGTGGCAGGCTATTCTGGCTCTCTTGGTGCACCTGCTCCCGGTATATGTATTGGTGATTATTCTGGTCATCGCCTGGCGGCGGCCGTGGGTAGGCGCCATTTTCTTTAGCCTGTTCGCGGTGGTGTATCTAGTCGCTACCGGTGGCCAGCAGCACTGGACGGCCTACCTGCTACTCTGTGGGCCGCTGCTGTTGGATGGCCTCTTGTTCCTGGGCGATTGGTTGGCGGGGCGGAAACAAGTCGGCGGCTCGGCCCGGTCGGTTAACGTAACCCGACCGGCCGGCAAAAAAGGCCGCCTGCACCTGCCGCCGCGCCGCCGCCGCTGAAGGCGACCGCCTGGTCAGTACTTGACCAGGACGCCCTTGATGATGGCAATGGCTTCGCGCAGCTCGGCTTCGGTAATCACCAGCGGTGGCGCAAAGCGGATGATGTTGCCATGGGTCTGCTTGGCCAAGAGGCCGGCGTCGCGCAGCGCTAGGCAGACGTCCCAGGCCTGGAAGCCGTCCTTGAACAGCACGGCGTTGAGCAGTCCCTTGCCGCGCACCTTAACCATGTTTTTACAGACGGCGCCGGCTAGCTCGGCCCGGAAAATCTGGCCCATCGCCTCGGCGTGTTCGTCCAGTTTCTCGTCGACTAAAACATCGAGGGCGGCCATGGCCACGGCGCTGGCCAGCGGGTTACCGCCGAAGGTGGAGCCGTGCGTGCCGGGGGTAAAGACCTGCATGACGGCGTGGTCGGCCACGATGGCCGAGACCGGGAAAACGCCGCCGCCCAGGGCCTTGCCCAGGCACATGATGTCCGGGCGGGCGTCCTCGTGCATCCAGGCGAAGCGCTTGCCGGTGCGGCAGAAGCCGGTTTGGACTTCGTCGCAGATGAACAGCACCTGATGCTTGGTGCACAGCGCGCGCACCGCCGCCAGGTAGCCTTCGTAGGGCACGCAGACGCCGGCCTCGCCCTGGATGGGCTCCAGAATGACGGCCACCGTATTGGCGTTGATAGCCGCGGCCATAGCGTCGATGTCCTCGTAGGGTACGCGCACAAAGCCGGGCACGTAGGGGCCATAGTTGACCGTTGAATCCGGGTCGTTCGACATGGTGATGGCCGCCAGAGTGCGGCCATGGAAATTTTCCTTAACGCAGACTATCTCCTGGTTGCCATTGTCGACGCCTTTAACCTCGACACCCCAGCGGCGGGCGGCCTTGATAGCCGTCTCGACGGCTTCGGCGCCGGTATTCATGGGCAGGGCATGCTCGTAGCCGGTGTACTCGCAGAGCTTTTGGAGGTACTGGCCCATCTTGTCGTTGTGGAAGGCGCGGCTGGTGAGGGTGCAGACACTGGCTTGGTCGACCAGGGCCTTGATGATACGCGGATGACGGTGCCCCTGATTGACGGCCGAGTAGGCGGACAGGAAATCGAAATAGCTTTTGCCCTCCGGATCCTTGACCCGGACGCCTTCGGCCCACGAAATAACCACGGGCAGCGGATGGTAATTATGGGCGCCGTACTTCTCATCCAGTTCGATATAGTCTTTGCTGTTCATGGGGGCTCCTTGCATAGCGTGCTGGAAGAACCGCCCAGTGGGCTACCCAGCCTTCCAAACAACTGTAACAGATGAGGAGCCGGAACGCAATCTTTATTGTTATGCGCCCTTTACTGCATATTTATGCATTGAGGCTAGCAAAACCGCATAGCCGACGCATTATAACGCATACCCAAGCCTCTGGTCGCATATTCACCAGAGGCGCTATGTAAAACTCACCTGATATTTCAATAGCGCATCAGTTGAGGGTGGCTTGGAAGCCCAGCTTGTCGACCGCGGTTACGATGTCGGCCGCCTGCAGGCTGGCGTCGTCGAACTCGACGCTCAGGCACTCGCCGGCCAGATCGGCGCTGGCCTTGCTGACGCCCGGCAGTTTGGTGGCGGCGGCCTCGGTGCGGCGGACGCAGCCGGCGCAGTGCATGCCCTTTACGGTAATAATTCTGGTTGTTATCATGATACCCCCTAGGGGTATAATATACTGGTGACCAGGCTGTCCGGTCAAGGCTCCTGCCGCCGCTCAGGTGTATTGGCCCTAGCAGCCTAAGCGGCGGTAGTCACAGGTGGTTTCGCGCTATTCGTGCTTTTTAGCCTTGAGGGTGGGCAGCCCCATCGAGCGGAGCTGGGCGCCGTGGAAGGCGTCGTGGGTCGTCAGCCAGACAATAATCTCCAGCCAGGGCGCCTTCCAGGTGGGCATCGGTTGGGCCAATTGTTCGGGTGACAAGGCGCGCAGGGTGGCCAGGCAGCGGGCGTGGATGAGGCTGTAGAGGTTCTTGTCGCGCTCCCAGGCGGCGCTGGTGACATCCGTTGGGGCGGGGAACTGCTTGTCGGCGTCGTACGGCCATTCGGGCAAGGTTTGACCAAGATCGGTCAGCATGATGAGCTTGCAGGTGGCGCAGTGATTGGCGATTTCCCAGGCCGAATAGCCTTCCCAGGTGGCTCGGCTGGCGGCTTCAGTCGGGCTGAGCTTGTCCAGCGTGGCCATAAACGACGGGCCATTCCAGGACTTGCCGTTGAATTCGCGGTCGATCAGATCAAAGACCGCTTCAGGTATAGTTTGCATCGTAACCTCCAGGAGTCGGGGTAGCCTGGATTGTAGACGATGCGGGCGGATTTGTCAAAACGCCAGTCACCGATAAGCCAAAGTCCGCCACTGGACAAGCCGAACCGGATCGACCAGAATGATGGCGTACACTCGGCTAGTCACGGAACGGCAGCGCGGCGCGAAAGGATCAAGATGAAGACATTGTTGGCGGTATTCTCGGGAACCGGCAGCGCCCTGTGGGCGGCTCGGCAATTGGCTGAAGGCTTGGGCGATTGCGACATTAAGCCGGTAACGCAGTGCCGGCCAGACAGCCTGGGCGAGTATGAAGGACTGGGACTAGTCTTTCCAGTTCACATGTGGGGGCCGCCCACCCCGGTACGGCGCTTCGCCCGCCAGGCCATGGGTCTAGCCGGCAAGTTCGTCTTCGGCGTGGCCGTCCACGCTGGCCAGGTAGCCAATGCCTTAGGCCTGTTGGCCAAGGATCTACGAGCCGCTGGCGGCCGTCTGGCAGCCGGGTTCGACCTGGAGCAGGCGTCCAATTACCTACCCTGGGGCGAAGCCGCGCCAAGCGACCAGCAGGCCGTCCTCAACGCCGCCGCCCGCGCCAAAATAGCCGTCATTGTGGCGGCTATTAAAGCACGCCACGCCTCGCCGTATGCGCGCGGGCCCCTTAAGCACCGACTTTTCCTGTCCGGTTTCATCAATGGCCTCACCCGGTCAGTGGTGCTGCGCATGGATCGGTCGTTTACCGTTTCCGACTACTGCACAGCCTGCGGCCTCTGCGCCAGGCTGTGTCCGGTGGCCAATATCGAGCTGGTGGCTGGCAAGCCGACCTGGCGGCAACACTGCACCCAATGCTATGCCTGCCTGCACTGGTGCCCGACGGCCGCCATCGACTACGGCCCGAATACCGCCGGCCGGGCGCGCTATCATCACCTTGAAGTGAACCTAGCCGGCTACCTCAAGTTCGCCGAGTCTGGCCGCCCGGGAGTTATGGCACCAGGTAGCTGAATTCCCCGCGTGAGACCGCAATGGCCGGCCGCACGGCGCCATCGCCGGCCGCTTGGTCGACAGGGCCTAGCTTATACAGCCGAATCTCTACTTGGTGCTGGCCGGCCGTCAAGGCCGCAAACTCCGCCTGATAGACTTCCGACGATAGCCAAATCTGGACCTGTGTCCAGTCGGCCTCCGGGAGCGTCTCGTAAAAATAGCGCTTCACCAATTCGCCATTGATCCACAGCTCATGCCACAACTCGCCGGCCACCAGCGCGCCGAGCGCTACCGGGAAGTAAGCCCGGGCGTAGACCGGATCCGGTACACTGAATTCCGTCTGCAGCGTCACCGCTTGTTCATGGCGCAGTGGAATCGGCGACGACGCGAAAATCATCACCCCCCAAACCGTATCGGAGGTGGGCGCAGGGTCAGACCCCAGTGGCTCGGCGGCCGTTTCGGTCGCAGGGATAGACCCCAGTGGCTCTGTAGCGGTATCGGTCGCGGGGACAGACCCCAGTGGCTCGGCGGCGGTGTCTGTCGCGGGGACAGACCCCAGCGGCTCGGCAGTGGTTTCGGTCGCGGGGTCAGGTGACGGTGGCTCGGCAGCGGTCTCGGTCGCGGGGACAGACGCCAGTGGCTCGGCGGCCGTTTCGGTCGCGGGGACAGACCCCAGCGGCTCGGTAGCCGTTTCGGTCGCGGGGACAGACCCCAGCGGCTCGGTAGCCGTTTCGGTCGCAGGGACAGACCCCAGTGGCTCGGCGGCCGTTTCGGTCGCGGGGACAGACCCCAGTGGCTCGGCGGCGGCAGGGACAGACGCCAGCGGCTCGGCATCGGTCGCGGGGTCGGGTGCTAGTGGCTCGGCTGAAGCGGTGGTTTCGGTGGGTGTTTGGTCGCTTGGGGCGGTCAGTTGGGGCGTGCTGGTTTCGGCCTCGATCAGGCGGGCTTCTTCGAGCGGCGCGGCTTCGGTAGCCGTGGTAGTGCTGGTGGCGGGTTGGTCGATAGAAAGGACCTTGGGCGGCTCGGCCGCGCCTGGTGCAGTTGGGCTGGCTAATTCGAGGTTGGCGTTGAGCGTCAGGTCTGAAGCGGGGGTGACGGCGCTGATCGATTCAACGGTTGGCGGTGTGTCGTCTGGCGGTGGCGTGGCCTCGGCCGGGCTGGGGCTTGTCGGTAGATTGGCTGCTACCGATTCGGTAATAGGTTCGGCTGGCGCTTCGGCCACCGGCTCGGCGACAAGTTCGGCTACCGGTGCAATGACCGTCTCGGTTACGGGTAGCGGATTTTGCGTCGCTTCGGGTGGCGCAGGGGTAGTGACCGGTGGGGTGGTTCTGTCCGGCGTGGCGGCAACAGCGGTTGGAGCTGTCTGGGCGGGTGCTGTCTGGGCTGACGTGCTAGGCGGCGCGGCGCTCGGTGGTGGCGACAAGGCGGCTGGCGCCGGGGCTGAGGTAACCCTGGCGCGGGTGGCTTCGGCCTGGCTGACGGTGGCTGCGGTGGACTCGCCCGGGGCCATGATCCAGGGCGTGGTCAAGCGGTGATAGACCAGGACTGGCTGGCGGCGCAGTTGGGCCAGGGCGATCTCGGCCTCGGCGCGCGTTGCAAAAATCCGAGCCAGAAGGACGCGCACGAAGACAGTTTCGTCGACCTCGATGGCCTGAAAGGTGGTGGCGATGCCGTAATTCAGCAATTGGTCGGCCAGGGTTTTGGCGTTTCCGGTGACCGTGTAGGAAGCGATGCAGACCTGATAGCCTTGAGCGATGACGGGTGCCAGCACAAAAGCGCACAGCACCAGCAGTAGAATGACTTTCAGGGTTTGGCAGTGACCAGCATAGTGCATCGCGGTTCCTTTCAACGTCGACTCGAGCGATTTTTCACTCTTTCTTCCATTGTTTATCGACCAAAAAGGTGGCTCGCCCAAGCAAAAGGCATGTTTAGGTTGGCAGCTACCCTCACCCAGCAGACGGCTAAGAGCTTTTCTGCGGGTTTTTATCACGGTTGTTTGCTTGGGGGCGGGGAAGCTGGCTTTTCTGGTAGACAAAAGGTAATGAATAGTGTTACTTTATGACTACCGATTATGCAACCCTTGAAGCGTTTGCGCCAACTGCTGGAAACCTTGTCGTCCCCGGAGCACTATTTGTTCAGCAGTGCCGATTTCCAGGTGCCCTTTGCCGATCTTTCGCCGGCTGCCCTAAAGATGCTGCTGGGTCGAGCGGTCAGAGATGGCTTGCTGGTATCGGTATGTCGGGGTTTGTACCTGTACGACAAGGTGGACTGGCCCAGAGGAATGGTGCTGTACCATGCCGCCGCCAAGTTACGCGCCCATACCTTCAATTACATTAGCTTGGAGTCCGCCCTGAGCGATGCTGGCGTCATTTCCCAAGTACCCTTGCAATGGCTTACCCTGATTAGCGGCGGCCGCTCCTCCATCATCCGCTGTAGCCAGTGGGGTAGCATCGAGTTCATCCATACCAAAAAGACAGCCGGCCAAGTGACGGCCGAACTGGTTTATGACCACTCCTGCCACCTGTGGCGGGCTTCGGTACGACAAGCCATCCGGGATATAAAGGCCGGCCGGCGGCCACTAGATCTGATCGATTGGAGTGTTGTCGATGAACTTGTTTGACAGTCTGGTTTCAGACGCCTTGCGTAACCAGCCGGAGTTGGCGGTACTGCGAAATACGATTTGGCGGTAACAGTCAGCGAACCCCAGCGAGAACGCGGCAATGTTGATACTTGGAAACTCAAGATCATCACTCGGCCGGTGTAACTGAATTGGAAGCTGATTATCGGTTTGAAATTAGCCGCTTCTTGCCAGCCAGTCAGCTTGCAGCCCTCAAGCAGCCCTCATATTGGTCTTTATGGTGTTATTGCTAAATGAACTTGGTCGGCAGTGCCGTGGAGTGCTGGCGTCAAAAAGCTAAGATGCATCTTTTCGGTTGGTGCTGGCCTGGAAAATGCAGCCACCTAGGTACTTTCCAAAAAAAAATGTATCAAATTCGTTGATACTGTATTGAATTTACCATAATGACGCGCTAATATCTCGCATAGTTGTTCAGTTATTGAACAACTATTGCCTGAGCGTGTGGTAAATTTGCTATAGTTGCTGCCTTGGCACACAGTCAGTTAGTGCCAGTACTATCTAAAATGCGCTTTGTACTATATAATTTAACTGATCAACTGTGACCAATAATCGGAACCATGGGCGCGAGCGTGTTACGGCCGCCGCGCACCGGTTGCGAGGCCAGTCCGGATATAATCTACACAACCAGTGTGGATGGCGTAGCCGCATCCAGCCGAAGGGGGCCATTTCTGCTACGTTGTCTTTGCCTTTTTCCCTGCCCACCAATACTGCTAATTGTAGACTACTCATGTACACTGTCGCCCTCATCGAGTTCGCTTCCGGCGCCGTCGGCATCATCGAGGGCACGGCCGATGTTTATCCAACCAACCTCAACGAGACGCTGTCGCTGTTCGGCCAGGCCGGCAGCGTGGTCATCGGCGGCCTGGCAGTCAACAAGATCGAGACCTGGCGCTTTGCCGATGCCCAGGCGGTTGGCGACACCGAAGACATGGTACTGAATCCGTCGGAAAAGGACCCTCCCACGGTCTACGGCTTTGGCCATGCCGCCCTGTTCCGCGACTTCGTGGACGCCATCGACCAGAACCGTGAGCCATTGGTGTTCGGCGCGCGCGGCAAGAAAGCCCTGGAGATTATCCTGGCCATCTACCAGAGCCAGAAGACTGGCCAGCCGGTAGACCTGCCCTGCAGTTTCTCGACCGAGAAGATGAAGGGCATTTTTATGAGCTAATTTGATAGGAAAGCAGGATTGAGAGAATTGGTTATCAGAATTGGTCGTGAAATGATGATGTAACGGAGGTTACCATGGTCAGCATGTTTACAGCCGTGATCGAACGCGAAGGTGATATGTTTGTCGCCTTGTGTCCTGAACTTGATATAGCCAGCCAAGGGAATTCGATCGAAGATGCTAAAAATAATCTGCAGGAAGCATTAGAGCTATTTTTGGAAAATGCCGAACCGGAGGAAATAAAAAGCCGGCTGCATTCTGATGTATATGTTACGCAGTTGGCCGTAGCTTATGGCTAAGCTAAAAGTGCTTAGTGGCAAGGCGGTATGTATGGTCTTGGCGCGGCATGGCTTCGAAAATGTTCGACAACGTGGCCGTCACGTTGTAATGAAGAAGATGGTTGAATCAGGCAGCATTACGGTGCCCGTGCCCATGCATGATGAACTGAAGGCTGGCACCTTGGCATCCATTATCCGGCAGTCTGGACTATCCAGAGCAGCCTTTTTCGAGGATTAAACGATGCAAGAAATACTGGAAATTCAGACCACTGGCGGCGTTTGGAAAAGCACGTATCGGCCTAGCAGACTGCCGACTACGCCGTCCGTTACTCCGCGTGCCTGGGTAGCATCCCTTGCCTGCGCGTCTGCAACGAGATCATCGCCCTGCCGATGTACCCCGAGCTGACGGCTGACGAAAGCGACTATACCTGCGATGTGATAGAAAAGTTATACCGGAAGGGTTGACAATGGAATATGAAGTACGCGCCAAGTGGGATCCCGAGGCCGCTGTCTGGATAGCTACCAGTGAGGATATTCCCGGGTTGGTTCTGGAGTCAGGCTCTTTGGATGTATTGATGGAACGGGTAAAAAATGCCATTCCTGAACTGCTAGAGTTGAACGGTATTTCCTCGCTGGATATACCATTTTCTATCATTTCTGAACGGCACGACCAGATTCAGTTCCATGGCTGATTTCGAGAAGCGCGTCCGGTCTGTGCTTTCTGAATTCGGGTGTACTTTTTCGAGGCATGGTAAAGGGGATCATGATATCTGGTATAGTCCCATATTGCAACGTTTTATCACGGTGGATGGGAAAATTAAATCCCGGCATACTGCCAACGCCATCATGAAGCAAGCTGGTATCGACCGCCACTTTTAAGTTTTATGGAGCCAAGATGAAACAAGAAATACTGGAAATCCAGACCACCGGCGGCGTTTGGAAATAGCACCTATCGGCTTATGTCGATGAGGGCGCCGTCATCGGTGCCAATACCCGGGTTTGGCACTTCTGCCATATCATGCCCAAGGCCAGGGTGGGCGAGCGTTGTTCAATTGGACAAAACGTCAATATCGGCAGCCGAGGAGTCCCATTGGCTGGATGAACTCGATTTAATGGTTTTGGGAACCTGCCTGCATGGCATCTACAATGCTCTTGAGGCCTACTTTTTTCGTATTGCCAAATTTTTTGAGAACAATATCGACCAACACTATTGACACCGCGATTTGCTGGATCGGATGGCCCTGACCGTTCCTGAGGTCCGGCCAGCGCTTATAAGCGATCAGGCGCTCGTCGAGCAAATCGACGAGTTACGCCGCTTCCGGCATCTTTTCCGGAATTTATATAAGACCAGAATTCATCCCGCTAAACTGAAGATCGTCAACACCGCCGCTTGTGAGATTGAAAAAGATTTTATGCGGATGCATGAGTCTTTTGCCGCCTGGCTTCGAGAATTGCAGCAAAATTTGTAATTTCAAGATTTTATTTAGGGAGCTCCAAGCGCAGCTCTAACAGGTTGTTGAAAAAGCCGGTTGCTTTCTCAACAACCTTAACAATTCCTCGCATAGCTTGCGCTATGCTGCGTAATTGTACCGGCTTTTGAAGTGTTGAAAAGCCGCATCCGCGTTTTTCAACACCCTGCTAAAGCAGTAGTTAATTACCTAAATGAAATACAAAGTGGGTATTAATGTGATGTTGCTGTTTGTATGTGGATAGCAACAAGGGTTAATTAGTCGGTGCCAACAAAAACAGATTATCAAGATTTGGAAAATGGTTTGTTCCAATCTCTTGCAATTTAAAATGTGATTCTTCAGAAAACGAATACTGCCATGGTTAAATAAAAAGAACTCAGGTATTCAGCAACTAATGAAAATAGTTTATGGATTCTATAACAGGCTAAGGTTAAAATAGCTATTCTGTTTCTTTTAAGTGTGCTTGATTTAGGTTTTAAACCAACACGAATGTCCAAAGCACTTTTTGCTTACTATCGTTAAGAGTTAGATTTTACCCGTGAATGTGAGGGGCTGTTATGAAAGGAATAGTTTTAGCTGGCGGGACGGCGACGCGTCTTTTTCCAGCTACTGTGGCAGTGTCTAAGCAGATGTTGCCAGTGTACGATAAGCCTATGGTTTATTACCCAATTTCCACACTGATGCTCGCTGGCATTAAAGACATCCTGTTAATATCCAGCCCCCGTGATATTGGGGGTTTTCAGCAGCTCCTGGGTGACGGTTCGAATTTCGGACTGTCGCTAACTTATGCAGTGCAAGATAAGCCACGTGGGTTAGCAGACGCCTTTATTGTAGGTGAAAAATTTATCGGCAAGGATCGCGTAGCACTAGTGCTAGGAGATAACGTTTTTTACGGGCAGGGTTTTACGCCGGTGCTGGAGCGGGCGGCCGCACGGGATGTTGGTGCAACCATTTTCGGATATTACGTTAAGGATCCAGCATCGTATGGCGTTGTTGAGTTTGATGCTTCGGGGAAGGTGATATCCATTGAAGAAAAACCGCAGCATCCGAAATCAAGTTACGCTGTTCCTGGGTTGTATTTTTACGATAATCATGTAGTAGAAGTCGCTAAGAACGTAAAGCCTTCGGCACGCGGCGAGATTGAGATTACAAGTATCAACAATATGTATTTGTCACAAGGCGCATTGCAGGTTGAGCTGCTTGGCAGAGGCTTTGCTTGGCTCGATACTGGTAATCCGCGGGATTTACTGGCTGCCAGCTCATTTATCGAGGCTATTCAAAATAGGCAGGGGCTCTATGTTGCCTGTCTTGAGGAGATCGCGTTTCATCAAGGTTGGATTAGCCGCTCTGCTCTCCTGGCTGCTGGAGAGCGCATGCAAAAGACGGAATACGGGGAATACTTGCTATCAATGGCACAAAAATAAATGAATATCTTTTCTAATCAGGCTAGGCTTATTAATCTTCCAGTTATCAAGGATGCGCGAGGTTGCTTATCTTTTTTCGAGGGTAATAACCACATACCTTTTGAAATACGGAATACTAGCTTGTTGTGGAATCAGCAACCAGGTGTTGTACAAGCTGGCCGGGCCTGCATGAATGGGGGTGAATACCTGGTACCTTTGTCAGGTACACTGATAGTTAGTTTGCATGATGGCTATTCTGAATGGTCGATAATAGTGCAGCATCCAGGGCAAGGCTTGTATATTCCTGCACGGCTATGGCGAGAAGTGAAAAATTCTTCTCATGATGGGGTTGCGCTCATCGTAAGGGCGGTTTCACTGAACGACGCCGAGTTTGTCTGCGACCTGGCGCGATTTTGCGAACTGGTAAAAAATAACCATGATTAACACTTCCGTTCATAATTGTGCGACCGTCGAGTTGAGGAGCACAGTCGATATTGGTAGTAGCCTTGTTATTGTCGAGAATGGCATAAATATTCCTTTCGACGTTAAGCGAATTTATTACCTGTATAATGTGCCTGGCGATCAAGTGCGAGGTGGCCATGCCCACAAGAGGTTGCGGCAGCTGATTGTCGCTGCTTGTGGTAGTTTTGAGGTCATCCTCGATGATGGGAAAGCTAAGCGCACTATTAGCTTAAGCGGTCCCAAGCAGGGTTTGCTTATTGTGCCGGGCATCTGGAGGGAACTGGAACATTTCTCTCCAGATGCAGTGTGTTTAGTGTTAGCCTCATTAGAATATGATGAACAAGATTATATCAGGGACTATGAATCTTTTTTAATACAAAAAGCGGGGGATATTGCATGATTCATCAATTTGCCGATGTGAAAAGCAGTGATATTGGCGCAGGTACTAATGTTTGGCAATTTTGCGTGATTTTAGAAAAGGCATCTATTGGCTGTAACTGCAATATTTGCGCCCATGTATTAATTGAAAATGATGTATTAGTCGGCAACAATGTGACTATAAAATCAGGGGTTCAACTTTGGGATGGTGTGACAATCGAGGACAATGTTTTTATTGGCCCCAATGTAACGTTTACTAACGACATTGTTCCCCGCTCAAAGCAATACCCAGGAGTCTTTAAAAAAACAGTAGTCAGGCTTGGGGCTTCTATCGGGGCTAATGCGACAATTATTGCTGGCCATACAGTGGGAAAATATTCTTTTATCGGTGCTGGAAGCGTTGTAACCCGCGACGTGCCAGATCATACGGTATGGTATGGAAACCCAGCCACGCAACGAGGTTATATAACTCGAACTGGAATTTTACTTGACCAAGCAATGAAAAACAAAGATGGGCTCGTTTGCAATTTGGAGGACTGATCATGGATGTTCCTTTTCTTTCATTAAAGGATGTTACACAGCAGCATGCCGCGGAAATTCACGAGGCAGTGAATAGAGTTGTCGACTCCGGTTGGTATTTACAGGGGAAAGAGAATAGCGCTTTTGAGGCAGCTTATGCTTCCTATATCGGCACTAGGCATGCTATTGGCGTCGCGAATGGCCTCGATGCTCTAGAGCTTATTTTCCGTGCCTATATCGAGATGGATATAATGGCGCCGGGTGATGAGGTGATTGTTCCAGCTAATACCTATATTGCATCAATTCTAGCAATTACTGCTAATGGACTCGTGCCTGTTCTTGTGGAGCCTAGTATCGAGACGTATCAAATGGATGACTCTCTCATTGAAGCTCATATAACACCAAGAACTAAAGCGATTATGATTGTGCATCTTTATGGCCAGTGTGCCTATACAGAGCATGTTGAGGATCTGTGCCGTAATCATGGATTAAGGTTGATTGAGGATAATGCCCAGGCTCATGGATGCATCTTTCAAGGGCGGAGAACTGGGTCGCTGGGAGAAATCGCAGGGCATAGTTTCTATCCTGGGAAAAATTTGGGTGCCTTTGGTGATGCCGGAGCCGTAACTACTAGCAATCAGGCTCTGGCTGAGATGGTACGGATGTTAGCGAATTATGGTTCAAAGAAAAAGTATGTGTTCGAGCGTCTTGGCAGAAATAGTAGGCTAGATGAAATCCAGGCCGCTGTTCTTGCGGTTAAGCTCAAGTATCTTGATGCTGACATAGATTTACGACGCTCAGTTGCCAGAAGTTACCTTGATCGAATTGATAACAATCTAATAACATTGCCGCAGGTTTTGGATTGGAAGGCGCATGTGTTTCACATTTTCCCAGTCCGTTGTGCTAGACGGGATGATTTGCAGAAGTATCTCGAGAATAAAGGTATTCATACTCTTATTCATTATCCTGTTCCGCCTCATAAGCAGGAGTGTTATAAGGAGTGGAATAGCATTAATCTTCCAATTACTGAGAGGATTCATTCTGAGGTATTAAGCCTTCCCATGAGTCCTGTGCTCACAGCGGACCAGGTTGAATTCGTTATCAAAAGTGTGAACTCCTATGGCTAAAATCCAATGTGTTTGCAATGAGTTCGAATATTCTTTCTAAAAAAGAAACTTTCTATTCAAGGAGGGGCTAGATGAAGGTTGTAATATTAGCCGGTGGTTTTGGCACAAGATTATCCGAGGAAACTGTTTTGAAGCCAAAGCCCATGATTGACATAGGTGGCATGCCTATTTTATGGCATATCATGAAGACCTATTCTTATTATGGGCATAATGAATTTATTATCTGTCTAGGATATAAGGGTTACGTGATTAAAGAATATTTCGCAAATTATTTTATGCACATGGCGGATGTGACTTTTGATATGGAGCGCAACACTATGGAAGTTCATAATAAAAAGGCTGAGCCCTGGAAAGTAACACTTATTGATACTGGTTTGAATACTATGACAGGTGGTCGAGTCAAGCGCATTCAGTCGTTTATAAAAGATGAGCCGTTCATGCTTACGTATGGTGATGGTGTGTCAGATGTCGATATATCTGAATTGCTTCAATTTCATCAAAAACATGGCAAAATAGGCACGATGACAGCGGTCCAGCCTTCTGGCCGGTTTGGTGCATTGGAGCTAGCAGCTGATGCTTCGATCCTTTCATTTAAAGAAAAGCCGAAAGGGGATGGTTCATGGATAAATGGTGGTTTTTTTGTTATGAATCCGGGGATATTTGATTATATCGATGATGATAGCGTTGTTTTTGAGCGCAAACCACTAGAGCAGCTGGCAAAGGATAACCAACTTTCAGCCTTTAAGCATTCTGGGTTCTGGAAACCTATGGATACACTTAGAGAGAAAGTGGAACTTGAGGATCTTTGGGTGTCCGGGAAAGCACCTTGGAAGGTTTGGAAATGATCGATATAGCCTTTTGGAAAGGAAAAAAAGTTTTTTTAACTGGCCATACCGGTTTTAAGGGTAGTTGGATTTCAATATTGCTACACAAAATGGGTGCCGAGGTTACTGGCTTTTCTCTTGATCCTCCGACTAATCCAAGTATCTTTGAACAAGCACATGTTACGAACCTCATCCGTGATATTCGTGGCGATATTCGCGATGAAAATGCGCTTTCTCTTGCATTGAAGCAGTCTAAACCAGATATTGTGCTTCACTTGGCGGCTCAGGCGATTGTGCGCGAGTCATATATCAACCCAATTGAAACATATGATATAAATGTGCTTGGGACTGCGAAGGTTCTTCAAGCAGTCCGGGCTGTAGATTCAGTGCGAGCGGTCGTTTGTGTTACCACAGATAAGTGCTATGAGAATAAAGAATGGCTATGGGGTTACCGGGAAGGCGAGGCACTGGGGGGGTATGACCCGTATTCCAGTAGTAAGGCTGGGGCGGAATTAGTCTCGGCCTCATTTCGCAGTTCATTTTTCAACTTAGCTGATTATGGCAAGAGGCATCAGGTAGCACTAGCTACCGCGCGCGCGGGTAATGTTATTGGTGGTGGTGATTACGCAAAAGATCGACTAATTCCTGATATTATCCGGGCATTTCAAAGAAATGAGCTGGTTACCATTCGAAGTCCTGAATCTATAAGGCCTTGGCAGCATGTTCTAGAGCCTCTTCATGGTTACTTATTATTGGCTGAGCGGCTTTACGGGGACTCTGGATACAATTATGCAGAGGCTTGGAATTTTGGACCCAATGATAACGATGCTAAGCCAGTTCTAGATATAGTAAGGCTCATGTCAGAACGCTGGCCGAATTCCCCAGGCTATGCCATTGAAAAACAAAGTGCTACTGTCCACGAAGCAAGATATCTTAAGCTTGATATTTCGAAAGCTAAGGAGCGATTGGGTTGGTTTCCAAAGTGGGATCTTTCTGTTGCTCTTCAGAAGGTTGTGGACTGGTCACTTGCACCAGTTGAACGGGCACGTGAAATAACTATTGAGCAAATTAATGCATTCCTCTATTAAAACTGTTTTATTAACTGGTGCTACTGGGTTTCTTGGAAGTAATTTGCTAAGTGGATTGCTTGCCACAGGGTACAATGTAGTAGTAGTGAAGAGAAGCCATTCTAGAATCGATAAAATAAAAGACTGTCTGAAAGCTACTAAGGTTTATAATATAGATGAATGTGGAATAGAAAAACCGTTTAAGGACAACACGATAGACGCTGTTCTACATGTCGCTACGATGTATGCTAGGGAGTCAACAGCATTCTACGATGTGGTTGATTCGAACATATCTTTCGGGGTTAGATTGCTCGATTTGTGCTCAGATTTTAATGTTAAACTATTTGTAAATACGGATACATTTTCTAATGATGGTGATGTAACCCAGACGTATCTTGGTAGCTATATCTTGTCAAAGAAGCAATTTGCAGAATGGATGTTTTTAAGGAAATTTCGATATAAGACTATTAATTTGAAACTACAGCATATGTATGGTCCAAAGGATGAGACTTCAAAATTCATACCATGGGTTATAACTCAACTTGCAAATGCACCACCGTTCCTGGATTTTACGCCTGGTATGCAGAAAAGAGATTTTGTGTATGTGGAGGATGTGGTAAGTGCATATCTTAAGATTCTTGAATGTTTTGATTCTCTGCCACAGGCTTTTACATACAATGTAGGTACTGGAATCAAAACTACACTAAAAGACATGATTCAACAAATTCGTATTGCTGCAAGTTTCTGGATTACTATTAGTACAGAATTTTGTTTCGGTGCATTGTGTTATCGTGCCGGTGAGAAGTTGGATGTTGAGACTGATATTTCGCCACTAAGAGCCTTGGGTTGGGAGCCTTTGTTCGATATTGCCACTGGTTTATACAAAACAGTGGATTACTATCTGCAGAATCGTTTGATAAAGCGTTGAGAAGGATACAAGATTATTAAGACCAAGAGAACAGCTCTAAATACAGTGGTTCGTTTGGCACAAAGTGTGATTCCAAATATTCTCACGTTGATTTTGAATCATGAAATCATTGCGATATTTGGCTCCGATGTTAATGGAGTGCTATCTACCGCTGCTCAGGTTATTAATTTCTTAGCTCTTTTCGAGGCTGGCTTTACTCTCTCTACAACAGTCGCACTATATGGTCCGTATTTGGAAAAGGATACGGAGACTATTAATAGCATTCTACACAGCGCGAAAGTATTGTATCAAAAAATAGGATTGATTATTTCCTTTATTGGAATAATTATTAGCGTAGTGGTTCCTTTCCTGATATCGAGCAGCTTAAGCAAGCAATTGATAAGTTCTATTTTCCTTATTTCAGTGCTAAATATTAGTCTGACCTTCATGGTAAGTATGAAGTATGGCATAATGTTTTCTGTCTCGCAGCAGGAGTATAAGTTAAATCTAGTAAGTCTTATTTTTCAATCATTATCTCAATTTCTATGTATTGTTTTATTACGCAAGACCTCGAGCATAGTGGTTGTTAGACTCGTTTGGTATCTAATTCCATTTTTAGCCTTGCCGCTCATTTCATTCCTGTTCAGAAAGAACTTTCCTGGCGTAGGCTTTAAATCCAATCATCCAAGTAAACTTGGATTGGCTGGTGCAAAGGATGTTTTTGCACAAAAAATCGCTGTGTTAGTTACAAATAATACTGATTTAGTTATAATTTCAATTTTTTTAGGCACTCAATTTTCCAGCGTTTATTCTGTCTACTATTTTGTCTATGCAGGGTTGAAACAAGTTCTTTTCTCATTTGTTCTAGCTCCATTCAATGCATTCGGGCAATTGTTTGCGGGAAATCAACTTGATACGCTTCGTGCTTCGTATAAGACCTATCAGTTTATATGTATAATGCTAATTAGCATTATTCTTACCACTGGGAATGTACTAATAATACCATTTGTTAAGCTGTATACATCGGGAGTTAATGATGTTAATTATATTGACCTCTCGTTCGCACTTCTTTTTTCAGTCGCAGCGTTTATGGAGCTCGTTTCGAATATAATGGGGGTCGTTGTAAATAGCATTGGATTTTTTAAGAAAATGAAGCCTATCGTTCTCTGGGGAGCTCTTGGAAATGTGATGTGTTCCCTTGTATTAGTGCAGTTTCTTGGGTTAAGGGGCATAGCTATAGGCACGATTTTATCCTACCTTTTTATGAATGGTCTGATAGGGGCTGTGCTTTACCGAGATGCATTAAAAACAGCCAGTGGATATTTCTTGAAATACTTAATTGTCAATATAGGTTTCTCAATTATCCTCCTTTATATTGCTTTACGCTTAACAATGATTATTGATAGTTATCTTGCATTCTGTTTGTATGGAATGTTTGCAGTCATTATCGTTTCCATATTATTCATTTTGCTTAATCTATTCTCGGATCCGAAGGAAATGCGTAATGTTTCAGGGCGTATTAGGACTCTTTTTGTACACCGCTGAGTTTATTCCGCCCGTTATAAAATTGGAGCAAATAAATGAAAAAGCTTAGTATCTGCATCCCTACTTATAATCGGAAAGAAGAATTATCTCAGCTCACAGAAAATTTTCTAATCAAGGCCCTTAATATTTATGGTCATGATATCGAAGTTGTAGTTTCAGATAATTCTGATGTTAGTATTGCTAAGCAAAATGAAGAATCATTGGATCACCGAATAAGATATAGTAAAAATCAAATAAACTTAGGATATTCTGGCAATATTCGACAATGCATACATTTGGCTGCGGGACAATTCCTTTGGATAATAGCTGATGATGATAAAATTCTTTGGGACGGTTTTGTAGAGCTCATGACCTTTCTAATGGCGTCAAAAAATGATATGCCAGATGTAATTTTTGCGCCGATTACAACTAGAACAATTCACGGCGAAAAAGTAGTTATCAATCGATGCACAGATTGGAGATGTAACAAAATGTGCTGTTTCGAAGATGTGCTTGAAAAGGGAGAGTTGCCTTTTCTCTTTATTGCGGGTGGGGTAATTAAAAATGATTTTGAAAATAAAAAACTAAATATTTTTTCTCACGTCGAAAATGATTACTTGCATGTGCTTATGTACTGTTCTCGGCTTGGCAATGCAAGTAAAGTTTTTTTCATGGATGATAGCCTGGTCGAGTATAAAACGAGCGAGACCGTGAGGTTTTCTATTTATAGCATATCGAAATCTATTCGATTTCTTCTTCAATACATTGAAACTAATTTCCACAAGCGAATACGGTATTCGCCCATCTACTCAGAGCATCTTAAATGGTTGTTGTACCATAGGGCTGGTATTTCGAAGGTATATAATGGTAACAGCGATAGGTGGAAGCTGATTAGGTGCTTGCCTGAATACATAAACATAAAAAACATATTTCTTTGCTCTATGCTAATACTACCAAGGGTAGCTATCAAGGCTATGTTTGTTTTATTCTATGCTTGGAAATCGGTTAAGGAAGATAAGTTTCATGGATTTTCTAAATTCCATCGCTCGATAGCTCATTACTGGAAGAGCATATCCTACACTAATAATGCTTCAAAATAACCACTACATGATATTTTGAAATAATGCATTGTGGCAAATACCATTAATTCAATCTCAAATAATGTTATGACAGGGTATGACAGGTATATGGAAAATCCAGCTGTGGCAGGGTCAGAAACAGGAACCTCTAAGCTAAGCAGATTACTGCAATGGTTGGTTCTATTTGCATTTTTGGTATTACTTTTTTTTACAAGTATTTATTTTTCCAGGATGCATACCAATGGTGATCAAGTGCACTATACGAAAGCTTACCGGCTTATTAGCGGCCTTGGTTTTACGGAAGCTCTAAATACTTATAGGCAGATAATTTTTAGTTATGAACCGATGCATTTTTTTATATCTTGGGTTGGCAGTAATCTAGGTTTTGATAAAATCATTCTTATGTCTATACTTAATGTGCTGCTAACTTCACTAGCATACAAGTACCTTAAAGGCAGAGGTTATGCGTACGGACTTATTCTGCTTATACTGCTTACTAACTACTATTTTTTTGTCATTTATTTTACTTTAGAAAAATTGAAGGTCGCTTTTATATTTTTACTGCTATTTCTCTTGATTAGGAAGCGGTTCTGGCTTGCATTAATATCACTTGCTGCCTCCCTTTTTGCTCATTTCCAGATGATTATTCTGGCCGCTCTTCATATAAATGCTGGTTTCTTATCAGCTATTAAGAATGCTACAATGCCTAAGAAAGCTTTTATTAAGATTGCTATTTATATGGCATGTGCTGGTCTTTTAAGTCTACTCTTGTTTCAAAAATACGGATCTTTCATTGGCGCTAAGGTTCAATACTATTTCAATTTTAGTAGGAGTCAAGGTCTCCTGAGTTTACGAAGTGCACTGATTGCTTTTTTTCTTACCTTCTTAGGTGCTGAAAACAAGAAAAAAGTGATATATTATTTTATTGGTCTTTGTATTTGTATTCTTTTCCTCGGTAGCGATAGGCTTAATATGTTTGCTTACTTCGGTTTTTTACACTATATAAATCCTAAGAGAATCATTTCTAAGGTTTCAATTGTCCTTCTGTCTGGTTATTTACTGTATAAGACAATCATGTACCTTAATTTGATTTATTATTTTGGCGGTTAGTAATTAGTTTACTCAGTTGGTGCTGCTTTTTTTTGGTTAGATGGGGAAGGCTTTAATGGACGAAATAACAATAATAGTCAATTCTTGTGACGCTTACGCTGATGTTTGGCCGCCTTTTTTTGCTTCACTGCGAGAAATGTGGCCAGATTTGCGATATTCGATTCTACTCAATACTGAGAGCAAATCCTATTTATATTCGGGATTAAATATTACAACGCTTGGTCCCGATGCCGAATATAGTAATCAGGTTGAGCCGTGGGGGCATCGTTTACTTAGGCATCTAAATTCGATTGATAGTGAATATGTTCTAATGCTTTTTGATGATTACATTGTTGAAGAACCTGTAAATGGTATTAAGATAGAGCAATGTAAGGCTTGGCTTAAGAGCGACGATACCATCGGGGCTTTTTACTTGGTCCAGGGTGGATTCAATCTTACCTTAGATACGCAATATCAGTTGTTTTCCCTTGTTCGGCCACGATCTGATTATATAGTAAATTCAGCCCCTGCTCTATGGAATAAGCATTTGCTCGAATCCTTTGTAGGTAAGATAGATACGCCCTGGGCATGGGAGTATTTTGGCTCGGCTAGAGCATACCGGCAAAATATTAAATTTTATTCTATTAAAGACAAACATTACGAAATATATAAATATCAGTATGAACGAGGCGGGGCTATTCACCAAGGCAAATGGGTAAAAGCAGTTATCGCCCCAGTCATAGAGCGCTATTCTTTACAAATTGATTGTTCAAAACGTGGATTTGACGAAGAGATTTTAAAGAAACGCAAGCCTTCCTGGTACTTTCAGTTTTATCTAACAGGCTGGCGAATGGTTAAATGGGATGTTTTTGTTTTTATAAATAGGGCCTTGTTTAGGTTGGCCAAAAGAATGCTGAGAAAATTGTTTTTGACCAAGTAGAAGCGAGATGGATGTGGATAACTATCAATAGTTAGTGTTTTCTAGGAGAAACTATGGCTGTCTGTGAAAAGGATTCATTTACTTTTGTAACGCTAACATATAATCATAGTGGATATATTATCGAGCATCTTGAGAGTATTAAATATCAAATTGAAAAAAATGGGGAAGACTATAATGTAAGTCTAGTTCTAGCAGACGATCATTCCCACGATAACACAATCGAGCTTGTAAGGCGATGGGTTGCGCGGAATGTGGGTTTATTTGCGAAGGTATCAATTTTTGCGAGCGATAGAAATTCGGGGACATGCGTGAATTACGTCAAGGCACTTGAGGCTGTTGACGCTCAGTGGTTTAAGGTCCTTGCCGGAGACGATGTCTATGCTATCTCTGATATTTTTTCTCTTGTGAGAGAAACTGAGCGATACTCCTTCGTTTCGGGGGTCCCTTTGATACTAGAAGGGCCGGCCTTGCATTTTTCAAAGACTTTAACACTCAATATGATTGCTACGGATGCGATATACCAGAATCATTTTGGGGACGCTATGCGCAACTTTAGCTCCATACATACCCCAAGCCTTGCATATGGACGAACTCTTGTTGATGATGAAAGGATTAAGGAATTCATCAAAAACTATATCTTGGTGGAGGATTTTGCCATGCAGATTAAAGCCTGTGAAGTGAATCCTAACATAAGCTACAAATTGATACCGGAAGTATATGTATATTATAGGCGGACGAATAACTCAGCTTATATTATTAAAAATGATAAATTCCTCGACGACAAGCGAAGGCTTTATAAGTACTTGGCATCGAAGGAATCTTCAATTATAAAGAAGGTTCTTTTGCACAACAGGATTTTTTGCCTTGGGCTTATAAATAAGGCGTTAAAGATGCTTTTTAACCTGAACGCGTATGTATATTTTTGCCTTGTTGCAATCAATGTGTTAAAAATCTTGAGGAAGTATAATTCTGTAAATGTGGATATTGAAATGCATAAAGTTCATTATCAAAAGATTAAGGATGCAGCAGCATGCTTTCTCAATGAAGCCATTCAGGACTGCTCTGCAACCCTAGCGAGTGTGAGATAGAAAAAATTATTTTTGATTAATGGTGGAAGGGGCTAAGGCCCAGTCAATATTAGCTTCAAAGTTACTTTAGGGAGGTACATATGTTCAAGAATAGAATACTTTTGATCACTGGAGGCACCGGTTCTTTTGGTAACGCTGTGCTCGACCGTTTTTTGGGCACTGATATTGGCGAAATTCGCATTTTTAGCCGTGATGAGAAAAAGCAGGATGACATGCGGCACAAATATAAAAATGATAAGATTAAATTCTATATTGGCGATGTACGGGATTACGATACAATTCATTCTGCCATGCGTGGTGTAGATTATGTTTTTTCTGCTGCTGCACTCAAGCAAGTTCCGTCTTGCGAATTTTATCCTTTAGAAGCAGTGAAGACCAATATAGAAGGAACTGCTAATACAATTGAGGCAGCCATAACTTGTGGGGTGAAGCGCCTTGTAGTTTTATCTACGGATAAGGCTGTCTATCCTATCAATGCAATGGGTATGTCAAAAGCCCTTATGGAAAAGGTTATGGTTGCTAAATCGCGCAATATTGAACCTGAAAAAACCAGAATGGCCGGAACGCGCTATGGCAATGTCATGGCATCTCGTGGTTCGGTAATTCCGCTTTTTATTAAGCAAATAAAGAATAATCAGCCAATAACCATAACTGATCCTCATATGACCAGGTTCATGATGTCATTACCGCAGGCTGTAGAGCTTGTACTTTTCGCGTTCATGAACGCTACCCAAGGCGATATTTTCGTACAGAAAGCTCCTGCCGCGACAATAGGAGACTTGGCTCAGGTTTTACGCACATTGCTAAATGGCAAAAACGAAATAAAAGTTATAGGCACACGTCACGGTGAAAAGTTGTATGAAACGCTTCTTGCCAAGGAAGAAGCTGTAAAAGCGGTTGATATGGGCGATTATTATCGTATCCCAGCCGATACCCGCGATCTTAATTATGGCTTGTATTTTGATAAAGGTGATCGTCGCATCGAAGCAATAGAAGAATATAATTCACATAATACTACCAGACTGGATCAACAAGCTTTAAAAGAACTTCTACTGAACTTGGATTATATTCAAAAGGCACTTAAGAATGAAGAAGGTGAAGGCGTATGACTACGGTTCTTGTTACTGGTGCCAAAGGCTTTATCGGCAAGAATCTATGCCTGGCATTAAAAAGAGACCCAGATATTTCCTTGTTTGAATACGATGTTGATTCCGAAATAAGCATTCTAGAGGATGCGGTTGGCAAAGCGGTGGTTATATTTCATTTGGCTGGAATAAACAGACCAGAAAAGGTTGAAGATTTCGAGGTTGGAAACCATGGTTTTACAATAACATTACTTGATTTGATAAAAAAATCCGGTAATAAGCCGGTTATTGCTATCACTTCGTCGACGCAAGCTTTACTGGACAATCCTTATGGTGCTTCAAAGCGGTTGGCCGAAAACGAGATATGTGCATTCGGGCAGGAATCAGGAGCGCCGGTATATATATATCGGCTTGCGAATGTATTCGGCAAGTGGTGTCGGCCATTTTATAATTCCGTTATTGCTACTTTTTGTCATCAAGCAGCCCATAACCAGCCGTTGCGAGTAGACGATCCTACCAAGGAAATAGATTTTATTTATATTGATGATATTGTTCGTGAACTATCTTCTTTGTTACAAAAAGATCATAAGACTGTTCCTGACAAGCTATATTCAATACAGCCTGTATATAAAAAATCATTGGGTGATATTTCAAAACTTCTTGATCGTTTTTCGAAAGTAAAATTCGGTGAACCTTTGCCTGATTTTTCTGACGAGTTTCAGAAAAAACTCTATTCTACATATTTATCCTATCTTGAAAAAAGCAGTCTAGTATACTCTGCCGACAAAAAAAGCGACAACCGTGGCTATTTATATGAGTTGCTAAAAACCGATACCGCTGGTCAAATATTCGTATCACGGACTTTGTCGGGCATTACTAGAGGTAACCATTACCACGATTCTAAGGTTGAAAAATTCTGTGTGGTTGATGGCAGTGCGCGCATTTCTTTTCGTAGTATGATTAGTGGTGAAATCTTTTTCTTCGATGTTGAAGGTACAGAATGTAAAGTGGTGGACATTCCTCCTGGCTTTACCCATAATATTAAAAACACTGGAACCCACGACTTGTTAACTTTATTTTGGGTAAACGAAGTTTTTAATGCCGATAAACCAGATACGTATTTTTCAGAGGTTTAAATGAAGCAAACTAAAGTTTTGACCGTTGTCGGTACCAGGCCGGAGATAATTCGTCTTTCATGCGTTATGAAAAAGCTTGATGCTAATGTAGACCATGTTTTGGTGCATACAGGACAAAACTACGATTATGAACTCAACAAGATTTTTTTTGATGATATGGAACTTCGCAGGCCTGATCATTTTCTGGAGGCTGCCGGAGAGTCAGCTATGGCGACTATTGGTCGTATTATCGAGAAGATGGATACGGTATTGCTCCAGGAGAAGCCTGATGCTCTTTTGGTGTTGGGTGATACCAATTCATGCTTAGCCGCACTCCCGGCTAAACGACGTAAAGTTCCTATTTTTCATATGGAAGCTGGCAATCGTTGTTTTGATCAACGTGTTCCAGAGGAAACTAACCGTAAAATAGTTGATCACATTTCCGATATCAATATGCCTTATTCGTCTATTGCCAGAGAATATTTATTACGAGAGGGATTATCACCGGATCGTATTGTAAAAACCGGTTCGCCAATGTACGAAGTTTTATACCATTATATGGATAAGATAAAGGCCTCTAAGGCGTTGCTAGATAATGGCGTCCAGGCTGAGAAATATTTGGTTGTAAGCTGTCATCGTGAAGAAAATGTCGATTCCGACCGTAACCTAATGAATCTGGTAGAGTCCCTTAATCTATTGGCAAAGACATACGGTGAACCGATAATAATGTCCACCCATCCAAGGACTCGCAAACGTTTTGAGGCAAAAAGTGTAAAGCTTGATCCGCTTGTTCGCACTTTGAAACCCATGGGTTTTTCAGATTATAATAAGTTGCAGATGGATGCACGCCTGGTAGTATCTGATTCAGGAACAATTAGTGAGGAATCTTCCATACTCAATTTCCCCGCTTTGAATATTCGGGAAGCCCACGAACGGCCAGAGGCGATGGAAGAGGGAACAGTTATAATGACCGGATTGAATCCAACCCGTGTGCTTGAGGCTGCGCTGATAGCACAAAAACAACCTCGCGGTGAAAATCGGTTATTTCGACAAGTAAGTGACTATAGTATGCCAAATGTGTCAGAAAAAGTGCTTAGAATTATTCTAAGCTATATTGACTATATAAATATAAATGTCTGGAAAAAAAATTAAAAAATCAGTACTCGTAATAACAGAGCGTTATTATCCAGAGAAATTCCTTATCAATGATTTGATTTCTGCGTGGATACAAAAAGGGTTTAAGGTAATTGTTCTTACACAGGTTCCTTCTTACCCTGCAGATAGTTTGTTTTCTGGTTATAAGAATGAATTCTCGGATAGAATTGAGAACGGCGCTCGTATCGTGCGATTCAAGACGGTATTAGGTTATAAAAGGAGTCTATTTAGGAAAATACTGAGTTATTTCTGTTTTATGATACGCGCGCTTTGGTATTCGTTACGACTAGCTTATAAAGTCGACTCTGTTTTTGTATATCATACCGGTCCATTAACTCAAGCGTTACCATTAATTACTATAAAGTTACTAACCAGAAAACGTACTGCTATTTGGACTCAGGATGTATGGCCGGATACGGTTTTTGCCTATGGTTTTCCCAATCATGGAGCCTTCGCAATATTAGTAAAAGCCTTTGTATACAGCATCTATACGTTTTGCGATGTTATTTTAGTTTCAAGCCCAGGATTTATTCAAAGACTCAGGCCATATGTTGCGAAGCATATAGCTATTCAATTTTTACCACAATGGGTTTCCGATGAAGTGAAAATACAAAAACCAACTTCTATAATCATCTGCTCAAAAGCTAAACGCTTTATCTTCGCAGGCAATTTAGGAAAAATGCAGAATTTGGATAAGGTAATCTTGGCATTTGCCAAGATTACACCTCAATGCGCAGAATTGTATTTATTAGGTGATGGCTCAAACCGCAGTAGATTGGAAGCCTTAGTTTCGGAACATCATATTAAAAATGTGGTCTTTTTGGGTAGTGTTCCTCAAGATCAGGTAATATCCTGTCTTCAACAGTGTGATTTTACAGTACTCTCGCTCTCTCCTAATCCACTCATTTCACTTACGATACCAGCAAAATTTCAAACCTATCTGTTTGCGCAAAAGCCAATCTTCGCAATAACTGATGGCGAAGTTGCGAAGCTGGTACACGAACATGGATTGGGTGTTACTGCCAACCCCTCATCAATTGACTCAATTGTAGAAGGTGTTCGAAGCATGTGTTCAATTACTCAAAATCAGCGTTACGAAATTGAAGTTAATTTATATTCATTACTTATAGAAAAATACAATAAGGAAAGATCGGTAGAAAATGCGGCTACTTTTATTTTTGGATAAAGATTATTTAGCAGAATAAATGATTAGTGTTTTAAAACGATTTGTGCTTGTTTATAAAATTTACCAATTCAATTCTAAAACCAAATATTTGATATTAATTTTGACGTGTTGGTGATTCCTGAATACTATTTTAAGAAGAGTCGCTTATTGTCCATGAAATTAAAACCGAGGGCATCAGGGCAGCCTAAGAGTAAGGAAGCTTAAATGAGAGATTTCAAGACTATCCTCGTTACCGGCGGAGCCGGTTTTATAGGTTCTAATTTAATTCGTTATTTACTGAGCGACAAATCCGGTTTTACTGGTCGCATCGTTAACTTGGATGCTTTGACCTATGCCGGTAACCCAGACAGCCTGGCTGATATCGATAAACGCTTAGGGGGCAAGCGCTATTTTTTTTTAAAAGCCGATATTTGCGATCGTAAAGCTGTTGAAAAAGCTTTTACCGATTATGCCATCGATGCCGTCTGCCATTTAGCTGCTGAGAGCCATGTTGACCGATCCATTCTCGGGCCGGAAGCCTTTATCCGTACCAATGTGATGGGTACTTTTACGCTACTGGATGTGGCTCGTATAGCTTGGAAAGACCGTAGCGATGTACTATTCCACCACGTCAGTACCGACGAGGTGTTTGGATCGCTTGGCGATTCTGGCTTCTTTACTGAAACAACGCCGTATGACCCGCGTTCTCCCTACTCTGCCAGCAAGGCCAGTAGTGATCACTTGGTTATGGCCTATCACCACACCTACCACCTACCGGTAACGCTTACCAATTGCAGCAACAATTACGGACCCTACCAGTTTCCAGAAAAACTAGTTCCGGTCATGATTTTAAATATGATAGAAGACAAACCATTACCGGTATACGGTGATGGAAAAAACATCCGTGATTGGTTGTATGTAGAAGACCATAATTCTGCTGTCTGGACTGTTATGCAGAACGGTGTGCTCGGCCAAACCTACAACATTGGTGGCGAAAACGAATGGGAAAACATCAAGCTGCTTGATCGACTCATCGACTTGGTAGCGGAGGAAAGTGGCAAGAGTTCCGCTAGCCTGCGTTCTCTTATCACCTATGTAAAAGACCGCCCTGGCCATGACCGCCGCTATGCTATTGACTGTTCCAAACTCAAGACTGAGTTGGGTTGGAGGCAGTCAGTTACCTTTGATGAAGGTTTGCGTAAAACCGTCCGCTGGTATCTCGACAATAGCGGATGGATAAATCGTGTCCGTTCTGGTGAGTATCGTACTTGGATGGATGTTAATTACACTCAGCGCTGAAGTATTAGGGTAAAGAGGAGTTCTATATGCAAGATACACAACCCGAAGAAAAACTGGCAGGCAGTAACGAAATATCTCTGATAGATATACTAGCTGTATTGTTGCGTAGCCGTCGGTTGATTGTTGGTACTACAGCTTTGGCTCTGGTACTTGCGATTCTAGCAGTAGTATTGATACCTTCTATTGTACTTGCAAAGACCTCCATAGACAAAATTTATGAAGCTGTGGTCAGTACTCGAATATCAAGTAGTGTTTTGGTTTTTGTTAGCCAGGAATTAGTCGATGATTTCTTGCAGCAATCCTTGTCCGAACCAACTATTATCTTGGCTGCCTTGCGTGAAGCCGGTATTGAGAAGATTGATACGATTAATTTAGCTGAACAAAACGAGGATCAGCTGTTGTTTTCCATCAGACGGCGCCTGGTAGAAAACAGAGCTATTTCTGGAGCGGCTTTGCCTGAAGAACAGCGTTTGTATACGACTCAAACAGCTAAAGGTGGCTTTCAGGTTAGCATAAATTATCCTGATCCACTTTTAGCCAAGAACTTTCTTCTAGCCTTGATACAACACACAAATATACGTATGACGGCTTTGGTTTATCCAATGGCGGAAGCTGAAACCTACAGCTTTGAAAAGATAGCGGAGCTGGAGTATCCACGTGATGTAATTGAGCAGAATCTGTTTGAAACTTTTTATCGTTACACAGCGGCTAGTCGTTTCATAGAAGGAAATGAGCCGGCCTTGGTAGTTACTCAGGATCCTTATGTGCTGATCCAAAGTATTAATATTGCGATGATTCGTGATGGTATTATTAAGAAATGTATTATTGGGGTGGTTGTGGTATTTTTTCTGTCGATTTTTATGGCCTTCCTACTGCAATGGATTTCATCGGTTAAAACTGATACCGCGGCTATGGCAAAAATAAGGCAGGCTATGGCTGGCAGCAGGAAGTGAAACCGGTTACCCTTCAGCAGTAATTGAAATTCCAATCAGCTATGTGACGTTTACTATTATTCCGCGTATATTCGCTAGGGGGCCAGATTTGTTTATCCTGAAACTTGCCCTGCGCAATCTTGATCGGCATGCCCGGAAGACTCTATTACTGATAGGCCTTATTGCTTGCGGCGTAGCAGCGTCCTTTGTAGCTAATGCGATTTTTGAAGGTACCAACCAGGGACTGCAGCGTACCTTTATTGGTAGCCTCACCGGTGATGCCGCCTTGTGTCTTCCTTCTGAGACACCCTTTAGTTTGTTTGGCAGCGAGGTACCGATAGTCAGCGAATATGAATCGATTCCACCTCTTGTTGGCCATACTTCGCTACTATCTTTTTTGGCTGGGAATCCGGAGGTGAGCGCCGCAACTTCCATTGTCTCAGCCGCCGCCGTGCTAGAGTGTGCTGGTTACAGTCAGGCTGTGCCCTTGTTTGGGGTCGACCCAGCCACCTATTTTACGGTTTGCTCAGATGTGAAGATCCTATCTGGGTCGATTCAATCCTTGCAGGACTCTGGCGTCTTTCTGAATGCCGTTCTGGCTGGTACTATTGAACGGGCTTTACAGCGCCCCTTGGTAATCGGGGAGCCGATTCGGTTTAGCATGTACGTTGGCAATAGTTTCCGGGTTCGTAGCGCCCCGTTTGCCGGCGTTCATGCCTACGTGGGAACCAACGAAGCGCTTGATCGGGTAGTGCTCGCCGATTTGACCACAGTCCGATCCTTGGCGGATTATACCCTGGGTTACGGAGTACGTGAGACTGCCGGAGTTACTGACGATGCACTTGGCGGACAGGTTGACTTGGATTCACTATTTGGTTCAGCGGTGGATATTGTAGCTGATACGGAGCAAGCCCTAGATTTGGCCAATCTTGAAGCCAACTTGGCAGATACCGCAGAACGTGATGCCCTGGTTATGACCGATGCGGGGGCCTGGAGTTTTATCCTGGTACGGGCCGTAGAGGGGCGGGCTCGACAGCTAGTCAAAAGTTTACGCGGTATGGCAGCTGAGGCTGCCTTTGATGTGAAGGTGTTGGACTGGCAAGCCGCCGCCGGCAGTGTCGCTCTGACTTTGGTAGCCGTACGAGCCGTATTCTATATTGGGCTTGGTTTCATAGCTATAGGCGCAATTTTAGTAATTGTGAATGCTTTAGTCATATCAGTTTTAGAGCGCACCGCCGAGATTGGCACTATGCGAGGTGTTGGCGCTTCGGCCGGTTTTATCCGCAGTCTGTTCATCGCAGAATCGCTAATCATTGTTCTGGTGGCTGCCGCCATTGGCCTAGCGCTTGGTACGTTTGTGGTTCTTCTGCTGGGGCAGGTTGAAATACGCCTCTCTAATCAATTGCTGATAGCACTGTTTGGTGGTCTAACCTTACAGGCGCGACTAAGTGTATCTAGTTTCATCCTCCATGTGGTCATGGTTGTCGTGGTTGGCGGGCTGGCCTGGATCTATCCGGTTAGCGTTGCCATGCACATCCAACCGCTAGCTGCCATGAATCGAGGTGGGGCATGACAGTGCTGTTCCTGGCACTACGCAGTTTGTTTTTGCAACGCAGACGCTATGTTTTGATGTTTTTAGCTATTTTCATCGGCTTTATGCTTATGACGGTTATACATTCATTGACATCCGGCATGCTTGAAACCGTAAAGACCAAAGCGGCCCGCTATTTTTCCGGGCATATCAGCCTCACCGGCTACGAGGCCGGGCAGCCGAGCTTGGTGGATGTCGCCGGGTTGCGCACTAGCCTATTGGATGCTGGGTTACCACTGAGGACTATTGCGCCACGCACTATTTATTACCGGAGTGATGCCTCGTTATTTTTTGCAGGCGAATCGATCCGGCAAAGGCGTCTGCTTGGCATCGACTTCAAGCTTGAGGCAGCCGAGATGGCCAACCTCAGTTTTCTCGATGGCTCCATCCAGGACATGGTGACCGCAGGCCAGGACGGAATCCTCATTAGCGAGGCGGCAGCCCGGTTACTGGGAGCCAGGGTAGGTGATGATATCATCTTGTATCTGACTACCGACTCTGGGCAATATAACTCGTCAACCTTAATTATTCGTGGCATTTTTCGGGAAACTAGTTTATTTGGTTACGTGGCCTACATGCGCCAACAGGATCTCAACCGCATGCTGCAACGCCCGGCAGATGCCGCCACTGATTTGGCTTTGTACACCAGGCAAGGGGTGGACCCGGAAGCTTTACTGGAACGTATTCGCCCTCTCCTGATAACTTACCGCCGCTTGTTGCCCCGACTACCAACCAAGGCGTCTCTGTATGAGGCTTTAGCGGTGACCGATTGGGGGCAAGGACCAGTTCTAGCGATACTGACGCTGCAAGCCCACTTGAACCAGATAACGATCATGCTTGATGCCTTTTGGACTGTAACCTGGTTCATATTGGCAGTGTTCATACTGGTAGTGATGGTTGGAATATTGAATACCTATCGGGTTTTAGTTTACGAGCGCACCCGCGAGATTGGTACCTTACGCGCGCTGGGCATGCAACGAGCTGCCGTACAAGCGCTTTTTCTAGTAGAGGCCACCGTTCTGGCCTTACTCGCTTCTGTTACCGGTTTTTTAGTTGGGAGTTTGGTGTTGGCCGGATTGAGTCGCTTCGATGTCTCGGCCCTACCGGGAACGGGTCTGATTGCGGATCGTGGTCATCTCCAACCTTTCATAGACTGGCGTTTAACTGGTTTGACCTTAACCATGATGATTGGCGCTGTTGTTTTGGCCGCATCTGGACCGGCCCGCCAGGCTAGCCGAGTTACTCCGGCAGAGGCTTTGCGGACCGCAGATTAATTGATTGGAGAAGTAATGAAGGGATCTGTCTTTCGTAGCCTTTCGATAATTGGTTTTTTTCTTGTTGCTGTCTTTGTTAGCGGGCAAGCTACCCCGGTTTTCAATCAAGTGGAGGCGTCAGCCTTGCTGGCGGAAATCGATACCCAAGTAGTGTTCAATGATACCGATTTATCGGCTCAGTATTTGATAGTACAGCGCGACCCAGGCGGGGCTACCACCACCACCGTAGCTACTATGTTCCGGCGCGATGTGGCTGCCCAGTTTCTGATTCTGGTTTTGGAGCCGGTGGTGGATAAGGGTAAAGGCTATCTGAAGCTGGGTGACAACCTGTGGCTGTATGATCCGGTTGGCCGGACTTTCACCTTTACCAATGCTCGCGAGCGCTTCCAGAACTCCAGTGCCCGAAACTCTGATTTTAACCGATCCAACTTTGCGGTTGATTATCGGCCAACGGCTACTCGCCAGGAACGGCTGGGAACCTTCAACTGCACCGTTTTGGATCTGGAGGCACGTAATGACCACGTATCATTCCCGCGGATGCGGATCTGGGTTTCCGAGGATCGCTTGATTCGCAAAATGGAAGATTACAGCCTATCCGGGCAATTGATGCGGACCACGGCCATTCTCAACTACCAACGGGTAGGCAGACGCTGGCTACCGGTTACCATGATCATCCAGGATCACCTGAGCGCCCGCCGTATTAATAATCAAGTCGAATATAGCCGTACCACCATCACCATTTCGCAGCCGTCGCTTGAGGCACTACCCGACTCGCTGTTTACTAAAGAATACCTGGAGCGGGTTAACCGGTGAGGCGGACTTGCCTGCTGATACTGTTCCTTGGTACAGCTGTCTGTTTCATTGCTGCTCAGGAATCAACATTGGATGATGAGTCTGGCGGTGAGTTGCCTGCTGAACAGCCGATTAACGAATCGGACAGCGAATCGGCTGCGGATCTAGACGACTTGTTCAATGATCCGCCGGCCGATGTTGAGGCTCCGGCCGAGATGGTTGACCACCGCAGCGCCTTTGAGGAATCGGCCACGGTGGCCGTGAATGGCCATTTCGAGGTTACCAGCGGCTTCTCGCTGGGCTGGTCGGCCTGGGATATGTTTGCCGATCCGATGGCCAGTCTGGTATTCACGCCAGGGCTTGCCTCGGCAGCCGCAGTCAGTTTTGATGCCCGGCCCGATCGAACCTTGCGTGTCTATGGCCGAGTGGGTGCTTCCTTTAATCCCTTGGTCGGCGCTGCTTCCTGGAGCTCACTGACTATTGAAGAGCTGTACGGTGACTATATCGTCGGCGATAGCCTTTTTATCCGCTTGGGCAAGCATAGCTTGGCCTGGGGGCAAGGCCGGGTTTTTGCTCCAGGTAACCTGATGGCCGATAGCAGTACCAGCTATAACCTACGCTTGTCGTTACCTGGCATTATTGGCAGTCCCAGCCTGGTGGTGCTGACCGATCAGGTCACTGACTGGCGGCAAATGGTATATGCCACCAAGTTGGACTTTGTGCTGGCTGATACCTACCTTTCGCCAGCTGTGCGCTACACTGAAATTGAAGGGTTTTCCGGGCTACTGTCCCTCAAGCGGGCAATTCTGCAAACCGATATCAGCCTTGACCTGGTGGGCCGGACCAATGCTGGCCTGTGGTCGTTTACTGGTCTGGGCGGCTTTTTCCGGGAGTGGGACGAAGTAATCCTGTATGGCGAGTATCAGGTCGATTGGTTGACAAGCGGGATACTGAGCCACAAGGCTACCCTGGCTCTGGGGCTCAATAATCCCGGCGGGGTCACCTTTGATTGCGGGTTACAGGTGGTGCATTATTTTGACGACAACTCGGGGATAATTACCCTTGGCTTGACCCAGGTTATTCTGCCACATTTAACCTTGAACCTCGGTATCCCGGTGATCTATGGGGCAGAGGGCTCAGCCGCGGTGGTGGCTAATGCTGTCAGTGACAATCCACTGCAGGCGGGCAAGCGGGTAGCTCTGATGATTGGCTTGATTCTGTCTACTGACTTTTAATTCTTACAAACCTGGCCAGCTTTGTGCGTTATTTTTGTTTTTGCCTTATTTGCCCGCCTGACTTTCTCTCCGATTCGTGCTATCCTGAAACTGGTAGTTAAAATTGGGTGCTTGAAGAAAGGGCTGTCATGCGCACATTGTTGCCTGGGCTTGTGGCTGGATTGTTCAATATTCTGATTATTCCCCTGATAATCGTGGTGGCGCGCAAGCGTCACTGGTTTGACAAGCCCGATGAACGCAAGATTCATACCAACGCCACCGCCCGGTTAGGCGGCTTTGGCATCTTTTGGTCTTTCATTTTGGCTATCGTGGTTCTGGCGCCATTCAGCAAATCTTTGCGTGTCGGCGTGCTGGCATATTGGCCCATCCTGTTGGCCATGTTGGCTATTCACTTGCTGGGCTTGCTTGATGATTTCTTCAACCTGCGCGCGCGCATCCGTTTTGTGGTGCAAATGGCCGCGGCGGTTTTTGTCGTCGCCATGGGCTATCGCTTCAGTCATCTGTGGCTGCCGGGCTTTGGCAGCGTAGCGCTGGGCTGGCTGTCCTGGCCGCTGACGGTGTGCTGGATAGTCGGGGTGCTCAACGCCTTGAATATGATTGACGGCATGGACGGCCTGTCTGGCGGCATTACCATTATCGCGGCTTTTGGCTATGGGCTGATCTTGTTGGAACGCCAAGCTGACTTTCCAGCTTTGATGGCTTTCGGCCTGGTTGGTGCCTTGGCTGGCTTCTTGTTCTACAATCTGCCGCCGGCCAAGATTTTCATGGGCGATTCCGGCAGCACGTTTTTGGGTTTTACGCTGGCGGTGCTGCCTTTGATGGATACGGGGCATACCGCCTCGGGTACTTGGTTGTGGGGCGGCGCCACGCTGCTCCTGATTCCGATTTTTGATGTCTTCGCTGCCATGTTGCGCCGCAAGCGCGGTGGCGTGCCCTTGATGAGCCCAGATAAATGGCATATCCATCACAAACTGATGCATTTCGGCTTCAGCACCCGCGCCATTTTGGCCATCCTGTATTCACTGTGCATTCTGGTGGCTATTGCTAGTATGACGGTTTTAGTGTTGCCGACGTTCTGGTATTGGGTAGTCACCATGGCTAGTTGGGCCGGTGTGGCTATCTTCTTCCTTATCCTGCATTACAAGAAAGAGAAGTCGCTGCGCAGCTGACTGCAGCGTTGACGCGGCGGGTTGATTGGAGATTTAATGACACGACGATACGGTCTGTTGGGCGCCATGCTGTTGCTTGGCGCCTTTGTTTTATTGGCGCAAGAGGCTCCGGATGAAACCGTGGTTAGTCCGCAGACTGTCGAGAGCTTCAACCTGCAGCTCGGCGGAATTCTGGAGGCTGACGCCGCCGGTCTTTATTACGGTCCGGCTGCTACCTTCCTGGTTAATACCGAACACTTGCGCCTCTACGGCGCCCTGCGCATGGTCAATGACGGCCGCTGGCTACCCACCGAAGGCTGGATGGACGAAGGGGTGTACTTCAACCTGATGGAGAGCCATGTCCAAGTACTAGCCGGAGACTTTACCCTGGAAGGGGGCTTCCAGCCAGCGGATCACTGGTACTCGCAAAATCCCAATCTGACTATCCTCAATACCAACGGCCGTTCTTCGGTCGGATTGGCCTACCGCTACGATGGCGACATGATCAGCTATCAGAGCCGCTGGGTTGGCCTCAATTTGATGTCGCCGTTTACCTATGGGTATGGAATCGATAGTGGCGGAATCGATACCCCATTCGACCAGACCTGGCGCGACCGTGGCCTGAACTACAAGTTGTACCTGCTCAAGTTCGGCCAGTTGCGCCTGGGGTATCAAGAAAGCTCGTTGTACCTTGACCGTTATTTCGACATCAATTATTTCGTCAACCCGGCGCCGAGTATTCTGATCAATACCCTGTGGTCATCCGGTCAATCCGGCGCCAATCCATGGATACACAGCGCCAATGACTCTAGCCTGATGGGTTTCTACGCCGACTATACCGACAAACTGTTCCGGGCGGAGGCCGAGTTCAACATCAAGGACCTGAACCTGCCCTTTGGCTACACCGACAACCTGAACAAGTTGGCCTGGTCGGCCGGTTTCAGCTGGTACTCTGATTATGGCACCTTCTCATTTTGGCACGGCGGCGCTACCAAGCACATGTTTGCCTCGACCTACCAAGTTGCCGGGAATCCCAATTTTTATCCGTATGAGTACACCTATTACCCGCTCGACGTCGTGTCCGGCCGGACTATCGCCCTGGAGGACAACTACATCGGTTGGCCGCACGGCGAGAACAGCCTGGCCTTTAGCCTGGCCTGGCAGCACGCCTTCCAGATTTGGGAACTGCCTATTGTGGCCGATGTGGCGGCGGAATGGGTAATTAGCGGCTCCAAGTCGCCGCATAACCCCTGGCATGAATTCGGCAGCTGTTCGGAGATCGATAACACTACCGAATTGTTCACCGGCGATACGGTGCTCGAGCATCAATTAGCGTTACAGGCTACTGCTACCACTCGCTGGCGCTGCTTTGCCGTCTCGCTCGACTTCCAGCTTGGCGTCATTATTAACGCCCTGGGCCTGGAGGCGGTGCCGGAAACCATCTATGGAGTTGAGCCACCGATCTGGCGCCCCCAAGCTGGCGTGGTACGCAATACCTCGGCTTTCAACCTGACCTTGCTGTATATCCTGGAGTTGTGAATGAAAATTGTTGGCCGGGGTCTAGTAGGTGCGTTGCTCATGATGGTTGCCAGCCTGCCGTTGGTGACGGCTCAGGCGGAACCGCCGTTGGCTGCTGACCAAGGTGGGGCGGCTGATACGGTGGTGTACGGCGCCGAGTTCAACTTTGCGGCCGCCTGGTTGCCCAACGGTTTGCCGGCAACGCTGGGCGCTCTTGACCAGCTGGCTTGGGCCTTGCCGATGCTCCAGGCGCGCTTCGGACTGGCTGCCGGCAATGGCTGGTCGGCCTATGCCACGGTAGATTTGATTAAAGAGCATCACCTGGACAGCATCTTTAATATCGCCATTGGTCCGACCGGGAACCCCTTCCCGATAGAGAACAATTTCGCCTCCGAAGGCGTCCTGCGCTATGATAACCCGCAGCTTTCCATAATCTTGGGCCGCCAAGCCGCTAGCCAGGGCCCTTCCACGCTCAGTAACTTGCAGGTGACTCGCCATTTACCGTACCTTGATGCCTTGCGCGTTGAAGTGCGGCTCGGACCGGACTGGAGCTTCAGCCAGATCGTGGCTAGCCTGGAAAACCGCGCAGTGCTGGGCGATGTAACCCTCCCAGTCATTGACGGTCAACCCATCGACGGCTATGACTTTGAAACCACCAATATTTGGCTGTCGTCGCGCCGCTTTGCGCTGCGGGGCGACTGGTTCGAGTTTGGCATCGGCGCACTCAGCCTGGTATCACGGCCCTACAATGCCTTCCATATCGGCGATATTCTGCCGGTATTCTCGATGCACAATGGCAATCCGGGGTGGCATAATCTCTCTTTGCATGCCGATTTTAGCGTTGACCTGTGGCCTGGTCAGCGTCAGTACCTGATAGCTGGCTTGGATGATTTTAACGCCAACCTAGTTGGGATTGGTGATGGTGGCGTGCCGACCATTTGGGCCGTCATTCTGGGAGGCGACGGCACGGTCGAATTCGGCGGCTTGAACTTGAAGTACGGGCTGGAAATGGCAGCCACGCATTATTTATGGGGCAACTTCCATGCCCATCATATCTTGAGCCGGGCGCTGTATCGCTATGCTATCGATTGGCCGCTGCTTTTGCCGTTGACCTCGCCCTACGGACCGGGTCGGCTGTCCTTTGCGGGCGAGGCCAGCCTGGCGTTGCCCTGGCAACTGGCGCTCCAGCTGTCTGGCTTGCTGCTCTTTGGCGATCCGGACATCAACCTAGTAACGACGTCTTACGAAGTGCAGGTCACCGAGACGGAGTTCCTGTTGGGGCGGATGGATCTGCGCGTTAGCCGGACACTATTCGACGGCTTGACCGCCTACCTTTCCGGCGGGCTGGATTTCCTGCCAGGCGGTCTGGAGTGGCGGATTCAAGCTGGAGCGGCTTGGAAAATCAGTGTTGGCAGTGTTTTTAAGGCTGAAAACCGCTAAGATTCCCGGCTTATCCATTTGACACATTTTTAAATTTGGTGTACTGTTTCTTTGTTGGATACGAATCGTGTTTTAAGGACCTGAACCTGTTAGATTTTCGCCGAATTACCAAAGTGTATATCGTTGCACCGCTTTTGGCAAATCCCGCATCTTCGTGCTGCCTGCCTTCTGGTCTTCAATCCCGACTACGTTCCACTACTAACTCAAGCCCGGCAATGCCGGCAAAAGGACCATTAGATGGCTAAGAAACTCTATGTAGGAAACCTCTCCTACGGCACCAGCGAAGACGGACTGCGCACCGCCTTCGGTCAATTCGGCGAAGTTGCCTCCGTGAACATTGTAATCGATCGCGATTCCGGCCGCTCCAAAGGCTTTGGTTTTGTTGAAATGACCAGTGAAGACGCCGCCATGGCCGCTATCAGCGGCATGAATGGCCGTGAAGTCGATGGCCGCTCACTTCGTGTTAACGAAGCCAACGAGCGCCCGCCGCGCCGTGAGTACGGTGGCGGCGGCGGTGGAAACCGCTGGTAAGCGATAACTCGCACCAAAAAAACCCGTTGGCACTTGATGCTGACGGGTTTTTTTATGCCCGGAAGAGCGGTTGACAAGGCCTAGTGGCCGTTCCATAATTGGCTCATGGGTATATATTTCGCTATCCTTATACCGGTCATTTTCGTCTCGCTGGTCATCCTGATTGGCGGATCGGTTTTTTCGCCCAAAAACAAGAAACAGAAGGCCAAGAGTCGCAAGAAGCGTTTCCACGACAAGGATCATGCCCAGATTCTCAAGGAAGCCAACCGGCGTCTGGCGCAGAACCCGAAGGATCCGGACGCCCTGATAGCCCTTGGCGAGGTCTATTACACCGAGCAGGCTTGGGACAAAGCTTTCAAAATTTACGAAAACTTGCTGGATGTCTCGGCCGGGAACCCGGAGCTTGACGAATTCGAGATCAACCGGGCGTATGGTATGGTAGCGCTCAAGCTGAATCGATTAGAAGAAGCTTACAAAGGCCTGGCGGTGGCCCATGCGGTGCGCCAGGACGACTTCGAAACCAACTTCAATTTAGGCTACCTCGAATTCCAGCGCCGCCAGTATGAGAAAGCGGTCTTACTCTTGAAGGTGGCATTGCGGGTAAACCCCGAGCACGCCATGGCGCTGCGCTACCTGGGGCATTCCTATTTTAAGACTAAATCGTACCGCGAGGCGATGGGCTGCCTGAAGCATGCCGTGGACCTGCAGCCAGACGATAAGGAAAGCCTGTTTGCCATGGGCGAATGCTACTACGAACTTAACCAGGCCGATCAGGCGCAACGCATCTTCACTCATTTGCGTACCGACCCGCAACTCGGGCCCTCGGCGGCTTTATTTGCCGGCACCCTGCATCTCAACCAGCGACAGGTTCAGAAAGCCATCATGGATTTCGAGATCGGCCTGCGTCATCCTGACATGAAGGTCGAGGTGCTGGTTGAACTGAAGTATCGTCTGGCCGCCGCCTATCTCAAGGAACAGGAGATATCCAAGGCGGTGACGCTGCTCAACGAGATTCAGCAGTTATATCCTAATTACAAAGATGTTATCAGCCAGCTTAACAAGTACCGCGAGCTTAACTCCAACCGGAACTTGCAGACTTACCTGATGTCGCCGGCTAGCGATTTTATTACGCTGTGCCGCAAGATCACCTTGTCGTTCTTTCCGAAAGCCAAGATCAAGATCGTAGACATCGCCGTCGAGAAAAACGACTGGGCCGATATTCTGGCCGAGGTTGAGACCAGCCGCTGGTCGGATCTGGTGCTGTTTCGGATGATCCGGTCCACCGGCACGGTGGGCGAGTTGGCGTTGCGCGATTTTCATGGCCGCATCAAGGACACCAAGGCCGGTAAGGGGTATTGCGTGACAGCGGGCACCTATTCCGACGAAGCCAAGAAATTCGTCGAGGCTCGCCTGATCGATCTAATTGAGAAAGAAAAGTTGATGAATTTCCTTAATACCATAGACAGCCGCCAGAAAGGTGTTTTGATCGATGAATGAAGTCGCCATGTTCGAGCCCGCAGTCTACCAGGCGCGGCGCGCCGCCCTCTGTGCCGCGCTTAGCGCGCAGCTGCGGGAGGCCGGCGTTTCGGTTGGACTGATTCTGCTGCCCGGCAACGCCGAAAGCCCGATGAATTACACCGATAATACCTACCGTTTCCGCCAGGATTCGGCCTTTCTGTACTGCTTTGGTTTGGCCGAGCCAGACATGGCCGCCACCATTGACGTGGCCAGTGGGCGCACCACTTTGTATGCCGACGAGTTGACGGTGGACATGCTGGTCTGGACCGGGCCGCGGCTTGGGGTGGCGGCCTTGGCGGCGGCCTGCGCGGCTGACGATGTGCAACCCTCTGCGGCTTTGCCCTGTACCCTGCGAGCAGCGGCCGCACGCGACGGCTTGCCATTGTTCCTGCCACCCTACCGTGGTGAAACCTGCCTGCGCTTGGCCGCATGGCTGGACGTGCCAGCCGCCATGCTGGCCGACAAGGCTTCCTTGCCGCTTATCAAAGCTATGATAGCGCTGCGCCAGATCAAAGAAGAGCGTGAGGTCGAGCAGATCGAGCAGGCGGTGAACACCACTATTGCCATGCATCGCGCCGTCATGGCGCTGGGGACGCCGGGCCGTAGCGAGGCCGCGCTGATGGCCGAAGCCACGCGGGTGGCCCTGGCCGGCGGCGGCATGCCGTCGTTCCCGCCTATTGCCACGGTGCGCGGCGCCGTCCTCCACAACCACGGCTACCCGGGTTACTTGCGTTCCGGTGACCTGTTTCTGCTGGACGCCGGCGCCGAGACCGTCATGGGCTATGCTGGCGACCTGACTACTACCTTCCCGGTGGACGGGAAATACAGTCCGCAGCAACGGGCTATCTACGAGATCGTGCTGGCGGCGGGCAAGGCCGCTGCCGGTTTACTCAAGCCAGGACTTCCCTTCAAAGAGGCCCACTTCGCGGCCGCCCGCACTATCGTCGAGGGCCTGCAAGCCCTGGGCTTGATGAGTGGCCCGCTGGACGAGATTATCGCTGCCGGCGCCCATGCCCTGTTCTTTCCGCACGGCCTGGGCCATCAGATGGGGCTGGATGTGCACGATATGGAATCACTGGGCGAGGCGCAGGTCGGCTATGATGGCCAGCCGAAGAGTACGCAGTTCGGCCTCAAAAGCCTGCGCCTGGCCAAGCCCTTGCTGGCCGGCATGGTGCTGACCATCGAGCCGGGCATCTACTTCATCGAGGGGCTGATAGCCCTCTGGCGAGCTGAAGGCCGCTTCAAGCAGTACATCCATTATGACCGCTTGGAACCCTGGCTGCAGGCCGGCGGCTACCGCAATGAGGAAAACTGGCTGATCCGCGCCGACGGCGCCCACCTTCTGGGTGCGCGCTTCGACAAGTCGGTAGCCGGCATGGAAACCGCCCTGGCTGGCCGTCGGAGCTGACCGGCTTGGCCGGCGGGCTGACACACTGGCATGCTGTCCAGCCGCCTAGGCTAGCGTTTAGTCCGCCAGGCTGGTTTGCCTGGTCGCTTCATAGCAGTATACCAAGCCAAAATAGTCCACTACCGCCAGTTTGACGGCCGCCATGTCCTGGGCGCGGCCGAGAATGTTTTGGAGTGAGGTGACGGTCTTGCCGACCAGGCCGCAAGGCACGATGTAATTGAAGTGCGCCAGATTGGTGTTGACGTTGAAGGCGAAGCCGTGGAAGGTGACGGCGTGCTGGACGGCTAGGCCCATGGCCACCAGTTTGGAGTCTTCGTGCCAGACGCCGGTGTTGACTGCGCTGCGCGCCACCGTCAGCCCGAAGCGCTCGGCGCAGAGCCGGATGAAGACTTCTTCCAGCCGCTGCACGAAGCGCTTGATGCTGCCGCCGTGATTTTTTTTGAGGTTGAAGATCGGGTAGCCGACCAGCTGGCCGGGGCCGTGGTAGGTGGCGTCGCCGCCGCGCTCGATGTGGAACAGGTCGATGCCGGCCTGTTTGAGGGCTTCGGCGCTGAACAGCAGGTTGGCGCCGTTGGCATGGCGGCCCATGGTGATGACCGGCTGGTGCTCCACTAAGAGTAGCGTATCGGGGAAGTCGCCGGCCTGAACCTTGGCGACATAGTCGTACTGCAGCTGCAAGGTGGCGGCATAGTCGTGCTGGCCGCAATCGATGACATTCAATTCCATTGTACTGGCTCCCTCTCGGCTGGCGTTGCCCCATCATCGGAAATTCGCCGCCGTGTGTCAATCTGCCTGACCTCCTTTTACAGCATTGAACTCCGGCAGGTTGTAGCGGTGCTTGAGGGGCAGGAAGCTGCGCTGGCAGCGCGGGTTAGCTCTCTCGGCAATGGTAATCGTATCAAAATACTGCCGCCATAGTTCCTGGATGACGAGTTCGCCTGCCGAGTGGCGCAGATCCTGCGGATTGACGCTGAAGCCTTCCAGGAAGGCCAGCGCTTGGCCTGGCTGATGCAGGCAAGCGCGCCCGCGACCGCTGTCGTGCAGTATCCAGCGCTGGCCCGGGAAGCGGGCGGCGAAGTGTTCGGCCAGCCAGCCGATGACGTCGCAGGCCGGCTGGATGTCGGCGTACAGGCTGCCATCGACCAGTTCGGCGAAGCGGCTGATACCCTTGAACAGGTTCAGCTCGCGGCAGCTGCGGGTGATGGCTTTTTGGACGACGATCACGGCCGGGGCGTCCAGGCGCTGTAGGGCGGTGGCGCCTTCGGCCCAGGCCAGACGCAGGACACGCGCCAGGGCGCTGTCCAGGCTGAGGCCGTTGGCTGCGCCGAGGTCGCTGGCCCAGGCTTGCTGCAGCCGCTCCAGGCAGTCGCTACCCAGGCGGGCCAACAAGCGCTGGTAACAGCGTTCAGCCCGATCCGGGTCGTTGTCTACCGGCACGCGGCTACCGAACAGGTCTGTTTGTTGGCCCGGGCGGCAGACGCCAGGCAGGCGTTCCTCCGGCAAGCCGGCGTGGAAGCGCAGGTTCAACAGCTCGGCCATGGTACACAGCCAGCCGGAATAGCTGCCGTCGTATTCCAGGCTGTCGTCCGGCGCGGCAGCTAGGCTAGCGGCCGGCGCACCGGTTGAGCTGGCAGCTAAGCTGGCGGCCGGGGGGGCAAGCGGTGCGGTTCTCAGGTCCATGCGAATTCCGTCTGGCCAGTACCGGCTAGCCCGCTGCTGATGAGCCCACTGCCGATGAGCCCAGGTAGGGCGCTGTCGCCGTCCAGCGTTAGGACGGCGCGCAGGCTACGCTCGCGGTCTAATAGGTCATGGTGGTAGACGCTCTGGCCGGAGCAGGTGATAAAATATTGCGCCCGCTTGAGCTGGATGCCTAGGCCGCGCAGCTTGTCGGGCTTCAGGCCGATCTGCCGCCGGGCCTGGATTATGCGCTTGGCGCCGATCGGGCCTATACCAGGCACGCGCAGTAGTTGGTGGTAATCGGCTTTATTGATGTCGACCGGGAAATACTGCAGGTTGCGCAGGGCCCAGGCCGCCTTGGGGTCGAGCTGGCGGTCCAGGAAGGGTTCCTCCGGGCTGAGGATCTCGGCGGCGTTGAAGCCGTAGAAGCGGAACAGCCAGTCGGCCTGGTAGAGGCGATGCTCACGCAGCAGGTTGGTGGCGGTATCGATAGCCGCGCCAGACTGGTCGGCCATGACTGTCGGTGGATCGGCTGTTGCGCTCGGCATTAGCGTGGCGGTCGAGTCGCTGGCTGGGCTGGCGGCTGGTTCGGGAAGCCGTTTGGCGGCTGGGCCATTGGGCTGGGACCAGGCGGGCGGCAACAGGGGCGCTTGGACGCGGGTGTCGTCCCCGACCGGCATGTAGGCTGAATAGTAGACCCGTCGGACGTCGTAGGCCAGGTAGAGGTTTTCGGCTAGGTTGAGGATGGCGTAATCGCTTTCCGGGCTGGCGCCGATGACCATCTGGGTGGTCTGCCCGGCCGGCAGGAGCGCGGCCTGGGGGTTGCGCTGGCGGTTTTGGCGGGCGGCCCGGACGCTGGCCGGGTTCAGGCTGGGCACCGGCGCCTCGCGCAGTTCAAGCGTGGCGGCCCGATCCATGCCTGGCCAGTTGGCAGCCGGCGGCGCAGTGGCGGGGCGCGCGGCGGCTGGCAGGGTGGCAAGCTGACTTGCTGACTGGGCAGCGGCAGTTTGGCGCTCCGGCGACGTGGCGGCTGGCGGCAGGGTAGAGGCGCTGAGTTGCCTGGTCGGCGGGAGCGAGGTTGAGGGTAATACCAAGCGGCGTGGTTCGAAGCCGCCGGCCCGGGCCAGGCTGCGCATTGGCCGGAAAATGTCGGCCGGGAGTTTATCAGGGGCTACTAGGCGCAGGCTGGCGGCGCTGGGTAACTCGATATTGACCGAGGCGCGGTCGGCCCAGCGGGCGGCCTCCAGGATCAACTCGTCGCTGGCGCCGGGTATGACCTTGATGTGCAGGTAGCCGTTGAAGCGTTCGCGCTGGCGCAGCGACCGGGCGACGTGGATCAGCCGCTCCATGGTGGCATCCGGGCCGCCGCAGACGCCGGAGGACAGCAAGGCGCCTTCTATATAGTTGCGCCGGTAGAAGTCCATGATCAGGCGGACTAACTCTTCCGGCTCAAAGGCGCTGCGGGCGATGTCGTTGCTGCGGCGGTTGACGCAGTAGGCGCAATCGTAGGCGCAGGCGTTGCTGAGCAGCACCTTGAGCAAGGCTACGCAGCGACCGTCGGCCGACCAGCTGTGGCAGATACCGCTGACCGCCGCGTTGCCGATGCCACCGGGTTGGTTTTGTCGACCTGAACCAGAGGTGGAGCAGGAGGCGTCGTACTTGGCGGCGTTAGCCAGGATGGTCAGCTTGTGGTCGATCATACTTAACAACATAGTAGTATACATCTGTGTAGTGGTCAAGCTTTTTTCGGTTCAGACTTGACGGTCGGCGCCAAAAAGACTAGGCTGACTTTGGGCATTACCGTTTCCAGCGGCCGTGACGGCCCGCTAACCCGATACGCACAGGAGCACTATATGAGCATGATCGAATATGTTGAGGCACGTGAAATTCTGGATTCTCGGGGCAACCCGACCATTGAGGTAGACGTTATCCTGGAAGACGGTACCCTGGGTCGGGCGGCCGTTCCGAGTGGCGCCTCCACCGGCGAGCACGAAGCGGTCGAGCTGCGCGATGGCGACAAATCGCGCTATATGGGCAAGGGCGTCCTCAAGGCCATCGAGAACGTCAACAATATCATCGCTGGCGAGCTGTGCGGCTTGGACGTTCTGGAGCAGGTCGACATCGACCGTACCATGATAGAGGTGGACGGCACCCCGAATAAAGGCAAGCTAGGCGCCAACGCCATCCTGGGCGTTTCTATGGCCTGCGCCCGCGCCGCCGCCGAGTTCCTGGACATCCCGCTCTACAAGTACCTGGGCGGCGCCCATACCACGCTCTTGCCGGTGCCGATGGCCAACATCATCAACGGCGGAAAGCACGCCGACAACAAAATCGACTTTCAGGAATTCATGGTCATGCCGCTGGGCGCCGGTAGCTTCCGCGAGGCAGTCCGCATGACCGCCGAAGTCTTCCATACCCTGAAAGGCCTGCTCAAGGCCGCTGGCCACAATACCTCCGTTGGCGACGAGGGCGGCTTTGCCCCGAATATCGGCAACGAGGATGCCCTGGACTTCATCATGAAGGCCATCGAAAAGGCCGGTTACAAGCCCGGCGAGCAGATCGGCATCGCCCTGGATTGCGCCAGCTCCGAGCTGTTTGACGAAGGCGGCAAGAAGGGCTACAAGTTCTGGAAGTCCAACCCGGACAAGCTGTTCAGCGCCGATGACCTGATCGAGATGTACACCAAGTGGGTGGCCAAGTACCCGATTGTCTCCATTGAGGACGGCCTGGACCAGAACGACTGGGACGGCTACGTCAAGCTGACCAAGGCGCTCGGCGGCAAGATCCAGATCATGGGCGACGACTTCTTCGTGACCAACACCGAGTACCTGCGCAAGGGCATCGACCTGGGGGCCTGCAACTCGATCCTGATCAAGCTCAATCAGATCGGCACCGTCACCGAGACCATCGAGTGCATCAATCTGGCCAAACGCCACAACTACACCGCCGTGGTGTCGCACCGCTCCGGCGAGACCGAGGACACCTTCCTGGCCGACCTAACCGTGGCCTGCGAGACCGGCCAGATCAAGACCGGCTCGATGAGCCGCACCGACCGCATCTGCAAGTACAACCAGCTGATGCGCATCGAAGACGCCATGGAAGGCATCGCCGAGTACGCCGGCAAGAACGCCTTCTATAACATCAAGAAATAAGTGGCTGATGGGAAAGGCCGCCAACGAGGCGATGCTCCGGAAAACGCCCTACCGCAGCCATGCGGTAGGGGCGCGAGTTCCACTCGGGCGCGAGTTCCACTCGGGCGCGAGTTCCACTCGGGCGCGAGTTCCACTCGGGCGCGAGTTCCACTCGCGAGTACGCCGGCAAGAACGCCTTCTATAACATCAAGAAATAGTAACTGAGGGCGATGGCCGCCAACGAGGCGAAACTGTCGCCTGAGAATCAAGTAACGGGGGCAGCGGGTCGTTTTGGCTTGCTGCCTTTTTTACAGTGTGGGGGAGTTAATGAGAAGCGATAAGTGGTGCCTGGTGTTGAGCGGCGGCGGCGCCAAGGGCGTGTACCATATTGGTGCCTGGCAGGCCCTGCGCAAACTGGGCATCCGGCCGGAGGCCTTTATTGGCAACTCGATTGGGGCTATCATTGCCGCTTGCATGGCCCAGGATTGTTGGCGGGAGCTGGAGAGGGTCATCGATGGCATGGACTTCCGCACTTTTTTTGATGTGCCGCCGGACTTGATCCGCGATGGTAAGCTAGACTTGCAGCATGCCGACGGCAAGGACCTCCGCCACCTGGCCCGCAGCCTGGTTAGCCATCACGGCATCGACACTACGCCACTGCGCACCATGCTGGAAGGTCTGGTCGACGAGGCGCGGATCCGGCGCAGCGGCCGCGACCTCGGCATCGTTACCGTCAACCTGAGCGAATTGCGGGCCTGCGAACTGTTCCTGGACGATATCCCGGACGGCCGCCTGGTCGAATTCCTGTTAGCCAGCTCGGCGCTGCCTGGCCTCAAGCCGCTGCGCATCGACAACCAGAAGTACCTGGACGGTGGTCTGTACGACAACATCCCGTATTCCATGGCCAGGCACCGCGGTTACCGGAATATAATCGTCATCGATGTTTCCGGGATCGGCGTGGTGCGGAAACACGATTTTTCCGGGGCGCGCGTCATGTACATCCGCAATTCCATCACGATGGGCGGCGTGCTGGATTTTGGGCCGGATTTCCTGCGCGATTACCAGCGGCTGGGCTACCTGGATACGATGCGAGCCTTCGGGGCGCTGCACGGTTGGCTGTATTTCGTTAATCCAACGCCCATACTGGAGCGCCGCTTCGCCGACTTCCTGGTGGAGCGGCACGGCGGCGTGCCGGACAAGCTGCGCAAGCTGACGCCGGCCAGCGTCCGGTCGGACCGGCGGCACTTGCTCAAGCTCTTGGAGGCCGCCGCCGCCAGCCTGAACATCCCACGGCTAGAGCAGTACAGCTACCGGCGGCTGGCCGATCTGATCCACGAACGGCGGCAGGCCGAGGAAGCCAAACTGGCCGCCTTCTTGACCGAAACCGGCCGGCCTGGCCCGGCGCTCTGGGAGGAACTGGTCGTCCAGCCGCTCAAGTCCGGGCAATACCGGGAGACGCCGTACTATTACCAGCGCCTGATAGCCTTGGCCTCGGAGCGTCCGCTGGCCTCGGTGCTGCGGCGCCTATTGGCCGCCAATGCGCCGCAACTGGCGCTGGGCCTGCACTATTTCGAGCTGGTAGGCGATTTCTGGCAGCGGCGATCCTGGGTCAAGTCCCTGGCCGGGCTGGCTAGCCGGTTGACGGGCCGGCAACGGTCGCATTTGGCCGAAATGCCGTCGGCTGACGGCGACTTGGACGACGACCCGGATACAGGCACCCTGTGATAGGCCGATACTTGAGAATCGCCCAAGCCGTGCCGATATTCTAAGGAATGATTATTACGTTGATCAAGGTCAAGGACGATGGCACCATCCTCTACTACACGCTGCATGACCGGCAGCCACTGCTGATGGCCCGCTATGCGCTTTCGGTGGCTTGGCGCTCCGGCGAAGGCCAGGGGCGCGAGAAGATTTATGGTTTTGAGACCGTCGCCGAGATGGATCGCAAGATCCGGTCCTTGTTCAGCCGTCGCATCCGCGCTGGCTACAAACTGCTTTACAGCTTCATGCGCGAGCGGCCGGCTCACTCCGCCTCCGACGCCGAAATGGCAGCCATGCTGAAGCGGCGCAAGCTGAGTTAGCGGCGCTAACTAGCTAACGGCGCAAGCTGAGCTTGCGGCTCAGTCCTTGTCCAGTCCAGGGGGCTGGATGCGCTCCATGTCGATCAGCTGTTCGGCCAGCTTGCGTACGTTTTCGCGCAGCTTGAAGATGCAGTCGGTGATGACCACGTGGCCGCGCGCCACGTCTTCGGCGAAGGCCTTGCAGGTCGGCGCGCCGCAGGAGCCGCAGTCCAGGCCCGGCAGGCTGGCGTGAATCACTTCCATTTCTTCCATCATAATCATGGCCTTGAGCATGTCGGGGTGCAGCCGCAACGCCTCGCGCGCCTGGACGGGTTCTTCCCAGCCCAGTTCCAAGTCGTCGGCCGCCACTGGTGGCTGGCGATGGCCACGGCTAACGACGCGTCGCTCGCGGGCCCGCAGGCGGGCCCGGGCGATGTAGGGGTTCTCGACAGTTAGCGGACCGCCGACGCAGCCGGCCGGGCAGGCCAGGGCCTCGATGAAGGCGACGTTGGCCATTTTGCCGTTTTCTAGGGCCTCCAGCACGCTGATGACGTCGGCGATGCCGGAGACACTGATGCCGGCCGGATTGCCCACGGCGTCGCTCTCGCCGTCGATATGGGCCCAGGCGATGCCGCGGCCGCTGGCGTGGGCCAGCGGCAGTTCGACGGTGCCCGGTAGGGTGTTGCGCAGCGGTACGTAAATGTCCTTGATGCCGATGACGCCGTCCACGGCCGAAGTCTTTACGCCTTGCGGGTAGCGCGAGACGGTGACCTTGCCGGCGCAGGGCGAGATGAAGAAGACGCCGACGTCGGCCCGGCCTGGGTAGAACCGCTCCTTTATCAGGCGGGCGGCTACTTCCATCGGGCTTTGGATCGGCATCAGGTTCTCGATCAGGCTGGGGAAGCGCACCTGGATCAGTTTGACGACGGCCGGACAAGCCGACGATATCATCGGCCCCTTGCATTGTCGCTGGTCGACGGACAGAGCGCCGGCGTTCGACACCAGCTCGGCCGCCCAGGCCACTTCCAGCACCTGGTCGAAGCCCAGGCCCTTGAGGGCGGACAGGATGCGGTCGATGGTGAACTTTTCATCAAACTGGCCGTAAAGGGTGGGCGCCGGGATGGCCACCCGGATATTGAAGCGCTCCATGGCGGCCAGCGGGTCGGAGACGGCTTTCTTGGCGTTGTGGGGGCAGGCCCGGATGCACTCGCCGCAGTCGATGCAACGCTCGTCCATGATAATGGCCCGGCCTTTGCGTACCCGAATGGCTTCGGTGGGGCAATAGCGGATGCAGGTGGTGCAGCCGGTGCATTTGGCCGGATCGAGGGTTACCGAGTGGAAGGTCTGGCCGTTCATGGGGCCTTGGTGGTGCTGCCCGGCAGCGTGATACGGATGGTGACGGTGGTGCCTACGCCGACGGTCGACTCGATGCGCAGGTCGTCGGCATTACGCTTCATGTTGGGTAGTCCCATGCCGGCGCCGAAACCCAGTTCGCGGGCCGCTTCCGGCGCGGTGGAATAGCCTTCCTGCATGGCCATGTCCAGGTCTGGGATGCCCGGACCGGAATCTTGCAGCCGGATGTCGATGCCGGCCGGTCCGATTTCGGCGTCGGCGCTGCCGCCATGAGCGTGGATGACCATGTTGATCTCGGCCTCGTACATGGCCACGGCGGTGCGCTTGATGGTGACCGGATCGATACCGAGTCGGCCGAGCGCTTTTTTCAGTTCGGAGCTGGCCTTACCGGCCAGGGAAAGATCGTCGCCGGGGACGTCGAAGTGCAGCTTCATGGCTGGGAGCTCAGTAGCGTTCGCGCATGCCGCCTGAGCGGATGCCGGCCTCGTACAGTTTGCCGCAGGCTATGAACATGCTGAACCGGGTGGCGACAAGCGTCATGCCGTTGCTGGTCGCCTCGTCGATCATATCCTTAGTAACGGTTTTGCCGCGCACGAAGACGATGACCTTGATATCCATCATTTCGGCGGTGCGGATGGCCTGGGGATTGACCAGACCGGTCAGCAGTACGACATGATCCTTGACGAAGGCCATGACGTCGCTCATCAGGTCAGCGCCGCAGGCCGAGCTGATTTCGGCGTCCAGGTTGGCGTCGCCGGTGAGCAAGGTGCCATCCAAGGTCTGTATGATATCGGAAACTTTCATGCCTTGTCCTTGGTTAGCAAAGCGGCTGGTATTGGCCGTACTGCACTCTGATGTGTTATGATAATAACTAGAGTGTACCATGAGTGACAGTGTAGGGCAAGCTGCGTGGAGACCACGGCGTGGAGACCACGGCGTGGTAACCACGGCGCTGGGGCTACGGCTTGCCACAAGTGGCGTTGTATGGTGATATGCTCATTATAACTCCGGAGGATAGATGATTATAAACTGGCTGGAAGTATTTGGCACGGCCGCGTCGATTATCGTGGCCATTTCGCTGATGATGCGCAATATCAAGCGGCTGCGCATCTTGAACACCGTCGGCTCGCTGGCCTTTACCGGTTACGGTATCCTGATCGGCTCACTGCCGGTGGCCGTCCTGAACGGCTTTATTGTCCTGGTGAACATCTGGTTCCTCTACCGGATGCGCGCCACCCGCGACCGTTTTGATCTGCTGGAGCGCGCCGTCTTCGAGTCGCCCTATGTTGAATTGTTTCTGCAGTTCTATAAGGCCGACATCCGGCGCTACCAGCCGGAATTCGACCCGCAGCCGGGCGATGGCTGGAAGTCCGACCTGGTGCTGCGCGACATGCAACCGGTCTCGCTGATTGTTTATCGTCAGGTCGACGAGGCGACGCTGGAGATTGGCCTTGATTACGCGGTGCCGCGCTACCGCGACTACCAGAGCGCCCGCTACTATTTCCATCGCGTCGCCGAGCGTTTGGCCGCCGGCCGGTCGATTACCCTACTGCAGCACAGCGCCAGGCCCGAGCACCAAGCTTACCTGCGCCGCCTGGGCTTCGTGGCCGATCCGGTAAGCGGGGTAGCCAGCGGCAGCGACGCCGGCAGCAACCAGCTGCTGACCTTCCGCAAGGTTCTGGCGCCAAGCATCTGATAGTGAGCTGAACAGTGGCAGTCAAGCGCTGGGTAATGCGGCCTGGTTCCGCGCCCAGCCTTGGCTGAATTCCACGACCTGCGGCCAGAAGGCCGAAAAGCCGGAGGCGATGGCTGGCCGGTGCCGGTCGAGGATGACGGCGCAGTCGGCCAGCCCGGCCGCCCCGGACAGCCGCCCGGCCAGTCCGCGCAGGCTACGTGCGAGGCCGGCGCGGCTGGCATATAGCTCCAGCCAGCGGTAGTCAATGATCCATTGGCTAGCCCGGGCAAAGGCCGGGCTGTGCCAGGAGACGGTCTGGCGTATGGCCGCATAGGTTTGGGCGCTGAAGGCAGTCAGGTCCTGGCCACAGAGTGGCCGGGCCAGAGCGTCCCAGCCGGCCGCCAGCAGGTGTCCCCAGAACATGTCCACCACAATAGCGCCAGTCAGGCGTGGCGCTCCGTTGGTGGCCACCAGGCGCCGGCATTCGAAAAATAATTTGTGATGGTCGGTGAAGTTATCGATAGCCTGATGCTGGCGGATGGCAGTGGCCATGGCCGGCGGGCAGCTGTGCAAGTCCTGGCCTGAGAAAAAGTCGGCCATCAGGGCGCCGGCCCGGCTTTGGCCGGCCGCCTCCGGCAGGCTGATGGCCGCCAAGACGGCGTGGGCCAGCAGGTTCATGCCGAGCCGTTCCCGTCGCCATCCAGGCGCAGGGCCAGCAGGAAAACCTCCATCTCGGCGTTGCTCAAGCCGCCATGATTGCCGTGGTTGTGGACGTCGAAGCGGCCTGCCTCGAACCACCAGACCGCCTCATCCTTTTCTGGCAGGACGACCAAGTCGCCAGCCCGGGCCGCCAGGTCGGGTAACAGGGGGCCTGGGCCGTAGGCGTTAATGGCCAGCAGCTCCTGGTGGCTGAAGACTTCGGCCCGGCCGGCCAGCAACTGGCGCAGTCGGGTTTGGACGGTTTGCCAGACGCCGGGCTTGAGGTGCAGGTTCAAGCTGCGGCCGCCGCCGCCAGCCGCCACCAGCGGAGAGCCGTCCCGGCCGGTCTGCAAATAGTCGGCCAGGCCCGGCCACAGGCGGTTGAGGTAGATGGCGTCGGCCGGCCGCTGGTCGACCTGGCCATGATCGGCCGTTACCAACAACAGACTGTTGGCCGGACAGGCGCCGCCTAGTGAGGTGATAAAATCATCCAGCAACAGGAAGAAGTTTTCGGCCTCGGCCAGGGCGACCGGCGAAGTGGCGCCCAGGCGGTGCTCCAGGGTGTCGAAACTGTCCAGGTAGAGGAAGTGCCAACCCTTGGGCGTGGCTGCCAGGTTCTGGCGCACTTGAGCGAAGGCGGCGGCCGGCGAGAGGGTCGGCACGACGACGGCGTCCTGGTGCATGCGCCGGCTGAAGTCCGACGGAGTAAAGGCGGCGTTGGTGTAGACGTAGCTGGTGACGCCAGCCTCTTTCAGGCGGCGGGGAAAATGGCCGGGCGGGAAGATGTCGGCCGGGCCGAAGCCGTCGGCCTTGACGCTGCCGTAAACCCGATCGCCGGCGTAGCTCATCAGAAAAGGCGCGATGACCCGGCCGAGGCGCGGTTCGTGGTAGAACCACTCGAGGCAACCAGCTTGGCCGGGCGGCAGGCCGGAAGCCATAGTCACCGAGTGCACGACGGTCGTGGACGGAAACTGGCTGGTCAGGGCCGAAACGGTGCCGTGTTCCATGAAGCGGCGCAGGCCGGCGAAACGCGGCGGCCGGTGGCCGGCGGCCGGATTGGCGTCAGGCGCTTCCAGGCTGAGCGCCGTGGCGGGGTACAACCCGGCTTGGTTCAGCCCGGCCGCCAGTTTATCCCAGCCGAGGCCGTCGATCAGGACAAAGATGACGTGGTCGGCGCGGCTCATTCCGGGTGGCAGGCAGCTCTCCGGCAGCGGCGGCAATGCCGGGTCGGCCTGTCCGCAGAGCAGGCGCTGGATGGTGCCGGGCAGGCGCGAGAAATTGTACGATTCATACAGCGGCCGGGTAAGGCCGTGGCCAAAACGGGCGGCACGGACTGCCGCGATGGATTCCTGGTTCAGCATTGTACCAGTATAACCCGAAGCTGGGTTTTGGTGATAGCGTAAGGCTGAGTCATTCCAGCCTGCCGGCCGAAACCTGGCGGCTTTTCTTGCGACCCGGGCGGAAGTGAACTATAGTATTGGCTGAATAAACATGTGTGGAGGTTACGATGAAAGGCAACCAGCGCTCTTTGCTTTTAGCGGTTTCATTCCTGGCTTTGGCAATCGGCAGTCTTCTAGCCTGTAGCACGGCGCAGCCCGGCGGAATGGCTGGCTTGGCCATGTCCCGGGAGTCGGTCCTCGTCTCGACTAGTCCGCAACCATCAATGCCGCCGTCCGTGACCGGCGCGGTCGACGCCGAGCCGGCGGTCAACACCGAACAGTACGACAGCATCGTCGAGAACGCCTTCCTTTCGGCCGCCGACAAGCCGCTCTCAACCTTCTCGATCGATGTCGATACGGCCAGCTACACTAATATCCGCCGCTTCCTGGAGGCCGGCGAGCTGCCGCCAGCCGATGCCGTCCGTATCGAGGAGATGATCAACTACTTTGACTACCAATATCCGGATCCATTAGCTGGGCAGCCCTTCTCGGTCAACACCGAACTGGGCGCTTGCCCCTGGAACCAGGACCATTACCTGTTGCAGATCGGCCTGCAGGGCCGCCGCCTGGATTATAGCGATATTCGGCCGGCCAACCTGGTCTTGCTGATTGACACTTCCGGCTCGATGGCGGCCGACAATAAACTCGATCTCATCAAGCGCGGGCTGGAGTTGCTGCTGGGCGAGTTGTCGCCGAACGACACGGTAGCCATCGTGGCCTACGCCGGGTCGGCCGGCTTGCTGCTCGACGCCACGCCGGCCTCCGAACGCCAGCGCATTTTGGCCTCCTTGAACCGCCTCAATGCCGGCGGCTCGACGGCTGGCGGGCAGGGTATCCAGCTGGCCTATGAGGTGGCTATGCAGAACCTAATAGCCGACGGCAACAATCGCGTCATCCTGCTGACCGACGGCGATTTCAACGTCGGCGTGTCCTCGACCACGGAGCTGGTCGACCTGATTCAGGAGAAGCGCCGCAGCGGCGTCTACCTGACTATCTGCGGCGTGGGTATGGGCAATTACCAAGATGGCCGCATGGAGCAGATTAGCAATGCCGGCAACGGCAATTACTTCTATATCGATAGCATTGAAGAGGCGACGAAGGTCTTTGTTACCGACATGCGCGCCAATCTGTTCACCATCGCCGGCGACGTCAAGATCCAGATCGACTTCAACCCGGCCATGGTGGAATCTTACCGCCTGATCGGCTATGAGAACCGGGTGTTGGCCAACGAGGATTTCGCGAACGACGCGCGCGACGCCGGCGAGCTCGGCGCCGGGCACACCGTTACCGCCATCTACGAGATTGCGCCGGCCGCCAACGCCGCCAATGCCGTGGCCGGCGAACCGCTGCTCAAGGTCAGTCTGCGCTACAAGCTGCCGGGTCAGGAGCAGAGTATCCTCGAGGAGCATCCGGTGGCCTTTGCCAGCAACGCGCTGCGCCAGACCAGCGACAACTTCCGCTTCTCGGCGGCGGTGGCGGCCTTTGGCATGTTGCTGCGCGCTTCGGACTACATCGGCAGCTATGGCTGGGCCGAGGTGGTTTCGCTGGCCAGCGGCGCCGTTGGCAACGATGCCCACGGCTACCGTCAGGAACTGGTATCGTTGGTACGGCGGGCGGCCGGCTTGAGCGCCACCGATACTGATTAGGCAATAGCGGCAGCGGTTTGCCTGGCGAGGTTGCTAGCTGCCGCCAGGCAGGGCCGCTTGCCGCTATCCGCTTGCCGCTTTAAGCGAAGCATAGTACAGTCGCAAGCATGGAAACCGAGAATACGCCGTCTCTTCCCGTCAAGACCGAACTGGCCTTTGAATCGCTGCTGCTGATTACCGCCTTCATCTGGGGCATGGGCTTTGTGGCCCAGCGGGTGGGGCTGGCCAGTCTACCGCCGTTTGCCTTCAACGCCGTCCGCTTTTTCCTGGGCGCCGCTGTATTGCTTCCGATCATGCTACTGCGGCGAACCACCAAGGCGCAGCTCAAGGCGGCGCTGAAGCCCGGTCTGCTGGCTGGCTTGGTGCTGTCTTTGGGAGCGGGTTTCCAGCAGGTGGGTATGCAATACACCAGCGCCGGCAAGGGCGGTTTCATTACCGGCCTGTACGTGGTGCTGGTGCCGATCGCCGCCATGATGCTGGGGCGCAAGACCGCCTGGCGCACCTGGCTGGGCGTTGTCTTGAGCTTCGGCGGCTTGTTCCTGCTATCGGTCAATAGCGACTTTTCCATAAACAAGGGCGACCTGCTGATCTTGATCGGCGCTTTCTTTTGGACCGGGCATATCCTGGTGCTGGATCGCTTTGCGCCGCGGGTGGACCCGCTGGCCCTGGCGGCCGCGCAGTTCGTAATTTGCGCCGCGGTCAACGGCGGCCTTATGCTGGCCCTAGAAAGCCCAACCCTGACTGGCCTGACTGACGCGGCCGGCGCCGTCCTTTTTAGCGGCGTGCTGACCATCGGCCTCGGTTTCACCCTCCAGGCCATCGCCCAGACCAAGGCCCACCCGGCCCGGGCCTCGATTATCATGTCGCTGGAGGCGGTGTTCGCCGCCCTCGGCGGCTGGGTCATTCTGCATGAACGGCTCAGTCCGCGTGAATTGGCCGGTTGCGCCGTCATGCTGGCCGGTATGATCATCGCCCAGTTACCGGCGCGTCAGCCAAGAATTGCCGTCTGATTCACCGCCTGAGTCGCTGCCTGAAACCGCGCCTGAGTCGTTGACTCAGGTGGCCCACTTTACAGGCAGGCCGTTTTTTGCTTTAATCAAGGCAGTTCGGTTGCCGGTCAAGGCTCTCCTGTGCGGAGCGGTCCTGGTCGACTTAGAGGGAAGCCGGTGCGAGTCCGGCGCATGCCAGCCGTTGCTGTAAGCGGGGACGAAGGTCGCATTATGCCACTGTCCGTTATGGATGGGAAGGCGCGGCCGGAGAATGATCCGCAAGCCAGAAGACCTGCCGGACTACAGAGTTTCTGTCACATACCTGCCGCTGGAAGCAGCCCGATCGTCCACAAGCGACTGATACGGGTGAACTGTCTTCGGGCGGCTTTTTCGTCGGTTGGACTTTTCTCCCTGTCTTTTGCCTGTCTGGGTTGTCCTGCCTGGCTGTTAGATGGCTCGGCGTGGAATTGCCCGAAAGGTTTCCTTCCATGACTGATTCCCGAAACGCCACCCCGGCCACCGCTCAACTACCCCGGTTGCCGGCCATTCCGCCGCTTGATCCAGCGCTGCGCCAAGCCGCCCAGTCGCTCATCGACAACAAGACCAAGCCGCTGGGCGCGCTTGGTCGCCTGGAGGATTTGGCCGTGCGGCTGTGCGTCATGCAGGGCAGCCTCAAACCGGTTACGGCCGGTAAGCTGATGCTGGTGTTCGCCGGCGACCATGGCTTGGTAGAGGAAGGCGTCTCGGCCTTCCCGCAGGAAGTGACCGTCCAAATGCTGCACAATTTTTCCGCTGGCGGGGCGGCCATTAACGTGCTCTGCCGCCAGTTTAACATTGACTTGCAGGTGGTGGATGCCGGCGTCAAGGGTGACGTCTCCAGCCTGGCTGGCATTATCGGCCGCAAGGTCCGGGCCGGCACCCGGAACGCCGCCAAGGAAGCCGCCATGAGCGCCGACGAGTGCCGACAGGCGTTGGAAGCGGGCATGGCCGTTTTCAAGGAGTTAGCCGTCCGACAGCCGGTACAGCTGCTCGGGCTCGGCGAGATGGGCATTGGCAACACTTCGTCGGCCGCCCTGCTCATCGCCGGCCTGACCGGTTCCCCGCTGGATGGTCTGGTGGGTCGCGGTACCGGCCTGGACGACAGTCAGCTGGATCACAAGACCGCAGTACTCCGCCGGGTGATGGACTTCCATCAGCTGGCCGGCCGCGACCCCTTCGACATCCTCTGCCGGGTAGGCGGCTTCGAGATTGCCGGGATGGCCGGAGCGGCTATCGCCGCTGCCGCCGCCCGGGTGCCAGTGGTGCTGGACGGCGTTATTTCCACCGCCGCTGGCCTGGTCGCGGCTGCCTTGTTGCCTGCGGTGCGTGATTATATGATTATCGGCCACCGCTCGGTGGAAGGGGCGCAAGCCAGGGCCGCGGCCAGCCTGCGGATTGAGCCGCTCCTAGATCTGGGCATGAGGCTGGGCGAGGGCACCGGCGCGGCCCTGGCCATGAACCTGTTGGAGACGGCTGGTCGCATTGTCAACCAGATGGCTTCCTTCGCCGACGCTGGCGTCAGCGAAAGGCTTTGAGCGATTCTTGGCCGGTTGTCCGCCGGCCAGGAATCGGGTTGGCGACCTTCGATCCTGCGCGGTCGTCGGCCAATTCCTCCGCCAATTCCTTATTGACAACTCGGCTTTCCGGCCTGACAATAAAAGGTGCGCGCAAACGGTTCTGAGGGGGCAACATGGAAGTGAATTCCCAGTCCGGGCAATTGACCGGTAAATTGCTGGAAGGTATCTCCCGTTTCAAGGAAATTTATCGCGATCTATCCGACCAACTGTGGGCCTTGTCGATGGAATCCGGCCTGACCGCCGATTTTTTTAGCGAGAACATCAAGTCCAATACCCAGAATGGCCTGGCCTTGCAGTCCATGACCCGCGAATTCAGCGCACTTAAAGCCAGCGCCGACAGCATTACCGGCGCGGCAGCCCAGGCCAACGCCCAAATCGCGACCGCGGAAACCGCCTCGCGGGCTTCGCTGGACGCCATTGCCGTCGGTGGTCAAGCCCTTCTGGCCATGGACCGCAGCTACAGCGAGTTCGCGGTACTGTTTCACCGCATTACCGAGGCCGTCGACAAGATTCAATTAACCCTGCGCGCCATCGACGAAATTTCCGAGCTTACCAATCTGTTGTCCCTGAACGCCGCCATCGAAGCCGCCCGGGCTGGCATTCATGGCAAGGGCTTCAAGGTTGTGGCTAACGAGGTAAAAAGCCTGGCCGAGAAGAGCCGCGGCCTGACCGACCAGGCTACCCAGTTGCTGAAGGAGTTATCCGGCAGCATGGGCGGCACCACGGCCAGCCTCAAGGCTTTTGACGGTGGTAAGACAATATTGACGGCCAAGCTGGCCGCCGCCAAGCAGGATCAGCTGGAAAGCACCACGGCCATGACCGCCGTCGGCCAGAGTATGGGCAGCATCAGCGGCGCCCTACAGGACCAGGCCGGCAGCATCCAGCACCTGTCCGACACGATGTCGCAGTTGACCCGAGCCGTCAGCCTGCTGGTCAACTCCACCGAACTGATTACCAGCAACTTGGACCGCCAGAAGAAAAGCTCGCAGGCCGTTCTGGCCAACGGTAGCCGGCTCAAGTCAGCCATTACGGAAATGCTGCTACTCGGCCGGGGGGTGCAGGGCGACGAGGCCGATCAGAAGGTTCTTTCCATTGGACACGATGTGTCGTATCCGCCGTGGGTCTATATCCAGGGCGGCCATTCGGCTGGTATGACCATCGAGGCTGCCCGCTATGTTAGCCAACAGCTGGACTTGTTGCCGGAATTCAAGCCGGGCCAGTTCGCGGACGTCCTCGACGACTTGCTAGCCGGTAAGGTTCGCATGTTGGCCAATGTCGGCTGGCCGAACGCCTTTTTCGCCGACAAGCCAGTGGTGGCCAGTTCGCCGTTCGCGCACTTCAAGCCGGCCATTTTCGCCCATGCCCAGGATACCGATCGCTTCAAATCCTACGCCGACTTGGCAGGCAAGCGCGTCGCCGTGCAGCGAGCTTCCTATGTGGCCGATTGCCTGCAGAACGCCAGCTGCGAACGAGTCTACGCCGACAATGACCTGGAAGCCTTCGCCGCCCTGATCTGGCAGCGGGCTGATTGCGCCATCACCGAAGAAAAGGTTGGCGCTTACCTGTCTAAACAGTTTTTCTCCGGCAAAATTGTCCATTGCTTCTCGACCGGGCACACCTTAGACGTGGTATTCCTGTTCCTGAAGGCCAACCAAGAGCTGGCCAGAACCTTCGATACCTGCTTGCAGGCGGCCGATACCCGGGTCTGGCTGGAGCGTTTACTGGCCAAACCGGTCAACTGACGCGCTTCTTCGGTCCAGCGCCATCCGTCAGCCATTGAAGAAGACGTCGAGCACCAATTCGGCGGCGCCGCGTTGTGCCAGCACTGGATCGTAGGCTTGGGCGTAGATAGCGGCTTGCTCGGCGTCGAAATGGGAAGCGTAGTCGCGGTTCAGGGAATGTACTCGCTGGCCGACTGCCTCGGCCAGGTTCAGCGATTCAGCCACAAACAGGACGGTGTGTGGATTGTACAGTCGGGCGACGGTGCGTAAGGCCGCAGCCAGATACGAGGCCGCCTGGTCGAGTATTAGCTTGGCGCTTGGCGTTTCAGCCACGCTACTGCGGCTCGGGGCGGCAGCGCGGGCTGAGTCTATGCTCACCGGTACGCCGGTTCCGGCCGCGGAGGCAGACGGGACATCCGCTGGTAGCAGGCCGGAGAATAGCCAGTCGCGCTGGCTGGTCTGCCGGTCGTGTAACTCGGTCAATAGCGCCTCGAGGCAACCCTTGGAGCCACAGGGACAGCGCGGGCCATCGGCTTGAATGGCGATGTGGCCGCTCTCGATGGTGGTTGCGCGCGCCGTGGTGAAGATCGAGTCACCAATGATGAAAGCGCCATTGACGCCCGCCCGTAAAAGGAACATGAAAAGCGAATTCTGGGGTTGGCGCAGGCTGTAGCGGCATTCGGCCAGGGCCAAGACGGCGCAATTGTTGCTGAGGGTGACGGGCAGCTTGAGGAGCGCTTCCAGCTCGGCGGCGATCGGGAAGGCGGTCATATCCTTGATGCGTGAATAAAAAGATACTTCGCGGGTTATGACGTTTACCTGGCCGGGAGCGCCGACACCGACGCCGAGGATCTTTTCACGCTTGATCTTGAGCCTGCGGATGGCGGCGGTAATTTGCTCGGCAATCAGGTCGGTTACCTGGACGGCGGTCAGCGATTGATCCAGCGCTTTAGTTTCCGACAGCAGCGCCTCACCGCAGAGGTCGAACACGCCCATAGTAAGGCTTTCCGCCCAGAAATCGAGGCCTATCATGTACAGGGCGTTGGGCTTGATACGATAGGCGGTCGGTCGCCGCCCCTTGCGCTCGATTTTCTCGCTGGCCTCGCCCTTGCTGAGCACCGGTTCAATCAGGCCAAGGTTTTCCAGCCGGGTGTAGATACGAAAGACGGTGGGAGCCTTTAACCCCGTTTTCTGAACCACCTCGGACTGGGACGACCCGGTATTCAGACTGTCGCGAATGAAGCGTAGGACTATTTTTTCGTTGCGTTCCCGGATGTCATCGCCGCGCAGCGGCATAGAATTCGTTCTCATGTTCCATATATTAGGTGAAATGGTAGCATCTGTAAACCATCTTTGATGATGATACTAATAAATTACTTTCTCCGTGAAAATTTGTTGACAGATTACCGTTTTTAGATTCAAATGGTAGCAGTATCAAGGAGCTGCCATATGAACAAGCTGTTACACGGAATGGGCCTGCTATTAATCGCCCTACTCGCTTTGACTATCCTGCCCGCTCAAGAGGGCCGCCTGGCGCCGGATGTCGGACTTGATGGCATCGGCCTGTGGGATCTCGGACTCTACGGTGGCCTCAAAGGGCTCGAACTGGTGCCCGACGTCGATAGCCGCGCCTTGCTCTACCTGCGTGGTGGCTATGTGGAGGACTACTATTATCGCGACACGGCCGGCCTTATGGACCTGGCGGCCGACAATACCGATTTCAATAAATGGTACCTGGTAGCTAGGCTGGGCCTCGAACTCGGTCTGGTGCACGATGCCATACTGGGCAAGAACAGTCTCTTTGGCCGGATTTTCGTACGCTCGTTGCTGGCTGAGCATATATTCGGCGACCTGGTCGATCCACTGCTACTCGACAGCGGCTTGCCCGACATGGCCAACGCTTGGGAAACCAGCTTGTTTGCCGGCTTATTCCTGGATCAAGTAGGATTCAATCCCTGGTTGCAGTCCAACCATGGCTACGCCCTGGAGGGGTCGGTGGAATGGACGCCCGGTCTGACCTTCAACCAGCTTAACGGCGCCGTTGACTATCTGCGCGCTAATTTTACCGGCAAGCTCTATGTACCCCTTTTTGAGAACGATCAATTGGGGCTCTACCTGATGGACCGCGTTATGGCGGACGGTCTTTTCGGCGCTGCCATCCCCGGCCTGGCCCGTCGCCGGATGGGTGGCTTTTGGCAAACGGCCGCTCCGGGCGGCGTGGTGCGCGGGACGGACAATGGCCGCTACGATACCTATCTCAAGCTGGTCAACAACCTCGAGCTGCGTTTCCATTTCCTGCCGCTCTTCGCCACCGCTGACCAGCCGGAGGCGCGCATTTTGGTACCCGAACTCTTCGCTTTCTGCGACGCGGCCGCCCTGGACGACCTGGATTATCAATTCGGTACGGTACTGGTCAGCGCTGGCGGCGGACTTATTCTTAATCTACGCTTTATCGGTATAAAATTTGATTTAGGCTACTACGTGGCCTATAATTTCCTGGAAGGAAGCTTCAGCGCCTTTAACCTGGTGCTAGGCGGGCATCACTTCTGACCTTGGTGTTGTTTGGCGTCGAGCTGGATCCAGCGAAGGCTTCCTCGGGGAGGCTCCATGGGCAAGCAGCAGCGGCTCTGGCTGCGACAGGAATTACCCCGGCTGACGCAAGCCGGGGTAATTGATGAACTCAACGCCGCCCGGCTCGATGCTTGGTGCGCGGCCGACGACAAAGGCGAATACTCCAACAAACTGCTGACTACCTTTGCCACCTTGGGCGCCGGGCTGATTGTGCTCGGCGTCTTGTTGTTGCTGGCCTTCAACTGGTCGGAACTGCCGCGGGCACTGCGCCTGTTATTGGCTCTAACGCCCCTGGCGACGATGCAGGCGCTGGGCGCTTACACCTTAATTCGCAAGCGTTTCTCGCCGGTATGGCGTGAGGCCGTATCAACTGGCCTAGTGCTGGCCATTGGCGCTGCCTTGGCCCTGGTCAGCCAGATCTACCAGTTGCCGGGTGATATCGACCGCTTCCTGTTGGTGTGGGCAGCGCTGGCTCTGCCGCTGCTTTATCTGTTCGAGGCGGTCGCAGGCTGTCTTTTGTACCTGACCGCCATCACCGTCTGGGCTATGATCCGGCAGCTGGAAGGCGGCCAAGCCGTGTTTTTCTGGATCATGTTCCTGTTGGTCCTGCCACGCCTGGTGTTGGCCGTCCGAAAAGCGCCAGCGGCCATGGGCAGCCTGGCCCTGCTCTGGATGTTCATTATCGACCTGGCCATCTGCCTGGGCTTGACCCTGGAAAAGGTCATGCCTGGCCTTTGGATGCTGGAATACGCCGCCTTCTTTGCCGCCTTGTATTTGGCTGGTAGTTTCTGGTTCGACCGTGGCTTGAGCGCGCCGCGCAACCCACTGCGGACTAGCGGCTTTCTAGGCACCTGGATACTGACCTTTCTGCTGACCTACAGTTGGCCTTGGGAAGAAATAGGCTGGTACAATCTGCGTACCGATCCGAACTTCATTCCGTCTGCCGCCGTGGTCGACTACGTGGTGCTAGCCGTTATCGTCCTATCTTTTTTAGCCTTACTGGTGCTGGGCTTCCGACAAAAGCGCTTCCGGGCGTTGCCAACGGCCTTTTTGCCTCTCCTGCTGTGGCCGGCCTACTATCTGGTGGCAGGCCATCCTGGCAGAGATTTTTTCCAGGTGTTCGTCCATCTGGGACTGAACCTGGCCATTTTGGCCGTGGCGGTGTATTACATCCTGGATGGCTATGGCCGTCGCCAAATGGCTCAGATCAACGGCGGCATTCTGTTGCTGGTCACCCAGATAGCGCTGCGTTTCATTTTCGTGGAAGGCTTCTTCGAGCACTTGCTGGTACGCGGCTTCATTTTCATCGCTATCGGGGCGGCGTTCTTGGCTGGTAACGCGCTTTTGGTGTGGCGCTTCCGGAAGGAGCAGGCATCATGAACCGTGACAAGCGAGCGCGGCTGGTAGTGCTGATTGTTTTCGGGTTGGTGGCAGCGGCCCAGCTGGCAGTGCCGCTGGCCTTGATCGGGCGCGAGGAGGCCAACCTGCGCGGTGGCGAGCTATGGCGTTTCCGGATAGTACCCTTCGATCCGTACGACGCCTTCCGCGGCCGCTATCTGCAGTTTCAAATGCTTGACATCGACCTTTTGGCCCTTCCAGCCGTCGAGTATGCCCCTTTCGAAGAAGGCGACGAGTTGTGCGGCCTCCTCGCTCTCGATGACCGAGGCTTTGGATTCCTACGGGCAGTGTTGCCCTGGGAAGAGCGGTCGGAGGGTGAAGCCTGTCTGAAACTACAGTACCTGGGTGATGGCATGGTGCAGCCTCCCTTCGACCGCTACTATATCAACCAGGCTCGGGCCAAGGCTATAGACCAGGCATTTTCAAGTAGTTGGGACACGACTTGCTGGATAGAGGTCAGATTATCTGATGGGCGTGGGACGATACAGAATTTTTGGATAAATGACGAACCGGTCGACTAGGCCTGGTTCACCGGAATGGCTTTAGTCGAGATCGGTGGCCGGAACGGCCAGCGAGGCGCGCGACAGTTCGCGGTAGACCGAGTCGGCCAGGCCAAAGCCGGAAGCCTTGGTCATGTCGCGAGCCCGCTCCTGGTAGAGCATGTCCTCGAAGATATCCTCGGCATTACCGCCGTTCATCAGCTCGCCCTTATGGACGGTGGCGCGCATTTCCTTGAGCATCATCTGGACGAAGAGCGACTCGAACTCTTGGCACTGGGCATACAGGGGCGAGTTGCGGTTGACCGGCTCGTTGGGAATGACGTGGACCCCGCTGCCTTGCAGCGCGGCCTGGCGGGCCACGGGTGTCTGCAGGGGGCGGTTATTGTAGGCCAGCATGGCATTGTCGATATTCATGATTCCCCCCGGGGGACTGTCCCCCGTTAGCGTTTCAGATTGGTAGCGGTGGCCAGCATGTTATCCGAGGTCTGGATGGCCTTGGAATTGAACTCGTAGGCGCGCTGGGCCACGATCATGGCTACCATCTCGCGCACCACGGCTACGTTGGACATTTCCAGGAACTTGTGGATGGTCTTGCCCATGCCGTCGAAGCCAGGCCGTCCGGGGATAGGCTCACCGGAGGCGTTGCTGAGTTTAAACAAGTTCTCGCCGATGGAGGACAGGCCCACCGGGTTGGGGAAGCGGTACAGCTCCAGCTGGCCGACGTCGATGGCGTCGTCTACGCCCGGAATCTTGACGGTGATGCGCCCGTCCTGACTGATCGACAGAGTCTCCGGGATGAAGTTTTCGGGCAAAATCACCTCGGGCATCAGCTTGTAGCCGTTGCTGGTGACTATCTGGCCGTTGGCGTCGATCTTGAAGGCGCCGTCGCGGGTGTAGCCGAAGGAGCCATCGTACATCAGGATGCGGAAAAAGCCGTCGCCCGCTATGGCGATGTCCGAAATATTCTCGGTATTCTGTAGGTTGCCCTGGGTAAACTGGTGTTGGGTTGCGGCCAGCTTGACGCCGTGTCCCATTTGGATTGGCACCGGCACGACTGTATCCTCGGTCGCCGGGGTGCCGGCGACGCGCACGGTCTGGTAGATGAGGTCCTCGAAGTCGGCCCGCATACGCTTGTAGCCGGTGGTATTGACGTTAGCCAGGTTGTTGGAAATCGTGTCGATGCTGGCCTGTTGACCAATCATGCCGCTGGCGGCGGTCCATAAGCTGCGTACCATGTCGTGCTCCTGACGCGCCGGTCGGGTATACCCGCTGTCCGGCAGAACTGCTCTCTTGATCATCGGCTGGATGCAGGGCCGGGTTTAGCAGGCACTTGCCAAAGTGGCGGCTTTTTTGTCGCCTGGCGACTAGGGTGGCCGCGGCCTTTGCCCCTCGGCTCGGCCACCGCTGCGGCGTGTCCGCTGCCCGGTTTTCTGGCTGGCCGGATTGCCCGGAGGCTGGTCATCGGCTATACTGGAGCGCGGAGCCACCTCATGATGTGCTATTCACTGACGGCGGCGATGCTGCGTCCGCCGATTATCGATTTCCTGTACGCCGATCCGGAATACGAATGGTTCTGCATCGACGGCTGGGACGCCGACCTGTACGTGCAGGCCGCCCGGGCCGGCATGATCAGCATTACCCTGGAACTGGATGGGGGCACCTGGCTGGCGCCGCAGCTGCAGTCCGAATACGCGCTGCTGGAATGGCCCGACCGGCACCTGCCGCGTCGGCTGCAGCGCCAGGCGGCGCGGTGCCTGGCCGCGCCGGGCACCGGCTCCCTGGCCGCGCCGGGGGCTGGGCCTTTGGGCGGGGTGTCCTTCCGCCTGATGGACGATCCGACCGCAGTGGTGGCCGGCATTCAGGGCCGTTACGGCCAGCGCTGGCTGGATGACGACTATGCGCGCCTGCTGCACGTTGTTCGGCGTAGCGACCTGGCCGGCTTCCGTTTACTGGTCAGCGAGGTGCGGGCTGCCGACGGCTGCCTGCTGGCCGGCGAGCTGGGCTACCTGACCGGGCGGGTCTACACCTGCCTGAGCGGCTACGTAGCCGTCGACGCGCCGGCCGGGGTGTCCTGGGGCAGCGCCCAGATCTTGGCGCTCAGCCAGGTATTGGTCGAGTCGGGCGTCAGTTTCATGAATATGGGGCACGCTACGCAGGTTTATAAACTGTATCTGGGGGCGCGTATCTTGGACAGGAAAGCCTTCCTGGCGCGTTGGCTGCCGGCGGTGGCGGCCGAACCCGCCAGGTTGGAGTACGGGGAGCAATCGCTGGCCGGGCTGCTCGGGCGCCTGGTTCAGGCTGCGCCGACCCTGTCGGCGGCGTCAACTGCGTCGCTTAAGCCGGTGGCGACTGCGCCGGGTCGACCGCTTAGATCTTGATTATTTCGTTGATCAACTTGCCGAGGGCGGCGTCGTGGGCCTGGATGGTTTTCTGATTGGCCTCATAGGCGCGGTTAACCTCGATCATGCGCACCATTTCCAGCACCGGGTTGACGTTGGCGGCTTCGGTGAAGCCCTGGTGCACGCCTGGCCGGTTGTCGTTTTCCATGACTCGGGCTGGCCCAGACAGCTCGGTGTCAGCCCATAGGCTGGAGCCCTGCTTGGTGATATAGCGGTCCAGCTCGAAGTCGACGATGCGCAGGGTGTCCAGGTGGACGGTGTTGTCCCAGGTGTTCTCTTCACGGCCCACCAGGCGGTTCGGGTCGTCTTGCCTGTCGGCATTGACCCAGATGCGGCCGTCGCGGTCAATCTGGAAATTGTTGGCTTTGACCATGATGGGGCCATTCTCGCCCAGCACCGGGTAGCCTTCCTTGGTTTCCAGATAGCCTTCCTTGCCCAGGATGAAGCCGCCGTTGCGGGTGTAGCGCTCGCCGTAGGGGGTTTGGACGCAGAGGAAGCCCTCGCCGTCCAGGGCCACGTCGAAGTCGCTTTCGGTGGCCTTGAGCGCGCCTTGCTCAAAGGTGGTGAAGACCTCATTGGTCTCGACGCCGGTGCCCACCTTGCCGATGATCGGCGCCATATCACCGGAACCCAGCGGGTGCAGGTATTCGCCATCGTCGTTCATGCGGCGCAACAGTAACTGGGCGAAGGCCTTGTGCACCGCCACCTCGCGCTTGTAGCCGTCGGTATCGACATTGGCCAGATTATTAGCGATGGTATCGAGTCTTACCTGCTGGGCGGCCATGCCGCTGGCACCAGTGTACCAGCCACGAATCATAAATACCTCCGCTCTGAGTCCTGGATAGGCTGCTGGTGCTGCTTGTCAAGCTTGGCTGGCGACACCATCCTTCCATATATCGGCCGATGGGCCTGGCTGGTTGATGCCTTCTTGAAGCGGATTTACCAGCTTTGAGTCGGATGGCGAGGCGTAGTCAAAAAGTGGACGAGCAAGCTTGTTTTATGTAGTGTACTATATTATAATACAATATATAACCAGGAGGCACTATGGCAACGACCATTTTTGAACATCAGGCCCAGGCCAACGACGGCCGGGCGGTTTCCCTTGAGACCTACCACGGCAAAGCGCTATTGATTGTGAATACCGCCAGTAATTGCGGTTTTACGCCGCAGTACAAGGGCCTGGAGGCGCTGCACCGTAAATACGCCGACCAGGGGCTGGTGGTTTTGGGCTTTCCCTGTGACCAATTTGCCCATCAGGAACCTGGCAGCGACAGCGAAATCGCCCTATTCTGTTCACGTAATTTTGGCGTGTCCTTTCCGTTAATGTCCAAGATCGAGGTCAATGGCCCTAATGCCCATCCCTTGTTCGCCGACTTGCGCAAACGGGCGCCGGGCATCATCGGCGATCAGATAAAATGGAATTTTACCAAGTTCCTGGTGACGCGCGACGGCCTGACGGTCAAGCGCTTCGCTCCGACGGTGGAACCGGAAACCATGGAAGCCGATATCCTCAAGGCGCTCGGTGCGTGAGTTATCCAGAATTGCTGCTGTCTAACCAGTTGTGCTTCCTGGTGCACCGGCTGAACCGCGGCATCACCAGTCGGTACCGGCCCTTGTTGGCAAAGCTAGGTCTGACCTATCCGCAGTATCTGGTGCTGTTGGCCTTGTGGGAGCGTGACGGACAAGGCGTGGGCGAACTGTGCACCGCGCTGGACCTGGATACCGGCACCATGTCGCCGCTATTGAAGCGGTTGGCGGCGGCCGGCCTGCTGGAACGGCGGCGGCGGCCGGAGGATGAACGGGCTGTCGGCATCAGTTTGACGGCGGCTGGCCGCGCTTTGGAGGAAAGCGCCCGTGCGTTGCCGGTCGAAATTGCCGGCTGTCTGCTGACCGGCGCCGACGAATACGTCAATCTGAAGCGGCTACTGCAAGAGCTGGTAGGCCGCTTGGAGCGGGTCGACTGTTAGGCGCCAGCCGAGGCGCCCGAGGCGCCCGAGGCGCCAGGCGCAGGGTTGGACGCCGACGCGTTGGCTGCGGCCACCGGGCTGCCGGCTTGGTCGATCGCTGGGCCGTCCTGGCCGTACTTTGCCAAACCGAGCACGCTGCCCATGTTCATCGATTCCAGAACCGTGGACGGCAAGAGTACCAGCCCGCCCTTGTTCTTAAGGCTGTCGTAGACCATGTTCATGGCGCGCAGGTTGAGGGCCGCTGGGCAACCCTCGTAGACGGCCGCCGCCTGGCGGAACTTGGCGGCTACGGCCACTTCGGCGTCGGCCAGAATCAGGCGGGCGCTTTTCTCGCGCTCGGCCTGGGCTTGGCGCGACATGACGTCCTGCAGCTCGGCCGGCAGCTCGATATCGGTAAACTCGACGCTCAGGATGGTAATGCCCCAGGGATTTGTCTTGGCGTCCAGGATCTGCTGAATTTCGTTATATAAAGTTTCGCGTTGCGACAAGAGCGTGGTCAGGCTGTACTTGCCGATGGAATCGCGCAAGGCTGCCTGGGCCGACAGGGTAACCGCTTCCACGAAATTCTCCACCTCCAGTATCGCCTTCTGGGCGTCCCAGATCATCCAGAAAGCCAGGCCGTCGACGTGGACGGGAACGGTGTCGCTGGTCAGGATGCGCTCGGCGCTGAAGTCGCTGGCCCGGATACGGGTGTCGACGAAGGCGGCGCAGCGGTCGATGAGCGGCAAGAGCAGGAAGGGTCCGGGGCCGTGCACCTTGTGGAAGCGGCCTAGCCGCAGGACCACTACCTTGTCCCAATGGGTGATGACTTGCAAGCTAGGGCCGAATAAACAGGCGGTAATCAGGAAGCCGAGCGACAAGAGGTCGCCGGCGCCGGGCTGCCAGTCCAGTTGGCGCAGCAGCGGTCCAGAGCCACCGGTAACGAAGAGGGTGGTCATGACCACCGCCAGGGCTAGGAGCAGGCTGTGCCAGCGGGGCAAGAGGCTGTACACGATGGCGGCCAGCACCAGGCCCAGGCCGGAGCGGGCTAACAAACCCGGCTCTGGTTGGCCGGCCAAAGCCGACTGCAACGCCACACCGCAGCCAAACCAGACCATCATGGATAGGAAGGCGAAAAGGCTGAATTCAAAGTCATGACCCTGACGGATCCGGCCGGGGTTACGGATGCGGTTGAATTTCGGTTGAAACGGGTTGAACATCATGCCTCCCTGTCGCTCATGTATTGTCCCAGGGCGTGGCAGACTTCGGACAGGCTGAAGCCGTAAGCCAGGGCTTTGCTGGCAAATGGCTGTACCAGGCCTTCCAGGAATTGCTCGCGCTCAATGTCGCTGAGCTGGAATTTTTTGTCACTGATAAAGGTGCCCGTGCCTTGCTGGGTGTTCACGATGCCGCGGATTTCCATTTCGTTGTAGGCTCGGGCTACCGTATTGGGGTTGATCTTGAGATCCACTGCCAGGCTGCGCACCGTGGGCAGTTGGTCGTTGCTGGTCAGCCGACCGTCGGCGATGGCTAGCTCCACCTGCAGGATGATCTGCTTGTAAAAGGGGACGCCGCTCTTGGGATCGAGGTGAAAAGGCAGGCTCTGCTTCTGTTTTTCGTCCATCGTCGCTCCCGCTGTGGCCAGATTTTTGTATCATATAGATAGTACAATGATACATATAAGCGACCGTGAGCCTCTTGTCAAGCCAGCCTCGGCCTGGGCAAAAAAATGGGGTAGCCGCGTGGCCACCCCGGGAGCAAATTCGTCGGTCTAGCGTCTAGACTCTACTGGCGGTTGGCGACCAAGGAGTATGTGCCGGCGCCGACTATCCGGCTACCGAGTTGATAGACCTTGATATAGTAAGTACCCGGATTGAGGTAGAGTTGAAGGTTGGAATCCAGGCCAAAGCCACCATCGTCGTCGCTGCCTACCAGGCTGGAGCGTGAATCGTACAATTCGAGGTAAGTGTCCAGGGCGGTGTCGCTTATGCCGCGCGCCGTAATGCTGTAGTTACCGGCCTGGGTGACGGCTAGGCGAACCCAGTCCTGGTCGTCGGCGCTGTGGAAAGTCCGCTGTTGGCCGGTGCTGCTGAGACTGATGGGTTTGGCCTCGCTCATGGTGTTGTCCGCTTCGTAGTCGTCGGGCCGGGCCGGTTGCACGTATTGGATGCGGATGGTGTAATCGCCGGCGGCGCTGGCGTAATTGCGAACGCTAAACAGGTACTGGCCGGCGGACAGGGTCTGTTGGACCAAGGCGTTCAGTTCCTCGCCGGAATCGTCGTCGTCGATAATTAACCCATAATTGGCGTCGTATAGCTCGATCATGGTATCGGTGGAGCCTTCCGTCGAAATGCTGACCGTCAAGCCAGCCTGGCTGAGCGTGATCCGATACCAGTCAAAATCGCCCGAGCTGTGGAAGCTGGCCGGATAGAGTCCGCCGTCGGCGGCTAAGGTCAGCGACGCGGCGCTTTCCCGCATATCGTTTGGTTCGTAGCCATCGCCGAGTTGACCGGTGGTAAACGCGACGCGCAAGGTGTATTCGGCGGTGCTGTTGTCGTAATTACGGATGGCGACCAGGTAGTCACCCGCCGTCAAGGTCAGCTGGATCATGGAATTGTAGCCATCGCCGGAATCATCGTCGTTGGCCAGGACGTTGCCCTGGCTGTCGCTCAGTTCCATGACCGTATCCGCGTCGCCCTCGGTGGATACCGCCAGATTGCGGCCGCCCTGCGGCACGGTGACGCGGTACCAGTCAATATCGTTGGTGGCGCTAAAATTGGCGCTGAAGGTGCTGCCGCCTTCGCTGCCGCTGAGCCTGGAGGCCTGCTCGCGGCTATTGTTTGGCTCGTAGGCATCGACCTGGGGCGCGGTAACGCTTTCAAAGTTCAGGCTGTAGTCGCCGGCCGTGCCGTCATAGGTTCGGACATGGAGAACGTAATCGCCGGCCGTCAAGGTTTGCAGGATGCGGGCGTTGTAGTCGGACCCGGAATCATCGTCGCCGGACAGCTGGCCATTGTTGCTGTCGAACAGCTCCAGGACCGTGTCCATCGTGCTCACGGTGTAGATGCCAAAAGTCAGGTTGCCCTGCGGCACGGTGAAGCGGTACCAGTCGCTGTCGCCACCGATGTGGAAATTGGCGCTGAAGGTACTGCCGGCCATAATGATGCCGAGGCGGTGGGCGGCCTGGAAGCTGTCGTTCGGTTCAAAGCTGTCCGGAGTGGCCGGCTCGATGAACTGGAGGTTGAGGACGTAATCGGCCAGAGTGCTGTAGTAGCTGCGCACCATAACCAAGTAGTCGCCAGGATTCAGGAGCTGTTCAATCAGGGCGTTGCCGCCGCTACCGGAGTCGTCATCCTCGTCGATGGCGTTGCCGGAGGCGTCGTAGAGCGCCATGACGGTGTCGCTGTCCCCTTCGGTGAACAGGCGCAGCGGGCGATTGCTCTGCGGTACGGTGATGCGGTACCAATCGATATCGCTGGTAGTATGGAAGTTAGCTTGGACGACATTGCCCTCTGCCGAGAGGCTGATGCGCCGGGCCATGCTTTGGGTGTCATTGGGCTCCAGGGCGTCGCCGTCGGGGGCCTGCACAAATTCAAAATCCAGGGCGTAGCTGCCGGTGGAACCGGAGAAATTGGATACTTTAACCAGGTAGGTGCCTGGCGCTAACGCCAACTGGATGAGCGAATTGAGGTTGCCGTTGGAGTCATCGTCACTGGCCAGAATTGTGCTATTGGCGTCGGCCAGCTGGAGGATGGTGTCCGAGCTGCCGGTAGTGGCGATCCGTAGTGTCTGGTTGCCCTGTGGCATGACGATGCGATACCAGTCTTCGTCGCCTTCAACATGGAAGCTGGCGTTGATGGACAGACCATTGGCGGTCAGATTGAGAACCCGGGCGGTCTGATAGCTGTCATTGGCTTCATATTGGTCGCGGACGACGCTACCGCTGCTCGACGTGGCGCTAGTCAGCAAGGCGCCGACGAACTGGTTGTTGCCAAGGTCGATCTGGCGGCTGAACAGGGCGGTATTATCGGTGGCTCGGATCAGTCGGGTGTAGATACGGATGGTCGTGCCTATGTTCATCATGTCGCCCTGAATGATGAACTCGTGGTTGCCCGGTTCGTCGAGGATGCGGAAGCGTTGGCTGTTTTGGGTTATCAGGAAGTTTTTGAGGTTGATGCCCCACAGTTTACCGAGGTTGACGATATCCCCATCCAGGGTGAAGTTGCCGATGGCCACCAGTATGACGTCCGAGTCGGAGCGGGCGGTGGTCAGCGCCGTTCCCAATTGCCCGGCCAAGTCCTGGCTGGCCTGGTCGAAGCTTTCCGGGGTTGGATCTAGCAGACTGGTCTGGGCGGCCAAGGGCAGGCTCAAACCGACCAGAACGGCCACGAGGACTAGGGTATGGAATATAGGGTTACGCATCGAGGACTCCTTTTTATCAAAAGCCACAAACCTAAGCTTGCAACAAGCCCCGGCTGGCGGTGTTACAGACCAGCCGCCATGGGTCAGCCTAAGTATACTGTAATCGAAAAAAAAAACCAGATTGAGGTAAGACAGATTTGCGCCGCTACCCGGCGCTCGGTCTCATGCTGTCGCTGGGCCGTCCAGCTTGAGCAGCTTGAAGGTGGCCGGCGCGCCGGCGCTGATCCAGAAGCCCATCAGGCCGTAGCGGATGCTATCGGTGGCTATGGTCGGGAAGGGTAGCAGTATTTTTAGGCCCTCCTTGAGGGCTACGAGTATGGCCAGCCCAACCAGAAGCTTCAGAAACTGCAGGAACCGGCGGGTGCGGACATTGAAGTGGATGTAACGCTCTTCCACGACGTAGCCCAGCCAAAAACCAACAGCCACCGCGAAGGCCACCGTTAAGTCTTTGTCGTAGCCGCCCAGGTTGATGACAACGCAGGCTCCCGCCAGCGGCAGCAGCAGCAGGCCCAGCAGCCAGGGGCGGCGCAAGCGCTTGGCATAGTCGAACAGGGCATTGCAGGCCAGTACCCAGGCCAGGCCACAGGCTATGCCGCCGAGTACATCGGTCAGCCAATGCACGCCCAGATACAGCCGCGACAAGGCGACCAGCAGGATCATGGCGCAGCCGGCCACGGTCAGCCAGCGTCGCCGGACTGAAGTCATCAGGCCGGTCCAGAAGGCGGTGGCCCCCTGGGTGTGGCCGCTGGGGAAGGAGAAGCCGGTGGCGGTGTGCAGCCGCTCGGAAACGATGCCCTCCAGGCCGATTGGCCGCTCAAAGCGGACGATATGCTTGATAACCGGGTTGATGGTGGCGCTGGTCAGGAGGGCAAAGCCTAGTCGGTAGCCGAGTTGCTTGTCGTGGCACCACAGCAGCCAGCCGGCCGCTAGGATAAAAAAGATCTCCTCGGCGCTCATGGTGACGGCCTCGAAGAAGACATCCAGTGCCGGGTGCTTGAATTGCTGGATGAAGGTCAGGATGTCGATCTGCCAATCCATGGGGGGCTCCTATTCGACCAGGTAGCGGCCGAGTTCGTTGAGCTCCGGATAACGATTGAGGATGGGCGGGCGGGATCCGGCGTGCTCGCGGTCGATTTCGACCACCTTGACGTATAGCTTGTTGACGGCGTCGGCCAGGACATTGAGGTTAGCCGCAAAGTTGCTCAGCGCCATGTCGCGGAATAGCTTGTCTTGCGTGGACATGCGGCCGTCGGCCAGGGCGGCGCTTTGCTTGAACATGTGCAGCCCCTGTTTGCGGGCCAGCATGATGAATTTGCCCATGGCGACGATCATCGGGTACAGCTCGTCCAGATGGTAGCCCTGGTAGCGGTAGTGGTCGCTCTTTTCGGTCAGCTCCTCGATTTGCAGCCAGTGGGCATTCTCGAGAGGCAGCAGGGTTAGAACCGGCCGAGTGTAGCGGTTGGCGATGTTGTTACGGTAGTGCTGGGCGATCGACTCGATGATCGAATAGATTTCGGGGTGCTTTATTTGCATGACAACCTGATTATAAAGCACTTTGGCATTTTGCGCCAGTTTGGAAATCGACAATTCCCGGGCTGGCCTGTCTGGTCGGCCAGTCCCGGGAATTGTCGATTATTCTTCGATGCGGAAGAAACGGCAGGCGTTGCGGTATACCGCCTCGGCTACTTCTTCCACCGCCAGATCGAGCAATTCGGCTAGGGCATCGACCGTGGAGGGCAGGAATTCGGGCTTGTTGCGCTTGCCGCGATGCTCGGATGGCACCATGAAGGGGGCTTCCGACTCCACCAGGATGCGGTCCAGCGGCAGGATGCGGACGGTATCGTGCAGGTTCCTGGCGTTTTTATAGGTCAGGTTGCCGGCGAAGGAGAAATAAAGGTTCAGCTCCATCGCCCGGCGGGCGTATTCGGCGTCTTCCGAATAGCAGTGCAGAACGCCGCCGGCCGGTGGCAGGCGGTCGACCAGGATCTCGAACATGTCTTTGCCGGCCTCGCGGTTGTGGATGATTACCGGCAGGTCATGCTGGGTGGCGATATGCAGTTGGTCGATAAACAGCTCGATCTGGCTGTCGCGGTTGCCGAATTTGTGGAAATAATCGAGGCCAATCTCGCCGACGGCCAACAGCCGCGGCAGTTTGAGGGCTTCCTCCAGTTTGTCCTTCCAGTCCTTGCCCGGGTTAGCCACCTCGGATGGTGAGACGCCGGCGGCATGGTAAACATGCTCGGCGGTTTTGAGGTTCTCGTAGATCTGGAAAAAATCGATCAGGCTATTGCTGATAGAAACGATCCGGCTTACGCCGGCCTGTTTGGCTTGTTGGCAAACCAGCAGTTGTTCAATCGGGTCGTCATAAATGAGCCCGACGTGGGCATGAGTATCAAAGTAGCGCATCTGTCTTCCATGGAATGATTATGATGGGAGTCCCGGAAACCGGGCCCGGTAACCGGGTAAACCTAAATGTAACACGGACTGGAGGCGTCGTCAATGTAATAATAGTCTTAATTGGGGTTGTTTACATGGTAAAATTCGAACCAAGGTAGATTTCGCGCGCCAATTCCGAGTTGAGGATGTCCTGGCGGCTGCCGGAAACCAGGATTTGGCCCTGGTGGATGATGTGGGCGCGATGGGTTATCTCGAGGGTATCGCGCACATTGTGGTCGGTAATCAGGACGCCGATGCCTTTTTCGGACAGCCGCAGCACGATGCTTTTAATTTCGTGTACCGCGATCGGGTCAATGCCGGCGAAGGGCTCGTCCAAGAGCAGGAATTTTGGCTTGATGGCCAGGGCCCGGGCGATTTCGGTGCGGCGGCGCTCGCCACCAGACAGGGTGTAGGCATATTGGCGGCGGATGCTGCTGATGCCGAATTCCTCCAGCAGTTCATCGGCCGTCTGGCGTTGCTGGCGGCGGTTCAGGTCGTCGCGGGTTTCCAGGATGGCCAGGATGTTCTGCTCCACCGTCAGCTTGCGGAAAACCGAGGCCTCCTGCGGCAGGTAGGCAATGCCCAGGCGCGCCCGGCGATACATCGGCATGGCGGTGAGCAGGTGGTGGTCCAGATAGACGCCACCGCTATTGGGTCGGATAAAGCCGACGATCATGTAGAACGAGGTGGTTTTACCGGCGCCGTTTGGCCCCAAGAGGCCGGTTACTTGGCCGGTTTGCATGCTGAAACTGACGCCTTTAACCGCGATCTTGCGCCCGAAGCGCTTGACCAGCTGGCGGATTTCCAGGACATGCTGGATGCGCGGGTCGAGCACCGTCGGCGGAACATTGTCGTAGGGCGCGTCAACGGCTACCGTTATGACATCGCCAGTGGCGGGGGCCTCAATTGCGTCCGGGACGGCGTCCGCGCTGGCCGGTGGAGCGGCGTCCGAGGTGACTAGCGGAGCGGCGTCGACGTTGACCCGGGATTCCAGCGCCTCCGGGGCGGCGGGTTGGTCGCTGTGGGGGTCGCTCATAGCTGAGCTCCGGTGCCCGTGGCGGGCGGCGTCGAGGTGTCGGTGGCGGGCACGGTGGTGTTGGTCGGGGGCATGGTGGTATCGGTGGCGGGCGCAGCAGCGTCGGTGGGTGGCACGGTACTGTCGGCTGGCGGGACGGTGGCGTCGTCGCCAGTCTCACTGGCCGGTGGCGCGGTCTGAATCACGCTGCCGCTGACCCGGCCTTCCAGGCGGATATCTTCGGTGTCGATATTGACGGTGATGCGGGCGGCCTGGTAGGTGTCTGTGTCGCGCGTGACCAGCGGTGAGCCGGTCAGTTCCAGAATCTTGGTCTTGCGGTCGTAACGCGCGAACTCGGCGCGGCAGATCAGCTTGTCTTTAATGATGCGCACGTTGATCTGAATGACCACCAACTCGCGCACTTCGTCGTTTTCAATGTAGTTGCCGCGGATGACCAGGTTGTTTTGGCGGTCTTCCATGGCCGATGGCCCGGTCAGGCGTGAAATCTTAAGTTCGCGGTCGTAGTAGAGGTTTTCGGTGGTCAGAAGCAGCTCTTTGGCCTCGTCGATGATCTGGACGCTGCCCGAGCATTCGGCAAAGCGGAAATCGCTACCATACAGCTCGATGCGGTTGGCCTTGATGACCAGGCCGTCGGACACGATGCTGGCGTTGCCCTGCAGTATGGTGCGTTCACGTCCTCGCGCCATACTGCCGTTCATCGAGTCGGCCGTAAAGGTAAAGGTGCCGGCCGCCAGGCCGGAGAGGGTCAGCCAGGCACAGGCGGCCAGGCCGAGCAGGCGCCGCGTCACTGGGCGCTGCCTTGTTGGTCGGTTGGGCTGGTATTCGGCCTGATAGACGGGCTGGTAGCCGGCGGATTGGCCGGGCTGGCGACTGGGTTGAGAGCCGGGCTGGGCGCCGCGGTGTCCGTTGTTGCGTCGTCCTGTTCGAGGGTGGAAGCCTCGGTAATTGTCTGTTCGTCGGCTGGTGCTTCATTAGTTGCTGCTTCAGGCGCTACCACCTCGGACAGTTCTGGCGCGGCGGCATCGGGCGCAGCGCTATCCGGCACAAAGCGGCCGTTGACCGTTTCCTGGAAAATGAAACTGCGCGTCCGGGCGTCGGCGGCGAAACCGGCGCCGGACAGGCTGGATGCGCCGTCGGACAGGGTGGTGATGGTGTCTAGCTGGCTGGAAAGGGTCCGGTTTTCGCCGTTCCAGGACAGATTGCCGGTGGTAACGGTGATGTCGTCGCCCGGGGCGGCGAAAAAGACGTTGCCGGATAAATCGGCGCTTTCGGTTTCGACATAGAAGCTGCCGCGGTCGGCGTGTCCATTGGCGACAATGTGACCGTCATGCGGATCATATTCGGTGAAGGTGACGCCTTCCATGGCAAAACGGCCTTCCTTCTCCCATTTTTCGGCCTTTTCGGCTTCTAACTTGTAGAGGATGCGGCCGTTCCTGACCACGGTATGGCGGAAGTCGAAGACGATGGTATCCGGCAAGGTGCTGGCGTCATCGTCGAGACTGCCGTAATCGAGGCTGCACGCGGCCAGGAGAAGGCTAACCATCAGGGCGAGCGCCTTAGCTGGCGCCTGGCCGTTTCGCCGATGGCCAGGAGGCAAGCGGACAGTTTCAAGCACGGGGTTTAACATGATCCAGGAGTCTGTCGGGCTTTGGCTTGGTCCAGGCAAGCCTTTACGAAAGCGGCGAATAGCGGGTGTGGCGCAACTGGCGCCGACTTAAATTCGGGGTGGAATTGGACGCCGACGCCCCAGGGATGATTGGGCCATTCCAGGCACTCCACCAGTTCCTCGTCGGGGGTCAGGCCGGCGATGGTGATGCCGGATTTGCGGAAGTCGTCGCGGTAGGTATTCGTAAACTCGTAGCGGTGGCGGTGGCGCTCCGAGACTAGGTTGCCGCCGTAGGCCAGGGCGGCCTTGCTGCCGGCCACGAAGACCGTGTCGTTGCGTCCCAGGCGCATGGTGCCGCCGAAATTCTTGATGTTGATCTGATCCTGGAGCAGGCTGACCACCGGGTGCGGCGTGTCCTGGCAGAATTCGGTGGAATCAGCGTCGGCCCAGCCCAGGATGTGGCGGGCCCAGTCGATGGCCATGATCTGCATGCCCAGGCAGATGCCGAAGTAGGGCAGCCCTGTCTCGCGCGCCCAGCGGGCGGTGTCCACCATGCCACGGGTGCCGCGGTGGCCGAAGCCGCCGGGCACCAGGATGCCGGCGACGTCCTTGAAGACGGCCGCAAAGTCCACCTGGGCGCTCTCCAGCTTGTCGGAATCGACCGGCACGATGTCGACAGCCGCCTGGTGGGCGAAGCCGCCGTGATGGAGGGCTTCCCAGACCGACTTATAGGCGTCGTGCAGCTCCATGTATTTGCCAACCACGGCGATGCGCACCCGGCTTTTCGGCTCCTTGATGCGGCGCACTAGGCTTTGCCAGAGCTTGAGGTCGGCATGGCGGCTTTCGACGTTCATGCGCTTCAGGATGAAGCTGTCCAGCCCCTGCTCCTGGTAGACCAGCGGCACCTCGTAGATCGAGTCGACATTGTAGGCCGAAATGATGCCGTCAAAATCGATATTGGTGAAGGCGGCCAGCTTGCGGCGCAGCGCCTCGTCGAGCGGCTCGTCGGAACGACAGACCAGGACGTCTGGCTGGATGCCAACTTCCTGCAGTTCCTTGACCGAGTGCTGCGACGGCTTGGTCTTGAGCTCTCCGCCGGTGACGGCCGGAATCAGGGTAACGTGGACGCTGACGGCGTTGGCGTGGCCGTATTCGTGGATCAGCTGGCGGGCCGCCTCCAGGAAGGGGATGCTCTCGATGTCGCCGACCGTGCCGCCCACCTCGATGATGGTGATGTCGACGTCGGCTTCCTTGCCGATGGCGGTGATGCGGGCCTTGATCTCGTCGGTGATGTGCGGCACCACCTGCACGGTGCGGCCCAGGAAGCGGCCTTCGCGTTCCTTGTTGATGACGTCGCGGTAGACTTGGCCGGTGGTTACCGAGTTGGCGCGCGAGATGGGCGCGTTGGTGAACCGGGCGTAATTGCCCAGATCGAGGTCGGTTTCGGCGCCATCGTCGGTGACGTAGACCTCGCCATGCTGGTAGGGACTCATGGTACCGGCGTCGACGTTCAGGTAGGGGTCCACCTTGAGCATGCGCACGGTCAGGCCGCGCGCCTCCAGGAGGCAGCCGATTGAGGAGGCGGTAATGCCTTTTCCGAGGGAGGAACAAACGCCTCCGGTCACAAAGATAAGCTTCTTCATGGAAGGCCATTATCGGGCTTTTCTACCCTGCGGGTCAAGGCGGGGTCTGGGCGTGCCGGCGCCCTGGCGGCCGCCGTCGGGTCGCCGCTGGAATCTTCGGCCCGGGGCCGAAGGATTTCCGCTCTGCCCCTCACGCTCGGCTGGCGGTGGCGGCTCAGAGTCGCATCTCCTGACCTCGAAAGGCCTAGCTTCGCAGCCTGGTCTTCTGCGCCACCCTGTCAGACGGCGGCATTCCCTGCTATACTCTGTAGATGGAGCAAAACACCCGCCGTTTCATCGTCGAAAAGCTGACCAACCGGCAGGATGCCTACTTTACCATCCACTGGTCGCCGTTTACCCTAGCCGAGCGTATGCTGGTCAACCGCAGCGTGCCGTCGGTGGGCGGGTTGGCCGAGCTGTATTACAAGAACGACCACGGCCAGCTTTGCCTCTATCACCTGGCGCGTTGTTTCTACGGCGGCCTGCGCTCCACCATCCGGGCGGCCATCGACCTGGAGACCGAAACCGACGAGCGGCGGCGCGTCATTCTGGCCGCGTACGAGGATAAAATCTTCTATAGATATACCTGCGTCGAATCGCAGGCCGATATCAGCGACATCGTTTTTTTCTTCATGAAAACTTATATGCCCAAGGGGCCAGCCTACGAGCATTCTGGCCGTTACCTACGCATTTTCCTGAAGGAACTGAACGCCGAGCAGCTGATTACCATCTAAACCGCTGCTAAGGCGTTCAGCTTGCGGTATGTGACCAGCCCGGCCTCGAACTCGCCGGCCAGGCAGGCGGTGATGGCCCGTTCGGCGGCTGGAAAGATACTGCAGCTCAGTTTTTCGTGTTCGTCGCGGCTGAAATCGGACAGCACATAACCGGAGATGTCGTCGTGGTTGGGCCGTCCGATACCCAGGCGTAGGCGCTGCCAGGCCTCGGTGCCGAAGCTGGCCTTCATGGAGCGCAGGCCGTTATGACCACCCAGGCCGCCGCCGCTCTTGAGACTAAAGAAACCGAAACCGAGTTCCAGGTCGTCGTGGACCACCAGGATTTCGGTCGGTAGAATCTTGTAAAAGCGGGCTAGTTCGGCGACGCTAGTGCCCGACAGGTTCATGAAGGTTTCCGGTTTCAGGAACCAGACTCGGCCGGCGGTAGTTTCCAGGTCGGCCCAGCTGCCCTTGTAGCCGCGCCGCCAGTTGAGGCCGCGGGCGCAGGCCAAGCTGTCCAGGAACTGCCAGGCCACGTTGTGGCGGTTGTTGGCGTATTCCCGCCCGTGGTTGCCCAGGAACACAAAGAGCTTTATACCTGTCATCGATTTCTCCCCGCCTGGTTTGATTCTCGGACGCTGTACTATTTTCGCAGCCGGAGCGTATAGTACAGTATGGTTGACTGGAGGGCAAGCCGAAGCGCCTGACGCCGGGGCTGACAGCCTGGCCGGTTTGACCAGGGCTTGCCGGGGATGCTACTATTGTCTCGGGCCGGAGATCGCTGGCGGCCGGGCATCGGGTCGCCCTGAAAGAGACAAAGCCTTCCGTCATTTTGCCTACAGGAGCTGTTATGAAGCCAATCGTTTATGTGCTCGGCCATAAGAATCCGGATACCGACTCGGTGGTTTCGGCCACGGCCTACGCCCACCTGAAATGCGAGCTTGGCCAGACCGACTGCGTGGCGGCCCGGGCCGGCGCCATGAACCCGCAGGCCGAGTACATCTTTGAGCGCTTCAAGGTGCCTTTCCCGGTCTTCATACCCGATCTTCTACCTAAAGTGGAGTACTATCTGGGCGCTTCGCCGGTGCTGGTGGACCGCGGCACGCCGTTGTGGGACGCCTTGTCCCTGATGAACTCCGGCAACCAGAAGGCCCTACCTATCGTCGACAGCGACGGCCGTTACCGGGCGATGCTCCATTACTCCTCGTTTGCCCAGAACATCCTCAAGAAGATCAACCCGCACAAGAAAGCGGTCATCCCCACCAGCCTGGGACGGCTGCTGGCCACCATCAAGGCTCAGCCGGTGGCCGTCTTCGACCCCGAGGAGCAGTTCAAGGCCCGTATCCTGGTGGCCGCCCTGGAAATGCCGACCTTCAAACAGCATCTGGACGCCGAGGACGCTTCCAACGTGGTGGTCATCGTCGGCGACCGCCTGGACGTGCAGCGCTACGCCATCGAGTCCAAGGTGCGGCTACTGCTGCTGACCAACGGCGTGCTGCTGAGTAAGGAGCTCAAGGCCCTGGCCGAGGTTAATCGGGTGTCGGTGCTGGTCTCGCCCTACGACACTTCCAGCACCTCGCTCTTGGTGATCTACTCCACGCCGGTGGAGACGATGGGCGACGCCAGCATCCATAGCATCCCGCTGCACGAGCCGATGAAGAAGGCGCGCGAGGCCATTAACGCCTCGCCCAGCCGCTCGGTGCCGGTGGTGGACGAGGATGGCCGGGTGGTTGGCCTGTTCACGGAAGGCGACCTGATCCGCGAGCCCAACCTGTCGCTGATTCTGGTGGACCACAACGAGCTGAGCCAGGCCGTGGACGGCGCCGAGCATTACCGCATCCTGGAGGTGATAGACCACCACCGGCTGGGCGCCTTTGCCACCCGCTATCCGATAACTTTTATTAACCGAGTGGTGGGCTCCACCAGCACCATGGTGGCCGACATGTTCCGCGCCGAGAAGATACCCTTGCCCCGACCCCTGGCCGCCTTGCTGTTGGGCGGCATTCTGTCCGACACCCTGGTGCTGAAGTCGGCTACCACCACCGGCCTGGACGTGGACATGGCCGAGTACCTGGCCAACATCAGCGACCTGGAGATCGACGAATTCGGCCGCGACATCATGAGCTCGGCCAGCCTGGTGGCCAGCAAGCCGGTCGACGAGATCGTCGGCCTGGACATGAAGGAATACCAGGCCGCCGGCTTCGGCTTTACCATCAGCCAGGTGGAGGTCAACGCCCCGGCCGAGATACTGGAGCGCCGCGAGGAGCTGCTGGCCACCCTGGACGGCTTACGCAAGGCTGGCGGCCATTTCTTCAGCGCCTTGATGGTCACCGACATCACCGAACTGTCCAGCATCCTGTTTATCCAAGGCGACAAAGAGATGCTGGCCGCCCTGCGCTGGCCGCGGCTGGAGCCGGGGGTGTTCGAGCTCAAGGACGTGCTGTCGCGCAAGAAGCAGCTGGCGCCGGTGTTGATCGAGCTGGTGGAGAAGCTGGCGGGAGACTGAGCGCCGCAGTGGTCGTTATGAAAGAAAGAGGCGCCCGTTTGGAGCGCCTCTTTCTTTTTGGAGAGGTGAGGATTAGGCGGCCAGTTTCTGCCGGACGACCGGCCCTTTGAGCAGCCGTTGCAGGACATAGCCGCAGATCAGTACGGTCAGGCCGATCAGGTCAGTGTAGACGCCGGGCATGACCATCAGCACGCCGCCGGCCAGGAAGATGGGACGTTCCCAGAAGTGCAGGCTGCGCCGGAAGTAGCCCATGACGCCGGCCGACACGCCGACGATGCCGATGACGCTGGTTAAGACCATCAGGATGACGTCGACGGGGGTAACGTTGAACAGCAGCATCTGCGGGTTGTAAACAAAAATGTACGGCACCATGAAGGCGGCCACGGCTAGCTTGGAGGCATGTAACCCGGTTTTCATCGGGTTGGCCTTGGCGATGCCCGCCCCGGCGAAGGCGGCTAGCGCCACCGGCGGCGTCACGTCGGCGATGATGCCGAAGTAGAAGGCGAACATGTGGGCCGGCAGCACGATCATGGGCGCGAAGTCGCCCAGCTCGGGGTAGATGCCGCGCAGGATGAGGATGATGGCCGGCGCGGCGATGGTCGAGGTGATGACGTAGTTGGCGGTGGTCGGCACACCCATGCCCAGGATGATTGAGGTGACCATGGTGAAGACCAGGGTCATGAAGAGTTGCCCGTCGGCCAGGGCTACCAGGCTGGAACCCAGCTTCAGGCCCAGGCCGGTCAGGGTAACCACGCCGATGATAATGCCGGCGCAGGCCGTGGCCGACAGGACGCCCAGGGCGCCGCGGCCGCCGGCTTCCATGCCGGCGATGATGTCGATCGGCTTGAAGGCGACCGGCTTCTTGCGCAGCAGGTTGACGCCCGAGGCGCACAGCGCCGTGGTAATCGAGAGCACGATGGCCACCAGGGCGGCGCGCATCGGCGTGTAGCCGGTAACCAGCAGGAAGATGATGGCCACCAGCGGGATGGTCAGATAGCTCTTCTGCCACAGATCCTTCCACTTGGGCATCTCGGCCTTGGTCAGGCCGCGCAGGCCGAGCCGCTTGGCCTCCAGGTGGACGCCGGCCCAGACGCCAAAGTAGTAGAGCAGGGCGGGGATGATGGCCGCCGCGATGATGCGCGAGTAGGGTATCTCGGTAAACTCGGCCATCAGGAAGGCGGCCGCGCCCATGATCGGCGGCATCAGCTGGCCGCCGGTGCTGGCGGTGGCTTCCACGGCGCCGGCGAATTCCGGCTTGTAGCCGAGTTTCTTCATCATGGGAATGGTGAAGCTGCCGGTGCCGACCACGTTGGCCACCGACGAGCCGGAGATCATGCCCATCAGGCCGCTGGACAGCACCGCCACCTTGGCCGGTCCGCCGACGCTGCGGCCGGCGATGGCGTTGGATATGTCGATGAAGAATTGGCCGAGGCCGGTGCGCTCCAGGTAGGCGCCAAACAGGATGAACAGGAAGATGAAGGTGCTGGACACGCCCAGCGGGATGCCGAAAACGCCTTCGGTGGTGTAGAAGAGGTGGCCCACCAGGGTGCTGATGTTGGCGCCGCGATGGCCGAGCCGGCCGGGGATGTAGGGGCCGACGAAGGCGTAAACGATGAACAGGCAGGCGATGACGATGATCGGGATACCTACCACGCGACGGGCGGCCTCCAGCACCAGCAGGATGCCGATGATGCCGACCACTATGTCCAGCGGCGTCGGCATGCCGGCCCGCGTCACCAGCTGCGAGTACATGCCGATGATATACAGCGGCGTGATGCCGCCGATAATGGCCAGCACCCAGTCCACCGGGTGGATGCTGTCGCGCGGCCATTTCTTGCTGGCCGGGTACAAGAGGAAGATCAGCACCAAGCCGAAGGACAGGTGGGCCGAGCGCTGGATCATGGCGTCGAGCACGCCGAAGACGGCGGTGTACAGCTGGAAGGTGGTGAAGACGATGGCGATGGCGGCTACCGCCTTGCCCAGAAAGCCGCCGAGGATGCGGAAATCCGATTCCTTGTCGAATTTTTTCAATATTTGCTGACTGTCGACCTGGCCGGAATCGGCGGCGGTTGGCGTAGCATGGCTGGTATCACTCATCGGATGCCTTTCGGCGGGGTTCCGGCCGGCTTCAGCGTCGCTTGACCCTGACCAGCACCAGGTCCCCGGTTTCAAAGAAGTCTGTGAAGGCAAAAAAACTTTCTGCCGTCTGGATGCCATGGCCCGGCACCGGCGAGACCCGGATGGGCAACTGGCTGAATTCGCGGGCCAGGTCGAGAATGAAGCGGCCGTCGACGAGGCGGAAGCCGCCCTCGGCCTCGGATGGCATACCGGAGCTGGTATCGGCGTAGGCGACGGCCCCGAGCAAGAGCTGATCCGCTTCGCCAACCCGGAACCGTTCTTCCACGAGGCTCAGGTTGATGGAATGGACGAAGACGTGACTGAAACGGCCATCGGGCAGGGCCAGGCTGGCCCGAATGCGGCCCTGGCTATCGGCTAGGACCAGTTCGTGGCCGGGAGCCAGAGGCGGACGCTGGCAGCCGGTCAACAGGCTACTCGCCAGGCTGGTCAGCAGGGCGGCCAGACTCAGATTCCTGAGCCGCCCACCCTGGGAAATGAAACGTTTAGCGCTTGGCCGCGTAGTAGCGCTCGGCGCCCGGATGCAGCGGTAAGGACATGCCGTCCTGGGCGTTCGGGATGGTGATGTTGGCGCCCTGGCGATGGGCGGCGGTCAGGCGCTCGCCTGAGGCAAACAAGGTGCTAGCCATTTTCTCGACCACTGAATTCTCCAGACGGGAGCTGATGGCGAGCATGGCCTTGACGGCCACGGTCTGCACGTCGGCGCCGACGCCGTTGTAGGTATTGGCCGGAACGACTTGCTGCGTGTAGAAAGGGTACTTGGCGATGAGGGCCGAAATGATGGTCTGGGAAAGCGGCACCAGGACGATGGCCTTGCTGGCGGCGATGTCCTGGACGGCGCTGGTCGGGTAGCCGGCGGTCAGGAAGGCGGCGTCGACGTTGCCGTCTTTCAGGTTGGCGGCGGCCTCGGCGAAGGACAGGTACTGGACCGTGATGTCGGCATAGCTGATGCCGGCGGCTTCCATGATCTGGCGGGCGTTGGCTTCGACGCCGGAACCGGCCGCGCCGACGGCGACGCGCTTGCCGCGCAAATCGGCCACGCTATTGATGCCCGAGGAAGCCAGGGCGATCAGCTGGCAGGTTTCCTGGTACAGGGTGGCAAAGCCACGCATATCCGGGAAGGCGTTGCCGGCGAACATCTCCAGGCCGTTGACGGCGTAGTAGGCGATGTCGTTCTGCACGAATATAACGTCGACGTTGTTTTCTTTCAGCAGGTTGACGTTGGCGACCGAGGCGCCGGTGGCCTGGGCGCTGGCGTTCATGCCGGGAATCTCGGCCTGCCAGATTTCGGCCATGGCGCCGCCCAGGGGGAAGTAGGTGCCGGCGGTGCCGCCGGTGGCGATGGTGATGAACTGCTGCTTGGGAGCGCAGGAACCAAACGCGAAGGTTAAGGCCAACAGGATCGCGAACACGGACAAGATTCTTTTCATCGAAAGCCTCCTCTGGAAATGGCGCGGCCGCAAGGCCGGGGAGCGTGTAACGGCCCCAATTAATGTGGCATTTTAGTATCAAGTCGAGGTTTTCTTTTGTCAAGCAAATATTATCGATAGAGGAGGCGTAATCCTGGCAAGCGGCCAGCCGGTTGCGGGCTGGCCGCGGCTGAACTTACGGGGTGAGGAAGAGCAGGGACGGCTGGCCTGTACCCTTGGGCAGCTTGAGTACGATGAAGGGGCTGGTCAGGGCCTGGGTGACCCGGTCGGTCGGCTTGGGCCGGATCTCGAGGATCTGGACCTGGATGGCGCCGTTGGCGGTGTAGCTGGCCTCGCCCGGCCGGTAGCCAAAGCCGCCGGTGTTGCGCTGGCCCATGAAAATGGCGACCACGCGCTCGGTGTCAAAGTCGACGCGCGGCGCCGAGGCGTTACCGGTGAGCTGGCGCCAAAGGCGAACCAGACCAGACTGGTCCGCTATAAATTCGGTGCTACCCTCGACGCGGTTGCCGTTGGCGCCGGACAGTAGTACCTCGACCGAGGCGCGGGTGCCGACGGCCGGGCTGACATTTTGGGTAGTGGTGCGGCCACCGCTGGCCACGCTGCCAGACGCAGCGGTGTTTTGAGTGGCGGTGCGGCCGCCACTAGCCGAGTTGCCGCTGCCCGGTCGGCTGGCCGGACGGTTGATGCAGCCTGACAAAACCAGGAGGCTAACCAGGCAAAGTATGGTGATTGTTTTCATGTCGTCAAATATAGGCGCGAATCGGGGAAAAGGCAAATCTGGGATAGTGAAAAAAAGGGCGGCTCCCGCTTTGGGGGCCGCCAGTAAATATCAAATGCTCTTCACAACATCTGATTCAGAAAGATCACGGCGTCGGGACGGTAAAGGAGAACCAGTCAATGTCGCCTAATACATGGAAACTGAAGCCATAAGAGGTGTTCCAGCTCAGAGCCTTGGCTGCTGCTGAGGTTTCGTTCGGCTCCTGGCTGTCGGCTTCGCCGCCTGCACGAGCACCATCAACCACGTTGATAGCGGTGACCGCATCCGATCCAATGTGCAGACCGTATTCGCCAATATCTGATTGGTAATAAGTTACCTTAAGCAGGTAGTTGCCGGGTGGTAGCTCGCTAATGCTCAATTGCAGGGTATCGAACACTATATCGTCCAAGTGAGCGATCTGCGTCGTGCCATCGGCTTGATACAGATCGATAACCGGGTCAGCACCACCACTGCTATACGCGCCATTCGCGGCAGTCGAGATGAAAGTGTAGACCGGAATCTCGATGTTGAAGCTGAAAGCAGCCGTTTCATCGGCGGCGGCAAGGGTTACCGCGACAGATTGAACTGTATCCATATAGTTGGTTTTGAGGGTGTAATTTCCTGGCATAAGGCCGCGGAATTCGACCTGGCCATCGGTGTCGTTGGTCTTGCCCAGACAGACAAACTGGTTGCTGGCATTGTATACCGAGACCATTTGATCCACTACCCAATCAGTACTTGCAATGGGGGAGGTATAGCTGGCATGGGTATTCGCGACGGTTGCCACGACTTTTGCCTCGGTATAGGTTGAGCCGGCGGCGGGGATAACTCCGTTCTTAACCAAGTCGGCGGCGGCCAAGACGTCGACACGGCCCCAGCCGTAATCGGTGTCGAAGCCGACAGCGCCTTTGTCGGCGGCGGTATTCTCTAGGATGGTCTTGATCTGGTAGGGGGTGAGGGTATTGTTGAAGGACAACAGATACCCGATGACGCCGGTGACGAACGGCGTGGCCATCGAGGTACCGCTCATCCACTGGGTCTCGGTGGTGCGATAGTCATCGACGACGTTCCACATTGTGCCGCCGTTGCCGGTGCTCAGGATATCAAAACCGGGGGCGGAAACGGATATCCAGTGGCCGGAATTGGAGAAGTGGACCTTCTCATCTTTGCCATTGGTAGCGCCAACCGCCAGCACTCCCTGGTAGGAGGCCGGGAACTGGCCCTGGTACATGCCATCGTTGCCCATGGCTACGACGGGGAGAACGCCGTTGGCCAGAGCGTAATTGATCATCTCGTACTCGAAATTGCCGGCAAAATCACCGCCCAGTGACATATTCACCGGTACAGTGGCCTGGGTAAAGCCATGGTTGGTGCGCTGATCGATAATATAGGCAGTCAAGTCGCTCAGGGCGCCATAGATCGACCAGTCAGCGCCTGAGCCTTCCTCGGCCTCGGCGAAGCACTTGTAGGAAATGATTTTAGTATTCTTCCAAGCTACACCAGCTACGCCGATGTTATTGTCGCCGCGGGCAGCGATGGTGCCGGAGACGTGGGTGCCGTGGGCTTCGTCGTCCCAGTTCTCGCCGGCCGGGATGGTTACGAAGGGTACGTCAGCACCAACATAGGTCATGGTGCCATCAACAGCCTTGTTGAAGGCGCTCTTGGCGTAGATGACGATGCTGGTATCATCAGCGGTATCGGGTGTGCCTTTGTCGTCCCAGAAGTCGCGGTGGGCCATATTGATGCCGGTGTCGATAACGGCTACAACAACCTGGTTGGTGCCGTAACCGATGGTGGGATCGGCATAGGCGGCGAGGGCTCCGGTGATTTCCAGGGCGTAGTCGCCATAGGCCGAGCTGGGGTCAAGGGCCAGGTTGCCATCACCCAAGGCCCGGCTGGTATTGTCGGCCGTGATGGGGAGGATGCGTTTGGACAGCAGTTCCGGGTCGGCATAGTACACGCCGCGGGTCAAACGCAGGCTGTTAACCAGCTTGGTAACACCTTCGGCTTTGTGCAAGCGGTAATACTGATTGCCGTTGATAACCATGCTGGAAGCGACATCAGCGCCTAGCTTGGTAAAGTTGGTGGTATCAAAGCCTGAGGCAACCTTGACAATGACGTAGCCGTAATTGACGGCTAGATTAGCCAGCAAATCGCTATCGGTGGTGACCGGTACGACGGTAAGGCCAGCCACTTGGGCCGGACCGGTAACCGGTGTATTCAGATACGGCGAGCCGCAACTTGCCAGAAGCAGGGCGGCAGCCAGTACTGCAAAAAACTTTCGCATTGTATTTCTCCTTGCTTGCTTAGTTGATCACGTTGAATTCGAAGAGCCCGTTCATGGCGTCGCCGCCTTCGTTGTAGCCGTTGCCGTAGGTGCGGGACAGGCCGCCGCTGGTGGTCTTTTCGAACCAGGCTGGGTGACCGCCGCCGCCAAGGACGTCGCTGTCACCGGTGATATCCCACTGGTAGGCTACACCATTCTGGTAGGCCATTGCGCCGCCCAAGGCCCAGTTGACATTAGCGCTATCAAGCACTGCTGCCTTAATGGTGATGGTGCCGTCCGCATAGGTGATGTCGGCCGGGGCAAGGCCAAAGTCTGCTAGGGTAAACCAACTGCCATTGCCATATTTGATCTGGAAGGCCGCAGTTGAGAAGTTGTAACGGAATTGACCGATAAACTTCCATGTGCCGGATTTTTCGCGGATCTTGAGGCTGAAGCAGAAAAAGTCGGACTGGGAAGCGTTCCACAAGCTGGTGTTGCTGATGGTAAAGCTGTAGTTGTGCGGGGCGGCAGCGCTCATAGTAGCGCGGTTGAGCGGAGCGCTCAGGTTATAGGAGAAGGGGGCGGATAGATAACACTGGCCAACGGATGATTCATTGGTAAAGCTGCCATTGATAGCCACTATCTTGTAGTAGTAGATGGTGCTGCCATCCATGACCAACCGGCTGTCAGTGTCAAAGTAAGTATGGACGCCGTCTACGTCTGCGTTGGGCGGGGCGCTAAGCGAACCGCTGTTAGGCGCGCCGTAGATTTGGCTGCCTATCTTGACGAACGTGACGTTGTCAGTGGAACGGTAGACATCAAAGCCGGTAATAGCCACGTTGGTGGTGGTGGCGGCTTCCTGGAATTTGAATTCAATTGAAGCGCGGTAACTGGTATCGCGGCCTTCGTACTGATTCAACGCCATAGTGCTGCTATTAGTCTCACCAAAGTAGCCACGGCTGACCGGGAAATTGCGCAGATCGACCTTAAAGGCTTTAAAGGTGCCAGCGGAAATATCGACTCCGCCTGGATTATAGTTAAATATAATCGGGGTGCGGTATTCGCCGCGGTTGTTGGCCACATCGTAGGCCACGATGCGTACGTCCTGTGTACCGGCCGGCATGCCAATATCTGACAAATCGAACAAGAAATAGGTTAAGTACATGCCATTGCCAGCATCCCATTCCGGTTCGGCCATCATGACGCCTTCAATCCCGTTAAAGGTGGTGGGGGTACGGCCAAAATCCAGCTTGGCACCAAAGCCAGACCACGCAGTAGGAGCGCAGCCATAGGTGCCGCCGGCGATAACCACCAAGAAGGTTGGGCCGTTGGTATCTATTGCCGTACCAGTGTAGGGAGCGAGGTCAGATAGGTCAGCAGTCTTGGCAATCAGGGCGATATTAGCCATGACAGGCGCAGCTTCCTTGGTGATCATGCCCAGGTGCTGGTTAACCAGTACTGCGCTGGTGACAGCCGAAGCGTCAGCGATTTGCAAGGTGTTGGCGGCGTAGCCATCTTTCATGCTGGTAATACCAGCGTCGGTTTTTGGGGTAGACAGGGTTACCTTGCCGTTGGCATCGGTGTACCCAAATGCAGTGCCGTTTTCAGCATTGGTGCCCACCAAAACATCTGCTAGGATAGTACCATTGATGGACTCGGTTACTAAATATTCAATGTTTACCGAAGTAGCAGCGTCGAAAACCGGCAGCTGGGTAATTGCTACCGTGTAAGTTTTAGTGGTAACGCCGTCTTCAGCGGTGATAACGATGGAAAGGTTAGTCGGATTAGCACCAAGCGTAACCGCCTGGGTAGCCGATACCCCATTAACAGTGACGACGGCAAACGGACTAGCCATTGTTGCTGAGACCAGGACAGAGGCGACACCGCCATTAGCGGTACCGTCATAGGTGGTAATAGCTGGATCAAAGAGCGGGCTGAGCATAACATCAGAGATACGCAGGCTCGTTACATCGGCGATAGTAGCGGGCGCGGTCCGGGTTACCGTGACCGTGTAGGTCTTGGTGGTGGCGTCTTCAGCGGTAACGACCACACTGATGGTGTTGGCGCCGACCACGAGAGCTTTGGCACCGGTACCGGTGACCGTCGAGGTGGCAGTAAGCGCGGCGGCACTGACCGTTACGCTAGTGGTGCTATAGGGCACGGTAGCCGTATAGGCGATTGTTCCGGCGGCGAAGGCCGGGCTGAGGGTGACGCCGTCGATGGCCAAGCTGGCCAGGTCGGTATTGGTGTCCAGAACCGGGTCGGTCCCGGTTGGGCATCCGGACAGGACGAGCATGACGATGGCCGTAGCGGCCAGTAGCCATGCGAACTTAGTGTGCTTCACAAGTCTCCTCCATAAGTGCTTGAGATTGGTTGCGGCATTTTAGCGCTTGAACTGGTAACTGTCAAATTTTATTTTTACTTTTCGCTTCCAAGTGTCAAAATCCTGAAAAGTGTCAAAATACGATCAGGGTGACAGGTAACTGGGCGGCTGACAGCCGTTTGTCGGGCGATTGCTTGACAAATTTCCGGCAAGCATCATACTCAAACTGGGCTATGGTGCCGGTTTGCGGCCCTACACTCAGCGGGAGGGCAGTCATGAGGCTGGACAAAGTGTTCAAGTTTATCAGCGTGGCGGCCGGCGCGACGGCCTTTGTTCTGGTCCTGATCCTGGATATGGGGTGGATATGGCTGCTGGCCGTGCTGGCTTTTACCTTGGCGGCGCGCTTTGCCATCGAGGCGGTGCTGCTGCTGGTGCGCCGTTTCGAGGCGCAGCGCTTGCACGACTTGTCGGAATACAGCGCTAACCAGCTGTTTGGCATTGGCGACCTCAAGGCGGCCATGGCGCCGGACGGCATGCTGCAAGGCGTGCCCATGCCGGTGATGATCAAGGCGGTCTGCTCAGGCAGTGCCGAAAGCGCCGCGCCGCTGTCCGGGCGACCTGGCCTGGCCTGGCGGGTGGAAGCCGAGTTGCTGGAAGGTTTGCTGCGGGCGGCCGGCGCTACCCGTACCCTACAGCAGTATTGGCCGGCCCTCCAGCTGGTAGAAGGCCAGGATAGCCTGCCGGTCAGCGACATTGGTTTGCTGGATGGCACTATCAGCGCCGAGCGGGTGCTGACCTATCCCCAGTTTCGCAAGGAATTTTCCCAGCTAGCCAGTTGCTTGCCGGAGGCCTTCGGTTTTGATGACGACAAGGGACTAGCCGGGCTGCGCCTACGCCTGCGGGAGATTATTCTGCCGGTGGACGAGCGTGTCACGGCTTATGGCATCGCCGAGGAACGGCGCGGCGAGGTGGTACTGACCGGGTCGGACGAGCCGGAGGACGCCGAGAGCCTGCTACTGCGCGTCGACCGCAAGCCGGCCAGCGACCGGCGTAACCGGCGCCTGCCCCAGGCCCTGCTGATGGCCGCCCTGGCCTTGCTCTGCGCCTTGCCCGGGCTGTTGATCGTTAATGCCGAATTGACCAAGCCAGGCGCGGTACTAGACCGTAGCCACAGCGGGCCGATCTGGGTGCAGCCGCAGGGCCGCGAGTTTCGGGTTAAATTTCCGGATGGCGCTTGGTATTTCGACGGTAGCGAAGGCCAGACCGAGATGGTATTGCTGGATGGCGAGGAGAATTACCTGACCAGTCGGGCCGTGGCCGTGCAGGTGGAGCGGATCGAGCGGCTGCAACGCGTCTTTCGCAACGGCGAGGCCGGCTACCCGCGCTGGGACGGCCGGCAATGGCTGCTGTCGATCGGCGACTTAGATGTGCCGATGCCCGTGCTAACCGTGGCTGGCTCCGGCACCGCCCCGGCTGGCGTTAAGGGTCGGCTCTATTTCCGCAACCTGAGCGACAGCCTGCTGGCCGTCAAAGTTATTGATCCGGAGGGCGAGTACGTCCAGGCCAATTGGAACTATGATCCGTTTGACGGCAGCGCCAGCCTGTCTGGCACCTATTTGAACATCACCGACAAGGGGCCGCTCTTGGTGGGCGGTAACCATACAATAGAAGTATCCAGCATGACTGGGGCGCGCCGGCTGCACCGGGTGGCCGCGGTGGCCACCTGGTCGCATGACCTAGCAGCCTGGCAGGTTGACCTAGTGCCGGAACTATTGGCTGGTTCAGGCGAGATATATGTCAAGAACTCCGGCGCTTGGCTGGTGGAAATCCGCCTCTACGGCATCGACGGCAATCCGCTGTACGGCGACAGTCCCTGGGAGTTCGCCGCCGGCGAGGGCACCGACAAGAACCTCGGCCTCTCCCTCAGCCATGCCGACCAGTCTATCGTCTTTACCGGCCGTGAGGAATTGCGCATCGAATTCCTGCACAACGTTACGGTGGCGGAAGGAGCGCTCGAGGAACTGGCTGAGTGGCGCGACCGATCCTGGTGGCTGGATATAGACAGCGTTTTGGGAGATTGACCTAGCAGGCTGTCGGGCTTTGGAACGCGAAGAATGATTGTCAGGAAAAATTGGGAGACAAATCTGAAGAATCCAGAATCTCGGGAGATTTTTCACGCTTTTTGGCCGATCTCAGCGCCCCACGGCGTAAAATCGGCTCGTGGCTTACTTTCATTGGGCCAAAATCCAAAGCCCGACAGACTCCTAGTCGCTTGTTTATACCCTTGAAAAAGGCTTACGCTTCTTTGGCCTGCTGCTTATATTATACCTATGCTTGGGGTGGAGGGGATTGGCATGCGGGTCATGATTGCGGAGGATGAGTCGATTATCGCCCTGGCTCTATCATTAACCTTGCGGCGACTCGGTCATCAGGTGCTCGGCATCTGCGCCTCCGGCGCAACCTGCTGCAAGGCGGCTATCGCGCAGCGTCCCGAGGTCATTTTTATGGACATCCGCATGGCTGGACCGCGTGACGGGTTGGAGGCCGCCGCCGCGCTCAAGGATGTGCTGCCGGCAGCCATCGTTTTTACGACGGCCTTCGACGATGCCGCAATCAGGGCCGAGGCGGCCAGCATCGGCTACCATGCGTTCTTGGTTAAACCAGTGGCCGAGGCTGCGATCCGGAATATTTTCCAGAAGTTAACCTGAAACTAGCATCCGGAGGCTTGATGGTTCTGGCCATTTTGCCTCCGCTTGACAGCGATGCCGCTCGTCAGTATAGTTGGAGCATGAATACGATTCTGTTTGGCACCAGTAATTACTATTATCATTCAGCTCCGCCATTAGGTCGGGTTCAGGCTTGATACCGGTAACGGTATTTGCGTAGCTCCCGGCAACGGGAGCTTTTTTTTTCTTTTTTTTATGGCGCGGGATCTGCGGCGTCAGAACTACGGCTTTAACGCTCGACAGGCAATAGCCTGCCTTCGCATTCAAGCCGCAGTTCTTCCTTGCATCTCCTCGCGCCATACAAAAAAGACGTTGCAGTGGAGAGATGGGCTGGGGCACAGCGCTGCGCGCGTGCTGGGTGTATTGTGATGGGAGTTGGGCTGGCCGTAGGCTAGTTATTTTATAGTCAGGGTCGGCTGGAGTGGCTGACGACGGTTGTAAGGAGCATTACATGGGGTACACAACGAGGGGCTGATTGAGGCGTTTGCGCGCACGACGGACGATGTTGTCAGTCTGGCGGAATTCAGGGCTTTGCTGGACAGTGAGCGCCAGCTAGTCATCAAATTTGGCGCGGATGTGACGGCGGCGTTTTTGCATTTGGGACATGCCGTCAATTTGTGGATGATGCGCGAGATGCAGGAGCGCGGCCACAAGGTGGTTTTTCTGGTGGGCGACTTTACCACGCGCATTGGTGATCCGACTGGTAACAGCGCCACCCGGGTTGAGCGCAGCCAGGCCGATATCGAGCGCGATGCCGCCGGCTTTCTGCGGCAGGTCGGCCGGATTCTGATAACTGATGACCCGGCGGTATTCGAGGCTCGGCGCAATGCCGAGTGGTGGGAAGGACGGCCGTTGGACGATTTCCTGGGGCTGCTCGGCTCGGTGACGGTGGCTAAGCTGCTGTCACGCGACATGTTCCGCGCCCGGATGGAAGCCGGCGTTGAAATCCGTCTGCACGAGTTGGTCTACCCGGTGCTGCAGGGCTGGGATTCGGTGGAGTTGCGCTCCGACTTGACTATTGTCGGTAGCGACCAATTGTTCAACGAGAGTATGGGTCGCGTTTTCCAGGAGCGGCAGGGCCAGCGGCCGCAGGTGATTATCACCACCAGAATCACGCCCGGCCTGGACGGGGGCAAGAAACAATCCAAGAGCCTTAACAACTTCGTGGCCCTGGACGACACGCCACGCGACATGTTCGGCAAGATCATGCAGCTGCCTGACGGTTTGGTGGTGCAGTGGCTGGAGGTCTACACCACGCTGCCGCTGGCAGAGATCCGGCAGATTGAGGCCGGGTTGAAGGCTGGGGACAATCCGATGGCCGCCAAGCGTCTGCTGGGTAAGGCGGTGGTGGCGCGCTTGCATGGCGACACGGTGGCGGCGGCCGAGGAGGACTGGTTCCTGGAAACCTTCTCGGGTCGGCATTTTCCGACTGACGCGCCGGTGGTGCGGCTGCCGGCTGGCTCGCGGCTCTTGTTGAACTTGCTAACCGGGTTAGAGCCAGGCTTGTCGCGCTCCAGTCTGCGCCGCCTGGTGCAGGACGGTGCGGTGGAGCTGGATGGCCGCTGTCTGAAGCAGGTGGACGCGCTGGTTTGCCTGGCGCCCGGCGTAGCAGCCGAATTGCGGCTAGGCCGGCGACGCTACTTCCGGCTGCTGGCCGAGGGCGGCTGATTGTTGATGGTCGTCAGGCGTCAAACTGATGTTCGGTTAACTTTGCCTTACCCGGGGCGGTCTCGGGTGAGGCTTTTTGCTCTAGCAGGTTGTTGAAAAAGCCGGTTGCTTTCTCAACAACCTTAACAATTCCTCGCATAGCTTGCGCTATGCTGCGTAATTGTACCGGCTTTTGAAGTGTTGAAAAGCCGCATCCGCGTTTTTCAACACCCTGTTAGTCCAACTCGGCCAGGCGCTTGCGGGCGTTGATGATGAAGGGCAGTACCAGCAGGACATGGATGACAGCCGCATAGAAGAGGGACAGCATGGCAATGGCTAGATTCGGGCCAACCTGGGTGGGGTCTTCGAGGTTGCGCATCATGCTGACCAGGCTGATGATGGCGGCGCAGGCTGCAAACCCGAAAACGCTGCCACACAAGGCTTGGAAGAAGGCGATGGCAGTTTGAAGGTCTCGTCGGCTGGGGTTGGCGGCGAACGGGGCTTTGAAAGCCGTGCCGATATTGCCGGCGCCATGAATCAGGCAGGACGGCAACGGCGCTAGTACCAGCATGATCAGCAAGGCGGGCAGGTCGAACATCAGCCAGAAAGCGGAATTGGTGACCAGGTGGATGTAGACCAACATGCCCGCCACGACCAGGATTGGTAACCAGAATTTTCTGAACATGGATTCCTCCTTGAAAGTTGGTGCGCGTCATACGACGGCGATTTGCGATACGATGTGCGAGTGAGTTCAGAAATCGGTGGACGGACTCGCCACGGCGGCCTCCAGACCGGGCTGGATGTAACTGACCCAGTTGTGGCCCAATCGGCTGGCCAGGGGCGTGCGGTACTCGCGCACGGTTAAGCCGCAGGGCACCAGAGCGGCCAGGGCGGCGCAGGCTACCAGGCTGAGGGCCAGGTTGGCGAGGCGCTCGCCGGCTGGCTGGAGGTAGCGGTACGGCGTCGGTTGGCTGGCGGCGGCGGCCCGGGCCAAGAGGCTGGCGCTGGGCGGGCTGGACCGTTCGGCGGCGATGGCCTGGGCGAAGGCCGCCTGGATGGCTTGGTCAAGCTGTTTCATGGAGTAGCTCCAGTTGGGTTTGGATCTGGCGGCGGATGGCGGCGATGCGCCAGCGCACGGTGGCGGCTGGCAGCCCTAATGCCTGGCCGATTTGGCTGGCGTTGAGTTCTTCGTGGAAACGTAGTTGGGCGATGCGCCGGTCGCGGCCACTTAAGCCGGCGATGGCTCGGGCGCATTGGCCGGCCAGTTCGGCGGCGGCGCTGCGCTCCGGGAAATCGTCGTGCCAGGCGAGGGCGGCGCCCTTTTCAGCCTCGTCGTCCGGCAGGGGTGGCTGACGCCACTGGCGCTGGTGGTGGTGGCGGGCGGCATCCTGGAACTTGTGGCGGGCCACCCCGAACAGCCAGGCGCTGAAGGCTTGGGTCGGGTCGTAGCTGGCCAGGGCCGCAAAGGCCGCCAGCAGTGCTTCGGTGGCGGCGTCGGCCCGCTCGTCGTTTGGGATGGCCGGCCAGCCGCGGGCAAAATGAACCAGACGGCGGTAAAAACCGTCCCACAGTTTGGAAAAGGCTTGTTGCCTGGTGACCGTGTCGCCCGTCAGGGCTAGATGCCGAAGTTCGGCGCCGTCAAAATTCTGCATACACTCTACTATTCGTCCGGGGCGGGCTGAGTGTTGGTACAATTCCGCTGGAGCGCCGGGTCATCAGAAGCCGGAGACGCGGTTGCGGCCTTGTTGCTTGGATTTGTAGAGGAATTTGTCGGCCCGTTCGACCAGGCTATCCAGGGTGTCGGCGCTTTGCAGGCCGGCCACGCCAATGCTGATGGTGACGGTCCAGGGTACGCGTTCCAGATGGAGGTTGGCCACGCCGTCGCGGATGCGGTTGGCGATAAACTGGACCAGTTCCGGATTGGCCTGGACGATGTAGACGATGAATTCCTCGCCGCCGTAGCGGGCCAGGGCGTCGCTGGAACGCACGAAGGCTTGGATGGTGGCGGCCACCGCCTTGAGCACCTCGTCGCCGACGGCATGGCCGAGCTTGTCGTTGACGCGCTTGAAATGGTCGATATCCAACATCAGGACGTGGAGCTGTTCGTGGTAGCGAACCGCCCGGGTAAACAGTTGGGTGGCGATTTGCTGGACGTAACGGCGGTTGAAGATCGCGGTCAGCGAGTCGCGGTACGACAGATCCCATAGTTCGCGGTTTTCGGCCTCCAGGGAGCGGACGCGCTCTTCGGTCGGCGCCAGGGTGTGCCGGATGGTTTCGGCGCTGAATTGGGCCAGCAGCAGGGCGGTGCCGAGGATGGTGAGGTCCTCCAGATTGATGGCTCCGGCCATTACAAAGCGCAGCGTTCCCAGCCCGCCAGCCGCTACTACGGTTAGTATTGCCAGCAATAGTCCGCGGTTCCAGAGCGCCATGCCGAAGACAACGCAGGCTGGCATGAGCAGGTAGGGCGGCAGCCCATGAAGAATGTCCAGCGCCACTACGGCCAGGGTGAGCAGGTAGGCGATGGCGGTGGGCAGGCCGGCGCGCAGTTCCAGGTTGTCTAGCCAGACCTTCGAGGCGCGCAAGGCCCGATTGACTAGCAGCACCAGCACCATCAAGGGCAGGACGGCCGGCACGGCAATGCGCAACAGCGACAGACTGGAGAAATCACCATGGAAAAAAGGCAGGCCAGCCCGGGCCATGAGGCCGCCGCCGACGAGGGTTATTCCGGCCAGGATCAGGCTGGTATGCGATGGACGTTTCAAGGCATCGGTCCGCTGTTTTGAGATTCCTGCATCAGCCAAGCATAGGCCTGGTAGAGCGGGCTGTCAATAATCTGGCTGCGGTTTTAGCCAGGCTATGGGTGACTAGATTATTAGACTTGACTGCTCCCTTCACGTTTATAGGCGGACGTGCTATTTTAGTGAAGGATTAAATAGCTGATTACCGGTCCGGCACGGAATGCTGCCACGGCCCGGCACGAAAGGATTGTCATGGATACTTGTATGCTTGGTGATTTTCTGGGTAGCCACCAGGAACGGTTGCGGTCGGCCATAGCGACGCTGGCTGGTCGCTATGACTATGTGTCCGTCCTGGGTAGCGATTCGTCGGGTGTGGCCTTTCGGGTGAGTCCGCAGGAACGCCGGGTGGCCGATTCCTCCTGGAGCGAGCGCGGCTTTGTCTTCCGGGTGCAGCAGGCCGGCCGGATTGTCGAGCACGCCTTTAATGTGCTGCCGTCAGGCGACTTGGCGGCGGCCGTGGCGGCGCGCATCGATAGTCAGCTGGCAGACGGTCCGGCGGCCCGCGTTTATCCGCCGTTGCCCGATGAGCCGGCCAAGGCCGGTTTCTTTGCCACGGTGGGCCAGCATCCGCTGACGGCCGACCCGGCGCTGGTGCTCGACCGCTTGGCGGCGGCCCGCGCCGGCTTGATGGAGCAGTCGCCGGAAATCGTCTTTTCCTCGGCCAACGCTGAGTTTGTGCAGGTGCGTAAAATTTTTATCTCGCCGCGCCGCGACCTGGCCCAGGCTTATGTCTGGGGACAGGCCTATCTGATTACCGTGGCCAAACGGGGCGACGACACGCGCGAGAATTATCAACCTTTCTCCGGCCGCAAGGGTCTGGAACTGCTGGATGAACTGCCAAGCGCCGTGGCTGCCCTGGCTAAGGAAACGGTCGAGCTGCTGTCGGCCGAGAAGCCGGTGCCCGGCGAGTACGAAATTATCGCCGACCCGGATGTTACCGGGCTGATCGCCCACGAGGCCTTCGGGCACGGCGTGGAGATGGACATGTTCGTCAAGGGTCGGGCCCTGGCGCCCGATTATCTGGGCAAGAGCGTGGCCAGCCCAATCGTCGACATGTACGATGGCGCCGCCGCCGCCGACCAGTGCGGCAGTTTCCTGTTCGACGACGAAGGCACCTTCGGCACTACCACCAAAATTATCGACCAGGGGATCCTGGTGGCCGGCATCTCAGACCTGCAGTCCGCCGCCAGCCTGGGCACCCGCCCGACCGGCAACGGCCGCCGCCAGGCCTTTGACCACAAGACTTATGCCCGCATGACGAATACTTATATCGCGCCGGGCAAGGACACGCTGGAGGCGATGGTCGCTTCCATCAAACGCGGTTACCTGCTGCAGAAAATGAGTTCCGGCATGGAGGACCCTAAAAACTGGGGCATCCAGTTGGTGCTGACCATCGGCCGCGAGATCGTGGACGGCAAGCTGACCGGGCGCATGGTGTCGCCGGTGGTGTGTTCCGGCTACGTGCCCGAGCTGCTGTCCAGCATCAGCATGATTTCCGCCGCGGTTGAGTTGGGCGGTTCCGGCGCCTGCGGCAAGGGTTATAAAGAGTTCGCCAAGGTTTCTTCTGGCGGACCGTACATCAAGGCAAGGATGAGGTTGGGATGATGCTTGAAACCATAAAGGATATTATCGTCAAGTCAGGCCGGGCCAGCGAGTACCGGATCAGCCAGCGCCGCAAGTCCGGCCTGGAGTGGTATTTCGTGAAGGACAAGCTGGATAGCGCCCGCGACGTGGAGACCACGCTGTACGATGTGACCGTTTATGTGGACGGCCTGGCCGCCGCTGACGGCGCTGACGGTCGGACGCGCGGCGAGTGCACCGTGCTGGTACAGCCCGGCTCAGCCGCCGCCGAGATAAGCGCCATCATCGGCCGGGCGCTGGATACGGCCGCCGGCATGAAGAATGCCTGGTTTCCGTTGCCAAAACCGTCCGCTTGGCAGCCGATACAGCCGGCTAGCCGTTTTGACGGGCTGACGCCGCTGCAGGCCATGGAAGCGGTTCGCGCCGCCCTTTATCGCCATGACGGGTTGGACGGGGCCAGCATCAACTCGCTGGAGATATTTTTATCATGCCAGCGGCAGCGCCTGGTTACGTCTACCGGCGTGGATGTGGCCTGGTCGTCCTGGGTGGGATTTAGCGAGTTTGTGGTCAACGCCGGGAAGCGCGGCCAGGACGAGGTGGAGCTGTACGCCGACCTCCGTTTCGCCGACCTGGACGAGGCGCAGCTGTCCGAGGCTACCCGGCGCCAGCTGGCCGCCGCCCGCGACCGCCTGGTCGCCGTACCGACGCCGGCGCTGAGCGGCTTGCCGCTGCTGCTGGCCGGCAAGTTGGCGGCCGACGTCTACGAGTACTGGTTCGAGAACGCCCAGGCTATGGCCGTCTACGAGAAACGGGCGGCCTTTGGCCCGGGCGACGACGTGGCGGCCGGCGGTGGCGATGGCGACCTCCTTAATCTGCGGGCGGTGCCGACCCTGGCCGGCTCGCCGCTGGGCGCGCCCTACGACCTGACCGGGTTTGCCCTCAAGCCGGTGGACTTGATCCGCGACAACCAGGTGGTCGGTTTAGTGGCTGCCAGCAAGTACGCGCATTATTTGAAACTGCCGGCTACCGGCGCCATCCAGCTGTTCGAGTTGGGCGGAGGACGCACGCTACAGGCCGAGCTGCGCCAGCGCGACCATCTGGAGGTGCTGACCTTTTCCGACTTCTTTGTGGACAGCACCACTGGCGATTTCGGTGGAGAAATCCGCCTGGGTTACCTGGTACGGGACGGCCGGCGGCAGCCAGTCTATGGCGGCGCGGTGACCGGCAACCTGGTGGAGAATCGGGGTCGCCTGTTGTTGTCTAGCGAACGGGAAGGCACGCCAATGGCGCTGGCGCCGACCTGCTGCCTCTTGCCGGCGGTCAGCGTCACGCCGGGTGGTTGAGGGATGAGCCATCGTGGCCGGCAGCGGCATTAATCGCCATTGTCGGCCGCATTTGGTCTATCATGAAGCCCCGGTGAAGGCCGCGTGAAGCAGCTGTAGTTTTTATCCCCCTGCCGTTAAAACGGGTAATTTCTCCTTGCGTCAAGTGCAGCCAAGCGCTATATTCCGGGTGAGCATAACGACGGCGAGGGGGCTGTACATGGCAATAGCGGTAAAAACGATTAGGCGAAATAAAAATTCACCTTGGTTGCGTCGGGTAATCCAGATTTTCTTTCTGCTACTGGTCGCGGTTGTCGCCACCGGCGGGGCGTTGGCGGAGCGGGGCGTTGCCATTCCGGCCTTTGTCGAAAGCGCCTCGCTGCACGCCATTTGTCCTTTCGGTGGCGTGGTATCCTTCTGGCAGCTAATTACCGCTGGTACCCTCGTGAAGAAGGTGCACGAATCGTCGGTAGTGCTGGCCGTTATCGCCCTGGCGTTGTCAGTATTGTTCGGATCGGTGGCCTGCGGCTGGATTTGCCCGCTAGGCAGCGTTCAAGAATGGCTCGGCTCCCTGGGGCGCAAAATATTCAAGAAAAAATATAATCACTTCGTGCCGGTTAAGCTGGACAAGGCGCTGCGTTGGCTGCGCTACGCTATGCTGGCTTGGGTGACGTGGATGACCATCGTCTCCGGCAAATTGCTATTCCAGGACTTTGATCCTTATTACGCCTTGTTTAATTTCTGGACCGGGGAAGTGGCCATCGCCGGCGCCGTGATCCTGGCGGCAACGCTGTTGCTGTCGTTGTTCGTTGAGCGCCCCTTTTGCAAATACGCCTGCCCTTATGGCGCCTTCCAGGGTATCTTCAACCTGTTCCGCGTTTTTGGCGTCAAGCGGATAGCCGCCACCTGCATCGGTTGCAAGGCCTGCGATAAAGCCTGCCCGATGAATATCGAGGTCTCGACCGCCGGCACGGTGCGCGACCACCAATGTATTACTTGCCTGAGATGCAGCAGCGAGGCGGTCTGCCCGGTGGCCGATACGGTGGTGTTGGCGGCTGGCCGCTTGGGCGCTTCCGGCCGGAGCGAAACCGGAAAGGAGCTGGCCTCATGACGCGCCTGCGCACCGCCCCCTTAGCTGGCCTGATTGTTATCATTTTATTCGGTGGCATCCTGGTCAGCCAGGCGCTGGGTCGCTGGAATACCACCGCCACCAAGCAGCCGGCCCGGTATAGCTCCGGCGATTTCGCCGGTCAGGCCAATCCGGCCGATATCCGCGGCTCGTATACTTGGCAGGATGTCGAGAACGCCTTCGGCCTGCCAGCCGCGGCCGCCGCCGTCGCCTTCTCCACCTCCGGCCATGGCTTTAGCCCTATCGATAAAATAAATGCCTTGGAGGAGGCGTATGCTGGCGCCGTGCCGGCCGGTTATGAAATAGGTACCGATTCGGTCCGCCTGATGGCCGCCCTCCACGCTGGCCTGCCGTTCACGCCCGAGGACGGCACACTGCTGCCCGATGCCGCAGTCGCTCTATTGGCAGCCCGGCCGGGAGTAGATGCCACCGCTATTGGCCGCTACGCCCTGTCGGCTGTTTCCGGGAGTGCCCCGCTTAGGCCGGTGGTAAACGCCGCGTCGGCTATTGTTGCGCCTGTGCCTACCATAGCGACCAGCCCAGCAGCGGCGGCCGTTGCGCCGGCCACCGCGACGCCTGTGGTAAGCGCTCCAGCCACCGCGCCTGCGGCTCAGGGCCCGGCCCTCGGTAGCCAGGCCGGCAACGGTGCTGCGCTAAGCGCGACGGGCCGGACCCTCGTCGGCAAGACCACCTTTGGCGAGCTCTACGCTTGGGGTCTGACTGAGGCCCAGGTGGCGGCGGTCATCGGCTATGCGCCTGGCCCAGGCAGCCAAAGCGTGCGCGACAGCCTGGCGGCCGTCGGTCTGGAATTCTCGGCCTACAAGGTTGCGCTCCAGGCGCTGATTGATGGCTTGGCGCCGTAGGACTCCTAACAGGGTGTTGAAAAACGCGGATGCGGCTTTTCAACACTTCAAAAGCCGGTACAATTACGCAGCATAGCGCAAGCTATGCGAGGAATTGTTAAGGTTGTTGAGAAAGCAACCGGCTTTTTCAACAACCTGCTAATGTGGCGATAGGGAAAAACCGCCGCCACCGCGCCTCAATACTGCCTTTTTTTTGCCGAAGAGCGTGCTATACTTGGCTGCAGAGGTATCTGCAATGAAAATGTCCGTATATCTGCTCGTCGGCCTGACACTGTTGGTTGGCCTGGGCGCCGGGTGCGCCTTGTCTGGTTCCGGTCAGGGTATTCTGGTGCTGCCCCTAGGTGGCGCCGGGGCCAGCCGCCTCGCGGTCTATGACTGGTCGGAATTCATGCCCGCCTTCAGTCTGGCCGAGGTGACAGTTACCACGTCAGATGGCGTACCTTTGGGCGGCACCTTCACCGACCTGGCTACCGACTTGCAGTTTACCGTGCCAGCCGGTCCCATTACCGTCCAGGTGCGGGCGGTGCCGGACTGGGCGGCTACAGCGGTCGGATTGACGTCCGCGCAGCAGGCGCTGCTGCCCACCCTGGCGCGCGAATATACCGCCAGCGGAACCACCACCGTGACCGACGGCCAGACGGTAACCCTGCAGCTCAAGCTGGTGGTCAGCCAGACGGCGGTTATGGGGCCGAGCGTCAACAACTATCCCGGCATCCTGCGTTATGCTGAAACGATTATGGCCGATTCGCCGCTGAATTTTGCCATGGGTCCAGACATGTATCCATCCACGCTGCCCTATTTCCGCTTCGACCGCTTTGGCCGGCTGTTTTTTTTCGTCAACCCGAGCACCGCCGGCAGCCAGCATATCGTGGTCTGGGCCGATCCCGCCGCGCCACCACTTCCGCTTCTAAGCAGTATTGATCTCTATCCCTGGTGCCTGGCTTATGACGAGCTGAACAACCGTATTTACGCCTATGCTAAGACCGCTACTGGCGCCTTGTTAACCGGCGACGGCGCGGCTACGCTGGAAGTGACAAATACCACTGCTTACTATTTCCTTAACTCCGATAATAATGCGCAGCCCAACGTGGTAAGCGCCGACCGCGACGGCAATTTATACCTGGTCATGAATGATTCGCTGAATTCGACCAATGTTCTAGTTCGCGCCACGGTGGACGGCGGTGAACTGGCCGTGGGCCAGGCTATTTCGTATGCCAACTTAGGCATAACGGTCGACCACTGGATTGAAGACCTTCAATTGCAGGATGGCTCTCTGTACGTGGCGGTGGCTACCAGTACTGGGGCGGCCAGTCAGGTCGGCTTCTTCCTGCGGCTTGATCCGGCCACCCTCAGCCTAGCTAGTTTACCCGCACCGTCGGAAGCCATCGTGCCGCGGCGTTTTCTAGGCCTGATGGACGGCCAGCTGGTATTCGCCGATGCGCCGCGCGATGGTATGGCCATCACGGTCGAGACGGTCTGTACCTTTGATCTGGACGATGGCACGGTAGTCAGGGGGGCATCTGAATCGCCCGGTTCCGCGGCGACTTTCCTAAATATGTTCTATTGCTGAATGCGCATCCTGTTCTACAGCGGCGGCCTGGCCGGCTCCGGCCACATCGTGCTTGGTCTGGCGGTGGCTGCCGCCCTACGGCGCGCTGGCCTGGCGGCCGAGTTTAGCATCTTGACGGCGTCCAATGAATTTGCCCATCTGGCCGAGTTGGAGGAGGTGGCCCTGCGACCGATTCCAGCCGAGGACGCTGCCGCCCTCGGGCCGGAGCGCTACCAGTCATCGGCCTTATACCAGGCCATCGTAGCCACCGCGCCGGATATTCTGCTCCTGGATATGCACTGGTTCGCCCTCGACGCTTTCATAAACCGCCTGCCCTGCCGCAAGGTGGCCTTGTTTCGCCAGGTGGCGGCTGGCTTCTTCGCCCTGGACTTGCCCGACCGGCCGCTGCGTTTCCGGCCGCTTGATTACGACCTGGTGCTGGCCACCGAACCGGGTTTCAGCCTGCCTTTCGAGGCCCGTCGCATTGAGCCCCTCATTATCCGCAACCGCGACGAGATCTTGCCGCCAGTCGCTGCCCGGTTCGAGCTAGGTCTAGCGGCCGACGCCCAAACCTGCCTGTTCCCCTTCAACGGCCATGCCTGGGAAGGGGATGAGGCCTGGAAGAGTTTCTCGTATCTGGAGGACGAAGGCTGGACGGTCTACCGCTCGGCCAATCGCCAGGGCGGCCTCTTCCCAGCGGTACACTGGTTCAACGCCTTTGACTTGTTGGTCTGTGGGGCCGGCTACAGCGCTTTCTGGGAAGCGCGCTATTTTGACAAGCAGGCTTTTTTCGTCCCCTTCGCCCGGCGCTTTGAAGATCAGGCCGCTCGCATCGCCACCGGTGGCGATTATCAGCCAACGGCCAATGGCGCCGACCAGCTGGTGGAATTGTTGCTGGCGCTTTGAGCCAGCTGACCGGACTTGTCAGGCCGGCACTGAACATCAGTCCGCTTGACAATTCAGCCAGCCACCGCGATTATTGCAGCTAAAATCGACCAATCACTAGGAGGGTCACCGATGCGCCGGATTTATCTCGCCGTGCTGGCAGGCCTGATGGCGACGGCCTTGGCCGCGCCCTGCGCGCCTGCCTGGTCGATTTGTACAGGCTTTATCGTTGGCTTGCGCAGACGCCGGTTTGGGGGATACTATCAAGCCGGCGCGCCAGCCGGGCTCAGTCCGACCGGCCAGGGCGTACCAGAGGAGTCCTTCGCATGGAAGCATCGAAAACCATCGCCTTGGTGGCGCACGACAACCGCAAGCCGGCGCTGCTGGAGTGGGTCAGGTATAATTGGGTCACCCTCATTGGGCACAAGATCGTCTGCACCGGCACCACCGGACGGCTGGTCGAGGAAACCATTATCGAGATGGCCGGCGGCACCGCGCCGGACGGTTTGCAGGTGCGACGCCTGAAATCCGGTCCATTGGGCGGTGACCAACAACTGGGGGCGCTGATCGCCGATGGCCAGATCGACGCGGTCATCTTCTTCTGGGATCCGATGTCGCCCCAGCCGCACGATGTCGACGTCAAGGCGCTGTTGCGCATCGCCGTGCTATACGACGTGCCCATGGCCTGCAACCGCTCCACGGCCGATTTCGTCATTTCCAGCCCGTTGATGCACAAGGAATACTCACCGTCGCCGATCGACCTGGCCAGCTATATCGACCGCAAAATTCCCTGAACCGATTATTGAAAAATCGCTGTCGGTGTCCTAATCTCAAAAGTAGTATATGTAAGGAGTGGCAGATGAAAAAGTTAATGACGTTGGCGCTGGTTTTGTCGCTTGGCTTGGCTGGGGTAAGCGCCCAGACGGTGATGCTCGACGGATATGCTCCCGGCTTGTTTACGATGGACTATCAGGCGGCGCTCGACGCCGCGCGGCAGAGCGACCGCGTTCTGTTTCTAAATTTTACCGGCTCGGACTGGTGCAGCTGGTGCCAGCTGATGCAGGCTACCGTTTTTTCCAAGCCGCAGTGGACCGACTTCGCCCGTGAGCGGCTGGTGTTGGTTACCCTCGATTTCCCGCGCAACCAGGACATTGTGCCCGAGCGCTATCGTCAGCGCAACGCCCAGCTGCAGGGGCGCTTCAATGTTGAGGGCTATCCCACCTTTGTGGTGCTAGACGCTGATGGCGCTACCGAGCTGGGCCGGCTGGGCGCTGGTCGGGGCAAGTCGCCCCAGTCTTTTTCCGCCGAGTTGCGCCCCTTGCTGAGGCGGTCCTTGGCCAGCCTGCAGGCTTTTAGCGACCGCTTGCCCGAGGCTGCCCGGGCGGAGTATGGGGCGGCCGTGCAAGTGCTGGTGGCGACCCGCGCCGACCTGGCCCAGAATCGGACGCCGCGGCGTCAGCTGGCCGTCGACGCTGCCACCGAGGCGGCGCTCGGCTTGCAGGAGAATTTTCTGGTTACCTTAATGACGGCCGACGAGCAGGCCAGCTACCGCTCGCTCAAGCCCGAGTTGGCCACCGCCCGCCAGAACCAGGAGGCTTGGTTGGCTACCCAACCGACCAACACCGAGGCCAACCAAGCTAAATTCCGCGGCTTTCAGGAACGTATCGCGTGGCTCGAAACCGAATTGCAGGAACTGTTGGCCAAGTACGAGTGAGCCTCGCGTCAAGCCGTTAGTTAATTTTATTACCTGGGTATGCAGTTGACTCAGGCGGTACAATAGGTAGTACCTCTCACAGGAGAAAACTATGCTCGAAGGTCTATCCCTCGGAGTGGTGTAAC